>ERZ826220.24-NODE-24-length-195189-cov-9.491795_pt1 | contig 195189 bp, 197 predicted proteins | sample MGYA00519927_ERZ826220 | MGnify/ENA primary metagenome ERZ826220 (study PRJEB31778, sample SAMEA3449225) | human gut metagenome | biome: human gut; feature: human-associated habitat; material: faeces | place: United Kingdom | collected 2010/2012 ... | reverse complement strand
AAAAAAACATTTAAATATAAAAAAAGGAGATGTGCCTTAGTTTTGACACATCTCCTTTTCAACAAACTATTTACACCTATCAGCAGATGGCCTCATTCTAGGTCTTCCAAACGCTTTTCAAGCATCTCCATGCTTTCCTCAAATCGTTTCCAGGTATCAGCATCCATCTGTTTCTTTAAATATTCGCTATCTTTCAACTTACCTAAGTCTTTCAAACTTTTCAATCCTTTCAGGCTTTCCAGACTTTTTAAGCTTTCCAGACTCTTTAAACCTTCCAAGCCTTGTAAACCCTCTAATCCTTGCAGACCATTCAAAACGCCCAAATCGGCCAAATCAAGAGTACCATCTACGATACGATATACATTCCCTCCCTCATTCATACTTGTATTCTGATACATCATGATATTCTGAATATCCTTTAAAGTCATTTCGCCTTCCAGATAAACAAACTTCAAGTTGGCAGCACCATCAATAATCATAATCAGCTCTTTTACTTTATCCCCTTTCCTATTGATATAAAATTCGGAACTGGATACGGTGCCTTTCTGCTTCATCAGCAACTCATACTTAGAGGACTGCACCAATGCACGCAAATCCTTACGCATGTCTTTCTTGATATTGCTATCCATCGTAGAAAGAATCTGCACACAATCCAATTTACCGGATACCTTTCCTATATAGATATCTTTCGTGAACAGGTTAGGATTCATTTCAATCATCGCCTTTGAGATATAAACGGAGGAGACGCCCTTCATATCATTGTAGGTGTTGAATATATTTTTCTGCGCCTGGCAGAGCAGGGGTAACATCAGCAACACACCTGCCAATAAAATCTTGTTGAGTTTCATAATCATTTATCTTTGTATTTCTTTTTTTATTTCCTGATTTACTTTCTTCATATCAACCTGCGTCTCCTTCACCTGAGCAATGCCTTGGTTCAAATTGGTAGAAACTTCCATTAAAGTAGCTTGCAGCACCTGATAAGCTTCTTCCGGATCAGAGAATGTATCTTGCGGTGTAGGCGGACACACCCCTCTTCCGAGATTTTCGACCCCATACCCTATACCGATAATCACCAATATGGTAGCTGCAACACTTCCAATCCAGCGCCAGTTGCGTTTGGACTTGTTAGGACTGAAGAACCTTTGCTCTTCCTCAGCCTTTTCATCAATCAGCAGGCTTAGTTTATCCCCCAGCCCCGCAGGAACTTCCACATCTCTATCTGCGTCTTGATAAAGGCTAAGAAAAATTTCTTTATCCTTCTGCAGATGTTCAGGTACTTCCGTTGTTCTGAAATAATCTCTCAACGCCTCTTCCTGGCTCTCGGTAGTGTTCCCCTCGTAAAACTCGGTGAGCAGCCTTTCAATTTCCTCGACTTTCATAGTTATTCCATTTATTAAATTCCTCACGTATTCTTTTCCTTGCCCGGGACAGCAGTACACGAACATTTGTAGAATTCAACCCGGTCACTTGTTCTATCTCTTCGTAAGAGCATCCTTTGACGTCACGCAGGTTCACAATCCGTTGCTGCTGTTCGGGCAAGTGGGCAATGATATCTTTTACTTGCCGTACTTCGTCGCGCACTTCCAGGTTATCATTTTGAGAAACATCCTGCGCAGCAGTCAATTCTACCGTCTGTCTGGATAAGACATATTTTCCTGAACGGAGCAAATCAAAGCACATATTCTTTACCAAAGTGACACTGAACGCTTCCGGATTGCTGATAACCGTCAATCCTTCTCGCTTATCCCATAGCTTCAGATAGGCTTCCTGAACCAGATCCTCCGCATCGGCCGCATTCTCCAGTAGCCGATAGGCTACACAGTATAGCTTGCGGTGGTAAGGCAGAAACTCATTTTTAAAACTTTCAGCATCCATGGGCTTTTTCTGTATCTCAATCCTGTTTATTTGTTGTATCTATTTGTTAGACGTAAAGGGACGGAACTTTGTTACAAAGAAAATAAAAAAAATCGCCCCTACAAAACTTATCAGTTTGCAGGAGCGAAACCTTAACGCCCGGACAAAGTCTCTCCGGGCTCCACATATAAATCAGATTATGCCAACACCGGCACCAGATATTTAGTCAACAAGTAACCGCCACCTACCAACCATATGTAAAGTAAAAAAGCCAAAACAAACGGTTTGGCACCGGCTTGCTTGAATTTATCAATACTGGTATCAGTACCCAATGCCGTCATAGCCATTGTCAACATAAAAGTATCTATATATTCAATCGCCCCATTTAGAGGAATTTCTTTCACTGTCTCCGCACCTGTCAAATATTGCAAAAGAGAGTTCAGACAAATAATTCCAATAAAACCAAAAGCAAACCAAGGAATAGTAATCTTGCTTTTCACTGCCTTACCTTCAGCATCTACTCTCTTACGCCCTGCCAAAGCAAAACTCATTATAACCAATACAGGGGCCAGCATCATCACACGTATCATTTTTGTAATAGTCGCCGGTCCGGCAATGCCCAATGCATCCGTAGGGTCCATTGCATTACCCGCACCCGCCACATGAGCAACTTCATGCAAAGTACTACCCGTATAAATAGCAACTCCCATATTACTTAAACCATCAAGTAGTCCGGCACGATACATAATTGGATATAGAAACATAGAAATCGTACCGAAAATAACAACAGTAGACACGGCAATAGCCGTTTTATGCCCTTCACACCTTACTACAGGTTCGGCACCCAACACTGCTGCCGCACCACAAATGGCACTGCCCGTAGAGGTCATCAATGCCGTATCCTTGTCTATCTTCAACAATTTGCCCAACCAGATACCCAGAAAAATTGTACCAGCCACTACAATGGTATCAATAACCACGGCAGGCAGACCGACTTCTGCCACCTGCGTCAGCGTCAGACGAAAGCCATACAGCACAATGCCTGCACGTAGTATTTGCTTAGTACAGAACTTTATACCCGGCACCCATGTCTCCGGCAAATGATTACGTAAGCTATTGGCGTATACCATACCCAAGATGATACCCACAATTAGCGGACTAAAAGAAAGACTTTTTACGAAAGGAATCTCAGCTATATAAAAAGCTGAAAAAGAAAATAAGGCAATCAGCAGAATGCCATGCAAAGTATTACCTCTGTTACCACGACTAAACATAAAGTTAAATTTAGTATTTATAATGTTTGTTTTTTAACTGGCGCAAAGGTACGTCATTCACATTTTCTATCCTATTTAAATCTCATTATACATGATAACAGAAAGTAATAGCCAAGCAAAAATCACCCCACTATTCACTACAAAGCACTTCACATTTTAAAATTAATGTGCACAGACAGCACTTGCAAAATTACAGTTTACTTCCATTATGCATTGCAAACTGCATGAAAACTTGCGCCAATCCTCCTTCTTGCCCTTGCTGCTGCACAAAGCTGAAATCACGGAACATAGGCATGTCTTTCACTTCAACCACACGGAAAATACCAGAAGCCAATTCACGACTAATGGAACGTATAGAGACAATCCCCATGCAATTCGCTTTTTCAAGGAAAAGCTTAATACTTTCCGTACTGCCAAGGTACATCAACACCTGGAGTGAAGAAAGCTTAATGCCACATTGACTCAAACCTCGCTCTATCAAATCAAGCGTACCGGAGCCACGTTCACGAAGTACTAAAGGAATACTCAGCATATCCTTGGAAGTAATCTCTTCCGGTAATGACAACTTGCTTTTAGTGTGCACCACAGCCACAAGTTCATCATCCAAGAAATGAGAATATTTCAGATTTGGCAAACGGAAAACGCCCTCCACCAATCCCAGGTCTATGCGGTGTTCCTGTAAAGCAGCTTCTATCTCGCGTGAATTACCATTCATCAGCGAAAGGTTTACTTGCGGGAATTTCTTAATGAAGCTGGCAAGTAATGGCGGCAAGACGTATTGAGCAATTGTAGTACTGGCCCCCAAACGCAGTTCTCCCGTATATTCGTTATGCAGCAGATGCATTTCATATTCCAGTCGCTTATAATCTTCCAGAATACGCCCACAATGCTCCAGCAGCAACTTACCAGCTTCCGTCAAACTGATTTTACTACCTTGCCTATCAAACAGACGCGCCTGATAGGTACTCTCCAATTCTTGTATATGCTTTGTAATGGCAGGCTGACTGACAAACAACTCTTGCGAAGCTTTCGTGAAACTCAGATTCTTCGCCACAGATTGAAATACTTTTAATCGAAAATCAGACACGGAGTTAGTGATTAAGGATTAATAATAGATGATTAAAACAGAACTATTCCAATTCTTCGGCTTTAACGCCTAACGCACGCATCATGGAATAACCCAATAAATCCCACTTACAACCAAGAGGATGAGCAGGTTCATCCATATTGAAAAGGAATACTTCTTTCGATTTTTCCGAATCAGCTTCCCTTAGATGCTCCTCAAGAACCTCCATAAGTTTAGCACCATAATCATCTATAAACGGAACCAGCATGAGACGCTTCACATCAGCAGAATCGAGTGCTATATTCAGCAGATCAAGATAGAGATTCGCCCGGGAAACAAGTCCCTCAGAAGATACAGAAGTGAATGAAAACTCACCTAACTGATTCGTAAATCCCACCCCATTTAAGTCTTTATTTAAATCTGCGGGATCACAATGAAGCAATTTATCAGTCTGCCCATCATGTACAAAAAGTACCCCGATATTGTTTTCTTTATCGCGAACACCAGAATCGAGTGCCAGATAAGAAGCCCATTCTTCCACATAGATATTCTGCAAGGGACGTCCCAGCTGCAATTCAAAGTATCTCTTTAAGTCCTTAACCACATCATTGAAATATGCTACATCCACCAGTATCACATTCTCTGCGAACTTTACATCTTCTGCCATAATATATTCTATTCTATTTTTGAGGGATAAAGATACGATAATCCTTTTAACCCAGCATGAAAACTATTCAAAAATTTCCCGATATGAGCTAAATAAAAAGTTGAAATTCACTCTTTTATATTTACATCCGACTCAAGACGTTATTTGAGGTACCCTCAGTCGTTATGCAAGGGTATCTCAGTCGTTAAGTGAGGGTGCCTCAGTCGTTATGTGAGGGTACCTCAGTCGTTATGTTAGGCGCCCTCTTTTTAAGCACCTGATATACAACATGCTATAAATTGATATTTTTAACTTTTTCCCAAAAAATCGAAATCTTCGAACAGAAAGGAATAGTAATTTATCTTTAAATTCATAACTAACTATGCACTTTTGAAGTAACCTTACCGCTATCTCATCTTAGTTTCGGCAAAAGTTATATAAATCCCGCAATACTATACAGACATTTTGTCATTACTACCCATTTATTAACTGTAATTTTGTCACAAATAGGCTATTGGCAAATCTTTTGCGCCCGTTTAGGTGTTATTGAAAATGAAAAATAGAAAGGAGATATAAGATATGAACTTTAACAATTTTACCATTAAATCGCAAGAGGCTGTGCAAGAAGCACTGAACCTGGCCAAAAGCCGTGGACAGCAAGCCATCGAACCGGTTCATGTGATGCAGGGAGTAATGAAGGTAGGCGAAAACGTCACTAACTTCATCTTCCAGAAGCTGGGCATGAATGGTCAACAGATTGCACTTGTACTTGACAAACAAACTGACTCTTTGCCCAAAGTTTCGGGTGGAGAACCTTACTTGAGTCGCGAGACAAATGAGGTATTCCAGAAAGCGACCCAATATTCCAAAGAAATGGGTGACGAGTTTGTTTCATTGGAGCATCTGCTGCTGGCATTGCTCACTGTAAAAAGTACTGTTTCTACCATCCTGAAAGATGCAGGAATGACGGAACGTGAACTTCGTAATGCCATCACCGAGTTGCGTAAAGGAGAAAAAGTGACTTCACAATCCAGTGAAGACACCTATCAGTCACTTGAAAAGTATGCTATCAACCTGAACGAAGCCGCCCGAAGCGGTAAGCTCGACCCTGTTATCGGTCGTGACGAAGAAATCCGGCGTGTATTGCAGATTCTGAGCCGTCGTACCAAAAACAACCCTATATTAATAGGTGAACCGGGTACCGGTAAGACTGCCATTGTAGAAGGTCTTGCCCATCGTATTCTGCGCGGTGATGTACCTGAAAACCTGAAGAATAAACAAGTTTATTCACTGGATATGGGAGCATTGGTTGCCGGTGCTAAATATAAAGGTGAGTTCGAGGAACGCTTGAAAGCTGTTATTAATGAGGTGAAGAAATCAGAAGGAGACATAATTCTCTTTATTGATGAAATCCACACTTTGGTTGGTGCTGGAAAAGGTGAAGGCGCTATGGATGCCGCCAACATCCTGAAACCCGCACTGGCTCGTGGCGAACTGAGAAGTATCGGCGCAACGACCCTCGACGAGTATCAGAAGTACTTTGAAAAGGACAAAGCATTGGAACGCCGCTTCCAGATCGTGTATGTCAATGAACCGGATACGCTGAGTACCATCTCCATCCTGCGTGGTCTGAAGGAGCGTTATGAAAACCACCACCATGTACGGATTAAAGACGACGCCATCATTGCCGCCGTGGAGTTGAGTAACCGTTATATCACAGACCGCTTCTTACCGGATAAGGCTATCGACCTGATGGATGAAGCCGCTGCAAAGCTGCGTATGGAAGTAGATTCCGTACCGGAAGAGTTGGATGAAATTTCCCGCAAGATCAAACAGTTGGAGATTGAGCGCGAAGCCATTAAACGTGAAAACGATAAACCGAAACTGGAACAAATCGGCAAGGAACTTGCCGAACTGAAAGAACAGGAAAAATCGCACAAAGCAAAATGGCAAAGTGAAAAGACATTGGTCAACAAGATACAACAGAATAAGGTTGAAATCGAAAACCTTAAATTTGAAGCTGATAAGGCGGAACGTGAAGGTGACTACGGCAAAGTAGCCGAAATCCGTTACGGTAAGCTACAAGCTTTGAACAAGGAAATCGAAGATACTCAAAAAGAACTTCACATGATGCAAGGCGATAAAGCCATGATTAAGGAAGAAGTAGACGCTGAGGATATTGCAGATGTTGTATCCCGTTGGACAGGTATTCCGGTCAGCAAGATGTTGCAAAGTGAAAAAGACAAATTGTTGCATCTGGAAGATGAACTCCACCAGCGTGTGATTGGGCAGGACGAAGCTATCGAAGCTGTCGCTGATGCTGTACGCCGTAGCCGTGCCGGTCTGCAAGATCCGAAACGCCCGATTGGTTCGTTTATCTTCCTCGGTACTACCGGTGTTGGTAAGACAGAACTTGCCAAGGCTCTTGCCGAGTTCCTCTTCGATGACGAGTCTATGATGACGCGTATTGACATGAGTGAATATCAGGAAAAGCATAGCGTATCTCGTCTGGTCGGAGCGCCTCCGGGATATGTAGGTTACGATGAAGGTGGCCAGTTGACCGAAGCTATCCGCCGTAAACCCTATTCAGTCGTACTGTTCGACGAAATAGAGAAAGCACATCCGGATGTATTCAATATCTTACTTCAGGTATTGGACGACGGACGCCTGACGGATAACAAAGGACGTGTGGTAAACTTCAAAAATACCATCATTATCATGACATCTAACATGGGTAGCGCTTATATCCAAAGTCAGATGGAAAAGCTGAATGGTACCAACAAGGAGCAGGTAATCGAGGAAACAAAGAAGGAAGTGATGAATATGTTGAAGAAAACTATTCGCCCGGAATTCCTGAACCGTATCGATGAAACAATCATGTTCCTGCCGCTGACTGAAAGCGAAATCAAGCAGATTGTGGTACTCCAGATAAAAAGTGTACAAAAGATGCTTGCCCAAAATGGCGTGGAATTGATATTGACGGAAGGAGCCATAGAATTCCTGACGAAGGTAGGATATGATCCGGAGTTTGGTGCTCGTCCCGTAAAACGGGCTATCCAACATTACTTGCTGAATGACTTGTCGAAGAAACTGTTATCTCAGGAAGTAGACCGTAGCAAACCGATTACAGTAGATGCCAGCGGTGAAAGATTGGCATTTAGAAATTAAACCTAAAAAAACGAAGATAAAAAAGGCTGTCTTGTTTCTGGATGAAATGTACTTCAGAACTAACAAGACAGCCTTTTCTTATTTTATAGCGAGCTGCTTAACAACCGGTGTGGATAGGGGATGCGTCACAACCAACACATAATCTCCTGCGCATGGCAAATCAAAAGAAATTTGTTCCTCTTTCGCCTGCTTTACATCAATCACCTTTCCCCGGATATGGTATAAACAAAGCGTAGCGTTAGGCAACACTCCACCTACATATATCTTACCAGCAGTTTTATCTACCTGTACTGTTACGCTCTTATGCTCTTCCATCTTATCATTGCCAACCTCAAGTTCCCCCTCAAGGCAGTAAATTCATAATAAAAAAGCGTGGGAACTGTTGTTATTATTGTACCTGGGGCTCTGGACTGCCACTATTCAAATAATATACAACAACCCACGCTCCGAACTATATATACATGTGCATATACAACAGAGCATGAACGTTTGTTGTCTATTATCCTTGAATAGCGTGAAATTGTCCAGATTTCAAGTACAAGATAATATTAAACGCTTTTATCTATAATTATCCTTCAATTATTGTAAAGGGAGGCCACTACCTACCCTGCATTTCAGGATGGCAACAAAGGTATAAAAAAAGTAATCAAAATTAAAACTACAGCATAAAAAAAAGCGAATTATCCGGGATGTCCCGCATAATTCGCTTTTCTATGAAAAGAATAGCTTATTTTTAAATTTATTCTTCTGTTTTTTCTTCAGTAGCTTCAACTTCTGCAGCCTCTTCGAAATCAGTCATTCCGCAAGCAACTAACAGGTTGTACCAGGAAATAAGTTTTTTGATATCCGTCACATATACACGGTCGCGATCGAAAGTAGGCAGAACCTCTCCCAAATAAGCGCGAAGGTCATCAGCAGTGGCTTTTTTCAGATCCATCACTACAGCTGCACCGTTTTCTTTCTTTTTCATGGCTAGTAATACATCTTTCAAAGGCACATCGTCCGTATCCGTATACATGGCAATATCGCCCAAAGATATTATTTTCTCGTTACCATAAGCAGGGAAACGTTTCTTGTCTGTAAGTGATTCTACAATCAACATATTTCTACCTTGTGAAATGAGCTTATACAATCCCGGTTTACCGGAGATAGACAAAATAGTCTTCAACATAGTATGTTCTATTTTTTATTAGTAATATTTTATTTTTTCGGTGGGCAAAGGTAAGCAATATTTTTAGATAGAGAAGTTATTAGTTCTAAAACCTGCGGAATTAACGGAGTTTCACCGTCGTTTACAATTACAAAATCAGCCTGGATACGCTTATCTTCATCACTCATCTGGCTACGAACACGACGTTCCACCAATTCCCGCGGAGCAGTATCACGCTGCATGGCACGGGTTATACGGATTTCCTCGGGTGCATATACCATAATTACGGCATCTACTTCACCTGCAAATCCGGCTTCAATCAGAATTGCAGACTCCATCCCTACTATCGGATATGCATCGTATCGCTTTACCCATTGATGAAAATCATCCCGCACCCGTGGATGAATAATACCGTTTACAGTACGGATATGTTCGGGGTTACCAAATATATAGGAAGCAAGCAAGGTTTTATTCAACTCTCCATCGGTATAAATATCTTCTCCCAGTAAAGATATCAGTTCCCGGCGAATCAAAGAGTCCGAAACAGTCAGGCGCTTGGATTCAATATCCGAGATATAAACAGGGACACCCATCACTTCCAATAGTCGGGAAACTACACTTTTTCCACTACCGATTCCACCAGTTATACCTATCTTAATTGCCATAATCAGGAGATACTTGCTCAATTAGGAAATCTACCTGTTCCGGACTGATACGTATCTGGTTTACGCCTTTCGGCACTGATCTTAATTTCACCGTATACTTATCCGAACCTAATTTCAGAAGTTCTTCATAAGAAACATTGATATGAAAATCACTTGCTGTTATTTGGCGGAAATGACTCAAACCAACCTGGAAAGTAACATTCACTTTTGATGGAAATGCACGCAACACTTTACCTGCAGGAAAGTTAACACCCCGCAAAGGAACTTCCACAGTTTTCTCCGTATAAATATCCACAGGAAAAATCATCTCCACAGAAGCCGGCACAAACTTAACCCCCTTCTGGGCAAGCAAAGGAATTTGCCTCTTCAGTGTATCAGAGACATCTTCAAATTTCACCTTCTGTGTATAGGCAATGGTTATTGTATCCAGTACACCTGCAGGTGCGTAGGCTAATACAGAATCAGGCGTACAAATTGTATCGGAAATATAATACTGGCGTCCGGCACTCACTGTTCCCTGTAACTTCACCGGAACTAATTTGGAGTCTCCGGTAGAATAGATATACTCTAACGTATCGGGTTTCACGGAAAGCAATTTTGTAGATACGTTCAACTGGTTGAGCAATCTTTTCTCAAACTGCGAAGAATAAATACGCACATGGTTATCCTTCCCTTTATAGTCAGAAAAATCCAAAGTAATAGGGAAAAAGCTCTTTCCAAGCATATAGTTGAGTAACACCGTACCTTTATCTTTCACCCGAATATGCAGTTCGGAAGGAGGTTCAGAAGTTATAACAATATTATTAGGAACTCCTTTCAAACGTACCGGAATGGAGAATTCCGTTTCATAATCATTATTTAATGTCTGAAGCAGCCAGAAACCACTGGCAATGAAGAAGAAAAATAAAAAAATTAAGAACTCTCTGCTCTTATCACTGAGCAGAAAGTCCTTAATTTTTCTCGCTGTTTTTAAATATATGCGTTTTATGTTCCTACGATCAATCATAGGCTCACTATTCAAATTTATTTAGCAGCCTGATTGCTGTTAGCATCTGCAGCTGCTGCAAATATAGAATTCTTATCAATTCTAATCCTAACATTAGAAGCGATTTCAAGTACTATATCATTATCATTAATCTCTTTGATAACACCATGAATACCACCGGCAGTAATCACCTTTTGGTTTACCTGAAGCGATTTGCGGAAGTTTGCAATTTCTTTTTGCTTTTTGTTTTGTGGACGAATCATGAAAAAATACATGATAGCAAACATGGCAATCAGAAGAATCCACATCATGCTACCACCACCAGGAGCTGCGGCAGGAGCTTGCAAGAATACGGTCATTAAATTCATAAATTATTCGTTTTTAGTTTTTAATACTCAACAAAGATATCAGTTTTTAGCCAACTTACCTTCTTTTTTTAATTGATTAACTATTCCGTCTAATGTACCATTTACGAAACTTCCGCTCTTTATCGTACTATAGACTTTAGCAATCTCTACATACTCATTTAACGAAACACTCACAGGAATGTTCGGAAAACTTAGAATTTCCGCTAATGCACATTGCATTATTATCACGTCCATAAAGGCTACACGATCCAAATCCCAATTACGAGTATTCTCACTGATCAGATGACGATAGTAATCACAATTCAAGATGGCACGACGGAACAAACGACGAGCAAACTCCTGGTCCTCCTCATCTTTGAACTCAGGCAACAAAGTCTGATTGGCACCATTCTTTTCCTCAAAACGTTTGATTGTCTTTAGAACAAAAGTATCTACGATTTCTTTGTCATCATTCCAATAAAGGCTCTGGTCTTCCAACAAAGTATCCAATGCTTCGTTATTAAAAATAAATGCTTTATAGAGCTTTCTCCATAATTCACGGTCTGTTTCATAAGACTTATCAGGCGAAGCCATATATTCCTTATATATATCAGAAGCTATAATCTTCTCATACAACCCCTTGATAAAGTCTTCGTCATTTGTCCACGACCGTTTTTGGTTGGCAACAAAGTCAAGCAACTGCTTATTCACTTCCAGTTGAGAAACGAACTTGTTTTCTACGAATTTCATGTTGGGATACAACTCCTCCGCGGTCGGAGCTAACTTGGCTTTTGCCGCATCAATGCGTTTTTGTGCGTAAGTCGTCAGAGCCACCATCAGCATCAGCAAATAATTATAAAGGTCATACGCTTTCGAAAGACTAAAGAATAATTCTTTCTCCGCTGAGTCTAAATTTTTACTGCCATTCTGATAATAAGCATATACAATCTGTATAATCTTAAGACGAATAAGAACTCTGTTAATCATAAATCTATTAATCAATACTGTTGTTAACGAGTTGCAAAAGTAGACATTTTTAATGAGTTTACGCAAATAAATCACATTTTTTAATGCAGATATTCATTATCCGGGCTTTTTCTTTTGACAGTTTAAAAAAAATCGTCATTTTTGAAGCCAATTACAACAAGAAACCTAAAATATGGAAGACTTAAAGAAAAAAGGAGCGGACATGAACGATAAGGAGATTGTATTCTCCAAATCCATTAAAGCAGGTAAACGAATCTACTATCTGGATGTAAAAAAGAACAGAAAAGATGAAATGTTTCTCGCAATCACTGAAAGCAAGAAAGTGGTGACCGGTGAAGGCGAAGATGCGCAGGTAAGTTTTGAGAAACATAAGATTTTCTTATATAGGGAAGATTTTGAAAAGTTCATGAACGGTCTGAATGAAGCTATTAATTTCATTAATCAGAAAGAAATGCTGGAAGTTATAGGCGATATGAATGCAAAAGCAGATGCAAAGAATGTTATAGATGCAGATGCCGATGCAAATATAGAAGCAGCATTGGAAATGAATGAAAAAGGTATGGAATTGGACGGAGAAATCAAGATTGATATAGATTTTGAAGAGCCAACTCTTTGATAATTCAAAAAGAAGCTGTACTTTTGCACCGCTTTTTTGCAACATTGTGTGGTAACCCCACATCGTGCGATGGTGAATTAAGCAACAAAACAACTTAATTTAGAGTAACACAAAAAATTAAAGAAATGAAATCAATTGAAGTAAAAGGTACTGCAAGAACTATTGCAGAACGTTCTTCGGAACAAGCAAGAGCTTTGAAAGCTATTCGTAAAGACAACGGTGTACCCTGCGTACTCTACGGAGCAGGTGAAAACATTCACTTCACTGTACCCGCTGATGGTCTGCGCAACTTAGTTTATACTCCGCACATCTACGTAGTTGACCTCGTAATCGATGGCAAGAAAATAAACGCTATTATGAAGGATATTCAATTCCACCCGGTAAAAGATACTATCCTGCACGTTGACTTCTATCAGATTGACGAATCTAAACCCATCGTTATGGAAGTTCCGGTACAGATGGAAGGTTTGGCAGAAGGTGTTAAGGCCGGTGGTAAGCTGGTATTGCAGATGCGTAAACTGAAAGTGAAAGCTTTATATAACGTTATTCCTGAGAAACTGACTATAAATGTTGCTCACTTGGGTCTGGGTAAGACTGTTAAAGTTGGTGAGTTGAGCTTCGAAGGTCTGGAATTGATGAATGCAAAAGAAGCTGTTGTATGCGCTGTTAAGCTGACTCGTGCTGCAAGAGGTGCCGCTGCTGCTGCAGGCAACTAATCAGTTCTTTCGTAAGAAGACATATTCCGGAACGCGGGTTAACGCAGAAGACGCAGATTACATTAATCCGCGGACGCTGCGATAATCCGCGTTCCTCGTTTACTATTATTCTTATAGCATAGTTATTTATAGCTTATAGTTTTCTAAAAACATTATTCAGAAACATGAAATATTTAATTGTTGGATTAGGAAATATAGGTCCCGAATATCACGAAACCCGCCATAACATAGGTTTTATGGTAGTAGATGCATTGGCAAAAGAAGCAGGTGCCACTTTCAACGACGGACGTTACGGCTTTACCACTACCCTATCCGTCAAAGGACGCCAACTGTTATTACTAAAGCCTTCTACATTTATGAACCTCAGCGGAAATGCTGTGCGCTACTGGATGCAGAAAGAAAACATTCCATTGGAAAATGTGTTAATAATAGTAGATGACCTTGCCCTATCTTTCGGGACTTTGCGTCTAAAAGGAAAAGGCAGTGATGCCGGACACAACGGGCTAAAACATATTGCTGCTATTCTGGGTACACAGAATTATGCCCGACTTCGTTTCGGTATCGGTAACGAATTTCCACGAGGCGGCCAGGTGGACTATGTGCTGGGACATTTTACCGAAGAAGATCAGAAAACGATGGATGAACGCCTGAAAACAGCAGGAGAGATCATCAAGAGTTTCTGCCTGGCAGGAATTGATATTACAATGAATCAATTTAATAAAAAGTAGTTGGCAGTTAATAACTAACTTTCTCCAAAAAAATTATGAGTGAAGCAAGAATAGATAAATGGATGTGGGCTGTGCGCATTTTCAAGACACGCACCATTGCTGCCGAGGCGTGTAAGAAAAGCCGCATCAGCATCAATGGAGCATTGGCAAAGGCTGCTCGTACGGTAAAACCAGGCGATATAATACAAGTACGTAAACCACCTGTTACCTACTCTTTCAAAGTACTGCAAGCCATAGAGAAACGCGTCGGAGCAAAGCTCGTTGCAGAGATGATGGAGAATGTAACGACTCCCGACCAGTATGAATTATTGGAAATGAGCCGCGTCAGTGGCTTCGTAGACCGTGCTAAAGGCGCCGGCCGTCCTACAAAGAAAGATCGACGGAGTATGGAGGAATTCACTACTCCCGAATTTATGGATGATTTTGACTTTGACTTTGATTTTGAAGAAGAGTAAAAGAGAACACATTATATATTATGAGCGAAAAGAAGATAAAATGGGGATTTATTGGTTGCGGGGAAGTAACCAAACATAAAAGTGGTCCCGCCTTTCAAAAGGTAGAAGGTTCAGAAGTGATTGCCGTAATGAGTCGCGATGGAGCTAAAGCCAAAGCTTATGCTCAGGAAAGAGGTATTCCAAAGTGGTATAATGATGCTCAGGAACTGATTGATGACGAGGATGTGAATGCCATCTATATCGCCACTCCACCTTCTTCACACGCCACCTATGCCATCATGGCAATGAAAGCAGGTAAACCTGTTTATATAGAAAAGCCTATGGCGGTAACATACGAGGAATGCTGCCGTATCAACCGTATCTCAAACGAAACTGGGGTTCCTTGCTTTGTAGCTTATTACCGCCGTTATCTTCCCTATTTTTTGAAAGTAAAGGAATTAGTAGATAATGACACAATAGGTAATATTATCAATATACAAATCCGCTTTGCCCAACCTCCCCGGGACCTGGATTATAACAAAGAAAATCTTCCGTGGCGAGTACAACCGGACATTGCCGGAGGTGGCTATTTTTATGATTTAGCTCCCCACCAGATCGACTTATTACAAGATATGTTCGGCTGCATCCTGGAAGCTAATGGATACAAAAGTAATCGTGGCGGACTCTATCCGGCCGAAGATACTTTAAGTGCATGTTTCCAATTCGACAGTGGATTAGTAGGCAGTGGTTCCTGGTGTTTTGTAGCACACGACTCTGCACGCGAAGACCGCATTGAAGTTATCGGAGACAAGGGAATGATTTGTTTCTCTGTATTTACTTACGATCCCATCGCCCTGCATACGGAAAAAGGAAGAGAAGAAATTCCGGTTGAAAACCCGGAGCATGTACAACAGCCACTCATCCAAGCCGTTGTCGATCATCTTTTAGGTAAGTCTATTTGTACCTGCGATGGAGCAAGCGCAACGCTTACAAACTGGGTGATGGACAAGATACTTAATAAACTTTAATTAGTGATTAGGGGTGAGTGATTAGTGATTAACACCATGCGGTTATAGCGTAGCTACTAATCACTAATCACTCACCCCTAATCACTATCAAAGCTCCTTCTTCACCGCCTCAATCAACTCATTATATTCAGCATCCGTCAAGTATACCTTTCCCGGATTCATCTGAAATGTAGCACCATAATCAGGGCCATCTACATACTTCGGTGCAAGATGGAAATGCAAGTGTGATAATTTATCGGAATATGCACCGTAATTGATCTTTTCAGGATTAAAAGCTTTCTGCATAGCACGGGTTACACGAGTAACATCTTCCATAAAAGCATTACGGTCTTCATCACTCAATTCGTTCAAATCATTGACGTGGTCTTTATAAGATACAAGACAACGTCCTCTATAGGTTTGTTCTTTGAACAAAAATACGCGGGATACACTCAATTCAGCAAACTCAATCATCAGATTGTGCAGAGTCTCATTATTCTGACAATACAAACATTCTTTCGGATCACTTTTCATGATATTCTTGATTTATTATTTATGTTTACGGAGCAAAGATAAACTTTCTATCCTTATTCCATGTCGACATTCTCATTCTTTTGTCCCACTAATTTATACACATCTGCATTTTCTCCTACTATCCAGACCACGTCATCTTCCATAAATGGTTCATGCGGGTCGGGCGCGTGCAAAGTTTCCTCTCCCCTCTCCACACCTACAATAAGACAATGATACTGCTCACGAATACCGGATTCACGCATCGTCTTACCTAAAAATATGGAGTGGGCATCTACACGGAACTGACGCAAAATCATCTCACTCTTTTCAACTACATCTGTTTCTAAGATCGCTGCTTTCTCCATCTCCGAACTAAACTGATTCAGCTCTTCATCCGTACCTATAACCTGTATTTTATCTTCCGGGAAAAGGCGCACGGAAGCTCCCGGTATATTAATTCTCTTCCTTCCACGGAGAATAGAGACTACATGTATGCCATATTTCTTTCCGAAATTGAGTTCTGCAAGTGTTTTCCCTGCCCATGCCGACTCACCAGGTACTTCAAAATCCGTCAGGTGCAGATCACGGGATAGCAGACGCCCGGCATACTCCGGCTTTTTCTCGCCCATATATTCAGCACGCATATCACGATAACGAAGATTCTGAAAAAACTTCCGTTCTATCATGATAGACTGCTTCTTCAGTTGACGGGATAATATCATCATTATAACCAGCAAAACCGCTACCCCCAGCAACAGGCCGACAGAAACTTTAAACAAACCGGATATCACAAACATTACAAATGAAACAGCTATCAATATACGGATAACAATAGTTGCCACCAGCGGTGCACGATTTCCCCGGCTATCATTCCATAAAGTAACAAACTCAGCAGAATGATTCTTTTTAATCATAATAGCCCGCAAGAAAGGTGAAATAAACAAAATGATCACCACTGCTGCAAGCAATCTTCCCCAAATGCCGGGTATATGTTCCAGAAACAACGGAACAAGAAAGCGGAAAGCCAAAGCAACTACTGCAATGCTGACTATGGAATAAACAATCGTAATTCTCGTCAAAGCCAGAATAAGTTTCTTCCATAAACTCTCATGATTCATGGTCTGAGAACCGGAAGAATAATGCAACAAAAAGTTTTTCCATTTGACTGGCAAATGCGTATCAACGAAATTAGAAGCCGGTTCGGCAAAACGAATCATATAAGGGGTGAGGAAAGTAGTAATAACCGAAACCGCTACTACAATGGGATATAGAAAATCACTCGTCACATGGAGGGATACACCCAAAGATGCTATAATAAAAGCAAACTCACCAATCTGAGTCAGACTGAAACCACACTGCATAGCCGTTTTCAAAGGTTGCCCTGCCAGCAGAACTCCCAATGTACCGAATAAGGATTGCCCAAAAATTACTGCCAAGGTGATCACTATAATCGGAAGCGCATACTCCACAATCATGGCAGGATCAACCATCATACCTACCGACACAAAGAATACAGCTCCAAAAAGATCCTTCACCGGCTTTACCAGTCGTTCAATACTCTCCGCTTCTACCGTTTCGGCCAAAATAGAACCCATAATAAAGGCACCGAAAGCTGCGGAAAACCCTGTACGGGCAGCCATAACCACCATTCCGAAACAGAGGCCCAACGAAACGATAAGCAATGTTTCCTCACTCATCAATTTGCGACAACGTTTCAGTAATTCCGGTATCAGATAGATGCCTACCACAAACCAAAGTATCAGAAAAAAGAGAAGTTTTCCAATACTTTCCAGCATTTCCGATCCTTCGAAATTATGCCTCACTGCCATGGTAGACAGCATTACCATCAGCACAATAGCAAGAATATCTTCCAGTATCAGCACACTGAGCACTAACCCCGTGAATTGTTTCTTGCGCATTCCCAGATCATCAAATGCCTTATAAATAATAGTTGTAGAAGACATCGCAATCATACCCCCCAGGAAGATGCTATCCATACGTTGCCAACCAAAGCCTGTACCTACAGTAATCCCCAAAAGGATCATACAAAATATAATGGTACAGGCAGCAATGATAGCTGCGCCGCCCACTTTCACAATTTTCTTGAAGCTAAACTCCAGTCCCAATGCAAATAAAAGAAAGATTACACCAATATCTGCCCAGGTCTGAATATTCGCCGTATCCATTACAGAAGGGGTATATGGCATATGAGGACTCGCCAGGAAACCTGCCACTACATACCCCAAGACCAATGGTTGTTTCAGTTTCTTGAACAATAGCGTCATGACTCCTGCACAAATCAGTATCAACGCTAAATCATTTATCAAAGTAGCTAAATGTGACATATTATTTGTCCTTTCGTGTTTCTGCTGACAAAAGTAGCAATTTTTATAGCATAAATAATTGTTATGCCACAAACTTTTTTTCTTCCGATATTGTTGAATTAACAATCAATCATTCAAAACATATTATTATGGAAGAAAAGAAAGAAGTACGTGAAGAAAGAAATAAAGAGAAGTTGGCTAATGCAGATTGGGTTATGGCAGAATTTTATGCAACCTGGTGTCCGCATTGCAAACGAATGCAAACCATTGTAGAGGAATTTAAGAAATCAGTGAAAGGAATCCTTGAAGTGGTGCAAATTGATATCGACCAGGAAAGTGCGCTTGCTGATTTGTATACTATCGAAACAGTTCCTACATTTATATTAATAAGGAAAGGTGAACAACTTTGGAGACAATCAGGAGAAATGCCTCTCGAAAGGTTAGAGAAAACAGTGAAAGATCTTAAATCCTAAAAATGATAGCGAGGGATATGTTCAAAAATCTCATATCCCTCCTTTTAGTAATACTTATTTCGGCCTGCTATCAGGCATTAAAGCCATTTCAATTTTATAAGCACCTGCCGATTCAGGCAGCAACACCTTTCCTATGAAAGTTTTAAATCCAGTCCTCCTGACAACGCAAGTATGCTCACCCGGAAATGTATGTAATGCATAAGATTCCGGTCCTAAATACACAAAAGGTTCTCCATCTATTTCTACAACAGCATCCCTTAAAGCAATTCCACAGGGTGGTTTAATAGTACAGAGGGCCGTTTTCCCTATGACATTACAGGGTTCAAGCACTACTTTTGCCGGAGCATCCTTTCCTAAAACCACTTTCACCGTCTTTGTTTTCAATCCGCGAAGAATATATGTACCGGGAGATGCCCAGAAAGAACCGGACACACCTGCGGTATATGCGACTAATGACATCGTCTCATCAATCAGTTCTACCTGCCCACCGGCATCCTCCTTATTTTCTTTCTCAAATATGATTTGCTGAAGTTTGGACGCATCACAAACAAGCAGATTCTCTTTATCCTTCTCTACAGTAAACACACCTCTGACCTGATAATGAGAATCAACTGAACGATATTCGTAAGTGCCCACCGGTAGCATACCTGAAGCACGCATCCTCAACCTGTAACGGTTATCCCAGGAACCACCCGCATTCAATGGAATAAAATCCAGAAGAGGAATCCATATCTTCATATCCGGCGCCTTGCCTGTCACCCTGACCGGTGCACATTCAGAGTGAACAGCGTAATCAAAATAAACCGTTTTAGGTTCTCCCTTTACATCAAATTTCTGAAAAGAAGTTTCTTTGTACATAGAATCTATTGTACAAGTATAGTCACCATCAGGCAAATATACTTTAGAACCAGGTGCATAGGAACCTATTTTCAATCCATTTTGATTAAGCTGTATATTATACTTTATCCTTCTGGGGGCATTCTTCATTCCCAAAGTTATCCGAGTGAACGAAGGTAATATAACCTTTACCTCTACATTCTCTCTCACCTCAAAAGTATCAGCTATTGCGTACACAGAATCTCCACCAAAACACCAGTAAGAAGCTCCTTTGGGAACATAAATCCTGGTTTTCCAAATACCGATTTTATTCTTGACAAGCGGTGAAGTATAAGTCAGCAAATGACTAAGTTGCCCTGCAGAAGCAACAACCTGAGGTGAAACCCGGAAATCGACCTTTACATTTTTCGGAATATCAGGACAGGTTATTGATGCCGTAACGAGTTTAAACCCTTTAAAACTGATTTTTGTAGAAACATCCGTTTCATCCAAATTTATCAGGCCCCTACAATGGTAATGCCCATGAGAGATTATAAAGCTCCCAGTTCCATTTACAGGTAAAGCAACTTCCGCTACTCCTTTTTTATCAGTAATAATATCAGTAGCTATATTAATCCCTTCACGTCTTCTTTCAACGTATCTAATATGAATTGATGCACTCACCAGCGGATTTCCATCAATTCCCGTCAAATGAAAACTTTGGCATACTAGTTTTTCGTCGTTATCTCCAACCATAATGCGAATCTTAAAAAAGTGCTATTTTCGTGTTTTATAAAAAATACCCGGCCAAAGTTAAGGATATTTTCATTATTACAATTCGCCAACTCCCAAAAAATTAATCTAATTGAAATTCTTCTTTATTCAGAGCAAGCTTTAAGCAACTACCATCTAAGTTAAACGGCTTTTTCTCGCTATAGAAAGAATATATTCTCACCACATTGAGAAGAAATACTCATCTCTTTGAGTAAAGACTCTCACCGTATTGAGAAAATATTCTCAATACGGTGAGAATAGCTGAGAAAAAGCAGAGCTATTACCGCCTAATATAGTAGCAAGGATCTTACTCCCAATCATACTTCTCCACATACGTGTCATACACAGGTTCTTCCTTGATTCCATGATTAAGGAAAATCTGACGAATGTGCTCCTGCTGGGCAGGAGTAGCAAGACGTTCATGGTTTTTGATGCGATAATACATATTTCTGCCAAGGAAATTATAAATCTCACGTTTAATGACAAGAGCTTCGGCATGCGGAATCTTATCCAGCAGATGAGTGATACCTGAGGCATAGCGTTTCATACGATCAGGTATAAAAAAGGAACAGGGTTCAACTTCCTGAGAAGCTGTGAGAGCAGGATTCACAACACAAACAACGGTGAGCTGCAAAGGAATGTAGGAGGTTACCAGGTAACGCAGACATTTGGCGGCGCGTGGACATTTTGTGTTAAAGCAATGAGCGAAGGCGTAAGGCACCTCGCTGTAGTCAAAATCGGGTTTCATATTCTATTATAATAAAAACATTATTCAAAGAAAGCTCTATGCATCTAAAACGCACATCAAAAAGCACTGACAAAGATAGAACTTGTTTTTCAAACTCTACAGTTGATTACTCAAATAATCCGTCAAGCTATCTTCACGCTCCAAACCAAACTTCTTACGCAGGCGGTAGCGAATGGTTTCGACACCACGAACGGAGATATTCAGCAAAGGAGCAATTTCCTTAGTGGAGAGATTCATCTTCAAATAGGCACACATCATGCGTTCATTATTAGAGAGATCGGGATGACGGACATGAAGCCGCTTCATGAAATTATTATGAATCAAATCGAATTGATCTTCGATACGCTTCAAAACTTCATCGCTCTGGATATTGGAATCTATCTTGCTATTGATGACTAAAAGGAGTTGCTTGCCTTCGCGAGCCCCCTCTCCTCTCAACGAAGAAGCCACTTTGATGATCTCCGATTTAATCTCGGTCAGCATCTCATTTTTGCGAACAAAGTTTATCATCAGGTTGGCCATCTCCTGGCTTTTGTGCTGAAGGTCATATTCCAACTTTTCTTTTTCCAGCTGTACGATCTGCTTTTCACGGCGAGCTTTATCAGCTTCAAACTCCTTTTCCATTTCATGCAGTTCCTTATCTTTTTCTACAACTGCCTGCTCTTTTTTACGCTTCACACGAATATCATCCCAACGGTAAATATACCACAAACCTAAGAATGCAAGAATAATATAACAGACATAAGCAGCTACACTACGATACCACGGCGGAAGGATACGAAAAGAGAGTTCATCCGACGAGGTAGTGCCATCCGGATAAATAACCTTCACCTCAAAAGTATAGTCACCTTCAGAAAGATTGCTATACTCTTTAATACGCACAGTAGTATAGTCGGACCAGACTCCCTTATTTAAGCGATACTGAAAACGAATATCATCACCATCCAAATCAAAAAAGGCAAGTCCATATTCAAAACGAACGGAATTTGATGTGTAGTCAACCAGGAGGGAAGGCTTTTTTCCTAAAAAATTAGCTGTATACACCAGTGAATCCTTAGGATAAGTAAGATACATATTCCTTATATATACAGAATGAGTCAGATCTTGCCTATGCCTCACTTCGGGAACCGTAAACAAAGCAAAACCTTCTTCATTGGGAATTACCATGAGCGAATCGGACAAAGGAATGATTGCCTCATAATCCTGTCCCAGTTCAAGAAAAGACTGGCGGATAGGGTTGATACTGGTATTGGCTCCTCTTTTATAAGTTCCCAGATTAGCTATACAGATCTCATGGGGACTCAGACTGATAAGACGTTCGTGATATTCCAGCAATCGGGTATAAGGGACAGCACCATTTAACAAATTATTCAGGTCACTACATGGTTCCATCATATCCTTGTGGACATTATATTTATAGATGCCGTGAGGAGTAGTAAAATAAACACGCCCTTCTATTTTAGCAACGTAAATCTGGCGTTCCACCGGAAACCCTTCTTCCACACCATAAGATTTCACGCTGATTTGGCGGGTTAGTTCTTCACTTAATTCAACACGGGTAATGCTACCGGAATTATATATCCACAATACTTTTGCTGATTCTTGTTCAAACAGACGGCACGAGTCCTGAAAGCCATCTATCTTGCAAAGTACACGCCACTCTCCCGATTGCTTCTCCAAAAGATAAAGGCCGTTATAGACACCGACATACATACGATCAGGATATCCCATTACTTCCTGGCAATACCAGGCGCCCGTGATATCTGTGATTCGGTACATGTTCGTACCTTTTATTTGAAAAATGCCCCGGTCGTGCAGGCAAAAGAGATCATCTCCAATCTTACAAAGATTCCAGACCTGACCACTGGATTGGGGGATGGGATGGATATCCGGCAAATTACCGTTCAACCGCACCGGATAAGAGGTATAATAAAGACCACGATTAGTTCCCAGATACAAATAGCCGTCTTCCATAGCAGCCGTATAACCTGTACCATAAGAATAAGGATACGAATATAGATTGGTGAAAGAGGAACTTAAAGAAACATAGTCCACACCGCTATCCAGCCCTGCCCACAAGTTACCCCGGCTATCAAAGGCTACAGAAAGCACTGTATTATTACGTAATCCGTTATTCTCATTGAAGTATTTTACGTCCATCGTGGAGCAATCTATCAATAACAGACCTTTATGAATAGTTCCCAGAGCAATTTTATCATCCTGAGCAGCCACACAGAAAACTTCATTTTCACACATAAAATCTTCGGCACCAGTGACAAAAGGTACTGTGGTACGCCCGTTGCAATAAAACAAGCCATTGTAAGCAGTAACCACAATAACACCACCACCTTTATGAGGAATAATTCCACGGATACGATTGGAAGCCAGAATATCAGCCCCCTGTAAAGGGAAGAAAGTATTTCCAACCAATACCCACACGCCATGATCAGTACCTATATAAAGAATGCCATTTACCATATTGGAACAATCTATTTTAGCATTCATTTCAATAGCGGTGTATTTACCATTCAGATATTTCACTACACGATCATCACCTTGTATATAAAGAATATTATCAGCTTCGTGGATTCCCCAGACATTACCAACAAAACGGCAATCTCTTTCCAGCGTATCGGACATACAATGATAGACCAACTCTCCATCTTCCGACGGTTCATAATACCCGAACTCATTAATACCACCTGCATAGATACGCTTTTGGGTAGTCGATGCCAGTACAGAACGTACATCAGAAAAGTTATTCATCGGAAATACCGTCCAGACGTTTCCATCAAACTGCACCATACCGTTCTTATTTGCAAAGTACACCCAATGATCATCATAAGGAGCTATTTTCCAAGTCTGAGCACCTTTACCATAAAGGCTTTTATCGAAATTAACAATGAAGCTATTCCAACCGGCAACTGCCTTACCCAAAGGGAGTAAAAGAAGAAAAAATAGAGTTACATATAGGAAATAAGAGGATATCCGCATCATAATATTAGGTTTTACAAAGCAAAGCTATCACTTTTTTTACAAAAAACAAATAAAAAAAAGAGATACATTCTTTGTAGAATGTATCTCTTTTCTTTTGAGCCTCTTGTCGGATTCGAACCAACGACCCCGAGATTACAAATCACGTGCTCTGGCCAGCTGAGCTAAAGAGGCGGGTGGGCAAGCTTACTATATCGCGCCGCTACAACCAACTACCTTTGCTGCGATCAAGCCCTGGAGGATTCGAAGGGAGCTGGCCGTATAGGACTTACCCGTTTTTCTTGTTTGCGGGTGCAAAGGTAGGCATTTTTATGAAACATGCAATACTTTGCCCAAACTTTTTTCAACTTTAACAAGAATACACGGGCTACAAACAATATTATTTATACCTTTGCGCCATTATTCCTAATGAAAGATGACAGAAAACAAAGGTTACTTGCAACGATATGCCATGTTGTTCGGCACTTATTTGGGCGGTTTTTGGATTTTGAAATTCATACTGTTCCCTCTGGGTATTAGCGTACCATTTCTCTTTTCCATTTTTATAGGACTAACTTTATGTGTGCCCTTTATGGCGTATTATTACGTGCGCATGTACCGGAACATGGTATGTGGCGGGACAATAAGTTTTCTTCATGCATGGATTTTCACCGTATTTATGTATATGTTTGCCGCATTGCTTACAGCCGTGGCACATTATATATATATCCGCTTTATTGACCAAGGGTTTATATTGAATTCCTATGAAACGATGTTGAACTCTTGGGAAATTACATATAAAGCAGTGCCCGGCATTGATGCATATATTGAACAATTAAGGGAAGGCTTAAGCCAGGTGCGTTCACTGACTCCGATAGAAATCACGATGCAAATGATGTCGATGAATGTTTTTGTGGGATCATTACTTGCCATTCCCACCGCTTTGTTCGTTATGAAGCGCCCACCGGCAGATTATATCGGAGGAAGATAAAATATAAGGATAAAGAAATAGTGTATATAGAAAACAGTTTAATCGTAATATAGAAAGATGGATATTTCAGTTGTCGTTCCTTTGTATAATGAAGAAGAATCACTTCCGGAACTGTACGCATGGATTGAACGGGTGATGAAAGCCCACGGCTTTTCATACGAAGTTATTTTCGTGAATGACGGAAGTACCGACCGCTCCTGGCAAATTATCGAAGAACTGAGTCGAGAATCAGATGCAGTACATGGCATTAAGTTCCGCCGTAATTATGGCAAATCTCCGGCATTATATTGTGGCTTTGAAAAGGCACAAGGAGATGTTGTCATTACAATGGATGCAGATTTACAGGATAGCCCGGACGAAATACCCGAACTATACCGGATGATAACAGAGGATGATTACGACCTGGTATCCGGCTGGAAAAGGAAACGTTACGATCCGCTTTCAAAAACCATTCCTACAAAAATATTCAATGCAACGGCACGCAAAGTATCCGGTATCAAAAACCTGCACGACTTTAATTGCGGCTTGAAAGCCTACAAAAAAGATGTGGTGAAGAACATTGAAGTGTATGGCGAAATGCATCGTTATATCCCCTACCTTGCCAAGAATGCCGGTTTCAAAAAGATCGGAGAAAAGATTGTTCAACACCAGGCACGCAAATTCGGCAAGACGAAGTTCGGCGGTTTGAATCGTTTCTTTAATGGATACCTGGACCTGATCTCACTTTGGTTCCTGTCAGCCTTCGGAGTAAAACCGATGCACTTCTTCGGACTTCTCGGTTCACTTATGTTCATCTTCGGCTTTATTGCAGTAGTCATTGTAGGCGTTACAAAACTATACCAAATGCATAGCGGGATGCCTTACCGTTTGGTTACCGACTCCCCCTACTTCTACTTATCGCTGACCGCCATGATTATCGGAACACAATTGTTCCTTGCCGGCTTCCTTGGCGAACTGATTTCACGCAATGCCCCTGAACGAAATAAATATCAAATAGAAAAAACAATATAAGACTATGAGAAAATTAGTAAAACTGATATTGCTTTGTCTGATTGCTTATCCTATTATCAGTATCGTTTCTTCCTGTTCGGAAGAAGAAGACTGCTCAATGAATGCACGTCCGATGATGCAATGCTATCTTTATAAAATAGACGGAGAGACAGAAAGAGTTGTGAATGATACTCTTGACTCGCTCACCATCACCGCATTCGGTACAGATTCTATCATCCTCAATAACCAGAAGAGAGTACACGGATTATCATTACCACTACGCTATACGGCAGACTCCACCGTACTGGTATTCCATTATAGCAAAGACGTTAAGATTAAAAAAGATACGATTGTCATCCGCCAGAAGAATACGCCTTATTTCCTTTCAATGGATTGCGGCTATCAGATGAAACAAAGCATCACAGGCAGATCATATAGCCGTCATCTACTTGACTCCATATATATTCAAACAGCAGAAGTAAGCATTTATGGAACGGAAAATCTTAAGCTCTTTTATCGTAATTAATCTGGTGCTTTGTTTGTTGGCCGGATTTCCGGTACAAGCACAAAACAGCAACCGTCCTCCTGCCTCTAATCCGCCGAAAGAGCAAAAGAAAGAAGTGGATGAGGAAGCTTTCCCGCTATACAATGGCGTGACCGTCAGTGTTGATTTATGGGGTATCGGAAGCAAAGCTTTCGGAAGTGATTTTTTAAGTTCGGAAGTAGCGGTGGATGTTAATCTCAAAAACCGTTTCTTCCCGATAGTAGAACTTGGATATGGCGGCACCGATGCATGGAATGACAATGGTACCCACTACAAGAGTAATGCGCCTTATTTCCGTATCGGAATGAATTACAACGCTCTTTTCAAAAAGAAATTCAAGAATTACCTGTTTGTGGGACTACGTTACGCCATGAGTAGTTTCAAGTATGATATAGCAACCCTATCGGTAGATGATCCTATCTATGGCGGAGGCATTGGTAATCCGAACCAGGTAGATGACATCTGGGGTGGAAGCTTACCCTTCAACCACAAAGGAATGAAAGGATCCATGCAATGGTTTGAATTTTGTGTCGGCATTCGTGCACATATATGGAAAGAACTCTATATGGGCTGGGGATTGCGCTTCAAATTCCGCACAAGTTCATCTACAGGAGAATACGGAGATCCCTGGTATGTACCCGGATTCGGCAAATATGGCTCCAACACAATGGGCGTAACTTATACAATCACTTATAAACTACCATTCTAAAACTATGACCGGATTAGAGATTTGGCTTCTTGCCGTGGGACTCGCGATGGATTGTTTCGCCGTCTCCATAGCCAGTGGCATTCTTCTGAAACGTACGCTATGGCGGCCTATGCTGACCATGGCTTTTTTCTTTGGATTATTTCAAGCCATCATGCCACTCCTCGGGTGGATAGGCGCCATCACATTCAGCCATCTGATAGAGAGTCTGGATCATTGGATCGCTTTCGCCATTCTTGCTTTTCTGGGCGGACGCATGGTCAGAGAGTCTTTCAAGGACGAAGATTGCAAAAAAGAATACGACCCGAAAAGCTTGAAAGTTGTGCTCGCATTAGCCGTTGCAACCAGTATTGATGCATTGGCCATTGGAGTCTCATTTGCATTTCTGGGTATGCGTGATTTCTCAGAAATACTCCCTCCTATTTCTATCATCGGTTTTGTATCTTTCGCCATGTCTCTTATAGGATTACTATTCGGTATCCGCTTTGGATGCGGCATTGCACGAAGACTACGGGCAGAACTCTGGGGAGGTATTATCCTGATTATCATCGGAACCAAAATATTAATAGAACACTTGTTCTTTAGTTAAACTTCACTTATGGAAAAGAAGGCACAGAGAAATTTCTTATGGATTGCCCTGCTTGTATTGGGAACAATCTGGATACTTGCACGTCACAACCGTACGCAACCTTATTATACAATAAACGGATTGATATTCGGCACGGTTTATAATATAACCTATCAGTATGATGGTGACTTGAAAGTTGAAATTGACGAAGAATTGAAGAGATTTGACGGCTCTCTGTCCCCCTTTAATGATACGGCCACAATTACGCGAATCAACCGCAACGAGGATATTGTACCGGACACTTTTTTCACGAATGTATTCCGTCGTAGTATGGAAATTTCCAAAGAAACGGATGGTGCATTCGACATTACGGTTGCCCCATTGGCCAATGCCTGGGGATTTGGTTTCAAGAAAGGCGCATTTCCTGATTCGGCCATGATAGATAGTCTACTGGACATTACGGGATATACCAAAGTAACCCTATCCAATGAGGGAAAGGTCGTGAAGCAGGATGAACGCATGATGCTATCATGTAGTGCCGTTGCTAAAGGGTATGCCGTAGATGTAATAGCACAATTTCTCGCAAAGAAAGGCATTAAGAATTTCATGGTAGATATAGGTGGAGAAATTGTAGCCCAGGGAGAAAATCCAAAGAAAGATTTGTGGCGCATCGGTATCAATAAACCGGTAGATGATTCGCTATCTATCAATCAGGAATTACAAACGGTACTGAATGTAACGGGTGTGGGTATTGCTACTTCAGGTAATTACCGTAATTTCTATTATAAGGATGGAAAGAAATATGCGCATACCATAGACCCAAGAACGGGATATCCGGTACAACACAACATCTTATCCGCCACGGTAATAGCCAAAGATTGTATGAGTGCTGATGCTTATGCTACCGCTTTCATGGTGATGGGATTGGAAGAAGCCGAACGGTTTGCCGATGCCCACCCGGATATTGATGCCTGCTTTATCTACACGGACGAGAAGGGAGAACTTCAAACATACTATACGAAAGGGATGAAAAGGTTTATAACAAGTGATTAGTGTTTAGTGATAAGTGATTAGCGGGTTGCGCTACATTCCGCATGGTGCTAATCACTTATCACTAAACACTAATCACTAATCACTAATCACTACGAAACTACGCTTCGATAAATTACCTATTTATAGAATACAAAATACACCGCAAGTACCAGACAAATGAATGCCGCAAAATGATTCCAATGCAAACTTTCGCCCTTGAAAAGAACCGTAGTAAATACTGTGAAAATGATGAGTGTAATCACTTCCTGAATAATCTTTAATTGTATCAGCGAGAAAGGACCACCATTACCAATAAACCCGATACGATTGGCTGGAACCAAACAAAAATATTCCGCAAGAGCGATACTCCATGAAAATAAGATTATGGCGTAAAGCGGCCAATTAGTAATCACTTTCATATCTTGCAACTTCAGATGACCATACCATGCAAAAGTCATAAAGACATTAGACACTATTAAAAGCAGAATCGTATAAAGACCTTTCATTTCAGTGATGAATATTTAAGGGGTGATTAATCTAAATTATCAATTTTCTGAGGAAGAAGTTCCTCCTGAACATTTGCCATACTTCCCCAAAGACTATAGCGAGCTTCCGGGTTCATAGCTTCCAACTGATGTAGAATATCTTTCATATTACTACGGTGAGATTGCGCCTCATAAGGACAATTCTTCACCTGCTTACGATACCCTCTTATTTGGGCCAGTTCCAGCAAATCAACCTCATGTACCAAACACATCGGCCGAATAATCGTCATATCAAATTTCTTCATTACCAAGCGGGGCGGCATGGAACTGAATGCCCCCTGAAAAGTGATATTCATCAATAGCGTTTCCAGAATATCATCCATATGATGTCCCAATGCTATCTTGTTGCATCCCTGCTCCTTAGCCACCGTGAACAAGGCCTTGCGCCTATTCCATGAACAAAGGAAACAAGGTGATTTGCGTGTATCTGTACTTGCATCAAATTCCGTTTCATACAATACAAAAGGGATTCCCCATGACTCTACATAATCACGAAGATATGTCAGGTCACTCTGATACGGAATATTCTTCATCACTACATGGACGGCAACCACCGCAAATCTGGGCTTAAAAATTCGGGCGCGTCTTGCCAATAGCTCCACTAATGCCAAAGAATCTTTGCCACCCGAAAGCCCGATAAGGATCTTATCCCCATCCTCTATCAGACCATATTCTACCAGTCCTTTACTAAACCGCTTTTCAATGCGGCGGACGGTTTTCTCTTCTTTGGTGAATTGAGCCATAACACTACATAAGATTTGCGGTTGCAAAAGTAAGAGAAAAGAATGATTTAAAGAAGAATTAACATAATAGAATAACGGAAATCAGCATTATTCCCGATTAATTTGTATTTTTGAACATTCGAATTTGTAAGTTGGATAACTAGCATGAAAAAGAGATATATTTTACTCCTTCTATTTTGTCTCACATTAGTCGGTGTATCGGCACAGACGTTGGAGGAAGCGAGAGCTTTCTACAATCAAGGGCAATACGAGAAAGCCAAACCGATTTTCCAGAAACTCGTAAAGACACAACCGGCAAATGGAAATTATAACTTATGGTACGGCGTATGTTGCCTGGAAACAGGAGAACCAGAAGTAGCTTTGAAATATCTGGAAACCGCCGTAAAAAGACGGGTGCCCAGTGGACAACTGTATCTGGCGCGAAATTACAATGACCTGTATCGCTTTGAAGATGCCATCAAATGCTACGAAGACTACATCAGCGACCTGGCCAAACGGAAAAGGCCGACCGCAGAAGCCGAAAAGCTATTGGAGAAAAGTAAAGCCAATTTCCGCATGTTGAAAGGGGTTGAAGAAGTTTGCATTATCGATAGCATCGTAATAGACAAAGGTCGTTTTCTGGAAGCTTATAAAATTAGTCCTGAGTCCGGTAAACTATTCATGTACAATGATTTCTTCCAGAATGAGGCAGAAGTTGAGGCTACCGTATATGAAACGGAACTCGGCAATAAGATTTATTATGGTGAGCGCCAACCGGACGGTAAACTCAGCATCCTCTCGCGTAACAAAATGCAGGGCGAATGGGGCAAAGGTAGCTTGCTACCCAGTAGTATAAATGATTCCATCAATGCCAACTATCCGTATGTATTGACAGATGGCATCACCATCTATTATGCCGCGGATGGTGAAAATTCGATAGGTGGTTACGACATATTCGTCACCCGTTACAATACCAACACGAACACCTACCTCACTCCGGAAAATGTGGGTATGCCGTTCAACTCTCCCTATAATGACTATATGTTCGTTATCGACGAATATAATAATCTCGGATGGTTTGCCTCCGACCGTTACCAGCCGGAAGGAAAAGTTTGCATTTATGTATTCATTCCAAATTCTTCCAAAAGGGTATATAATTATGAAGCAATGGACCCGAAAAAAGCAATCGGGCTTGCCCGGATTCATTCTCTGAAAGATACGTGGACGGATCAGGATGCCGTAGCCGATGCCAAACATCGACTACAAGCCGCATTCGATGAAAAGCCACAAACCACGAAAAGTCATGAGTTTGAGTTTGTAATCGATGACCAGAATACTTATTATCAACAAAGTGATTTCAAATCTCCTCAGGTCAAAAAACTGTTCGGCAAATACCTCCAATTAGAAAAGGCTTTCAAAGAGCAGCAAAACAAATTGGAAGAGCAACGTTCCTTGTACTCCCGTGCCAAGGAAAGCGATAAAGCCAAACTGGCTCCCGCCATACTCGACCTGGAAAAGCAGATACAACAATTATCAGGTGAATTGGAGAAGGCCGCCATTGAAGTGCGTAATACAGAAAAACAATCCTTTAAATAGAAAACTATGGACATACTTATCATCATTGTACTCATTGTTGCGGCAGTTATCCTGTTCTTGGTAGAACTGTTCGTCATCCCGGGCATCAGCATAGCCGGAATTCTGGCCGGAGCTTGCATGATCTATGCCAACTACTATGCCTTTGCCTATCTGGGTACAACGGCTGGTTTCATCACGCTCGGTGTATCGGCAATAGCCTGCATAGGCTCATTGATACTCTTCATGCGCTCCAAGACCTTGGATAAAGTGGCGTTGAAGAAGAATATCACATCGAAGGTGGACCGTACGGCTGCGGATCAAGTAAAAGTAGGCGATACGGGTGTGGCCATTACACGCCTGGCACTGATCGGCAATGCCGAAATAGACGGCAACATCGTGGAAGTGAAATCCATGGACGGATTCCTGAATGAAAAAACCCCTATCATTGTAAACCGTATTACGGACGGCGTTATCATGGTAGAAAAGAAAAAAGACTAATATTCACACTTAATATCTTATAAATCATGAACGTAGACACTATGTACCTTACTGCCTTTCTTGTGATAGGAGGCATTATCTTCATCGTACTGTTCTTCCACTATGTTCCTTTCTTCCTATGGTTGTCCGCCAAAGTTTCGGGAGTCAGGATTTCATTGGTGCAATTGTTTTTAATGCGTATCCGTAACGTACCTCCCTACATCATTGTACCGGGTATGATTGAAGCACACAAAGCCGGATTGAGCAACATTACCCGCGACGAGCTGGAAGCTCACTACTTGGCTGGTGGACATGTAGAAAGAGTGGTGCACGCCTTGGTATCCGCCTCTAAAGCTAATATTGAATTATCCTTCCAGATGGCTACCGCAATCGACCTTGCCGGACGTGATGTGTTCGAAGCCGTTCAGATGTCGGTAAACCCGAAGGTGATCGATACTCCTCCGGTGACCGCCGTAGCAAAAGATGGTATCCAGTTGATAGCCAAAGCCCGTGTAACGGTACGCGCCAATATCCGCCAGTTGGTGGGTGGTGCCGGTGAAGACACTATCCTGGCCCGTGTAGGCGAAGGTATCGTATCTTCCATCGGTTCGTCCGAAAACCACAAGTCAGTATTGGAAAACCCGGATTCAATCTCCAAACTTGTGCTCCGCAAAGGTCTGGATGCTGGTACGGCTTTCGAAATCCTGTCCATTGATATCGCTGATATCGATATAGGTAAGAACATCGGTGCGGCTTTGCAGATAGACCAGGCAAATGCCGATAAGAATATCGCCCAGGCCAAAGCTGAGGAACGCCGTGCAATGGCCGTGGCCAGCGAACAGGAAATGAAGGCGAAAGCTCAGGAAGCACGCGCCAAGGTGATCGAGGCAGAAGCCGAAGTACCTAAGGCCATGGCAGAAGCATTCCGTAACGGCAACCTGGGCATCATGGATTATTATCGGATGAAGAACATCGAAGCTGATACTTCCATGCGCGAAACCATAGCCAAACCATCGGGAAACAACTCAAATCAGCCGTTGAGTAAATAACCGGTAGAATTATAGCCCCAGAAAAACGTCGGAACCGGTGAACAGTAATCCCGTTCCGGCGTTTTCTATTTATAAACGTATCAACCAAAAAATCCAGAATATGAAAAAGTATTTTGCATCTTCCGAACTTATTATCAATGATGACGGTTCAGTTTTTCATCTGCACGTAAAGCCCGAGTGGCTGGCAGACAAAGTAATCCTAGTGGGCGACCCGGGCAGAGTGGCACTGGTAGGCTCACACCTTGAGAATAAAGAATGTGAAGTGGAAAGCCGCGAGTTCAAAACCATTACAGGTACCTACAAGGGCAAACGCATCACGGTGGTTTCTACGGGTATTGGTTGCGACAACATCGACATTGTGATGAACGAACTGGACGCCTTGGCCAACATCGACTTCAACACACGTGAAGAAAAGCCCCAACTTCGCCAGTTAGAACTGGTGCGCATCGGTACTTGTGGCGGTTTGCAACCGAATACGCCCGTAGGTACATTTATCTGCTCGCAAAAGTCCATTGGTTTCGATGGCCTGCTGAACTTCTATTCAGGGCGCAATGAAGTGTGCGACCTGCCATTTGAGCGTGCATTCCTGAACCACATGGGATGGTCGGGGAATATGTGCGCACCTGCTCCGTACGTGATCGACGCCAATGCCGAACTGATAGAGCGCATTGCCGGAGACAATATGGTACGCGGTGTAACGATTGCCGCCAGTGGTTTCTTTGGCCCGCAAGGACGCGAACTACGTATTCCGCTGGCTGACCCGAAGCAAAATGAAAAGATCGAGAACTTTGAATACAATGGCTATCGCATTACGAACTTCGAGATGGAAAGCTCCGCACTGGCCGGTTTGAGCCGCCTGATGGGACATAAGGCGACCACGGTATGCATGGTCATAGCCAACCGGTTGATTAAAGAAGCCAATACGGGCTACAAGAATACGATTGACACTTTGATAAAAACCGTACTGGACAGAATTTAAGAAACACCCACTCAAATATACTTGATGATTGTTTCCTTCAATCTTTCGTAAGTATATGGTTTGGCAATAATATCATTGCACCCGGCGGCTAATGCTTGTTGTTGCTCTATCAGGAAAGCATTGGCCGTCACCGCAACGATAGGCAAATCGATGTCGATGGTACGTATCTTTTCCGTAGCCTGAATACCGTTCATCACCGGCATGCGGATGTCCATCAATATCAGGTCGGGACGCTCACGCAAGAAACTATTTACGGCCTCTTCGCCATTGGTAACCCACGAAATGGTGTAGTCCTTCTTCAGCAAAATGTTTATCTGCATAAAGTTAGACTCCGTATCTTCAGCTATCAGAATTTTCTTCCTGCCGTCTGATCTTCGCTCTACGTGGGCATTGATTTCAACAGGTTCACCATCCGCTCCCAACACAAACTGGCGGTAAGGAAGGGTCATCACGAAAGTGCTCCCCACTCCTACTTCGGACTCTACGGAAATCTTTCCTCCCAATCTCTCCACGATGCTCTGGCAGATGGGGAGCCCCAGACCCGTGCCCTGAACAAAATCGTTCAGCTTTTCGAAACGGTTGAAAATCAAGGGCAATTTCTCCTTCGCAATGCCGCAACCGGTATCCGTTACATACACCTTCAACCATTCTCCGCAGACCTCCAACCCCAAGGTGATGGTCCCTTCATGGGTATTCTTAATGGCATTAGAGAGAAAGTTGAACAGCACTTGCGTAATCCTGTTCCGGTCCACCATAATCCAGATTTCCTCATCGGGACATATCACATTCAGTCGGATGCCCGTTTTCATTTTCAGGCGATGCACTTTCTCCACTTCGTCAATCAGTCCGGTCATTTCGACCAACTGGAAGTTCATTTCCGATTTTCCCGACTCGATACGGGAAAGGTCCAGAATGTCATTTATGAGTTGCAACAACAGGTTGCTATTCTTCTGGATGATGTTCAGGTATTCGGCTTTCTCCACTTCATCTTCCGTCAAAGCTATGATTTCAGAGAATCCCACGATAGCATTCAAAGGAGTGCGGATCTCGTGGCTCATATTGGCCAAGAACACCGATTTCATGCGGTCGGCCTCTTCTGCCCGCTGCTTCGCCTCGATGAGTTCATTGGAGCGTTGCACCCTGTCACCGATATCGTGTATCAATGCCATCACTTTATTATCTTCGAACGGAGCGATGCGTGCCTGGAAATAATGCCTTTCGCAATCATCCACATCCAGGGGATACTCTATCTCCTTCAACTCCCCGTCTTCGAGGCATTGACGTATGTTCCGTAGAAACAGGTCGCTGACTTCGGGAGAATAGATGGTGCGCCCATCCGCTCCCCGTAGCTGTTCAACGGGATGGAGCAAAATGGTGTCAGAAGACATTAACACGTCGGTGAGGAAGAAATTTTCATCAAAGATGAAGATGAATTCAGGCAATGCCTGTATTATCTTCCGGTTTCGCTCTTCCATGCGCGATATGCGCGTTTCGCGTTCGCACTGCCCGGTGACATTCACGGTATAGCATAAGAGGCTTTTCGGATTTCCACTTCTATCTTTCTCTACAGATAAGAGGTGGTCCTCCAACCAGACTATTTCGCCATGCGCACCTACGCAACGCACGCGTAAGACTTTGGACTCTTCAAAGCCATCCAATTTCTTTTGAAAGCCATCCAACGACACCAAATGCTTATCATCGGGATGCACAAAGCTACAGAACTCTTCCAAATTCTGATAACAGATGCCGACTTTATCCAAGCCTAAACTTTCGAAATATTCCTGAGTGAAAGTGCACTCCAGGGTATTGACATTTATCTCCCAGAGAGCAATTTGATGGGCAGCCAGAACGGAGTTGACCTTCAATAATTTCTCTTTCAGTAGTTCCGTGTTCTCGTCTTTCTCGGTAGTATGAGAAGAGGAATCATGCATTTTTATTTTGTCTTGCGCCATAATAACAAAGTGTATCATGTAAAGGCTACGAAAATTGAGCAAATGTAATAAAAAAGAGTAAGTAATATACAATTTTTTGCCCCAAAAGGCTATCTTTGCAACTCAAATAACAATTTTTATGATGAATCAGGATACCATCTGTGCCATTGCCACGGCCCAAGGAGGAGCAATCGGAAGCATTCGCGTCTCAGGAGCGGACGCCATTCGTATCACCAGCCACATTTTCACCCCGGCAAAATCCGGTAAAGCGCTGGCAGATTGCAAACCTTATACACTGACTTTCGGGAAGATACACGATGGAGAAGAAATTATCGACGAGGTTCTTGTCAGCCTGTTTCGCGCCCCGCACTCTTACACGGGCGAAGATAGTACGGAGATCACCTGCCACGGTTCGAGTTATATCTTGCAACAGGTTTTACAATTGCTCATCAAGCACGGTTGCCGCCTGGCGGGACCGGGGGAATACACGCAACGCGCCTTTCTCAATGGAAAGATGGATTTGAGCCAGGCCGAAGCCGTGGCGGACCTGATTGCTTCTTCATCTGCCGCCACCCACCGCCTTGCCATGAGCCAGATGCGTGGCGGATTCAGTAAGGAGCTTACGGAGCTACGCAACCAGTTGCTACACTTCACTTCACTGATTGAACTGGAACTGGATTTCAGCGACCATGAAGAGTTGGAGTTTGCGGACAGAACGGAGCTTTACCGATTGGCGGATCACATCGAAGGAGTCATTTCCCGACTGGTACATTCGTTCAGCGTAGGAAATGCGATCAAAAACGGCGTACCGGTAGCCATCATCGGCGAAACGAATGCCGGGAAATCAACGCTTCTCAATGTATTGCTGAACGAGGACAAGGCTATCGTGAGCGACATTCACGGCACTACGCGCGACGTGATTGAAGACACGACCAATATCGGCGGTATTACTTTCCGTTTCATTGACACGGCAGGTATCCGCGAAACCAATGATACGATTGAGAGTCTGGGCATAGAGCGCACGTTCCAAAAACTGGAACAAGCGGAGATCGTGCTTTGGATGATTGATGCAACGGACGCAACGTCGCAAATGAATCAGCTATCGGGGCAGATACTTCCGCGTCTGGAAAGAAAGCATTTGATATTGGTATTCAACAAATCGGATTTGTCGGGCACGGCTCATTCTGATGAGGTGCTTTCTGCGGCCTCTTCCATCATTCCTGACGCCGAATGTATTTTTATTTCCGCCAAGAAAAGGCAAAATACGGATGTGCTTCAGAAGAAACTTATAGCCGCCGCCAATCTGCCTACGATAACCCAGAACGACGTGATAGTGACCAATGCCCGCCATTACGAAGCCCTCACGCATGCTTTAGAAGCCATCAGACGCGTACAACAGGGATTGGCAAACAATCTTTCAGGGGACTTCGTGGCCCAGGACATCAGGGAATGCATCTTCCATTTGAGCGACATCGCGGGGGAGGTGACGAATGATATGGTGCTACAAAATATATTTCAACATTTTTGCATCGGGAAATAATTGGTGATTACCAACGATTAGCATATATCATCAACGATTATCAAGGCGTTCATTTTGAGCGCCTTTCTTTTTAGCCTTATAAGCGATGGTCATCGTTTATAGGGCTTTTTCAGCTCATTTTTGTACCGCATTTGTTGCTCGCTTGTTACTCTCCGATTTTAGGTCGGAAAGGTCGTGGAGAAAGTTGACTATGGTTGACTATGATTTACGATAGTTAAATAAAATGGAGAAATAACAAGAGAAATAAACCTCTAAAAGTAACGAATATGGCAACAAGTAAAATGAAAATCAAAAAGGTATGTGAATGGTGTGGCACAACATTCTATGCCCAAAAACTAACAACACGTTTCTGTTCACATCGGTGTAGTAATCTTGCATACAAGGAAGCTGCTCGGCAAAAGAGAATACAAGAAGTAGAAACCAAAGTCCAAGCGGTCATCAGAGAACAACCCATATCTGATTTTAAGAACAAAGAATATCTGTCATTCAAAGAAGCTGCAACTCTATTAGGGCTGAGCAAACAAGCTGTCTATAAAATGGTATATGCAGGAAAACTGCAAGCATTCCGTATCAGTAGCAGATTATCTTTTATCCGTAAAGGAGATATTGACCGAATGTTAGAAGCTCGTCCTTATGAACATCGACAGCCTAAAGACACCATTCCCATTACCGACTTCTATACCACCGCAGAAGTCAAAAAGAAATACCATGTAAATGAGTCATGGATATTTGCGGTAGCTAAGAAGAACAACATTCCCCGAACTTTCAATCGTGGCAAGACTTACTGGAGCAAGAAACATATTGACGCTTATTTTGCCAAGAAAGCCCCAAATCCAGACATTACCGAATGGTATAGCACTCAGAAAATGCAGGAGAAGTTCGGTATGACCTTATCCGCCATCTATTGTTTCGTTTCCAAGAATGCCATTCCGAAGAAGAAAGAGGGCATCATGGTGTACTATTCCAAGAAACATGTGGATATAGCCAAGGGCATTATTGCCCCCGAAGAACCGCAATATTACACGGTTGCAGAAGCGATGGAAAAGTTCAATCTCACCCGTGACCAACTCTATCATTACGCAAAGTACCATAACATCCCGAAGATGAAGAAAGGCAAATACACACTTATCTCCAAGCCTGAACTGGATAAGTTGCTTGCAGCCCCAAAGATTGAATAAGTTATTTATCGGTGAATGTACCCACCATCGAATCACCTTATTCCTTTGCACCAAACAAATGTAAAACTCTAAATATCAAACAGTATGTCACACACGTGTACAAAAGTAACAGTTCGTCAGAGAGCGATTCGGAATAATCGCATCTCCTTGTATCTGGATTATTATCCAGCAGTCCGTAATCCCGAAACGATGCAGATGAGCCGCAGGGAATACCTCGGCATCTACATCTATGCCCATCCCAAAAACGAGATGGAACGAGAGTTCAACAACGATATGTTGAACAAGGCAGAGGCTATCCGTTGTATCAGAGTGCAATCGCTCATCAACGAAGAGTTTGGTTTCTTGGATAAGACCAAACAGAAAGCCGATTTCCTTGCCTATTTCAAGAAGATGTGTCGGAACAAAGACCAGAAATGGCAATTCGTCTATCAGCATTTCTATAACTTTGTCAAGGGACAATGCACCTTTGGCGATGTGAATGTGGACTTATGCAAGAAGTTCCGTGAATACCTACTAAATGCCAAGCAACTCAAACACAGTAACCGTCCTATATCCCTGAATTCGGCATCCGGCTACTACTCTACTTTCAGAGGATTGTTGAAGATTGCCTATCGGGACAAGTGGTTTAGGGAGAATATCAATGACTATCTTGATAAGATTGAGCCACAAGATGTGAAGAAAGAATATCTGACATTGGACGAAGTGAAGCAACTCGCAGCCACTCCTTGCGACATCCCCGTATTGAAAGCAGCCTCTTTGTTTGCGTGTCTGACAGGCTTACGCATCAGCGACATTCTCAACCTACAATGGGAGGACTTTACTATCGCTCCCGACCAAGGTTATTGCTTGCGTATCAGAACACAGAAAACCCAGACGGAAGCGACACTCCCCATCAGTTACGAAGCCTACGAGCTATGTGGAACACCCGGAACTGGCAAAGTATTCAAAGAATTGAAACGGAGCATGATTAATTACCCACTCAAAAACTGGCTCAAAAAAGCCGGAATAACTAAGTCGATAAGCTTCCATTGCTTTCGTCATAGCTACGCCGTCATACAAATATCCTTAGGTACAGATATTTACACTGTTTCAAAGATGCTGACGCATAAGAATGTATCCACAACTCAAATATATGCTGACCTCGTAAATGCCAAGAAGCGAGAAACAGCCAATAAAATATCACTTAAATAAATTGTAGCGATGAAACGAGGAATCATAACCAATAACGGACAAGGTATCCATATTTCCGATGGTGAAATATGGATGACCACTTGGGAGCTTGCCGACTTGTATTATACAACGACTGGAGCTATCCATACAGCAATTAAGAGAATCTTGAAAACCAATGTTTTGAAGAGCCACGAAGTTTGCAAGTACATCAAATTAGAGAATGGAAACAATGCCGATGTGTATAATCTCGATATGGTTATAGCCCTATCCTATCAAATAGACACCAGGCATTCCTCTGCATTTAGGAAATGGCTAATAAACAAAGTCGCTCGTAAACAAGATTACAACATCCTGTTATATCTCAACAAGGAAACAAACCATACATTGTATTGTTAACAAGCTATATCTCTATACCCTATTGATTATCTGCATTGTTTACCCAAAATGATGCAGATAATTTTTGTTTTTGAGATACACAAGCCTATTTACCCAACTATTTTCATCCAAAAGCAAGAAATTTACAATATGCTTATTATCAGCGATGTAACGTGGTGAAAAGTGATGAAATATATCGTCAAAAGCCCATCAACAAGCAAAACTATGGATTTTCTCAAAAATTAATCCTATATATTTGCACACAAACGATTAATACATCTCACTATGGAACAGAGAAAGATAGAACATATAACATTGCATCTGATTGTTTTTGGTACAATCGCAATCATTGGTGTTTTAGCCCGCCAGACCGTACTACACTATGGTTGGGACGAATTCAGCAGCTACCTCATTTTGGTGGTATGCACCATTATCATGGGAGCTATCTATCTCAATCTGCAAATGGTATTCAGACAACTTCTTTCACCTACAATAGAAAAGTGCTTTAGGAGATTTGAGTGCTATCGTAATAAGGCGGTGGTAGCTGAAAATCCAATAGAACATCAGGAATCTATTGAAAATACCATAGATCCAGAACCTATCGTTTCTGAATCTGAACCAGAAATCGAAACTACATCTGACACCACAGAAGAAGTTTCTACTCTCTCGCTTTCAGAATCCAATGAAGACATGGCAGGACTTCCAAAGGAGGAAGTTCCTCCAGCCTCTATTAGCAACATCCCTATTGAGGTGCTTAATCAACTATCAGAATATGAGATTTCCCGTGCAAACGCTATGGCTGAGAAAGAACGAGCATCACAAGAAAAACTTAATAAGGTTATAGCATACACGAAACAGACCTTAGTTCTCTATCTTGATGAAACGGCACTTAACCGTTTGTGCGAATATATGACAGAATATTACTTGTCAGATACTATGCCAAAAGTCGAACCTATAAAGGTTGATTCTCAATTAAAGACCATTGACATCATGCACTTTGGATGGAATATCGGCAAGGCTTTCGGCAAACCACGTTTACAGACAACCACATTTATAAAGAGAGTATTTGCCCATACTCTCCGTGATTCAGAAATATCTACCATTGAACGTAAAATGTCGCATACAGAATCTGTATGTAAGATTAAATTAGACAAGAAAATTACCTAATGCCACTTACCTGATTCTTCTTTGCTTGAATTAATGACTATTATTTATTTCTTAATTTTAATATCAACATTCGGTAGATTGCTATACTTATCTATTATGTTCTCCTTATAATAAAGATTCTCTGGCAAATACACAACAACCGTCTGCTCCGTCGATTTTAGTTGTAACAATTTATCAATCACAGCAAATGAGCAGCTAATGGCTGGATTCGCTTGACCACAAATATCAACTATTATTTTTTCACAACCTGTTGGAACCTTCATTAATTCATTTAATACAAATCTTTCAGCTGCTCCCCGGCCAAAAATATCCTTTGCATTAAAATTTATTGTATAGTTTGTCGAAGTAATATCTAAATCCAAATTATTTGGCAAAGAAAGTTCCAAAATATTTTTAGTATCGTATTTATAAGTGATATCAAAGAAACCTGTAGCATACTCTATAGTCGCCTTACCTCCATTCCCTTTACCTTTTAATAATTCCGTACAATCAAATTTTCTTCCATTGTCAGTGAAAATTACCCTATCATTTTCCACCTTAATTCCAAATGTACCAGCTTTCCCATGTTCAAATGCATTAATTGCGATTTCATATGCAAGATCCTTTAAAACATCAAGAGCTAACGAGTTTAGTTTATTAAAAAGACCTGGACGTGAGAAAAAAGCATGAAGTTTATTAACTGACGCGAAAACAGGAATTTGAATTTCAGGTAACAGAGTAGCTCCTTTTACATCCGGATAGAAATGTTCCATTATTGTTGGACGACACTGCACCTCATCTTCTATATCGTCCCATGACCAAGTATCAACGGAAAAAGGATATGCACCTTTTCTTGTAAGGTTACGACAATGTTGTTGAACTTTAACATCTCTTGGTGATGTTGTGGCCATAATAAATGATGTGAGTTTTGGTTTGAAATTTATAGCTTTTTTACACTCACTATCAATCTCATCCGTAGTCAATAGACTCTTATAATTTCCGTTTTTACCTTTACATTGGACTCCAGAATAATCATTATCAAACATATTCTTTCCCCATATATCAACACCATTCTGTGCCTGTCCGTTTCGTCCATTAGGATGGGCATCTGGATCTCTCCACATTTCTTTCCAAAGTTGAAAACACAAATCTTGAAAGTCAGTCCAGTTTGAAGGATATAATAAATTTAATCTCATAAAATCTACTGTTTAAAGTTATTGTTTCAGATATTGGCACTACAAAAGTAGTTAAAATCCTTGTAATCACCACTTATTACCATCAAAAAGTTATCCATCAGTTATATTTTGGTGAATGATTCCACCATTGAAACACCTGTTTCCTTTGCCGTCGAACAATTAAAAACGATTGGTGTATGCAAAAAGAAACAGTAACATTTGATAAGCTGCCCGAAGCGGTAGGTTATCTGACCGAACAGGTCATCGAGTTGAAAAAGATGGTAGCGGAACTCCAGCCACAGCCATCTGACAAACATGTATTGGTGGAAATTGAGGATGCTTGCCGCATCATCCGAAAAGCCAAGCCTACCATATATACATTGGTACGCAAAGGACTACTACCAGCCTATAAGAAAGGGAAGAAACTCTATTTCTATGAAGACGAGCTTCTTGCTTGGATTGAGAACGGACGGAGAAAGACAGCCGAGCAGACATACGAGGAGGTGCTTGCCAATATGCAGAGCGGTGTCCGCCACAAGCCTAAATCATCGGTACAGTTTTAATGGGATTGGGCTATGGATACATATTCTATTAATCCGGCATCCATCATTGATGAAGCGATTGATTTAAGTACAAGATTATCCGGTACGGCATTCCCCATCAGCATATTCCCGGCAAAAATCCAACGTATTATCCGTGAGGTACACGAATGCCATAACTACCCTACCGACTACATTGCCGCAGCCATCCTGACGGCAATAGCAGTCGGCATAGGCAACACGTACCTTGCCCAAATCAAGCAAGGCTGGACGGAAAGCCCCATCCTGTATATGGCATTGATCGGAAGACCGGGAGCTAACAAAAGCCATCCGCTCAGTTTTGCGATGAAGCCGTTTCTTGATTATGACTACCGACAGAATCAGGAATTTGAAAAGGCTCTTGCAAAGTACGATGAACTAATGAGCTTGAGCCGCAAGGAACGTGCGGAAAGCGGTGGAGAGCAATTCCCACAAGAGCCTATCCGCAAACGCTTCTTGGTTTCGGATGTAACGCCCGAAGGGTTGAGCCTCATTCATGCGCAAAACAAACGTGGGCTATGCTTGTGGGCAGATGAATTATCCGCTTGGTTCAAGAATTTCAACCGCTATAACAACGGTTCGGAAGAACAATTTTGGCTCTCAGTTTTCAGTGCCAAGACCACCATGTCCGACCGTAAGAATGCCAAGAGTTCCATCTTCATCAAGCGTCCGTATATATCGGTCATTGGTACTATCCAAAAGAAAATCCTAAACGAGTTGGCTAAAGGTGAACGCTCCAGCAACGGGTTTATTGACCGCATCCTGTTTGTGATGCCTAATCTGCAACAGAAAGCACGGTGGAATGACAAAGAATTGCCGGAAGATATAGAGCAAGAATGGAATGCTGTCATTGACAAGCTGATACAATCGGAGTGCAGTCTCAACGAGCATGGAGAGATTGAACCGCAAATTCTTTTCTTCTCAGAGGATGCCAAGAAACGGCTTTACGAGTGGCAACACCATTTCTCAGAGCTGTGCGACCGGGAAACAAACGACACCATTGTAAGTATCTATTGCAAGCTGGAGATATACATCATCCGTTTCTGTCTGATTATCCAACTGGCACGATGGACTTGCGGAGAGTGCGACAAGGCGTGTATCGACCTGCTGACGGTGGAGAGAGCCATTAAACTGACGGAATATTTCAAGGAATCCGCATTGAGCGTACAAAATATTCTGAATGAGAATGCTCTCAACAGCCAGCAACAGGCGATAGTCAATCTGCTGCCTCCTTCATTTACGACAGCCCAAGCCATACAGGTGGCAGAGCAAAACGGAATGAAGGAGCGGACATTTCAACGCTTTCTCAATGACAATATCGGAACATTGTTCCGCAAAGAGAAGCATGGAGAATATTCAAAGATTAACCCATGACATTTTTGTCGGTTTTGACACTTTCCAAGCGAAAACGACAATAACGACAAAAGTGACACACTAAAAAAGAAACAAACTATGAGTACACATAGATTCATATTAGAACCCTACAAAGGTGTCAGTACCCGGCACACTTGCCCGAACTGCCATCGTAAAAGATGTTTTTCCAAGTACATTGACACGGAAAAGCGAATACAGTTCCCTGATTACGTGGGTCGTTGCGACCACGAACAGAAATGTGGTTATCACTTTACGCCCCGTGATTACTTTGAACGGAATCCGGCTGAGAAAGAGAAGCTATCCGAAGATACCTTTCGGAGTTATGCACCAATAAAAGAAGTCGAGCTAAAAGCCACTTCCTACATTGATTTGGATATAGTCAATCAGTCATTGCAACGCTATCCTGACAACAAACTGTTTCAATTCTTATCGGCTCAATTCGAAGAAGCGGAGACATTAAAACTGATGAAGAAATACATGGTCGGTACTTCTAAGTATTGGGAAGGTGCAACCGTATTTTGGCAAATGGATTATCAGAACAGAGTACGCACAGGCAAGATAATGCTTTACAATTCAGCAACAGGCAAACGGATAAAAGAACCGTACAATCATGTCACATGGGTACACTCCGTACTGCATAAAGAGGACTATAATCTGAAGCAATGTTTCTTCGGAGAGCATCTGCTTCCAGAAGACAAAAGCCGTCCTGTTGCATTGGTCGAAAGCGAGAAAACAGCAATCATTGCATCCTACTATCTACCCCAATTTCTATGGATTGCATCGGGTGGAAAGAACGGTTGTTTCAATGCCAACAGCCTATCCGTTCTTGCAGGAAGAAGCATTGTGTTATTCCCCGATTTGGGAGCGACCGACTATTGGCAAAGCAAAATCGGGTTGATGAAAAGCTATGGAATTGATGTACAACTGTTCGATTATCTGGAAGCCAAAGCAACCGAAAACGAACGAAAAGAAGGGTACGACATAGCCGACTATCTGCTGAAAATACGCCCCGATGAAGCCATACTCCAGCAGATGATTAAGAAGAATCCGAACTTGAAAACACTGATAGAGACATTCGATTTGAAGCTCATCAGCGTACAACGAGACATCCCTCAACCGAAGGTTTCACCGCCTAAGAAACGGGGATTCAGGCTTTGAGCAAAGGGAGAGGAATCGAGACTTTTTTACTGTAGCAAGTTAATGTCGTTGTATTACATTTCCCGACCACTTGCTCCTCAAAAAGTCTGAGGAGGCGGTTCCCGATGGTCACAAATTATTCACTAAAAGCAATTCAAAATGGAAAAGAAATATACAATAACACTACGTCTGTCTTACAACCAATTCGCATGGCTCGGTGCGCTTTGCAGACGGAGCAAGCAGACCCAAAGCGCAGTCATCCGTTCACTCATCGAGAATGGGACAGTACGTGAGCGAATCACGAAAGAGCATATCCACATCATCCGTCAGCTGATAGGTGAAAGTACCAACCTAAACCAGTTGGCGAAGCAGGCAAACACCTACGGATTCTTTGCCGTTGCCAAAAGATGCGAGGAGATGGCGCAGCGTATTAACCAACTTATAAAACAACTGAAAGATGATAGGTAAGCAAACAAAAGGAACATCGTTCGGTGGTTGTGTCCGCTATGTTCTGAAAGAGGAGAAATCCAAACTGTTGGAAGCGGTCGGAGTGAATGGTACGCCCGAACAGATGGCAGAGCAATTTGAATTACAGGCGTTGCTCAATGACAAGGTAAAGAATATTGTCGGACACACCTCGCTCAACTTCTCACCTGAAGATAGCAACCGCTTGAAGTCTGACGATGAATTGATGTTGCAAATCGCCCACGACTACATGAAACTGATGGGCATCGAAAACACGCAATACCTCATCGACCGGCATATCGACCGTGAGCATCCGCATTGCCACATCGTTTTCAATCGGGTGAACAATGACGGTAAAACGATTAGCGACAAGAATGACTTCCGTAGAAATGAAAAGGCGTGCAAGATGCTGACAGCAAAATACCGTTTGCACTTTGCCAATGGCAAAGACCATATCAAGGAGGAACGCTTGCGCCCATACGACCGGGCAAAACACGAGATATACAAAGCGTTGAAAGAGGAACTGCCCAAAGCTCAAAATTGGAATGAACTGAAAGAAGCCCTTGCCGACCGTGACATTGATATGAAATTCAAGGTCAGTAGGACAACAAGGGAAATACAGGGTGTCAAGTTTGAGTACAACGGCTTTTCTTTCTCCGGCTCAAAAGTCAGCCGGGAGTTCAGCTACTTGAACATCGACAACCGATTGGAGCAGAATGCTTGCGCATCCTCATTTGAGTACCCAAAACAAGGGTTCACGCACAATGATGAAAAGGTGCAGCAAAGCGTTTCCCATTCCGACAATGGTTCAAGTATCAGTCTTGGTCTGTTGAACGGTAGTTCATCATACAATGCCACTGCCGCAGAAGAAGCTGAGTTCAATCGCCTGATAAAAAAGAAAAAGGCTAAGCGCAAGCGAGGCTTCCGTTTATAATTCACTATTTATTAACTTTTTAAATTCAATTATTTATGAAACAAAAAGATTTGATTCTTGATTTCAACCTCTACTTGTGTGAGAAGTTCGGCTACAGAGAAAGCTGTAGCGTGGTGCAAAATGCCAATGGCTTTTGTGTGGACATCCGTGAGCGTGATTTGGACTGCTACATCCGCTTTTGGGAGTACAGCGACGGAAGAGGCAACTTCCCCGACTGGTCCATCATCATTGTGCGCAGCAACTTCAAGAAGAACCAAGCCGAAAACCTGAAAGACTTGGCTCGCTTCTTCAAGGAATACATGCCACGCTACGGTTACAAATATCTCTGTACCGAAGGTGATGACTACAAGTATTATCAAACACTCGGTTTGAAGCTCATCCATAAAGACCTGTTCGGACAAGAAAACTATGGATTGGCGATGAAAGATTTGAATGTCTGATACTTGGTTTAAGGCTAAGGAGGGGAAGGTTTTTCTCTCCTTATTCTAACATCTTCCTTATTTGTTTATCAAAATCAGAATCAATCTGTTGAGTTTTATTAAAAATATCGTATTCACTTTCAGCCTTTGCCTTTGCTTGTGCCGCAGAAATGCGCCCTTTATCTGGCAATATCTGATATTTGCGGAATGTCAGGAACTCATTGACACTAGCTGCAAACTGCTCCATATTAAATGTATTCTCTCGTTCAATGAGATCCTCGATATAATCAAAATATCCCGTTACGGCACGTTCCAACCGACGGATTTCATTTTCCTGTAAATAGTTTTTGGCTATTGATACATCCGATTTCAAAATACGCCCGTCAGGCGCATTCTTCCATGTGGTCAGTCCCATGTGTTCTTGTGTATGGTCTGCCTTAGTGTAGATGATTTCAGCAGCTGTTTGCCCTGTAATAGCATAATGAAAACGGTTTTGTATCATAGCATAGAAATCGTGTGTCGTAGGCGAGTTCTTGTCATAGTCAATACTGCATTCTGCATATATGTCGGTAATCTGCTGCCATATACGCCGTTCACTGGTACGGATAGAGCGTACCCTTTCAAGCAATTCACGGAAATAATCTTTTCCGAATACTGCTGTCCCTTGCTTTAAGCGGTCATCATCGAGTACAAATCCCTTTTTAATGTATTCATTCAGGATTTTAGTAGCCCATTGACGAAAGCGAGTGGCTTGCAACGAATTTACCCGATAACCAACCGAGATAACAGCATCAAGATTATAAAACTGTGTGTTATATATTTTGCCATCTTCAGCAGTATGTGCAAATTTTGCACATACTGAATCCTGCTGTAACTCAGATGACTCGAATATATTTTTGAGGTGTTTGGAAATGACTGTCCTATCCACACCGAAAAGCTGAGCCATCGCCTTCTGTGTACACCACAGAGTTTCATCCCTGATGATTACCTGCACCTTTCCATCCTTTTCTGGAAGATTGTATAATATGAATTGTATCTCGTTTGACATAGACATAATAAATTAATATTTCTGTTTACTCGGAATCACTCCACGCACACCACCCTTCGGATTTTCCACATCACCCATGTAGCGAGGAATCAAATGCATATGGACATGGAATACGGATTGACCTGCCGCTTCGTTTACATTGATCCCGATATTATAGCCATCAGGGTGAAAACGTTCGTCAATCTTTCTCTTCACATACTGCAACATGACATTCATAGCCTCCCATTCATGATTGGTAAGGTCAAAGTAACTGGAAACATGCCGCTTGGGAATGATAAGGGCATGACCTAGAGAGACAGGATAACCATCATAAAATGCCACACATGTAGCCGTTTCACAGATAATTTCCACACGACGGGAAAGATTACAAAACGGACACCTCTCTCCTTCCGTGCGAGGAAGTTTATTGAAATGGTTATACTGATATAGCTCAAAGCTACTGTTCCGTACCAGACTTTGGAACGGTAGTTTTACATTACATTGATAAGTATATTGCTTGTGTATTGCATGCAGACGGAATCCTTCTTTTGTCAAATCTCGACGAACAGCAAAGAATGCAGACCCTTTAGGTGATAACAAGTTTGTTACATTCATCATTACTTCGGCTTGTGCATATGGTTCCAACACGTTCAATACATAATGGCAGATAATCGTATCAAATTTTCCTTCGGGATAATCTGGACGATAGTAATAATCGTAACCAATGATGTCAAAACCTCTTTTCTTCAACTCATCAGTATCATATCCAAATCCGCAACCAAAATCAAGGATTCGCCCTTTCAATAGTTCATGTTGTAAAAGATAGCGAGTAGGAACAGACAAGTCTGTTCGCTTAATAGCTGTTAAATATGGATGATTTATTTTTTCAGGTTGCATAAGCATTAGTATTTCCAAGGTTCAAACCCCATATTTAGGGCTATCTGATTCATTGGGGTGAATGTTTGGTAAAAGCAGTCAAGTAAATGTTCTCTATCCATCATTGCAATGTCTTGCGGAGTATAGCCAAGAGATAAGTAATCTTCCAGTAGTTTGTTTTGTTTGCCTACTTCAAGATTAATGCGCAATGCCGTTTGGTGAGCTTCCGCCAATTTTGGAAGATACAATCCCAAATCGGGTAATTTATTACTTTTAGAACAATTGATACTTGAATCGGCTGGCATTAAATTCCAAAGTAAATCATGAGAAACAAAACTCCATGGAATAAAATGGTCGAGATCATAATTATTTGTATTCAATAACTTTCCTGTATAAAGACACTTAATTTCTATGCCTTTATTGATTGCCGCATTCCAAAACTTACGTTGGTTCGTTAATGGATTACGTTCTTCTTTCTTGATAAGCTTGTTCGGGATGTTGGGAACATTGGGATTACGAACTTGAAGGAAATTGGTCAGTCCCCAATAGGCGAATGAACTGAGTATGTCATAATTTTCCTGCAAATAGGTCAGCCATACCGGATTCAGTTCTACCCACAATGTACCATCGTCTTTCTCAAGTTTATACAGACAACCGTTTTCGAATGTCTGCGAACGCTTCACTATTTCACGGTCATCGGAGGTATCTATCCAGGGACGAAGGAAACGGAAAGGAACATTCAGTTGCAAGAAATTCAACTGCCTGCGGATATTCGGCAATCGGATCAATTCCTGCAACTCGTCCACAAGACTTTTCATACTTATATTAATCGGAATATCGTTTTCTTTCTGCAAGGTCAATATGGCATCGTAAAGCGATTCGGACTTGCCGAACGACAACCGGAAATAATTCACCGGATACCATGCATTGGCCACCATAAAAACCATTATCTCCCAAACATTCATCCTTGTCCTGCCTTGCTTGACATATAAGTCAAGAATCCCGAGAAACCAATAATACTTGTATGTTGCTACAGTCTTATCAAAAACCCTATTGAGGTATCTAGTACTTAAAACATAAGATTGAGGTATATTCATCATCTAATTATTCAATTCATAAGTATAAATAATTAATATTTAATTTATTACATATAACCAAACAGACATCAGACAGTTTTATATCCTTTGTGAAAGCCGACCAATTCGATCTCTTAACAATTCGCCATACTTTTCTTTAAGTTCATCACTCAGAAAAGAACTTTGAATGACAGTCTCGAACTTAGACAATAGCCTAATATACTTGTTTATCAGTCGTTCTACAACCACATTATCTATACCCAAAGTAGCTGCCGATTTGATAAAATCCTCTCTTTGAAGCTTTTTCTTCCGACCATTCAAGGTCAATGCCAGTTCTTCATCATCCTTGGGATTGATGATAGCCGCATTCAGCAAGTCGTATGCAGGTGTCAAGCGTATTTTATCCGCCGCTTCATACAAAGAGAAGTTTTTCAAATGCATATCGTTATTCCCTGTAAGCCAAGAGAAAAGCACCAACTCGAAAAAATTGGTAACATCCATTTTGGGCAAAGATGAATATTTCAAAATAGCCTTACCAATACGTTCATAACTGCTCTTGTACTTATGTTCCGTTTGCCTTTCCGTCAGTTGGCACATATCTTCCATTGCTATCTTATCTCCGATAGAAGTTCTGTCAATTCGACGGGTAAGATAGCATAGAGTATCATCCGCCATCCGCATCAGTGTATGAGGAACCACCTCAATACGTGCCGCCTCAGCAAGGTGCATGGTCAAATCCTCTACCTCCGGCATCATTTTATATTGCGAAGTCTGTGGCTTACAAATATAACCACCCCACAGCCCGACAATAGTCAATCGTTTGCTTCCCTCATGTTCATTCAGATGCAAGGATAGCTTCGGCTGAACACCAGTCAAAGAGGTTTGGTCTTGAATGATTTGCAGAGCAAGCTGGTCAAGTTGCCCTATCGTATAATCAAGAACAGGCAATGTTGTTGTCCCGAAGAACTTCTTAACACAAGCCGTGTGCATATCCTTTTCACCCTTTAATAGCGGACGATAACAATATAAACAATTACACATGGCTTTCCTCCTTTTCTTCCATAAGAACAACGCTTACCGCTCCGATACAATCCTTGCAACAGGTCAGGAGCAACGCCATCCGGTCAAGAATGCTGATATCCGTATTCCGCAATGCGACATCCAGCAACCATCCTTCAGGAATCAGACCGTCAAAAAAAGGAAACAGCACAGGACTTTGATATGCATCTGCTTGTAAAGGCAATGTCAGGCTGACAGCCTTTGCCATCTCCGAAGAAAGATATTCCGGCAAATAGCGGAACTCATATCCTGCATCGTTTTCGGTCAGAATTCCTGCCAATTGGTCTTTGTAAAATATACGAGCTTGTCTCATTGATTATCAGTTTTAGAAGTGGCTACCATTTCATAATTAAAGAAATCAAGGAGCTGATTCACCTTATCAAGGCGCAGCGTATCCTTTCCTTGTTCGAGGTCTCGCACAAAGCGCAATCCTACCCCCGACTTCAACGAAAGTTCTTCTTGCGTCAGATTATACTGCTTTCGCAACATCTTGACCGTAATAGAAAGATTGTTCATAAGCATTCAACGTTTAAAATCCAAGATTTTACAATAAAGGTTGCACCTCAAAATAAATCAAACAAATTTAATTTTTCACTCGGTTTGCACTTTATTTATACCTTTTCGGGTGCAAAGTTAATACAAATATCTCATATTATACCACAAGGGGTATAATGTATTTTATTATCAGTACTATAATGTCAGATAAGGTATAATCAACTATTACAATTTATAAAATATCAATTACAATCTCTATTTATCATTTAAAATTTGATCTGTATTTAGCTTTAGTTGTTGTCTAAACAAATCATAACTCTTATAGACTCTAACAGAAGCTTTCGATACTTTTATATGATAATATTCATCAAGTTTTAATGGTATTAAGTACATTGCATTATTAATTCTCTTCGTAATAGGACACATCTCCCTATTGGGAATTTTATACGTATCTATAAATCCCCTGTCGATATTTCTCTTTAATAATATGATATTATCGTCCCAGCATTTTGTTTCTTTACCAGGTTTAGGTAATATATTATTACTGGTATATGCCGTCTTCCAAGCCTCATACTCCTTACATAATTTTTCAAAAACAACTTCATTTATTATCGTAAAATCTAAATCACTTTTTTCTGAGAAAATTTTGCCATAATTTGGTGAAGGACTAACTGAGAATCCAGTTTTTGCACTTCCTATAAGTTTTATTGATCCAGATTCAATACTTAACAAATCCGATAGATATTGTATAATCTGTTCATACAGTAAAGGAATATCTTTAAATACAAAAGGAGTATTATTTACAATAACATGTGAGATCAAAGAGTTCTGTTCCAGCCCAATTAATCTCTCATAGCAGACTTTAAATTGCTCTGATGATGTATAAATAGAGCTTATACACATACTTTCTCTACTCATTTTTAAATATCTACTTATATTCATATTAAAAAAAACTTATTTCTTGAATATTTATCATACATATACAAAATATGCTTAACTCTCATTTCGATCTGTATATTACGATGAGCACTACATATCAATGGTTCTGGATACTTTAATCTAGCTACTATTTCTGCGCATACACGATTTTCCAAAACATTCTCTTTAGTTAGATCATATTTTCCTAATATAGCATCTAATGATTGATATTTTGTTCCATAATATGCTATATTCAAATAAATCAAAGCAATGTGTTTCTTTTCAAATACAGATTTGACATAACAAGCCAAAATAATTTCCTTAATTTTTCTACATATATTATATCTGTAGTCACAAATTACAACTCTCACTAACTGTTGTTCTATGGTACTAGCACCTTCTTTTTTATCATAAAAAATATACTTCAAAATGGATCTAAAAATTGCTATTAGATCAAATCCTATATGATATTTATACCTATGATCTTCAGCCACAATAAGGAAATTGATTAGTTTTTCAGCTGATTCATTAGCTAAATATGATTCTATTTTTACATATTCAATTGGAATTACTCTTCTCAAAACATGTAAATCGTTGCATATTTGTTTTATAAAATTCATTTTGCGTATTTACAATTCTTGTTCGTTTCAAGGATAATTTTCCTTCCATTACTTATTTTCTCATTCTATAAGTGGCACCATTTCATAATTGAAGAAACCAAGGAGCTGATTCACCTTATCAAGGCGCAGCGTATCCTTTTCCTGTTCAAGGTCTCGCACAAAGCGCAATCCTACTCCCGACTTCAACGAAAGTTCTTCTTGCGTCAGATTATACTGCTTTCGCAACATCTTGACCGTAATAGAAAGATTGTTCATAAGCATTCAACGTTTAAAATCCAAGATTTTACAATAAAGGCTACACCTCGGAATAAATCAAACAAGTTTGATTCTTCACTCGGTTTGCACTTCATTTATACCTTTTCGGGTGCAAAGTTAATACAAATATCTCACATTATACCACAAGGGGTATAAATTATTTCGCTATCAGTATTATTATATTAGATAAGGTATAATAAATGAGGTTCAGAACCGCAAATATCAAAGTACCCAAATGCTACTCTACACTTTTTCAAGCGAATAATTCGGTTTCGCTACACTTTTTCCAACGAATTGAATACCCAAAATAATCGGAGCGCAAAAATCTCACCGCAAACCGCAAATATTCCAAGAAAACCACTACTTTTGTATTCAGCAAGCGTTCTGTAACATCCATGCGGAAATCCACTATCATTCAATACCTTGTATCTGATAGCGGACATTCCACAAAAAGGCTGAAAAGAGGCGGTACAACACGTGTATGCAAAACAATGAAATACAACGGTTTGCATTTGTCCCTACATTCTGTGTACTTGTAAAAACAGAGGTTGTACCGATTAAAATGAATAGTCATTGATAATCAGTGATGTAAATATGCTGCATCGGTAAGTAATCTGTAATAAATTATCAATTAAAAAACAAGAATTCTCAACATTACGCACTGAATAACAAAATACCATTTCACGCTTATAGAAAGAGCGAGGAATGGTATTTTAATCTATTGGCTCATTCTTTGATAATGCACCAAGTTTCTCTTTTATATTCCTTACGGTCATACTCTTCCTCTCTACACATCCAACAGCCACATGGAATTCCTTCCTTAGAAATATTTATCCGCAAGTAATTCTTTATACATCTGAAGATTATCCATATCGAAATTAAAACAAAAATAGTTTTAATCCATAATCCTAAGTTGCCAAAACGCCACGGCCGCCGCCACCGCCACATTGAGCGAATCGACCCCATGCGCCATCGGGATACGGACTACATAGTCCGCCGCGGCAATCGTATCGGGTGGAAGCCCCTCTCCCTCCGTTCCCATCACAATGGCTAGCCGGGGTTCGGACGTCAAGACAGGATCGGCAATGGAGATAGAATTGTCCGTAAGTGCCATGGCGGCGGTGCGGAAGCCGTGGCGGGCCAGATCACTGAGAGTGCCGTCCAGCCACGTCCAGGGAACCAAAAAAACCGAACCCATGGACACCCTGACCGCACGACGGTTCAACGGATCGCAAGAGTTACGCGTCAGCAACACGGCATCCATCCCGAGAGCGGCCGCCGAACGAAAAATGGCACCAATATTCGTAGTGTCCACCACACCGTCGATGACGACGATGCGCCGGGCATCCCGACATGTGTCTTCCACCGTGCGGGGCGCGGGGCGACGCATGGCACACAACACTCCGCGCGTCAGGACATAGCCCGTCAGCGTAGCGAGCAACTCCCGCCCGCCCGTATAGACGGGCACGTCGCCGCAACGACTGATGATGTCGGCGGCATCACCGGTGATATGTTTTTGCTCGCACAAGAGGGCCAGAGGTTCATATCCGGCATCCAATGCTACACGGATCACTTTCGGGCTTTCGGCTATGAACAGGCCTTTATCGGGCTCGATGCGGTTGCGCAACTGGGCCTCGGTGAGGGTGGAGAACACCTCGATTCCGGGGTGCGACAAGGAGGATATTTCAATAATGGGCATAAGGCTGTATTCTTTTTAATATGGTTATGAACAAAGCGTGGTAAAAGTGGTAAGGTGATAGTGGGATAACGCTCTGTGATATATAGCGCAGCTACTTTATCGCCCTATCACCTTTACCACTTTTACCACCCTATCACTCTCTTATTCCTTTCTTTCTCTTTCAGACACCGCAACTTTCATCACCCCGTCCAGTTTATTTTCATAAATCCGGTAAGCCTCCTCAATCTCATTCAACGGGAAGCGGTGTGTGATAAGCGGCGTGGTGTCTATCTTGCCTTCTTCGATCAGGCGAAGTATCTCGGCGCAATCGCACCCGTCCACGCCACCGGTCTTGAAGATCAGGTTTTTTCCGTACATATCGGGCAAGGGAAGCACCTGGGGATGATCGTAGAGGGCCACCACGGTGACGATGGCATTGGGGCGTGCACACTCCCACGCCAGACGGAAGGTGTCGTCGGTTCCTGCCACTTCGAGCACGACGTCGGCTCCGCCATGATCGCTACTCCGCAACACAATCTCCCGGCAATCCTCCGGTTCCACCACCTGTACGTCCGGATAATGTTTACGCACAAGGCGTATTCTTTCAGGAGATTTCTCGCAAACAATGATGCGGCGGGGGTGCTTGAGCATCACGCAAAGCAGGGTGCAGATTCCGGTAGGGCCGGCGCCGATGATGAGCACCGTATCCTTTTCGGTAATCTCCGATATGCGAGCCGCCCAAAAGCCCGTGGCAAGCACGTCGCCCACAAAGAGCGCTTGTTCGTCGCTCACCGCATCCGGAATACGGTTCAGTCCCTGGTCGGCATAAGGCACGCGGACGTACTCGGCCTGACCTCCGTCGATGCGGCAACCCAGTGCCCAACCACCATTGGCATCGGTGCAATTGTTCACATATCCGTGTCGGCAAAAGAAGCATTCTCCACAAAAGGTTTCTACGTTCACCGTAACCCTGTCGCCGGGCCTGATGGAAGTGACGTCCGCGCCCACTTGCTCCACGATGCCTACCATTTCGTGCCCCACCGTGGTTCCGGGCAAGGCACGCGGCACGCTACCGTGCTTGATGTGCAAATCGCTGGTGCAGATGCTACCGAGCGTCACGCGGACAATGGCGTCTCGGGGGTCTTTCAACCCGGGTTTCGGTTTTTCTATAAGTTCAAATTTTCCGTGTTCAATATAGGTATATGCAAGCATTGTTTTTCTCTTTTTTAATACTTCTCTTTCCGTTCAAACTCTCCCTCCTCCGTATAGTACTTCCATGTGCCCTTGGGTATGTTATCTCCGTATTTTCCGCGGAGTTTCAGTTTGCCGTTCTCATAATATTCGCGATAGCGTCCGTGGCGCTTTCCATCCTTCACTTCCGCTTCACTCTTCAGCGCTCCTTCGGGATAAAACTCCCGCAAGACGTTGCCCTCAAATTTCTCAACATAGAAACGTTGCAACTCACTCATTTGCTCCTTCTCCGTTTCGGCATCTTCGTTCATTACTTCGTCGGCTTCATCGTCCACTACCACCGCTACGGCCTCTTCTTCCGGTTGATAAAGTTTATAGTCCATCACGCATTGCAACGAGGCGGACTGGCCGTCTCCCGTAATCTGCATGGTCCAATAGGGAAATGAGTAGACAATGTCCTTGTCCGATTGTATCTCTCCCCACGTAACGGCATTCATCATAGGCTTCAACTGGTAATAAAACTTATGCACATCCGTATATAAGAAAACGGTAGAACTCGAATTCAGGTACGAGAAGGCATTTTTAAAGCCCGGATTATCCTTCAACAGGTTCTTCTGATCGTAATCTTCTATAAATGAGAGCAGAGACGAGGCTTTGTTGCTAAACACCACATAATCGTCCACGTACGTGTAATAGGGTTTTTCGAACTTGTCGAACAGCCCTCCAAAGAACAAACGAAAGAAGCCTTTCATTTCCACATAGTTGATTTCAAATCCCTTATAATCAACCGTCTTTATCCGGAGCGGGGTGCGCCGCCTGAGCTTTTTTTCTATAAACTCCATATTCTTACGGGCGTCCTTGATGCTTTTGGTGCCGATGGCCAGAATCAGTTCCGGATCGTGCCCCAACAGCCCCGGTTCGGATTGGGTGATGGCAAATTCTCCCGACATCCAGCTCAGGAAGTTTTCTTCCAGAGAGATGTCGAACAGGCTTTCAATCTTCTTCCGGGAACTCCTATAAGATTCGCACCATTGCGGATCGTGGACCGCGAGTGCATTCTCCAGTTCCTTTACAAAAGTCACCGGATTGCTGAAACCGATGTTGGTATAGAGTGCCGTCCGGCTGGACAGGATTTCGTGTGCTTTCATCCGGTGCTTACCCGAGTTCAGCAAGGCCATGATGTACGGATCGACGGTGTCTTTCCGCAAGGTATATCCTTTCACCTCCATCCGTTTGTGGTCGGTATTGAAATAGAGTCCGGCAAAATCCATGGAATTGCTGAACATATCGATGTACTCGTTCCCGGTTCCCAGATAAATATTCAGGAATTGGGGCAGGCGTGCATAATTGATAAAAACGCGGACAAGTCCTTTGCCGGACACCAGTTTTTCGGCTTCGATAAAAGAATGATCGAGACCGATTTTGGGCTTGTTGCGTGAGTCGATGGCCGATTCTACAAGTTTGGAGGTATAGGAACCTACGAAATGGTTGTCCACGAAGGCGCAATAAAAAATATCGCGTGTATCCGGATCGCGCATTTCGAGGATGTTAATCCCGTTGTGCATCCGGTTGGTTACGGAACTGCCCGCCATGGTGAGCACCGTTTCAAGCTGATCCTTCAACAAGTCCATCTTGGAGGCCTTTTGCATGTCCAGCACAATCAGGAAATCCCAATCGCGGGCACGGACCTTATGGATCGAGATGAGCATATCCCGTTTGCCCACAAGCGATAACAACATTTTATTGCTTCGGACCACAGTGTCGAGCGTTTCCACATTCCGGGTGACGTCCTCGAAGGCTTTCGCCCGCTTCAGGCATTGCCAGGTTGCGCTTCCGCTGAACTTTGCCCAATCGTCGATGGGCGCCGAGGACTGGATGATAAATGCCGCGTCTTCGGGCACCAGGTAGATTTGCTGAATGTTGCGGTCGGGCGAAACAAACAGGTGAACAATGGAGTACAAAAAATATACAACCAAGGCTAAACCGGCAATCGCAAGTGTTCTTTTTACGAGGGTCCGGGTATTGTTCTTCTTAACGGATTCAACGGGTAGTTCTTGTGGCCCGTTGTCCAATTCATTTTCGATCATCCCTTTTTCAGTATGCTATTGACTACACGCACCGAAGACACCAGCTTGGCCGTGGAAGTAAACACATCCACATTCCACACATGCGAGGAGCGGCCTTTATGCACGATAGTTGCAACAGCCCTTACCGTATCCCCCTCATGGGCGGAGGAGATATGGTTTCCGCTGACCTGCATGCCGACCACTATTTCGTCCGGCTTGCAAAGTATCATGGAACCCAGTCCGGCCACGGTTTCGGCCAATGCTAGGCTGGCACCTCCGTGCAGGATGCCGAAAGGTTGGCGCGTACGTTCGTCCACGGGCATGGTGGCCTCTACCCTATCTTCGGAGGCGTAAGTGTATTGTATGCCCAGATTTCCCATCAATGCATGGCGGGCACGCTGGTTGAGTTGCTCCAGGGGCACGTCGGCGGGGCGGATTTCGGCAAGTATCGCTTTCTCCACGGCTTCGGCCACGCCGTCTTCATCGTTGGAGGCGGTGATGCGGTCGGCACAGACCTTCACCGAGTCTTGTGCGTTTCCCATAGCGATACCCAGTCCGGCGGATTGTATCATGGAGACATCGCAAACTCCGTCGCCGATGGCGATGACTTCTTCAGAGTTGATACCTAACTTCTCAAGCAAGGCGCCCAGCGTATTGGATTTATCAATGGAGCAGGGCACCACTTCTAGGAAATAAGGTTCCGAACGAAATACATCCAGCGCTCCGTTCAACCTCCGGCGCCAGTGGTCTTCCAGTCCCACGAGGGCTTCTTCGTCATCGCTTACCAGCATGCACTTGCAAGGGGCAAAGTCCACCGCTATCGAGAATTCGGTTTCGGCAATTATCTTCAAGCCATTCAGCTCGGCTTCGCGGCGTATGTGCTCGTTTTCAGGCGAGTCGGTGATAATGGTATCTTCGTGATACGTAAAAATAGCAAACCCGTTCTTACGGGATTTCTTTTCAAGATAGGGCAGCATTTCGGGGTTTATCCTACGCTCAAAGAGTAGTTCGCCACTTTGCGCATTGATAATTTGCCCGCCATTGTAGGAGAGGATGAAGCCTCCGTAATTGCCCAGTTCCAGAGTTTTGGCAATAGGCATCAGGCCATACGTCGGTCTGCCGGAAGCCAACACGATACGCACGCCCATCTGTTGCACCTTCAACAAGGCGGCCAGCGTGCGCTTACTGATTTTCTTTTCACTATCGAGCAGGGTTCCGTCCACATCAAGAACTAATAATTTGTATTTCATGACTTACCGGTTTTGAGTTAATGAAACAAAGGTAAAGTTATTCGAGAGAAAACACAATAAGTGACGGGGTTTTTCTCGTGCATTTTTATTTATTATTTACATAGGGGGACTTTAGTATAATTGCTCAGGTATCTAAAGAGTGTAGGTATTAAATATTTTCCTTCAAAAGAAAACCCGTGCAAGAATAATCCTACACGGGCAAAGCTTTGTCTAAAAGTCTTTGATTATAGTGAGGCTGAACTTAATTCAGTCCCCATTTTCTTTATAGCTGTTAATATTTTGTTAGTGGTTCTTTCTCCCGCAAAGGCTACACCGCTTTTATATTGCCTCATTTTGCTTTCATTGATACCTGCATACTGGGCAAACTTACTAACATTAATCCAATCAAAGTAATTAAAGAAAGAGGCTATATCAAATTTGAAAGTTACCTGTAAATCGGTAAATTCATTTGGTAATGTGCCTGTTTCTTCTTTTACCATTTCTTTAGCCTCATCTATACTTAGCATAAAATCAGCCTTTGCAGCTTCAACGCTTTCGCCATACCCACCAAAGCTATGATTATTTATTTCCTGCTCTGAATAGATGGAATAAAGCCCGTCACTGCCTTTTTCTACAATAGCCGTTACTTTCATATCCTTTGCTTTTTATTTGGGTTAAAACTAAAAGTTCTTATTGATATTAGAATACAGAATATAAGGAAGTGCAGGGGGATTATACCCCTGCTTTCTTCCTGATACTTTTTTCTGTGCCTTTGGGTATTTCTTGGCTATCATGTCGTGGAACTACAAAGGTTTTACCTGTTATAGGTGAAAACCACTGGTCGTGCCTACCTCCATGACTGACAAAATAACAGCCGTTTGCACTTAGCACCCTTTTCAGTTCTGATGTTTTCATATCTCAAAGAACTTTTAGACGCTACAAAAGTAACATATTTGTTACTTTATGCCAAATAAAAGAGTAACAATTTCGCTACTTTAACAGAGATAAGGCTTCCAGATACAAGTTAGTAATCTACAAAAGAAAAGAGGCTCACCGCTTCTCTGTAGCAAGGAAAGTCCCGTAAAAGTAAAGGGAAGTGCCTGAATTCCGACACTCCCCTTTCTCTTAGTTTAACTCGGCCTTTACCTCCTCGTCATCATTTCATCGCACCGCCTCCCAGTGCTCCCAGTGCGGCCGAAACAATAGCCATCACCACTTTCAGGATTTTCTTCCAAACAGACTTCTTCATAAATACACTTGTTTAATTTTTAATTCTTTAATTATTAATTTCCAACGCCTTTGACTTTAAACCCTATCCCAGTGGATTTTCTTCTATTCCTCCGTCACCTGACGACGAACCGCCTTCTTCAGTCGGAAGTTCATCATTGATGCGGTCCACATCTTTGAGGCTAAGTCCTTCGGAACGTGTACTTCCACTAGCCGTAATACGGATTTCCTTATTGGCACGAAAGCAAACGCGCAAACCTGTGATATCATTCGCCGTAAACGCCTCCACCGTTTCTGTGCCCTTGCTATGGGCGGCAAGATAAAAATATCCCAGTCCGTCAATGTTTACCGACCGCCCCAGAAGCAGTTCTTCTTTCAACTCCGTGCGGAAATCTTTCAACACAGAGTTCACCACACCTTCACTCACACCGGAAAGTCGGCTGATCTTTTTCGCAATCTGCTTCAGATCCATCGCCACACCATACTTATAGGTGATTACCGGATATACCTTCTTTATCGACTTCTTGTCCAGCGGATTCAGGAATCGCCAAACCTTCTTGTACAAAATACTCATAGTTTTTCCTCTTTTTAAATTAAATAAATCATGTTCAAAATCTCTTTGCTAACGTTAACGTTGCAAAGATAAAAGATGCGGTAACTTCTATAAAGCTCAAATGAACACTTACTATGACATTTTCATACTTATATTTTTCTCGTATAACAGGCTACACACCTTGCAGGAATGAATCATCATTTACCCATATACACCATATCGTAAATTTACCCACAAAAAAAGGAAGAAAACACAGTAGTATATCCGGAGAATTCGGAGTATAAAATGACGAGGACGACAAAAGAGGCTATTCGTAATGTGGGACGTATCTCTCTGTCGGGTGTACAACCCCAATTTGCTATAGTGATAGATACGGAGAGTTTATATTTGCGCTTTGTTTTTTCAAGAATGATGAAGCAACTTACATTACTCGCCATTTTGACTTTATCACTCCCAATGGCGATGCTCATCTAAAGAATTTTTCGCTGATTGATAGAAATGAGGAATATCGTCTTTCGCCAGCTTACAATTTGATAAACATTTCCTTACATTTAGTAGAGCCCCGCATTTTTGCCCTTGACAAAGATTCGTTCCGCAAAGGCATGAAACTTTTGGATAAGTATCAAGTGAGTAGAACCGATTTCGAAGAATTCGGTTGCCGTATTGGACTTCCAGAGCGGGTTGTAAAACGAGAATTAGATGCATTTGCAAAAGAAAATCAGATGATAAAGGTATTGATTGAGCATTCTTTCTTGTCGGATATATTAAAACATCAATATTGGCTGTCCATGGATTATAGACGGAAGATGTTAGTGTGGTGATTTCAAAAAACGGTATTTACTCATCAAGGCGTTTCTTTAACGCAACACACCGGAAATTCCATGTACTCTCCATGAAGTACCATTGGTGCAAAATACTTCCGTGAAGTACTTAAGAAATATTACAATGTAAGCCCAAGCAAATTTAATAAATTTGCCAGAAGATTGATGGATAATAAAAATCCCACTAACCTACCCCCAGTGCCTTGACCAGTTCATTCCTCCTCAGTTCTAATCTTTCCGGTTTTCCTGGCTGGAACGATGTACAAGACATACCGGGATTTTTTTTAAGGAGTAGTCTAGCCAAGACACATAGGGATAATTCAGATAAGACTATAAGAGATATTCTGCCTAATTCTTTCCAATTATCAGATATCGACTCTTTCCTGTGTTTTTCTGCTACCATAAGCACCAGTGGCGCAACACAATACAGCCCCGAACAAAATAGCGAAGAATGAAATCAGGGCAGACCGCGCGGCTGCGTCCGTTGCTTTATCAGCAGCCACCAGCGCTTTGTGTTTGATCTCTTTCCATTCTTGTACGGCTTTCTGCAAATTTACTTCCAAGTTGTCCATCTGTTTTCCTGCTTCTATACGTGCATTATCTATCAGATTCATATACTGTTCGACTGTCTTATCCGCTTCCGCCTTAGACATATTAGTATTGTTAGCTATAGCCTTAGCCAAATCATTCCGGTCTATATTTTGGCTAAGATTTTCCGCACGTTGTTTCAAACGTTCCAAAAAATCATTAACCGCCTCGTCCGTATCCTGAGGAGAAGCAACAATTGTCTTGACGGATTTGCTTAAGTCATCTTTTACCTCCTCCAATTGCTTCTTGAGATAGTCCGGGTGTAATTCTTTCACATTGCTCTTGACAAGTGCAGCACGTATATTCTGTGGTATGTTTTCTTTTTTCAGAGTCGCATTGAAATCAATCTTTCCAAATACTTCTTCCGCTTCTTCAGACAATGCAGAAATACCACTTCCGACAGCGTTACCTGCTCCGGACAAGACACTGCCCGTAACTGATGAAACAGCCCCAAGTGCATTTGCTGTCATTTTTACCGCACCAGCTGCCAAAAAAACACCTAATACGACGGCAACAATCAGTGTGGTAGCCCAAACTAAAAATCCATGTATCATTCCATCCATACCGGCCAGTTTTCCAGCAACAAAACCACCTGCAGCCATGCCAGTAATCAGAATGACGGCGGAACCAATCCCTACAGCAGTACCTATGCCTGAAGCCGGATGTCCAGACAAAGGATCAAACATAAACAATCCGATACTTGAATTTAGAATAGACAACAACACGGATATTGCCAATACAGTCATGACACCGCCAAAAACACTGCCCCAGGACACTCTGCCCTTCAGTTCTGCGAAACTTAATTTTTTCATAATTGTCAGGTTTTTAATTAATACTATGATTTGTATCTCTATAAAAAAACAGTATTGAAAGAATATTTGTTTGATAAATATTTGTCATTTAAACAGACATTTGTGTTAAAAAACGCATGTATATATAAAGTTGTATTTGATGCCGTTATATATAAATCCAAGAATTTGCACCTTATATATCTATGATGTACTTTCACTGCCAATACAGGCTTCTGGCACCATCCGACTTCTTAAATAGATGTTAAATACATTTCTATTTTTCGAACCATCCTTTTTAACGGGCTGTTTTTTAAACAAAGGTTATGACAAAGTAATTCATTAGATTATGCACAGTCATAACTACACAACAGACAGTACAACGTGTATGACATATTTATTGTATTACTATTAATTTATTTAATTATGAAAAAATCTATCTTTGTTTTAGCACTAAGCATGAGTATTCTTACCGTGCATGCGCAAAATGACCGTACGGCCCTTGAAGGCACACGCCCTGGTGACAACTGGTCTATTGAACTGAAAGCTGGTGCTGTAACCCCTTTGACTCACAGCTCCTTCTTAAAAAATGCCCGACCGGCCTTCGGATTCGGAATCGGAAAACAACTTACTCCTATATTCGGTCTAGGTATTCAAGGTATGGGATATGTAAATACCTCAGCCAGCAAAACTGCATTTGATGCTTCCGAAGTGAGCTTACTCGGTAAAGTCAACCTGATGAATCTCTTTGGAGGTTATATGGGCGAACCACGCATTTTTGAAATCGAGACTCTGACAGGTATCGGCTGGCTACATTACTATCAGAATGGCCCCGGTGATACAAATTCTTGGTCTACACGCCTTGGTCTAAACTTGAACTTCAACCTAGGTGAGGAAAAAGCATGGACACTCGGTATCAAACCAGCTATCGTATATGATATGCAAGGAGACTTCAGCAAAACTAAAAGCCGTTTCAACGCCAACAATGCCACTTTTGAACTGACTGCCGGACTGACCTACCATTTCATGTGCAGCAACGGCTCACATCATTTCACAACAGTGAAGCCTTACGACCCAGTAGAAGTAGGCGAGCTAAATGATGCAGTCAACCGTCTGCGATCACAACTGAACGACAAGGACATGCAACTGAGCAATGCCGTACAACAGGCCAACAACTTACAAAAGGAATTGGCAGATTGCAGAACCCAAGCTGCCAACATAGAAACCGTGGTAAAAACCAACCGCATTCCAGAATCCATCATCACCTTCAGACAAGGAAAGTCCGTGGTTGATGCTTCCCAACTGCCTAATGTGGAACGTGTAGCCATTTACATGAAAAAACATCCCGAAGCTAAAGTCGTCATCAAAGGATATGCCTCTCCCGAAGGTAACCTCGCTTTCAATGAGAAACTGGCAAAAGCACGTGCTCAAGCTGTGAAGTCTATACTTGTAAAAAAATACAAGATTAACGACACCCGCATTACCGCCGAAGGACAAGGAATCGGTGATATGTTCTCCGAACCGGACTGGAACCGTGTCAGCATCTGTACTATCGAAGAGAGCAGATAACCTATTACCGTAAACGGAAAGCAAATTCCAATAAAACTGCTTTCCTATATCTCACCGCCCCCTCACTTCCTTCTTGTTTCTCAGCAAGAAGAAAGTAAGGGGGAATTAACAAAATATATTATGGACTTACATTCAGGTTTACCCTATTGGATCGTCAGAAATTCCCTATTGGACTATTTCCACCCTTTGGAGGATGATCTGTCAACAGATATCGTCATCGTAGGTTCGGGTATAACAGGCGCTTTGATGGCACACGAATTGTGTCGTGCCGGAATAGAATGTTGCGTGATTGACAAACGCAGCATCGCAACCGGAAGCTCTGCTGCAAGTACCGCTTTACTACAATATGAAATAGACGTACCCCTCTGCCGGATGGCAAAAATCATCAGCGAAGAAAATGCAGCAACCGCCTATCATGCATGCCTGCAATCCATTTCTGATATAAAGAAAGTACTAAAGGAAACAGGTGTCGATGCCGGATTTGAGCAATTGTCCAGCATCTTTTATGCCAGCAGCTCGGCAGACAACAAACTTCTGGAACAAGAATACGAAATACGGCAAAAGCATGAATTGCCGGTCAATCTGCTCAAGAAACAAGAAATCAGAAAACGATATAAGGTGAAAGTGCCCGGCAATGCCCTGGTGAATGAAACATCCGCACAGATGGATGCCTACAGAGCTGCAACCGGACTGCTCACCTATCATATGAAGGAGAACGGTCTGAAGGTCTTTACCCATACCAACATAAAGAAGTGCACTGAAACATCTGATGGCTGTATCATGATAACAGACAAAGGAAATAAAATTAAGTGCGGATATGTAATCGTAGCCACCGGATTTGAGGCCGGACAATTCCTTCCCCAGAAAATTATGGATTTGACTTCTACTTATGCACTCATATCACATCCGGTAGCCCCCGAATATCTCTGGCCGGAACATTGCCTGATCTGGGAAACAGCCGATCCATATCTTTATATCCGTACCACCGACGGAAACCGTATTATTGTAGGTGGTGAGGATGAAAAGTTCAGCGATCCAGAGCACCGTGACTCACTACTCAGAAAGAAAATCCGTATTTTGGAGAGAAAAGTCAGAAAACTATTCCCCGATATCCCTTTCAAAACAGAAATGGCATGGTGCGGTACCTTCAGTAGCACCAAAGACGGACTACCTTTCATCGGCAATTGGCCCGGCAAGGAACGAATATTTTTCGATCTGGGATATGGCGGAAACGGAATCACTTTCAGCATGATCGGAGCGCAAATAATTTGTCATAAGCTGCAAGATATCAAAGATGAACGTAGTCACGTTTTCGGCTATGATAGAATCGAAAAATATTGGTAAGACAGACAAGAAAACACCTCTCTCCTAGTGCATCTTTTAGGTGCGGATTTCACGGTTTTAATTTACCCCGCGTAATCCGTGCCTAAAATATTATCATAATGACAAGTCTCATATACTTTTGACATTACCTTTGTATACTCCTATACAAACATCCCAAAACAAAAAATAAATCGGTCACTTCTATCAACCAACACATTTTTATTTTGGGATATTCCTATCTATTCAGCATAAACAGCTATGTGACCATCAATACCTTTCAAGACCGGTGCCCAGCCACTGTGCCATACGAGGCTTACCATAAAAGTAATAGAACAACAATCCTACCCAACTGGTCAAAACTACCAGGATAATGGCTATTAACCTTCTTTCCGCCGGCGCATGAATACGCCATATCTCTAGAGCAGCTTTGATAGTTAAGACCAATCCTATAATCCATATTACAAATCCAATCATAATTCTTCTTTATATAAGATATTACTACTAACAGAATGATATATAAAAAAATCAATTAAGTTTTCACTTGCTTCTTTTTTTTACATCTTCATACCCTTCCTTTATTTCTGTCTTGGCCTTTTCAGCTCCTTGTTTGACATCTTTCTTCGCACCTTTCAATGCGTCCTTTACAGCATCAGCGCCATCTTGAACTTTATCGACTGCCTTATCCACTACAACTTTTCCGGTATCCGCCACTTTTTCCTTAGCTTCATCTAACAGGTCTTCCGTCTGACCGGTTATCTTATGAAAAGCGTTAAATACTTTTTCCTTCAATTTCTTGGCTTTTGAAGTACGTGAGAAACGATAAGCCAGAGTACCGATGACCGTACCTATTCCCAGGCCGATCCATAAACTAGAATTTCTATTTTCCATAATTAAGTTGGTTTTAAACGATTAAAATAATTAAAGTTCAATTTTCTTTCTGTTATAAGTCCCGATAATAATGTACCATAAAAAATACATAAACTATTTTTTAAAGTAACACACTCAGTTCTGAAATTTACATGTAAATATATAGATAGATATATCATCCGCTTATTTCCAATATAAAGGCATATCCTGCGATCCTTTATTTTATTATCACTTTACCTACCTGCGGGAACTTGAAAAGAAATAAACGATTGCCCCGATGACAGAACTGGCTATTAGCCTGATCCGCAAATCAAAACTTAGACTTTTCATGGCTGTAGATTTTAATAATGAAACAATCCTGATATTTTATCCTTTCGTAACAATGCAGGTTCAGTCAGTTACGACAATGTAATATACCACTTGCTCCTTTCTCTACAAACTGGCAATTCAAATGTAACCAACTTTAATCCCTGCCATATACTAAAAACACAGCATTAAAAAAAATGGTTCGGGGCATAAAAACGGAATTAACATCATTTTTTGCTTTATAAAAAAATTGAGAAAAGCGCTCGTATCTTAACATCAAAAATCTTTGTATATGTAACAATATATAGCAAACAAATGTAAGCAAACGTTTGTTATTTCCATTAAAAGGAGATCATTCTTCTTTTAAATAAATATTTTATTAACTAAATGCCTTAATTATGAAAAAATTATTCTTGCTGGCCATGATTGCATTGGCATCTGTGGGCATAAATGCCCAAACAGTTAAAGGTGAAGGCTCTTTGATGGGCAACATCGGTTATCAAACGAACTATGAGAGGTTCGGTTTGGGAGTACAAGGACGTTACGCGATAGCGAATAATCTCCGGATTGCTCCGGATGTAACTTTCTATTTTCCTAAAGACAAGATTACCGGATTGGATGTGAGCGTGAATTTCCATTATGTATTCAATTTCAAGAAAGACGGTCAGGGATTTTCCGTATACCCTCTTGCAGGCATCGGCATGCAAAATAATTTCTATGGGAAAAAGAGTATGGAAGTAGACGGTAAAGAAATAGAAATAGACCGAAGCAACTCCACCAAATTCGCCTTTAATCTGGGAGGGGGTATTACACTACCTATCTCCGAACGTAGTTATCTGAATGCCGAGGCTAGGTTTATGTTTGCCAAGGATGACAATGTAGCTATCATGCTGGGATATGGGTACAGATTCTAATGAACTACCCCAAAAAGTTTGACAGTAAATTGTTTACTCATTTGAGAAAGAGTCCGATATTGCATTGGGCTCTTTCTCTTTTACCCCAAAAAGAAATTCTTAACCACGATATTATTTAGATGATTACTTTTACGGGGGTATACTTTGTATGACATGATATTCTTTAAGTCGTTTATGATATCCCCCAGTACTAATATTACTATTATTGACCGGAATGCAAAACAAGGGCCTCCAGTTGTCAAGCCTCACGTACTTCAACCATTTTCGTTGCTACCGCATATTCATCCGGGAAAATTTTGCTTCCCATTTCATTAGCCCATGCTTTAGTGAACTCTGCACCTGCGTAGACAATAATGGCAGAATAATAAATCCATGTAATAAAAACAACCATGAATGCCGCTGCACCATAGATAGTTCCTACATTCGCAATTCCGATGTAAAAGGATATTCCCCATTGCCCTACCAACAATAATAGCGTTGTCACTACAGCTCCAATAAAAACATCCTTACTTTTTATTTTTGCATCAGGCAGAACCTTAAAAATCAATACAAAAATAATAACTGTAACACCTATGTTTAATACTTGTCCCACAACTTTCACAATAAACCCTGCCACTTCCGGATAGCTGGCCATAAACTTATTGCTCAAGTCTCCAATAATATTGGTTATACTAAATGTTATCAGAAGCACGAAAGCAAATACTAAAATTATCGAGAATGAAAGTAACCGATTCTGAATATATTTCAGCCAACTCTTCTTTGGCACGGCCTTTATTCCCCAAATCGAATTTAAGGAACTTTGTATTTCTGCAAAAATGGTAGTAGCACCAAATATAGAAATTCCCAGGCTAACAATAGCTGCAGATGCGGAAGAGTCCGTTCTTTCTGCATGTTCTATAATTAAGCGAAGTGCCCCAATTACCTCCGCTCCCACTATCGGTTCCAACTGAATATACAACTGATTAGCCAAATCCATATGCAAAGCTACCCCAATAGTAACTAAAAGAGAAAGAAAGGGGATAATTGAAAATAGTGTCGCATAAGCTAACGATCCGCTTAATCTAGTGACACTATCATCAATAAACCCTTGTCCGGTATCCTTTACAATCTTGATTAATAAGGATAGGCTTAACTTTTTCTTTCCTATGAATTGTTCCGTCATCTCATGCTTTTTTTACCCAAACAGCAAGATTACGCGCATCCACAGAGAACTCTCCATTTCCTTCTTTATCCAAAGTTACTTCATCCGGAATACTTCCGGTAATTTCGCACCACACTTCACCTGCATGTTCCTTCCCTAAACACATCGTTTTACTTCCCGCTTCATCATTCGAGATTAAAAATACCAAGCCTGAATTAACATGTTCCCCATCTCCTGTACGAATAAAGCCTACGGTTGATGGATGGTCGAAATAATCAACTTGATCACCATACGCATACTTTTTCCTTGCATTCAATAGAATATCTATAATTTTAGTATGTGGCGATTTCTCTCCTTTCATCCCATAATAATCACCATAGAACAAACAGGGATAACCATCCTTCATCATAAAAATAAGACCATACGCCAATGGCTTGAACCAATCTTCAACCTGTGATTCCAAAGAACTTCCATGCTGCGAATCATGATTATCAACAAAAGTCACAGCAAGTTCACAATGGTGCTCCACTAAAGTATTCTTCAGAATATTCCGCAAATCATAATCTTTTCCTTCTTGTGATGCCTGAAACATATTATAATGTAACGGAACATCAAACAAGTTAACTTTATGCCCTACTGCTTCCAGATAATTATCCAATGTTTCCAAGTCACCGTTCCAATATTCTCCCACAGCATAGAAGTCATCACCTCTCTCACTTCTTACCGTATCCAGAAACTGTGCAACGAACTGATCTTTCATATGCTTAATTGCATCCAAACGCATTCCATCAAGATCAAGTTCATTTGAAACCCATTTGCCCCAACGATTCAGTTCGGCGACAACCTCAGGGTGATCTAGGTCAATATCATTACATAAAAGAAAATCGTAATTGCCATTCTCTCCATCTACACCATCACTCCAGGCTTTTCCTTCTCCTTGAATCTGAAATATACCACTTCGCTTTCGAGCATCATCAAATCCAGTCCCGGAAAAATGATAATAATGCCACTTAAAATCCGAATATTTATCTTTACGTCCATGAAAGCTATATCCGGTCCATCCTTGTATTTCATAAGGTTTCCCCAAAGCTTTATTTCTTTGACCAGGATCTACTTCCACCACCATAAACTTTTCCGTAAAATCACCACCTGCTTTATGATTCAAAACGACATCCAGATATACAGCAATCTTATTTTTGTGAAGTTCATCAATCATCTCCTTCAATTCATCTTTCGTTCCGTATTTAGTCCTCACAGTTCCTTTTTGTTCAAACTCACCCAAATCATACAAATCATAAGTAGCATATCCTTCATCCTGCTGTTCATCTGCTTTATATGCAGGTGGTATCCAGATCGCTGTCACACCTATTTCATGTAGATGCGACGCATCCTCTCTCAACTGTTTCCACAACTTTCCGTCATTCGGAAGATTCCACTCAAAATACTGCATCATTACTCCATTTTCCATAACTATTTAATTTAAAATTGATGAGTAACTTAACAAAATAAATAATAAGATGGTTCCCACTATAAATGTAAATTATAGTTTAGTAAGAAAAAAGTATAACACAACATCACATTAAGCATTATAAAAACGCCTCCAATGTTTTTAACCATCTCCAATGGAGTAATGCAAATTATCTTAATGTTTCTTTTCATATACATAATTTACTTGATTATGAATAGGAATTTTTCTTTATCCGTTTGTTTTTACATAATCCAAAATCAAGGATATTCCATAAAATGTTTAATTAAAAAATTTCCAGCTATGTTAGAAAGAGAAATCTGGGGAAATACTTTAGAAGACTGGGGTATTTCCATACTTATTATTTTAGGAACAATTGTTTTGATGAAGTTAATATCATTCCTCAGCAGAAAAGTACTCAATCCATTTATCACCCGTACCAATAATCGGCTGGATGATATAATTTATTATTCTTTAGAATCGCCCGTCAAGTTTGCAATTATGTTATTAGGTATTTGGATAGCTATTCACAGGCTTGTTTCTCCGGATAGTTTTGTAAAAGTAATAGATAATGCTTACAAGATACTGATTATTCTGGATATCACATGGATATTTGCCCGATTATCCAGTAGTTTATTGCAAATCTACTGGGGACGACAATCGGATGGACAAAACAACAAAATGATGCCCATTATCAGACGGACAATACTGGTCATTGTGTGGATAATCGGTCTTGTAATGGCCTTAAGTAATATTGGAGTCAATATTGGTGCATTATTAGGTACTCTGGGTATTGGAGGTATCGCATTTGCCTTAGCAGCCCAAGACACTGTAAAAAATGTGTTCGGCGCTTTCACTATATTGACAGATAAGCCTTTCAACATAGGTGATACGATTCGCGTGGATAATATCGAAGGCACTGTGATTGATGTTGGAGTTCGAAGTACAAAAATCATGGACTACAATAAACGTATCATCACTTTCCCTAATTATAAAGTTACAGATGCTTCTATCATAAATATCTCTTCCGAACCGATGCGTCGAGTCGTCTTGAAACTTGGATTGACATACAACACAACATCCGAAAAAATGAAAGAAGCTTTAAATATACTGAAAGCCATTCCTAAAAGAATAGAAAATGTATCTTCCAAACCATCAGATACCACAGCTGTTTTTACAGAATACACAGACTCTGCACTGAACATCATGTACATATATTTTATAGAAAAACAGGGAGATATTTTAATGGTAACTTCAAATGTAAATATGGAGATTCTAGACTCATTCAATAAAGCAGGCATTGATTTCGCATTCCCAACACGAACGATTTACGTTGAAAAGGATGAATTGGCTGATTTGGCAAAAGAGAAAAAATAGTACGCACACTTTATCCTCAAATCACCCCACTAATATAAATCCAATGTAACAAAAAAAATCCCGACGGTATATAATGATTTCTATACCGCCGGGATAATACAGATACTTTTTAATTCTATCACACTCATACCACACCAATACTCAACCCATATCTACCTTATTTACAATTATCTGAAAAAGATTCAAGTACCTTTTTCGCCATTTCAACCCGTTTCTTTAAATACATGCAGACAGTTTCCCATCGATAATAAGGAAAACGGGAAGTTGAAACAGGAAGTGTCATTTCTTTTTCATTCAAAAGAAATTTCACCCATATTTCTAGAGCCTTGTCATGATAAAAAATCCACTGTACATTAGCAGCCATCGGAGCAATCTCATAATCTTTCCAATATTTAGATACAGAATCAGGAACAACAACTTTAACATCCGTTCCTTCTACACCCATTAATGCTACAAAAGGAATAACTGTCTCTGCATGAGCAAAACGAAAGTTCGCCCTGGTATCCGACTTGCCCTTTATCACTTCATCAGCTGAATGAATAAATTCTGATAGCAGAGGCCATGCAATTGCAACAGGCAACATTCGCCCAACCGGCGAAGAACTTTTACTCATATATTGTCGCAAATTCTGAGTCTGCCAGTAATTATCCCATTCACCTATTGTGAAAAGACCATCCAAATTTATCGGAGTACCTGTATCTGGTAGTATGGCAGCAATGGAGAATAAAGCCATGACAAATTCCTCTGCCTCCTTATCTGTTTCCTGTCCTGATTCCAGAAAGAAGTTTTCCATAACAGAAGCAGGAGAAATCTTTCGTCGCACAAAAGTCTCGTATATAGGACGCCAATCACCATTTTCTTTATAATCAACATAAGATTGGTTTAAATCGAAGAAACGAAGAATATCATTATATTGCTTCCCTTCATTGCGTTGTATGTGTAAAGAAGAATTAAACTCTACCATACAAGCAAGAAATGCATCCATACTATGTATACAACGGGGAACATATGTCGCAATTGCCTGCACTTTGACAGAATCACTGAATAACTGTGGATAGCGTTCTATCATACGTCTGGCAATACCCCGTTGTTCCTCCTCTCCCACCACTGATAACTTCCCCCATTGTCCGTCAAAAGTTTCCGATAGATTCTGTATTGTAGAAAGCAAGGTTACTCCTCCTGATGTTAGCCTATTTTCTCGTCGAGCCAATTCCAGAATCTCCTTCACTCTATTCAAAGCCTTTCCTGAAGTTGGAAAACGCGCTCCATGTCTCCCCAAATGGTTAACATAAAACGGAACCATACTATCCTGAAAAAAGCCAGACGAGTCTTTCACAACAGGATACGGCATGGCTGTCCCTGCGTATTGTTGTATCCTATCCTGTCCCCATAAGATGGAAACGGGGCAAAACATAAAAATTCCAATTAACAATAATCCTTTCATATCATAAATCTTATATGTGTAGATTATAACGATGAAAGAAGGATTATGTTTACTTATAAACGACTCTGAGAGAATTCAATACCATAGTATCAAGGCATCTTCGGTTGTTATACATCTTCAGCCAACGGCCATCAGAAAGAACGACATATGGAGTTATATCATTTATTATCAAAATATTAGGCCACAACTTTTATCTATTACAAGTTTGAAATATTGACTGCACGGCATAGTTACTTGGCAATAAAACACTACATGGGATAAACATATAAACAGTACTAATATAGCCAGCCAGCCTATTATTAAAATGAAAATTGTTGTTAAATCCTTTTTTTACACCCAAACCATTTTCTTACACAACATGTTTTTTTTCAAAACGGGACCGATGGTTTTCCGTCTGATATGATTCCTCAAGCCATCTGTTCCAACAGTATTATTTTAACTAAAACTTAATATTATGTATTTTATTTGGTACATTATCATTGGAATCGTTGCCGGACTCATAGCCGGCAAGATTATGAGAGGAGGCGGTTTCGGACTTCTCATTAACCTACTCGTAGGTATTGTAGGTGGCGTATTGGGTGGCTGGGTATTCGGCTTGTTGGGAATTACTACCACAGGCCTTCTGGGTAGCCTTTTCACCTCTGTTATCGGTGCAGTTCTATTATTGTGGATCATATCCTTCTTTCGTCATCCCAAGAGAACTGATATTTAAATTTTTATTAACCTAAACCCTTTTTGATTATGGAAACTAGTAAATCTAACTTTTTGATTGGGCTGGCAATAGGTTCGGCCATCGGAGCACTTGCTCAACGTTTTTCACGTACGGCAAAAGCCAAGATGCTAAAAAAGAAAATTCATAATGCCATGGCAAAGATTGCCGATCGTGCTGAAAGCCTTGCAGAAACCGTGAGAGACAAAGCACTGGATGCAAGTACCAAAACCGCCGACAAGGTTGCAGATGCGACCTTTGACGTTGCCGAAAAGGCTGACACTCTGAAAAGTAAAGTCCATGCAGCTGCTTTAGAAGCCAAAAAATAGGCTACTATAACAAACAACTAAAATTACGGGACGTATTTTCAATGCTTCCCGATCCATTTCACTTGAATTAATGATTAATGAATATGAAATGGAACAATAAATGCCAATATACTCCCGCATCCCTGCGGGAAAAGAGTTATGAAGAATTGTACACGCTATGCCTGTCCGCCTATACAGAGGGCCGTACGGATGAGAGGAATAAAAGCTTGGAAGCGTATAGACTCAGGTGCAGCTGTCTGTTCGGAAACAAATGTATGGACTCTTCCCTTTCCGTGGGAGTGCGGAAAAGGATATGCGACGGAAATTGTCATTATATAAAGAAATATATGTCTGAACTGGACAAACTGGAGGAATAAAATTCATTTTCTCCGATCCTTTCTCATTTATATCTCTACCGACAACTTTACCCTCTTGACTTGATTGGATAAACCTCTTCCGGTCTGTATATACGGCCCGGCAAGGATATTCCTATCTTTAATATACAGATGTACATCTAAAATTAACCTGAATTATTAACTTAAAAATGAATCTGTTATGTTTTACCATGTAAAAGATCTTCAGTTCAATGCCCGTGTATCACATCCGGATCCTCGTTTTGCTCGTGTGATGCTTGAGGCATTCGGAGGGGCCAACGGTGAGTTGAAATCCGCTCTACAGTATTTTGTACAGGCATTCAGTTGCCATAACCCCTACCCTGACAAATATGACATGCTCATGGATATTGCCACTGAGGAGTTCGGCCATCTTGAAATCGTAGGTGCAACCATCCAGATGCTCCTCGGACCAGTAAACGGAGAAATGAAGGATGTATTGGAAGATACTCCTCTGCGTACCATGATGGGAGGAAAAGCAGGCAAAGAGGATCTTATCCACCAAGCCTTCACCAATCCTGCGTTTCTGGTAACAGCTCCCGGTAGTCCCGTACTGACCGACAGCAACGGGAACCCATGGTGTGCCACCTATGTATCGGCCAATGCTGACCTGACAGTGGACCTGCGTTCCAACATGGCGGGTGAAGCACGTGCCAAGATAGGTTACGAAAACCTTATCCCACTTACGGATGACCCACTTGTAAAAGAAACGCTCACATTCCTTATGACTCGCGAAGTGACCCATTTTCAACAGTTTGAGGCCGCTCTGGAAACTATTCAGCCTAACTTTCCTCCGGGAGTATTCCAAACATCCCCCCGATACAGTAACCTTTATTTTAATGATTCCAAAGGAAAGGAAGCCCGCGGACCATGGAACGAAGGCAAAAGTACGAGGCTCAAAGAAGAATGGCAATATATTGAGAATCCACTGGAGGAAGTCAGAAGTACTGACGGACTACTTCAACGTAAACCTAAAGGCACCAAACGTACGGAAAAGGAAGTACGCCAGACAGATGAAAAACTAGCCAAGGAACGGAGCAGCGAGATACTCTCCCATATCCCTAAAGGAGAAATGCGTTGGTGTGAATATGGAAATGCTAAGAACGGAAACAAATAAGACTTCCGGTTCTACTATTGTTTAACTTAAAAACTAAATTTTATGACAACAAAGAACGAAAAAAAACAGATGGAAGCAAAGGGTGGCAAAAAGTGTACCCAAAGCAAAGCTAAAGAAAGTAAGCCTGCTGCTTCAAACAAAAAATCGGAAAAGAAATAACTTGATCTTCCGACAGTATGAAGTCTAAATCTTCATCCCGGTGGAGAACTGGTTTCTCCACCGGAAATCCTAAAGCATATTGTATAACAAGCAAAAATAGAGAACTATATGAAAAAGATAATGTTTATCACACTGACAATTTTATTTGCACTGTCCGCATCATCCTGTCGGGACAAAAAAGAACAGAACCGGACAGAACAGCAGATTGAAAATGCAAAAGAAAACGTAAATGACGCATTAGACAAGGCCTCTAACAAAATAGAGGATGGTGCCGACAAAGTTAAAGATGCCTGGAAAGAAACCAAGAAAGACGTGCAACAAGGTACGGAAAAGGTAAAAAAAGAAATAAAAAAGGATTATAACAAAGCTAAAGATGAAGTAAAAAAGCAGCTTGATTAAGACTGTCATATAAACCTTTATATCTCGATTTACTATCTCTCATTTAATTTATACAGGTATGAATATTCTTGCTATTTGGGTCGTTGGAATAGTTCTGACCATAAGATGCGCCTGGGAAATAGGTTGCCTGAGAATACCGAAAGAAAAAAAACTTATGGCAATCCTGCTGGTAGTCCTTACAAGCTGGATAGGAGCATTCCTCTATACTTTCTTCTTTAAAGAGAAGGTAGGAGCATGGCTAGACAGGTAATGACGAAAACCAAATTGGTAAGATATTCGGGTGTTTAAAGTTCTAATAAGAAAAGGACAGTGCGTGATGCATAGTCCTTTTGAATTAGATAGTTACTTGATATTAAAAACAAGAAGCAAATATGGGGTTCAATTCGAGGAACTCCCGAAATCAAAGCAAAATCACAGCCAGCCGTCGCAAAAGTTACATTTCGCCGTCCGTTTTCTATTTATCGTTCGGTCGGATTTGTAATCCAATTGTTCTTTGTTTTAGGATTTATAATCCGAATAGAAACATTTTTTACCTGATGTTAATCGGATTGCAAATCCTGATACCCGGAGGAGGAAGTGCAGATTACAAGAAACACGAACTAAGTTGATAAGAGAGATTAATTCTCTGATGAGTGATAATGACAATCCTTCTAAGTTTTGAAAGTGCGGAACCTGCATGGGAAAGAAGCAGCTACGATTTATTCCAGCATTTCCCACCTGTTCAATGGAAACTATTTAACCTGCAAAAGCTAAAGAAACAGAACCCGTCAAAATTATATCAGGAAGTAGAAAAATTATAAACAATTTTCGCCATAAAATAGTTTAGACTTGGCTATTTGGAGAGAATCTGATGCATAAAAATGCCCCCATTCCGATACTTCCCCTTCCTTTATTTAGCTCGCTACCACACTCCCATCCACATCTTTACCATCATCCGCATGAGGCTATTTACTTACAGAGATGTTTCTTTGACACAACGTACTGTAAACCCAAGCGAGCGTTTTCCGGCATGTGCTATATGTATCTGGTCAGTTCCAGCATACATAACGCATGCCATTGTATATTCCGGACCACAAGGGGATGACATCCACGAGTATGCATTTGCTCCTATTCCTTTAATCAGCGCATCAGTAGCATTACGGAAACCTGATACCGGTAAAAAGGTACTTGTACCTGTCATTCCACCAAAATACAAGAAATAATTGCTGCCACTTGTCGTCTTCCAAACAAGATTCAATAAATTATACCAAGCTCCGATACTGCCATATCCAATCCCTGTCCAAGTATCCGCCGGAGCAACACGCCAACCAGCAGGACAAGGGTCATAAATCGTTTTTTTTCCACTCTCATTTTCTGTGCCCCAAGGAGCAGGGTCCAAAATTGTACATGGAGGAGGATTTGTACTATTGCTACTACCCTTCGCCGTATTATTGTCACCCCACAAACAATTCGAAACTTTCCATTGATTAGAGTTCAACGTTGCATTATTTATCCAATTATCTCCTTTAATAAACACACCAGGGTGTTGAATACTATAATCCAAATTATTTTGAATGGTACTCCCAGTCGTCGTAGCCTCCACAGCATTTAAATAAAAAGCATCAGTCTTCGACAGATTTACATCATTCAAAGGAAAGGGATCTTTACGCCCAAACTGATAACTCAAATTAAAAGCTCCAGTATTCCCCGCAAATGTAAGAGAGCTATTTGTTTTATCTAACAGCGCACCTAATTTACATTCCATCAAGACTAATTCACGCTCACGCATAGCTATCTTTTTTACTGTTTCATCCGGAAATGCATTTGCATACCATTCCCGCTTAGTATTGGTCTTTATCTTTAGGACATGGCTTTTGTTTAATTCTGTCAAATTTACTCCGTCGGTACGCCAGATATGCCAACTCCATAATATTTGGTCTGAACTGTTTCGCACAGCTATTAGGGCATTTCCTTTAGCTGTCCCTGTTTTGAATTTTACATATCCGGAACTATTATCCCATTTCAAAGAAGCAATGATTCCACTATTTGTCTCCCACACAAGAATAGCATCCTTTATTTGATTTTTGGGAATTGTTACAGCATCCGTACTTCCTGTAACTTTGCTGGGCATCAAACTTATGCCCGAACCATACTGCTGTGCTGCATAATCTCCCGTCTCTCCGTTACCTCTTACGGTTGCATTGAAATTATACCATGCATTATCTGTGGCTGCGAGATAGCAGTTTGCGCACCCATCTTCACTAAGATCAACCCCAACAATAACTCTGGAATCACTGGCCATACCATATCCGTCAAATGTAGCTTTCAGAGTAATGTCATACCTATAATTACCATTCCGTTTGATATTGAAGTCACTCGTATTGTTTTCGCCAAGATACACCGTCCACGTCACGGTTACAGCACCTACCAATCCATGAATAACTACGTAGGTAGCCTTGGCTGGTGCATTGGCAGAAGATTTATCTTTTTGTTGAGAGATAGATGTATTTACTCCTCTTCGATTCTCAAGCATATAGAATGTTGTACCAGCGGTAGTTGCACTACTTGGACCTATACCGCCACAACTCAACCAAGTGGTATTTGTCGCATCTGCTGTTCCAGATACATAGTAGGAGTTTTTAGGAAGATTATATATTTCAAAATTGGTAATAGTAATCCCACTGCTTTCTTTCACTTTGATTTTCAACTCAACTCGTGCAACCATACGGGTCAATACCAGTCGTGTGGCTAAATCCTGCGCTCCCGCCTTGATATTCACACTCTTCATGCTTCCGGTCATTGGCAAACTAGTACCTTTACCCAAATCGTCCCAATTGGTAAGACTATACACCATACTTTTCAGATATGACTCCTTATGTATGGCATATCCCTTGAACAAGTCGGCTTTGCCTGTATTGGCAATGGCATAGATAGTACATCCGGTAGCGCTACGGGTATTAACGGTAACCGTAGAACTACCCGTCTGATATTTCTGACCGATCAGTTCACCCGAACTGTTATACACCAGAATATGAAGATTGCTGACCACACTCTCATTGACTGTCCGGGTAGCAATATCCACCTGTTCCTCACCCTGCACTTCCAACCGGATGGTAGCGGGCAGGTCTTCCTCCGCACCTATAGCCTCCACATCCTCTTCCGGTTGGCAGGAACTGCACACAGCCGTCATCGCCAGCAACGTGCCCAGCATGAACAGCACCAACAGCACTTTCCAACAGAAAGGAACAGGCTCTTCCTGTGTACGGTATACTCTGTATTCAAATAACCTGATCATTGTATTCTTACTTACATTTCTACATCCGGCTTACATTTCCACATCCTGACTGACCGTACCCCAGGGAACCACACTCACAACGACCTTCACCTCCGCATAGCGGAAGTCAATATCTATATTAGTCTGTTTACCAACAGGAGCATACAAAGGACGGAATTCATTGTCTTCGGTGATAGTCAACAATTTCTCCTCCTTCCGGTAGATGTCAATTTCTAACGGCCTCCCCTCTCCGGTAGGGAAGATATGGAAAGGCGGCGCATAGACATCCCCTTCAGCGTCGGTAACGGAAGCCGGTTCATATCCGGCCCCGCTCCCGGCAGCCTCACCCGTGAAATCCATTTCCGTACTGGTGCAGTGCACTATGAAGCGGTACGATTCACCCTTGTAAGGATAACGCTCGGAAAGATAACGCGTGCGTATGCTGAGACCCGCCACCATACGTTCCATTACGAGTGTAATGTCCGCACCTTCCACGCTACGGGTCTCCGTCTCCCCTATTTCCCTGCGGCAATAAAACAGGTCCGTGAGCGGGAGATGCGTGCCATGAGCGTATTGCCGGAGTTGAAGTTTCGCATCTTTCAGAGGGGTGCCCGGCGCTATCTCCGTAGTAATCAGGCTATCTTCTTTCAGATTTCCCCAGGCTACCAGCGTGAGACGTTCGCCTTTGTCCTCTCCAAAATAAAAGTCAGAAAAGCCATCGGAGGGAATCATCCTGACGAAACCCCGCTCATTAAAGAGGTAGATATCCGATTTCTGCAAGGCCCCGCTTCCGGTGAGGTCGTTCCCGTCAGCATCCACCGCGCGGACATGAAGTTCGTAACGGGCACAACCTTCCATATCCTCACGTACGCACGAGGCGCAGCAGAGAATAAAAAGAAGAAAGAGCGGAAAGATGGAGGATGTTCCGGAAAATCGCATAGCTTGGGCACGGATTGGTTTATAATGTCATGTCAGTCTCATATTAATTATCACTCGAAGGTCACATCCTGTCTGACGGTGAGCGCCCAATCAGCGACAGTGACCGTGAGTTGCAGGGTGGCGGGGTCTATATCCGTTTTGTCATCGGCTGCACCTTCACCCTTGATGACGGCGGTAAGCACGTAACGGGTATTAGCGGCTATACTGCCTTTGTCCGTACCCGCTCCTCCTGAAATGGTGGTGTTAGCCTGTTTCTTGTTAATAGTAATAGGATAATAACGGGCTATGGGAGCACTGGTAGAACCGCTCCCATCCGCATCAAACAATCCTTTAATGATAAGTTTAGTCGGCTTACTTGAGTCAACATTCGGAAATGTGTAGAAGTAGTAAGGAGTGGTGAGTTCCGTATTGGCTGTATGGCTGGCCACCGTCTCATACAGGTATTGGGTTACGACTGCACCCTCATGTCCCCCGTTAATGGGGGCACCGCCTGTCTTGTCCGCATTGACGGAACTGTCGGCATTCTTCAGGTAAATCGCATCCACCTTGAACGTCGCATCCTTGAACCGTCCCACCGGATCGAAAGCCGTCTTGACGCTGCTGATGGACACCCTCGCCACAAGACGGGACAGGGCTATGTTCGCCTCGGTTTCCGTTCCCGCCGTGAAATCCTTTCCGGTGGTACTTCCCAGCATCGGGAGGTTGTTGGCCTTTTGCGTATCCGTCACCGCACCGGCTCCAGCAGCCTTGGTGGTTTCCGAAAGTAGCATCAGCTTGGCTTTGAAACCGGCAAGGTTGGTAACTCCCGCAAAAAGTCCTGTAGAGGCATTGGCCACCACATAAATGGTCTGTCCGTTGCCGGGTTCGCAAAGCATCGTAATCTTCTTGCCAGTACCACTTGTTGCAGCCTTGATGTCATCGCCCGTGAATTCCCGCAGGGCATTGACAGGGTTGCCCGATGCTCCGGTGAATACAGCCACCGTCAGGCGGTTGATCTGGGATTCATCCGTGGTAGGCAAAGTCCCCGTAGCACGGCTGTCCGCCGGTGTTCCCACCAAGGTCAGTTCAAGTCTTGCAGTCTTTTCCTTCGGCTGGATTACATTCTCGTTTTCATCGCTGCCGCATGCGGTCAGTGAAAGGGTGGCTGTTGCCAGCACCGCCCATAAGTAGTTACTCGTTTTCATATATTATACCGTTTATGGTTATTCTGTATCATTTATCCGTATCGCCCATTTCTCAGTTTTCAATTTTCAATTCTCAATTTCTCCAACGCCTTAACCGCCTGTTCCACTCCGGCCGCGGCAGCCATCGTGAGATACACCTCAGCCTTGTCACGGTTGCCTTCGAGTAGGCAGAGGATGCCCATATTGTTATAAGCCATCGGGAGGGTGGCGAAACGCTCCAGATACCCGCGTGCCCTGGACAGTTCCTTTTTGCTCAAGGCAACCGCAGCCGCATTGATGTTGGCTTCCGGACTGTCCGGGAAAAGTCGGGCAGCAAGGTCAAGGACGTCATTGTATTCGGTGGAACCTGCCGGATAGCTGCCCGCCACGGCGAAGAACTCGTTCAGGCGCAGGGCGCGCTGCTTTCCACTGCGCAGCAGTTGGAGGCTTTCGGCAGCGCCCAGAGGCTTACGCGTGTATTCTATCCGGTAGTCCACACGCATCACCGCCGGGAATATCTTCTCCGAGAGATACCTGTAAGGCTTGCCGTCGGCAAGAGACATCAGCATACGTTCGCGGCCTTTGGAGATCTCCACATTATCAATAAGGTCGAGGGTGGCATCTTTCAGCATCATATCGCTTCCCCTCACCAGGCTGGTGATCGAGTCCCAGTCTTCAGGAATCCAGTCCACCTCCAGCAGGGCTTTGCCCGACAGACGGTTTTCACGCAGGTATTCCTTCAGTTTAAGAGCACGTATCAGGGCGTTGGTCTCGTTCTTCTTCAGGTTACCCACCGGGGCGCCATAGCCCCTCACACAGACTTTAGCCAGTTCCGTGCCCGTCTCCCGGCGTACGTCACGCAGGGCGTCACGAAGACGGTAGTAAATCTCGAAGTTCTGCTTTTCCTCGGAGAGTTCGCCCAGTTGCTTACCGTCCTCCCGGTCTTCCTCCCGGTCAAAGTACGGGATAGAACCTGTGATGCAGTGCAGCGTGTCCTTGTCCGGTGCGGGCTGAATGAAATTCACCAAGGAAAGGAAACCGGCGTCGGTACCCGCATCCCACGGGGAGGTCCTCAGCTTCGGCAGGCGGAGGCCGTCCGCTATCTTATCCTCGTAAATATCTCCTTTCTTTCCGTGGCAGGCACATTCCTGAGAACGGAGCAGGAGGACGGCCTGTTCCATCCACGGCTCGTAAGGGATAGAAACCTTATAGGTAAACGCGCGGGAGACCGCAGCGTCGTCACGGATTACGACCGCCGGGATGGGCGAAGTACGCGCCTTGCCATTACGTTTGCCCGCGGACAATGCCTGCGCCCGCTGATACACTTTCTGTTTCTCCGCACCGTTGATGAGGACGGAGGGAAGTTCCTGTTCGTATTCACCGCTTTTAAGCGCGGGAGTCACGGTCAGGGATTCGTCAGAAGGCATTTGAAGGCTTTCGAAGTCTACGGAAAGTTCCACGTTCAGGTGTCCGTCAGTCAGCGAGAAATGCTGTCCGGTGACAAACAGTTCTCCCCGGTAGAACTCCTGCCCGGGGCAGAAGCTGCATATGGCGAACAGAAGTGCCAATGTCAGAGGAATACGGATTAAGTTTTTCATGCTCTATGTTCAATTACAAATTACTAATTATAAACCGCTTTCAATTTTCATCTTCCAGCTCTCAACTCTCAATTCCCAACTCTCAATTTATCAGGTATACCAGCGATACCGTGGCACGGGTCGGAGCCATGAAGTTTTTATGACCGCCACCGGTCTGCTCGCCGCAATGCAGGCAGCGGTAGCGTTCATAGCCCGAGTGCAGGAATCCGACACCGAGGCTTGTCTCGATGCTCCAACGGGGTGAAAGGATGAAGTGGTAGCCGTATGATACGCCAAGCCCCAGAAAGTCACCCTCGTATCTTGAAGAGCGGATGCCCTTGAAGAGTCCAAGCGGGAGTTTCATGCCGCCTGCATTATACACCCCGTACATCAGGTGCGCGCCAAGGAAGTGGCCGCCGAAGGGCTGGCACATCCAGTAACGAAGTTCAGGCTGTACGAACCAGTGTTTCCAGCGCTTGTCACCACCCGCCGGAAAAGGGTTGTAGTGAAAACCCGCTTCCAGCGTGAACCGCTCGGAGAGTTTGACCTCCACGGAAAGGTTGGGCGAGGAAAGCGATCCCGTCAGCAGGTCGCTCTTCACGGCAAGGGTCTGGGAATGCAGGTCTGCAAGGCAGGACAGCAGCAGGAACAAGGGCAGTATGTAAGCGATGCTTTTCAAAGGATTCTCCGGATTACGTCTACAACTCAAACAGCTTGATTTCCTTCAGATATTCACGCGTGATATAGTTTACTATGCCGAGTTTCTGCGCGGCTTTACCATAGCGCATGTGGAACTCTTCAGTAGTGGGATGGTTGCAGTTCAGGTGCTCGCCCGTGGCTTCGAGGATGTCGAGAAGGGAGACATCGGAGGATTCACGCGCGGGACTGTACGACCGTATATTACGGGATTCTCCCCGGTCGGACAGTTTGATAAGTCCGGCTCTTAGAAGCTTCGACAGCAGGACATCCAGGCCTTGCTCCGTAAGACGGCAAGCGTCCGTACGGGCGGTGTCGCCTCCCGCATAGATGTCGTTGAGTACTGCGATGGCAGCTTGTGTTATGGGTGTTATCATGATATTTGTTGGGTTTTATCCATTATATACACCGACATTACCTTGTAGGTAACGGATACACACAGATACGATAAGAGACAAGGCTCATAAAAGCCCGGCATATATAAGAAATTATACGTACATGCGGCTCACGGTGTACAATATCCTTTTCCCGTCTTCGAATTTAGGAAACGGGTAAGGGAATTTATATACGGATTTACACGGGTAGGTCGAGAAAACCCCTTTCCATCCCGTATGCTGAAAAAGAAACTTGTAGAACCTGTAGTATTTGTTTCCTAATATAAATCGTCGGTTAATTAATCCATGTAAACAGGCAAATAAAACATCTTTCTCTTGGGAGTTAGAAATATATTATCTACTTTTGCGCCATAATCACATCTCCGTTACCTACAAGGTAATTTCCATACATCACACTACATATCAACGGATTACCACCCATACACTGTATTAGATCATCCCTTAAATATGTAATTCATTATAACCTTGTTCGCCCGGTCCATCCGGCTATTTCCGAACCCTTTCATATACCCTTCGGTGGTGGTTACGGAAGCGTGTCCCAGCCCTTCGGAAATGACCTCGATGGGAATGTGGCAATACCTGCCCACCGTAGCCCATGTATGCCGTGCACTGTACGAAGTCACTTTGCCTTGTACCTTCTTCCACAGGGCAAGCGCACGCAGTCTGCTGTTAAGCAGGCGCAATATCCGTTGGTAATCCCGGTAAGCGGCCATACCCTCCAGGTTCCCGTCCAGAAAACAAAGCAGGTAGGGTGAAGTGTCGTCCCGGTTCCGGTAGCGTTCCAGCAATTGCATGGCACGGCCGTCCACACGGGCGGATAGCGGCATACCCGTCTTCCGGCGGCGCAAGGTCAGATAGCCGTCCTTCAGATCGGACTTCCTCAGGTGGGCAAGATCCACAAAGGGCATACCATGGAAACGGAACATCAATTCCAGGCACGCACGTGCCCAAGCCATGCCGGGGGAAGTGATGTCGGGCTCCCTTTCCACCAGCAACTTCTGCATATCGTCCCGTTCCAGCACACGCCGGTGGTCCGCCTTGCGCCCGGTGAACACGTCACGGAACTGGTGGGGGATGAAAGCCGCCAGTTTACGGGCTACCGCCCGGTTATAAACCGCCTGGAGCATACGCATATAGGTGGAGACGGTATTCCACGCCAGCCCCTTCCCGCCCTTATGGAGCAGGTAACCCTCATACGCCTTCAGCCACAAGGGCGTGATGCCGGACACGGGCAGCCCCTCGCCACCGAAAGCCATCACCGACCGCAGCACGCTGCCGCATACATGAGCGGTGCCGTACTGCCCGTTCATTTCAAGTTCAGTGACCACCGAACTCATAAATTTGTTTAAATAGACTGTTTTCATATTCATTCATTTTTTCGCACGTTGTCGCACGCGCATATACTACGTCACAAACAGGAGTCAAAGACAAATGTTTCGTTACAATACTATCTTTAACCACTGCATTCAAGTCTTGTCAGACATGTTAATTTGACAGATATTTGCACCAAAGGTCAGAGGCGAGTGCTTTGACCCGTAGAGGAACCATCCGTTCCTCTACGGGCAAGGCACCCTTCCTCGTAGAGAAACGACCCGCAGGTCGTAGAGCAACATCGACATACTGTAATCATGGGATTTTCCATCGTTTGCCGGAGTAACACATCTGCCTTCTTCCACTGCTCCGAGGAACGATCCCCGCCACAGGGACACAAACGTATGGAAATATTTTTCACTTCAAAACAATATACAAAATGATTACAGTTACCATTCAGGTGAAGCCCTATCTCGCGGCTTACCTGCAAAGCGCATACGCGCACTGCACAGTGGAAGGTGCCATCCGTTTTACCAAAAACCAGAATCTTTACAGTTGCCTGCTACAGCTCACCACTCCCCGCCCCAAGGGCGTGTCGTGGCGGGACCGGGGGAATGTCACCCTCTCCCTGCCTTGCCCCAGTGTGGGGAAAGACCCGAGGACCTACAATTATCTGGGAGAGGAGGCCGTGAAGGTTCTGGAGCAGGAAATCAACTATGAAATGAGAATGGATTATTACCGCTTCCTGCGAAGGAACAAGTTTAAGAACGGGATGATGTTCACAAGGGCCACGGAGCTGTATCTGGAAGAGCACGGGATGAGGGAACTTATACCGGAAGAGACATTGTTGAAGAGTTATTTCCTGTGGGTGAAGAAGGTGGAAAGAAAATAGAGCAGCAAGCCTTTGTTGTATAATACAGAATATGACAGATGCGAACATATTAAAAACATCTCCGAAAAGAAAAGATTCATTACTGTGTTAGATCATAGGTTAAAGAAAAAAGGAGGAGAACAGAGTATTACATAGTGAGGATGCAATAAGATAAACTATATCTATTGAAAACAGATAAATTCTTTTTCTTCCTTCATATAGTAAATTCTTTTTCTTAACTTTGTAGCATTATGTACACAAGTAAGTTGTACTAAATTTCGTTTCAAAATATGCGATTATCAATGATTCCTGATACATTATTGCCAAACTCATGTCTGGTGAGTTAAAAGTTAATGATTTAAATAGTTAACACATATGGGAGAGAACAAGATACCTGAAATGAAGCCTCAACTTGAGCTAATAAAGAAGTACAGTCAAAATGGAAAGGAATATTGGACTTCGCGTGATTTATGTGGAGCTATGGGTTATACGACCTATTACAGATTTGCTTCTGTAGTAAAGAAAGCTATTGCGATTGCTCAAGCAAAAGGAATGGATATAAACGACCATTTTCACCTTACTGTAGAAATGGTTAAACTTGGTTCCGGAGCATACAGAAATGTAGAAAACTTCCATTTATCAAGAATGGCTTGTCTTATCATTGCCGAAAATGCAGACTCCAAGAAAGCATTAGTACAACAAGCGCGTATCTTTTTCAAAAATCAGACAAGTTTATTTGAGCTAACCTCCAATAATCTATCCTCCAATATCTTACTCTATAAAACAAGTCAGGGAGAAGTAAAAATAGAAGTGATATTCAATAATGAAACCTTCTGGATGTCTCAAAAGCGGATGGCTGCTCTTTTTGGAGTAGATGTAAAGACAATCAATTATCATTTAGGACAAATATACGAGTCTGGAGAATTGCAAGAAGAAGCAACTATCCGAAAAATTCAGATAGTTCAGCAAGAAGGAGAAAGAGAAGTTGAACGTTCTCCTATGTTCTATAATCTTGATGCAATCATTGCTGTAGGGTACCGGGTAAATAGTTACCAAGCCACTCAATTCAGAATTTGGGCTACCGGAGTTCTAAAGGAATTTATCGTCAAAGGCTTTGCTATGGATGATGAACGCTTAAAACAAGGCCGCCATTTCGGAAAAGATTATTTCGATGATTTACTGCAACGTATCCGTGAAATCCGCACTTCCGAACGCAGGTATTACCAGAAAATAACAGATGTATATGCTGAATGTAGTGCAGATTACGATGCTAAATCAGAAATAACCAAACTGTTTTTCAAAATGGTACAAAATATGATGCATTGGGCAGTAACCCACCATACAGCAGCAGAATTAATCTACAATCGTGCTGATGCTGAAATGCCCCACATGGGGTTGACTACGTGGAAGAAAGCCCCTGATGGAAGAATACAAAAGTCAGATACAATAGTTGCCAAAAATTATCTGTCAGACAAAGAGGTATCACAGTTAGAACGTTTGTCATCCGCTTTTCTCGATTTTGCAGAGCTAAGAGCAGAGCAACAGCTCATCACGACCATGAATGATTGGAAAAACAAATTAAGCAATTTCCTAGCAATAAGCGACTATGAGGTTCTAAAACATTCCGGCACAATATCTAATGAGGAAGCACAAACGAAAGCTTTCTGTGAATATGAGAAATTTAAACTCATACAAGATCGTGAATATTTGTCAGACTTTGACAAGGAGCTAAAACGTCTGAAGGATAAAGGGCTTTTTAATGACGAAAATTAGCAATTTGAACCGCTAAATCCTCACCTTTACGCTTCTTCTTACGAGTATAAAGTTTCTGCGACAAATATAATAGTTTATTCTAAAAATCAGAGAAATAATATCTACATTTACGCATTAAAAGGATCTATCATCCAACAACTTAAAACAAAAAAACACAATGGACCAACCCAAACTCGAACGACTGCTGCATCTCATGATGCTACTAACAGCCAACACCCGATATACAGTAGATGAACTGGCCGAACGTATGGAAACATCTCCTCGTTCCATCTATCGCTATCTTGATACATTCAAAGCTGCCGGATTTGCTATTTACAAAGAAGGATCTCATATACGAATGGGTAAAGAATCACCCTTCTTTAAAGATATTTCCCAACTCATTCACTTCAGTAAGGAAGAGGCATACATGATTCATCAAGTGATTGAAGCTATTGATAACAATAATTTAATAAAACAAAACTTAAAACGGAAATTGGCGTCCGTCTATAATAGTAAAATCATTGCAGATTCTGTCATTAAAGGAAGAGATGCTGATAATATTCGAAACCTGATTGATGCTCATGAACAGAAAAGGATGGTTATTCTACACAATTACTCATCCGCTCACGGTCAAACCATTACGGACAGATATGTGGAGCCTTTTGCTTTCACCACCAATTATGTAGAAATATGGTGTTATGAACCGGATAGTCAACGCAATAAACTATTCCGCATTTCACGTATTGAATCCGTCGAAGTCACCACCACCACTTGGAAATATGAAGAATCACATCTGGAAGGTTTCACGGATATATTCCGCATGAGCAGTTACAAAGGAGACAAATTCCCCATTACATTACAACTAACCCGAAGGGCTTATAATCTGCTTATCGAAGAATACCCATTAGCAGAGCAAGACACACAACAAATATCACCCGACCATTGGTTGCTGAAAACACAAGTCAGTAATTTTATCGGCGTCACACGCTTTGTCCTTGGTTTGGCTGCCGATATTCAACTAATAGACTCACCGGAATTGAAAGAATACATTAAAAAATATGCTTCTAAGTATATAAATTCACTCATACAAGCCTAAAAAAATAGATTTGTGACAGAACCTGTCAAAACAAGTCCGTTCCTTTGTACCATCATACTCAAAATACAAAGTTATGGAAAGAAGACATTTCATTAATTTCGACATTGCCGGTTTCACCTATTGGGATGGAACATTGGCTTTTCAGGAACTCATTATCGGAACTAAACTGCAACTGAGAAGAGAAGAAGACAACAAATTTGCCCCCTATGCAGTAGCTATCTATTACAAAGATTACAAGTTAGGTTTTATCCCCCGTGATAAAAACAAGGAAATCAGTAAACTTTGCGAACAGGGATATACAGGTATATTCGAAGCGCGAATTAACCGGATTTCGCAGGACGAGCATCCGGAAAACCAAATTGGAGTCATTATATATATTAAAAAATGTAACGATAACAAGTAGAGAAGCTCCATATTGTTCCACCATAAAAAGCCATCGTATATGACTTATGAATATATAAGCCAACTGCTTAAAAACCATACTTCTATCCGATTATTGAAAGCTGATAATGCCCCACTTATTATCAGCTTTCTATTCTCTACCTTCAAGGAGGAGTTCTCCAATCAGGAGGAAGGTGGCATTCTTGAAAAAGAACTGTCTAGCCGCCTTTCAGATATTCTCTATGTACTGAATGAACCGAATAAAACCTATCCCAAACCGCCGACTGAATATCTGACCGACTGGAGTAACGCAGGCTTTCTTCGCAAATATCCAGGAAAAACAGACGAATTTATTTATGAATTGACACCAGCTACGGAACTGATATTCAAGTGGATTGACAGTCTGGAGAAACGAGAATTTATCGGTACTGAGTCACGCCTGAAATATCTTTCCGAACGAATGCAAAGGTTGGTAGGTAAAACTCAAATGAATGCTTCGGAAAGATTAGCCCAACTAGAAGCACAGAAGCGGATTTTAGAACAGGATATTGAGGATATCAAGGCTGGCAAACTGGAAATGCTGAACGAACGACAAATAAAGGAGGAGTATTTCTTGATAGAAGATACAGCGAAGTCATTGCTTGCAGATTTCAGGGAAGTAGAACAGAACTTCAGGGACCTGAACCGTAATTTCAGAAGACAAATCATTACCACCAGCCAGTCGAAAGGAGAAGTTCTATCAGACTTGTTTGAACAACAAGACTTTCTGACACAAACCGACCAAGGTAAGAGTTTCACTGCCTTCTGGGAATTTTTGCTATCACAATCCAAGCAAGTTGAACTTGAAAAGTTAATTGAACTCATGCTCAATATACCTGTTGTGCAAAAGATGAGAAATGATAATTTCCGTATGGAATTATTAAGAAATAGCCTGATAGAAGCGGGAGATCGCACCAACAAAACAACGAATTCACTTTGGAATCAGTTGCGTAAATATCTGGAACATAAGTCTTTTTTCGAGAACAAGCGAATTCACGAACAGATAGACGAAGGACTCAAATTAATCTTCGAACATCCGGAGATTGACTTTACCAGACTCCCGGCATTGGAAGTTGAAGATATCATCCGCATCAATCTTATATGTGACCGACCACTTTTCTCACCTCCCGAACAAGTCAAATTCAAAAAGCAACAGTTACAAGAAGGGCAAGCATCCGGTGATAATGAATTGTTGTACGAACAATTTGAGATAAATATTCCTAAGCTAAAAGAAAATATCAGGCAATTGCTCAGATATCAACCTCAAGTCTCTTTACAGGAATTAATAAAGGTGCATCCAATTGAAAAAGGAGTGGCAGAAGTAGTAGCCTATCTGGACATTGCAACTAAAAACGGAGAACGACATTCGGTTTCTACAAGCGAACAAGAAGAAATACAAATCTGCAATTCACAAACCGGACAAATATTTAAAGTAAAAATCCCTAAAATCATATTCAGCTAATGAGAAAGACTTATTCCAACGTACTGATAGCCTTATTAAAAGGTATTGTATATAGCCATCAAGAAGAAATATGGAACACGTTGATGCAACCCGAACATGAACGGGATGTGCGAAATTATTTTGCCGATATCCATCTGGATGTCATTATCGACAAGGCAGAAGGCTATGCTTATCTAAAACAGCAACAGTTGCAGACAACCTGTGAGGAAGAATCTCCGGAACAGGAAACTGCCCCAAAGTTAATCAGACGACGACCGCTCACTTTTCACGTTTCACTCCTTTGCTTGTTGCTACGCAAACATCTGATAGAAAATGACCAGGAAGGAGAATCTACCAAGGCCATACTGAGCCGCGAAGAGATTGACAATCTGATGAAGTTGCACTTGAAAGAGAACACCAATGAAGTAAATACCCAAAAGCAGATAGACAGTGCCGTCAGAAAAGTGATAGACGAAGGATTTTTACGCCAAATGAAAACAGACCAAGAACAATACGAAGTCAATCGTATTATTAAAGCATTTATTAATGCAGACCAAGTCAGTGAGTGGTTAGAACGATATAAAGAATATGTAAAACAGTCAAAGAAATGAAGAATAAAATCGAGCAAGTAGGCCATCGCCTGCAATACATGGAATTATTAAACTGGGGAACCTTTAATAACAAGATATGGAAAATCACTCCAGAAGGTGAAAACTCATTGCTAACCGGTGCTGTAGGATCGGGGAAATCGACCGTTGTTGATGCTCTGACTTGCCTCTTGGTACCATATAACCGCATCACATTCAACAAAGCAGCCGGTGCCGAAAGCAAAGAGCGTAATCTGGCCTCATACATCAAAGGAAACTACAGTTCCAAAAGTGACGAACTGACCAATGGCAGTAAAGCCGTTTCTCTGCGATATATAAAAGCTGGTGAAGCTACATTTACAGTAATCATCGCCAATTTTTATAATGAAGGATACAACATACACACTTCCTTAGCGCAACTCTTTTGGATTGAAAACAACAGTAATGTTCGCAAATTATTACTGATTGGAAGCGAGCCGCTCAGTATCAAAGAGCATTTCTCTGGATTTACGGACATTAAAGAACTGAAGAGAAGACTGCGTACCAATAACCACATCGAAATATTTGATGATAACTTCTCACGATACAGCCAGCGGTTCCGCCAGTTATTCGGCATGAATTCCGACAAAGCAATCGAACTATTTTATCAAACAGTTTCTATGAAATCTGTAAGTAGCCTTACTAGCTTTGTGCGCGAACAAATGCTGGAACCAACCAATATACAAGAACAGATAGAAGAACTGAAAAAACGGTTCGATAACTTACATCAAGCACATGCAGCCGTAATGGAAGCCCGCAAGCAACGGGATATTCTAAATCCTTTGACCGAACTGGACCATGACTACTCTCAGACAGAAGAACTGTTGCACGAAATTGAGGTATTATTATCGGATGTTATACCATCCTACTTTGCCGATAAAAAAATAAATCTATTGCAAAAAGAGATTGCCAATTGCAAGCGCAAACTCGTGCAGTTGGAAAGTCAAATCAAACAAGCAGAGGCTGAACTTGATACATGTCGCAATACGATCAATGAACTTCGGCAGGCCATCCGTGATAACGGAGGCGCACGCCTGGATCAGATAAAAGTAGAAATAGCGCAAGCCACTAAAGCTCGACAAGATAAAAAGAAGCAACACGAAGATTATCTCCAACTAACCCTGCAATGCGGACTCCCCACAGCCAACACTGAACAAACCTTCTATCGCAATTTAAAAAGTACCGAAGAAAAGCAGGAGGAGATGCGGAAAGAGAGGGAAAAACTGACCACTTTGCAAGGTTCAAGGATAGCTGAGCATCTCAATACCGAACAAGAAATAGAAATACAAAAGTCAGAAATAGAGTCTCTTCAAACACGCTCCAACCAATTACCCTCCGGCATATTGGAGATAAGAAAACAATTGGTTGAACATTTGGGCATCTGCGAAGAAGAACTTCCTTTTGTGGGCGAACTGTTACAAGTTCGCTCTGAAGATAAAGAATGGGAAGGAGCTTTGGAACGATTATTGCGAGGATTTGGCATCAGCATGTTAGTCCCCGACAGATATTATCACATTGTATCAGGGTTCATAAACGCCAATAAGCTGCAGGATAATCGACATAAAGGAATCCGTCTGGAATATTTCCGCATTCCCGAAGAGAGCAAACAATACAACACGCTCGTTGAAGATTTATCACCCTCATCAGCAGTCAACAAAATCAATATAAAGTCAAATACTCCATTCCACAACTGGCTGGAAAAAGAATTGGTACGTCGTTTCAATCTACAATGCGTATCTTTAAATGAGTTTCAAAATGTCAGCGATGGAATCACGAAAGAAGGACAAATAAAAACCGGCCGCTTGCGACATGTGAAAGATGACCGCCGAGACCTCTGGGATCGCAGAAATTTCATATTGGGCTGGAGCAACAAGGAGAAAATACAGGCCATTCAAGCCTACTTGAAATCGCTTCTATCTCGATATGAAATAGAAAAAAACGAAATTAAAGAGAAATCAAAGGCAATTGATTTGTGCAATGCCACCTTGTCATCACTAATGCAAATAAAAAGATTTCAAGATTGGAATGAGCTGAACTGGCAGCAAGAAACAGAACATATATCCCACCTACAAAAGGAAAAACAAGAGTTATCAGAAAGCAATAATCTGATAAAAACACTGGCAGAACAACAGAAACAAATGGAATACAAAGAAAGTGAATTAAGGAATCACATAGATAAACTAAAAGATAACCGCGGACGGTTGAATAATCAAATAGAAACAGCCCATAATCAATTACCGGAACTACAGCTGCAATCAATTGTTTGTTCGCCGGAGGACAAAAGCATCTTTTATTCTAAAATAGAATCAGCACAGCCTGACACTTCTTATACACTCGGCAACATAGACAATTTAAAAGCGGAGCTATCTAAAAGTCTATCAGGCAAGCGATTGAACATACAGAAAAAGCGAGATACGACACGAGAAAAAATAACCCAAATCATGCGTGACTATCGAAACGCTTTTCCTTTTGATGCCTTGGAATTACCTGAAGATATTGAAGCTCGGAAAGAATATCTGAAGATTCTCCAACAAGTAGTTAAAGAAGGACTACCTGCACACGAGGCTAAACTAAAAGTCCTATTAAATCAGGATACAATAAAAAGCATTGTTACCTTCGACAGCAAACTTGATTTACACGCCAAGCGGATTCAGGAAAAAATAGGAATAATCAATAAACATCTGGAAGCTATCGAATTCAACAAAGATACTTACATCAAACTACAAGCCGTAACCAATCCCAACCGAGAAATCCTTGACTTCAAAGGAGATCTGAAAGCTTGCTACAACAATATCCTCAGTACAGATGATGCTTATACTGAGGAACGTTTTGAACAAGTACAACGCATTCTGAACCGGTTCCGCAGCAATGAGAACAAGGATATTGAATGGACCACACAAGTCACAGACGTACGCCAGTGGTTTCTCTTCAATGTCAGTGAACGCTATCGTGCAGATGATGCAGAGAAAGAGTTTTATGCCGGTACTTCCGGTAAGTCGGGCGGTCAAAAAGAAAAACTGGCCTATACCATTCTAGCTTCTGCCCTCGCCTATCAATTTGGACTGAACTATCAGGAAGAGCGAAGCCAATCATTCCGGTTTGTAGTCATAGACGAAGCCTTCGGACGTGGTGACGATGAAAGTACACAATTCGGACTTGATTTATTCAAAAAGCTGAATCTGCAACTGTTGATTGTCACTCCCATGCAGAAAATACATGTCATTGAGAATTATATCCATTCCGTACACTATGTATCTAATCCGGAAGGCAATGAGTCGCAGATTCGCAATTTAAGCATTGAAGAGTATAAAGCAGAGAAAAAACAGCATCACTCACTAATAGAAATTATCCAATGATTACACCACAAGACATAAAGAAACAAAGCCTGAGTTGGTGGAAAGAGTTACTCCTGTCAATCACGACAGGAGAATCTTTCTTTCCGAAAGAAATTAGTCGCATAGGAAAGATAACAGCCAAAGATATTCTGCTAAAACTGACAGAATACAAAGCTTCTATCGCAGAACTACAAAAAGGTGCATCCCTATGGGGATACACAGTAGAGATGACAGAAAAGAGTTTTGAAAAGATTGGAATTCAAAACATTCCGACTTGCATACAAATTCCATCTTTAGAGATTTACTTGCATATTACTCGCAAACGAAACGAATTGGATATATTCATCCGAAATTGGCAACTAATCACCAATGAAATGCCGCAGCTTATTGAATGGAGTCAAAGAAATCCTCTCCGACTTATCAGTCACGACACATGGAGAGATACAATCAAGGTATGCAAGTACTTTACAGAACATCCCCGCCCTCATCTTTACATCCGCGAGTTGCCAATTGAGGTACACACCAAATACATCGAAGAAAACAAGGATTTACTCAAATCCTTACTCGATGAATTATTACCCGCATCTACTATCACTCTCAATGAAAAAACATTCGAAAAACGGTATGGACTGAAATGTGCCGAACCATTAATCCGCATACGTTTTCTGGACAGTACCTTGGCTCCAGGCTTCTGCTGGACAGATGTATCTCTTCCATTACCAGATTTCCAACGTCTGAACTGCGCTTGTAAATACGTATTTATCATGGAAAATAAAATGAATTTCCTAACCTTACCACTGCAACCTGACAGTATTGCCGTATGGAGCGGGGGAGGCTTCAACATCAGTTTCCTGAAAGAGATTCCATGGATGACTCATGTACAAAACTATTATTGGGGAGATTTAGATGCGCAGGGGCTGCAAATTCTCAACCAGTTCCGCAGCTATTACCCATCCGCAATTGCACTGATGATGGACTGGGAGACATTCCATACTTATCGACACTTGGTAAAAGAGGGAACACCGGCTTTATTGCAAACATTACCTCAATTAACTTTGGAAGAGTATGACCTATATCGTTTCTTGCAAGAAAACAATTTTCGGTTAGAGCAGGAACAAATACCAAATGAAGACTCTATAAAGAAGATAAAGCAGACTGTCGTTTAGTAGATAGTCTGCTTTCATTTCCGACAAGTTCGAATAAAAGATAACAGGCAAATAAGATATGGCTAGAACTCTCCCAACTCCTGCATCATCGCCGGACGACGTTTATACAAAACCCTGAATTCTTCCACCAATTGTTTCACAACATCCTTCCCGCCATTCAATTTCCGCATACCCCGTAGCACCCGAGCTATGTACTCATAATGACTCCGTCCCAGATTTTTCTCCGCATAAACGCGAAGATCATCCGTAAACAAAGAAAGTATTTGAGAAGAATGGGTGGCATTCAGATGGGAAGCATACTGCACTAAAGCGTCTAAACGCCTGTATTTCACAGCAGACAAAAAGCTAAATAATTTATCATACTCTTTTTCTTCTATATAAATATCTGCTTTATTATTTCCACTCCCCCAGTAATCATAAAAAGTCGTTTCTTGCATCAATGTACTCAAATACTCCTTCCAATCCGTGGAAGATATCAACGACTTAAGCTTATGGTAATAATCCAAACTTCCATTCGTATGAATAAACAATAACTGGCACATTTCAATGACCTTGGCCACATCATGCACTTCTTCATAAATGAAAAGTAATTGTTCCTGCCATTCTCTTAATGTGCCAAGATTTCCTCCTCTTTCAGCTATCACTATTCCTTCATTCAGCATACAGATAGCCTTCTCATAACATTTTTCATCCAGTAGCTTTGCAACTTCCTGTCGTCTGATTTCAGGTAAATAAAGAAATTCAGATATAGTAGCTTCAACCTCAGTTGTCTTATCCAATTCTTTCAATATTTCTATTTTCCGAAGCACTAACTTATAGAGGTCCCAACGTTCTGTTCTCTCCTTTATAAGCTTATCCACACTCAACAAAGCCTCCTCTTTAGATTGCACTGAAAGCATAATCTGTTGCACCAATTCATCCATATCGAAGATTTCATATTCACGATATGTTGCCAGTTTGGATATTTGGATAATTTCATTCAATACATTCTCTTTCAATGCCTGTGATGCACCCGAATGCTGAACTACTTTGAGTAATAAATCTCCGGCATCTTCACAAATGATACCAAAATCAATATCACCATCATTATATAAAAAGTCTTCGTCAATATAATTCCCCCCTATAGAGCGAAGTACTTGAAGAGCAATTGTTGCCGCCTCTTCCAAAGCCTCCCGTTGAAACAACAGAGTGGCTTTAGCCAAATATCCATCTACTTTATCAGATATCTCATTCCAGTCTAGCTCAGGTTCATAATATCGTCCTTTCTTAGAGTACTTTCTATATGAAGAATTAAAGCAACTCTCTATTTCATTTCGATAGTCCACCTTTTTCGCCGGTCTTTTCGGCAAAAAAGCCTCAACCAAAGCTGACTTAAAATCAGAATGTGAAGCAGCATATTTCAGAATAAAATCGGATAACTTGTCCGATTCCGCAAACAAAAGGATTTGTTCTATTTCTTTATCCTTCACAATTTGGGGCATACTCTTTCCCAACAACCCCAACTGTGTATTTGCTTCCTTAGCTGACAAGAAACGACCGGCTTTGCCTCGACTGTCACGAATTGCCAGAAGCGTAGCTATCACATGTTTACAAATATTTCCATCGTAGGGACAATCACACTCCCAAGCAACAATCTCATTCCCTTCCATCGATACAGTTACCTCATAATTCTCCGTACCGCAAACTGTTGCAATCCATTCACCCGTAGATTCCTCTTCGATTTCTAACACAGCGCCGGATTCATAATAGTCTTCACCACGCACCAAAATCTGCGGAAGAACATACTTTTCAAAGTTAGATATTGTTATCATAAAATATTGACTCTAGTTATTGTTATTATCAAAATCAGCCATCTCTCGTTACCCGATTATATACCCCTCTTGCTCATATCCCTTCCCATATCTATGGATCATCTCAACAAGAGGCAACAATCGTTCATCCATAATATCCATAAATTTATACCGGGCATACTGCACATCATAAAGCTTACGATTACCATTCTTCAGCCGTTCCTCTACATCTGCCGGGATAAAAAACTCAGAACGTTCTCTCAGAAAAGCGTAAAACTCTCTCTGAAAAATGTCAATCCCTGCCAGGTCAAAGTCACCAAAATGGATATAACGATTATGAATCATCTGCAACCAAGTGCGCAAGTCTGTTGATTGAGGGTAACGGGACACAAAAAGAACTGTCAAGTCAGCAAATAAATATTGCTGCTCACGAATCCGCTGAAAATTCTCTCCATTTTCCATTCCTACCACAACCACATCATCGGGAATTCGAAAGTGCTCATAATCTTCTATAAAAATAGAAGTACCCTGCACAGGCTCAATCACTAACGGCTCCTCACGCAAAGTTGCCTCTATCGGACTATAACTATTTACGAGAAACCCTTTAAACCCACGAGTTTTCCGAACTTTAGAATTGCCTGCCATAGCCACCTGCTCCGCACGCGACACCGCTTCCTGACGAGACATCATCTCAATCCACTCCTCCAAACTCCCGTTTATGGCATAGCGTTGGGCCAGAAAAGTGCGACATCCTTTCACATCACATATCCGATAACTGCCACGCCTCCCATAAGAACTTTGCACCAAAACACCTTCTTCCAATAGTTCTTCTGCCAGTGATACGGGAAACGAGGAATACCCCACCGATTCACCGTTCAACATCCGCGCAACTTTACGTGCCGCAGCCACGGTCATAACATATTCTTTTCCATTTCTCATGCCTTACTATATTTTAACAAAGGCACCACCTGCGTATTAGAATGCCCATCTTTATTCAATAAATAAGTATATTTATAATCCTCCACATTATATGTAGTAGGCGAACTGTTCACCAACAGGATATTCCGGCAATTGGCAAAGTCCAAAATTCCCTTCACGTTGTTGGGATGCAATTTACCTATCTCATCCATCATGCAATGTATCTTGAAGTCACCGAACTTACGGGACGCCTTTTCTTTGAACACGTTGATAAGCATAATATTTACCATAGCCTTCACCAGAATATCTGTTCCATCAGAACCCACATTGGCAATCTTTTCCACCCATCCCGTATCATTATCATTTTCCTTGACCCGAAACTCCAATTTGAAAGTATCCGACAAAGCCAATTGTTTTCTGCCCGGATCGTCCAATAAATGTTTCATGAACGACAACAGATAACGTACCGCTGTCGCATTGACATCTTCACGGGAAGCCTGCGAAAATAAATCCGCTTCTCCCATATTATGTTGGTTCTCATCACTGAATTTCTTTATCTCCAGTAACAACTGCATCAGTTTGTCACTGCTTGGCAAGGGACGGAGGGATATTTCCTTTATCACCCCAGCAAAGTTCCGCTCTATAAAATCATCGTTGATATCACCAATGGTTTTACGAATCTCACTCTCATTTCGGGTCAAGTCTCCCACCTCTTTCGATATACGCCGGATAATATCAGTGTATCGTCCACTGATATGCTTCTGATAATCAGAAATTTTATCATTATCTACAAACTCGCATAAGTTCGAAGCAAAGTCATAGTAATCCTGTTCGCCAATCAGTTCAGTACGGAAATGAAATGTATTCTTCGCAGAAAAATAACCTTTGAATTGCATCACAGCTTTCTTGAAATCTTCCGTCTTTCTGATAAAAGAGATTATGAGCGACTTAAGTTCTTTCACAAGAATATCACAGTTTTTCCTGGTAGACTTCTCTCCCACTTCCATCGCTCCGGCCGGACAAAAAGTTTCGTCATTCAAAAAGGCATCTGCTTCTGCTAATCCGCTTTCTAATATATGCAATTCCTGCTTTAGCTTTTCCAGCGCACTATTTATTTCTTTCAGCCCGTTTTGTTGTTTCTCCCGTCTCAGTGCAAACCGCTCGTCCAAAGCCGAAAGTTTGGCCTCATATTCTTTCTTCTGGCTACGCATGGCAGGTTCTTTATCAAAGAGTTCTTGCTTATCCTTTTCATAATAAGCCACCTGATTGCGATGCTCGCTGATATACCTCAATTCTTCCCTGATCTCTGCCAACCTCTCATCATATTTACGAATGGTTGCCACATCAGCTCCCTTGCCATTCAGTTCAGCATCCTGTGCTTGCCGGAGTTCTCTCTTCTGCTCTTCAATCAATTGCTTATGACGATCAATCTCCTGCCGAACTTCGTCAACATAACGGTCCAGTTCAAGCTGAAGCTCTGTCTTGGCATCTTTATAGTTCTTCTGGCAAGCCTTCAACTGTTTCTCACGCTCAGACAGATATTTCTTCTTCTCTTCATCCGCCAGATAGAACCGATGGGCAATCTCATTCAGACCAGCCTGAAATTCTTCCATCCGTACTCTTTTCCACTCTTCTTCTTTCGTTTTCCAAGTGGCATGATCCGCTTGCAGATTCTTTAGCTTATAAGGAATTTGCCCTCGCTCAGCTTCCATCAGATGTTGTTGCTCGGCCATTTCCCTGATTTGTTTGGAGTACTTCTTCTCCAGAAGACTTATATTTTCATTCAATTCCTCGGCCAATCGTGTCAGTTGGTTGCAATGTTCTTGATAAACGATCTGCTTCTCTGCCCGTTCCTGTTTCATCTCTTCGGGAGTACGGATGCTTCGATCAATAGCCGACAAGTTCAATGAAACACCGAATAAAGTCCCGGCATCATCCGTTAAACGGGGATTCAATTCATGATTGTACAACACCGACTCTTCGTCCGCCACCTTGCCTATCGTTTCTCGCCAACCGGGATTGTGCTGTTCCAGCCAATCGCAAAAAGAACCCTCCCGCTTCTCTATCAATGCATCCAATGCCTGCAACTGTCCTTCAACATCCGCCTTTTCCCTACGCACTGCATCCATGCTTCTCTGAGCCGCCATCTCCAACTCTTTGCGTTTTAACTCACATTCATTCCTCCGTTGACCGATGTCCATTTGCTGCCGGCGTATTTGCAAATCCAGTTCCTTATCCCTTCTGCGCAATTCATCAATGCCAGCTTCACAATCTGAAATTTCTTTCTTATAGTGTTCTTCATGAAGCATTTTCTGCTGCTTCAATTTCATCTGCATCTCCTCGCCACGCAGTTGTGCCAATCGTTGCTCCACCGTTTGCAGCTTTTCCTCAGACGCCGCCCGCACTTTATCCTCTTCAGCGCGAGATTGTGCCATAGCTTTCTCCTGACGTTCGGCAACAGATGATCTTTTTTCGAGAATCTGAGTCTGCTTATTATTTTCGAACAAACTCAAATCGGCATCCAGATTCTTAAACAACGAACTGTATTTGGACAGCACATCCTGATAGGCCCGTGTCAGTTCTTCCTTCATGGTCGAGATGCGTACCAATTCTCCGTTTTGTAATCCCTCCTGTGCCACCCGCTTTATTATTTCCTCTATGTTGATTTGTTCATAATGGAGTCGTTTTTCATGCACCTGCTTCAACAACGTCTCAATGCCACCTTTGCCACTAACAAGAGTATCTCTTTCCTTATTATATTTCTCTCTCAATTCATCAATCAGCCGGATAGACCGCTCACGCTCAACCTCCGTTTTATTTATCTTCTCTCTGATATGAGGGATTTCCTGCAACGCCCGTTTCTCTGCATAGTTCAACTCGGCACGCTCCTCATCTATCTGTTTGTGGGAATAAATCAAGTCACGATACGAATTTATCACCTTATCCGCTATCTTCCGCACGGGAATCTCGCCATTCTTGTTTTTGGTAAACCAAAGCATCACGTCATTATACTCCTGCTCAAACTCTTTTATCTGGCTTCGATAAAAACTCAAGTCAACAAAAACCTCTTCATCAGTCATGGAACGGATAATGGTATCTTTTATAAAATCGGCATCCAGCTTAGAGTTGAGGAAGACGTTCTGTATGGTACGCGGAATATTCTGGTACTTGGCACTTTCCACGATGGCGAATTTCCGGTAAGGAGTCATGTCCTGCTTACGGTTGTTACCGAAGATAATGTCACGATACATCTCGTAGACGGTGATTTGCGAGGTAATCTGGCGTTTTCCACCGATACGTTCGCGGATACGCCCCCACTCCGAATACACTTCATTATGTTCATTGATGAACCAGTCCCTCTCAAACGAAGCATCTACAAAACGGAAAGCCACTCTCCCCTGCGATTTGGCAGCCACCACACAGTAGGCTCCATTCTCACGCATCACCTCATAGATGATGTAAGAATTGGAGTATGGGAAGTAGAATGCATCAAAACTCTTCTTCTCCTTGGGGATGCCGAGCTTAAGTTTATCGGCATTGTAGAAAAACAACAAAGCACGGAGCAACGTGCTCTTCCCCACTCCCTGCGTACCGATAAAATGTACGTTACCATCCAGTTTCACCTCCGCATAAGGAATATGGGCACTGTTCAGAAAAATAATCTTATTCAGGTATCTCATCTTGCACCTCCTCCGATATAGTGATACAGTCAATCAATTCTTCCATGTAATGGAAAGCTGTCAACACTTTGTATGTCCCGTCCACTTCATTTTCTTTTTCTATAAATCCCATCTTTTCCAGTTCATTAATCAGTTTAGCCACTACTTCCTCATGCTTCTTTTTGTCGGAGAACAGTTTGGAAGCTTTCTCCTTCAACTCCATATCACAACCGATCTGAATTTCAATATCAGCCGCACGAAACAGGAATCCGGGACCGAAAGCCGAATGATAGGTTTTCAAGAAACTCATATAATCAATCCATTTCAAGGCAGCCTCCAATTTGCGCTCCAAATCCACTTTCGCCTCTTTGCGCGTAAAATGATAGTAACCGTCTCCCCCTTCCAGATAAAGTCCGATTCCCTGATAATATTCATAATAATCGGGTAAGTCTTCTTCAATAGCATCATAATAACGCTTCACCTGAGTGGAAATACTGTTCGAGGAAATAAACCCTCCTTTACTAAGTATATTGAAAATCTCTTCGGTATATTTCATATTCAAAAAGTTTTATTTAGCGTAAATCAAAGGATATTCCACATAGCCCGAGCACTCATAGCTTTCCGTAAAATTGAGTTCATCAGCATATTGGGAAGCCAATTGACAAAAATAAATCAGTTTATCTCCACGGGATACTTCCTTGCGAAAGCGATAGTTCATCACGAAACCAAACAGATGCATCCCGGAGGCCATAAAAGCGTTGTACACTTCCCGCAAGTTTATCGCGTCAATCTGTTGCGACTGATTATCCAGATACCCTTCGGGGATAGCTTCAGCCAGATTTTTCGGACCATGCTTCCTGTTCTTTTGCTGTGCCGCCAACTTCCTGACGGCTTGAAAAGCCTCATCCGAAGTTCGCAGGTAATCTATCGACAATTTTATGCGGTAGTTCGTCTGAGGTTCCATCCATAACGGATGACGTTGCGAAACAACTTGCCGGATAGTCGTATTCTCTTCCAACAGGAACTGGTCTTTCAGATACTTCAGTTTCCTTATCTTTTCAAAGATACGGTTCTGATAGTCTATCAGGTTCAGGTAATGGACAATCTGCCGGTGAATTTCAAGCAGATTATGATAAGAATCGTTCAATTGCAGCTTGACGTCGCTCACCACATTCCGCATTTGCACATCCATGGCTACGCGGAAAAAGACCGATTGCTGGTTATCAATCAGCTCCTCACTTTTAGTTATCAGCAAAGAAATGTTCTTAAGTTTTTCACTTAGTCTCATCAACTTCGCCTTTTTTATTTGGTAGTTGGGTTCATTCTTATAAGTATTATCCATGTTCCTTTTCAGGTCCATTACATTGCGGACAGTGGTAAGGGCAATGTTTTTCAGGCAGCGTTTCACTTCGCGTTGATAATTATACTTGCGCTTTTCATTACTCTCTTTCAGGTAATAATCTATATTTTCATTGAGGCGGGTAAGATAGTCCTGTACAAAAGACACGTTGATTTCTTCATTCACTTCCAACACGTCTTCAAAGAACTTCAGATAGAGATCTTCCATTTCAAGAAAGTCACCCGTGTCACGTATTACACCGTAGTCGATCAGATAACGGATACGCTCTTCTTTATACTCTGTCATCTCAAGCGCATAATCATAACGAAACGAAAGCGACTTCCGCTTGGCAAACATTTCTTTCAGTAGTTCTTTCTCGCGTTCAAGACTCTTCACTAATTCTTCTATGGAACGAAAAGTACTCATAGTCCTTACATTTTTATTTCCCGTAAAAATAGACTATATCCTCCAATCCCACAATATTCTAAAAAACTTTTGTTCAATAAAACCACCTTTTCCAGCCAAAGTGAACAATAAAAACAGAAGCCGCATTTCAGCAAACAAAATTTTATCCATACCTTTACAGAGTTCTAATGCGCATATACATACTAAATAGGATTTTGATATGAAGAAACTGATTAGCATGCATTTTATAGGGATATTGGCATTAGCCATATTGTGTAGCGGATGTAGCACCAACCGCATGGCGGCGGGTGACCCGGGCGCCGTATTGGCGGGAGCCGCCATCGGAGGCAATGTAGGAGGCGCCATCGGCGGACTGATAGGCGAGAACAACCGAGGATGGAGAGGAGGTTACCGTGGTTCTGCCATCGGCACTATTGTGGGAACCATTGCCGGAGCCGCCATTGCCAATGCCGCCACCGCCCCCAAACAAACGGAAGAATACAGCTACCGGGTAGAGAGAACCCAGCCCACCTATAATTCCCGACCGGAAGCGCGCCCCTCCGCCATCAACAACCTGAAGATACGCAATATACGTTTCATCGACGATAGCCGCGACCACGTAATCAATGCGGGTGAGAATTGCAAAGTCGTCTTCGAAATTATGAACGAGGGAAACAGGACCGCCTTCAACGTGGTGCCGGTAGTGGCGGAAGTCACGGGTATGAAGCACGTCTATATCTCGCCATCCGTCATGATAGAACAAATCGCTCCCCGCGAAGGCGTGAAATACACCGCCAGCATCAGCGCCGGAGAACGGATAAAGACGGGAGAAGTCATCTTCCGCATTGCCGTAGCCGACGAAAACGGAGAGGAATATGACTGGCAAGAGTTTTCATTGCCCACCCAACGATGAACAATCTCTAATTAAAACAATAAAATCATGGCCGACAACTATTTAGAAAAGCAATACGAAGCATACGAAGCAAGAAAAGCCGCTTGGGAAAAAGAACGCAAATACGGGAAGAAGCCTTCCCCTGCCAAGCGCCCGAAAACGGAGGAAAAATCAAAAGGGAGTGAAGAAACACCCCCTATCACGTCCCATCCGGAAAGTACTATTTAAATCCCAGAGGCGGCAAATGCATTCCCGCCATTGTCAATCCATTTTCCTTGGCATACCGGAGGAAGTGTTTACGTGACTTTACCGCCGCATCCTTATCCATATCGTAGGAGGCACAGATTTCGGGATGTTCCAATTGAAGAGCAGCTCCGTGAATCAAATCGGCTATCACCAATAGCTTGCCCGCCTGGTACACCGTATGGCCGGGAGTGTGCCCTTCCGCATTCATGGTAACCACATTCCCCGGTAAGGTTTCACCAAATTCAAACAGGTGCAAACGGTCCTTATAAGCGTTCATGGTCTTCACCACTTGCGCATTCCTCTCGGAAGACATTTTGAGCCAGGCATCATACTCCACTTTCGATGCATACACCTCGGCATTAGGGAAGACAATGCTATCTCCCTTCATCATTCCTCCGATGTGGTCACCGTGGAAGTGGGTGAGATACAGATACTTGATATCAGCAGGGGTTACTCCCAAAGAGGCCAACCCCGACAATAAACGGCTATCCGGCGCTCCCATTCCCGTATCAAACAAAATCCGGACACCATCCGTTTCTACCAGAAAAGTGCTCATGGACGAAGGTATCCCATCCGCCAACTTCAAGCTATCTATCAGCTCATCACTGGCATCGGCGAAAAGCGTCCTCTCCATAAGACGCTCTTTTGCATTATCCTGTATCCAGGTGACCTTCACTCCATCCAGTTGTAAGGTTTTCAAACCGTCACATGCCATAGTTGTACTATCCATACTTGCTTCCTCATTAGTTTGTTTCTTTGCACCGCCGCCACAACCTACCAGCAACAATGCAATTGATGCAACAACCCAATATCTCCATGTTTTGTTCTTCATTGGTCTACTAATTTTTTAGTTCATGAATAATAGTTTTGATTATGCCGACTCGGCACAAGGATGCGTAAACCAGAAACGACTACCGACACCCACCTCGGACTCTACCCCGATAGTGCCGCCAAGATGCTCGATAATACTCCGGCAGATGGATAATCCCAGACCGGTGCCTTTGGAAAAAGTATTAAGTTTCACAAAGCGGTCGAACACCTGCCCCACCGCATCCGGAGCAATACCGATACCCGTATCTGTTACGGAGAATTCTATCTCATTGGTATCCTCCTTAAAGTGATACTCAAGAGTGATTTGCCCTTCGCTCGTAAACTTAAGGGCGTTATTGATAAAGTTGGTGACAACCTGCATCAAACGCTTCTTATCTGTATAAATACGATAATCGGGCAAATTAGAAGCCAGCAATACGGGCACGGGTTTATCTTCCTTGATTTCATAACCGCGAAGTATGTCTTCACAAAAGTCTTTGATGTTCAGATACCCCATATTGAAGTCGAGCGTCCCCGCCTCTATCTTCGACAAATCCAGAATATCGGATATCAATTGCAAGAGCAACTCTGTGTTCTCCTGCATGATTTCAATATACCCCTGACGTTCTTTCTTGTCATCTTCCTCAACGAGCATACTTGCAAAACCGACAATCGCATTCAACGGAGTACGGATTTCATGACTCATATTGGCCAGGAAAGCCGACTTCAGGCGGTCCAGATTCTCCGCCTTCTCCTTGGCTATCCTTAATTCTTCTTCTATCTTTTTCTGATGGTCGATGTCGACACTGGTGATGACGTGCGCCATTTGTCCGTCTATCCAGGGGAATGCGGCACTGAACACGCGAAACCAGCATTTGTCGAACGGGCGTTGATAGTCCCAGGAGTAAACCCTGGTGGGCTGGCCATTTTCATCAATCAAGTGCCTTTTAGGGCAGAACTCACACTCGCCCGTTTTATCGGTGTAGAGCGCTTGCCAGCATTTCTTCCCTTCGAAATGCCTGATGCCGCCATACGGGGCGGCCATAGACGCATTGGCATATAGCATGTCATGAGAATCGAAAGAGTTCACATAAATGTCCACTCCCATATTGTTCATAATGCTACCCAGCGTGTTGCTTGCCCGCACTTCTCTTTCCTTATATTCCCTGACCGCTATTTCCTTGGAGAGCGAGCCCAATATCAGATGAATCATCTGGAGCTCGTCTTCGGCGAAAGGTATCGAGGCTTCTTCCCTATCCGCAAACCCGATAAATCCGATAATCTTGCCTTCGGAATCTTCGAATTGCCTGATTAGCAAAGAATCCACTCCATAAAAATCCAGAATATCAATATCAGACAAAGAAATATTCTCACCCTTACTGGCATAGAAAGGTCTCTTTTTAGCCTCTATACGACCAGAATGTTGTGTAGTCATCTCTCCCATTTCAAAACGAGACCTCAGGGTGCCACCTTCATTTCCGATGGTTTCCTTCAAAAAGAAATAGCGGAAGCCATCCGTTTGATAAACAAACCCTTTCTTGAATCCATAGTAATTACAAATGTCTATCAACGACTTCGTGATTTTCCTTTCAATAGATTCATGGCCATTCAACCGTTCTAAAAACTGAAGTAGAAATACACTTAAACTTTCCTTGCTTTTGGTCATATAGTCTTTAGTTCCTTAAGTTTAGACTACTCGGAACGAATTCTCGTTTTTTCCTCCAAGCATTCAAGCCGCTAATATACAAACTTTTAAAGACAATAGAGCATTTTTTACCAAGTTTTTAAATATTAAATATTTTCCTTTTCACACAAAGTAAGATAAAGGGAAACCTATTTTATTTTACAAGTACTTCAAAAGCATATACAACTTTCAATCATAGTTTTCGTAGCGCGAACGCAACTTTGCCGGACTTTTGGATGACGGCTCCGGCTTCCCGGAACCCGACTTCTTTTGCCCGGATTGCTGGACAGGTCGAGGTCTTTCGGGACGGTTATTATTCCGCTTGGGCTTTTCGGCAGATACCACCGCCTTTTGAGTGCTTCCGGTTGGTTCGACCGGTCTCTTTCTGTCCTCCCGTCTTCTATTGTTCTGAGGTCTTCCTCCCTGAGTGCGGCCTTGCGATTTCGATGCAACGTTTTGGGTAGAAGAAGTAGTAGGAGAAGCGGCAGGCTCTCCCAAAGAAGGCAAATTGTGCTTTTGTTGCACCAGCTTTATACCCGTAAGTTTCTCTATTTCACGTAGCATGGGGGCTTCTTCGCTTGAGCAAAAAGCAATGGCACGTCCTTCGCAACCCGCACGTCCGGTACGTCCGATACGGTGCACGTAGGTCTCCGGAACATCAGGCAAATCAAAATTGAGAACCAGGTCCAGCCCTTTTATGTCGATACCGCGTGCGGCAATATCCGTAGCAATAATCACATTGGAGCGCCCTTCCTTAAAGTTGCTCAACGCACGTTGGCGGGCATTCTGCGACTTGTCTCCATGTATGCTTTCGCAAGCAATGCCACGACGAGACAGGTAGCGGGCAATGTTATCCGCCCCATGCTTGGTACGGGAGAAAACCAGCACCTGATGGCCTGCCTCTCCGAGCAACAATTGCGCCAACAATTCTTTCTTCTGGGGTTTCTCTACCCGGTAGACGGACTGGCCGATAATCTCCACAACACTGGATACCGGAGTTACTTCCACACGCGCCGGATTGTGCAACAAACTCTTGGCAAGACGGTCGATACTATCGGGCATGGTGGCCGAGAAGAAAAGGGTTTGCTTCTTGGGCGGGAGCTTGGGCAAGAGGCGTTTGACGTCATGGATAAATCCCATGTCGAGCATACGGTCGGCCTCATCAAGAACAAAGTGGCGAACATCGTCGAGGCGGATAAAGCCTTGCGACATCAGGTCGAGCAGGCGTCCGGGAGTAGCCGTCAGGATGTCCGTCCCGGCACGAAGTTCATCGGTTTGCGACTTTTGTTTCACTCCGCCGAAGATAACCGTGTGGCGCAAGGTCGTATAGCGTGTATAGTCCGCCAACGATTCATCAATCTGAATCGCCAACTCCCGGGTTGGGGTCAGGATAAGCGCACGGATGCTACGCGGAGCACCTTTACGTTGGGGCATAGGAGTGGCAAGCAATTGCTCGATGATGGGTACGGCGAAAGCGGCGGTTTTGCCGGTTCCAGTTTGCGCCAGTCCCAACAAATCACGCCCAGTCAGGGCTTCGGGTATAGCTTGTTCTTGGATAAGTGTAGGGGTAGAATAGTTTTTTTCGAGGAGCGCACGGCACACCGGCTCCGAAATATTCATCTGTTTAAATGTCATCATTTCTTTTTATTACGGCACAAAGGTACGATTTTACAGGGAATTATCACTATATTTGCATGAAAAAGGAATCATGAGAGTACATCACATCGCCATCTGGACCTTCCGCCTGGAGGAATTAAGGAACTTCTATATCCGGTATTTTAGCGGAAAAAGCAACGAAAAATACATCAATCCCAAGAAGGGTTTCGAATCATACTTCATCTACTTTGATGAAGGTCCGTCATTAGAATTAATGAGCCGAACGGACGTGCAAAACACTCTGATAGAAGAAAACAGGTTAGGTCTCACCCACTTCGCCCTTGCCTTTCAAAGCAAAGAAGATGTACTCAAGACTACTGAACAACTCCGGGCAGACGGTTATACCATAGCCGGAGAACCGCGCACTTCAGGCGATGGTTATTTCGAAAGCGTCATTCTTGATCCTGACGGTAACCGCGTAGAATGTGTCTATCGGAAAGAAGAAACTTCAGAAGAACCCGACACCCCAATTGAAACAGAACGGTTGCTACTACGGCCCTTCGTGGAGAGCGATGCAGAGGCTCTCTTTGCCTGTTGCCGAAACCCCAACATAGGGAACAATGCGGGTTGGCAACCTCACGCAAGCCTGGAGGAATCACGGGAAGTACTTCGTTCCGTATTCTTATCCCAGAAAGGGGTATGGGCCATTACCCTGAAAGACAACGGGCAATTGATTGGCTCCATCGGCATCATCGCCGACCCCAGACGCGAAAACCCGCAAGTACGTATGCTGGGATATTGGCTCGACGAGGCTCAATGGGGAAAAGGCTATATGACGGAGGCGGTAAAAGCGGTACTAAACTACGGTTTCGGCACGCTAAAACTAAGTCTTATCACCGCTAACTGTTACCCCCATAACGAGCGCTCTCAACAAGTATTGAAACGCCAGGGCTTTGTGCATGAGGGTACGCTTCATCAGGCCGAAGTGACTTATGACGGACATGTATATGACCATCAATGCTATTACCTGACAAATCCGAAACATCAAAAATGAGTATCTTTGCGCCATTATGTTGCACCGTTTCAAGACTTCCATAGCAAATATTCCACTTCCGGAAAGGTTTACTTATCCTTTCTGCTACACTCCCCATCCATTATGCGTGATGGCGGCGGAAGAGGTGCAACACTATCTCAACCGGCAACATGAATGGAAAGAAGAGCTAAGTCGGGGGAAGATGTTCGGAGTGCTGGTGGTGCAGACCGGAAATGGGGAGATTGGTTACCTGGCCGCGTTTTCGGGCATATTGGCGGGGAAGAACCAACACTCCTACTTCGTTCCGCCCGTATATGACTTGTTGCAACCGCAAGGTTTCTTCAAAGTCGAAGAGGAAAACATCTCCGCCATCAACCGGCGTATCAAGCATTTGGAAGAGGACAAGGAATACACTTCTTTGTTGTCCGAGCTCACCCGGACCCACCAACAAGCCCGGGAAGCACTGGACATAGCCAAACAACAATTAAAAGAAGCGAAAGAGAAAAGAGAATTGCGTAGAAAGGAAGCCGGACTCACTACCGAAGAAGAAGCTGGTCTGATACGCGAAAGCCAATTTCAAAAAGCGGAATACAAACGGCTGGAACGTTCCTGGAAAGAAAAGATAGCCGCTTTGCAAGTGGAAATCAATAACCGGGAAGAACAAATTCAAGAGTTGAAGGTGGAACGCAAAAGCCGTTCCGCCGCCCTGCAACAACAATTATTCGGGCAATTCAGAATGTTGAACTACCGGAAGGAGGTGAAAACCTTGTGTGATATATTCAGCCAAACCGTGCACAAAACTCCTCCCGCCGGTGCCGGAGAATGTGCCGCCCCCAAATTGTTGCAACAAGCCTATCTGCATGGCTGGAAACCCATTGCTATGGCAGAGTTCTGGTGGGGCAACTCTCCCAAAGCCGAAATCCGCCATCATGGTTATTATTATCCCGCTTGTAAAGGTAAGTGCGAGCCTATCTTGCAACACATGCTTCAAGGGTTGGAAGTAGAAGAAAATCCTATGCTACAACTTCCGGAACAGGGCTACGGGAAATTAAAAATAGTCTATGAGGACAAATGGTTATTGGTAGTCAACAAGCCTTCCGGAATGCTCTCCGTGCCCGGTAAGGGTGAAAAGGAGTCCGTATATAGTCTGGCAAGGCAACTCTATCCGGAAGCCGACGGGCCGATGATTGTGCACCGGCTGGACATGGCTACATCGGGACTTTTAATCGTTGCCAAGAATAAAAAGGTGCATCAACACCTGCAAGCCCAGTTCAAGAATCACACCATCCGAAAGATGTATATAGCCCTGCTCGACGGCATCATTCCCCAAGACGAGGGAACCATCGAGCTTCCCATTTGCCCGGATCCGCTGGATCGTCCCCGGCAGGTGGTAGACATGGAGTATGGCAAACCCGCCATCACTCATTATCAGGTTCTTGAGCGGAGGGACAAATGCACACGCATAGCTTTTCATCCGCATACAGGGCGCACTCATCAGCTCCGTGTACATGCCGCACATCCGTCAGGTCTGCATTGTCCTATCATAGGTGACGAGCTTTACGGGAGAAAGGATAAACGCCTCTATCTGCATGCCGAGTCCATCGAATTTACCCATCCCGCCGACGGACGGATCATCCGTATCACGGAAAAGGCTGACTTCTGATGATTGCTTCTTCTCTTTTTCTCCTTCACAAGAGAGAGTCAAAAAGCCTATATAAACTGACAAATAGCTTAGGAATTGAGCCTTTTCATTCCCATCATATCCGGATTTTATTCCCTATTTTTGCAAACGGATAAATCTATCCGATCAAGCACTATTAACCAACTAATGATTAAAACCATGAAATTCGTAACTTTAGCATGTAGTTTACTTTTCTGCCTGTCCTCTTTCGCACAAGAGAATTTTCCGGACGGAACTCCTATTCCCGACTGGTTCAGACAAAACGAAATCGTAAATATTGAAACACTGGGTGACAAGTACAAGATTACAGATTATAGCGTTGTAAATGATAGCACCCTGATTCAAACAGAAAAGATTCAGGCCGTCATCGATCAGGCTTCATCCAAAGGAGGTGGCGTGGTCATCATTCCGAAAGGTACTTACCTGAGCGGTGCGCTTTTCTTCAAACCGAAAACCCATCTTTATCTGGAAGAAGGAGCCGTACTGAAAGGTAGCGATGATATCAGCAATTTCCCCATAATCAATACCCGCATAGAGGGGCAATCACTGAAGTATTTCGCCGCACTGGTGAATGCTGACGGAGTCAATGGTTTCACCATCTCCGGCAAAGGCACAATCAACGGTAACGGTCTGCGCTATTGGAAATCTTTCTGGTTGCGCCGTTCCGTCATTCCTAAATGTACCAATATGGATGAGTTGCGTCCGCGCCTAGTACACATTTCCAATAGCAATGATGTACAGATTTCAGGAGTACGTCTCATCAATTCTCCGTTCTGGACAACGCATATTTATAAATGTAATAATGTGAAATTGCTGAATTTATACATCTTCTCTCCGGCAGCTCCGGTCAAGGCTCCCAGCACGGACGCTATTGATATTGATGTATGTAGCAATGTATTGGTTAAGAATTGCTATCTCTCGGTTAACGATGATGCCATTGCTTTGAAAGGTGGAAAAGGCCCGTGGGCTGATAAGGATTCCAACAACGGAAGTAACACTAACATTATTATAGAAGATTGTACGTATGGTTTCTGCCATAGTGCACTGACTTGTGGTAGCGAATCTATTCATAACCGTAATATTATCCTCCGCCGTTGCACAATCAATCAGGCAAGCCGCTTGCTATGGTTGAAAATGCGTGCCGACACTCCTCAGAATTACGAGTATATCCTTGTTGAAGACATCAAAGGAAATGCCAAGAGCTTCCTCTACGTCAAGCCATGGACACAATTCTTTGACCTCAAGGACCGGAAGGATGTTCCGATGTCCTACTCAGACCACGTGACGATGCGTAATATTGACTTCGATTGTGATGTATTCTTCAACGTAAGTGCATCCGAACAATACAAATTGTCGAATTTCAAGTTCGAGAATCTGAATATCAAGGCGAAGAATGGAGATTGCGATAAGTCAGTGATCTCATCGTTTGAATGGGATAATGTGAAGGTGAATCAATAAAATTAAGAAATAGCTATAGACAATAATTCCTGCAAAGTTTCCGAGAGAATCGAATTTTGCAGGAATTATTGTTTTTATATAGCATACAAATAACTATTCAAAGCTACGCAACAACTTTATTTCTTCCGCCCAGAGCGTTTCATCCGGTGTTTCCAGAATGACAGGCATGTTGTCGAAACGTTCGTCTTTCATAAAACGCTTGAAGAAATCAATCCCTAACAAGCCTTTCCCGATGCTATCATGGCGGTCTACATGGCTACCCAACTCTTTCTTCGTATCATTCAAGTGAATGCCCCGCAAATAATTGAAGCCAACTACCTCGTCGAACTCACGGAATACTTTATCATACTCCCCTACTATATCATAACCTGCCGAATAGGTGTGGCAAGTATCCAGGCATACCCCTACACGTGATTTATCTTCTACCCGGTCGATGATATGCTTCAATTGCCAAAACTCATTACCTACATTGCTACCCTGCCCTGCCGTATTTTCAATAACGGCCGTTACCCCTTTCGTTTTGCTCAATGTAATGTTGATGGACTCGGCAACCTTATCCAGACATTCCTCCACCGAAATCTTATTAAGATGGCTTCCCGGATGGAAGTTCAGGAGTTGCAAACCTAATTGCTCACAACGTTGCATCTCATCCAGAAATGCGGCACGGCTTTTCTCCAATCCTTCCTCTTCCGGATGCCCCAGATTAATCAGATAACTATCATGGGGCAGGATATAGCGGGCATCAAAAGAGAATTTCTCACAATTGCCCTCGAACTCGCGGATGCTTTCCTCCGTCAACGGTTTGGCTACCCATTGCCGTTGATTCTTTGTGAACAAGGCGAATGCATTCGCACCTATCTCATGGGCATTAACGGGAGCTATTTCTACTCCACCACTTGCACTTACGTGCGCTCCAATATATTTTTTCATATCTGTTCTTTATATGATGATTAAAAACGGAAGCAAGATAGAGAAAAATCCGAAGATGGCAAAATCAATTTAGAGTGCACACGTCCCTTCTCCGGCATAATCCTTTCCTGTCTTTCCATTATATTCAGGATGTCTTTCCAGCCAAACCACGGCATAAGAGCAGGTTGCCACCGGCACCAATCCATTGGCCAAAGCATAGTCATAGGCCGCCTTTACCAAAGCAGAGGCAATGCCTCTCCCGCTGATTTCATCGGGAACAATCGTATGGCGCACATCCAGCGCACCATCAGTGACATGATACATCAGACGGGCAGTTTCCCCATCCACCGTTGTCTGAAAAACTTTTTTCTCAGGATAATGTTCTATATTCATAATCTGTTTCCTTTATTGGGTGAATAAATTAAATAACAAGACTCTCTATATTAAATAACAGATTTCAGTAACTTTGTATCGAACACTTCTAAAAAAAATCTTATGGACAATCATCTTCTCTCTCACGCCATCGCCCTCGCCACCGAGGCTCATAAAGGACAAAAAGATAAATACGGACAGGAGTACCTGCACCACCCCATCCGCGTCATGAATATGGGACGTAACCTGAAAGAAAAGATTGTCGGCATCCTCCACGATGTGGTGGAAGACACGGAATGGACATGCGAAGACCTAAAGAAAGAAGGTTTCCCGGATGAAATCATCGAAGCCGTGCGGTGCGTCACGAAGCTATCTGATGAAGAAGACTACGAGGAATACATCGGAAGATGCGCTACCAATCCCCTCGCTATTGCCGTTAAGATTCACGACCTGACGGATAATATGGACGTCCGCCGTATGCCCTGCATAGGGGAAAAAGAAATCAGCAGATTGAAGAAATACCTGAAAGCCTATCACCGCCTGATGCCTTTCTATATGAATCATTGATAATATATGCGTTCGTTTTTCATGAAATAGTTACCTTTGCGGCATGAAACAGGAACTAAAGGAAAATCAGGGAATACCATCGTCCTTACTTTGGACACTCGCCATCATATCAGGAGTAACGGTGGCTAATATATACTACAATCAACCCTTACTGAACCGCATCAGCCGTGATCTGAACATCAGCGAGTTCACCGCCAATCTGATAGCCATGTTCTCGCAGATAGGCTATGCGCTCGGATTGCTTTTCATCATTCCGTTGGGCGACTTATACCGCCGAAGGAACATCATCCTTGTGAATATCTCCGTGCTGGTGGTCTCCCTGCTCACCATTGCCCTGGCTCCCAACATCCACCTGATACTTTTTGCCTCCCTGCTGACAGGTGCATGTTCCGTCATTCCTCAAGTGTTCATGCCTCTTGCGGCGCAATACTCCACCCCCGAAACCAAAGGGAAGAATGTGGGCATCATCCTTTCGGGATTGCTGACCGGTATTCTGGCTTCGCGCGTAGTGAGCGGCATCGTGGGCGAATACATGGGTTGGCGTTTCATCTACTTCGTTGCCGCCGGACTGATGATTGTCTGCCTCATCGTCATCATCAGGATACTTCCTGATCTCCCTTCCAACTTCCAGGGGACATACTTCGGCTTGATGAAATCCCTGTTCTCTTTAATCAGGAAGTATCCCCAACTACGCATCGTTTCGCTACGTGCAGGTTTTTCATTCGGTTCCTTCCTTGCCATGTGGAGTTGTCTGGCCTTCAAAATGGAGCAGGCACCTTTCTTTGCGGGAAACAATATCATAGGTATGTTAGGCCTTTGCGGCATAGCCGGAGCACTGACGGCATCATCCATCGGCAGATATATACATATTCTCGGAGTGAAACGGCTTACTTACATAGGTTGTACGCTGATTATCAGTGCATGGATCACCCTGTATGTGGGGCAATACAGCTATGTAGGCATCATAGCCGGTATATTATTGATAGATATAGGGATGCAATGCATTCAGCTTAGCAACCAGACAAGTGCATTCGCCCTTTGTCCGCAAGCCTCCAACCGCATCAATACGATTTTTATGACTACTTACTTCATCGGAGGTTCCACGGGGACTTTCCTTGCCGGAACTTCGTGGCAATATTTCGGCTGGACGGGAGTGATAGGGACAGGTATTTTGTTGACGAGCTGCTCGTTGGCTATCAATATCTTTGCTAAGAAATAGATTCTTTCAAGATTTCCCAGCCACATGCCTTGAGGTCGACGCATCCGTTTTTTCTGAAAGCGACACCTTCCTTTTCCAATAGTTCGCGCTGTTCCGTCCAGCAAGGCGCCAGTCTTCCCTGGCTGTTTACCACCCGGTGGCAAGGGAGATTCCGCTCTTCGGAAGCATTGTGCATAGCCTGTCCCACCATGCGGGAGCACTGGGGACGGCCTACAAGGTAGGCGATTTGCCCGTACGTCAATACGCGCCCCGAAGGGATGGAGGCGACTACGCTATACACTTCATTTCGGAATGATACCTGATCCATAACGGCTGATTAAATAACTTCTTCGCACACCCGCATTTCCATACCTTTATATACAACCACAATCTTGTGCAACTGGGTGTTGCCGATGGCACGCTTCACCGTATCGGTATCAGCGTAGCGGTTGGCTTGGGCGATGGCTTCCTGACGGAGTTTTTCCACAAGGGTTTCGGGGTCTTTGTACTTGGCATATTTCAGTTCCACGATGTAGCTGTGCGTCATGTCAGAGTAGATGTCCAGCATCGGGCAGAGGAAGATGTCTACATAGCCCGCTTGCGTGTCCTGTTCGGAGATGGGGCGGTAGAAGCGGTTCTGCGCGGTCATGGCAAGGGTGAAGCCGTGAACAAAGAACTCGCCCTTCTGCTTGTCGCGTTGCGAGGCATACGTCTTCAGGCAGTCGGCAATGTAGCCGAAGTAGGCTTGCCAGTCGCCATCATAAGCGAGTTGGCTTGCCAGTTCACTCTTTTCATAGCTGCTGAAACTCAGGTCTGCATCGTTGTAAGTATTCAGTAGATAAGTATAGAGTTGCTCCTGAACCACCAGGTTGGGGATGGTCAGTTTGGTTTTTCCTCTATGCATTCCGCTGATGGTGAGCATGCCGAAATAGTAGAGCAAGCTCACGAAGTTGTCGGGGTTGGTGATGCTGGCGGCAGGAAATCCTTTCTTCAGTTCGCCGGTGATGAAGCCTTGACTCACGAGAGTTTGGATGACGGAAGCATCATGGGCAAACTCTTTGTCCTTGCGGATGAGCATACGCAACTTCTCATAGTCGATGCGGATGTTGTCTTCTATCATATCTTCCGGGACATAACCGCCCATGATGTAGTTCTTTACGAAATAAAGCACCATGTTGGAGTTGTACATCGTGGTTTCACCGTAGCTTTTCTGTGCGAAGCAATAGTTGTCATACCACGGCTTCATGATTTCTATCAACTCGTCAACGGTGTGATTGAAGGGGCTGGTGGTTGAATAGTAGGTCAGCATTTCCCGCACTTCCTCTTCCGTGAATCCCATCATCTGGTTGAACTCCGGCGTGAGGGAATAGTTGGTTCCGATGTTGAATCCACTGGTAAGGTCGTCCATCGTCACGGGGCTTACACCGGTGATGAAGCAACGCTTGATGCTGGAGTAAGTTCCCGCTTTCACTTTGTTGAAGAAAGCACGCAAGTAACCTTCGCCATGCGTTTCGTTGGTATAGCGGTGCAGGCTTTCGGGGTCGGCGAGGATGGCGTTGGTGAAGTGGTCGTACTCGTCGATGAAGAGATAAATATCCCGCCCGGCACGCTCGCACTCATGATAAAGGAAGTCGAACTGGTTGACAGCTCCTTCTATTGCGTCCAACTTTTCTTTGATGCCTTGCGGCAGAAGGTCGGCATACACCTCACAGAAGAAGTCGAAACAGATTTGGCAATGCGCATCCAGTCCTTTGCGGTAATTGTTCAACTCGCCGGTGATGCCGGAGAAGTTGAGGTATAGCACCAGATAGCTGTTGCGGTCCGGTGTGGGATGCTTCCCGATGTAGAGGTCACCAAAGAGTGCCTCAAACTGGTCGCGGGTGCGCACGTCGTAGTAGTGTTGCAGTAGGTTCAGCGTCAAGCTCTTGCCGAAGCGGCGGGGGCGGATGAAGAAGAAGAAGCGGTCCGCCTCCTCTATCATGGGGATGAAGCGGGTTTTATCCACATAATAATAATTGTCGAGGCGAATATCCGCGAAGTTCATCATGCCGTAAGGGAGACGTTTTCTGCCGGGTACTATGTATTTCATTGGGTCCATTTTCTGTCCTCCTGCTATTTTAAAAAGTAATCCAATTTTCTATTTGAATATTCTCTATCCTATTAAGATGCTTCACATTTTCCGTGACCATAATACAATCAATAGTTTCTTTCATCCTTCCATTTACCGAGATGCTTTTCTATCATCTCATCAGTCCTGTTTTTGCGGGCATCTTTACCGGCAATAACAGAAGCGGTCAACCGGGTGGCTAATCGCAATTTTATATCATCATTCAGTGACTTTAGCATTTCCCAATAGGTTTCGGTCAGCTTTAATGTATTGTCCATAACGCTCTGTTTTTTAATGTAACAAAGATACAGGTTTATCCCCAATATACAACAAACCCGATATAAAATAGTTATTCATGCCAATCAGTAGTTGAAATTCATATTAACCTGGTTAATTGCGGTTTGTTTTGGCTACCTTTGCGGCCGCAATATCAATCACTAAAAAAATGATAACAAGAACAATGAGTCCTTTCGCACTTAGAAGGGAGATGAAAAACGATATATTTGAAAATATAGTTCCTTATCTCAAAAGAAATTATGATTCTAAAATACGCAGGGCGATTATTAAAAGCCTTCATTTGCCGATGATATTTAATCCGATTCACTATTTCAGCAAGACAACAAATAACGATTGGTTCATATTCGTGCAGAAATGAATTATTTCACCACAGATTACACAGATTAGCACAGATTTAATTTATTAATAATCAGAGATATCTTTCCTTATCTGTGTAAATCTGTGTAATCTGTGGTGCATCATAACTGCGTAAAAATGAATCAAACAAATAATCGCTTCCCGACACGTTGGAAACAGAAATTATGCTTACCTTTGTACGTAAGCAGAAAAAAACAGAAGTTATGGTACAGAAAGACAGATATATACGTTTTGACTGGGCGGTGAAGCGCTTGCTGCGCAACAAAGCCAACTTCGGCGTGCTCGAAGGTTTCCTCACCGTGTTGCTGGGCGAGCCTATCCGCATCGTCGAGATACTGGAAAGCGAGGGCAACCAGCAACGTGAAAACGACAAATTCAACCGTGTGGACATCAAGGCACGCAATAGCAAGGACGAAATCATCATCGTCGAAGTGCAGAACACGCGCGAGATATACTACTTGGAGCGCATCCTCTTCGGCGTTGCCAAGGCCATCACGGAGCATATTGAGCTGGGAGAACTTTACTCGGAAGTGAAGAAAGTGTACTCCATCAGCATTCTCTATTTCGACATCGGCAAGGGCAACGATTACTTGTACCACGGTCAGAACTCCTTTGTGGGCGTGCATACGGGCGATTTTCTGGAGGTCACCACCAAAGAAAAAGACGCCATCGTGCGCAAGCTTCCTGCCGAAATCTTCCCCGAATACTTCCTGATTCGTGTGAATGAGTTCAACAAAGTGGCTGTCACCCCGCTTGAGGAGTGGATAGAGTATCTGAAAACCGGTATCATCCGCCCCGATACGAAAGCTCCCGGGCTGGAAGAGGCACGCCAAAAATTGATTTATTATAATATGGACAGGGCGGAACAACTGGCGTATGACGAACATATCAATGCCGTAATGATTCAGAATGATGTGCTGAGTACGGCGGCAGAGGAAGGTAGAGAGGAAGGTAGACAAGAAGGAAGAGAGGAAGGAAGAGAGGAAGGAAGACAAGAAGGCAGACAGGAAGGCAGACAAGAAGGGCTTGCAGAAGGGCTTGAGCAAGGAAAGCAGGAGAAAAACATAGAGAATGCCCGTACGATGAAAGCCTTGAATATCTCCTCCGAAGTCATCCACCAGGTGACGGGTTTAGCCATCAAAAATATAGAAGAATTATAAATAGCAAGATATTATTCATTTTCGTCTCGCCCGATTTTCGTTTTTTGAGAAGCAGGCGGGACGTTCTGTTTTCCAGCGTAGTTTTTTTACAAATGCCCCCTGAATGCCAACCCCCGATTCCCATTATTCTTAAACCTGTGTTCATAAAAAAAGTCCGGTGACCGCTCCGGACTTTTTCTCATCCCAGCGGATTTTCTTCAATCCCGCCATCGCCGCCATGCGACGGGTCCTGGTCTTCGGTGGTGGCTGAAAGTTCAATCCATTCCAGTTGTTCGCTGTCCACCAGGGCGCGGGTGTAGGCGCCGCTGCTGAGGCGGGTGCGTTCGGGCACGAACTCCACGCGGACGGCTTTCACCTGCTTTTCGAAGTCGAAGTCCTTGAGGTCCTTCACGCCGGTGGTGTCGAGCACGTAGCGGAAGTAGCCCAGTCCTTTGATGTGGACGCTCTTGCCCTGACTCATGCGGGTGTGCATCACGCCTGCAATGTCGCCCAGCACGGCTTGAACGTCGGAGTTACTCACTGTGGAGATTTTTGCCAGGTCCTTGGCAATGGTCTCCGTTTCCACGGGTTTGCCCTGCACTATCGCGCGGGGGTAGTAAACCGCTTGTTTCTGATTAAGCATCTTTTTCCAAAATGGCATAATTCTGATTGTTTTAAGTGTTAATAAATGAATAAATAAATGAACCGGAACCCGTTTTCCCGTGTCGCCGACTCGACGCGCTCTTGTCGCCGACTCGGGGCGGTCATGTCGCCGACTCGAGAATGCCTTGTCGGAGACACGGGAAAACCGGGGTACCGGATAGAAATAGAAGAAGAAAACAGGATTCAAAAATCCTTATACGCAATGACCGCCGGATGAAAAACATCCGGAGCGGCGCGGACTTCCTCACTATAGTTCGATACAGCTTTGCAGTTCTTCTTTTATCATCGGCAAGCAATCATCCGTAGAAGTCAATTTGGCAACTTCTATAAATCGAGGTGTAATCTTAATTTTACAGTGCCCGTTTTCTTCCACCAATTCCAAATCAATGATATTGAGACGTGGCTTATCAATAGAGCAGGCACAGCGATAACCGGAATATTCTGTTTTGTTGGCCGGGTCCTTACGATCTCCGATATAAAGTGTCTGCTTCTCTATAGAACGAACGTGCTCATGGCCGAAGAAAGCCGTCACGATTTTTATTGGAGCTTTATCTAAAACATCTTTTAAAGCCTTTTTGTCGGCGTATGTCCACCATCTCTCCGGATTACCATGCGTATCACCGTTCACATCACATCCATAGTTGATATGGAACATGGGGATGCCCACCTTGTAATCATAATCTGGCATGCATGCCATCGTCTGCATGCTTGCTTTGAGATAGTCCAAGGCGCCGAATGCATAGGTTCCCTCATCATGACCGTGTCCCGTATCTCCCGGATCAGTGCGGTTTGCATTGCCCGGCAAATTGTTTAGCATAAAAAATGCAACCAGCACTTTCTTTCCGTTCTTTTCCAGAGGAAAAAACCATGTGTAGTGATAACCTTTGTTCCCATAATTAGCTGCATTATCCGCAGTACTAATGCCGTATGGAAGAAACAAGCTGCCTTCCGCTATCCGCTTTTTGTTTCTTTGTTGAATATCGCCTTTCACATTCTCACCGCCAAACCCTGTCCATAAGTCGTGGTTGCCCAGTCCGTCGGCAACGGGTATAGACTGTTCTTCCAGTCCGTCAATCAGATTTCCCCATATATCACGCACGGCAGGAAAATGTAGCGGATTAACGTCCCCGGCAGGCGCAGTAGGGCAATCCAACAAATCGCCCGGCATCACGATAAATTCAGGACGTTTCTGTAAATTGATCAGCTTATCTACAACAGACGCTTGACTCCCACAATTAGTATCACCGAAATGATAATCGTTCATCACACCAAACCGACGGGCGGAGAGGCGGAAGAATTCAAATTTGTAACATCCTTTATCATTGACGAAGCCACTCTCTTTCTTGGCATTCTTCGACAATTGCAGATATTTCCCGCGTGATACAAGCACGGCATAATCCATGCCGGAAGATGATGACGGGTAAATGAAAGACCTATAAACAGCACCGGAATGCCGTCCGTCTTCAAGGTCGAAGTCTTGTTGTAACTGTTCCTTTTCCCCGTCAATCGAGATAGTGACACGAAAATGTCCGTGAGCCGTCAACACATGAATACCTTTGGGGGTCATTTCATATTCATCGAGTCTGTAATAGTCATTATCAGAAAGATTGTAAGTTGTTTTATTCATAGCCGGCTTTCCCCATTCTTTCTTGTCCGTAGGTTCAACAGTGATTTCAATCTTATTGAAAGCTCTGTTTATCAATTCTAAGTAACATCCGTAACTCATAATATTCTTTTTTTAATGGTTTATATTTTATTCTTTAGCACCTGCATTAACCTCCTTTCTGATGATGGCAGGTACTGATTTTATTGATTAATCTACTTATAACCAGGTTTATCACACCGTCCTGTAGCTGTGTGTCCTCCTTTCTTTGGCGGGATGGGGGTTAATAAATCGTTTTATCTCGCAGCTTCCGCACGCAGGCCGCTAAAAGGCCAGCACGGCACGGACTTTATAGGTATCGGTTTTGGGCTTTACGCCATAGTCGGGGATGTTAAGATCTACATACCAGACAATTTCTTTAAATTCTTTGCTGCTCCAATACGCCCCGGTAAGCTCATCACCGGACGCCTTATCAATCTGGGGCTTGATTTTATTGAGCATCTGAAGATTCTTGTAATAGTAGGTGGAGCTCTCCTTAGCATAACTGTCAGGCCCACCGAAAAACAGCGTGGCAAGCTCATGCCTGCCCGGTAAGAACCACCCGCTGCTACCTGCGGGCGCAGGGTACGTGGCTGCATAAGTGGCTATCGCATCAAGGGCAGGAAAGGTGGTGTCGCTGTGCCGAGAGCCGTAAAGTGCCATTAAACGGGAACTGCAATAACCGAAATATATATCGGATGCCCGTATTTCTTCCCAATCGGCCTGCTCTCCGAGTGTGAAGCCTTTGAATTCGTTGGCCCAAACATAAGTAGACTTAGTCGCCCCCTGTCCGGTGGCCCACTTCTCCCTCTGAGGGGTATCGCGCATCGCAACGACCATGCCGTGCACACACTCCGGGTGGTCGCGCATCAGCAGGCGGTCGCCTGCTAGGGTGCCGGTCTGCGTCCAGTGTTTCCCCTCGATTTCGCCCACCCAGAAGACTACGCCGAGACAACTCTTCCGTAGTTCATCACGGAACGGCTTGACATCTTCATCCCCGGGCAGGATGCTGCCGTCCTGCATATAGTAGTCACCCGCCTTTAACGGCCGGAACTTTTCTGTCACCTTACTGTCGCCAAGCGTGTGGACGGTGTATTTTCCGGGCTGAAGATTTAATTGGGAATAGTCAAAATTGAAAGTCTCCTTAGCTCCGTTGTAGTAATACTTATACGGTCCCCGAACGAAGAGTATGGGGTCTGTAGTGTTCACCAGCAGGCGGGCCGTATAGGGGTTCTCCTGCCAATATAAATTTTCACTGATCACCGCCGTGTAGCGGTAATAACTCTTAGAAATCTCTCGGCTGTCTATCTTTTCGGTATAGGTATATTTCGTAGCAGGCACCTGAAGGATGAGCAGGGACATGCGGTGTTCCATCGCGAAGCTGAGCGTGTGGTTGTTATACATGCCACGGGCCGTCATCAGGTCGGAGGCGGTGTATTGGGCGTAGGTACTCTGGTTGTCTTTAACAGACCAAGCCTCGACTAAAAGCTTAAAGAAGTCTTCGTCGCCGGGCGATACCTTGCCGTTCATATCGCTATCGTTCTGGTAGGGATAATAGGCATGATAACTCTTATCGGGTGAGTAGAAAAGCTGAGAAGTGCCGGCAGGCAGCGTCCACTTGCCTCCCTGTAGGGTAAGGCAGAGGTTTTTCACCTCCAGGGTTCCGTCCTTCACCACGTAGAGGCCGATGCAGTCGCCTTCGGTGAAGACGGTGCTGTAACCGCGTTCCTGGGCGCGGGTTTGCCCGGTGGCGTACATGCCGCCGTCGCTCACGGTGATGGTGAGGGGGCGGGCATCGGGATCAGTGCCGGCAGGGGGCAGTTCGTCCAGTGCGTCGGACGTGCATGCCGCCAGCATCAGGATGAGGGCGCAGGCCAGGGATGCTGCCGGGGGAAATATGGAATGATGTTGTTTCATACGGTTTCTTTTTTATTGATGAATTTAGTTGCTACTGTTCTACTCGACCGGCTGCCACGTACCTCCTTCTTCTTCCATGTCGATATTTTCGATACCTTCCGAGGTCACGGTGAGGCGGTACTCGTACATCTTGCCACTGAAGAAGTTCGCTTCGCCTGCGGCGGGGGTGTAGTAGAAGGTCTTTCCTCCGATGACTATTTTCACGAACTTCCGTCCCGACATATCTTGGGGAGGAAGCAGGGCGCGCACGGTGCGTACGTATTCGTCGGCGGCAGGGGTCACTTCGTTGGGGGTGATGTGGTCGGTGCCGGGGCGCACTTGCCCTGCGGTTCCATGGTTGAGATTGATATTCCCTCCCGTGCACGTGAGGTTTTCAAAGGTTACAGTGGCGGTCCGCAGTTCATAGTCGGTCACGCCGTTGCCCACTTTGAGGTGTACCACCACCTTGGCTGTGACGTGGCGGAAGACGAGGGTCTTATCGGGGGACGTTACGGTGATGCGGAGGGAGGGAGCAACCATGCAGTCGCTATCCTGATATCCTTTATCTCTCTGGTCGGCCTGTACAGAGAATCGTTCAAGATTCAACAACAACGGATATACCCCGTTAATAAACTTTTTCTCATCCGGGCTTGTCCAGTCGATGTTTGTAATCAGCTTTCCATCGGAATCGACGGAGGTGTATATCTCATCCGTACTGCCGGAGATGCTATTTTTAATCCACAGCCTCACCATTTCTCCCCCTTCCCACCTGTTTTCGGTGGTAGCCCGTGTCTGGGCGTTGGCGGAGGAATATCCCTCTACGGCGGCGTAGAGTTCCAGCGGCACGCCGCCTTCGGGCCATGCCGCGTCGTCATCGCCTGTGCAGGCAGCCAAAACCAAGGCTGCCCACAGGTACATTATATATATTGGTATGTTCGTCTTCTTCATTTTTTTCTTTATATTTATTGTTTATGGGTTACTCCTGAAATGCAGAGCCTTCTACGGGTGCGCCTATGGTTTCCCAGTCCTCGATTTCGGTTTCCAGCCTCAGTTCCTTATAGTCCACGGTTATCTTATAGATGTACCGCTTGCCGCTTTGCAGCTTCAAGGCATCTCCGGCGGGGATTTTGTAGGCGAAATTCGTGTTGTCTGCCAGCTTCACGCGGATGAAGACGGTGCCTGCGGTTAGTTCCTGGGGCACCACGATGGCTTCGGCGTACTGGAGATTGGTGGCGTTAAAGTCTGTCGTCACCACCGTGGGGATGGTAATCGGAGCGGCGGGGTTGGGGTCGGCAGCAAGGGCTACCATCGCCTGGCGTTCGGCCTCGTTACTCATGTCGGCGGCTTTCTTGGGGGTGAAGGTGGCCTTCAGGGCGGTGTTCTCCAGGGTCACGGTGGCACCGGTGAGGTCGGGGGCGCCGTTGCCGCGCTTCAGCACTACTTCTACTTTAGATAGCAAATGGTAGAAAGTGAGAGCCACCTTAGAGGCGGTGGGGGCCACGTTCCGCTTGGTGGAATAGAGCAGGTCGGAGGTGGCGTAGGCATCTTGCGTGGTCTGGTCGGCCTTCACTTCGTGAGACACCGATGCGGGGAAGCTGTCTCCCGCCGGGGCAGGGTTGGCATGGATGGCATAGATGTTCACGGGGTCGGGCGAGATGTAATACATGTCGGTGGCGTAAGTGAAGCCTCCGGTGCCGTCGGCGGTGAGCACGTTGTTCTGGTAGAGGGAGGCGCCTTTGCTGTCGTCCACCCAGGCAGATACTTCCAGGCCTGCGCCAAGCTGTGTGTCGAGGCCGTAGGAACGGGTCTGGGAGGTGATGCCGCTGGTGAGGCGGATTTCGCCGTTCCAGTTGTCGGTGATTACTTCGTTGTCGTTGTTGCAGGCGGCAAGCGCAAGGGCTGCTGCGGCAATGATTGATAAGTTTCTAAGTTTCATAATCTTACTTTTTTTAGTGTTATTGATAGTGATAATTCATTTAATTGTTCGTTTCCATTCCGGCCGAGCCGCCTTCGCCGCCCTCGCCGTTGCCCGGTGTCCAGTCGGTAATGGTGGCGGAGAAGTCGGCTCCGGTAGGCGTCTCCACTACTTTCCCGCCCAAGGTAAGGGGCTTCCGCTTGTCGGCGTTGAAGGCGGCAAGCTCCGTGGTGAGGTCGCTCGTGAGGTTCAGGGCTTCGGGGCTGCCGCCCGTGAAGCGAATGATGGCGTTCAGCTTCTGCTGCTCACCCGCTATGCCAAGCAGGCGCACGGTTGCCGCGTACTTCCCGGCATTGGCGCCGGAGGTTATCTTTGCGAACTGCAATTCCACGTTTGTGGGTGTGGCGTAGATGCCGGCAGAGAAATCCAGCGTACCTGCTACGCCCGACAGGTAGCCCTCGATGTGCTCTATCCTGTCCGTAGTGCTACCCGTAGGCTCGATGACGAGCGTCAGTTGCCGCACCTGCTGCTGCATCACGGCGGTGAATGTCTGCTCCATATCGGGCTCTATCACGGCATCCACCGCATCCGTAAACAGCCAGCCGGGCATCTCCTGCACGAAGGGGCCCGCACCGTCCACATTGCCCGAAGCCCCGGCAACGGTGGCGGTGATGCCGGAAACGGTGATGTGCTGCGGCGTGTTGTAGATATGCAGGCAGTAGCTGCCCGGTTCAAAAAGAGGTTCGAGCAGGTTGGTGGTACCGGTGAGGGTGGCGGAGTAGTCACCGGCTTCTACCGTATAGCTTGCGGGTGCGGTCAGTCCCTCACCAATGCCGCTCCAGTCGGTAACGAGGGTAATTGCCCCTTGCTCCGGGTGCGGGGTGTTGTAGATGGGGTCTTTCACGTCGCAGGCGGCAAGGGATAGCGCTGTGGCTGCTACGATAAGACATTGTCTGATATTCCTTTTCATATGCGTTGGTTTTAGATGGTTTTACTTGTTGTTTCCGATAGTCCACACGAGGCTGATGCCTGCTTGTGTGGGGCCCCAGAAGTTCTTTGTTCCGTCTTGCTGCTTATGGATGCGCACGCCGTCGGTCATGCCGAAGCTGTCGTAGGCGGAACGGGTATAGCCCAGGCCGAGGTTGAAGTCGAGGGAGAAACTGCGGGAGAGGGATAATTGGTAACCCAGCGTCACGCCCGCATTCCATAGTTTGCCCTGATAGCCGGTGTCGCCTTTCAGCAGTTTGCCGGGCAGATACTTATATATGTTGTACTCGCCGTAGCTGCCGGAGACGCCTACGTAGAAGCGTCTGTCGCGCAGCAGATACCACCGCACTTCGGGATTGACGAGCCACACTTTCTGCACTTTGCCGTGATTACCGCCCCACCAGGAGAAGCTGCCGTCGAGCTTGAGGCCGATGCTGTGGCTGATGCGCCATTCCACGCCAAGGGTGGGCAGCAGGAAGGCATCATACAAGAGGTTGGTGCGGAGGGAAAGGGATTGTTCTTTCCGACGGATGGGTGTTGGCTGTTCCGGGGTTGCCGCTTCGCTCTTCGCTTGCCGGGCAGACTTCTGGGCTTGCTGAACAGCATTCTGTTCTTGTTGAATAGCTTTCTGCTCCTGCTGAACAGCCTTCTGCCCCTGCTGAACAACCCTTAAATCCGTGTCAGCCGCGTCGGGTAAATCTTCTTTCGTTTCGTTGATATCGACGGGGATACACAGCGTCACGGTCACTACATTCCGCACTCCTTCTGCGTACTCCACGGCATGGTTGGCGGTCACGAAGCAGGCTTCCGTCACTCCTGCCCGTCCGATAAGTTCCGACTTCACCCGGTTGCTGCGCACGGCAGCCATGCGTCGGTTCTCTTCGTCCGGAGCCTGTCCGGTGCAATATCCATCCACGCGCACCGGAATGCTGCCCGAAAGAATGGCCTCCCGGTGTGCACGTAGCAGGGTCAGGAGTGCTTCGAGCTGCGCACTGTTGTCCCGCCAGGGGGCGTAGAACGCATCTTTTCCTTGCACAAAGCGAAAGATGTAGAGACTGTCCGCCGCTTCTCCGGCGAAACTTGCCACTCCCGGCAGCAGCGCCAGGAACAGAACCAATAGATGTCTTTGTAAGTGTTTCATAGGTTTATCCTTATTTTAAGTATCTTTTCAATAGTTTCCCTTTCCACCTGCATGCGTTCCAGTTCTTTAAACATACGGTCCAGTTCGCGAAGGCTTTTCGCAATGCAATGGTTGCACTTCCGTTCAATCTTCCGGCAATATAGGAAGAGGCAAAAAATGGCTATCACCATACAAAAAAAGAATGCCACAATAAGAAGGTACATGTATTCGTTCATCGCTCTTGTTCTTTAGAAATCATGCTGCAAAAGAAGCGATTTACGGATGAAACACTATTGCATTTTGTCCCGACTTTATTGCATTTTGTCCCAATTATATTGCAACACACCCTCCTCAGACACTTCTGAGGCATGTGGGCACAAAAAAAGCACGGATGGACCGTGCTTTTGATTTTGGGGGGATTGGTAAGTAGACGTTTATAATTTATTTGCCTGTTTCCTGTATTCCGCCGGACTGATGCCATACTGTTTTCGGAACAGACGGTAGAAGGTGCTCGGGATATTGAAGCCGCAACTGAAAGCTATCGCCTCAATCGTAAGTTCGGGATGATGGTCGAGCATCTTGCGTGCCTCGTCCAGTTTCAGCATGCGCATATACTCCATGGGAGAGTTCCCCGCCACGGCTCTAACGGCATCGGTCAGCAGGTTTTTATTGGTGCCGAGCGCGGAGATAATCTCGTCACGGTTCATCTCGGCATTAGAAAGGTTATCACCGGAAAGCAGATACTCGCGCAAACGGGCAACCAGCCGGTGCTGCTCAACGGTGGCGGCAGTATCGGATGTCTGCGGCAGAACTTCCGACGATGCGGTACTTTCGCAGGCTTGTGCCATTCTGGAGAGTTCTTCCGCCAACCTGTCCTGTTCCTTGATTCGCTCGTACAGCTTGCGGTTCTTGGTAGAAATAATCCGGTTATAGTAGAAGACGCCTGCCAGGAGCAACACCAGAACCAGGCAAATGCCAAGGGCAAACAGGAAATAATGGAAATTACGCTCTTTCTCGGCAATGTGCTTTTCCACCTCATACTGGGTGCGCAGTTCGTCAAAACGGGCGTTGACTTCCACATTATTTATACTGTCGTTCGCCGCAATGATTTCGTCCAGCAGACTGAACGCTTCATCATTGCGCCCCGCCCGTGCCAGTATCTCCATCTTTATCTTACGCACGGCATTGAGGTTGAAAGCCGATTCCTGAACCTGTATTACGGCACTGTCGATAACGGCAAGTGCCGTGCGGTAATCTCCCCGCGACTGCAATATCAGCGCCTTTGCCCGCAGCAGTTCGAATTTCAACATGTTGTTGCTGACGCTACCTTCAAGTTTGGAGAGGTATATGCCCGCCTTGTCATATTCTTTAATATCTATATAGGTGTTCATCAGTGCCACATAAAGATTTCCCCGAGCTTCGGGCTGCACCCTGCCGGTGGCTTTCTCGAAGCGGGCGATGGCTTTTTCATATTCGGGCACCAGTTGCAGCAGCTCGTCATAGCGTGCCTGTGCACGAAGCGACACGCACAGGAAGGCATAGGATTGCGTCAGGATATTATCGTAACCGGAAACTTCCCACAACAGGCTGATGCTCTCCCGGAAGCAGTCTTCTTCCTCTTTCGGCCTCCTCTGCAGGTTATAGATGATGCCGGTGGCATAGAGCGCGGTTGCCATTCCTGCCTTGTCCTTGCGCTCCCGGGCACGGGTATACATTTTCCCGGCTTCGGCGGCGGCCAGTTCATAGTCTCCTTTCAGGTTGTAGGCGGTGATAAGCTGCATGTGTATCTGATAATAGAATTTCCACAAGTCGTGCCGGATATAAAAGTCGAGATAGGCGGGCGCCTTTTCTATGACTTTGTCGTGCTCGCTCCTGTTTATATAGGAGATAATCCTATTGCCGTACACCATTCCCTGCATTTGTGTGTCGCCTTGCCTGATGGCTTCGGCTTCCGCCTGCTCAAACAGCGTCATCAGCGTATCCATTTTCTGGTCATCGCCGGCTTCTGCCATATAGATGTAGTACAGTTTGTTGTAAGTCTGCAACTTATCAATGCCTTCCGCATGTTCGAGGGCATGACGTAAAGAGTCTTTCTGGTGTTGAAGAGAATTTTGTGCCGAAGCGGGCAGGATGAGTCCTAAAAGGAAGCTGTATAGAAGTGTTGTCAGGCAAGTTCTATATTTCATATTTGTTGTGTGTTAGTATAAATTTTGAATTCAGAAGTTACAAAACTACAGAATTTTATCGATTGGCAGCCAATTAACACCAAAAAATTGTCCGTCCCGTTTCAAATACCTATCTTTGGGAAATTTGAAAACAATTCAGTCAATACTATATGATTAATATCGTACCTATCTTAAAGAACAAGAAAGAATTCCTCGAACTCCTGCTTCTCGCAGACGAGCAGGAATCTATGATTGACCTTTATCTGGAACGCGGAGAAATGTTTGCCCTTTACGACGGAGACTTAAAAGCCGCCTGCGTAATCACCGATGAAGGAAACGGAACATACGAAATAAAGAACATTGCAACCTATCCGCACTATCAGCGCAAAGGATATGGAACACAGTTGATAAAGTTTCTGCTGGAGCACTACAAAGACCGCTATCAGACGATGTTAGTGGGCACAGGAGACAGTACTTATACCATACCGTTTTATGAACGGTGCGGCTTCACCTACTCCCACCGGATACCCGATTTCTTCATCAAGAACTACGACCATCCCATGTATGAGGACGGAAAACAATTGCGGGACATGGTTTATTTAAAAATTAGCAAGAATGGATAATTCTTCTTCCAAAGGTTTCCCCTACCTTTGCATCAAAACATAGCAAATGAAGGAAGAAACCACATACGGACATCAGGAATTAATAAATCAAGTCATTGATTATATTCATACCCATCTGCACAAAGCATTGACTTTAGAAATGCTGGCGGCGGAAATGCACATGTCCGTATATCACTTCCATCGGCTTTTCAAATCCCATCTGCAAGAAACACTTTCGGCATACATCACCCGCCAAAGAATGGAAAGGGCTGTGATGTATCTGCAAACGCGAGATTTATCCTTGCAGGAACTCTCCGAAAAGATGGGATATGACACGGCACAATCTTTCTCAAAAGCATTCAAACGATATTTTGGCGTTTCTCCGGTGGCTTTCGGCAATACATTGACCTTTAACACTCCTGAAACAACTCCGATAGAGGATATTGCTTTTATCGGATTGGACGAACCGGAAGTCCTACTCATTTCCCCAATGTACATAGCCTATATCCGTATTATCGGTCCGTATGGAGAAAAAGAGAGTTACGAACTCGGTTGGGGAAAACTTTGCGGATTTCTGAAGGAAAACAAGCTACAATCCAAAGCCACCCGCTGGTTTGGCATCAGCTTCGATGATCCGACTATTACAAAGAAAAAGCAATGCCGTTTCTATGCCTGCGCCTCCGTTGCGCAAAGAATAAAACCATCGGGTGCCATCGGAACATTGACGATAGAGAGTGGAAAATATGCAGTCTATACTTACAAGGGAAGCTATTCAGGTTTGCTTCGTGCCTATACTTATATTTATTCCAGAGAAAAAGGAAGATTGCGCAATGCACTCTCTTTTGAAGAATATGTAACGTGGTCGGACAATCCGGCAAAACAGATAACAAAAATCTATATACCAATACAAAAGAAATAATATGGAATTTATCACATTGAATCCGGATAATGTCATGAGCGAACATTTATGTTGCGCCATTTCTGATAAGAAGCACCAAACAGGTGTAAATGATAAGCGGAACTGGTTGTCCGAACGCGTAAAAGAAGGGCACGTCTTCCGCAAACTGGATGCACAAGGCAAGGTATTTATCGAGTATGCCCCGCTGGAAAAGGCGTGGGTGCCTGTGACGGGGGATAACTATCTGTATATCTACTGCCTGTGGGTGGCAGGCAGCTACAAGGGGAAAGGGTATGGAGAAGCCCTGTTGCAATCGTGCATTGACGATGCCAAGGCACAAGGGAAATCGGGTATCTGTGTGCTGTCTTCCAAAAAGAAGAAGCCTTTCTTGTCCGACAAGAAATTTATGCTGAAATATGGCTTCAAGGTAGTGGATAGCATTAATGACGAATACGAATTATTAGCTCTTTCCCTTGACGGCAGCCAACCGCAATTTACGGCGGATGCAAGGAAACAGACTATTGAGAATAAAGAGCTGACTATATATTACGGCGTGCAATGTCCTTACATTCCCAACTGCATCGAGCAAATCTATAATTATTGTGAGAATAATCAGTTGCCTTTTCGGTTGATAGAAGTCGACACGCTGGAGAAAGCCAAGCAACTGCCTTGCATCTTCAATAATTGGGCGGTATTCTATAACGGGAAGTTCGAGACTGTGCATCTGCTGAATGAAGGATTGCTAAAGAAATTGCTGCAATTGAAATAAGAATACATATTTATAAAACTCTAAAATCAAGAACAATTATGGAAATGAAATTTTGCCAGAGTTGCGGAATGCCGCTGACATCCAATGAAGTTTGCGGAACAAATGCTGACGGTAGCCTCAGCGCAGACTACTGTACTTACTGTTATCAGAATGGAAAGTTCACTCAGGACTGCACCATGGACGAAATGATAGAACACTGTGCTCAGTTTGTTGAGGAATTCAACAAAGACTCGGAACAGAAAGTGACTAAAGAAGAGGCAATTGCCATGATGAAGCAAGAGTTTCCGAAGCTAAAACGCTGGCAGAATTAATTGCCAACAGGAATATCCTTCTTAATCAACCATATCTGTTATGAAAGAACTGAATGATATGTCTGATGAAGAATTATGGACTCTCTTTCCAATTCTCCTGACGGAACATCAGGAGAATTGGAAAGACTTGTATATACAGGAAGAAGAACAACTCCGAACCTTTGTCGGGGAAAGCATATTTCGCATCCGACACATAGGGAGCACAGCCGTAAAAGGATTGATAGCCAAACCTACCATAGACATATTATTAGAGATAAAAGAAGATACCGACACCGAAGCCTTTATCAGAAAGATTGAAAGCATAGGATATATCTATACATATCAGCCCGGTAAGCCGGCACCGCACATGATGTTTATGAAAGGATATACCCCTCAGGGCTTCAAAGGTCAGGCTTACCACCTGCATGTGCGATATGCCGGCGATTGGGATGAACCCATATTCTGCCATTATCTTCAACTTCATCCGGAAGTTGCTCGCAAATACGGAGAATTAAAGGTGGAGTTGAAAAAGAGATATGAACATGACAGGGATGCTTATACAGAAAGTAAAACGGAGTTTATCACAAGCATCGTTCAATTAGCCCGTAAAAGATAGTATGTCCCGCATCGAAAAGGAAAAGCAAACCGTAGAACAGATGATTCGCCTCTACTGCCGGAAGAAAGAGGGGAACGGAACACTGTGCCCGCAATGCAGGGAATTGTTGGAGTATGCGCAGACACGGCTTTCACGTTGTCCGTTCGGAGACGGGAAATCAACTTGTCGGATTTGTACCGTGCATTGCTATAAGCCGGAAATGAGGGAACGGATGAGAGTAGTGATGAGATGGGCAGGACCGAGAATGTTGCTCTATCATCCGGTGGCGGCTATCCGACATTTGTGGCAGGAATATATTAGGAAGAAATAAGAAGGAGTATCAATTCATATCCCTACAAAAATGAATCAAGATACGTTTTTTGTGTACAATTTTCATCTTTTTTTCTTTCCTGTCTTGTCACCTTCCCTACCCCCTCCCAGACACCCTCTGAATGGGGGTACAATGAGTCAGGGACTGAAAGGCATTCAGTCACTGAGTGAAAGGCATTCAGTCACTGACTGAATCAGGTTCACTCAACGAGTGGGAGGAAGAACTGCGGGAAAGGAAGAAATCTACTCGCTTTTTGTAAGCATAATTACTAATCGATGAAATATACAATGAATTATCATTTACCTCATAACGGAAAAGAAAAGAAGGAAAAGAGTGATAAGGCGGTAAGGTGATAGGGGGATAAAGTAGCTGCGCTATATATCACAGAGCGTTATCCCGTCATCACTTTATCACCCTACCACCTTATCACAACTGATTCATAATCGTACAGATATAAGTTAATCCCAATGGAGAAAAGGACACCTCAATTGAAATAATACAAGAACACTGCAATCCCCTCAAGCGCTTTCTTAGGCTGATCCTTTATTTCAATTGTAAACTTAATCTCTGCTTTCGCCACACCACGCAGATTTGCCAGCGAATGTAACTTCGCCACCAGACGCACGCTTTGTCCCGACAACACCGCCTGCCCGAACTTCATCTGCTCCATACCGTAATTAACCATCATCTTCAGGTTGTTTACCTCAATAATCTGGTTCCACAAATGCGGAAGCATAGACAAAGTGAGATAACCGTGCGCAATGGTAGTCTTGAAGTGACTTTCTGTTTTTGCACGTTCCGTGTCTACATGTATCCATTGATGGTCCAACGTAGCATCTGCAAACATATTGATGCGCTCTTGCGAAAGTTCTACATAATCAGAAACGCCAATCTGCTGGCCTACCAGCTTTTCAAATTCCTCGTAGGAGTTAATAATTACTTTTCCCATTATTCTCTTTTTATATTTAATAGTTTCTACGGTTGATAATCCCAACCATAATCATTATGATAAATCATTAGTTTACTCATGCCTCCGTCAATCGTAATGTTCTCCCCGTTGATAAAGGAGTTCCGTTCGTCACAAAGGAAAAGAACTGCACGGGCTATATCAGCCGGTTCTCCTACCCTTTGCGAGGGATGCTGCATGATGTCTCCTTCCGTATATGTCGGCACATAATCCTCTTCATGATAGCTTCCCGTATCAATCCAACCGGGAGCAATAGAATTCACACGGGCAATTCCCGAAAGACTGACCGCAAGCGCATGAGTCAGAGCCGTTATTCCACCTTTGGCTGCCGTATAACTTTCCGTATTGGCCTGCGACTGAAAAGCACGGGTAGAAGAAATATTCACAATAGCACCTGCACTACTGAAGTAGTCTTTAAAAGACAGAGCCAGGAAATAAGGAGCCACTACTCCCACACGTTGCACATACAGGAAGTCTTCATACGAACAGTTGCCCAATATTCCTCCATTTGTCAGGCAAGCATTATTTATCAGACAGTCAATCTGATCTTCTATGGATAAGACAAAGTCTACAAAATCCCGCAGCGTCTGTTCCTCGGCAATATCTCCGACAAAGCCTGTTACCGAAAGCCCTCTTTCCGACATCTTTCCTTCCGCCAGTTCCACCGCCTCGGGTGTCTTATCAATGAAATACACCGTATATCCCGATTCCGCAAACATCTCGACAATGCAACGACCGATACCGGCAGCTCCACCTGTTACTACACATACTTTATTCATACGCTCTTAATTTTAAGTATGATGAACAAAACCCCGATAACGAAGGTTATTATTCTTTTCATGGTTGTTTACTTTTAAATCGTGAAAACAGGTAACAAATATACTCCATATTCCAGCAAGTTACAAAAAGTCAAGTACCCTTTTTCTTATTCGGAAAGGTTTTCCTACTTTTGTGACAAACATTACGAAACATGAAACTGAAAGATAAATTCACAGAACTGATGCATAATCAGGCTTTGAAGCGAAAACTATATGTCATCATATTCGAAGCTGACACACCTGCCGGGAAGCTATTCGATGTTACCCTGATCTGGTGCATATTGCTTAGCGTAGGACTTGTTATCCTGGAAAGCCTGCAAGGATTACCGGTATGGCTGAAAACTCCATTCATTGTTATGGAGTATTTACTGACCGCTTTCTTTACTTTCGAATATATCACCCGATTGTATTGCTCGCCTAAACCTTCCAAATATGCTTTCAGTGCTTTCGGAATCATCGACTTGCTGGCTACACTACCGCTTTATCTAGCTTTCCTATTTCCCGGGGCACGTTATCTGCTTATTATACGGGCCTTCCGCCTGATACGGATATTCCGCATTTTCAAGCTATTCAACTTCTGGATAGAAGGGCAAATGCTGCTGACAGCACTACGAGACAGTAGCAAGAAAATCGCAGTTTTCTTTATGTTTGTGGTTATTCTGGTGATATCTATCGGAACGCTGATGTACATGATTGAAGGAGGAAAGCCTAATACGCAGTTCAGCAATATTCCCAACAGTATTTATTGGGCCTGCGTCACCCTTACCACCGTAGGTTACGGAGATATAACTCCTGTCACCGCCTTGGGGAAATTCCTTTCGGGTTGTGTCATGCTGATAGGTTACACTATTATTGCAGTACCCACCGGCATAGTTTCCGTATCGCTGATGAAAAGACATGAAAAGAATGTAGCAAGAGAGTGCCCCAACTGTCACAGGCGAGGACACGAAGAAAGTGCACAGTTCTGTAAGTATTGCGGATCATCACTTGATAAAGCCCCTAAAGAATAGAAAGACTTTCATACTAAATCATATCGGCAAATAATAACGCATAGAAATATATAAAATGGAACAATTTTTTGTTACTCAAAGAGAATTTACCCTACGTCCCCGTGCACGTGGCTTTCACCTGATAACGGATGAAATAATACGTAACCTGCCGCGTCTGCCGCAAGCCGGACTTTTACATCTGTTCATCAAGCATACCTCTGCCGGACTTAGCATCAATGAAAATGCAGATCCGGATGTCCAGACGGACATGGAAGCCATCTTCAACCACCTGGTGAAAGAACGGGAACCCTACTATATGCATACCTGTGAAGGAGATGACGACATGCCCGCCCATGCTAAATCGACTCTGACAGGTAATAGTCTCAGCATACCTATCACTGATGGTAGACTGAATATGGGTATCTGGCAAGGTATATACCTCTGTGAATTCCGCAATCATGGCGGTGGAAGAAAAATAGTAGCAACCGTCATCGGACAATAAAATATATGAAAACAAAGTTTCCGCAAAGTGGATGTCAACGAACAAAACGAACAGGCTTTCCGCTTCTACCGTAACAGGGGCTTTGAAGTAATAAGCCGGGATGAAACAGATGCACAAGGCAAGCCCTTTCCCATCCTGCACATGCAATTAACAAACTACTAATACAGTAATTATGAAACGAGCCATTATTATAGGAGCCACCTCCGGCATAGGAGAAGAAGTTGCCAAACTGCTAATTCAGCAAGGTTGGCACATCGGTATTGCCGGAAGACGGGAAGAAGCATTGGAGAAACTGCAAGCCACCGCCCCCGGGCAAATCGAAATCCAACGTCTGGACGTAACAGATCCAGATGCCCCTACCCTACTGGAGACACTTATCCGGAAGTTAGGTGGCATGGATTTGTTCTTCCTCAGCTCCGGCATAGGAAGTCAGAACCCAGACCTGAAACCGGAAATAGAACTAAATACCGCCCGTACCAACGTAGAAGGATTCACCCGCATGGTGACCGCCGCCTTCAATCACTTCAAAAACGAAGGAGGTGGGCATATCGCTGTCATCAGCTCCATTGCAGGCACCAAAGGATTGGGCATCGCCCCGGCCTATTCCGCAACGAAACGCTTCCAGAATACTTACATCGAAGCCTTGGCACAACTCTCCCGGATGCAACACTTGAATATCCATTTCACAGACATACGCCCGGGTTTCGTCGCTACCGACTTACTGAAAAGTGGCAAGTTCCCCATGCTTATGCAAGCCAATCAGGTAGCGAAGAGTATCGTCCATGCCTTGAACCGGAAAAAACGGGTCATTGTGATTGACGGTAGATACCGTGTAGTTGTCTTTTTCTGGCGAATGATCCCCCGGTGGTTATGGGAAAGATTGCCTATAAAGAACTAAGATTCGTTGTAAAGACACCATAGTTCTTGCCTCATTCCCGTAAATATTGTATATTCGACCTCGAACCAAACAAACTTTTGAAAATGAAAAAAAACTCAATACATATCCTGATAGTTACCTCAGTTGCTCTATGCGCCGGTGCCGCACTTCCATTTCTGTTTGGGCACAGCACGATAGATCCTGAACAGCAATCCGTTAAATCCGAAGTTCCCTATTGTGTCACCTCCCCTTCCGTACCGGATAAAATCACCTTTGCCGGACAGGAAATTGACCTGACACGCTACGATCATCGTGAACGCATGGACCGTGAACAAATGTCGTTCACCTATATGCACTCCACCACCATGCTCACCATCAAGCGTGCGAACCGCTTCTTTCCCATCATAGAACCCATATTGAAGGAAAACGGTGTACCCGACGATTTCAAATACCTCGCCGTAATAGAGAGTAACCTCAACACCCTTGCCCGTAGTCCGGCAGGAGCAGCCGGAATGTGGCAGTTCATGCAAACTACCGGACGCGAATTCGGCCTTGAAGTAAACCCCAATATCGACGAACGTTATCACGTGGAGAAAGCCACCCGTGCCGCATGCCAGTATCTGAAAGATGCCTACCAAAGATATGGTAACTGGCTTTGCGTAGCCGCTGCTTACAATGGTGGACAAGGCCGCATCTCCTCTGAACTGAAAAAACAGCTCGTAGATCAAGCCGTAGACCTTTGGCTTGTAGAAGAAACTTCCCGTTACATGTTCCGTCTGCTTGCCGCTAAAGCCGTCATCAGTAATCCGCAGCGCTATGGCTTTTTACTGAAACGGGAACATCTTTACCCTGTCATTCCCTATACAGAGATCAATGTAACAACAAGTATCGACAATCTGGCACAATTTGCTAAGAGTAAAGGTATTACCTACGCCCAACTGAAGGATGCCAACCCATGGCTGCGCGATAGTTCTTTACAAAACAAAAGCGGACGTACATACGTTCTTAAAATACCGACACAGGCGGGAATGCACTATGATCCGAAGAAGACTGTGCCGCATAATAGGGCATGGGTTATAAATTAAGTACTTTTCTTTTGTCTTGAGACAAAAGAAAAAGTACAGTAACTTAAAACACAGAAAGGAGCCAATATGACATTAGATTTCGATTTCGTACTCAGACTATTAGTAGCTGGCATCTTAGGTGCCATCATCGGCCTGGACAGAGAATACCGTGCCAAAGAAGCAGGATACCGTACCCACTTTTTAGTATCATTAGGCAGTGCCCTCATCATGATTGTTTCCCAATATGGCTTTCAGGACATTATCAAAGAAAACAGCGTCTCGCTGGACCCGAGTCGTGTAGCGGCCCAGGTAGTCAGCGGTATCGGTTTTATCGGTGCCGGTACCATCATATTACAAAAGCAAATAGTCAGAGGATTGACTACTGCTGCCGGAATATGGGCTACAGCAGGCATCGGTCTGGCGGTTGGAGCCGGAATGTATGTAATAAGTATAGCCGCTACCCTGCTCACTCTGGCAGGATTGGAACTGCTCAGCATCCTGTTCAAAAGTGTAGGGATGAAAAGCTCCATGATAACATTCTCTACCGGAAATAAGGATATCCTTAAGGAAGTATCCGATCGCTTTAACTCCCGAAATTATATGTTAGTCTCCTACAAAATGGAAAGATTAGGTTCCGGAGATACAGAAAGGTATATAGTGACTATGATTATCAAATCCAAGCGGAGTAATGACGAAGGACACATGCTGTCACTTATGCAGGAATGGCCGGATGTGACAGTAGAACAAATCGAATGATCTTGTTACTGCTTCTCTGTCATGTGTTTCCAGTAACGTATAGGCATATCTTGTTTATGCTTCCGCGGATTTAGCCGTTCTTTGATACAGATGGCTTTAAAGTATGTCTTCCAGAGTTGCTGAAAAAGTTTCTCGTCTTTATCCATCAGGCTTTCATCCAGCATACCTGTGACCAGATGTCGCTCGCATGAACCTTCTTCAAAAGTGACCTGACGTACTTCTTTCAAATCATAATAGAAACCATACGCCCGTTTTATGTCATATATCAGCCAGGGCTGATCGGCAAAACGATCCTTAAAATGATCGATAGCCAGTGGTAGAGCATTCTTTTCCGGCTCTACCGCAGCAAAGAAGGTGCCGTCGGCAGCTTTCTGAAAACGGATAAACTGGAGCATACGAAGACGTTCCCAATCCACCCGCTTCCACATACGCGAGAATTCCAGTACATCCGGATCGGCAAAATTGGTTTCAATGGAACGGGGAGCATCAATCGCCTTACGAATATAGCGAAACAAAAGCATCGGAGTTTCCTGTTCCTCCGCCAGCCAACATTGGGCGAGGCAAGACAGAGCACCGGAAGAGAGTTTCTTTTGCAAACCACGCCATACTCGCTTCGCCTTTTCTTCTTCGGTGATTACCGTGAAGACTTCATCATAAAATAAAGGTAATGGCTCTCCTTCCGGAGACAATGCATCAGGAAAAACACGACGGGAATAGGCTTCAAAAACAGAAGTCAGCAAACCCTCGAAAGTATTATCAAAAACAAATATATTCATGGAAAAAAACTCTCTTAGTCGCGGAAATCAAGCAACAACTGCCTTTCGTCCACTTTCTTCTTGTTCGGCTTCGTAATCAGCAAACTGCGCACTGCTTGCGGAGTCATTTCATTCACTGTCTTCATAGGGAGTTCATGGCAAGTAATAAAGTACTGCGCTTTTTTCATCACCACTCCTATCTTCTTTAACTCATAGAAACCTAACTTAGAAAAACGACGGGATGCCACGATCAATCTTGCCGACTTCACTCCTACCCCCGGAATACGCAATAACATCTCATAATCCGCCCGATTGATATCTACCGGAAACTGCTCCGGATGGCGTAAGGCCCACGACAGTTTAGGATCAATCTCCAAGTCCAGGTCAGGATATGCATCATCCACAATCTCTTCCACCTTAAACTGATAAAAGCGCATGAGCCAATCTGCCTGATACAGGCGATTTTCACGTACCAGCGGTGGCTGCTTCAGGGCCGGCAAACGCGTATCATACGTATTCACAGAGATATAACCGGAATAATAAACACGCCTCATTGTAGGTCCTTTGTAAAGAGCTGATGAAAGAAAAAGAATATCTTTGTCCGTTTCCGCTGTAGCCCCTACAATCATTTGTGTGCTCTGTCCGGCAGGAGCAAAACGTGGTGCATGGCGGTGTTTCTTCCGTTCCTCCGAACTTTCCAACACGCCTTGCTGAATATAACGCATCGGCGCATATACACTTTTATGGTCTTTCTCCGGGGCAAGAAGTTTCAGATTCTCCTCTTTCGGTATTTCTACATTGACGCTGAGGCGGTCGGCATACAACCCCGCTTCGTTCACCAGTTCACGACTGGCACCGGGAATACTTTTCAAATGGATATAGCCATTGAAACGATGCACTGTGCGCAAGTCTTTTGCCACGCGCACCAGACGTTCCATGGTATAATCCGGACTCCGCACCACACCACTGCTCAGGAATAATCCTTCTATATAATTGCGGCGATAGAACTCCATCGTCAGATCTACCAACTCACTGACAGAAAGCGTAGCACGCGGCAAATCATTAGAGCGACGATTGATGCAATATGCACAGTCGTAAATGCAATAGTTCGTCAACATCACCTTCAGCAGTGAAATGCAACGTCCATCCTCAGCAAAACTATGGCAAATACCCCAGCCACCGACAGTATTACCCAACATACCGGGTTTGTTGGAACGCACGGTACCGCTGGACGAGCATGAGACGTCATATTTTGCCGACTCCGCCAGTATTTTCAGTTTATTGAGGACGTTTTCATTCATATCCACTACACAACTTATAATTGGGCCAAAATTAGCAATTCGAAGAGAAGGAAACAAATAATGGGAAGTTAAATAATAAAGAACTATTCAGAGTGTCTTCACACCTGTAAAACAAAAAAGACCGCTCTCATTGAGACGGTCTTTCAATTCTTTCAGTAAGCGTGCTTATTATTTAGCAGCTTCCAAAGATGCTTTGCGGAATGCTTTCATTAATTTTTCGATTTCTAAAGAAGCCTTACGTGCACGAGTACCGGCAGCTTTGTTACCATTTTCAATCTGAGCTTTTGCATCTTTCTCGAATGCTGCATACAATTCAGCAACTTTTTCAACTAATTCTTTCATAATCCTTTTCTTATTAATATTACTTCGTTAATAATGTCTGGCAAAAATACACTCTTTCTTGAAATAAATGCAGAAAAACAATATTTTTTTTGAAATAATCCGCAAAAATTGCACAAAAAAACGTCCTCTGGCGTTTTTTACCTACTTTTGCAGGCATGAAACCCCTTACAGATACGGAATACATACACTTGCTCATAGCCGAAGGCGAACACCAAAGGCAGGACTTTAAGTTTGAGATTTCCGATGCCCGTAAGATCGCAAAAACGCTCTCCGCCTTTGCCAATACGGACGGCGGGCGGTTGCTGATCGGGGTAAAAGATAACGGAAAGATTGCCGGAGTTCGCTCCGATGAGGAACAATATATGATAGAGGCGGCAGCACAAATGTACTGTCAGCCGGAAGTGAATTATACCATGCAGACCTTTCAGGCGGAAGGACGCAGTGTGCTGGTAGTGCAGATTGAGGAAAGTTTGCAAAAACCCGTATATGCCAAGGATGAAACTGGAAAACCGTTGGCTTATCTGCGCATCAAGGATGAGAATATACTCGCTACACCGGTTCATCTGCGTGTATGGCAGCAAAGTGGTAGTCCGCGGGGAGAACTGATAACTTATACTGAACGCGAACAGTTGTTGCTTGACTTGTTGGAAGAAAATGACAGTCTATCGTTAAACAGGTATTGTAGGCTGGCACGCCTTTCCCGACGTGCAGCGGAACATTTACTTGCCAAGTTCATCCGGTTTGATATTGTAGAACCGGTATTTGAAGGTCATAAGTTTCACTTCAGACTAAAATAAATGATTATTCTTCTATCCTGACTTTTACTTTTGGGTTATGAGGAAAAAGTTATTTACAGAAAAACAAAAAACAGAAACAGTTGTTATTTTAGGGTATCTCAGTATGATACTTAGGGTACCTCAGTATGATACTTAGGGTATCTCAGTCGTATACTTAGGGTACCTCAGTTGCAGTCTTAGAACGCCTCAACACAACACAGTAATATTCAATCAGTTACAAAATATATCTTTTGCGACCTTTATAATCAATAAATTCAGACAGAAGAACCGACAGTTTATCATTAAACAAGTAAATATTAAACAATATAGCATGAATATAATCAATTCAATCAACGATATTCTCTGGACCTATATCCTCATCGCTCTGCTTTTGGGATGTGCCCTTTGGTTCACGCTGAAAACCCGCTTCGTACAGTTCCGCATGATAGGTGAAATGGTACGTTTACTGGGTGACTCAGCAGGAACAAACGGCAAGCCGGGTGAAAAGCATATTTCTTCATTTCAGGCATTTGCCATCTCCATTGCCAGCCGTGTAGGTACGGGCAATCTGGCGGGTGTGGCCACTGCCATCGCTGTAGGCGGGCCGGGAGCAGTGTTCTGGATGTGGGTCATTGCCCTGTTTGGTGCTGCCAGTTCATTCGTAGAGTCTACATTGGCACAATTATATAAGGTGAGAGGCAAAGACTCTTTCATTGGCGGTCCCGCTTATTATATGCGGAAAGGATTGAAACAACCGTGGATGGGTACTGTATTTGCCATACTCATTACGATCACTTTCGGCTTCGCCTTCAACTCCGTACAAAGCAATACGCTGTGTGCAGCTTTTGAACATGCGTTCGGTTTCGACCATGCCATCGTAGGAGGGGTTATTACCATAGCCACGCTGCTTATTATCTTCGGTGGTGTACAGCGCATTGCTAAAGTGAGCAGCATTATTGTCCCCATTATGGCATTGGGATATATTGCTTTGGCACTGATTATTGTAGCTATCAACATCACTGAACTTCCTGCCGTTATCAAACTCATCGTCAGCCATGCCTTCGGCTGGCAACAGGCATTGGGTGGCGGTGTAGGTATCGCATTGATGCAAGGCATCAAGCGGGGATTGTTCAGCAATGAAGCAGGTATGGGTTCCGCTCCCAATGTGGCAGCCACCGCACACGTCACACATCCCGTAAAGCAGGGGCTGATACAGACCTTGGGCGTTTTCACCGATACATTAATTATATGTACCTGCACCGCGTTCATTATACTTTTCAGTGGTGCGCCGCTGGACGGCTCTACCAACGGGGTACAACTTACGCAACAAGCATTGACGAATGAGATAGGTTCAGCAGGAAGCATTTTTGTTGCTATTGCTTTGTTCTTCTTCGCCTTCAGCAGCATTCTGGGTAATTATTATTATGGAGAAGCCAATGTACGTTATCTTACCCGTAAGAAATGGATATTGAACATTTACCGTATTCTGGTAGGTGGTATGGTGCTATTTGGTGCACTCGCTGCACTGGATGTGGCCTGGAGTCTGGCAGATGTCACCATGGGATTGATGGCGCTCTGTAACCTGATTGCCATCAGCCTGCTCGGTAAATACGCTTTTAAACTACTGGAAGACTACCGTGCACAGAAGCGGGTGGGTATCAAAGACCCTGTTTTCACAAAAGACCGCCTCAAAGAGGTAGAAAATGACATAGAGTGCTGGTAAGAGATTTATGATTTATAAATTATGATTTATACAATTGTTGGTGTAAATCAACTTATTTCGTACTTTTGTAACCGCAATTGCCCCGGCAATTATAAATCATAAATCATAAAACATAAATAAGATGGGTATATTTGCCAAACTATTTAAAAAGAATTCCGAGGGTACTTCCTCCAAAAACGTGGAAGATTTCGTGTCACTGACACGCGTTTATTTCCAGTCCGTGATTGCCGCTAATCTGGGAATTACGAACATTCGTTTCGTGCCGGATGTAGCCAACTTCAAACGCCTGTTCAAAATACCGACTCAGGGCGGACGACTGGGACAAGCCGAAAAGACTGCTTCACGCAAAATGCTGATGCAGGACTATGGACTGAGTGAAAACTTCTTCAAGGAAATCGACGCTTCCGTAAAGAAGCATTGCCGCACGCAGAATGATGTGCAGGCATACTTGTTTATGTATCAAGGCTTCTCACAAGACCTGATGATGTTGATGGGTAACTTGATGCAATGGAAGTTTCGCGTGCCCTCTGTTTTTAAAGGCGCACTGCGCAGTATGACCGAAAAGACCGTACATGACGTCTGCACCAAAACCGTATGGAAAAAGGACGATGTACATAAGACGGCTATGGCAGTCCGCCAATATAAAGAGCGTCTGGGATACTCCGAGCAGTGGATGACAGAATACGTGTACAACGTTGTATTACTGGCTAAAAAAGAACCGAAAAACAAAGCCACGGAAGAGAAATAAGCTTGAAATATCTATCAGGCAAAAACTGTTATCAAAAGAAAAAGTTTTCTAAAGAAATAATCAATAAAAAAGGCGAGAAATGATTTTCTCGCCTTTTTTTGTTATTTTTATGCAACTTTTTTGCTCGAAGGAGCAACAACACTTTATGCAAAGAGATTGTTGTAAGATATAGCGGACTTTATCCGCTAAGCCACAGGCAACAAGCTATCAGTGACAAACTATTGCACTGGGTAAGTTAAAAAACTCTGATAAGTTGATAGTTCAAAACCTATTAGTTCAAGTAATCTGATTATTCAGAAGATTTCATAATTTAGAATATCCGATAACTCAGAAGATTTGATAATTCAAATAGTTTGATTTAGGCTCAGTAAGTCAGGCAACCTTTCAGGCTATCAGAGTTACCCGTAGCTTATAACTTTTAACTCAGCTTGTTACTTGCAACTTGTAGCTCGTAACTCGTAGTTATTTCAGTATTAATCATTAAAAAACAACCGCTTATGAAACAAAAGAAAATGCTTGCACTCACTTTATCCCAGTTGAAGCAACTTTATCGAAATGAACTTCCCGAAATTGTACGCATCGCCGAACAGAGCGACGGTACGGAAAGCTTCAAGCAAGGCATTTCGGAATTCATTACCAATCAGGCTGATACGGAAAGTGAAGTTGTCAGGCAAATTCGACTTCTGATTGAATATGACGGCCAGGAAGTCCATGAACTTTCTACCGATGAACAAATGATTGTTTCTACCCTGTCACTTCTATACATGTTTCTTATCGGAAATCTGGAAGAAGATGTGGAAACAGACGTGTTCCTGGATATTTTCCAGCAATTCAAACGCTTACAGCATCCTGCTGCCCCACTCCCCGCACCCCAACGCGTCAAAACGTGGACCGAGCGCTGGCCCAGCGGACTGGACGAAGACGTACAACTGATCCATGCCAAAAATAAAGAGCGTATTCTGCACGCATTGATACAGAAGATAGAGCACCGTACCGCTGTTTCCCGCTACCACTTTGAAGAGGGCATCAGCTACGAAGAGAAATACCGCCTCGTCAACGAATGGTGGAACGATTTCCGTTTCCATCTGGCCATGGCTGCCAAAAGCCCTACAGAACTGAATCGCTTTCTGGGCAATTCACTTTCTGCTGAAACCATGTATCTGTTATCTCGTGCCCGCAAGAAAGGAATGCCTTTCTTCGTTACGCCTTACTATCTGCACTTGTTAAATCCCGGCAGTACAGGATACAACGATGAATCTCTGCGCAGCTACATCCTCTACTCCCCGCAACTGGTGGAAACCTACGGACAAATCCGCGCTTGGGAACGTGAAGACATAGTAGAAGCCGGAAAACCCAATGCGGCCGGCTGGCTCCTGCCCGACGGGCACAATATCCACCGTCGTTATCCGGAAGTAGCCATCCTCATTCCCGATACCATGGGACGCGCTTGTGGCGGGCTTTGTGCTTCCTGCCAGCGTATGTATGACTTCCAGAGCAAACGACTCAATTTTGAGTTTGACTCCCTGCGTCCTAAAGAAACATGGGAAAAGAAATTGCGCCGTCTGATGACTTACTTCGAGGAAGATACCCAGTTGCGTGATATCCTCATCACAGGTGGAGATGCCCTCATGAGTCAGAACAAGACGCTGAACACAATTCTGGAAGCCATTTACCGTATGGCTGCCCGTAAACGGAAAGCCAATCAGGAACGCCCGGAAGGAGAAAAGTATGCCGAATTACAGCGTATCCGCCTCGGATCGCGTTTGCCAGCTTATCTGCCAATGCGTATCAACAATGAATTGGTAGAAATTCTGCGAACTTTCAAGGAGAAAGCATCCGTCATCGGTATCCGTCAGTTCATCATTCAAACGCATTTCCAAACTCCATTGGAGGTTACTCCCGAGGCAAAGGAAGGTATTCGCAAATTATTATCGGCAGGCTGGCTGATTACCAACCAACTTGTGTATAACGTAGCTGCCTCACGTCGGGGACATACCACCCGCCTACGCCAAGTACTTAACGAACTGGGAGTTGTCTGTTACTATACATTCTCCGTAAAAGGTTTCGAAGAAAACAACGCAGTCTTTACACCAAACAGCCGTTCCATGCAGGAACAGCAAGAAGAAAAGCGTTTCGGCAAACTAAATAAAGAAGATGCCTTCAACCTGTCTGCATCGCTCGAAACCGCACTTGATCCTGCATCCTGTATCCGCCACTTCCTGAAGATACATCATCTTCCGTTTCTTGCCACAGACCGCAGCGTGTTAAACCTGCCCGCCATTGGCAAGAGCATGACGTTCAATCTGGTAGGAATGACCGAAGACGGAAAGCGCATCCTTCGTTTCGACCACGACGGAACACGTCGCCACAGCCCGATAATCAATCAACTCGGACAGGTATATATCGTAGAGAATAAATCCATAGCCGCCTACCTGCGACAACTGCGTGCCATGGGAGAAGATGTGGAAGACTACGCAAGTATCTGGAATTATACGGAAGGCAAAACCGAATCACGGTTCAGCCTGTACGAATATCCGGACTTCCCCTTCCGCATCACAGAAAAAATGAGTAATCTGGAAATAGCAGAGTAACTTCCGGAAATAATCTATACTTTTGCATAAGAAAATCACAGAGTCGTCTGAGAAGTCTGAATCATATTCCGGGCTTTTCAGACATTTTTTATCCTAAAAATAGTAAGTATGGAAATCGAACGGCACCCTTTAGAACCCTTTCTTCCTGCTAACGCCCGTTTGCTGATGCTGGGAAGTTTTCCACCTCAAAAGAAAAGGTGGTCGATGGAGTTTTATTATCCGAACTGGAACAATGATATGTGGCGGATTGTAGGACTCTTGTTCTTCAATGATAAGAACCATTTTCTGAACGAAACGGCAAAAGCTTTCGACAAAGATCGCATTATCCCTTTCCTACAAGAAAAAGGCATTGCCCTATTTGATACAGCTACCGCCATACGACGGTTGCAAGACAATGCATCCGACAAATTTCTGGAAGTTGTAGAACCTACGGATATCGAGGGCATGCTCCGTCGCTTACCGGAATGTAAAGCCATAGTTACTACAGGTGAGAAAGCAACGGAAACTTTATGCGAACAATTCTCTCTTGAAAAGCCGAAAGTGGGAGATTTTACAGAGTTTGTTTTTGATGGCAGACCTATGCGACTCTATCGGATGCCCTCTTCTTCGCGCGCTTATCCGCTTGCTTTAGAAAAAAAAGCAGCAGCCTACCGCATTATGTATCAGGACTTACAGATGTTATAAGACGAGAGAGCGTTAAAATAATCGCTCATCCCTCTTGCATATTTGAAAGTTTACATTACCTTTGCAGCCGCAAACACGGGAGTAGCTCAGTTGGTAGAGCACTGGTCTCCAAAACCAGGTGTCGGGAGTTCGAGCCTCTCCTCCCGTGCAAGATGAAAATAGCTGCAAGTTTTTACTTGCAGCTATTTTTGTTTATAAACCCGTCATAAACGAGTATTCAAAGCCTGTCATTTCAAATCTACAGTCTGAGTAAAGCTCTGACCGAAACGATTTGTTGCTACGATCTTCACTGATTTAGCCTTATCCGTAGGACGTACCCGGAATAAGTGTGATGTATGATATCCTGTAGCCTTTCCTTCTTTCATTGTAATATAATCCTGATCCTCATCGTCAAAAGCCTCCATTACGCCCGGTTTCTCAACACCGTCTTCATAGTAGGATAACTTCCATGCCGGATCATAATCCCAGACATTAACCACCAGATACTTAGGTTGGCTCTGAAACTCACCCGGCTTATACACACGAAACTGATAATCGAATGGACGACCGGTAGCCTTATACTGCCAGGAGATGTCATCACCAGTCACATTTACCACCAGATAACCATTGGGAGCACCGCAACGATTTACATGTCCTGCCCACCAGGCACCACAAGCTGCACCAATATTATGTTCATAGATAACAGGAGTCACAATGCGGTTTTCATAAAAATGAGTATGACCGACAAAGATATGCGTCTTATAATCTTTTAGTATCTCAAAAAGTTGTTCGGCATTACGAGCATTGGCTCCTCCTCTACCCGTACTGTTAGCCGTAGGAGCATGAAGATTCAACAGTACGGTAGTACCCGGCTTCACATAGCTCAGATCCTTTTTCAACCATTCCAATTGTTCAGGGGTAAACTGCTCCGTATATTTCTTCTTACCTTTATAATCTATGTCTTTCATCGAAATAATATGCACTTTCCCTACATTAAGAGAATAATCCGTCGGTCCAAAATGCTCACCAAATACCAATTCCCCGTATTCTTCCTTATTCGTAGCGAGGCTCAGTGCCGTATATTGCTGATCAAAGTCGTGATTACCAATCACATGATACATAGTTAAGTCCAAATCAGAGATAACCTTCTTATACGAATCATACAAAGGCATAACATCCCAGACGATATCTCCCAGAACCATTCCGTAAACTTCCTGCGAAGATAATTGCTTCAATGTTTCCTCCAAATCAACCACAGTTTCCGAAGCAAAGCGATCCAACTGTTCCTCATTTCTTGCCTGCGGATCAGAGATAGCTATAAAGGTAAAATCCTGAACCGGCTGTTCTCTCTTCACCAAGCTGAAATCACAACGATTCTTTTTCTTTTTTGCATCAATCCGGGCATAATAGCCAACAGGCAATGCATTCTCTACATTAGTTTTGTAGTCCGCCGGAACAGAAAGATACACGAATTTAGACTGTGCGGGATCAGATACCAACTGATAACGCCCTTTATCATCAGTCTGCGTAAAATTAACGCCATCTGTCACAACAACACCTGTAACAGGTTGTTTCTGCGTATCTGTCACCACACCACTTACGACAATCTCTTTTTTAACGGGTTGGTCTGCTGCATACCCTCCTGCTGCAAATAAGTTCAGCAAAAGCAGCAAGGATAAAAAACGAATTGATTTCATGTTTCTTCTCTTTTTAGAATTTTAATTTCACGGCAAAGTAAACCCTAAAAAGCAAAAGAAAGATGTCATTCACATTACATTCCTATAACACGACCCGATTCATTAACGAATGTCAATCAGTTTATGTGTTTGCAGACTTAACCGCCATTTAGGATGTTGCATGACGCACGCCACTGTTTCCGCAGTATTACTACATGAACATGGTTGCAGAAAGAAATATTCAGCAGGAAGCAACTCGTAGACTCCAATATCTTGACCTTCGTAAACGACCTTCACCTCATCCATACGGGTAATCCCCAACTTCACCCCTTGCTTGGGAGAACAAGTCACCCAATCAATATTTGGGGGCAATGGATTCGTTCCATTCGTTTCGATACAGACATACTTTCCCGCCTGGTGCAAACGGTCGATAAAAGCCTCATCAACCCAAAGAGAAGGTTCTCCCCCCGTCAAGATAACCGTAACAGCCGGATACTTTCCTACTTCGGCAATAATTTCATCATCGGACATCAGCACACCTTCTTCATGCCGTGTATCGCAAAAAGAGCATTTCAGATTGCAACCGGAAAAGCGGATAAAGACAGCAGGCGTGCCGGTGTGATAGCCTTCACCTTGCAAGCTATAAAAAATCTCATTAATCTTTCTCATAAAAAATATTTGTGCCGGCTTTCAGTAGGGTTATTCTTTCTCATAAGTGGCTACATTGGATTCAGATTCCTGCACCTCGACTTTGAAGCAAGTAGGTATCTGCTCACATATCCAGCGGGCTATATTCTCTGCGGTAGGATTGAATGGAAGAACCTCATTCAAATTACGATGATCTAACTTTCCTTTCACCGTTTCTTTGATGTGACTGAAATCAACTACCATTCCATCGGCATTGAGTTCCCGGGAACGGCAGTAGACTGTGATAATCCAATTGTGACCATGCAGATCCTCACATTTGCTGCGATAGGAAAGTTTCAGGCTATGGGCAGCTGATATTTCCATGCGTTTGATAACTGTATACATATTCTTGTTAATACGCTAATTAAGAAAATACTTTGTCTGTTGTCGCACCTAATGTCACCTCGGCACGGCACAAAAGTACAAAAATTCTAAGGATTACAGTTTAAATCTTCCGCTTTTATTCATAAACACAAAGTGAATTGGCAACCTTACGCTCCCCTTTATTATCATAAAGTTTATTGTCAGTAAGCTTGTTTACAATTCCATTATCCGGTGCAGAAGCACTCCAGAGTGTAGTAGAACCACCACCATCCAGGTTCAAAGCTTTCCTTGCACCCAATACACGAAGAAGATGTGTCAACTCAGGGATATTGATACCTTCCGCCTTACCTTCGAAACGGCCCGCAACCGCAATCAGAAATACCGTTCCATCCTTCATCAGAGCTACGGCACTCCGTGGATGTTTAGTCTGAACGAATGACCGGTTACAAGCAGACAAGTCACAAGTTTTTCCATCCAGCAGCATCAACGGGCCGGAAACGAGAATACTCCCTTCTTTCTGTTCGCAAGTTTTCTCATCCTGTTTCTTCCAAGCTATGATGTCCAGTTTCCCTTTATCTATTTTCACGGCACCATTGGATACAGTACTGAGTACACCGGTCGCAGTAGTATCCACCACCACCCCGTCTTTCCTCAAATAGCAGATAGAAGTTCCTTGCTTGATATTGAAATAAGAACCGTTAATAGCCACCACTGCACCGGAACGACGGGCAGCATTACTGGTTTCTTCTTTAGGAGAATGAATTAAAATGTCAAACCGATGTCGTTCCGGTTTGATTTCAAGAATAGTGACATGCTGCGGAACACCATACAAAGAAACGAACTCCGCTTCGCGACAAAGTACACCTTTTCCCATAGAAGTTACATTCCAATGAGCAGTAACAAGTGCTAAAGAATCTGCAGTGGTCTGTGCCACCACAACAAATACATTACACAGTATCAGCAATAGCGTGAAGACGGATTTTCTCAAATACATGTTTTGACTTTATTGAAAATTCTTCGCAAACATAAGCATTTAAAGTGAATGTCAGATAACAAAGCAAACAGAACTTTCTCCGTAAACAAAAAAAGAGTACTTTTGCGGCATGAAAACCCTTTATATAGCACTTGGTACACTCTCTTTGGCACTTGGTATCCTCGGCATTTTTCTGCCGTTGCTACCCACTACTCCATTTCTGCTACTCACGGCTGCACTCTACTTTAAAAGTTCGCCTCGCCTGTATAACTGGTTATTAAATCATAAGCATCTCGGCCCTTATATCCGCAACTTTCGTGAAAACAAAGCCATCCCTCTACGTGCAAAGATAATTTCCATCTCGCTGATGTGGATCACCATGCTCTACTGCGTGTTTTTTATCATACCGTATATATGGGTAAAAGTAATACTCCTGATTATTGCAGCAGGAGTAACCTATCATATCCTTTCATTTAAGACGCTGAAGTAGACGCTTATTTAACCGCTCCACCTATCTGTTCAAAGAATTCCCCCAACCCCTTACGTGCATCAGCTAGTTTATCCTCCCAATGCTTCACGGAGTTCTGTCCTATGATATCCGTCACATACTTCACAGCAATAAAAGGCACGTTCTTGGCACGGCAAGCAAAGGCTTGCGCAAAAGCTTCCATATCGACCACATCGCCTTTCACATCCGAAAGTTCCGTCAGAAAAGTATCGCCTGTATTACAAATGCCTTCTCCTGCCCAATGCATACAGTATCCCTTCTCTGCCAGCAAAGTAGAAGAATCAATCTCATATTCCAAGCCCATATCGGCTAACTTCTGCATATCACGATCTATAAAATGACGGCACACCAGAATATCTCCTACCTGGCAATCAATGCTTCCCGCCGTACCTACGTTGATCACCAAGTCCGGCTTGGCCTGATTGAGCACTTCAGAAACATAATAAGCTGACTTCACTTTGCCTACTCCTGTACGAATATAGCCGATGTGAACTTCTTCCTCTCCTATCAATCCGGGAAACTTTAACTCCGTAAACTCACCCTGTACGGCGTAAGTAACTAAAATTTTCATACTGCATCTTTTTATTTTGAGCGAGTAAATGTACAACTTTTTTTTAGAAACTAAAATTCATCCACTTGCGACTTAATCTTTTCGATCTGTCTGATCAAACAATCCATCTTCCGCCTATTCTTTTTAATCATTACAGGACGCAGAACAAACCAATTAAGGGCAATCCATAAAAACAAAACAGAATACGCTATCAGTCTGAACGTAAAAGATGAATTAAGAGTATATTCATACATATAAAGAAGGATACCGAAGGATAGCAAAATGAAATATAAACTCATTACCTTAGTCTGCATGAAAGTTTCTTTCCCTTTCAGCATAAGCAAATTATTCAGATAATCGATATTCGACTGTTTCTCGTCCAATGACCTATACAAAGAAGTTATCTTCCGATTGACCACCACCACAATACACATCGGCAAGATTCCCACAATGATTCCAATCTTAGTACTCAAGAATTGCGGTTTGAAATAGATCCAGATAAATATCATAAAAAGGATAGTCAACACTAAGATAACATCAAGAAATATCCCACTTTTAAGACCGCTCTTTCTGAAACGGCTGATCTTATTCAATATTTCAGATTGATCGGCAGCCGGAACAGCCTGCCTGTTCCACAATTCTTTTATATCAATATTACTCTCCATATTCTTTGAATTTTCTTGTTAACTGGGCTTTTATACGATGAATTCTTACACGGACATTACTCTCCGACAATCCAATGATTTGCGCTATATCCGCTTGCCTGACATCTTCCAGCTCCAGCGAAATGATAATGCGGTCTATCTCCGAAAGCTCTGCAATAAACTTGTATAGTAACTGAATCTGCGGCTCAATATCCGTCTTTTCATCTTCAAATAAATCGGCAGGAAACTGCGTAGATAAGATTTGCTTCTTCCGTTCCAGTTGACGCAGGCAGTTATTGGTTGCAATACGAAATATCCAAGTATCAATATTGGCTTCATTCCTGAAGGTGGGCAGATATTGCCAGACTTTAATAAAAGTTTCCTGAGCCATGTCCTGAGCTAAGCTGTAGTCATTTACATACCCCATGCATAAGCGGAATATTTTATTCCAGTACCTCCTATATATATCTTCAAATTCCACTTAACGCTCTTTTATAAATTCACAAATTTGATGAATGAACCATTCCCTATCATCAAACATCACAAAATGCAAGCCTTTATCTGCATACCTGATTTGTGCTACTGACAAATTCTTATATTGATTCTTAATGACCGTATCTATATGTTTGAAATAAGGCTCCAAAAGTACGAGAGAAGGAACAACTATATTCTTTATACATTCCCTTAAATCTGTATTCGAGAAATCACAGAATAGTTTAGCATACGTCTTTCTGTCAGATGCCAATCCCCAGTTTACTATTTCGGCAAATCTCAATGAATCAGTGGTAAGCGTTGCCGCACTCATTCTTTGCATTTGCACAAATTGCTCCTCATCCATAGCTGTAATCCTGTCAATCAGATCAGTGCAGTCATTATCAGGAGCAGATTTAAAATCAGGAACTGTCAAAGCCATCAGACAAGGCAAGGCATCTACAATCACAATCTTTCCTGTAAGCTCCGGGAATTCAGCCGCAATTGCAAGTGTCAAACCACCTCCCATACTATGCCCCATAAGAATAGGTTTCTCTATCCGCTCCTCTTTGATAAACTTTGCAATCTGCATTTTCCATCTTTCGAATGATGGACACTCTTCAGGTGCAACGCCCGAGAAGCCCGCCATCGTCAGCACATAGCAGGTATAGCTGTCTTTCAGTACGCTGACTGTTTCTGCCCAGACATCACCCGAGCATGCAAAACCGGGTATAAATATAACCGCTTGTTTTCCTGTTCCCGATTTTACTACCGAAAAAGGATAATCCTGTGCAAAAATCAAAAGAGAAGTTCCCAATAACATCAGGGTCAAAAGTAATCTTTTCATCGCCATATATTCTAAAGTTTTTCCTTTAGATACGGACCACTCCGGAATGTTACAAGAAAAAGAGAATAGTATCGGAAAACTTCAATCTGATTTCTGTCTATTCTATAAGTTTTCCGGATATATCATTTGTTTAGCCATCCAGAAATTAGTAAGAGAAAGCCAGCTACTCTGATCACAAAGTCTGCTTTCATTATTTTATAATATACGTTTTCAGTGCCTCCACATATTCCTCAAAGGCGTCCACCCCCTGCGGTGTAATTTTGCAGAGAGTACAAGGCATTTTTCCTTTGAACGTCTTTGTCACCTCCACATAGCCTGCTTTATTGAGCTTGTCAATCTGCACGCTGAGGTTACCGGCCGTTGCCCCTGTTTGTTGGCGGATAAAGACAAAGTCTGCCTCTTCGACGCCAATAAGCAACGACATCACCGCTAAACGCAGCTCAGAGTGGAGCAAAGGGTTCAGTTCTTTAAACATATCATTCGTTTTTCTTTCGTTTACTACTCAACAATGCAAATAGGGATATACCCAACAGGGGCAGATGATACAGTCCCAGATAAAATCCGGTATCAGTGGCAAAATTGCCCATATTGTAACATCCTATAATAACCCCTACCATTGCCGTCACCCGCAACACAACCCTGCTTACACTCCGCTTACTCAATATCAGCAAAGTAAGAAAGACAGGCGTCATCGGGCAGAAGCCCAGCACAGCGCCGCTATCCAGCAGATAGTGCAACCGGAAGTCGGGCAAAGCCGTACGTAAATCCATCGGCCACCACAGGCAGAATAGAGCAACAGGAATTGTCCAACCCGTTTTCCAGGTAATATTATCAAAAGAGAATACGGTATTACCCTTCCACGCAGACCAAAACCAGATAAATGCCACAAATCCCATCATCACCACATTCACCGTCACCATGCTGAAACCGTACTGTTCCGTCACAGCCATATTTTGTATCACGGCATACAGCAGATAGAAACACCCTGCAATCGCCATAAAACATCTGCTGAACTTACCTCTACAGACAATAACAGCCATCAGAGCCAATATCATTACTATCTGAAAATAAACAGCATAAGCGTACATATCCATAATAAAGGCATGCCCCAGTGTATAAAATATCAAATCTCCCGCAGCCTCAAACTTAAAGCCTTTCGTCGCCACCGGCATCAAAAGGAACTGCAAAAGTACAAGTAACAAAAAGAACTTCCAAGAAGTCAGGAAATTCTCGAAACGACTTTTTGTCACGCACCGCCTCCTTTCTTCACTTTATAGTTCAGGAAATGTCCCGGGATAACCATCATAAAAATAAAAGCCAATGCAAAAAGCAATATCTGGTCGAATCCGTGTATAAAGAGGCAACCTAATGACGACAGAGCTCCCAAAGTTCCTCCTATAGTCACTACCTTCATGTTTACAATAAGACCGGTCAACGCCGTACCCATTCCCATTATCAGCAGTATGATGAACAAGACAGGCAAACTCCAGTAGAAGATAGCGACCCAGGTTATCAGAAAACCACCCAGCCCAAATACGGTCCAGACGTACCCTAATATCCGGTCGATATAGGTTCGTGCCATCTTCTGCTTCTTCCGGTTTATCCACAAGGTAGCAGGAAAAGAAATCGCGGGCAACAGGAACCACATCCATTGCCAGTTGTAATTACCGGTTTCTTTCAGGAGAAACCAAATCACCAGAGATATCACCGTACACAAATATCCCCATATCAGAAAAGGCATTCCGGCGTTCTCAGCCATCTTGTACTTTGCGTTCTGTATCATGTGAGTGATGAGTTCCAAACTCTCTTTCTCAGTCATATTTTTATTATCCATTACCAACTATTTTATTTATCCGAAATCATACAAACGAACATTCATTCCTTATCTTACATTAAATAATAAAACAGGAAGAACAGCAGAAACAATAAACACAGGGTTAATATCAGCAACAGCCTTGTCGTCACAGCATATTGTCTGGTAAGCAACTTTTTCTTTAATAAAAGTACCTCGCCGAATGTCAATACAGCCAACCAGGCATAACCATAAAAAGTCGTGATATGCCAAACATCCTTCGACCCCATGTATACTGCAAAAAACAGGTAATCAGAAATCAACGATATCCCAACGGCAAGCGATGCCACCACAAGGGCTTTTTTCATCAGATTCCCTGTTCTATTTTCAGAAGCCAGACAAATATAAATACCTGCCGCCCAGAAAAGAGGATTCACCGTAAGCATCAACAGTATTCCCAACTGCGGATTATGGCTCCAGGGAACCCATAATACGACATTGGAAAGCCAATACATGCACATTATCATCAGTATCGTAACCGTCCACCATAATTGGCTCTTTTGTTTATTTAATCTTGCAACATCCATCATTTCATGTCTACTTTAGAAATTAATAATCTGTGAGATCGAGCACCTTCACCAGCAAGAAAGCCAGCAACACCATGTTTCCAATGAGAAGACAGCCTAGAAGTGAGTTCATAGTATTTCCTCCAGTTAGTTATTTGAAACATAGTTTTCTTTCTTTGCGGCAATATTCAGCATGTGCCCGGGAATAATCATTGCAAAGACAGCAGCCACAGCGAAACAAAGTAAAGAAACATAGGTAGGAGCATCTTCTCCCATTGCTGCAAACACCATATACAAGCCTATCGCCAACCCGATTGACGAGAAAAGATAAAAAGCCTTGTAGCGAACAATAACACCTGTAATAATACTCCCCAACGACATAATCAATGTTCCTAACGGCAAGATAAATTCAAACTGTTTCATACAGGTAGCTCCTATTGCCACAGCCATACAAAGTCCACCCAGTATACGCCATATTTCAGTCAACACCTTATCCGAATAGGCTTTAGTCCGTTTCTCTGATTTATGTTCTAAATATATTCCCAAAGGAATTCCAATAACAGGTATCCCCCAAAAGCCCCACATCCAATGAGGGTCTTTTGTAAAACATAAGCCTGCGTACACAACTAAAGTCGCTATGGTTCCAATATATCCCCACAACAGAAATATATTTCCGCTACCCGCATCTAGATTACGACGTGTATTCTGTATCATTTGGGAGATGAGTTCTAAACTCTCTTGCTCGGTTATTTTTCTATCTTCCATAATTTATTGATTTAATGCAATTACTCTTTTGTGTGTCTTCTGTTCAACCGATGTCCGGGAATAATCAACATAATAACAAAACAAACAGCAAAGGCAGGATACATAAAGTTGAATTCAGGCGGATTAAACAAGATATGCGATATCATAACCACGGATATTGCCAATGCACAACCAGCAGCATTTCTCATCCATGAATCATTTATGATACTCCCCGTAATATTAACTCCCAATGAACACAGCAGCAGAATAATCGGCATCAATAATAACATGGAGTCAAAATAGAGAGCGGCTATTATAGAAATACCAATTCCATATTGCCCGATATTACTCCAGATAGCAAGTAAAACCTTATCTGTATAAGTCAAAACCGGCTTATCTTCCTTTTTCTTCAACCAGTGCATCACCGGAAAACCAATAACCGGTATAGCCAGCCATAGCCAATTCCAAAGCGGATTACCAGTTATCAGAATCAGAACATAAACCACAAGCGCAGTTATCGTACAAAGATACCCCCATAGCAAAAGAATATTCACATTCCCCAACCGAAGGTTTTTCTTACTATTCTGTATCATCTGCGTGATAAGATCCAAACTCTCCTTTTCAGTCATTTTCTTGTCTTCCATAACAGTGTTTCTCTTTATATATAAAATTATTTTTTTGCTTTGTCCTGTAAGGCCTTTACATCTTTCAACTCTACATCAATCGTTTTTGCTTCAGCCGTCATGTCCAAATCTACAATCGCGCAATTCTCTGCTGGTATCCCGTCTTCCCGGTCCAGTTGATAATTACCGTTTTCATCGTGATAGACATACAATTTACATTTTCCTTCGGGCACTTCTTTTAATACAAGTGTTACCGTATCCCCCGTAGCATCCACCATTGCATATTGCCCTTTATCGGCAGCAATCATCACCTTTCCTTTTGCAGAACGAATGTTCTTCACTTTCACTGTCAAGTCACTCTGTGCTGATACCGAGACAGCACATACGCTTACAACAAACAATGCAACCCACTTAAAACCAATCGTTTTCATAACTGTACATCTATTAAAATTCTACAATAATCATACATTTCGGGTTCGAACTCCGATGCAAAGATAGATGGTTTATTTTATAAACCAAATTATTTTATAAATTAATTTATGAAAAATAAAAAGAAAGTTTTCGAGAAGGTACGAATACTCCGGAATTAATTCACAAGTGCACAGGAATGAAGCTCAGGATGACAGATACTCAGTAAACCATCACCTAATAGAGACGAATAATTCCACCATTGCAAAAAGCTACCCCTTACGCTGCAAGAAACTAATACCTACCTTACAAGAAACTAATCCCGGCATTGCGATGAACTAATATTTTCTTGCATATTATTATTCATACAATATATATTATAGTTTCTTACAACAAATGTTGTAATAAAGAAATATAATTGTTGTATGAAACTTTTATAGCTGTTGTATGAATAGTAATATGCAAGAAAATATTAGTTCATCGCAATGCCGGGATTAGTTTCTTGTAAAAATAGGAATAGTTTTAGGCATCCGCCAAACAAACCCTTTTCAGTCCGCATAAGTGCCGTTTTCATGTTATTTCGATGCTCAGGCAACATTTTTCCCTGAAAAGTTTTTGTAATCTCCAAGTTAATTGTATTTTTGTGTACAATTTTGGTATAGTAATGACTGACGAAGAAAAGAAGCGATTAAGTACCTTTGAAGCGAGACTGCGCCATTTGATCTTTTTGTATGATGAATTGAGGCGCGAAAATGCTGAATTAAAGCAACTTCTAAAAACTAAACAAGAAGAATGCGAGCAGGTACATGCTGAATATGAAGCTTTGGAAGATGACTATACGAACCTAAAAACAGCAATGACAATCAGCCTTAACGGCAGCGACGTAAAAGAGACGAAACTGCGATTGTCCAAATTAGTGCGTGAAGTCGATAAATGCATCGCTTTGTTGAATGAATAACAAGATGTATGAACGATAAGATAAAGATAAACCTACAGATGGCAGGCTCCACCTATCCCCTCACCATATTGCGTGAAGAGGAAGAAATGGTGAGAGAAGCAGCCAAACAGGTGGATATACGGCTCAATGCGTATCGAGAACATTACCAGAATGTGACTCCTGAGAAGATTATAGCCATGGTGGCCTATCAATTTGCCTTGGAGAACCTGAAAATGAAAAAACGAAACGACACTCGTCCGTATGCCGACAAGATAGAAGAACTGACAGAGGTGTTGGAAACATACTTCAAAGGACTGTAAACGTCCGGAAGCTTTTCCTCAAAATACCAAAGCCAGCAAAAGAATTAGAAAATCCACGCACTGTGTGAAAGTGTCCCTTCTGAAAACAAGGGTGGCTTTCTTGCAGTGCGTTTTTTATTTATATACTTAAAACAAATTGAAATGACAGTAACAATACTAGTATCCATTGCCTGTTTCATTATCGGTGGATTTCTGTCGTACATGTTCTTCAAGCATGGTTTGAAGTCCAAATATGACAACATTCTGAAAGAAGCCGAGGCTGAAGCGGAAGTGATTAAAAAGAATAAGTTGCTTGAAGTAAAGGAGAAGTTCCTGAACAAAAAAGCAGACTTGGAGAAAGAAGTGGCGATCCGCAACCAGAAAATTCAGCAAGCGGAGAACAAGTTGAAACAACGTGAGTTGGTGCTGAACCAACGCCAGGAAGAGATACAGCGTAAGAAGTCGGAAGCCGAAGCGGTGAAAGAAAACCTGGAAGCCCAGTTGGTTATTATCGACAAGAAGAAAGACGAACTGGATAAACTGCAACAGCAGGAAATTGAGAAACTGGAAACCATTTCCGGACTCTCGGCCGAAGAAGCTAAAGAACGCATGATCGAATCTTTGAAAGAAGAGGCCAAAACACAGGCACAGTCTTTCATCAACGACATCATGGACGATGCCAAACTGACGGCAAGTAAGGAAGCAAAACGTATTGTGATACAATCTATCCAGCGTGTAGCTACGGAAACTGCCATCGAAAACTCAGTGACCGTGTTCCACATTGAATCGGATGAAATCAAGGGACGTATTATCGGTCGCGAAGGCCGTAATATCCGTGCGCTTGAAGCAGCAACGGGTGTGGAAATCGTAGTAGACGATACACCGGAAGCTATCGTATTATCGGCTTTCGACCCTGTACGTCGTGAAATTGCCCGCCTGGCACTGCATCAGTTGGTGACTGACGGACGTATCCACCCGGCACGTATCGAAGAAGTTGTATCTAAGGTACGCAAGCAAGTGGAAGAAGAAATCATCGAAACCGGTAAACGTACTACGATTGACCTCGGTATCCATGGTTTGCATCCTGAACTGATCCGTATTATCGGTAAGATGAAATATCGTTCTTCTTATGGTCAGAACCTGTTGCAGCATGCCCGCGAAACAGCCAACCTCTGCGCTGTGATGGCATCGGAACTGGGTCTGAACCCCAAGAAAGCAAAACGTGCCGGATTGCTGCATGATATCGGTAAAGTGCCCGATGAAGAACCGGAATTGCCGCATGCACTCTATGGTATGAAGCTGGCTGAGAAATTCAAAGAAAAACCGGATATCTGCAACGCTATCGGTGCCCACCACGATGAAGTGGAGATGACGAGCCTTCTGGCACCCATCGTACAGGTATGTGATGCTATCTCAGGTGCCCGTCCGGGAGCACGCCGCGAAATTGTTGAAGCTTACATCAAGCGACTGAACGATCTGGAACAGTTGGCAATGGCCTATCCGGGTGTGACGAAGACGTATGCTATCCAGGCAGGTCGTGAGTTGCGCGTAATCGTTGGTGCCGATAAGATTGACGACAAGCAGACTGAAAACCTTTCCGGTGAAATCGCGAAGAAGATACAAGATGAGATGACGTATCCGGGACAAGTGAAGATCACGGTAATCCGTGAGACACGCGCAGTAAGTTATGCGAAATAAATTGTAAAGATTGAAATTAGTGATAAAGAGGTGGGGAAACAAAAAATCCCTGCCTCTTTTTGTTTTCTTTGCTATTCACGAAACTGTTTCTTATTTTTGCATCCACAAACCAAATAATCCTGATTGTCAATTATGGAGCCATATCAATTTGAAGTTTGTGCCAACTCCGTAGAGAGTTGCCTTGCCGCACAGGCAGGGGGAGCAAACCGGGTGGAGCTATGTGCCGGAATACCGGAAGGAGGTACTACCCCATCTTACGGAGATATCGTCATTGCCCGGGAAGCCTTAACAAAGACTCTTTTGCACGTCATCATCCGTCCCCGTGGCGGAGATTTTCTGTACTCCCCCATCGAGCAACGCATTATGCTGAAGGATATCGACAACGCCCGTCAATTGGGAGCAGACGGAGTTGTATTCGGTTGTCTTACCGCTAAAGGAGATGTAGACCTGTCCTTAATGAGGCAGCTGATCGAAGTATCACAAGGCATGTCCGTTACGTTCCATCGTGCTTTCGACGTATGCCGCAATCCGCAGGAAGCGCTGGAGCAAATCATAGAGTTAGGTTGTAACCGTATTCTTACTTCCGGTGCACAGGCCACGGCCGAACAGGGCATCCCTTTATTAAAGAAATTGCAGCAGCAGGCAGACGGGCGTATTATCCTACTGGCAGGTTGCGGAGTAAATGAAAATAATATCGCTCACATCGCCACGGAAACCGGTATCCGGGAGTTCCACTTCTCAGCAAGAGAGACTATCGAAAGCAAGATGCTGCATAGGAACGGAACTGTTTCGATGGGGGGTACTGTGAACATAGAAGAATATCAACGCCCTATCACTACTGTAGAACGTGTGAAAGAAACGATAAAGGCATTGACCGGTCTGAAACAGGAAGAGGCTTATAAATAAGCCTCTCCCACTCTACTGTTTCTTTTCTTATAGTCCTTTCTTCATTCTCATCATAGTCCTTTCACCGTTTTCATCAACTGCTCACCTAAGCCAATGGTATAACCTTGTGAAACAAACACCACACGGTTGAAGGTATCGGCAATGATAAATATGGGCAATGTATCTTTGTGTTTCAGCTTCATATTCTTCACAATCTGCTGGACAATGTCTTCTGTGTCGATTCCATAAATCACAGTATCGGGTAAACCGGGAAAGTCAGCAGCACGATATTTGCCGACTTGTTCCTGATTCGGGAAGAGTAATACAAGCTTTCTGCCCCATTTCTCCAAGTCGGTTTTCAAAGCAGAGATATCCCGTAAGGCATGGTTTGTAGGCTCCTGGTTCACTCCAAGAATACCGACAACGAAATATCCACGGCCACAGGCTTGAAGCAGGCTTTGCTTATTACCACCTTCCAATGTTGTGAACAAGCTCTCCGAATTGAAGTTTCCGATAACCTGTACTTCATCTTTGTTTTCACGCATCACCAGTTTCGTTTCTGTACGTCCGCCTGCTTTCACATTCAATGATGTCATTTGCGCCAATACACCACCACTTGCCAGGCGGGTACCGGTTACCAGAATATAATCTCCGGCATCCAGAGACGTTCCCTCCTTCAGCAAACTGCTCCATGTAACGCCGCCACCCATGTCTGTGTCACCCTCATCATAAGACAGTAACTGCAAATTACCCTGCGGAGTTACTTTGGAAATAGTGAAATGAGAATAATATTTCGGATTATCCAATGACTGAATCGGTGTATATTTAGCTGCAAGCCTGCCCCTCTGCGCAGATGCCTGTCCGGCTGCTTCGAAGTTCACATCTATGGCTCCATCGTCAGTTATCAGTTGTACTTTACCCGTCACCTCATCAATGCGTGCAGGCACTCCCATGCTGCGTGCCATGGACACGAAGAAGATATCACGACTGTGGGCATCGGCCAAACGTGCTTTCCACACACCTTCGGGAGATACAGGAGGTGCCCCCAGATTACATTCCTTGTTCACCTGGATGTTCTTTGCCACCCATGCAACCATCTTCATAGGCTCTGCCACATAAGCCTCAACATCTTCTTTCGAGATCACCTTGCCAAAGAAAGTCTTATACGGAGTCAACATTTCATTGCTTACGCGCGGGTTGCGTACATATTTACGGAAATATCCGGTATTCGACGTGCGTACACGAGACTGCATGTGATCTATCAACACATCCAACCGGACATCACGAAGGTCTTTTGCCGAAATCTGCTGCAAAAGGTCTATTCCTCCTTTCCTGGAGTTCTCAGAACGCAGACGAGTCATGAACTCATAAATTACTCTGTAGTTCCCACGGGCGGCAATAAGAATCTTAGCTACTGCATCCCGATCTAATTTATAATCTCTCGCAAAGTTGCGTGCCGCCTCTTCCGAAATGAATTTACCGACATAGGCATTACGGATAGAATCTTCTATCGCCAGTCTACGGTCATTTTCCGCCCGCTGTTCCGGCGTCACGTCGGGTAAGTTGGCACTTTCTGCGGGAGGCACGATGTCAATATCTACTGTGAAGCTGTCACCCGCTTTCTTATCAAGGGTTACAGTCAGTTCCGGTTGCTTGCCAAAAGAAAGTTTGGCAAAACCGAAACGACCATCTTTGGAGGCCCAGACAAGCATATCCCCTTTTCCGGCAGTCAGTCCGCACACACCACCATCGTCGGTATGTTTCGTTGCTACGGTATAGAATTCCGCATAATTGTAGAGTTTGAACTCCACACAGGCGTCAGGAACCGGATTTCCCGCTTCATCTTTCACCATAACCTTGGCTTGCGCTGTAGGCGCATAATTATCAATCACATTGATTTCCGTATACGTGGGGTTAACGGACATTACTTCTTCTTTTCCTTCATAACGTCCGAAAACCTTTGTATGCATCAACATTCCGCGACTGGCAGGGGCATTGAACCAACCAAGATCCAGTACCGGTTCCGGTTCGCAGGCACCCAAGAAATGCCATTTACCATCTGCCCAGGCTTCCACCCATGCATGGTTATCGTCCGTATGTGCCCATCGTGGTGTATAAACCTGCCGTGCCGGAATACCTACCGAGCGAAGTGCCGCCACCAGCAAGGTAGATTCTTCGCCACAACGCCCGTAAGCAGTACTCACTGTTGCCAGCGGTGAACTGGTACGGGCATCGGAAGGCATATAGACGGCTTTCTCATGACACCAATGATTCACTTCCAGGATGGCATCGTATAAAGAAAGGGACTTCACACGATTTTTCAACTCCTTATAGAACACTACCCGCGCACTATCCAGTTGTTCGTTGTTCACCCGCACCGGAAGTACAAAGTGTCGGAACAAATCTTCGGGAATGGTCTTTCCCCAAGGCATTTCCTCTGTGGCACGCTGGGATGCGCGGATATTCATTAAGTGAAATTCACCGGGATAATCAGTAATATCCGCCAGTGGCATATAGGCATAAAGGAATTCCAAGGCTTCCTGCTCATAAGTGCTCAGCGAAGCATCATCCAGTATCGTAAATAGTTCTCCCTGCGGCATCAGAGCCTTCTTTTGCTGAAAGTCCTGCTCTACGCGCGAACGATACGAGGCATCGGTCATGAAATGGGATTCTCCACAGGCAGCAAGCAGACAAAGTAGCCAGCATATTCCGAAAAGTTGTGTAGCTCGTCTCATAATACTTACATTAATTAAGGTGTGAGCTACAAAGTTAAAGAATTATCTGAAGTTTATTTCAGATGTACTACTAAAGTTGTATCCTCAGAGAAAGTAATACTGCATTTTTCGTAGGAAGGGGGGCCCATAACACCTTCAGCATCATTGCTGAAACCAAACTTCTCCACAGGAATACCGAAAGCACCGGTATCCAATTTACCATTTCCATTCTCATCCTGATACATGGAGAAGGCATAAGTTCCTGCCGGGAGTCCTTTACAGGGGATAGACACAACTTTATCCTTCACCTCTACTGCAAAACCAGTAAGCGGCTTCTTCATGAATGTCTCCTGAGAGTTGTAGATGGCGACATAGAGTTTACCAGTCACATTTTCAATACCACGTACTTCCAGAGTAAGATTTTGTGCAGACAGACTTTGAGTTGCAAAAGTCAAAACACATACGAAACTAATAATCATTGCTTTCATTTGAATTGTTTTTAAAGAGTTTATAAATAGATACGCGGACAACACGGATTAGGCGGACGAACGCGGACCTTTCTTTTTAATTAAATTAGAAATTAGAAACATCATAAGCCGCCTTCTTCCCAAGTGTGATAAACACCCCGATATAGAAGAAATGATCGTTTGAAGCCAGAATAGCTTTATTATTCACCCGCCCAAACTCATTTTTCCGACAAAGGATATTGGTAGCAGAAGCATGAATAATCACCTTCTTACTGGGCAGGAATGTCAGTCCGAGATCAAGACTGTTATAAGGCTTTACATGATCATTCATCAAACCCGGCAAATCCGGATTATGATAAGGACGCCCACTGCTGAAACGGTTCGTCAAACCGACTATCGTGCCGATTCGCGGAATGGAATACTTCAGCACTAGGGATGCATTGTGTTGAGTGGCATATTGCGGAGTAGTCAGTTCCGTATATTCCTGAAACTTCCGCTTGGCAATATTATATGTATAGGAAAGTTGGTATTCCAGATTCTTCAGCAGGACACGGTCATTAAAGAATAAGTCGAAACCTTTACTGTAGCCATAACCACCGGAAGTCAGTACTTCCGCTGCATCTACCGTTCCCTTTTCAACCAATGCCAGACGGTCATATTTCTTATAATAAAGTTCAGCTTTGTAGAAACGCCCATCACCCTCATACTGTGCACCCACATTATACTGAATGCATGATTCCGATTTCAACTTGTTCTCCTGAGCCAGCAATCTGCTAACCGGCAACTGTGTATATCGTCCCGCCGTAGCAGAGAGTACTACATCTCCCAAATAGTAATTAACAGCCAGACGGGGTGAGAAATTCACCTTTTCATTCAATGAAGTATATTCTGTGCGGACAGAAAGTTCCGCCTTTAGTTGCTCCACCGGATAGTAAGTCGCCGAAAGAAAGCCTGCACTGATCGTCGGATTGATTTCATGATGGCTATCTATTCCCTCCGCCTCTTTCATCTGGTATTGATAACGATTCTCATACCGGCGGATAAAACTCTCCACTCCCATATCCAGACGAAAAGCCGGAGAAATACGCTTGAACACTTTTGCCTTTGCATGAAGTTCCTGTTGTTGTTCCATCCAATGATCTGTCGAAAGTGATACATTACCTATCTTCTGTTCAAAGAAAGAGAATGCTACACCTGCAAACCAGTTCCATCCACCGGAAGTACGCTTACGGAAAGTTGTATTGAGATAGAAATTATTCTCATTCAAATCGAACAGTCTACGTTCAGCACCTTCATAATTGGAAAAATCAGTATGATCATAGCCGCCATAAATCTTGAAAAGCGTAGCATCATCGGGATGATAGCGAAATTGTGCCGATCCGGTCATCATCCGGTAGGGATCTTCAAAATCCGTACGTCCTGAATAGATATGATCATAGACACATAAGTCCTGATAATCCAGGTTCACCGAAAGCGAACCTTTATCGAAAGCCCGTGTACCTCCTCCACCGAAGCCTACCGTAGAGGCATTGATACCTAACTTATTGATAGGGCTCTTATCCTTTGTCTCCAACGGTAACACAGCCGAGAGTGCATCCCCGTATTCCAACGGAGCCCCGCCCGATTCCAGATTGACACCACTGAACATAAAAGTGGAATAACGTCCGCGTGCCGGTGAGTTTATACCTGTAGCCGTATAAGGATTCAAGACGTGCATTCCGTCAATGTATGTCTGTGTTTCATCACTACTTCCGCCGCGCACCAACAGACGGCCACTTTCTCCTTGTACCTGCGTGCCCGGCAGTGTCTGCAATGCCTGATACAAATCACCGTTTGCACCTCCCACAGTCACCAGTTCCACTGGACTCATATCACTCCAACGACTGTTGGCAACAGGCGTTCTTTTACCTTTCACTACCACTTCGTTCAAATCTACACTGTCATTGTATAGTTGCAAGAAAATGGTATCCGTCACAGCTGTCTGCGCCTCCAAGTGCTGCACCGTCAGCAATACACTTACACTAAAAAGTAGAATCAATCTTTTCATTTAATCTATGTTCTTTACGATTTCCGTCAGCAAACATAGACTATGATTTTCAGGCAAAAAAATATCCGGGACAGACTGCCCGGATATGTGACAAACAGCACTCCTCCTGTGACGAATGGCTGTATTTTTCTTTATTCTGTGACGAATGACTACCCTTCCGCACCTCCTTCTATCAGCGTTTTTATCTCTTTTGCATAGCCTCTGGAAACCGGAACTTCTTCCGTACATCCTTCCAGTCTCAAACGGTATCCTTGTGAGTTTCCATCTACTTTTACCACAGTGCGTATGTTCACCAGAAAGGCCCGGTGACAACGGACAATGAACGAACAGGCAGCAACCGCTTCTTCTGCCTGCTTCATAGTAGCCCGCACTAACTTTTGCTGCATCTTATCCGCACTACTGTAAGCTACTCTTATATAATTCCCTTCTGCTTCTACATAAAATAAGGTATGGGCATCCACTTCCAGCATTTCTTTCGTTCCGCCGGAGAAAACCAACTGCATAGGAGTTTCTTCTTCTGCTGCTGCTACTTCTTCTACTGCCCTACCTTCTCCTATCTGTTCCTCATTCCTTGTCCGAATCTTCTCCTTCTGGGTATTCTCTCTTTTCGCAAGAGCGTAGTTAATCTCCGTTGCCTCCTTCAGATTACGTACCAGCTGCAAATTACGATTCCACATCAAAAAGAAGACAATAGGGAAAGGAGCAAGAACCGCCACCCAAGCCAAACTTATCAGAAATCCTTTCCAGCTCAGTATGAATGAACCAAATACCCAAGCCGTATAGAAACAGTTACCTATCGCAATCAGCAAACAAGCTCCTAACGTTCCTAACAATTCGCGGCCTAATGTCCAGTTCTTCTCACTATGATAACGGGGAAACAAAGCAGGAAACAAATACGTGGAGATACTCAGTGCCAATGAAGAAACCACTCCATAACCTAACACTACCCAGAATTTATAGCCTCCCATCATAGAAATGCCAAAAGGCTGCAACACAAAAAGGATCAGAAACACTATAAGTGAAGGTATTATCACGCTTTTCCATCTCTTCACCAATGATGGATAAGGGCTTCGTAAAAGTGTCAACAGTTTATTTATCATTATGACTTCCTGTTTGTAAGGGTTGATTATGTGTAAGATGCTACAAAGGTATACAAATTATTAATAGATCGTACATAGGTCATTTATCCCATTTTTAGTCACACTTTTGTAATATGCATATAGCAAAACCGGGCGTTTCTAAAGAAAAACGAGAGAAAGTGCATTATTTTATGTTTTAAAACATGTTTATCGTGAACAATTCGTATCTTTGCAGCGTTAATAAGATAAAAGAAAAGATGTAAAACCCGCTTTCCGAAACGCGGAAAGCACAAAAAGATGACAATTATGAAAAAGAATGCAAATGAAATTTTTATGTTACAGTACCGTATTAAACGCTATCAAGCAATGGGAAACGGAACTATGTGCCAGGCTTTGAATGGCAAACTTCAAAAACTGCTCGCAAAGCAGGCTACCATGTAAAATAACACCTTTAAATAAAATGAATGAGGGCGGAAAACCGAAAAGTTTTTCGCCCTCTTCTTTTATCAGTCGCTTATGATGTCTTTTCCAAAAGGCGTCAAAGCTAATCCTGCCAGTTTGAAATGCTGTAGCCCGAAGGGGATGCCAATAATGGTGATACACAGCACCACACCGAATGCCAGATGAGAAAGGCAAATCCAGATACCTCCCAAAAATATCCACAACACATTCATCAGTATATACAGGCAACCAGCCGAACGTTCGCCACTCCGCACCGTTTTACCGAAAGGCCATAATGCAAGTGAAGCCATTTTCAGAGTTTGCATACCGAACGGAATACCGATAATGGTAATCATCATCAATAAACTGGCAACAAGGTATTCTATAGCGGTAAAAATACCTCCGAACACCAGCCATAATAAATTCATAAAACATCCCATAATTTTGCGTTTCTTGTATTCTAATACGCAAATATAGTTTTTTTATTTAATAACAAACTTATACTTACCTGTTAATCGCGCATCTTTATCTTTCAAGGCAATACGGTAAATCTCCGTTCCCCAAACATTGGAAAGACGTGTATCAGGCAAATTGATTGTTTCAACGGTTGCTGTGAACTCACCGGGATATTCCAAAGTTACTTTCTGTCCCTGTACGTCTATCGTCACCTTTCCGGGCACGGAAATATCCACCTTTCCCCAAGTGAGGAAGTTCACCTGATTAGGTTCTTTCGCTGATTTCAGGGAGAAATTATCGATAATCGTCAGTTGCTTATCGCCTAATGAATAGGCACGTGTCCAGTTATTTACCTCGGCTTCTTTCGGATAAGCAGTCGCAATGTTCGCTGAGAAGAAACGTTTCTTCGGTTGGCAGACAACATCCGTAGCCTTATAATTCTGACCGAAACTCTGGGGTACTCCGTTAATCATCGGCAAGTTATGGTAATTACTTTGCATGGTCCAGATGGTATAACGTTCACTACTGAACGTCTGACGTGTATAAGTTCCTACCCCCGCATCAATCAGCACAGGTATCGTATTGACATACAATGAAAATGTGCCTACATCATTATGATTATGACTTTCATTATTGAATCCGCCTTTCGTAGCCAAGAACCAACCGGACTTATTGGTCAGATAGCAGAATTCCGTTTCAGGATACCAGGTACAAGCCGGTATGGTATGGGCAGCGGCCGTCTTTTCCAGTTCTCCATTCCATAATATGGACTGCAAGGAGCGGAAAGTATCATTACCCAAAGGCACAGAAGGACGTTTACCATCCAGTAGATAGGCTGCAAACTGCATCATTTCCTCACTGCCAACTGCACGACCATAACGGTAAATCAACGGTGCATCACCTCCACCCTTGGCAGAAGCATCCGCAAAGTTCACTACCCAACCGTTTCCTACATACGTACGACTGATATATTCTCCCATCCGGCGAATCATCGGTTCCTTGAAAAGAGATACTTTCCCATCTGTTCCATCCGAAAGTATCTGGAGATAATCATACATTTTCCCGGCTGCATGTCCCCAATAAGAAGGACCTTCTTCACAAGCACCATCAGCCTTTACAAAATTGATGAACTTGTCTACCGACTGCATGCTGCGCCAAACAGCCTTTGCCAGACGATCACGGTCATTCTCTAATAAAAGATAGCATTGCAATACATTGGAGTTACACCAGGGATTCCAATTATTGATAATCATTCCCGGTTTCCATTGGAAAGCCATCCACCATTCCCGGTCATTGTTCATATAAGGATCGAGAATACGCTCCTGCAAAGTATGACGCAAGCGCTGAGAGATTACAGGATCTATTTTATCGAAAGAATCATGGAAGAAGTAATATACCCACGATAGCATGGAACCGAAGTTTCCCGAACCCAGATCAATCACCTGTTCGCGATAATCGGGCAAAGAGCGTTTGGTGCTCTGGCGTACCAGATGGGCAGAAAGTACCCAGGAAGTCATCTCGCAACTATAAAATGCTCCATTTATCAGTTGGTCGATAAACCGTCCTTTTCCTTCGGCAAGTTCGGCAAGCGTCAGGACGTTGATTGCTTTCCGGTTGGCCTCATAGGGATTTTGCATAATGTTCCGTTCGCCGCTACGTTCATATTCCAGATAATCGGTGGCGCGGATTACTTTCCATTCGTAATTAAGCATTTTCTCTCCGGCACGAATCAGATTTTCTTTATTGGTACCCAGCAATTCGTCCCAACCGGCACGGTCGGTATAAGCAGGATAAGGTACCCATTTCTGATTCATCACCAATACCTCCTTCAGCAGTTCTTCACTACCGGCAGCTTTTTGCAAAAGATTTCGTTCTGTATATGCATGTGCGGAAATACCTGCCATGAAAAGCAGGCAGAAGGCAATAATAATACGATAAAATGTGTTTCTCTTCATGATATTAAAAAGTTAGATTTCTTTTTTGTGATGAGGCAAAGATACGTAAGTTACGGTAAAACGGAGGTATTCAATTATCCGTAGTTGGGTACAAAATCATCCATAAAAGAAACTATAAACGAACAAGCCCGCAAATAGCCACCTACTTCCAATCACTAAATTCAAAGCTCAACTGTTCCCAAACGCCTTTTTCCCCGGTATCTTCCCGTGGATTGGAAACGGAAAGCCCTATCAACCGGATGGGATGATGTTCATAATCCACCTCCTTCAGCAGTTGTTTAGCCAAAGGCAGGATCACATCAAGAGTAATTAGTTCTTTGGATTGAGTTATGCTCCGGGTTATCTGACTAAAATCATGGAATTTGATTTTCAACGTCAGTGTATTTCCCTTGAAATCATTATGTTCCAGACGTCCTACCAGTTCCACTGCCGCATGATACAGTTCGATAATAACCGATGAGCGTTGCGAAATATCCTTCTCCAAGGTATGTTCGCACCCAATGGACTTACGGATACGTACCGCCTCTACCGGACGAAGATCGATTCCCCGGGCACAATCATAATACAATGCTCCTACCTTCCCGAACTCACGCAGCAGCATAGCCTGCGAACATGCACGCAACTGTTCGCCGTTATGAATACCCAATGAGTGCATTTTCTTTGCCGTCACCGGGCCTACCCCCCAAAAACTCTCGATAGGCAGACGCGCAATAAAATCCATCGCCTGATCGGGATGGATGGTACACAGCCCGTCCGGCTTACGATAATCGGACGCTATCTTCGCTAAAAACTTATTGTAGGATATACCGGCAGATGCCACCAAGTTCAGTTCATTCCGTATTTTCTGCTTGATTTCCTTGGCAATATCTACAGCCAACAAAATACCGGGCTTATTCTCTGTCACATCCAGAAAAGCCTCATCCAGTGACAGTGGCTCAATGATATCTGTATATTCGTGGAAAATTTCATGGATTTGCCGGGAGATTTCATGATACACTTCCATCCGTCCGTGAACAAAGATAAGTTGTGGGCACATCCGTTTTGCTTTCGTCGACGCCATGGCCGAACGTACTCCATAGCGACGTGCCTCATAACTGGCAGCCGACACTACTCCCCGTTCTTCCGCATACCCCACTGCAATAGGTTTTCCGCGCAACTCGGGATTGTCACGTTGCTCTACGGATGCGTAAAACGCATCCATATCTATATGTATGATTTTTCGTTCAGTGCCTTCGCAACACATCATGCATGATCACCTTTCCATTTTACTATTCATTTCCTCACATAGTGGGACATCTCTCCGGGTATCTCCATCGAAATCTCTACCAGACCTCCCACCACACCATCTTGTTTCCATGCCGTCTGATAAATCATCTTCCTGATTCCGTTTTTCTCAATGGTATAAGCATTGACACCTCCCGTTTCAAGCAGTTCACGTATCTTGTCCTGCGATTGCGGGTTATGACAATCAAATAGATTCTTACCTATCAGATTGCCATGTTTGGCAAACGTGCGACATGCTTTCTCATTCATATAGAGAATGACTCCCTCTGTATCACATACGGTTACGGCACAGTTCATTTCATTAGCCCATTCGTACATAGTTATTGCTTTTAAGTTACGGCTCATACCTTTTACTTTTATGATCCAAAGATAACGTTTTTCCCAATGCCACTCCTACTGCCTATAACAAAATTATATATTCACGCTATTTTGTACATACATATCTCCCATTCAAACCATTAACAAAAAACATCCAAACACTTAACAGAAAACTTTCTTATTACTTACTGAAAAAATTGTAAGTGTTAGGAATAAACTTTATCTTCGCACTTGGAACATTTGTTCCAAGCTTTGGAACTGACATCCGCAAAATAAGGACACACATCCGCAGCCTTGAAACAAACTTTGGCAAACAATATCCCAATAACTTAATTATCTTATCATTTCATGGCAGAATACAACATGCAGGAACTCAACCTGCCCAACGAAGAAGGCAAAAGAATCTTCTATCCACGCATAAAATTATACGGACAGGTGGACTTAGAAGCCATCGCCGATAAAGTGTCCTATGCCTCATCTTTCACCAAAGGCGATATCGTAGGACTGATACAAGCCATCACCGATGAAATTGCCTACCAGATGGGACAAGGTTACTCGGTAAAGATTGAAAACTTAGGCGTCTTTACCCCTGCCTTAGGACTAATGAAAGGGCGCGAACGGGAAAGTGGCGAAGAAGATGACACCAAGCGAAATGCCGTAAGCATCTGCCTGAAAGACATCCATTTCAAAGTAGATAAAGAATTACTGCACAGAACATCCCGCCACTGTCAGCTGAAGCGCTCTTCCGAGAAGTTCCGGCAATCATCACAAATGTTCTCGCCGCAAGAACGATTGGAACGAGCTAAAGAGTATCTACGCCAGAATGCTTTCATGACACTCTCCGACTATTGCCAGCTGACCGGATTGCTGAAGACCAGTGCTTCACGCGAATTGAAAGAGTGGATTGCGCAGCCCGAAACCGGTATTGATTACAAAGGAAGAGGAACACACAAAATATACATTTTGCGAAAAACATAATGCAAATAGCACAGACACCGGAAGGAGCTACAGAAATTATACTCACTGTTCTCTCCTCATCCGGAGCAACCTCCGATATACAAAAATAAATGCCGGCACCAGGAACAGGACAGCCGCAATCCATGCCGTCGGATCACCGAAGCAGACCGCAAGATAGCCGAAAGCGGGCACTGCATAAAGACTTACCAGCACACGTGCTATCATTTCGGAAACTCCGGAAAGCATAGCAAGATTGGTATATCCCGCTCCCTGAATGGTATATCGCAGAATACAAAGCAGTCCCAAAACCGGGAAGAAGGACACGGAAATATGCAGGAACAACTCCGTGTCCTTCAAGATTTCCAGTTCGGACACTTCCACAAAAAGCAAGGCAAACGTACGTGCACCCAGCATCAATACGCAGAACGTAAATGCCCAGTAAATAATCATCATTAACGCACTTACCTTTACTCCCATCCAAATACGTTCGGGCTTGCCCGCACCATAATTCTGTCCGGTATAAGTAGCCATAGCAATGCCCAGACTTTCAAGCGGGCACATAAAGAACATCTTGATGCGCATGGCAGCCGTAAAAGCTGCTACACAAGCAGTTCCCAATGCATTGTTGGCGCTTTGCAACATGATGCTTCCGATAGCGGTAATCGAGAATTGTAATCCCATAGGTACGCCGATATACATCAGTGTCCGTGCCAAGGCGCCGTTGAACTTCCGTTCATCCGGTGTTCCCCGCAATATATCAAAACGGCGCATCATGTATCCATAGCACAACACAGCCGATACGCCTTGTGAAAAGACCGTAGCGATGGCGGCTCCCGCCACTCCCCAATCCAATACCAGGATACAGAACAAGTCGAGCAGAATATTAAGTATAGTAGAGAACAGCAGAAACCAGAAAGGCGTCTTGCTATCGCCCAAAGCACGAATGATGCTGGACAGCAAATTATAAAAGAAAGTACAGGGAACTCCGATAAACGTTATCAATAAATAATAGTAGGCATCCTGGAATATGATATCCGGTGTACGCATCATCAGCAAAATATCTCCACACAGAATACTCGTAATTATCGCAATCACCACCGACATCACCGCCGCCAGTTGCAAACTGACCGATACATAACGACGCATCGTACTGTAATCCCGCGCTCCGAACTTCTGTGCCACAGGAATGCCGAAACCTCCACAACACCCATTGCAGAAACCAAGAATAAGGAAAACCACCGAAGTACTTGCTCCAACCGAGGCCAGTGCATTAATACCCAAGAATCTACCTACGATTGCCGCGTCGACCAGAGAGTATGTCTGTTGTAGCAGGTTTCCCATCAACAGAGGCATAGTGAAATTGAATATCAACGGCAATGCGCGTCCTGCCGTCATTTCTCTTGATGTTGCCATAAATTAATCCTCTGAAAATTGCACGCAAAGGTATGAAAAGATAAGATTACAGGAATTGACAAACGTCAAAAATATGCTTCGTAATGAAAAGAATTAAACTACAGTCCGTCTGCATCTTTTAAGACTGAACTGTGTGCCAGATAATCAGGAGTTTCAGCATAGATATACATCACACTTCCTCCTTTAATGGCATCAATGATAGGACGGGAAAGTTTTTGCGGAACAGCCGGACAGCCAAAGCTTCTTCCCAGACGTCCCCCTCTACTGACTACCGAAGGATCGGCATAAGCCGCCCCATGCATTACAATGGCACGCTCACGAGCCCGGTCGTTGATTCCTTTTTCCAAACCATTCAAAATAAGCGAATACCCATTCTTTCCCTGATAAGTAGATTCTGTAAGATAGAACCCCAGTGAACTTTTGTAGGAACCATATTCGTTGGAAAAGGAAGTGGCATAATTATCACCGCTATTCTTTCCGTGGGAAACAACCGATGAGAAAAGTACTTTACGTTCCCTCATGTCAAATACAAAAAGACGTTTTGCGGTAGAAGGACGGGAAAAGTCTATCAATGTCAGCACCTCCCGTTTACGATTGTCTATTTTATAATAACCTGCTACAGCCTGCCGGAAAGCTTTCCAGTTGACAACTCCTTCCAACTGCATGGAACGGTATAAGCTCGCATAAGCCTCAACATCAGATGCAGCAGTCCTTTCAGCAGAGTCTGGAATGTTATCTGACGACTTGCCGCCCAGAAACAAGGTACAAGGAAGGAATAAGAATAAAATGGATACAATAAATCGCAACATAAAACTTTAGCCAGAGAAATAACGGCGGCTAAATTACAGTTTTTTCTCCAGACACCTATCACACAGATAGTTAAAAATGAGGATTCACTATTCAATCACCACAACCAAAGAGCGTTCGGTAGGCGCCCAATCGAAAACGAACTTGGAATGTGAAGTAGCATTGCGCACACACATGTGCGAACGTGGAGTGGTTCCCAACGACCAGCTATACTCAATCATACTTGTACGCGGCGCATTCACTGGCACTCCGTGAATATAAGCTCCGTTCGTAAAACGACTGGCATAGGGGGCATAGCCTCCTGTCTCCGCCGAACCATCTTTCAGGAACACCATACGCGTTTTCTTCTGTTGAAGCAGATACATCCCCAGTGGGGTTTCCTGAGCATAGGGTGGAGCATGCATTCCGGTAGTGGCGGGATTCATGCTGCGTATCTTCCACTCACCTTCCGAGACATGTTCCAAGGTAGTAATATTCTGATCCAAGCGGTCGACAAAAATCACATGATTAAAGACGGTGCTATCCGGCAATTGTTTCAGATAACTGCGTGGTGCCAGCCATTCTTCTTCAAAAGTGGCGGGTAATATCCGGTAAAAACTTCCCTCCTCGCCTTTCAGATAAGCGATAGTACCGTCTCTACCATAACGTTCGGGTACCAAAGTATCAGCGGGCAGATATAGCGGCACCGATTGATAGCGCTCCACGCCCAATGTATCAGATACACGGCGATACACATTCCGCACGAACTTACGTACCAGGGGAGCTTCTTTATTCAGATTCTTATAATTCTGCAACACCACCCACCTTGCAGTAGTATCGCGCTGCATATTCTCGATATAAGCCAGACAGTTCCGGATGACATCCCATTTGAAAGAGCGTACCGTATCCTTATATGGATAGGTATCTTCGAGGGTATGCTGGTCATAAAGCAATTCTTTGGTAAGGGAAATATTGGCAGCGGTCAACTGTTCCTCTTTAGGATGAGGAAATTCCAGCACAGCCGTATCTTTAGGTTCAGACTCCTGCACAACTACCGGCACAGGTGGTTCCTGCCGGTTACGACATCCGGCAAAAATCAAACCAACAGCCACGCAGGCAAAAAGAACGAAATGTTTCATAAAATGAAATTTAACTATAACCTAATAACGACTACCTCCCTGTTATTGTTGACTCTTCATAGAAATCAATTACATAAGAAATAACAGCAGGTATCGTTTCATCTTATTCAGGTAATACGGATTTCCGCAAAGATAGAAATTTAATGAAAGTTTCCGAAAGATATTGACGGTATAATATTAATCATTCGCTTATGAACAGAAGCTTATTATATTAAAATTAGACAAGTTAGGAAGGCTTTATTTATCAATACATTACAAGATGCCAACTCTTTGCATACAAAAAATTAACTTCCTGTTGACAAGAAGTTGAGACCTTGTCGACAGGAAGTTAATACCTTGTAAGCGGAATATTTATCCCCTTATCAAATCATCGGGACCGATAGCTTTCTCAGATTACTCCAACACTTTCTTTTTCAGATTAAATGTTGATAATACTTTTTTGCCGGAATAGAGTGTCACTATCAAATCATATTCCTTTCCTTCCTCAAACACATCTTTAGCAGAAAGCAATATATCTGTTTTTTCATAAGGCTTCAATGCCGGAACCATACCGGAAGCTACCTTTATTGTTTTTCCTTCCTTTTTATACGCTACTTCCACCAATGCTTTCTTTGAGCCGACCTGACCGAAATTCTGTATTTCCACTGTACATTCCAGTCCCTTCCCGGATTTGGTAAAGACTGGGGCACAAGCTGAAAGGATCGGTTCTATATAATCAATGTATGGCAAACGCGCATACCCATAAAGTATTCTTCCATCTTTGTATTTTCCAATCAACTTCGGGGCAAACTCATCTTTAGTGATGCCATTTCCTTTGCCATTGAAAGTTACAATCAAATCCTTGCCCGCACTTTCTGTGGTCAAAACCTGGCAACCTCTGCCATAATTCACTTCTTCAGAAGCACCGAAGCGCAAGGAATTCACATCTATATCCGTCTGGGGATTGAAGCCTTCTTCCGCCTGTATCTTCACACGAATTGTTTTTGTACCCGAGGTAATAGGTTTCTCGTCCAGTATGGTAAGCAACAATCCCGGATTCAAGGGAATACTGATATTCTTTGAGCTATGGTGATCAAAAGGTTTATCTTCGTTTTTAAGCGTATCGATTACCGCAAAATTAGCCTGAATGGCACGTCCGTATTTATCCTGATACACTTTAAGGCGTTCATATTTGAACCAGTCTTCCACCTGTCCGTCTGCATGTACAGCAACTCCCGGCATATAAGCTTCACCCGGATCGACCACCCAGTTCACTCCATCCTTTGAACGAAGATAGAAAGCAATACGTCCCAGCCAATCATTAACAATCAGGTGATACTGAATATGATCGCGCCAGATTACGGGATCTTCAAACCGACCGTCCACATCCGGATAAACCCGTTTGTCGGTCAGTTGATTGTATTCCGATAATCCATCTTTGCTGACCCAGATACCACCACCGCGACAAACCATTACATAAGAACTGTCTTCACGCTGGGCAAATGAAAGATTAGACAGACCTTCGATAATACGGCGGTCGCGTGCATTGAAATCAAACTTTCCATATTCCCATTTTCCATTCAGATCATCGGATACATAACGTCCATCAATCACATAAACAACATACCGGCCATCTTTAGCACGGAATATTTCAGGATTATGCCCTTTACCTATGATACGAACAGGCTTGAAAGGCCCTGTCAGATTATCGCTTACGGTATGAAATACGTATGAGTTAGGCCATTCCATGTGTCCTTTAGGTGAACATTCCAGCCAACCGCAGGCAAATAGATGATATTTACCGTCTTCGCCTTTTCGGATATTTCCACCCCAATAAGACCAGATACCGTCTTCAATGCCATTATCTACATAACGTGGAAGCACACAGTCAGCGCCCCATGTATCGGATGAAAGTACATTTCCCTTCATCGGCAGGAAGCGATCCATAAAGCGGGCACCTTTCACTAATTGTTTCCATTCCGCAGGACGTTCCCGTTCCGTTATTTGTGAAAAAGAGGAATGACTGATCAAGAGCATGACTCCCAGTAGAGCAAATTTAAAGAGGCTTCTTTCCATAAATATAATATTAGAATTGGTTTTAAATAGATTTACATGGCCAAAAGTAGGAGAATTACATGTAAAAGGAAAAGGAAAGAAAGTAAAAAGGTACGTAAACCTTTACGTAAACAGGGATTACAGCCATACAGATGCTTTTCATTTTCATCACGTTATTGTATGCGATTCGGTGACAACTACCTAAGTAGTTGGAAATTAAGAGAGAATATCTGGTAAAACAAAAGTCCTTGAACTGCTAAAGTTCAAGGACTTACCATTTTTATTGGTGGACCTGGAGGGAATCGAACCCTCGTCCAAACGAGGAAATCATAAGCTTTCTACATGCTTATCTTTGCTTAGATTTTCGAGCAACGGCAGAACCAAAGCCATCAACCATTGCCTTATCCTTTAAAGTTTCATTCTCGCCTCAAGGCCGACAAGAACTATCCCCGATGTAACTGCACCACTGGATCGGAATGCTTCGGAGCAACAGCTTCCGAGTGATGTCTCGTCCCAGCACCTGGTACCGGGATTAAGCTCGATCTACTATGATTCGATTAAGCAGCAAGAGCGTATTGTCTTTCGCCAGATAAAATTTTGAAGACTGAGATTAAAGTGCAAATCAACGACGCACTGCATGCTTACTTACTATTTCTACCCGCTGTCAAATCCAGTCAAGCCCAGAATACATACGGTTTTTAGAAATCGTGGGGCAAAGATAAGAATTCTTTTGTTACTGTACAAAAGAATAGTGTGATTGCTTACTCCGGATTAATAAACCTTATCTTTTTATAAGACCCAAAGCAGTCTTGCATTACCATACGTACAATAAAAGCCAGTACTCCGGACGATTTTACCTTTCTTTCTCCCACATAACCCGTACCTTTGGCAACAGAAGATAATATACACAAAAATATAAATATCATGAAGAAACTAATTGCAATGACACTACTGCTCGGAGGCAGTACTCTGCTCTGCGCACAAAAGACCGTGAAGATACCGGCTGTATACAAACCCGTCAAAAGCGAGATGTACAAGAAAGGCTGGATTGATTTCAACAAAAACGGAGTGAAGGATGTATACGAAGATCCGAATGCCTCGCTGGATGCACGTATCGAAGATCTGCTCAGCCAGATGACACTGGAAGAAAAGACTTGCCAGATGGTAACCCTCTACGGCTATAAACGTGTACTAAAGGACGACCTCCCCACCCCCGAATGGAAACAAATGCTTTGGAAAGACGGCATCGGTGCCATTGACGAACACCTGAACGGTTTCCAACAATGGGGACTTCCCCCATCGGATAATCCCTATGTATGGCCGGCATCCCGCCATGCCTGGGCACTGAATGAAGTACAACGCTTCTTTATAGAAGAAACGCGCCTCGGCATCCCCGTAGACTTTACGAACGAAGGTATCCGCGGAATAGAAAGTTACCGTGCCACCAATTTTCCCACACAACTGGGATTGGGACATACCTGGAACCGCGAACTGATACGCCAGGTAGGATTAATCACCGGACGGGAAGCCCGTATATTGGGATATACCAATGTCTATGCTCCCATCCTCGATGTCGGCCGTGACCAGCGTTGGGGACGCTATGAGGAAGTATATGGTGAATCTCCTTACCTCGTTGCCGAACTGGGTATTGAAATGGTACGCGGCATGCAACATAACCATCAGGTAGCAGCAACCGGAAAACATTTCGTTGCTTATAGTAACAACAAGGGCGCCCGCGAAGGTATGGCACGTGTAGACCCGCAAATGTCACCACGCGAAGTGGAAATGATACATGTCTACCCCTTCAAACGAGTGATAAAGGAAGCGGGATTATTGGGAGTGATGAGTTCGTACAATGATTACGACGGTGTTCCCATACAAGGCAGTTATTATTGGCTGACTACACGTCTGCGTGGCGAGATGGGTTTCCGGGGATATGTGGTTTCGGATAGTGATGCCGTTGAATATCTTTATACCAAACACAGCACCGCCAAAGATATGAAAGAAGCCGTGCGTCAAAGTGTAGAAGCCGGTCTGAATGTACGTTGCACCTTCCGGTCACCGGATTCATATGTATTGCCTTTGCGCGAATTGGTAAAAGAGGGCGGACTAAGCGAAGAAGTGATTAACGACCGTGTACGTGACATTCTGCGTGTAAAATTCCTCATAGGGCTGTTCGACGCTCCCTATCAGACTGACCTTGCAGGAGCCGATAGAGAAGTAGAGAAAGCTGAAAATGAATCTCTTGCACTGCAAGCCTCACGCGAAAGCCTCGTCTTATTGAAGAATGAAAACAACGTGTTGCCATTGGATATCAACAACGTGAAGAAAATAGCAGTTTGCGGCCCAAATGCAGACGAAGAGGGATATGCACTGACACACTACGGTCCTTTGGCAGTAGAAGTAACCACAGTGCTGGAAGGCATTCGCCAAAAATCCGAAGGCAAAGCAGAAGTACTCTACACCAAAGGCTGTGATCTTGTAGATGCCAATTGGCCGGAAAGCGAACTTATCGACTATCCGATGACAGATAACGAACAAGCTGAAATCGATAAAGCAGTAGAAAACGCACGCCAGGCAGATGTAGCCGTAGTCGTATTAGGAGGCGGACAGCGTACCTGCGGTGAAAACAAATCGCGCAGCAGCCTCGACCTTCCGGGACGACAACTGAAACTGCTTCAAGCGGTACAAGCAACCGGAAAGCCCGTCGTACTGGTGCTGATTAACGGTCGCCCGCTATCCATCAATTGGGCAGACAAGTTCGTTCCCGCTATTTTAGAAGCATGGTATCCGGGGTCCAAAGGTGGAACAGCAGTAGCCGATGTACTCTTCGGAGATTATAACCCGGGCGGAAAACTGACAGTCACTTTCCCGAAAAGTGTCGGACAAATTCCTTTCAACTTCCCCTGCAAACCTTCTTCACAGATTGACGGCGGAAAGAATCCGGGACTGGATGGAAATATGTCACGCGTCAACGGTGCACTCTATTCATTCGGATACGGTCTGAGTTACACCACCTTTGAGTATTCCGACATCGAAATCAGTCCGAAAGTAATTACACCGAACCAAAAGGCAACCGTGCGCTGCAAAGTAACAAACACCGGAAAACGTGCAGGTGATGAAGTGGTTCAGCTGTATATTCATGACATCCTGAGCAGCGTTACCACTTACGAAAAGAATCTGGCAGGCTTTGAGCGTATCCACCTGCAACCAGGAGAAACGAAAGAGGTAGTTTTCGCCCTCGACCGTAAACAGCTGGAATTGCTGGATAAACACATGGAATGGGTGGTGGAACCGGGAGACTTCAGCATTATGGTAGGTGCTTCTTCCGAAGATATCCGCCTAAGTGGAACATTGACAGTAGAAGATCCAAATGCCCCCATGCAAACACAGGCAAAACCGGATGCTCCCGTAACTGCCAGCACCAATCCGGAAAGTGTAATGAACGTGCTCGATAAAAAAATGAATACTGTTTGGGAAGGAAATAAAGGAGATTATATTACCTTTGCCTTGGAGAACGGTTCCAAGGTAGATGGCGTTTCCATTGCATTCAGCAGAGGCAACGGTCTGCCGGCGGAGTTTGAAATCCAGCTTTCAAGTGGCGGCGGACAATTCCTGACGGTTTATTCGGGTACAGTCAGCGAGTACGGAAAGTTGATTTCATATACGTTCAAAGGAACTATTGCCAGCGACTTGCGCATTGTACTAAATGATGACCGCGTAGGAGTGGCAGAAATAGTGTGCGAAGCACGCTAAAGAGTGATAAGGTGATAAAGTTATAGCGTGATATTTTATCATATTACCACCTTATCGCCTTATCACTCTATAACATTATCACTCTATAACATAATATCATGAGAAAACTTCTTTTCTGTATGCTTGGATTAGCAATGACAGCCTGTGCACCCCGCAAAGCGGGAAACGTAAACAACGAAAGTGACGAACTCGCCATGCTGGTAGGTACGTACACTGATGGAAACAGCAAAGGTATTTACACCTTCCGTTTCAACCAGGAAACGGGACTTGCCACCTCGCTCAGTTCCATCGAAGTACTCAACCCGTCTTACCTCATCCCTTCGGAAGATGGAAAGTTTGTCTATGCCGTCAGCGAAATGAACGACACAACAGCTGCTCTCAATGCTTTCTCCTTCGATAAGGAAACAGGGAAACTCAGTTTGTTGAACCGCCAGCCCACTATGGGAGCCGATCCTTGCTACGTTGCCACCAACGGAAAAGAAGTACTCACAGCCAACTACAGCGGAGGTAGCATGTCTATCTTCCCGTTGAAAAAGAATGGTTCATTAGAGCCTATCGATACCCTTTTTGAAGGCAGTACCGGCGGACCGGACGCTGAAAGACAGGCAACACCCCACGTACATTGCACTGTCTTCTCTCCGGATGGAAAATATATCTTTGCCACTGATTTCAGTGCCGACCGTATCCTACGCTTTGTCATACACCCGAAGAGCATTATCCCCCACCCTTCTGCCGAAGCTATTGACGTAGATCCTAATTCCGGTCCACGTCATCTCACCTTCAGCCCGAACGGCAAGTACGCGTATCTTATCAGCGAATTATCCGGTAATATCACAGCTTTCAGTTACCTGGATGGTAAACTGGAAAAGATACAGACCATTGCAGCCGACACACTCCGTGCACGTGGCAGTGCCGATATACATCTCAGTCCCGATGGGAAATACTTGTATGCCAGCAATCGCCTGAAAGGTGACGGTCTTGCCATCTTCGAAGTAAATCCGGAAACCGGCATGTTAGCAAAGGTAGGCTACCAGTTGACGGGGATTCATCCGCGTAACTTTATTATCACCCCGAACGGGAAATATCTGTTGGCCGCCTGCCGCGACAGTCATGTCATTCAGGTATTCCAACGAGATCCCGTAACAGGTCTGTTATCAGATACGCATCAAGATATCCGTATTGATAAACCCGTCTGCATCCAATTCGTAAAATAGCCGGGTAAAAGCTTAACTTCCGGTTTTTAATCTTGTATATTTGTCATCGTAATCCTGATTTAGATTCAGGGTCACAGATAGTAACAGGGAAAAGCATTTGCTTCTCCCTGTTTTTTTATATCCGATACTTTTTCAGGCGAAAAATAAGATACTTTGAGGCAAAATACATCCGTCCCACCCTTTACTAAAATGGCTTCGGATTTTTACTAAATTCACGACTGAAAATTAGTAAAAATCTACCGGAAAATTAGTAAAAACCCGATAAGGTTTTAGTAAAAAACAGTCACCCCGTCCAGAAAGGCTTCTGACGGCACTGACAGCCTATTCTGTTAATATTCTATAATCTTACTCTTGACAAAAATAACTTCATTAACTTTGTCCCTTAACCGAAATTGTTTAAACAACGCGATTTATGAAGAAAAAAAACATAGTATTACTTTCAGCACTGTTGTTCTCCGTTTCTGCCATAGCGCAAACAGAAGTGACAACAGGTATCATGCGTGGCAAAGACTACGGCGTTACTTACGTACTTCCGAAAACAGAAATCGAACTTACCGTGCAAGCCACTAAACATATCTATACTCCCGGAGAATTTTCCAAGTATGCTGACCGTTATCTGCGATTAACTAATGTTTCTTCCGAACCGAAAACTTACTGGACATTGGACAAGATACAAACAGCAGTAGTCGGTATACCTGATAAAGAGAATGTATATTTTGTAAAGATGAAAGACAAAACCGTGGCTCCTCTTATCGAATTGAGCAAAGACGGCATCGTCTACTCCATCAACATGCCGTTGGGCAGCGGACAAAAGAAAGCAGCTCCTGCCACTCCCAAGGCAGCTGATAATACTCCTTACGTCAATCCCCGTAGCTTCCTGACAGAAGAAATCCTGATGGCAAATTCAACGGCAAAGATGGCGGAGTTGGTTGCAAAAGAAATCTATAACATCCGTGAAAGCAAAAATGCCCTGTTGCGCGGTGAATCGGACAACATGCCCAAAGACGGTGCACAACTAAAGCTTATGCTGGATAACCTGACCTTGCAGGAACGTGCAATGACCGAAATGTTTGCAGGCAAAGTGACCGATGAAGAGAAAATATATACCATCCGCATCGTCCCCAAAGAGATGAAGAATGAAGTTGCTTTCCGTTTTTCTAAGAAGTTGGGTATTGTAGCCAACAATGACCTGGCAGGCGAACCTATTTATATCACGGTAACTGACCTTAAAAGCATAAAAATCCCTGAAGTCGATCCAAAGAAGAAGCTGGATGAAGGTGTTGCCTACAATGTACCGGGCAGAGCTCACGTTACATTAAGCTATAACAATAAAGAATTGTATAATTCAGAAATTCCTGTCACACAATTTGGTGTAGTCGAATATCTCGCTCCTGTACTGTTCAATAAGAATTCCACAATAAAGGTATTATTCGATCCTGAAACAGGGGCTTTATTAAAAGTTGACAGAGAGTAATTTTATAAATCCATCCTTTCGTAATTGCACCACATAAGTTGTGACTCGTGAAGCATAATTCTCATCAGGATGGAAATGATCGGCAAGCTGGAAAACAATCTCCCGTACCGTACGCCGCCCGTCTATCAGACGCCACACTGCACTGCCGTGTTCTTCAAGGCGGACATGAATATCAGGAGACATGCTTTGCGGCAACAAAAGCCGGCGCATCCACTCATACTTGAAGCGGGGATAGGAGATTACAGCGTAATCTCCCTCCCATTCGGTCAAGATGTGGTCACAACGAACCGGAACAGCATCCAACAGACTGACTTTTCCTTCTGGTGTTTCCATACTCGTATCTGTTTACACTTATTTCTGAATATTGGGTTCTTCCAATTGATAACCAAACTTTTTATCGGCTCTCTTCAGCATAAAGGCTACCACAAGAGACAAACAAGCAATACCTGTAAATATACACATAGGTATCGTATAGTCGTACAGATTCGTTCCATCCGCCTTCTTGCCCACGATACAATAAAGATCAAGTACCTTACCAATCAGCGTAGGAATACCCCACAAACCAATATTCTGAATAAAGAAAATCAATGCATAAGCTGTACCCAACTGGCTTACAGGGAATATCTTAGCCACCGCAGGCCACATAGCAGAAGGCACCAACGAGAAAGCAATACCCAGAATAATCATCAAACCAATAGCCACTAACCAGTAATTAATGGCAGGAATGGCATAAATAAAGTGCACACCTATCAGCATTGCAGCACCCAGTATCATAATAGAAGCTGACTTACCGCGTTTATCTATAAATCCACCGAATATTGGAGTAAGAATCAAAGCACCCAAAGCCGGCAATCCGGCAAAAGTACCCGCTACATTCTCATTAATACCATATTTGATAATCATCAACTCGGAAGCAAACTTCTGGAAAGGGAATACACAGGAATAGAATAATACGCACAGCAAAGCTATCAACCAGAAGCCCGGGTTAACGAGGATATTCTTCACATCTTTGAAAGAGAATTTCTCTTCCTCCCCTTCTGTACCTGCTGCTATGGCTTCTGCTTCCATCTGCCTGTCAAGCTTCTTATCCATTACTGAAAAAATAAAGAAAGCAACCAGACCACCTAAGAGAAGAATCAATCCTACCAATACCGGAGTAGTGATACCGAAAGCACGTGCCAAAGGAATAGCCACTGCATAACCGGCTTGCGAACCGATGCGTGCCAGTGCTACCTGTACACCCATAGCCGTAGCCAGTTCTTTACCCCTGAACCACTTGGCTATAATTTTAGAAACAGTGATACCGGCAACTTCCGCACCTACACCAAAAATGGAATAGCCGGCAAATGCAACGAATACTCCTGCTTTATAACCGAAAATCTCGTTAAGACCGAAAATCTGTGCATCCGGACCGGCAAGCCCTGTCATGGCATAATATTCAAGTGCCGTACCTCCCACCATCAAGATAGTTGATAATTTACCAGTGAAACGGATACCAAAACGGTCAAGGATTAATCCACCCCAAATCAGCATCAGGAAGAATACATTCAGGAAACTATATCCACCTGTGAAGAATCCAAAATCACTACTTGTCCAGGCAAGATCCGACTCCAACATTGTTTTTAGTGGTGCTACCACATCGTTTACATAGTAAGCTGCCATCATTGTGAAAGCAACAATTACCAATGCTCCCCACCGGGTAGCTTTGGAGTCATTCAATTTAAGTTTTAATTGTTCTGTCATTGTACTATTTAGATTAATTATTAGTCAGATTGCATAATCCCGACAAAGGTAGTTAAATCCGTCATAAAAAGAAAAAAGGCTGACACCTTTTCGGCATCAACCTCTTTCTTATTTCTTTTGCGGAATCATCCGCGCTTAGCTTTAGTTAGCTGAATCTTCAGCAGCCGGAGCAGTTGTTGCAGGAGTTTCTGTTGTAGCAGGAGCTTCTGTCTGCGGAGCAGCTGTACCAGTAGGCATGTTATACGGATTGGTCTTTTCTTCTTTTTGAGCTTGCTCCAGAATCACATCGCCTCCCTTACCGGAAGAAGTAGGAACCACATAAGCAGTAGCAATACTCATTACGACCATGAATCCTGCCAAGAACCATGTTCCTTTTTCCAGAAAGTCAGTAGTCTTGCGCACACCCATAATCTGATTGGAAGAAGAAAAGCCGGATGCTAAACCGCCTCCTTTGGAATTTTGAATCAATACAATGAAGCACATCAGCAAAGATGCAACCACCATTAAGATAACTAAGAATAAATACATTTTGTTATTTTGATTTAGCGTTAATAATCAATTTCTCCAAAAATCTGATTTGGTCTGCAAAGTAAGCATTTTTTTTTGGATAATTCAAACTTAATTTTTTAATAATTTCAAGAGCCTTGTCATATCGGCGCTGTTTGATATAAATTTTCGCCAAAGTTTCAGTAAAACAACTGTCATCCAAATCATCCGAAGCTGATTTAGGAGTCGTCTCTTCATCAGTATCCGTATCTTCGGAATCATCTTCCTGCTCTGTTTCTACCTCTGTGGGCTGAGGAATCTCTTCGGCTATAACCGGTGTTTCTTCTTCGACTTCGTCCTCTTCCTCCTCAATCAATGGAAGTAGAAGCGGATTTTCCTCTTTCAGCAACTTCAGGCTGATGCCTTCCTCAGTTTCACTCTGCCGGATAAATCCGTCTATCAAATCCTGTCCACGCAACTTGGGTACTTCCACCGGAACAGTCGATGATGTATCTGCCTCGTCCGTATCTTCATCATCCTGCATCAGATAGGCGGTATAATCCATTGAATAATCCAACTCTGTCGTCTGAGAATGTTCTTCCGGCACAGTAGCAAGGAAAGCGTCTATTAATGAAAGGGTACGGTCGATACTCGGCTCTTCCTCCAACTCCCTCCCTACAACAGACTCTGAAGTACGAGGATGAAGGGCATATCGGTCACCTTCAATCAGGTAAAACAATACACGGCGGTCCGATACATACAGTACGGCCTTACGTAATTCTGCACCGAAGTTAACATCGTGCAGCACATAGAGGTTCTTGAGATAGAGCAAACGCAGGGACTGAAAGTAAGGATAGCGGGTTACCAACGTACGAAGTTCGTATAAGGTATCCCGGTTCAACGCCTCGGGATGCTGTATCCATTGTTGCAAATGTACAGGCGTCATTCCTACTCCTACCAGTTAGCTACGGTTGCGTTAAATATTTGTTCCGTTATGTCTTTCACCATCAGTTTAATTAACTCATCCTGCACTTCGGTCAGCAATTTGGAAGAGTCATAAGTCTGGAAAGCGGAGAATTGTTGGTCAGTAAAATCGTCTTTGTGATCCGTATTATTCACAAAAGAAACCTTCACTGTCAAGGTGACTTTTACTTTTGAAGAATACCCACTGGCATCCACCGCTTCGTTATATTGGTTATAACCGGTAATCTCGCCATCAATTTCAATATCGGCATTGCCATTCACAAGTGATAAACGGGTCTGACGAATGAACAAATCTTTCAGCCCCTGATTAAATTCAGTAGCCAGCGGGGCATAAACATACTCCGCACGATTCTGGAAATCAGCTATCGAGACTGTCTTTACCTTGGAGTAGTCAATCGAACTAATCGGTGCCAGTCCTACTTTAATACTACACGAATTTACTATCAGTAACACGCTCAACAACAATGCTGTCGAAGCTATTTTTCTAATCCAATCCATATTCTTTAATCTTTCTGTATAAGGTACGCTCGGAAATATTCAGATCCTTTGCCGCACTCTTGCGTTTACCATGATGTTTTTCCAAGGCTTTTCGTATCATTTCTTTCTCCACCTCATCCAGAGAGAGAGATTCTTCTACATATTCTTCCGTATCCTGTATGTCATCATCAATATCATGAGACGGTTTTATGGAAGGATGAATGATGGTAGGCACACTCTGAGAAACCGGAGTTACCACAGCAGGCGATTGGGCGAAATAAGTAGCAGGCACAGCCGGAGCAGCAGCTTTCCCACGTTCAGTCATGATCTCATGCACCAGCTTTTTCAATTCCGTCACATCCTGGCGCATATCGAAAAGAACCTGATACAGGATTTCCCGCTCACTTTCAAAACTCTTGGATTCCTTCACACCAAACAAAGCGGGAAGGCGTTGCATACTATTCTGCGCCGGCAGGTATCCACTCAAAATGGCAGCATTGATTTCACGGTTAGTTTCAATGATGGAAATCTGTTCCGTAATATTCTTCAACTGCCGTACATTACCGGGCCATGAATAAGAAATCAATAATTGCTTAGCATCTTCCGTCAACTGGATGGCAGGCATACGATACTTTTCTGCAAAATCTGAAGCAAACTTACGGAATAACAGGAATGCATCCTCTCCACGCTCACGCAGAGGGGGTACCTGAATAGGTACAGTATTCAAACGGTAATACAAATCTTCACGGAAACGTCCTTCGGAAATGGCCTGTGTCAAATTAACATTAGTAGCTGCCACAATACGAACATTGGTTTTCTGCACCTTAGACGAACCGACTTTTAGAAACTCGCCACTCTCGAGTACCCGGAGCAGTCGAGCCTGCGTAGGCAAAGGCAATTCTCCCACTTCATCCAGGAAGATTGTTCCACCATCCGCCTCCCCAAAGTATCCTTTCCGCTCACCGATGGCACCGGTAAAGGCACCTTTCTCGTGACCGAATAACTCCGAGTCAATGGTTCCCTCGGGAATGGCACCACAGTTCACTGCAATGTACTGGCCGTGCTTACGCCTACTGTATTGGTGAATGATCTGGGGAAAGCTCTCCTTACCCACACCACTTTCTCCGGTTATCAGTACAGACAGGTCGGTAGGCGCTACTTGAATGGCAACGTCTATCGCACGCATCAATGCTTCATTGTTCCCAATGATACCGAATCGTAATTTTACTTGTTGTATTTCCGCTTTTGTCATTCTATAAATCTTCTTCCACACTATCGAGTTTCAGCTTATCGCTGTCATCACGCTTTTCGTAATATTGTTTTCGCAAGGGGTTGGCATGTGCTTCCTTATCGCGCAGGCGATTACGGAATACATCGATAGCCACATAAATAGCCTGACGGAAAGAGTCCTCACTGGCCAATCCTTTTCCTGCAATATCATAGGCAGTGCCATGAGCCGGTGAAGTACGTATCACAGGCAATCCGGCAGTATAGTTCACACCTTCATCCATTGCCAGCGCCTTGAACGGAGCCAATCCCTGATCGTGGTACATGGCAAGCACTCCATCGAAATGAGTGAAATTACCTGAACCCATGAAACCGTCAGCCGGATATGGACCATAGCACAATATGCCTTTTGCAGCCATTTCTTTCAATGCAGGAATAATAATCTCTTCCTCTTCTTTTCCCAGCAATCCTTCGTCGCCCGCATGCGGGTTCAGAGAAAGCACAGCTATACGTGGTGCACCGATAGCAAAATCCTGCTTTAATGAATGATTGAAGATAGCTAATTTCTCCTGTATCAGTTCTTTCGTTATAGTCGATGCAATCTGGCTGACAGGAATATGCCCTGTAACCAAAGCCACCCGAAAATCATCTTTCATCAGAATCATCAGTGACTTGGCACCATCGCCCAGACGTTCTTCTATATATTCCGTATGACCGGGAAATGCAAAAGTCTCCGACTGAATGGTATGCTTATTGATAGGAGCAGTAACAATCACATCGACCAGTCCCTCCTTGTATTCTTCAATAGCTCTTTCCAATGCTTCAAGTGCAGCTTTTCCGGCTTCGGGATCTGCTTTCGAAAATTCCACCTTTACTTCATCATCCGTACAGTTCACTACGCTCAGACGATTATGAACCGCTTCTGCAGCAGAGTTCACGATACTGAAGTTTGTCGGCAAATCGAGTGACTTACGATGATAAGCAGCCACTTTAGGCGAACCATAAATAATAGGTGTACACAGTTCCAACATAACAGGGT
>ERZ826220.19-NODE-19-length-209718-cov-18.966584_pt1 | contig 209718 bp, 181 predicted proteins | sample MGYA00519927_ERZ826220 | MGnify/ENA primary metagenome ERZ826220 (study PRJEB31778, sample SAMEA3449225) | human gut metagenome | biome: human gut; feature: human-associated habitat; material: faeces | place: United Kingdom | collected 2010/2012 ... | reverse complement strand
AAGGTGCTCTTGATGAGGTATTAAAGGCGGACGGCAAGCTCAAAGGACAGGGAGCTTTAATTACGGCAGCAAAAAAACGCGGGTATGAACTCGACAGGACGAACTGCTATTTCAAGGGACATAAAATGAATTTCGCGTATTGTCTCGAACAGTATGGCGCTCCGCTGCTCGGAAAAGCTGCTTCAAAACTCGACGCTCATAGAATAAACATCGAGTGCTTTCTAAAATACTCTGACACGCTTTCCGAAGACGAAAAACTTAAAGAATATTACGAAACATTGCGCGAATGCAAATTCTCGCAGCATTGCTGCAAATTGCTAAAAAAAGAGCCCTCGGAGCGCGTTCAGGCCGAGCGCGATGTCGGCATTATAATCAAAGGTTTAATGGCTGCCGAATCTCACACCCGTATGCTCAACGTGGCGACAAGAGGCCCGATATTTGCCTCGCACAGACCACATATCAAGGACGAGCCGTTCTATCACATGTCACCAATAGCCATGTGGCGAGATGAAGATGTGTGGGAGTATATAAATACTTACGGTGTTGAGCGTCCGCCACTTTATGACATTGCCTATGAGACCGTGGACGGCGAAACAAGACACATCGAACGCAATGGCTGTATGTTTTGCGGGACTGATATCCAGTTCAAAAACAATCATCTGAGTGTACTCAGGCAAACTCACCCAAAGGCATATCAGGTCTGCATGGAGCAATTTGGATATCGCAAGGAGCTCAACACCTTGTTTCAGCTTCGCAAGGACAAAAATATTCTGTCAGCGATGACTGAAACAGGTAGGAGCGCACGAATGATAGATGCGGTTGGTGACAGTCCGCTCCTTGCCAGAGCTCGCCCCTGCGCATACGACGATTTCGGAGAGATGGTTGATTTGACAGGTACAGGGCTTGAGAATGAGTATGACCCTGAGGAGGTATAACTATGGCACTGAAATTCGTGATTCAGACGGCGCTTGAATTTGTCGCCGTCGTACTTATCATCTATGGCTTTTGCCGCGAGGACAAGCTCATAGAGCTTGAAGATAAGATAAAGGCAAGAATCCGAGAGCGGACAGACCATAACAGAAAGGGAGACAAATCATGATTACAAACATCGAGGTAACAAAGCTTTTGCAGCACCCGGACAACCCGCGAAAGAACATCGGCGATGTCACGGAGCTGGCGGAATCCATCAAAGCGCGCGGCATTTTGCAGAACCTGACGGTCGTTCCGGCCGAAAACGGCATGTATACCGTTATCATCGGGCACAGACGACTCGCGGCCGCAAAGCAGGCGGGACTGACTGAGGTTCCCTGCGCCGTGGTTGATATGGACTATAAAACGCAGCTGTCTACGATGCTGCTTGAAAATATGCAGCGATCTGATTTGACGGTCTACGAGCAGGCACAGGGTATGCAGATGATGTTTAACCTCGGCGTGCCGGTTGCCGAGATTGTCGAAAAGACCGGCTTCGCCGAAACAACCGTGCGCAAGCGCTTGAAGATAGCGACTTTGCCGACAGAGCAGATGCAGCAGGCGGTGGAGCGTGGTGGCAAGCTTGAGGACTATGTCCGGATAGCGGACATAAAAGACGAAAAAGAGCGCCGCGAACTGCTGAAAGTAATCGGAACACGCGATTTTGAGTTTAGCCTTTCTCGCGCGAAGAGGCGACAAATTGAAGCCGAGAAAACGCCGCTTGTCAAAGCCGAGCTAAAGTCAATCGGCGCGAAAGCCGTAAAAAACCAAATCTACAGCACCGTCTACGAGCGGGTCGAACAGTGTGCGATTACAGACTGGAAAGAGGGAACTTTTAAAAAGCCCAAAAACAAAGAGGAACTTTTTTGGGAAATATCATACGGCACGGCGTACCTTATGCGGAAGAAAGTCAAAGTACCAAAGAAGAAAGAGGAAAATCAGAATGCGAACAGCGCATAGACAGTGCCAACCGTGAGCTCAAGCGTTTGACGGAAACGGCGTATGAGTGCCGCGTAAACTTTATCAGAAGTTTTACCGCGGTTGAAAAATATAAAGAAACAATCATCAAGTGGCTTATGATGTTTGCGGGTCGCGAGATAATGGACTATTGTACATATGACAGAGCATATATCAATTCCGAGATTGGAGGCGATGAAAAGTATTCTGTGGATCCGCCGAAATGGCGGCAGTTTATCGCCGAGGACAAGCGTGCGCCGATAGTTGTCACATATGCGCTGGCAGGAGACGATAAACGCAACGGCTACTACAACGACGGGTGGTATGCGTCAAATAAATCCAAACGGGCACCGCAGCACAAGGAAAACCAAAGCCTTGACAGAATTTATGAGTTCCTTTGCGAGTTGGGCTATGAGATGTCTGAGACGGAGCTTCAGCTCCAGAGCGGCGAACATGAATTGCTGAAAGGAGAATGAAAATGAATGACGATAAAAGCCTTATAGAGGCACTGCGTAGGTTGGCAGTGCAGACCGGACCTATAGCCTGCCTCGACTGCGGATATGCGCACAATTACGGAATCCACGGTTGCGCACTCGTCCGTGCCGCGATAGAACGGCTCGAAGAGCTGACCGCATCACCGTGGATAAGCGTCAACGACAGGCTGCCCGAAGACGAGCAGGAGGTATTGGTTCTCGCAAACGGCAGACCGCAAGAGCATATAGTGTTGGACAATGCCCGTGAACTCGCGACATTTTACGCTGGCGAGGGTTGGTTTTTTGAGGCTTATCCGGATTGGGATGATCCACAGGTGACGTATTGGATGCCGCTGCCGGAGTCACCGACGATTGAGTAAAGGAGACGCTGAGATGAATACAACTACAAAGCTGACACTGCAGGAACTGATTCGGGCGACCGAACTCTGCGGAGAGAGTGAGTCTGGATCTTGTCCGGAATGTCCCTGCTTTGACTCGAGCGGGAATTTTGAGTGCATCGAATACCTGATGTTGCAGGTCTCGGCCGCGCTTAAAGAGTACTCATGTAATGGCGGAGGGGAGTTATGACAAAGTCAATTTTGCTGAGTATCAGACCACGATATTGCGAACTGATAGCAAGCGGAAAGAAAAAAGTCGAACTTCGAAAGAACGAACCAAAAATCAAGACACCGTTTAAGTGTTATATCTACTGCACCAGAGGTGGAAGTGATGCAGAGAAAGGGCAACTTTCCTTTTGCGGTAGAGTTATTGGGGAATTTGTGTGTAACGCTATTTTCCCAATTGCTTTTGAATATCTCGGTGCGCAAGAAATATCGGAAATAGAAGTTCCTCTTCTTTGCCTTACGGATAAACAAATTATAAGTTATCTTGGAAACGGCAAGGTAGGATTCGGCTGGAATATATCTGACCTTGTTATTTACGATGATCCAAAAAGACTTAGTGAGTTTGGGCTCGAACGGCCGCCGCAAAGTTGGTGTTATGTGCCCGCCGGGAGAAATAAATGATGATGGATAAAGAGATGAAACTTAAAAGCTGCCCATGCTGCGGAGGCAGAGCAAAGCTTCTGGGGCAAAGAACATTTTATGTGGAGTGTCAAAAATGTTTTCTTGCAACGGACAGATATGCGCGGCCTCAGTTCGCAGCGGAAGCATGGAATCAGTTCGCAGCGGAAGCATGGAATCAGTTCGCAGCGGAAGCATGGAATCGCAGAAAGGAGGGAGAAAATGACGGGAGTTGACATATTTGAAACATTTGTCGCTGCGGTTTGTTCAGCAAATTTGGCGGTATTTGCGATTACATGGGTACATGAACTGATAGAGTTTATTAAAAAGAAACGTCACGAACGAGCAGAAACTCAAGAAATGATAGCGCTGCTCGAAGAAAAAAATCATCGGTGCAGCATAGAAATCAATGCGCTGAACGCGAGAATCGCAGAACTAACAGAAAAACTGTTGAAAGAAAAGCTGCTGAAAGGCGGCAATAACGACTATGAATGAAGATTACACGAAACTCAGGGACTTCGCACTATTGCCCGAATTGCGGCACAAAAATGAAAGGAGATTAGCTGTATGGATTGCAATAAAACAATAGACTTTTTGCTCGAAAGAAAGCGACTGTGTGATTCACAACATGACGGTGTCAACCCATGCGATGAATGTCCATTGGAAAACATATGCGACGAGCAGAGCAACGCAGAGATAATTAAAAGTGCCATTTCAAGACTCCAAAAATGGAGTGACAAGCACCCGAAAAAAACTTACGCACAAGATTTTTTGGAAAAATTTCCGAATGCGCGTATAGGTGATGACGGACTTCCGGAGGTGTGCAGAATGGAAGTTTACGGCACAAGATGCCTGAGTATGACCGGAGACATGTGCACCATGTGTTGGTGCGAATCTATGGAGAAATAAACAAGTCAGACCCCTGCGCCGGGGAAAAGGTGAGGCGTCCGTAAGGGCGCTTCAAGGGCTTGTATGCTGTCTTATCAAACCGACCACGGAGGGGTAGAAAGAAATGCGCGCAAAAATCAGAGAGACAAAATTCTATTGCAAGGACTTTTTAGAGATATATTTATACCCCGTGACGGAACAGCCGCATGCCAGGGCAAAGGGCAGGGGAAAGAAATACAGAGAATCGAGCGAGACGCAGAAACTTTTGAACGCAAAGTATGCGGAGCGTAAGCTCGTTCAGCTGCTGCATGCGAACTTTACTGATCGCGATCTTGCGATAGGTCTCGACTATTCCGATGATACAAGACCCAAAACGCCGGAAGAAGCGCAGAGGAATTTTCAAAACTTCCTGCGCAGGGTCAAAAGACTCTATAAAAAAGCGGGAGCGGGCGAAGTGAAATACATATCCGTCATAGAGTTTGGCGAAAAGAGCGGGAACGTGCATCATCACATTGTAATGAGCGGCGGAGTTGACAGAGACGAGATAGAAAAGGCGTGGGGACTCGGCAGAGCGAACACAAAGCGTCTGCAATTCCTCGAAATCGGCATAGCCGACATGGGAAAATACATAATCAAAGACCCTATTATGCATAAGCGTTGGACAAGGTCGAAAAATCTTGTGGATCCTCAGCCGCGCAGAAACGATAGCCACATCAGTCGCAAGAAGTTGGACGAGCTTGTAGCAGACTGCGAGCACAGACAGCTTTTCGAACAGCTTTATCCCGGCTATGTCGTGGCTGAGGTAATTCCGACATACTGCGAGTGGGACAGCTGCTATCACATGGAGATAAGGATGTTCCGGGGTGACAGTGACTACATTCTTTACGGCGGACGGAAAAATCGGAAAAGGAGGTCGGCGTGATGTCGAATTCCCGAGCGGGCGCGCTGACCGTATGCCCGTTTTTTCTGTCAGACTCCAAACAAGCGATAACCTGCGAAGGACTTTCGGCGGGCAGTAAAACCATGCTTATTTTTAAAAATGCCCAGCAACGGCAGGAATGGCAGGAGAAAAATTGTTTTTTGTATCACTGCACTTGTCCGTTGAAAAATTTAATTAACGAGAAATACGATTGACGGACAAAAATGACCGGGCAGGGGATTTTCCTCTGCCCGGTCATTTTTGTTTTTAGTCAGCAAATCGTTAAACACAACGCGGGGAGAAAAACGAAATGCAAATTGATAAAATTGTAAGAAGAAAGGAGGCTTCCGAGCGTGGACTGGGATGCCATCAAGCAGGAATACATATCGACGAATATAAGCCAGCGCGAGCTCGCAGAAAAGTACGGAGTGTCGGTCTCGTCGCTTGGAAAAAAGTGCGCTTCGGAGGGGTGGAGCGGGCTGCGGAAAAAATTCAGAAAAAAAGTTGAAAAGAAAACAATGGAGAAAATCAGTCGAAAAAAAGCCTGCGAACTGGCGAAAATCGGCGATTGTGCGGACAAATTGGTGCGCCTTATAGATGATTCTTTGAACGATACGGCAACAGTCAGGCAGACAATTGTCAAAATTGTGCCGAGCGAAGACGATGAGGACGAAGCGGAAGTCGAGGAATATTGCCTGCAAAAACTCGACACGAAATATCTGCGGCAAATGACGGCTGCAATGAAAGATCTGATGGAGATTCTGCGCGATGTTTACGGCAAGCCAAACACCGTGGAGCGGGCAAATATGCAGTATACGCGGGAACGGCTTGACCTCGAAAAGGCAAAAGCAGCCGCAGGTATGCCGACAGATGAGGAAGAATACGGCATTATCGAGATTCCGGCAGTGCTTGAGGAGGCTGCGGAAGAATGAAAATCTGGGAACCTCAGGAAAAACAGAAGAGGTTTATGGAGCGCCCGGAGTATGAAGTGCTATACGGCGGCGCGGCGGGCGGAGGGAAGAGCGACGCGCTGTTGATTGAAGCCCTGCGGCAGGTGCATATTCCGTATTACCGCGGACTGATACTGCGAAAAACATATCCGCAGCTGTCCGAGCTTGTAGAGCGATCTGAAATGCTTTATCCGCGGGCGATACGCGGCGCAAAATACAACGAGAGCAAACACCGATGGAGCTTCCCGAGCGGGTCTATGATCTATTTCGGCTCGATGCAATACACGAAGGATAGGTTGAAATACCAGGGCAAACACTATGATTTCATTGCATTTGACGAGTTAACACACTTCACATGGGACGAATACAGCTATATGTTCTCGCGAAACCGCCCGGGAGGACCCGGTACGAGGGTTTATATGCGGGCGACGACCAACCCCGGCGGTATAGGACACGGCTGGGTAAAGTCCCGGTTCGTCACTGCAGCGCCGCCAATGACGCCGATAACGGAAAAGTTCAATGTGGTGACGCCGGAAGGGAAAATTATAGAGGGTAGCAGGAAGCGGATATTTGTTCCGGCGACGGTTTTTGACAATCAGGAGCTTTTGCACAACGACCCTGAATACATCATGAAGCTTGCTGCCATGCCGGAGGCGGAGAGAAAAGCGCTGCTATACGGCGACTGGGACAGCTTTTCGGGGCAGGTGTTTACGGAGTGGCGCAACGATCCCGAGCATTATAAAGACAACCGGTGGACGCATGTCGTGGAGCCGTTCAAAATCCCGGAATACTGGCAGATCTACAGAGGCTTCGACTTCGGCTACACGAAGCCGTATTCCGTGGGCTGGTATGCGGTGGACACGCATGGCAAGATATACCGCATAGCGGAACTGTACGGATGCACGGGCACGCCGAACGAGGGAGTGCGGCAAGACCCGGTCACGATTGCGGCAGAGATTCGGCGCGTCGAGCAGGAGGATATGAACCTCAAGGGAAAGAACATTATCGGCATAGCAGACCCGTCAATTTTTGACGAGAGCCGCGGCGAGAGCGTAGCGCGAATGATGGAAAAATCCCCGAACTTCATAGTATTCTCCCCCGGTGACAACACGAGAATCGCCGGAAAGATGCAGTATCATTACCGCCTGGCGTTCGATTCGGAGGGCAACCCGAAATTTCAAGTGTTTTCGACATGCCGGCACTTTATCCGCACTATTCCCAATATCGTCTATGACGAGAAATATGTTGAGGATATCGACACATCGCAGGAGGATCACATCTATGATGAGTGCCGATATGTGCTGATGGAGAACCCGATAAGTCCGGAGCCTCGCAAAGCCCCGGCAAAAGTGCCGGATGATCCGCTGGAACTCAGAGAAAAGCCGGACAAATACAGCTTTTACAGACTATAGGAGGCAGAACAATGGCAAACAGCAGAAACCCGATAGAAGATATCAAGCGCCGCAGGGCGGAAATGCGCGACCAACAGCAGCAGGAGCAGACCGCAAGAAACCCAGAGCGGGATATTGCCGCACGAACGGAGGCATTGCGGCAAGAGCTTGGAAATCCTGTGCAAGAGGATAGACAGGCAGAAACAGTGAATGACACTGATATTGTGAAATATGAACCCGAGAGCGGGTCAGAGCAGGGTCCAATCACGGAGGAGTCAATCGCCCTGGCAGAGGAAACCTTGCGAAAATACAAAGACGGCAAGGCAAATCTCGAGAACAGGATAATCGAAAATGAGCAGTGGTGGAAGCTCCGGCACTGGGAGACAATCAGGAAAGAACAGGCGAAGGGCGTGAACAAAGAACCCGAGCCCACTTCGGCATGGCTGTTCAATTCCCTGGCAAATAAGCACGCAGACGCAATGGACAACTATCCCTCGGCATCTGTGCTGCCGAGAGAGCAGAGCGACAATGCCGCCGCAGAACAGCTTTCGGAGATCCTGCCAGTTATCATCGAGCAGAACGGTTACAAAAAGACATATTCGGCCAAGTGGTGGTATAAGCTCAAGCAGGGAACATCCTGCGAGGGCGTATTCTGGAATCCGCAGAAGTACAACGGCTTGGGCGATATCGAGATAAAGAAAATCGACCTGCTGAATCTCTTTTGGGAGCCCGGCATAGAGAACATACAGGATAGCCGGAACATTTTCCATGTGTGCCTGCGCGACAATGATTTGCTCACGCAGGAATATCCGCAGCTGAAAGGCAAGCTTGGCGGCAAGACGATAGAAACAAGCCAGTATATCTATGACGACAACATAGACACATCGGAAAAGAGCGTCGTGGTGGACTGGTACTATAAGAGACTGGTTGGCAGCAGAACTGTGCTGCATTATTGTAAATTTTGCAATGGCGAAGTGCTCTTTGCGTCAGAAAACGATCCTCAGTATGCCGAGAGCGGGTTTTATAATCACGGCAAATATCCGTTTGTCTGTGATACGCTCTTCCCGGAGGAAGGCTCGCTTGTGGGTTTTGGCTATTTGGACATTATGAAAGATCCACAGATGCAGATAGACAAATACGATCAGGCTTTTATGCAGTCGGCAATTGCCGCATCGCGCCGCCGCTTTTTTATCAATTCCGCGAGCGGGAAAGTGAACGAAAAAGAATTTCTTGATGTCTCAAGACCGTTTGTGCGCGTGGATGGCAGACTCGGGGAGGACAGCATAAAAGAAATCACTATGACGCCGCTCAATGATATTTATGTGGCGCTGCGCACGAACAAAATAGACGAACTCAAGGAAACGAGCGGAAACCGTGATTTTTCACAGGGAAGCACCACGAGCGGAGTTACCGCCGCTTCGGCGATAGCGGCGCTGCAGGAGGCTGGAAGCAAGCTGTCGAGAGATATGATTCAGACCTCATATGACAGCTATGAGGAAGTGCTCTATCTGTGCATCGAGCTGATAAGGCAATTTTACGACGCGCCGCGCAGTTTCCGCATAACGGGAAAAAGCGGAGAGCAGGAATTTGTTAGCTACGACAACCGCGCCATACAGCCCGAGGGCGAGCGCACAGAGTTCGGCATTGATATGAGCGGACGAATGCCGATTTTCGATATCAAGGTCAGGGCGCAACGAAACAATCCTTTTTCAAGGCTTTCTCACAACGAGTTGGCACTGCAGTTCTATAACAGCGGATTCTTCAATCCGGAAATGACGGATCAGGCGCTCGCCTGTATCGACATGATGGACTTCGAGGGCAAGGACTCCGTCGTGCGGAAAATATCGCAGAACGGTACGCTGTATGAACAGCTCAAGACCATGCAGCAGCAGCTCATGCAGATGGCGCAGATAGTTGACGCACAAAACGGAACAACGATAGGCAGTCAGATGGCGGCATCTTTTTCGGGCGGAGTTCCGGTGGCGAGCGTAGGCTCCGGAGACGGCGAGCTCAAGAGCAACTCGCTTGGCGAGACGCGCGCAGACGAACACGCAACGGCCGAGAATGCGAGAGAAAAAGCGGCTTCGGCTGCGGAACCGAGGTAATGTTATGACAACAATAAAAGTTCGCCGAGCGGGCAGAGAAATGAAAATAAGCATTTCGGGACATTCGGGATATGCGCCGAGCGGGCAGGACATAGTCTGTGCCGGCATTTCGACACTCGGCCAGACCGCCGCAATGATGTATGCAAAAATGGAAGCTGCCGGAGAACTCGAAACATTTACCGCTGAAAAGAGCAACGGAACGCTTCTGCTGGCGATTAAGGCATACAAACATACCAAAGCAAAGGCAAAAGAAATTTATAATTTTTTCTGCACGGGCGCAAAGCTTATCGCAGACAACTATCCGAAAAATGTAATTGTTACAGTTGAAGGCGGGGAGAAAATCGAAAATTAAACCGCTATAATATAATCACAAAGACACTTCGGAAAGACGATGGAGGTTAATTTTTATGTTCACAGACACAACAAAGGCTTTTTCGCTCACGCTGTTCGGCGAGGGCGGAGGAGACGGAGCGGGCGTATCGGCGGCAACGGCCGCCACGGCTTCCGACGCCGGGGAGCAGACACGGGCGATTGAAACGCAGGACGCCGCTGCACAGCCGGAAAGCGAGATCAATGTTACGGCATCGACGGTCGAAAATCAGGACGCGGAGTTTGAAAAGCTGATAAAAGGCGATTACAAGGACGCGTTCAGCCGCCGAGTGCAGAACATTATCAACGGCAGATTCAAGGAAACACGCACACTTCAGGAGCAGCTGCAGAAGAGTACGCCGGTCTTTGAGATTCTCGCGCAGAAGTACGGGATAAAAGCGGACGACATTGACGGCATAGTCAAGGCTTTGGAAAATGATGATGAATCATACAGAGAAGAGGCTATGGAAAAGGGCATAACCGTTGAACAGCTCAAGGAGATGAAGAAGCTTGAACGCGAGGTTCTTCAGCTCAGACGGAACGAGTCTCGTCGTGATGAGCAGGACAGAATAAACCGAGACATCACCAATTGGAAGAACCAGGCGGAAAGTCTCAAAGAAATCTATCCGAATTTCAATCTCGACACGGAGATAGAAGATCCTCAGTTCTTCAGTTTGCTCAGAAACAATGTCGATGTCAGAACGGCCTATGAAGTCATTCACCGAGACGAGATTCTCGGAGGCGCGATGCAGTATGCGGCGCAGACGGCGGCAAAGCGAGTCGCCGATTCTGTTGCGGCAAACAGCAAAAGACCGGTTGAAAACGGTGTAACTTCACAAGGTGCAGTTAATTCCCAGACGGATGTTAACAAACTGACAAAGGCTCAGCGAGAAGAAATCGAACGCAGAGTGGCAAGGGGAGAAAGAATTACTTTCTGATCTCCTTGCACTAAGAAAAGGAGATAAAGAAAATGAACAATTATGTCATATTCGACCTGCAGCTTTTTGCTACGGTCGTAAACGCAACTACTTCGGCGGCAAGCGGTAACAATCTGTCCGCCGAGATGAAAACCTACTACGAGAAGAGGCTGCTTGACAACGCAGAGCCTAAGCTCGTACACAACCAGTTCGGAGACAAGTATCCTATTCCCAAAGGCTCCGGCAAGACTATCGAAATGCGTAAGTATTCGCCGCTTGCAAAAGCAACCACGGCACTGACGGAAGGCGTCACGCCCGATGGACAGGCGCTTAATGTGAGCACAATCACCGCTACTGTCAAACAGTACGGCGGCTGGATACAGCTTTCGGATATGCTCGACATGACGGCTATCGACAACAATGTTCTGCAGGCAACGAAGCTTCTCGGCTCGCAGGCAGGACGCACTCTCGATACCGTCATAAGAGAAGAGCTTGCCGGCGGCACAAACGTTATTTACGCGCCCAAGGTTGCAAGCGGCGCAGAAACAGCAGTAACGAGCAGAGCGGGACTCGACGCGACGGCAAAGATCAATGTTGACCTCATATACCGTGCGGCGGCTCAGCTGGAGAGCATGAATGCAGACCCGATCGGGGATTCGTTCGTGGGTATTATCCATCCGTATGCAGCATATGACCTTATGCGCTGCGAGGAGTGGATTGACGTACATAAGTACGCTAAGCCCGACGATATCTACAACGGGGAAATCGGCAAGATCGGCAATGTCAGATTCGTCAAGTCCACGGAGGCAAAGATATGGACCGGCACCGGCTGCCCGTCCGGTCTGGCGGTTTTCGCCACGCTTATCCTCGGCGCTCACGCTTACGGTCTGACGGAGATCGAGGGCGGCGGTCTGCAGCATATCGTCAAGCAGCTCGGCTATGGCGACGATCCGCTCAATCAGCGTTCGTCCTGCGGCTGGAAAGCGACCGAGGTCGCAAAGCGCCTGGTTGAGGAGTACATGGTGCGTATCGAGTCCTGCTCCGCGTATTCGGCCACTGCGAAAGCTAACTGATAAAAGCTCAGAGGGCATTTTGCTCTCTGAGCCCGAAAGGAGATATTTATGGCAAGAACAAAAACTGCAACACCCGAGGAGAACGCAATCCTCGAAGAGACGGCTGCACCCGAGGAGAACGCAACCCCCGAAGAGACCACAACCACCGAAGAGACCACAACCACCGAAGAGACCACAACCACCGAAGAGACCACAACCACCGAAGAGGCTGCTGCGCCCGAGGAGCAGAAAGAACCCACGGAGAAAATCTTTCTCTTTAAGGACGACGGTGCATACAAAGATGATCTGTTTGTTTCGGTCAACGGCAGGAATTTTCAGATCCAGCGTGGCGTAGAAGTCGAAGTGCCCGCCTGCGTCGCAGAGGTTATACGCAATTCCGACAGACAGAAGCAGCTGGCGGAGCAGCGCCTTGAGAAGCTGGTAGAGCAGTATATCAAAGAGAGATAAGGACACACCGGGAGGGCGCATTTTGCGCCCTCTTTTACTTTCAGGAGGTTTATATGAAAATATGCGAAGCAATAAGACAGACCGATGAGCTAAAGCCCAATCAGTATTCGGACGAGCAGAAAATAAGATGGCTTTCCGAGCTTGACGGGAAGATAGTAAAAGAGCTGATAGACGCGAAGAGCGGGGAGAAATCAACGGTGTTTGAAGGCTATAATGAAGACACAGACACGAATACAGAACTGCTCGTGCCGGAACCCTACAGCAACCTATATGTTCTTTGGCTTATGTCAAAAATTGACTTCTTCAACGCCGAATACGACCGATACAACAATTCGGCAATGGCTTTCAACGAAGCATACGAGGGCTACTGGGGATATTACAGCAGAACGCACGCGGCTCCGGCGGGCGGAATATTTGCGAGGTGAACCGATGAGACTGCCGATTCTTAACACGGTCAACAAAAACAGGGAAATGATGAGCGCATTCGGAGGATATCATCATGACCTTGTTATAAGTGACAATGAATTTTATGACGAAGAGAATCTTTCGTCAGACAGCTATCCTGCCCTGACGCCGAGAGAGCAGCGGAAAAAAATTCGCGATTTCACACGCCTTGACGGCTTTTGCGTGAACAACGGTCTGTGTTGGGTGGACAATGGCAAAGTGTTCTACAACGGCGATCAGGTCAGCGGCGATGTCGAGAAAAGCCGCAAACAAATGCTGAGCATGGGTGCGTATGTCCTCATCTGGCCGGACAAAAAATATATCAACACCGAGAAAGTGAGCGAGGGCGTAGGCAGCCTTGAAAAAACCTTTACGACAACCGCGGCGGTGACATTTACGCTGACGCGAGTTACCGGAGAGGATTATAATCCTACGGTTTCGGCTGCGGCGCCGGAAGAGCCGGCAAACGGCGACAGCTGGCTCGATACCTCATCAAAGCCGCATACGCTCAAGATATATGCCGCTGCAACAAAGATGTGGAATGCGGTGGCGACGACATTCGTCAAGATATCTTCGGCCGGAATAGGCGAGGGATTCTCCGAATATGACGGAGTAACTATAAGCGGCTGCAAAGACGAACAGTTCAACACAAACATGATACTCTATGCCGTCAGCAAGGATTACATAATCGTGACCGGATTCATAGATGAAGTATCGAGTCAGCAGGAAGCGGTGACGGTAAAAAGAACCGTGCCGGACATGGATTTTGTTACCGAGAGCGAAAACCGCATCTGGGGATGTTCTTCCGACAAGCACGAGATATATTGCTGCAAGATAGGCGATCCGTTCAACTGGAATTGTTTTCTCGGGTTGGCGAGCGACAGTTACGCCGTGACGGTCGGAACGCACGGTAAGTTCACGGGCGCGTTTACGATGCGGGGATATATCCTGTTTTTCAAGGAGGACTGCGTCCACAAGGTCTACGGCTCGAAGCCCTCAAATTTTCAGGTTACGAACGAGTCTATAAGGGGCGTCCAAAACGGCAGTGAGCGAAGCCTCGCACTGTGCAACGAAACACTATACTACAAGAGCCGCAACGGTATATGCGCCTATGACGGCGGAACCCCGGTCAATGTTTCCGAGGCGTTCGGTGCAAACGCATATAGAAATGCCGTAGCGGGAGCAATCGACAACAAATATTATGTGTCGATGTCGGACGAGAACGGCAAATACAGCCTGTTCACATACGATGAGCGCACAAAAATATGGCATAAGGAGAGCGGGCTGAAAATCGATGCTTTCGCGCCGCTGGACGGGGAATTGTATTTCACGGTTGGAAACAGCCTGTGGACGATGCACGGCACGACGCGATACAGTGTAACAGATCAGACATATGACGAAAAGCCGGTTGAATGGATGGCTGAAAGCGGACCTATTGGGGTGACAAGCCCCGATAATAAATATATTTCAAAGCTGCAGTTTCGCCTGAGCGTCGAACGCGGGGCGCAGTTCCGGGTGCAGATCCAATATGACTCTATGGGCGATTACGAGGAAGTGCTGCACATCGATGCTGTAAACAATCGCACAATCACTATTCCGATTATAGTCAGGCGCTGCGACCACATGAGAATCCGAATGCGGGGCAGGGGCAAGTTCATCTTGTACAGCATCGCAAAGGTAACGGAACAAGGGAGTGAAATCTGATGCCGACGCTAAATCTGAATCTGCCGACGAATCTTGGCGGAGATCAGAAAACTCAAAGCTATCTCTATCAACTTAACGAACAGCTTCGGTATATTCTCAACAATCTTGACGGAGACAATTTTTCGCCGGTTTATCTGAAAACGGTGGAGCAGACGCGGGCAATGGCCGAGATAGCGAGCGACGCCGTGAATCAACTCGAAGCGGGCAGAAAGATTGATTATAACGAGCTCAACGATAAAATCATCGCGCAGGCGGAAGAGATAAATCAGACATTTCACACCGAGATAGAGCAGAACAACGACAACATAATGACGACAGTGCGCGAGGAGCTTAGCGCGAAGGCGTCAATTGCAGAGCTTAATGCAACACTCGAGTCCTATGTTACACAGACTTCAAGAGAAATTCAGCTGAATTTCGACCAGAATTATCTCTATACAACAGAGGTTGACGGCAGACTCGAAGAGTTTCAGGAGCTAATAAGAACATATTTCCGCTTCACGGCGGAGGGAATGGAGCTCGGCAAGGCGGACAGTCCGTTCAAATCTATGCTGACAAATGAAAAATTAAGCTTCACACAGAACGGCACGGAGATAGCCTATATCTCCAATCGCTGCCTTTATGTTACGGATGTTGAAGTTCTTAACCGACTGAGGATAGGCAACTGGGAGTTCACGCCCAGGAGTAATGGCAATCTTAGCTTTATATGGAGGGAATAAACAATGGCAATAACAACAATCAAAACATATCCGAAGAATATCACCGTAGGTGTCAGCAAAATAAATGGCCTTGGTAATATTCTGATTGAAGTCGAGGATGCGAATGACGGGAAGTCATACACCCATAAGATGTATTTCACTTGCGGCAATTACAGCTACGAGAGCGGGTATTTTTCAACAAACAATGCAGTTATGACGGCATATGAGTTCCCACTCGAATGGGCTAATGCCATTACGAGCGGAAGCAGCAGAACCGGCACGCTGAAGATTGAAACATACAAGAAGTTAGGACTGATCCCGACGACGCTCGTTGAGACGAACACGAAGACTGTTACTTTTTCGGTTCCGGACGATGTGAAACCCACAATGCCGGAACTGACAATAGAGCGCATAGACGGCAGCGTTCCGACCGAATGGGGAATATATGTGCAGGACTATTCAAAATGCAGGATTACTGCCGCTGCGCAGGGGGCATACAGCTCAAAGATAAAGAACTATCGGTTTGCCGTGAACGGTGCAGTTCTGTCAAATCAGACCGGCGGGGTTTATACCTACACTTGCTATCTGTCGGGTGAGCTGAACTTTACGGTCACGGCGACAGACAGCAGAGGCAGAACGGTCAGCCAGACGGCGAGCATATCGGTTGAAAAGTATGACAGTCCGATGATAAATGAGGTAACATGCTTCAGATGCACGCAGGACGGCACAGAAAACGACAAGGGCACATATGCGGCGGGAAAGGTGAACTATAGCTTTTCGGCGTTGTCAGGCAAGAATACAGCGGTTTGCAAAGCAAGCTACAAGACAGATACGATGGATGCCTGGTCTGATGAGACGGCGATGAGCAATGATGTGCAGACAATCCTCTTTGACGGTCTCAGCGAGAATGTCTCGTATAAGATAAAATTCAAAGTTACCGATAGCCTTGCTTCCGCGGAATATGTTTATGAGCTTTCGACGAGCTTCGTGCTGATGGACTTCCTGCGCGGCGGCAAAGGAATAGCTTTCGGCAAGGTTGCGGAACTCGCCAATACGATGGACGTCAACATGCTGCTGCTCCTCAGAAAGGGACTGCAGGCAGGAGAACAAACTTTTCCGCTGAAAGACACAGGCTGGCAGGAGTTAGAGCTTACGGACGGAATAACTCCGGGCGCGAATGGACTGACACCCAAAGGCCGCAGACTCGGAAACTCGGTCAACATCGTCGGAGATGTGCAGGGGATAACGGCGGGCGGGAAAACCATATGCACGCTGCCGGAGGATCTGCGTCCGCAGAGCAGGATATTTACAATCTGTGCGGCGAACGATACCAACCTTGCCCGGTGGTCGGTATTTTCGGATGGAAGAGTGGTGCTTGATTGGTGCTTCAATCTTGAGACAAAAGCTTATAAATACAATCTGACTTCATATAAGCTGAACATAAATTATCTGATCTGAGGAGGTAAAAGCAAATGGCATACACGACAAAAGACCTTGAAAAGCAGAAAAAGCAGCAGGGCATATCAAAGGACAAACTGTCATACGCCGTGGCGCAGGGCGGAAATGCGGCGGCGCTCGCCGGTGGAATGGCAAAGCAGGGAATAAACGCCGCGAAGCAGGTCGGATACGGTATAGGCACGATAAAAACGCTGCTCAACAAGCCAAAGGACTACGAGGAATCCGACGAAGTTAAGCAGGCTCAGGAGGATCTGAAGAACCATTACAACTCAAAGCCCGGGGACTATCAGAGCAATTATGCAGATCAGATACAGGGACTTCTGAAGGACTACGAAAACACCAAAGATTTTCAGTATGATTTCAATGCCGATCCGCTCTATCAGCAGTATAAGGATCAGTATATTCAGCAGGGCAAGATGGCGATGCAGGACACTATGGGGAATGCCGCGGCGCTCACCGGCGGTTACGGCAGTTCTTATGCTTCGACTGCCGGAAACCAGGCATACCAGTCAAGCCTCAACGATTTGAACAATGTCATTCCGTCACTGTATGACCGGGCATATAGCAAATATCGTGACGACAAGAGCGATAAATTGCAGCATATGCAGGTCCTGCAGAACCTCGACGATTCAGACTATAAAAAATATCAGGACACGCTGAGCGACTACTATAACACACTCAATTATCTACAGAGCCAGTCACAGTATCTCTCGGAAAGTGATTACAACCGTTACCTCAATCAGCTTGCGCAGTGGCAGTATGAGCTTGAATATTATACAGGACGCGCAGATGCAGCACAGCAGCAGTCGAATTGGCAGAGCGAGCAGAACCGCCAGTATATGCAGGACTATGTCAATCAGCGCAACTGGCAGAATCAGTTTGATTATCAGAAGGAGCAGGACGCCCTTGCACAGAATAACTGGCAGCAGCAGTTCGACTACGGAAAGGAGCAGGACGCCCTTGCACAGAATAACTGGCAGCAGCAGTTCGACTACGGAAAGGAGCAGGACGCCCTTGCACAGAATAACTGGCAGCAGCAGTTTGATTACGGCAAGCAGCAGGACGCGCTTGCGCAGAGCAACTGGCAGAAACAGTTTGACTACGGCAAGCAGCAGGACTCAAGGGATTATAATCTCAAAAAACAGCAGTTTGAGCATGACAAATATATGGACTCTCTCAAGGCTCAGAGCTATTCAACCTCTTCGTCGTCTTCGTCAGGCAGGAGCGGGTCAAGCGGTTCTTCGACCGGGAGCAGCGGAAAACAGACTGCTACAAAATCAAAGGCAGCCAGTGAGTTTATAGGTGCACAGCCGACTCGGTACGAGTTTGGTGTAAGACCGGCACTGAAAAACCAATACGGAAGCTACGAGAATTATATAAAAACGAAGATGAGCCAGAACAAGAACCTGACCGACGAGGATATTTATATACTCAGTCAGCATTACGGACTTTCATAAGCGGAGGATAAAATGGAAACAATTGACGACAGAATAAAGCGTGTAAATTCGAAATACGAGGCTCCTGAGTCAATAGACGAAAGAATCAAAAGCGCAAATGAGAAATATCAGTGGGATTCGAGCGACAAGGAAATGCATGACTGGTTTGAATCAACCGGTCGTACCACCAGAAGCGCAAACAGCAGGCTGCAAAACAGTTCATATGCGAATTGGAAACGCGACAGCGAAAATACAAAGAGCGCGGTAAACAATGATCTTGAAAAGGCGGACAGAATCAAATCCTATCTCGACTCGCAGCGTGAGCAGTTGGGGGAAGAACGCTACAACACATTCATGGCACGGTACGAGGAATACAAGAATGCTCTGCAGCAGACTTCGCAGAATCTGCAGAAGGAGTCCGACTATTACTCCGATACGCGTAATTCCGGCGTTATGGACACCATGACCGAGGATGATATGAAAGGACGTCTTGACGATATCAAGAACGAGAAAAAGAAGAACCGCAGTGAATCATTCAAAAATCGGGTTTGGGCGTTCCTTAGCACGATGCAAGGAAATACAGCGGATTATGAAAAGTACACTGAAGAAGCCAAGGCGGCAAAAAACAAGCTCAATAATCTGAAGAGTGAGTCCGCTGCATTGGAGTCGGAGATATACAACAGGGATATATCCGAAAAACTCAGCCAGTTTGACGAGGCAACGCTCAAGGAAATACAGTCTATCCCCGAGCTCAAGGACAGAATAAAGCTCGAAGAGTCAGTCGGCACGAGCGGAAACAACAAGAATGTCTATGAATATAATCAGAGACTCAAGGAAATAGAGGATAAGGTTCGTGCAAAGGGAATGAATCCCGATGAGCTTGAGAATTATTTTGCGTATGAGTATAACCGCCGCAAGAATGAGCAGGTACAAGATGCGGTTCGTGACTTCAGTGCAGACCATCAGGTGATTGCCAGCGCACTGAGTGTGCCGGTGAATTTAACAAGCAGTGGAGCGGGATATCTTGACGCTGCCGCTCAGCAGGTCGGAAGAAAGCTTACCGGCAGTTATGCGCCTGTAGACTATAACAGAGACGCCGGAATAGCAAGTCGGTTAAGCGATACGGCACGCGGAGCGGTTATGGATGAGCATGACTGGAAGCTTGGCGACTGGGATGCCTTTGACTTCTTATACGGAACAGGAATGTCCGCGCTCGATTCGGCTGCATCTGCAGCCGCGGGCAATCTTGTCGGCGGAGCACTTGCGAATACCGGAGCGGGAATAAAAGCAGCGGGGAAAGTTGCCGAAGCTGTCGGCGGCGGAATACTCGGTCTTTCTGCTGCGAACTCAACAATGCGTGATATAAAGGCTCGCGGCGGCAACGACGACCAAGCGGTTATCGGCGGAGCTGTTTCCGGCATATTTGAAGGTCTCTTCGAAAAAGTTTCGATAGGTAATTTCAACAAGCTCAAAGAGGTTGACCCGAGAAGTATGCGCGATGTCGCGATGAACATACTCAAATCAACCGGGGTAAACTTTTCGGAAGAAGCCGCGACGGAAATAGCAAACATAGCCTATGATACCATAGCAAACGGCGATATTTCCAATTATAAGCTCATGATAGCTGCATATGAGAAGCAGGGATTGAGCGAGGCTGAAGCAAAGAAAAAGGTTGCCGGAGATCTTGCACTGCAAGTCGTCGAAGCGGGAGCGGGCGGAGCACTTATGGGCGCCGGCTTTGGTGTAGTGGGTTCCGGGCTTGGATATCTCAACCAAAGAAAACAGGGTACGAACATCACGGGAAAGACGGTTGCAGGTTTTGCAGGCGGAGAGCAGACGCAGATTGCACAGCGGCTTGAAAGCCTCGGTGAGAACACGCAGGACGCAGTCAGATTGTCCGCTGTGGTGCAGAAACAGGCTGAGGGTGATAAACTTACCCGCGCAGAAAAACGGCTTTTCCGGGGCTCTGAGAACGCTCAGAACGTGGCTGCTGAAATAAAAAACGGCACATCAGATGCCGCGGAAGACTCTCAGCTGTCGTTAAAGAAGGACATAGAGACAATAAAGCAGGAATATAAAAAGGCGGTAAATCCGAAGATCGTTGACTTTGTAGAGCGAGTTCGCAACCTTAAAGATAAAAATGTTGCAGGTAAGATTAAAATAGAACTTAGCTCTGTAAATGAGCGCGAGGTGCAAGATATAAAAAAACTCACCGGTATAGATACCAGTGAGTATAAGCGCGATATGGACGGAAACACGGTTATCCATGTAGAAAACCGCCACGGGGAGAATGGAGCAGCAGACCACTCAATGTCTGATGTTAACGATCTGGCGAGAATAGAATATGTTCTCGAAAATTATGACAATATTGAATCGGCAAAAGACGACAATGGCCGTTATAGAGATTCTGATAATAAACTGTCAAAGTCAGTTGTTTACAGTAAACGAGTAAACGGAAATTATTATGTCGTCGAAGCTGTGCCTGACTCAAAAGCAAAAACTTTACATGTTGTAAGTGCATATAAAACAAAAGCAGAAGGGGTCTCGCAAGTACTGAACATGTCCGAAGACCTGCAGTCTACGTCCAAGACGCCTCATGCGCTCGCCCCTTCCGATAACAATATATCACAGAAGAAAAGTTATGTCAACGCTGTTCCGGCAACGATTGACGGACAGAGCGTAACAATCAACGGCATAGACCGTATCGAAAAGGACGGAAACCGGGCGCAGATGTATGTCAAAACACAGGACGGCGGCAGCGTTGCACTGAGCGATGTGCGGTTTGACAGCCGCGAGACCGAAGCTTTGTACAATGTCGCACAGGGCTTTGACAGCACCGACACGGCACGGGCTTTTATTTCAGGATATAAGCAGGGCGATTCGGCAAGCGAATATATGAATGCGTTTCTCGACTTCCGCCGCGCCGGTCAGCTCGGGCAGGACTTTGACAGCGTTTTGCAGTCGAATGCAAATAAATACGCAGGGCTTGAAGAAAGTCAGCTCAGACAGGCGTATTATGCCGGAGTTAATGAAAAAAATAATGCGCCGAAGCATTACAGCGCGAAAGAGGAAAAGAGGGCAGAAAAGAACGGAGGTCTGCTGAGAAACTATACAAAAAAACTCAACGCGGAGCAGGCGGGCTCGGTATATGTCCTTGAAGCTCTTGCAAAAAAATACGGCTTTGTCGTTGAAGTGTGCGACACGCTTGCAGACGGAATGGCGAACGGTGAGTACGATCCCAAGACCGGCAGAATAAAAATCGCGCTCGACGCGGAGGAAAACGCATATCTCAGAACCGCAGGACATGAACTGTATCATTATATCGAGGACTGGAACTCAACGGCCGCAGGCGAGCTGCGCGAATATGTCATAGGCAAGCTCAAAGAAAGCGAAAACTATGACTATGAGGGCAGAGTGAAAGAGCTTGAAAAGCTCTATGAGGGTTATGGACAGGAGGACATAGAGGCGGAAATCGTTGCCGAGTGCATGTTTGATGTGTTTGATGAGCAGACCATAAAGGAGCTTGTCGGAGAGAACCGCAGTCTGGCGGTGAAGATTCAAAGCTGGATACAGGGCTTTATCGAGAGCATAAATGAAATTCTTAAAAATCTCGGGCTTACGAGCCCGGAAATAAGAGCCCTTGAGGGAGATGAGGAGGCACTTGAAACCATCAGCGACCTGTTTAAGTCTGCGCTGGAGCAGACGAGGGAGAACAAATCGCAAGGAAAAACAACCGACATGGCGGACGAAAAGAAAAAATACAGCATAGGTAAAACTACAAAGAATAAGTCGGTTGTTGTGATTGCAGATGATATTCTGAAAGGTGTAGATAAGTCTGACTGGGTTGCGAAAGTTAAGGATGTTATCAGAACTAAATTTTCTGATGGAATACCTGTTGAGGGTAAGCTGATTAAGGTGAACAAGATAACCAGAAACGAGTACACCAATTCAAAAAACACTCAACACTACCAAAGAAAAGATGCCGTGATTTATAAAGATAAATTCAAGGCATCAAGTAATCTTAATGAAATTGTATTAGCATCGACTAATTACGTTAATGAGGATTTAAAGCATCAGAGAAAGGATAATTTTACCGAGTTTGCGAGGGGCGATGTGCTCGTTAGAGTGGGAAAAAACGATTATTCTGCAAAGGTTATTGTAGGCTTTACATCGGGAAAGGAAATGGTACTGTACGATATTGTTGATTTCACACCAACAAAGTTTGAATTAAAAAATGAGAATGCGTTTACCGAACAGCCGCTTAAAGTGCAACTCAGTAGACAACACGCATCCTCTGACACGAGAGTAACACAAAGTGAGCCAAGTGTCAATAGCAGTATATCCGAAAAAGCGCAGAATGATGCAAAAAAGTTTTCGCTCAAAGATACTACAAATGAATCCGATTCTCAGACAAAGAGTGAAGCTTTTAAGGAGTGGTTTGGGGACTGGGAAAACGAACCGGAATCTGCAAGCAAGGTCGTGAACGAGGACGGAACACCGAGGATAATTTATCATCAAACTGCGGCTGAGTTCAATGTGTTCAGCAATGCAAATCCGCTTGCCGGACGCAATGACAGTGAAACGCCGAACGGATTTTTTGCAAAGGACAATGATGCGGATATCGGGATTGGCGGAAACAAACAGATGGCATTGTACGGTGACATGAAAAAGCCACTCCACTTCAAGGATCGTGCAGAAGCGAAAGCGTGGTACTCGGAGCACATAGACGGGTATAAGGGACTCACAGAAAAGCTTAACAAACTCGACGAAGAATACCAGTCGAAATACGATGCTCAAGAAACGGCCAACGACGAATACTATGAGCAGAACTATGAAGCTTATGTTGCCGATGATGCGGAAGTCACTAAAAAAATCCTTGAAAATGAGGATAAGCTCGACGATATTCTTGAACAATGGAAAGATACTACCGACACTATACGAGGAGAACTTCGGGAGCTACTGGACAGTTATTTTATAGAAAATGACAGCGGCTACGACGGAATAATTCTCGATTTTGACGGCAGACGAAAAGGCGAAAATGTCAAGAGCTATATCTTCTTCAAAAATACTCAGCTTAAATCTGCAACAGACAATGTCGGTCTTTTTGACAGAAGAAATCCTGATATTCGTTATTCTCTCAAAAGCACTTCTGCAATAGAGGAGCAGAACAAGAAGCTCATGCAGGAGAACAAAGCTCTGCGCGAATACAAGCGAGAACTCGAGTGGCGCCTCGGAATAAACAGAAAAGAGCTTGATGAGCGGGCAATACGCAGGCTTTCGAAAAAAGTGCTCAAGGAATACAGCAGTAAGTATAATGCCGAAACGCTGACGCAAAACCTCAAAAATATCTTTGAAGCACTTGCCAATATGGACGACGGCATAACTTATGATGAAGTTATCGCGAGGACTGCGGAGGTTGCCAAGGCGGTGCTTGAAGAGAGCGCAGTGCTGAACACCGATATGTCCGAACAGTACAGTGCGCTGAGTGAATATGCCAAGGGCACGAAAATAAAACTCAGCGAGCAGCAGAAAAAAGAGATTGCCTACTATTACGGGAGCTATGATAAGTTCAGAAGGAAGAACTTCGGAAAGATAAGGCTTTCCGAGGAAGGCAGTACGCTTGATTCTCTTTGGGGCGAGATGTCCGAACTTTGGCCGGAGTTCTTTGAACCGGATACGCATGAGCTTGAGCAGGTGCAGACGCTCGTAAATGCACTCGAAACCATAAAGCCGTTCTATGAGAATCCGTTCTACGACGGTTCTTTTGATATGGATATAGACACGGCGAGCTATGACCTTGCAATGCGGTTGTATGAAGAGTATTACGACATTCCGGAGCTCAAGACGCTGCGGCAGAAGATTGAGAAAGAATACCGCGACAGATACGACAAGCGCGTTGAAAAAATCAAGGAACAGGAAGCTGCTAAGCGACATAAGCTTTCTGAGGAACTCATAAAGCAAAAGGCGCTCTATGAACAACGCACATTCGAGGATCGCCGCGAATGGCTGCGTAAAGATGCTATGGCAAAGAGCAAACGGAGCATTGAGAGAACTGCGAAGACTCTTAACAGGTTCCTGCAGAATCCGAACAAGACTCAGCATGTGCCGGAAGCTCTGCGTTCGGCTCTCGGAGAGTTCCTGGTATCTCTTGATGTCTACGGGAACAGTCAGTCAAAAGATGCGTTTGAGTGGCGCAAATCAATGTCGGAGCTGCAGGGAGAATTGCGCAAAATGCAGCAGGGAAATGACCCTCAGTATCAGCAGTTCCTGGCAGACCTCGACCCGGATCTTATGCCGATGATGACAACGCTGCTTGAAGTGTATAAGGGCAGTTCCATAAAGGATATGGATGCGCAGGGGCTTGCCGAGCTTGAAACTGTTATGCAGCAGATAAAGGGCGGAATAACGAGAGCCAACGAATTGCTTGCAAACAGCCGATATGGAACGGTTCAGGCAATTGCCGACGCGAGCGTGCATGAGATGGACAGCCGCAAGAGCTTCAAGGACAAGGTAAAGGTTGGGTATAAGCAGTTGAATGTAAATATGCTTGACTCGTTCAGCTTTTTCCATCAGCTCGGACCGGCAGCAGAGACTGTTTTCAAATCCATTCGTTCCGGCTTCGATGAGCGGGTGGAAATGATAGACAATGCGAATGAGTTCATGCGGTCGATTGTCAGCCAGAAGGAAATACAGGACTGGGAGCACTCGAAGCAGACCTTTAAGGTCGAAGGCGGAGAACTGACATTGACGGTCTCGCAGATGATGGAACTGTATAACCTCTCCAAACGAGAGCAGGCGCGGGATCATCTTCTTCTCGGCGGAATCCGTCCTCTGGACACTTCAAGGCAAGAGGCGAAAATGCGAATCAAGGAGCAGTTCGGTAAGGGCGAAGAAACATACGCTAAGGCTGTGCAGGTGACAGTGGAAGACCTTGGAAAGATAATCGACTCTCTGACTCCGAAGCAGAAGCAGGTTGCAGAGAAAATGCAGGGCTTTTTGAGTGGAAATGTTGCTGATTGGGGCAACAAAGCGTCAATGACACTGTACGGCTACAGAAAGTTTACCGAAGAGCATTACTGGCCGATACAGGTCAACAAAAACTCCGTGCGGACGATGAACGCGGAGGACGGGGCGGTTCAGACTCAGAGCAATTTCTATAAGCTTGTCAACATCGGCGCGACAAAGAGCGTCCAGCGAAATGCAAGTAACGGACTGTTTATTAAGGGTGCTTTCGATACCTTTACAAAGCACATCACCGAAATGAGCGCATATTCGGCGTATGCCGTGCCCATTACAGATGCAATGAAGTGGTATAATGCCCTGAGCTTCGAGGAAAAGGACGACGGATATATAGCCATATCCGGCACAAAACAGTCTATTGAACGAGCTTTCGGCAATGACGGAAAGGCATATTTTGAAAAGTTTATACTGGATCTTAACGGCAGCTCGGACAGCAAAAATGCAGGTGGAGCGGGTGAGGAAGCACTGATACGCAACTTTAAGGTCGCCGCCGTCGGAGCAAACATCAGGGTCGCCATTCAGCAGCCTACGGCATATCTCAGAGCAGCGGCAGTAATGAACCCGAAATATTTGCTTAAAGGGCTTTTGTCAAAGCCGGCAAGTAAAGAAGCAATAGACAATTGCCCGATTGCAAAATGGAAAAGCTGGGGATTCTATGAGACGAGTATGGGCATAACGATGAAGCAGCTTATAACTGGACAGCAGACGGTCGTCGATAAGATCCGCGAAAAGTCTATGTGGTTGGCCGGAGTTGGTGATGAGCTGACATGGGGAACGCTGTGGAATGCGTGCAAGGCGGAAGTCAAGGATAAAACCGACCTTAAAGAGGGAACTGCAGAGTTCACGCAGGCAGTCTCAGACAGGCTCAGCGAGGTGGTTGATAAAACCCAGGTCGTTGATTCGCTTCTGCATCGAAGCCAGTTTATGCGCAGTACGAGCTCTTTCTCAAAAATACTCAGTGCCTTTAAGGCCGAGCCGACGAAGTCGTACAACATGCTCCGCAATGCATTGGTTGATTATAACAATGCTGATCCCGGCAGTAAAAAGGCAAAGGCGAAGAATATAGCGCGTATTGCCGCGGTACATATCGCGACAAGCATCTTGACTGCCGGAATAGCGTCGATAGCAGATGCGTTCCGCAACGATGATGATGAGAAGAAATGGCTTGAGCTTTATCTTGAAGCATTCGGAGGCAACACGCTTGACGGAATCAATCCGTTTTCAGCCGTGCCGTATGTCGGAGATATTCTCTCAATCTTGTCCGGATATTCTGCGAGCCGCATGGATATCGAGGGTATTGAAGAACTAATTCAGTCCTGCGAATCGTGGCAGAAAGTATTCAGCGGCGAGAAGAAAAATCCGGATATCTGGAAGCTGATGATGAGCAGTGCAAAGGGAATTTCAAAGGTCAGCGGTCTGCCGATAGCGAACACGATGCGCACTTTTGAAAGCTTGTATAATTTCTTCTCTCCTGACAACCTCGGCAGGGAAGCAAGCTCCACGGAATACAGAAAGTTATACAATTCGATTGCTGATGGAAAATATCAGAAGCAGTACGATAAGCTTATCAAAAAGGGTTATACCGCGCAGCAGCTCGAGAACGGTGTTAAGAATAATCTGGTGAAGTCCGAACCTCGAATCGCGCAGGCTGCACAGGCGCGCGAAAGAGGAAACATCTCAGAATATAAAAAAATATATGAAGAGCTGGTTTCTGAAGGATATCCGTCAAACGCGGTCATAAAAGCAATCAATAACTATATGACAATGCAGACGGCTGCGGCGCAGGCAAAAAGCAACGGAGACGACAGCGCACTCAGCAGTAAGCTCGAAGCTTTGCTCGAGAGCGGGTACGATGAAGATGAAGTGAACAGGATGATAGATGAGATTGCCGCAGAGCTTGATCCCGAAGCAGAACAGGATAAAGCGGTCGAAGAGAAAAAACTTTATGAGTATAAAGACCTCCAAAAGGCACTTGAAAACTCTGATGTTTCGTCCGCAAAAGAGATAGTCGAATATCTGCGAGCAAACGGCAAAGAGGATAAGACAATCCGCCAGGCATTGACAAAAGGCCTCAAATCTGAGTATCAGGAAATGTACAAAAGCAATGATACGGAGGGCATGCGTCGGACGCGCCAAATGCTCTATGAGTTGAACATAGGGTATGATGATAAGACATTTCAGCGTTGGATTAAAGACATGACAAAGTGACAGCGAGGCGGGGAGAAATACTTCCCGCCTTTTGCTATACTTAAATCAGAGGTGAACCGAATGGAACGTGTAGAGCACAGAATAAAGCTAAATCTTATGAAGACAGGACTGCAAGGTCAGGTGAATGTGAAAAAAGCAGACACAGACAGCAGAAAAGTTTGTATCTACTTATCCTATGCGGCGAAACCGTTTGACTTAAACGATGTTGTATCGGCTGTGCTGAGAGCGGAAAAGCCAGACGGTAAGGTAATGTTCAACAGCTGTACTGTGTGCGAGGATAGGCTGGAATATATTATCACAACTCAGACGATAGCTGCGACTGGGACTGTGACATGTGAAATTACCTTAACGAGCAATTCGGGTCAGATTCTCGTAACACCGCGCTTTGAGATTATAGTTGCAGATGTCATCTATTCTGACTCTGAGATTGAATCAACAAATGAATACACAGCGCTGGAAAAAGCTATAAAAAAGGCATCCGCGCTGAAAGACGGAACGACATTTACGCCCAGCGTCAGCGACGAAGGGGTTCTTTCATGGTCGAACTCGGACGGCAAGGACAATCCCGCGGCGGTTAATATAAAGGGACCGAAGGGTGATCCGGGAGCAAAGGGAGACAAAGGCAAGCCTGGTAAGGATGGGGCATCGGAACTTTTTATTGTTAATGTGCAGGCGCAAAGCGGGGCAGATGGATATACAATTACTTCCCACAATAAGACCTACGAGCAAATAGATGCAGCTTATAAGGCGGGCAAGCAAGTTTTGATTGCTTTCACGGTTACGAATGAGAATAACACATTTTTAATTCCTCTCGGGATTGCCACAGAAACCGATTATGAGTTCTTAGTTTTTGCCAATGCGGTCTTTTATGTATATGTCGATAACACAGATATGTGGGATTGCTATGTGGAACCACTTGAAGCAGACAGTATTAAAGCCAAGATATCTGCCGACAGCTCTGCACAATCATTAAGTTTACAGACAATTCTTAACAGTTTGGTTTATCCTGCGGTTGAGAAAGCCCACGAGCATAGTAATAAGTCCGTACTTGATGGTCTTTCCGACTCTAATGGAGTTCTTTATTATAATAACAAACCCATAATCGCTCAAAAAATCTCTGAGGGTCCATATATAACCCTTGCTGACAATACCGAGTACCGTCTTACAGATGTCACGACCTTAAAGCTAAGCTATCCGGTAGGTGATTTCGAATCTTGGATGCGCCTGACCTTTGCTGCGAGCGGCGATATAACGGTCACTCTGCCCGCGGGCACCGGATATATCGGCACTGCGCCGGATTTTAAAAACGGCGAAACATGGGAGCTGAGCTTTAAAGACAAAATTTTGGCGGCGCAGAAAGTCGGTGAGGGCACTTGAACAGGCGCAGATTTATATGGCAAAAGGCGCAGGCGCAGAGCGGACTACCGGAGGGCTATACGGCATTGAAATATATCCAATCGTCGGGCACTCAGTATATCGACACTGGACGCAAGCTAACGCAGGATTCTGATATCACTATAGACTTTATGATAGTTGGTACAAAAAACAGGAACGCAGGTATATTCGGTTCGCGCGAAAGTGCATCGAAAAATAATCTTGCGCTATTTCAAGATGGGGGTTCAGGTTATTTCGCCGGCGACTTTTCCGAATATCGACAGCACCGTTTTACGATGACTTTAATATCGGAACGAACAAAAATCCGAATGAACAAAGCTGGTGTATGGGTTAATGATATTTTAAAAAAATCTTGGAGCGATGTCGCCGACTTCGAGACGCCGACAAATGGATTAATATTTGATATCGGCAACAATAACTGGACGGGCAATAAGGCTATTATGCAGTTATATAGCTACACAGATGGCAACGCCCAACAGCTTGTCCCTTGTCTCGATGCAAACGGTGTGCCGTGCCTTTATGATCTTATAGGCAAAACGGCGCTCTATAATCAGGGCGCGGGCAGCTTCACATGGGGGTGAAAATATGATATACGGAAAACTGGTCGGCGGTGCTCTGCACGGTGCGCCGCGACCGATAAAAACAGAAAATGGCGATGTTTTTACTACTGACCCCAATTTGCTTTTGCAGTACGGATACAAGCCGATAATCACGGCTGATTATCCGTCCGACGGCGGGTATTACACCGAGTCATGGACGGAGACGGAATCCGAGATAAAGCAAATCTGGACGGCCGCCGAGCCGCCCGAAGATATATCGGCTGACGAGGCGTTGGATATCATCACAGGGGGTGCGGATATATGACGAGAACGCAGGCAAAACGCTTTCGCGAGATGATAACAAAAGCCGCCGCGAAGCTGACAAACGCCGAAGCTCTGACAAGTATCAGCTTGTTTGAACCGTGGAGCGGCGAAAAAGATTATTCTGTCGGCGACAGGGTGCGCGACGGCGGGAAACTCTACCGTTGCTACAATGCGATATCCGCCAATCCCACATGGCTACCGAGCGCAACTCCCGCACACTGGGAGCGTGTGACGGTCGACGAGGACGGCACAATTGATAATCCTATTACAGCGGCGGCTGGCATGAGGTATTTTAAAGATAAATACTATCTCGACGGCGGCAAAATTTACAGATGCACAAGAGACGACAGCGGCGGCGAGGGCACGGTTATGCACTATCTGCCGTCGCAGCTTGTGGGCATTTACTTCGAGGAGGTGATTTGAAATGAATACGGAGCAGTTTGTAAGTTTAATTAAGCGTATCGTTGCAGAGTATGCAAACGCTCATTTAGATAAAAGCGATTGCAAGGAAATCACGGAAAACGATGTTTTTATTGTGTGGTTGTGTAAAACCTTACAGAACAGCAAGGCTTTGGCGAGCACAACGCTTTTTGACGGTATGTACTATGAGATAACATACAACGGGGACAAGCAGGAACTCTATTTGGACGCCTACAAAAAGTGGGAAAACAAGTGCATTAAAGCTGAGGAGGTATAAATATGAAAATCTGTATTTCGATAGGACACGGAAAATCGGCGCGTGGTGGGTATGACAGCGGCGCCACTGGCGGTGGTTTCCACGAGTTCAAGATTGCCCGCAAGATTGGCAAATTTGCGGCAGAGGCACTGCGTGAGTATTGCACAGTCGATCTCATAAACTATGACGGCGATTTGTACTTAACCAATCGTGTGTCAAAGGTAAACAAGGGTGGTTATGATTTGGCGCTGGAAGTGCATTTAAATGCTTCGCACGGCACCGGCAGCGAAGTCTATTATAAATATACCAATACCGCAGGACAGGCATTGGCAGCAGCAATCAGCAAAAGCATAGCGAAAACTTTCGGGATAAAGGATCGCGGTGCAAAGGTCAGACTCAATGACCGTAGGAGAGACTATTTTTGCTTTGTAAGGGAATGCAAATGCCAGGCGGTGCTTATCGAAACGGTGTTTATTGACACTGATTCGGATCGTCGCCATGTCGAAGATGAGGCGGGACAGCGCAAATGCGGGGAAGCTATCGCAAGCGCAATAGCAGGCAGATACAATCTCATAAAGAAAAGCGTAACACATACGGACGCTGCGGCCGGTGGCATACACTGCGGCGATACAGTCAAGATTATTGGGAAAACATATGCGACCGGCCAGAGGATTCCCGAGTGGGTGAAATTGCAGAAACACACGGTAAAGAACATTGATACCCGAACTGGACGCGCCTTGCTGAAGGAGATCAACAGTTGGGTATACCTCAAGGATCTCACGGTCGTAACCTCTGCAACTGCCGAAATTGCTCCGGGCAGTACCGTCACTATAAAACCAGGAGCGGTATATGGTGGCCTCACGGCGACGAGGGGACGGACGATACCCAAAAAACAGCTTGCTCCGAAGAAGCATGTGGTCTCGAAAATACAAATAAATGCCGAAGTGCGGGAAGCATTGCTCAGCGACATAATGTCGTGGGTGGCCGTATCAAGTTTGGAGGGAATCTGATATGGATATAGAGTCTATCGAGGCGCGTATAACCAAATGTGAAGAGGACATAAAAAATCTCTACCACCGTGCAAATAAGGCCGATGTCAGTCAGGCAAAAATCACCGAAAAACTCGACAATATGCTTTATGAGCTTGGCCGTGTGCGTGAGTCAATTGAGAGCCTTAAAAGCAAACCGGGAAAGCGTTGGGAAAGCCTTATTATAGCAATCATCGGCGCACTCGCGGGAGCTTTTATTGCATACATACTGAGATAAGGAGGTGCCTTTATGAAAAAAGCGATGTTGTCACAGCCGATGCGCGGTCTGTCAGAAGCCGAGATAAAGGCGACGAGAGAACGCGCCATAAGAGCACTCGAAGCCAAAGGGTATGAAATAGTAAACACTTTGTTTACGGATGAATGGTATAGTAGCGAAAATATGAAAAAGAGAGGCGTGGAAAATATACCGCTCTGCTTTTTGGCAAAATCACTCGAAAATATGTCGCTTTGCCATGCTGCGTTTTTTTGTAAAGGTTGGGAAAGCGCGCGTGGCTGTAAAATAGAGCACGAAGCAGCTGTCGCTTATGGGCTCGATATAATAGAGGAGGAATAATTTATGAACAAGTTAAAGGACATTTTCGGAAACATCGGCAATGTTAAGGCGAGCACATGGGTTAGATTTGCACTGATGGTAATTACCGTCGTAAATATGATCCTCACTGCTGTCGGCAAGCCCCCGATACATATCGATAACGAGGAGCTCTATATGATAATGAGCGTTGTTGCCTCAATTGTTGTGGGAATTGTGAATTTCTGGAAGAACAACAGCTTCACCGGCGCGGCGATCGCTGCGGATGAATATCTGCACAATCAGGGCTTTGCAAATGAGGACCCCGGCACAGATTCTAAGGAGGAACAGTGATGATAACGGCAATCCTTTACAATTTGCTAAATAAGGTTGGGCTTTATGCTGTGGGTATTATCGTGCTTGTGCTCAAAATTTTTGGCATGATTTAAACTTAACTTGCGGGTAACTTGCGGGTAACTTGCGTGCGTTTTGCGTGCGTTTTGCGTGCGTTTTGAGACCGACTTGCTCACAACTTAGTCATAACTTAGAACTAAAAAATGACCGGGCAGGGGATTTTCCTCTGCCCGGTTTTTTGCTTTATAAAGTACGCAGCCCTCGGTCTGATAGCCGAGAGCCACAAGAAATAGGGAATAGAGCCGGAGGCTCTTTAGGTGCATTATAGCACAATTCTTTGCAATTGCAAGTGTAAAATATAAAAATTTGTTACATAAGACACTATAACGGTTGGGAACAAATTGTGAACAAAAATTCTGAAAAGCTTATGAAATACAACTGATCTGAGATGAAAACATTGCATGGCATTCAAGAGGTCAGCGGTTCGATCCCGCTTATCTCCACCAAGCGAAAAGCCTTGAAACTCAACAGTTTCGGGGCTTTTTTGCTTTTGTGTACGATTAGAAAACACATATTTTCTAACACTCCTTCTAACACTTGAGTAAAACGAGAAAAGCAAAAGCGCAGATAACCGCTGCGGTGTGAATTATATTTCTGCCGGCTTTTTCTCACCAATGTGACAAAACAAAACCTTGTCTTTGAATTTTCTGCGATGTATAATAATGTTGAAAATGTATTATAACAGGGGGTATATTATATGAAGATAATCAGAAATGCAATAAGATGCAAAAAATGCGGCGAGGTTATCGAGAGCAAATCCGTACACGATTTCAAATTCTGCTCATGCGGCGCATGTGCCGTTGACGGAGGACACGAATATCTACGCAGATGCGGTGAGCTCGAGGATTGGGAAGAGCTGGCGGAGACCGAAGAAACTGATGACGACTGATTTCGCCTGACAAAATACAGCCTGTGCTGTACATGTAAATTTGTGTTAAAAGTTAATTGGCACCCCTGAGGCTTAATCGCTTCGGGGCTGTTACTTTTTTGTGTTATATTTGTCTGCGCCGTTGGCGATTAAGTCTAAAAAGTGTTGCGTAAACGCAACATTTCTGTTATCATTTACTTATATTTTCGGAAAACTCGCAGGCTTTTGCCTGACGGCGAAAGGATATGGCGTAACAATGAAAAAAGCGGGTATTTGCGGCCACTTCGGATTTGGGCGCAGCTTGCTCAACGGTCAAACAGTGAAAACAAAAAATGTGACCGACGAGCTCCAAAAATATTTTGGCGATGCTCAGGTGGCTGTTGCTGACAGCTGCGGCGGGATAAAAGCCATGCCGCGAATGGCAATCGATGTTTTAAGGCTGTTCAAAAACTGTGAAAATATAATAATGATGCCCGCAAACAGGGGACTGCGCGTTTTTGCGCCGCTGTTTTTGTTCTATAACAAGCTTTATCACCGCAGGATACATTATGTGGTCATCGGCGGATGGCTCGATTCTTTTTTGGATGAGCATAAATGGCTTGTCAGACTGCTTAAAAAATTTGATGCTATATATGTGGAATCGGATATGATGAAATCCGCTCTGCAGAGACGGGGCTTTGAAAATGCGGTGGTTATGTACAATTTCAAAGAACTTGAGCCGCTGGCAGAGAGCGATATTGAATATCCCAAAAGCGAACCATATAAGCTCTGCACTTTTTCGCGTGTGATGAAAGAAAAGGGTATAGAAGACGCGATAAATGCGGTCGAGAGCGTCAATGCCCATTTCGGAAGAACGGTATACACGCTCGATATTTTCGGTCAGGTTGATGTCGAGTATAAAGAAAGATTTTCACAGCTTGAAAAGTCATTCCCGGATTATATCAGCTACGGCGGAGCTATTGAAGCGAATAAGAGCGTTGAAACGCTGAAATCATATTTTACGCTGTTGTTCCCGACCTATTATAAAGGCGAGGGCTTTGCCGGAACGCTTATCGATGCCATGTCAGCCGGAATGCCGGTGATAGCGAGCGACTGGAAATATAATCCCGAGTTTGTCGTTCCCGGAAAGACAGGAGTTATAATAAAAAACTGCAATGCCGAAAGGCTTGCCGAGGAGCTTATAAATATCGCAGCCGCTCCGGAAAAATGGAACTCAATGCGACTTTCTGCGTTCAAAGAATCGAAAAAATACAAGCCCGATATTGCAGCCCGTCCGCTTATAGACAGAATAAACGGCTAAGACCGTACTCATAAAAAGAAGTAATTTCTTTGAGGAGGAAAATATATGTCAAATGAACCTAAAGTTCATCTTATAGGCAACGCACACCTTGATCCTATCTGGCTCTGGCGTTGGCAGGAGGGGTGCGGGGAGGTGCTTCAGACTTTCCGCAGCGCGCTCGACAGGCTCAATGAATATCCCGATTTTGTGTTCACTTGCTCGTCTGCGGCGTACTACAAATGGGTCGAGGAGATCGATCCCGATATGTTCGAGGAGATAAAAACGAGAGTCAAAGAGGGACGCTGGGTGCCCGTTAACGGCTGGTGGGTTCAGCCGGACTGCAATATGCCCTCGGCGGAGAGCTTTGCCCGTCAGGCACTCTATTCTCAGCTCTATTACAACGAAAAATTCGGCAGGATATGTAAAACCGCATACAACGTGGATTCTTTCGGCCACAGCGGGATGCTTCCTCAGATTATAAAAAACGGCGGTATGACAGCATATGTTATGATGCGCCCCGGTGTTCATGAAAATGCCGAGATACCCAATATGTTTATGTGGGAGAGCCTTGACGGCACTCAGATACCGACTTTCCATATCCCGGATGCGAGCGGATACGGTTCGGGCAATGCAGAAGCTATAAACAGATCGCGCGACCTCGCGGAAAAGCTGATAAACGAAGAGGGGCACGGCATGATGATCTTCTACGGCGTCGGCAACCACGGCGGCGGTCCGACGAGGGGATTGATCGAATATGTTCAGACCCAGCTCAAAAGAGACGGATATCACGATATGGTCTTCTCTTCGCCCGATGCTTTCTTTGAGGCGCATTGCCTTGAAAAAGTCGAGCTGCCGGTTTGGAAAGACGATCTTCAGCACCACGCGAGCGGCTGTTATTCCGCAACGAGCCTTGTAAAGCAGCTCAACAGAAAGCTTGAGAATTCACTCTATTTTTCAGAGGCTTTCGCAACTGTCGCATCGAAGACTGCCAGCATGCGCGACAGAACCGAAGATTTCAAAGAGGCGTGGCTCGATGTCTGCTTCAATCAGTTCCACGATATACTCTGCGGCTGCTCTATAATGGAGGCGTATGATGATGTAAATGCTTCTATGGGTCACGCGCTGACGATATCAGACAGAATACAGAATGAGGCGTTCCTGCGCATTGCACGCAGAATAGATACCTGGATTGACGGCGTTTCTGACCCAGTCTGCGAGGTCAGAGGTCACTCTTGCGGCAAATTCCCGCGTCCCGTGGTTGTGTTCAACCCGCTCTCTTTCCCGGTCAAAGCATCGGTCAGAACATATCACCCGTCAAAGCAGGTGACCGATGATGCGGGCAACGATGTGATTTTCAGCAATGTCCGCTCCTCGCGCTCCAATGACTCCCATCTTGACACGGTGTTCATTGCCGATGTCCCCGCAATGGGCTATGCCGTCTATTGGCTCAAATCCTGCTGGGACGAAAACCGCGACCTGCCGGAGATACATATCGATACAGATGTTTCCGCTTCCGGCTTCTCGATGGAGAACGAGTATCTCAAAGTCAAGTTTGACGAGCACACCGGATTCATAACTTCGCTTGTCGATAAAATAAGCGGATATGACTACGCGTCCGCAGATAATCCAATCGCGGTGCCGACTGTTATAGACGACCACGAGACCGACACATGGGCGCACATGGTGTTCAGATTTCATGATATCAAAGGCATCATGAAGCTTAAAAAAATCGAACTTGTTGAGAGCGACAACGCAAGAGCTGTTATAAGAACGCGCCACAGCTTCGGCGGCTCGTATCTTGTTCAGGACTTCATTCTTGCGAGCGGACAGAAGGTTCTCCGCTCAAAATGCAAGGCACTCTGGACGGAAGATTTTACGCTGCTCAAGATGAGCTTCCCGGTCGGCGGAGAGAACAGAATAAATACTTATGAGATTCCCGGCGCATATATCAAACGCCCGACAAACGGCGAGGAAGAGCCTGCGGGACGCTGGGGCGCGATAAGCTTTGCCGACGGCGGCAGAAGAACGCTCGCTGTGGTCAACGACTCGAAGTATTCATACGACTGCCCAGACAACGACCTGCGTCTTACAGTTATCAGAAATGTTATCTTTGCCGATCACTATTCGGATCGCCCGGCGGCAAACTTCAATTTCACCGACGAGGGAATGCAGAGATTTGAATACGGCATTTTCGTCGGCGATGGTGAAGCCGAGAAAAGCGGCATTATGAATGAAGCGGCAAAGTTTAATATTCGTCCTATGGCCGTGCCGGAAAGCTTCCACAAGGGCACATTGCCACAGAGAAAGAGCTATCTGTCGGTTGACAAGGATAATATAATAATGACCGCTTTCAAGTTCTGCGAGGACAGCAGCGGCGACTGCATCATGCGTTTCTATGAGACTCGCGGTGAGGACACAAAAGCGCATATTGTCTGCGAATCGTTCAATGCCGATTTTGAGGCCGAGTTCGGTCACAATGAGATAAAGACATTCCGCATTTCAAAAGACGGCAATGTAAAAGAGACGAACTTCCTTGAGGGTATAGTATAATAAGCGAAAGCCGGAGTGAATAAGCTCCGGCTTTTTCGTCCTTTTTGCTCCAAACGACTTGTATCAATAATATTTTATGTTATAATTGGGTTGCAACTCAGGAAAGCGTTAGGAGCGCAAATCTTTGGCAAAGAGAAGCAGTGTTATCGAAGCAAAAAACAGAATACTCTCTGCCTGCGTGAAAATGTTCATAGAAAAGGGCTACAAAGAGACCACCATGCTTGATATAATCAGAGAAGCAGGAGTCTCGGCGGGAACATTTCAGAATATTTTCCGTACCAAGGACGGAGTACTCACAGAACTCGTCAATGTCATGTTTGACAATCAGTTCAGTACCGCTGAAAGCATTGTTGGCGGAAGCAGCGATCCCGTGCTTCTGTATTCGGTTGAACTGGCGGTTCAGATGACTCTTGCGGAGCTGAATGAAAATCTCAGGCAGATATATGTCGAAGCTTATACGCAGCCGAAAATAAACGAATACATATGCCAAAAGACATCTTCCGAGCTTTATAAATTATTCGGCGGTATAATGCCGCAATATTCGGAGAGCGATTTCTATGAGTCGGATATCGGCAACGCCGGTATAATGCGCGCCTATATGGCTCGCCCGTGCGACAAGTATTTTACGCTCGAAAGAAAGCTCGAAAAACTTCTCAGAATGACTCTCAATTCATTTGATATCCCGAAAGATAAGCAGAATCAGGTTGTTGACTATGTCGATTCGCTTGATATCCGCAGTATCGCAGACGGCGTGATGCAAAAGCTCTTCGAGACTCTTGCGATGAAATTCGATTTCAGCCTCGCCTGAACGATACCACTAATTTTGAATACCTCTGTTCTCATATCTCTTAGCAGTTGGACTGTCACCGTGAAAGCGGCGGCAGTCCTCTGCTTTTTGCGTATATAAAAAGCAGGCGAGATAAATTCCCGCCTGCTTTTGGTTTTACCAACCTGTTACATATCTGTTGAGCGTGTCTTCAATGCCGCCGGTGACAGAATTCTGGTCGTCTATAAGCCTGTCGCATCCTACTCGGAAAACCATAACTCCGCCCGCTCCGCTGAGCAGGGCATAGGCTGTCTTTTTTATCTCCGGCAAATGCACAGATGAGCAGATAAATAAGATTGACTGCCGCGCACGCGCATATTACGCCGAGAAGAGTTGGAACGAATTTGTCCCCCGAGGGATAGAGATCTGCTATCCAGCCGTATGTCCATGTCGCACTGCTCAAAAACACTGCGGCGCAGACGCTGAGCACAAAGCTCGTGTAGGCGAAAGCGCGGGAATTTATCGCGCTTCCGACTTTTTTGAAAAATTTTATATCAGGACCCCTTTTGGTTCTTTTTATATCAATTGCAGTGTAACATACAGGTATATTTTGGTCAAGCGGCATTTAGATATAAAAAACTGCCCGACTGCACAGTTGTTGCACTATGCAGCCGGGCATTATAATTTTGTTATTTGCAGACGAGCTCGCCGTTTTCAACATCAACGGTTATGATCGAATCCGCGTCAAGGTCGCCGGAGAGAATTTTTCTCGCGACGAGGGTCTCAAGGCTGCTCTGCAGATATCTGCGAAGCGGTCTTGCGCCGTAAACGGGATCGAATCCGCGGTCGATGATGAGCTCCTTGGCGGCATCGGTAACCTCGAGTCCGAGGCTCTTGTCCGCAAGACGCTTCTTGAGGGAGTCGAGCATGATATCGATGATACCTTTGAGGTTATCTTTCGTCAGCGGACGGAAGAATATCGTCTCGTCAAGACGGTTGAGGAACTCGGGACGGAAGCTGCGGCGCAGCTCGTTCATAACGCCCTCGCGCGCCTCCTCGGAGATGTTGCCGTTCTCGTCGATGCCGTCGAGCAGGTACTGGCTGCCGAGGTTCGAGGTCAGAATGATGATAGTGTTCTTAAAGTCCACGGTGCGTCCCTGACTGTCGGTTATACGGCCGTCGTCAAGCACCTGGAGTAGAATATTGAATACATCCGGATGAGCCTTTTCAATCTCATCGAACAGCACAACAGAGTAGGGCTTGCGGCGTACCGCCTCGGTCAGCTGACCGCCCTCATCGTATCCGACATATCCGGGCGGCGCTCCGATAAGACGGGAGACGGAGTATTTCTCCATATATTCGGTCATATCGATACGAACCATGTTGTGTTCGTCATCAAACAGACAATCGGCAAGAGCCTTTGCAAGCTCCGTCTTGCCGACACCGGTGGGACCCAAGAACAGGAAGCTACCGATAGGCTTGTTGGGGTCGGATATGCCTGCACGGGAGCGGAGGATAGCCTCTGTGACTTTCTGAACCGCTTCGTCCTGACCGACAACGCGCTGATGGATAACATCGTCGAGGTGGAGCAGCTTCTCGCGCTCGCCCTCCATGAGCTTTGCAACGGGTATGCCGGTCCATTTTGCGACTATGGTCGCTATCTCTTCCTCGGTCACAGTGTCGTGGACAAGGGTATTTTCGGTGCGCTGCTCACTCTTCTTTTCAGCTTCTGCGAGACGTTTTTCAAGAGAGGGCAGATCGTAATATTTGAGCTTTGCCGCTTTTTCGTATTCGTAGTGAAGCTGAGCCTGCTCAATATCTGCGTGAGTCTGCTCGATTTCCGACTTGAGCTTTTTGACCTCGTCAACGCTCTGCTTTTCGGCCTCCCAGCGCGACTTCATCTCGTTGAACTTGTCTTTGTATTCGGCAAGCTCGGCGCCGAGCTTCTCAAGACGCTCCTTGGAGAGCTTATCGGTCTCTTTTTTCAGAGCCATCTCTTCGATTTCAAGCTGCATTATCTTGCGGCGTACATCGTCAAGCTCCGAGGGCATTGAGTCGATCTCGGTGCGGATGGAGGCACACGCCTCATCGACAAGGTCGATTGCCTTGTCGGGCAGGAAACGGTCGGTAATATATCTGTCCGAAAGGGTAGCGGCGGCGACAAGCGCGCTGTCGTGTATGCGAACGCCGTGATAAACTTCATAGCGCTCCTTGAGTCCTCTGAGTATCGAAATCGTGTCTTCAACAGTGGGCTCGTTTACCATAACAGGCTGGAAACGACGCTCAAGCGCGGCGTCCTTTTCTATATATTTGCGATATTCGTCGAGCGTAGTTGCGCCGATGCAGTGCAGCTCGCCTCTTGCAAGCATGGGCTTCAAAAGGTTGCCTGCGTCCATGCTGCCCTCGGTCTTGCCTGCGCCGACTATTGTGTGCAGCTCATCGATGAAGAGCAGTATCTTGCCCTCGGATTTCTTTATCTCTTCGAGCACAGCCTTGAGTCTCTCTTCAAACTCGCCGCGATACTTTGCGCCGGCGATAAGAGAACCCATATCAAGGCTGAAAACAGTCTTGTCTTTAAGTCCCTCAGGCACATCGCCGCGTACTATTCTCTGCGCGAGACCCTCGGCGATAGCGGTCTTGCCGACGCCGGGCTCGCCGATAAGCACGGGGTTGTTCTTGGTTTTTCTCGAAAGAATACGAATGACATTTCTTATCTCCGTGTCACGGCCGATAACGGGGTCAAGCTCGTTTTCGCGCGCACGCTTGACAAGGTCGGTGCCGTACTTCGAAAGTGCGTCGTAAGTATCTTCGGGGTTGTCACTGGTTACCGGGCTTGTCTTGACCTTTGAAAGCTCATCGACAAAAGCGTTTTTGGTTATGCCGTGAGTATTGAATATTTTTCTGATTTCCGGAGTCATGTTCGTGAATATGCCGATCATAAGATGCTCAACCGAAACATATTCGTCGTTCATGCTCTTTGCCGTCTTTTCGGCGGTGCGGATAACGCGGTCGGTCTCCGAAGAGAGATACATCTCGCCTCCGGAAACCTTCGGGAGAGTAGCAATATAAGAATCAAGCTCGCCGAGAACGGTGTTGCAGTCAATGCCCATCTTGCCGAACAGGGAGGGGATGAGCCCGCCGTCCTGATCAAGCAGAGAGTAGAGCAGATGCTCGGGGACGAGCGACTGGTTGTCGTTCTCTCTTGCTATGTTCTGCGCGTTCTGTATTGCCTCAACGGTCTTCTGAGTATAGTTCTGAGTGTTCATAAAATCACCTGCTTAGTCTGAGTTTGGAGTTATATTATTATTGACTGCCGCGCGATGTATTCGGCGTAGCAGTGCTCGATATCTGCCGGAGAATATCTGCCGGCAAGGAAGCCTTTCATAAGTTTGTCAAACAGCTCTATATATCCGGATATAGCCTGTGCGAGCTCCTCGGTTGAGGAATTTTTCTTCGGTACGACTATACTGCGGCAGAACTTGTTATAATAAAGGGCATAGTCAACATTCTCCACTCCGTAGTGGGGGAGATATTTTTGCTCTATACCGTGCCACAGGCGGAAGAAGTCTGTCATGTCGGAGATAAGCGCGGCGCTTTGCGTGCGGAATATCACCGAAAGCTCGCCGATGGAATCCTGCCCGTTCTCATACAGCTCCACTTCATATTTGACGGTGGGGCGGTATTTATATTCCAGACTGCTCTTGAGCGACATTGTCAGGTCGTTCGGAGTGAAGAACGGCACAAGCTGCCCGTATGAAGCGACCGCTTCTTCGATAGCCTGGAATACATCATTTATGCGTCTCTGCGGCGTGACCATGCCGAAATATTCGGCAAGTATCTGATTTATTAAATTCGATCGGTTGGTGCCCTTTTGATGCGCAAGTCTATCCGCTTCGCGGACGACTTCGTCGCTGAGCATCAAACTGTATAATGTTTTCTTCAAGAGTATCAACTCCTTTTGTTTTCTGTTCCCATGATATACCTATTTTAAAAACTTGTCAATATATTTATATAAATGTTCATACAAAGTTAATAAAATTCAAAACGAGTTTGCTAAAAAAGGCCGCCCGAAGGGCAGCCTTTTAATATAGCTTTAAGATTTTGAGCGTTTTCTCGGCGGCATCTTTTCTCCAAGCACAAATGGTGCGATTTTGTGTATAGGTAAAGCCACCAAAAGGCACAGCCCGATGGAGAGCAATGCCGCAATAGCGCTCCAGAACAGAGATTTGTCGGCGAGTTTTTCCGATATAAACGGGCACAGTGTGTGAAAAAACACTACCGGGAATTTGTGCATAAGGAGTATCGGCATAGTGTTGGAGCCAATATAAGATATAACTTTAAGCTTCGGGATGAAGAAACACAGCATGGTGAATCCGAGTACGGACATGAAAGCGGATAAATAAAATATCAGTATCCTGCCGTATTCGCTGCTCTGATATCCGACGAGAATGTTCAGTTTCAGTGCCGAAAATCCTCCGGCGGCGACGCATAACAATGATAAAATAAATATGTATGGCTTGCGCAAGTTTTTTTGATTTTGTGCTGCAAATTTTGAGAATAAAACCCCGCTCAGAGAAAACGAGAGCATTGCTATGGCAACATCAGCCTTGAATATCGGCGCTTTTGTCGGAAACAGAGAAAATTTATATATTACATATTGTATAGCGATTGCTGCAATTATAGATACACCGAACAAGGCGTATGACAATCGGTGTTTTGAAGCTATTCGGTCTATTATAAATGTTATGGCATACAAAAACAGCAGTTCAAGAAACAGGCACGGCAAAAACCAAAGCGGAGTATTTACGGCGCAGTATCCTTTTAAAGTGCTTATGATTATGGCAGGAACACTGCTGTCGATTGCCTTCTCCGCGAATGACGAGACGAACTTGCCGAGAATAGCATATGCGCCCCAGCTGACTGCGGCAAATATATAAAACGGCACGAGAAGGCGCGTCAGTTTTTGAATCAGAAACTTCCAGAATCCGTTCTTGCCGCGCGAAAATGTAACGCCGGTCAAAAAGAAAAACAGCGGAACATGAAAAGAATATACATATTGAGCATAGATTCCCTGGTCGTGAAACACATGCCCGATAACTATAAAAAATATACCGATAGCCTTAGCGGCATCGAAAGCAAATATCCGCTCTTTTGAGTTGCTGTTTAAAGTGCTCATTTTTCTCCAATCGGTTTGCAATATTGCTGTATTAATAATTTAAATATAATGCCTGCGTTTTTATACTAACAGGATTCTTTTTGCATGTCAAGGTCTGCAAATTTCGGCTGAATCGGATTATATAAAACCATAACTTTTTATTGCACCGTACATGTTGTTTCTGATATACTTAAACACATGAAAATTGATCGAAATATAAAAGATGAAAATATTACTTCGGAGATGATAATATGATCTTGTTCTTTACAGGAACGGGCAACAGCAGATATATCGCACGTAGGATTGCCGATTCGCTCGGCGACGAGCTGCTGAATATGAACGAAAGAATTAAAGCGTGGGATACATCTGAGATAAGCGCTGACGGTCGTCTTGTTTTTGTCGTTCCGACTTACGGTTGGCGCATTCCGCGCATTGTCGAAAAGTGGATAGACGAGACACCGTTCAGCGGAAGCTTTAAGGTGTGGTTCGTTATGGATTGCGGCGGCGAGATAGGCGATGCGGACAAATATATCAGGCAGTTATGCTCAAGAAAGTCATTTGACTATATGGGCGTCAAGCAGATAGTGATGCCTGAAAATTATGTTGCTATGTTCGGTGTGCCGAATGATGAGCAGGCTGCACGGATAATTGAAAAGGCTCAGCCAGATATTGCAGACGCTTCAGAGACTATAAAAGCCGAAAAGAAATTTGCTCAGCCGCGCAGAAATGCTTATGATAAGCTTATGAGCGATATAGTCAACCCCGTGTTCTATAAATTTTTCGTCAAGGCGGACGCCTTTACGGCAAATGACAAGTGCGTCGGATGCGGCAAGTGTGCAAAAATGTGCCCGCTCAACAACATTGAATTAAAAAACAGTAAACCGGTCTGGGGCAAGAATTGCACTCACTGTATGGCGTGCATCTGCCTCTGCCCGACGGAAGCCATTGAATACGGCAAGAAAAGCGTCGGCAAACCGAGATATCATCTTGATTAAAAGCGAAGGAAGTATGACTCAAAGCCATACTTCCTGTTTTTATTTTCTTTTTCCGAGCGCTATCATAAGAGCGCCGACGGCGGCGGTCGCCGCGGTTCCCGCCCATATGCCGTATTTTAGCTTTTCCTTGTCATCCGCATCGTTTATGTATCGCATTATTGAGACCGGAGTCTTTTTGAATAGGTCGAAATATGTTACCGTTCTTGTTTTATACTCAAACGGCTTGGTTTCATCGAGCTCAAAGATACGCACGCCGCGCATCTTGTTGCCGTAGCATCGAAATGACGCGCAGGCTGTTTGGATTATGTCAATGTCATCGACTTTGCCCTCAAAGCAATTTAGATGATCGTGCCCCGCGACCGCGGCGAGCACGCCTCCCATTTCTTTCAACGCTTCAAATTCGCCGACATTTTCAGAGCATACGTCCGGATATTCGCCGAGAGTGCCGTGGGCTTTTTGGGGGTCGAGCTCATAAAATCGCCCGTCGTGCTCTGTGCATTCATTATTTTTTTCGCACTCGCGTATGAGCTGCACAGTCTCCGGAATCGGGACATGCTGAAATACAAGAGAGGGGAGAATTCCGAAAGCTTTTTTGATTTTTTCATTCTTTCGGAGCATCCAATCTATTTTGTTGCGGCTTATGGTCGTGTACCAATTGCCGTCTGAGCCTTTTCCTGCGGAGTCGAGCATCCACACGGTGAAAGCGCGCCGCGTTCCGTCCGACGACATTATCGGGATATCATAAGTTCCGCATCCTGCGCAGACGTCCGCGCCGCTTCCGACGCACGATGAGTAATTGCCGTATATTTCCGACTGCTCGGATTTTTCTATGCAGTTCATGTCATCGTGGTTTCCGTACAGCACGGCAAACGGTATCTTTCTCGCTTCAAGCGGCAGGATAATATGACTTATCGCCCGTTCCACGCGTGATCTCGTCGCATCATGTCCGGAGGCTACCTGCCTTGTGCCTATCACGGCATCGTTTATATGATTGCCGAGTATGTTGTCGCCCGTGAACAGAACGAGATCGGGGTGCAGAACATCGCAGGCTCTGTTTATCATCCGGACAAGACTTTTGCGAACGAGCGGGAGGTCCTGCGCATCGCTTATCTGCATTATTGTGAACTTGCCGTCACTGTTGAATTTCAGCATTCGTTTACCTCTTTTAAAATGCGCCGCCGCAGTTTATACGGCAGCGCATTTGCTTTTATTATTCGGTTTCGTCGCTCTCAGTTGATTCTGATTTATCTATAGAAGCTTCGGGTGTTTCTTCAGCGGAATCGTTGCCGATATCCGACATTTCCGTAGATGCAGTGTCGGACACAACGCTTCCGCTTGCCACTGCGGCAGGCTGAGGCTGATGCTTCTTTCTCTTTTTCAGAAGAATCGCAACAGCAACAAGAATCAGTGCTGTAACAACTGATATGCCGAGTCCGATAACCATTCCGCGCGGAGTGTACTTGAACTTTACGCTGTGGTTTCCTGCGCTAACTCTGACTCCGAGCAGTGCGTCGCCGACGGCGACAATGTCATTCTCGCTGACTTCCTTTCCGTCAACAGTAACTTTCCAGCCCTTGTCATAGGGGATGGAGGTGTAAATAATGCTGTCCTCTGCGGCGTTCAGCGTGCCGGTTATCTCCGTGTCGGTAAAGCTCTCGATATTCAGCGCACCGCTGTTGAGCTTGTTGTAGCCCTCAACGAATTTGTCTGTGTCGAGCCCGTAGACAAAGAAGTTGAGCGCACCGCTGTTGACATCATCCTTGACGGTCATTTCAACGGTTATCGGCGTTCCCGCCTTGCACTTGCCGAGGTCATAGATATATTCGCGGCTCGTGTTCTGGGAATATTGCTCGTAACCGACCGAGATAAGAACATCTTCGATTCCCGCGGATTCAACGAACAGATAAACATTCTGATCCTTTTCGGGCGAGACGGTGAACGAAATAGTTCCGGTGCTGTCCGAAGAAGTCTTGTAGTAGTTCATGTAGCCCGTATCAAGACCTATCGAAATAGGATCGATGTTATAGAAATAAGAATCTGTGATATCAAGCCTGTTGAAGACTTCATCGATTCCGGTTGCACGGAAGAAGTAGTCATTCTGCACCTCAAACGGATTGTCCGAATCGAAGCTCCATGCAGTGATATCTTCATTCACACAGTAGGCTATCGGGAGCCAGTATTTGTTCCTGTATGCATGGAACTTGCCGGAGGAGCCGACATATTCATAGAACTCATCGCTCAGCGGCGGGTTGTATTCGTTGTTGTCGACAATATACTTGAGCGACATCATTGAATTGTAGACCGGGGTCTGCGGATTGTAGGTGTAGCTGTTGATATAATTGCCGTAGAGACCGAGCTGCTCCTGCAGATTTGCAACCTTTTCGTATGCCATGGACGAGAAGGTGGATACGCCGTTATAGTTATACCATGCGGGATCCATGCGCGCCCTGAGTGAGGTGAGCTCCATACGGTAAGTGTCATTGCCCTCAATATCATCAAGTTCATTCTTGAGGTCTCTGAAATCCTGATAGTCTCCGGCGTATTCGGTCTTTGTTCTGTCCATGCTGTAGTTGTCGGTGTCGGCGCTTATAGCCTCGGCGCAGACGCAGCAGAGCATCAGAACAGCCATAGCCGATGCCTGATATTTCTTGGTCGAGAAGAGATAGAATATAAGCGTATAGAGCACGACAAACAGCAGGCTGATAATAACAGTTGTTTCATCGACGTTCTTTGAACCGACTTTTTGGATTATAACTATTCCCGAAAGAATAGCTACTCCCGCGCCGAGTATCTCTTTGCCGGAGAACTCGGTAATGTGTCGGAACGCCTTATATGCCATGGTGAGCAGGATGAACGAATACATGAACGAGAATCTGTAGGGCAGATCGTTCGGGAAGTGGAATGCGTGCCAAATATAATTGAGCACATTGAGATTGAAGCTGAAATATATAAGCCCGAGAAGAAGCACATTTGCTATCTTTTCTCTTACGGGTATGCGTTTGCAGAAAAGATAGAGCGGGACAAGTATTACCGTTGCCATTCCGCAATAGACATTGGGAAGAACATCGGTTCCGCTGCTTCTTATTGTGGGAGTGACGCTTGCAAGATGATTTGCGAGGAAGTCGAATATCTTGAAATATGACTTGACGGTCTCGGGCCATGTTCCGCTCGTCGCGGAGCAGCTTTGAAGAATAAAATAGACGGGAATGAGCGCGAACGCAACGAGAGCCGCGCCTGCAATGCTCGAAAGAGCAAATGTTATTCCGTCGGACAGGAATGAGTTGTATCTGATTTTATCTTTTAGCTTGCTGTACTGCTCGCCGTCCGGGTCGGTGTAAACTTCGAGAGCTTTCGTGGTGTCGGAGATGTTATAACGGCTGAAATAATATACAAGGAAAAAGAGTACCGCAAAGATGCACGCCATGTAGCCCATATAGTAGCTCGTCAGCAGTGTCATCGACAGCGAGAAAATGTAGAGAGCGGGTCTGCGCTCGTTGATGATGCGCTCAATGCCGAGAATCATCAGCGGGAACAGAACCATGGCGTCGAGCCACATCAGATTCCAATAATAGGCTATAAAGAAGCCACAGAAAGAATAGAGCACACCGAACGCTGCGGTTATGGGCGAATGCTCGCCGAACGACTTTTTGAGATAATAGCAGAAGGTCGCGCTCGAAAACGCCGCAGCGAGAAGAATCATTGTCGCTATCGCCTCGGGCATATTCTTATGACCGAAGATAAGCATAACTATCGAGAGCGGGCTGCACAGATAGTTATAGAAGTTGCCCAGGAAGCTGCCTCCGAGACCCGTATTCCACGAGTAGAGGAAGCTCTTCATCTGCGTGACACGGTCATAGAACTCCGCAAAGAGCGGGCCGTACTGATGATAGAGATCCATTCTCAGAATAGTGACGTCACCGAACGGTATGAGGCTGTAGCAGATATAGACTATCAGCATTATGACGGCCGAGCAGCCGAAAGCGAGCCAACAGTATTTGTTGTCTTTGAAAATTCTGCTGATAACAGATCCTTTTTCATTTTTTATTTTCATTTCTTTACCTGCCTTATTTTTTTATCTTTTTGATTGCCTTCTTTGCCATAGGCAGAAGCTTTTCAAACCCGAGATACATAACCTTGTCAACCGGCATGTCAAACTCGCCGACATATTCGAAAATATGGGGAACGAACTTTATCTTGAACTTTGAAAGATGGTCTTCAAAGCTTCCGTCAACTCCGCCGAGGTTGAAATAGTCACAGCCGGCATCTATGGAATCGCAGACTCCCGCATATATAAGCCCGACAGATGCACAGAGGGTCGAGAGCACGGAGAGATCGGAGCCGGCATAGAGATACTCGGCAATTTTGAGCTTCGCCTGCGGATCGGGCATGATAACAAGGCTTGCGGCAAGATTCACGGTGTTTCCCTTTTCTTCGATAAGAGCCTTTGCCTCATCGAGCTTGCGCGTGTTTTCGGGAATGTTCTGCTTCTTTGCAATCAGCCCCTCGAGATATTCAACATATCTGTCAAGGTGCATGCGCGCATAATATATGACCGCTCTGTCGCCGAACGCATGGCGTATCTTTTTGAAATATTCTTCGTTTCTCAGCGAGATACCCTGGCGCTTTTCGGTCTGACCGAGCAGGCGGACAAATTCCGAAAGATCGTCGTCCGGGTCGGCTTTTATGAATTCGATGCCCTTGGAATTATGGAACGAGCCCATATAATAGCGGGTCTTTTTGGGAACAGCTTTCAAAAATCCCGCGCTGTCGATAGGTCCGTTTTCGTTGAAGAGCGGGATAGCCATGTTGAATCTCGGCTGAAAATATGCGTTTATGTCGGTGCTCAAGCCCCTGTGAACAAATCCGCACTCCTGCATGACTCTTATCGTCTCGTCAAATGAGTTGCCGAAATCGGCGGCATTCTGCTTTTCGTAGTTTTCTCTTATTACGAACGGGTCTGCCTTAACGGCAATCGCGCCGATCTTCTTTGCGTATTTTTTCAGCTGAGTCGAGAATTCGCGCATTGCCTCTGCGTCGCCGAAATCGCCGACGGGACCGCGCGGGGAATATATGAGCTTTTTGCCCATCGGCAGATGCCTTATCAAAAGAAGTGCGCCTACTTCGGGCGCGCCGTCTTTGTAGAGCATGCATATGTCGTGATCCCAGTTGTCCTTGACCTCGGACCATTCGGGCAGCTGTGTGAAGCAATAGGCAGGGGAGACGTTGAGAAAGTCTCTGTATTCTCCGGCATCCACGCCCGTTTTGAAGTTGTATTCAGCCATTTGCGATTAACTCCTTGATGCTTTTAGTTTTCGGATAAACAAACATATTTTACCACAAGTCGTGCAAGTATGCAATAAATGTAGTATACATATAAAATAATTTACAAATCATATCACTGTTGACAACTTTTGAAGTATGGTTTATAATGACTGCATATTTTAAAAGCTGTGACGGGAAGAAGTAGCTGTATTATGCCGGCAAAGAGAGTCTCCGGGCGCTGTGAGGGGACGCGGCATGGCGGCGAAATACATCTCCGAGCTGCGAGGCTGAACAATTGTAGTAGGTCGAGCCGCAGGCGTGCGTTATACGCTGAGCGCAATGCTCCTGAGACTCCGAAAGGAGTGAACAGAGGTGGTACCGCGGTAATTCGCCCTCTGCACGGTTCTCCGTGCGGAGGCTTTTTAATTTTATGAACAAAATGAAAGGAAAAATAACTATGGGAATTTACGAAGAACTCGTCGCGCGCGGACTTATCGCGCAGGTGACGAACGAGCCGGAAATCAGAGAGATGATAAACAGCGGCAAAGCTACATTCTATATTGGTTTTGACTGCACCGCAGACAGCCTCACGGCAGGTCATTTCATGGCTCTTACGCTCATGAAGAGACTGCAGATGGCTGGCAACAAGCCGATAGCTCTTATCGGCGGCGGCACTACAATGATAGGCGACCCCTCGGGACGAACCGACATGAGAAAGATGCTCACCCGCGAGGATATCAATCACAACGCCGAGTGCTTCAGACGCCAGATGGAGCGTTTTATCGACTTCGGCGAGGGCAAGGCTCAGATGGTGAACAACGCCGATTGGCTTCTCAACCTTAATTATATCGAGCTTCTGCGCGAGGTCGGCGCCTGCTTCTCCGTCAACAATATGCTTCGTGCCGAGTGCTATAAGCAACGTATGGAAAAGGGTCTGAGTTTCTTTGAGTTCAACTATATGATAATGCAGAGCTACGATTTCTACTATCTGTTCAAGAACTACGGCTGCAACATGCAGTTCGGCGGCGACGATCAGTGGAGCAACATGCTCGGCGGAACCGAGCTCATACGCAAAAAGCTCGGCAAGGATGCTCACGCAATGACTATAACACTCCTTACCGACTCCCAGGGTCATAAGATGGGCAAGACTGCGGGCAACGCCGTTTGGCTCGATCCCAAGAAGACTTCGCCCTACGAGTTCTATCAGTATTGGAGAAATGTTGCAGACAGCGATGTTCTCAAGTGCATCCGTATGCTTACTTTCCTGCCTCTCGAGCAGATTGACGAGATGGACAAGTGGGAGGGCAGCCAGCTCAACAAGGCAAAAGAGATACTCGCATATGAGCTGACAAAGCTCGTTCATGGTGAGGATGAAGCGAACAAGGCGCAGGATGCCGCAAGAGCACTCTTCGGCGGCGGAGCGGATTCCGCAGATATGCCGTCCACAAGCCTCAGCGCAGATGACTTTGCAGACGGAAAAATCAGCGTTATAGATATTCTTGTCAAAGCGGGACTTGCAAAATCCAAAAGCGAGGCAAGGAGACTTATCGAGCAGGGCGGCGTCAGCGTCAACGATGAAAAAGTAAAGAACCTCGATTTTTCGCTTTCTGCCGACGAAATAGCCGCTGACCCGGCTATAATTAAGAAGGGAAAGAAAATTTTCCACAAAATTGTTATGGCTTAATTGTGCACAATTGCCATTGCTATAGCAAAAAAGAAAGTTATAATATTGGATAAGGATTTTTCCTATTACTTTGATTGGATGGAACTTTAAATGAAAATTGTTATTGTCGGCGACGGCAAGGTTGGTTACAATATCGCAAAGCAGCTGCTTGCCGAGGGTCATGATATCGTAGTCATAGACAACAATCCGGATGTGCTCGAGGATTCGCTCCAGAAGCTCGATGTGCTTGTTGTCGACGGAAACGGAGTCACGCTCAAGACGCAGGAAGAGGCAGATGTTGCAAACAGCGATCTTCTTATCGCCGCGACCTCTGCGGACGAGATAAACCTGTTGTGCTGTATCCTTGCAAAGAAGCTCGGATGCCGCCATGCAATCTGCCGCATGAGCAACCCGGACTATGTTCAGTCGATTCAGTATATGCGCGACGATTTCGGCCTTTCGATGACCGTCAATCCGGAACTCACCGCCGCAAGAGAGATATTCCGCATCTTGCAGTTCCCGAGCTTCCTCAAGCGTGATACTTTTGCCAAAGGCCGCGTTGAAATAGTTGAGCTCAAGTTAAAAGAGGGCTGCGCGCTGGTCGGCAAGAAGCTTGAAAAATTATCTGATGTTCTGCGCGGCGTGAAAGTGCTTGTTTGCGCCGTTGACAGGGGAGGCGAAGTCTGCATTCCCGACGGCAGCTTTGAGCTTCAGGCAAACGACAAGATAACCGTCACCGCTCCGCGCAGCGAGCTTGTCAAAATGCTCAAGGCGCTCAAGATAAGCAATCAGAAGATAAGAGATGTGCTGATAATCGGCGGAAGCAAGATTGCAGTCTATCTTGCCGATGAGCTTATCAAGAGCGGTGTCAATGTCAAGATAATCGAGCAGAAGCTCGACAAGTGCCGCGCTCTTTCGGAGCGTCTGCCCGGTGCTGTTATAATCAACGGCGACGGAACGCTCCAGGATCTGCTCTCGTCAGAGGGTATTGAAGATACGGACGCCGTAGTCTCGCTGACGAATATCGATGAGGAAAACCTTATCATATCGATGTACGCGGATGTCTGCAAAGTACCAAAGACTATTACAAAGATTAACCGTACCGAGTATATCAAGCTCTTCAAAGACAAGGATATCGGCAGCGTCGTATGCCCGAAAATGCTCGCGAGCTATGAGATAATCCGCTATGTCAGGGCTATGGACAACACCACCGGCGGTTCGGTCAAGACTCTGTACAGAATAGTCGACGAAAAGGTCGAAGCCCTTGAGTTTGCGGTAACCGACAGCACAAAGTGCATCGGCGAACCGCTCAAAAAAGTCAACCTCAAGGACAATATCCTCCTCGCCTGCATAACCCGCATGGGAAAGGTCATTATCCCGAGCGGTAATGATTATATAATGGCAGGGGATACGATAATCGTTATCACCACTGCAGAGGGCAAGTTCAAGGATATAAACGATATCTTTGCCGAGGACTGAGCCGGGAGACGCGAAAATGAACTATAAACTTATTGCAAATTATATAGGCAATATTCTGCGGATAGAAGGACTTTTTATGATCCCGGCGCTGCTTGTGTCGCTGTATCATAACGAGTTTAAGTGCGTCCTCGCTTTCGGAATCAGCATCGCGGCACTTCTTGTCATCGGTCAGCTGATGCATATGATAAAGCCCCAAAAGCGCAATGTATTTGTGCGAGAGGGCTTTGCGATAGTCTCGCTGTCCTGGCTTGCGATATCGCTTTTCGGTGCACTGCCGTTCTTTATAAGCCGTGAGATTCCGAATTTTATAGACTGCTTTTTTGAAACCGTTTCCGGATTCACAACGACCGGTTCGAGTATACTTTCAAATGTCGAGGCGCTTTCCAAAGGTCTGCTCTATTGGCGAAGCTTCTCGCATTGGCTCGGTGGAATGGGCGTTCTTGTGTTCTTGCTTGCGGTTGTACCAAATGGCAAGGACAACGACGCTCAGTCGCTCTATATTCTGAGAGCCGAAAGCCCGGGTCCCACATTTGGAAAGCTCGTTTCAAAGATGCGCCAGACTGCACAAATTCTTTACATCATATACATTGCGCTGACGATTATTGAAATCATTTTGCTTTTCGCCGGAGGAATGCCGCTGTTTGACAGTGTTCTGAACTCTTTTGCAACCGCCGGAACGGGCGGCTTCGGAATAAAGAATGCCAGCATAGGCGCGTATGACAGCTATTATCTTCAGGGTGTTATAGGAGTGTTTATGCTGCTGTTCGGCGTGAACTTCAATATTTATTATCTGCTGCTTGCAAGAGACTTCAAGCTCGTTTTCAAAAACGAGGAGCTTCGCTTCTATATCATAACCGTTTTGGTGTCGGTTACGGTGATAGCAATAAATATTCGCTCAATGTTCTCAAGCTGGTTTGACGCTTTTCATCACAGCTTCTTCCAGGTTTCGTCGATTATCACGACAACCGGATTTTCTACCACTGATTTTTCGCTTTGGCCTGAGCTTTCGCGATATATTCTCGTTGTGCTCATGCTCATGGGCGCGTGCGCGGGCTCTACCGGCGGCGGCTTGAAGGTGTCGAGAGTCCTTATATTATTCAAGGCTCTTCGCAACGAGATGCAGCGCGTTGTTCATCCGCGCAGCGTCAAAGTGCTCCGTATTGACGGAAAGGTTCAGAATGAAGCACTCGTCAGAAATGTTTCTATGTATCTTGTTGCATATGTTATTGTTATGATAGCATCCACGCTTCTTGTTTCAATCGATGATTTTAGCTTCACGACCAATGTAACTGCGGTTATATCGTGCATGAATAACATCGGACCCGGAATAGATATTGTCGGTCCAATGGGCAATTTCAGTGGATTCTCGTGGTTCAGCAAGCTTGTTCTCAGCGCGGACATGATAATCGGCAGACTGGAGATATTCCCGGTTCTCGCTTTGTTTTCGCCCTCGCTTTGGAAGCGCTGCAACTAAATAATTATGTCGGATTCGTGTGTTCGCCGCATGGATCCGACTTTTTTAAAAAAGTTTACAAAATGTACTTTAACTCGCCGAAACATAAGTGTAATATATAAGAAAATACATGATGGAGAATTGGGATGACAAAGAAGATACTCAACAAAAAGCAAAAAATCGTCATCAGTATCGTCGCCGCGCTACTTATCATTGCACTCGGTGTCACCGCTTATGTTGTGATAAGCAAGAAGACACGCACTACAGTTGCCCTGGCGGATGTAACTGCCGGCGATATCACCGAAACGCTCAAACTTTCCGGTACTGTGAACTCCGAGAACCAGGCGTCGTTCGAAATACTTGACGGCACCTATGTCAAGAGCGTGAATGTCAGAGTCGGAGATGCCGTTAAAAAAGGCGATGTGCTCGCGACATTTGATACGAGCTCCCTCAGCGATATTGTATCGCAGAAAAGGGAGAACTATAACGCCGCCATGTCGCAGTACAGAAAGTATGCTTCAAACGCGAACGCCTCCGTGGCTCAGCTTGAGTCGCTCTCAAAGCAGATAGAGCAGAAGCAGCGTGAGATAGAAAAGCTCAGCGAAAAGGTCGATGCGGCAAAACCGAAGGACGACACAAAGGAAACTATCTCGCTGAAAAAGCAGCTCACCGAGCTCCTCGGCGACAGCAAATTGGCGGCAGAAATAGTTGACAGACTCTTCTCTTCCGGCACTCAGGTTTCGGAGATACTCCAGCATCTCGAGAATATAATTAACGGCGCGAACAATCAGATTTCGTCGATACTCAAGCTCCTTTCGGTTTCCAACGAGGAAAAGCAGCTGATATCGGCGCAGCTTGAATTGGTTGAGCTTAAGGCGCGCCAGAGTATATTGAAGCTCCAGTCCGGCGATACGCTCGCGTCGCTTTATCTCTCCGTTGCCGAGTCCGCTAAAAACGATCTTGACAGCACTGTTGAAGCCGTGAACGCATTGAAAAAAGGCTGGGTAGCCGAGAATGACGGCGTTGTCAGGGAAATAAATATCGTCAGCGGCGAGACATATCACACGTCGAAAAGCAATTCAACAGTCTCGCTCGACAGTATTGATATATCTTCGCTTCTCTCATCCGCAACATCGGACACAAAGGACTTTTCCGGTATTATCAATCAGCTTTTTCCAGGCACTCCCGGCGGCATAGTTGTTGAATATTATCCGCTCTCTGCGACTTTCAGTGTCAGCGGCAAGGATATATATAAAATAAAACTCGACCAGCCGGTCGAGATAACCGGCGCAACAGGCAAGAAGTTCAGCGGTTACGTCAGCTTTATAAGCCCCACCGCCTCTGAATCTGCCTCGTCAAGCATTACTTCGCTTCTCGGTTCAACATCCGGCGGCAGCGAAGTTGAGGCGAAAGCGATGATTGAACAGCCCGACAAGAGCATTATAATTGGTCTTTCGGTTGATATGTCCATAAAGCTCGAAACCCAAAAGAACGCCACTCTTGTCCCGGTTGAGTCGATACAGTACGAGGACGGAAAGTCATATATCTATCTCTATGATCCGGATTCAAAGACCGTTAAGAAAACCGAAGTCACAACGGGACTTTTTGACGGAGAGCACTATCAGATACTTTCCGGCTGCTCGGTAGGGGATAAGATAGTCAAGATACCGTCCGAAGATATTGAAGACGGTCAGAAGATACACGCAAAGTAATGGCACTGACACTTTTTATAAATATAAACGAACTGACCAACGAGCAGTACGAGCACGAAATGAATTTTCTTTGTCCGCAGAAACGCGAGCGCGTTTCCAGGATGCGCTTTGAAGATGACAAAAAACGCTCGCTTGCCGCGAATCTCGCCGCAAGGCGCGCGTCTGCCGACTTTTTGGGGATTGATGAGGACGAAATCAGAATAACTTGTGACGGCAGCGGGAAGCCGCTGTGTGATGGATGTTATATATCTCTCAGTCATTCCGGCGACTATGCGGTCTGTGCGGTGAGCAGTTTTCCAATCGGAGTTGACATTGAAAAAAAGCGTGATGTCAATCCCAAACTTATAAATAAAATATGCGTCAACGATGCCGAGAGGGAATATGCGACAGATACGCAAAGCCTGCTTACGCTGTGGTCTGTCAAAGAAGCCTGCTTCAAGGCGCTGAGTCCAAAGGTAAGTACAGTCAGCGATATATCGCTCGAAATAACCGAAAGGGGATTCGAATGCAGCGGAATATCCTTTATTGAGACAGGCATTGTGCACAAAGATTATGTTTTTTCGCTCGCATCAGTCTAAAAATTTAAATAAATGCTTGCATAAATATGAAACAGCAGTTATAATTATTCTATTATCATTTGGAGGTTCATTATGAGTTTAGTACAGTTTTTAAACCTTGCCAGCGGTACAGCTGCAAACGGTGCGAATGCCGGCAAGAGCCAGATTTCTCTTATCGTTATGATGGTTCTTCTGTTCGCGGTCATGTATTTTGTCATGATCCGTCCCCAGAAGAAAAAGCAGAAGGAAGAGCAGCAGATGCGCGACAGCATCGAAGTCGGCGATGAGATCACCACTATCGGCGGTATCGTCGGACGCGTCGTTACTGTTAAGGATGATTCTCTTATTATAGAGACCGGCGCTGAAAGAAACAGAATCAAGATTATGAGATGGGCTATCAGCACCAACAACACCGCTAACGAGAAGCTCGAGGCTGAGAGAGCTGCCGCGAAGGAAGCTCAGGAAGCCGAGAAGGCCGCAAAGATGGAAGAGGCCAAGGCAAAGAGCAAGGCAAGCCGCAAGAAGAGCAAGAAGAACAAGGATGCGGACGCCGAGTAATCTGACATAAAATCAGACTTCCCCTCATACTTTTTAACAAACGGTATGAGGGGGATTTTTTTATGCCTGCCAAAAGGGGAGAGCGAAAGGAAACCAACGATAAGAAAACTCTTCTGATAAGTCTGCTTATCGGCAATGCGCTTGGCGCCGCAATATTTTTTATACTGCTTTCGATTGCCTCTGCGGTGATACTCAAAAAAGGTGTTTCGTCGGGAGCTTATACGCCCGTTTCAATTGTGTGTGCCGCAATAGCGGCGTTTATAGCCGGACTATTTTCTGTCATCCCGATAAGAAAAAACGGACTTCTGTTGGGACTGTGTTCATCAGTTTTGCTCATTGCCTGCGTTGTTGTATCCGCCGCGGCCGCAGGCGGCAGTGTAGGCATAAAAACAGCGATTGCGGTAGCTGTTGCGGCCGTATGCGCCTGTGTCGGAGGTATACTTGCCGCAAATATGAAAAAGAAAACACGATGACCGTGCCGCAAGGCACGGTTTTGTCTTGTAAAATATAAAAAAGATGGTATAATATATAAGTATTTACATACGAGGAGGAAAACAAATCATGTCCAAAGAAAAGTATTACATCACAACTGCGATTGCTTACACATCGCGCAAGCCTCACATAGGCAATTCCTATGAGATAGTTCTCACCGATGCCATAGCCAGGTATAAGCGAATGCAGGGATATGATGTGTTTTTCCTTACCGGTACCGATGAACACGGTCAGAAGATAGAGGAGTACGCCAAGAATGCAGGCGTATCCCCGAAAGAATATGTTGACAAAGTGGCAGGGGAGATACGCGGCATCTGTGATCTGCTCAACACGACTTATGACAAGTTTATCAGAACGACCGACGATTACCATGAAAAGGTAGTTCAGAAGATATTCCGTAAGCTTTATGACCAGGGCGATATCTATAAGAGCGAATACGAAGGCATGTACTGCGTGCCTTGCGAGAGCTTTTTCACCGAGTCCCAGGTCGTTGACGGCAAGTGCCCGGACTGCGGCAGCGAGCTTGTCCCGACAAAGGAAGAGGCATATTTTCTCAGAATGTCAAAGTATCAGAAGCAGCTCGAGGATTATATCGAGGCTAACCCCGACTTCATTTATCCCGAGAGCCGCAAAAAGGAAATGGTCAACAATTTCATAAAGCCCGGTATCCAGGATCTCTGCGTTTCCCGTTCGTCTTTCAAATGGGGCGTTCCGGTCGACTTTGACGACAAGCATGTCATCTATGTCTGGATAGACGCGCTTTCGAACTATATCACCGCTCTCGGTTATGATCCCGACGGCAGCTCAGAGCTGTTCAACAAATATTGGCCGGCAGACGCGCATATAATCGGCAAAGACATTCTTCGTTTCCACACAATTTATTGGCCGATTATGCTCATGGCTCTCGGCCTTGAACTGCCCAAGAAAGTATTCGGTCACCCGTGGCTGCTTTTTGGAACGGACAAGATGTCAAAATCCAAGGGCAATGTCATATATGCTGATGATCTTGTGAGACATTTCGGCGTTGACGCCATCAGATATTATCTGCTCTCCGAGATGCCTTATGCCGCTGACGGTTCGATCACTTATACCACCATAATCGAGCGCTACAATTCCGAGCTTGCAAACACGCTCGGCAATCTTGTAAACAGAACGATTGCAATGTCAAATAAATATTTCGGCGGCGAGATACTCGCTCCCGAAGCTCCGGAAGCCGTCGATGAGGATCTCAAAAATACCGTTCTCGGCAGCGTAAAGACGGTTGATAAATGCATGGATGATTTCCATGTTGCGGATGCGCTTGAGGCTATTTTCAGCGCAGCAAGACGCAGCAACAAATATATCGACGAGACGACTCCGTGGCTGCTCGCAAAGGATGAAGATAAGCGCGCAAGGCTCGGTACGGTGCTTTATAATCTCCTTGAGAGTATCAGAATAATTGCTGTTCAGCTCAAGCCCTTTATGCCCGATACCTCGGACAAGATTCTTGAGCAGCTCAACACGGATATATCTTCTTATGAGAGCATCCAGTCTTTTGGCGCGCTCAAAGCCGGTGGACGTGTCGGAACGGCGACTCCGCTGTTCAACAGAATCGACGCAGAAAAGATGCTTGAGGAGATAGAGAAGGAGACTTCCGTCTCCGAAGCGGCACTCGAAGAGAAGAAAGAAGAGATTCCCGGAGTTGCAATGATTGGCATTGACGACTTTGCAAAAGTCGAGCTCAAAGTTGCAAAAATTAAGGATTGCGTGCCCGTAAAACACGCAAAGAAGCTGCTTGAACTGACTATAGACGATGGCAGCGGACTGCGTACTGTTGCTTCCGGAATTGCCAAGTGGTACAAGCCCGAGGATCTTGTCGGACACAATATAATCCTTGTGTCAAACCTCAAGCCCGCAAAGCTCTGCGGCGTTGAAAGCTGCGGAATGATTCTTGCGGCTGACTGCGCAGACGATGATGTCAAGGTGATTTTCGTTGACGATATCCCGGTCGGAGCAAAGATAAGATGATAAACAATATTTTTGACAGCCACGCCCATTACGACGACGAACAGTTTGACGGCGACAGGGACGAATCGATAGCGTCCTTGCCGTCAAAGGGCGTTTGCGCTGTTATAAACTGCGCAAGTGACCTGAAAAGCTCCGCAACATCTGCGGAGCTTTCTGAAAAATATCCTTTTTTCTGGTGTGCGTGCGGAATTCACCCGCATGAGGCTGAAAAAGAATTAAAAAACGCTAATATTAGCGAAATAGAACAAAAAATAATTGATTTCTCAAAAAAGAAAAAATGCGTCGCAATAGGGGAGATTGGGCTCGATTATCACTATGATTTCTCGCCAAGAGAGCTTCAAAAAGAGATTTTTGAGCTTCAGTTGAAACTATCAAAAGAGCTCGATCTGCCTGTTATAATCCACGACAGAGAAGCGCACGAGGACACAATGACTTTGCTCAAAAAATACAGACCAAAAGGCGTAGTCCATTGTTTTTCCGGCAGCGTTGAAATGGCGCAGGAAGTTTTAAAACTCGGAATGTATATCGGTCTCGGCGGAGCAGTTACTTTCAAAAACGCGAAGAAACCTGTTGCAGTCGCAGCATCGACGGATATCAGCAGAATTTTGCTTGAAACCGACTGTCCTTATATGGCGCCGGTGCCGCTCAGGGGAACCAGATGTTCATCTGATATGATTGCATATTCTGCGCAGACGATAGCGAATATAAAAAATATCGATGTACAAATGCTTGTCGATACCGCAACCGAGAATACAAAGCGGCTGTTTGAGATAGCGTTCTGATTTTGTGCGAAGGGAGGGAAAACTGAATCAATAGTCATATTGACTAAAGCTCCTGCTAAAATTATACAAAATAAATGTTTTGTATAATTTAGGGGACTTTATTATATGACTATACAGGTTCTGTGTATGAAACCTGAGGATTTTGTATGCCTACCGCGATTGGTGCGGGATTATCTGAATTATCTGTCGAGCGTCAAAGGCAAATCACAGCTTACTGTCTGCGAATACGCCTCGGATCTTCGGCTTTTCTTTGCGTACATGCTCAAGCAAGAAAACCTTTCGCAGTATAAAAACACTCCTATAGATGAAATTGATATTTCAAAGCTTGATATCGATTTTATCTCGCTTGCCCGTATACCGACTGCGTACGGCTTTTTGGAATACTGTCGCGCCGAGCGCGGCAATGATACGGCAGCCAGAGCTCGCAAAGTCGTTTCTATCAAACGCTTTTATCGTTATTTAAAGGTTCAGGGCTACATTGATGAAAACCCTATGCAGGATCTGGAATCGCCGAAAATAAAGAAATCGTTGCCTAAATATCTGTCTCTTGAACAGGCTGTGAGTTTGCTCGAATCCGTAGACGGTAAAAATAAGGAGCGCGATTATTGCATTTTAGCTCTTTTTATGAACTGCGGAATGCGTCTTTCGGAGCTTGTTTCAATCAATTATTCTGATATAAAACCGGATAATACAATTATAATAACCGGAAAAGGAAATAAACAACGCACGGTTTATCTCAATGATGCGTGTGTAAGCGCAATAAAAGACTATATGAAAGTGCGTCCGGTTGACGGCGTGAAAGACAAAGAAGCACTGTTCCTGAGCAACCGAAAGACCAGAATCAGCCCCAAAACGGTTCAGCATATAGTTGACGAATATCTTGAAAAATCCGGGCTCAGCGGTCAGGGATTTTCAACTCACAAACTAAGACATACGGCCGCTACGCTCATGTATCAATACGGCCATGTCGATGTGTTGCAACTAAAAGAGATTCTCGGCCATGAGAATCTGGCAACGACTGAAATTTATACTCATGTTGTCGACGAACAATTGCGCAGTGCCGTTGATTCCAACCCGCTTAATAAAGTCAAAATCAACCGCAAAAAGTCTGAATCTGATTCTGATGAAAATTAAAAGCTGAACAGCCTGCAAAAAAGTCTGCTTGCGGCGGCGTCGATTACAGCGGCAAGAACTATAAGAATGCATATTATCAAAAAACGCATACAGTAAATTTTTATGCTCCCCTCCCCTCTTTGTGCTTTAGCTGAAGAAAGCGAGAGGAGCATTTCATATGATGAATTTATTCCGGCACTGCAAGCAAGCAGGAGCGCAAAAATCGCCGGTATAAGCCCGGGATATATCACCAAAACGCAGTACCCAAGCCCGCGCAGAGCAAAATTTGAGTATAGATAGCCCGACAGTATACCTATCCCCACTCCACGTATTATGGGTAGAATGCATATCAGCGGCAGCCCGACAGCACACAACCCGAATACAAATACTGCGAGCATAAATGCGGCGTTGACAGCCAGCGAATTTATAAAATTCATGCCGAGAGACTGGCTGCTTTTTGATCTTATATAAACCGAAAACATATCCGAAAATGCGCCGGAAAGGTAACTGTCAGCCCTTTTGAGAGAAACCGCGCCTATTATCATTCCCGCCGCAAAAAGCAGCATCATAATAAGTATTCTGCGATTCTTTTTCAGTGAAGTTATAACACCGTTCCCGTATTCCTTTGCTGCCGCGTTTATATCCATAGCATTTTACCTCCATTATTTTATCTAATAATATGAGGCTTTGTCCCGAAAAATACCAATGTCCCCGCAGTATCCATGCGAGGACATTTTAGCTTATCTATTAAATTTTTATTCCGTTCAGTTTATCAACGAAATCGGCGGGCTTTACGGTCAGCTCCGCCCATGCGGGTCTGAATCCGCTTTTTATTGCGTTCCCAGCAGATTTGATGTTTGACCATGCACAGCAGTAAAACGGGACTTTGCCGCGTTTTATAATCTCCAGCGCCAGTCTGCTTGTCAACGCACCAGCTACGCCCTTCCTGCGATATTCCGGCAGAACATCGACTCCTATCTGCCACATCGTGTCGCAGTCGGCTGAAGCTCCGGCAAGTCCTATTAAAGTATTGCCGTCGTATGCACCGACGCACAGAACATCTAAATCTTTTCTGTCGGTGCACAGCGCGTTGCTCCACTGCGGCAGATATAAATCCTTGAAGTCATTCGGATACATAACCTTGAGTTCATATCGGCATGACAGTTCCTGAAGCGACTCCATACGCGGCAGAAAATACTCAGCCATGAAACAAACACGCATACCATGCGCCTGAAAATCATCGTTTAGAATATGCATATTCGGTGTTTCAAAGCAGTGCTCCGGTGCAAATCTGTTTATATACTGCTCCACAATGTCCTTATATTTCATGTCAACGGATGCTACAATGTTGTTTCCGTATGACACGAGGTCGCATATAAACGGAAGCTTCAAATATTTTCGCGCATTCTGGCTTGTTGTTGATTCAACGATAATATTTTTGTCTTTTATAAAGTCTTCCGGTGCACATCCGAGGTCTGTTGCGGACTGCGCCATGGCAGTAGAAATAATTTGACTGTTGTTCATCAATTCTAATCCTGTCTTTTAAAATAAAACGCCCCTGATTTTTTAATCAGAGGCGTTAAAAAATCTTTACTTCTTGAAGATATCGTCCTGCTCAATGAGCTCGATTCCCGCGCCCTTGAGTATCTCGGAAGCCTTATCGTTATCTTCGACTCTGATGATAACATAGGCGTTGCCGACCGAAGGCGTGATGAACGCATAAGCATACTCAACGCTTATCTGTGCATCTGAAAGCACCTTGATAGCGCGCGCAAGTCCGCCGGGTTCATCGGGAATGATTATGCCGAGAACCTGAGTTGCGGAAGCGGTCATTCCCTCGCTTCTGAGCGCCTCAACCGCCGACTTGGGGTCGTTGACGATAAGGCGGAGAATGCCGTAGTCCGAGGTATCCGCAACGGAAAGAGCGCGGATATCGATGCTGTTCTTGGCGAGGACTGCCGTTATGTCGGCAAGTCTGCCGGGTCTGTTTTCGACAAAAACCGAAATCTGACTGATTGCCATTTGGTTTTCCTCCTTTATATTTTTCTGTTATCAATAACTCTCGAAGCCTTGCCTTCGTAGCGCGGCAGAGAGTGCGGTTCAACAAGACGCACCTTTGCGGAGACACCGAGAACGGACTGCATGGCGCCGCAAATCTCTTTTTCTTTAGCCTCAATCTGCTTGACCGAGTCGGAGAACATGTGATCTGACATCTCGATGCAGACGGTCATTATATCAAGATTATTCGCTCTGTCAACTATTATCTGATAGTTCGGATCCATGCCGAGCGAAAGAATAACATGCTCGACCTGAGCCGGGAAAACATTGACGCCGCGGATAATAAGCATATCGTCGCTTCTGCCCTTGGGTCTGAGCATCTTGACGAGCGTTCTGCCGCAGGCGCATTTCTCATGCGTTATTGCGGAAATGTCGCGGGTTCTGTATCTGAGCAGCGGAAGAGCTTCTTTGCCGATACATGTGAACACGAGCTCGCCGTATTCGCCGTCGGGCAGCGGCTTGAGGGTCACGGGATCGACTATCTCGGGATAGAAATAATCCTCGCATATATGCATTCCGCTCTGCTCGCAGCATTCAAATGCAACGCCGGGACCCGCTATCTCAGAGAGACCGTATATATCATATGCCTTGATTTTGAGCATATTCTCAAGCTGGGTGCGCATGTTCTCGCTCCACGGCTCTGCGCCGAAAATACCTATGCGAAGCGGCAGCTCAACGGGATCGACATTCATCTCTTTGAGTGTCTCTGCGATAAACAGAGCGTATGACGGAGTGCAGCAGAGCACATTTGAGCCGAAATCCTGAAGTATCTGAACCTGGCGTTTTGTGTTGCCGGAGGACACGGGAATAGCCGTTGCGCCGAGCTTCTCCGCACCGTAATGAATACCCATACCGCCCGTGAAAAGTCCGTAGCCGTAGGAGACGTGGATGTAGTCCGAGGGCGTTGTGCCCGCAGCGGTAAGAGCTCTTGCCGTGCACTCCGACCAGCGGTCTATATCGCCTCTCGTGTAGCCGACAACGGTCTGCTTTCCGGTTGTGCCGGACGAAGCATGAACTCTGACAAGCTCTTCTCTCGGCACGGCAAAAAGTCCGAACGGATAGTGATCTCTGAGATCCTGCTTTACTGTAAATGGCAGCTTGCTGATATCGTCTATCGAGTGGATATCTTCAGGCTTGAGTCCTATTTCGTCAAACTTTGCTTTGTAAAACGGAATGTTCTCATAGCATCTTTTTACGGTTTTTATCAGTCTTGCGCTCTGTATTGCGTGCAGATAATCGCGCGACGCTGTCTCAATTTCAGGGCTGAAATACTTTGCCATCGTATCATATCTCCTTTTGCTGACTGTCTGCCTTTAATGCGTTTCAGCAGCTTTTTTCGTGCTCGTAGCCGAGGCGGAATGCCTCAAGGTTCATGTCAAGGAACTTCTCGGGCACAGTGTTCTTTATAGCGTTTATCCATGTCTCATAGCTCAGCTGCATGTGGCTCGCCATCGCACCGATGAGAACAACATTGACAGCCTTTGCCGAACCCGCTTTGACGGCGAGCGAAAGCGCGTCAAGCTCTATCATAGAAGCTCCTGTTGCTTTTATTGCCTCGGATATGTTCTGAGGATACTCCGCCGCGCCGGTTATGACCGGCATCGGGTCAATGCACTGATCGTTGACGACTAATTTGCCGTCGGGCTTAAGGAAGCTGAGCCATCTTGCGGCTTCGAGCTTCTCAAAGGCGAGGATTATATCGGCTTCACCCTGCTCAATTGTGGGCGAAAAAACCTCATCGCCGTATTTAACATATGTAACAACGGAACCGCCGCGCTGGCTCATTCCGTGTATTTCGGAAACTTTGACTTCGTATCCGCTGTCTATAAGCGCGCTGCCGAGGAGCCTGCTCGCAAGCAGAGTACCCTGGCCGCCGACGCCGACTATCATAATTGATTTAACTGCCATTTTTCCCACTCCTCTCTTATTCTATCGCACCGAATTTGCACAGCTGCTTGCAGACATCGCAGCCGACGCAAAGGGTGAAGTCAATGTGAGCCTTGCCCTCTTTCATGCTTATCGCGGGGCAGCCGATCTTCATGCACATCTTGCAGGAGGCGCACTTGTCGGTGTTGACTTTGACGGGTGGCTTGGTCTTAACATATTTGAGAAGTACGCAGGGACGGCGGGATATAACTACCGAGGGCTCGTCCGCTTCAAGCTCTTCTTTTATTGCTTTTTCTGTTGCGGCGAGGTCATAAGGATCAACGACAACGACACGGTTTATTCCGACTGCGTGAGCGAGAGCTTCAAGGCTGACTGCCGTCGTCGGATCGCCCTTTATTGTAAGTCCGGTAGTCGGATTCTGCTGATGTCCGGTCATGCCGGTGATGCTGTTATCAAGGACGATAACAACTGAATTGCTTTGGTTATATGCGATGTTTATAAGACCCGTAACACCGGAATGGATAAATGTAGAATCGCCTATAACGGCCACGCGCTTGTGACTGCTGGCTTCGTCAGCCTTGTTCATGCCGTGGAGCGCGGAGACGGATGCGCCCATGCAGATGCAGGTGTCCATCATGCCGAGAGGAGCCATCGAGCCGAGCGTATAGCAGCCGATATCGCCGCTGACATTGACTTTGAGCTTCTTGAGAGCATAGAACAGACCTCTGTGCGGACATCCGGCGCAAAGTACGGGTGGACGCGCGGGAACGTTTATATCGGCCTTGAGATAAGCGTTCTCTTCACCGAGGATAACTTTCTTTATCATGCTCTGCGAATACTCGCCGAGAAGCGTGAACTGCTCTTTGCCGATAACGTTTATTCCGAGCTTGCGGCAGTGATCTTCTATGTAAGGATCAAGCTCCTCGATGACATAGACTTTCTCGCATTCTGCCGCAAAGTCGCGGATTATCTTCTCGGGCAACGGATAGAGACAGCCTATCTTGAGATACGACGCTTTATCGCCGAGAGCCTCTTTGGCATACTGGTAGGCAATTCCGCCAGCGATTATGCCGATTTTCTTGTCGTTATATTCAATCTTGTTGACTCCGAGGTCAACAGCTTCGCTGTCGCCCCATGCTTCGAGAGCCTTTGTTCTCTCTTCAACTATGACATGCTTCTTCTTCGCCATAGCGGGCATCATGACATATTTCTGTGTGTCCTTGACATACTCCTTGAGTCCGTTGTCGACTCTCTCCCCTATCTCAACAAGGCTGCGGGAATGAGAGATTCTCGTAGTGAGTCTGATTATAACCGGGGTGTCGTAACGCTCGGAGATATCATATGCGAGCTTCGTGAAAGCGAGGCATTCCTGAGAATCCGCGGGCTCGAGCATCGGTATCTTTGATGCCTTTGCATAGTTGCGCGAATCCTGCTCATTCTGCGATGAATGCATACCGGGGTCATCCGCAACGACTATGACCATACCGGCGTTTACGCCTGTATAAGAGAGTGTAAACAGCGGGTCGGCAGCAACGTTTAGACCGACATGCTTCATGCCGCAGAAAGAACGCGCTCCGGCTATGGCAGCGCCGCCTGCGGTCTCCATAGCGACCTTTTCGTTCGGCGCCCATTCGCAGTATATCTCGTCATATTTAGCCGCGCTCTCCGTCACCTCGGTGCTCGGGGTGCCGGGATAGCTCGATGCAACACGGCATCCGGCTTCGTAAAGGCCTCTTGCGACGGCCTCGTTTCCTAAAAGTAACTTTCTCATTTTTTGCCTCCGGATTTATTTCTTCTCGTTTCTCAAATCAACAACTCTGTGCGCCTTGCCGACAAATCTCTCGAGTGTCTTGGGCTCAAGCAGGCTGACCTTGCACTGGATACCCAGAGTGGTCTGGAGATTGTGCATTATCTTCTTCTGAAGCCGCTCGATTTCGCCGTAGCTCTCAAGCAGAGATGCGTCAACAAGCTCAACGCGGACTTCAAGTGTATCTGAAAATCCCTCGCGGCGGACAACCAGCTGATAGTTTGCGCCAATCTGCTCCGTGCCGATAAGCACGCTTTCAATCTGCGACGGGAACACGTTCACGCCGCGTATTTTTAGCATATCGTCGCTTCTGCCCTTGACCTTGTCCATCCTGACGCCTGTTCTTCCGCATTTGCAGGGAGAATAGTTGAGTCTTGTGATGTCGCGGGTTCTGTATCTGAGCAGAGGAAGTCCCTCTTTTGTCAGCGTAGTCACAAGCAGTTCGCCTGTCTCGCCCTCGGCAAGAGGTTCGAGTGTTTCGGGGTCGACTATCTCGGGATAGAAATAGTCTTCGCAGAAATGCAGTCCGTCGCGCTCCTCACATTCGCCGGAAACGCCGGGACCCATAAGCTCGCTCATGCCGTAGTTGTCGGTGGCGAACAGTCCCCAGCCCTTTTCAATCTGGGTTCTCATCTCGGGTGTGCAGCCCTCAGAGCCGAACAGACCGAGGCGAAGCTTGTAGTCGCTCATCGGATAGTCGAGCTCTTTTGCCGTTTCGCACATATAAAGCGCATATGACGGAGTTGCAACGAGCGCGGTAGTGCCGAAATCGCGCATATACATCAGCGCCTTTTCGGTGTTTCCGCTCGAATTGGGAACAACCGTTGCACCGAGCTTTTCGAGTCCGTAATGAAGACCCAGAGCACCCGTGAACATGCCGTAACCGAAAGATATCTGAACGATATCTTCGTCGGTAGCGCCTGCTGCGGCGGCAATACGGGCAACGCAGTCCGACCACAGATCAAGGTCGTGCTTCGTATATCCAACGACTGTGGGCTTACCTGTTGTGCCGGACGAAGCGTGAATACGCACCATCTCTTTCATCGGTCTTGCGAACAGACCGAACGGATAGTTGTCGCGCAAATCAGCTTTTGTAGTCGGCGGTATGTATTTTATATCGCTCAGGCTCTTGATCTTGTCGGCGGAGATACCCGCCTCGTCAAGCTTCTTTGTGTAGAACGGCACATTTTTGTAGCAGTAATCAACCGTCCATTTCAGTCTTTCGAGCTGCAGCGCTTCCAGCTCGCTGCGCTTCATTGTTTCAATTTCCTTTTGAAAAAACATCTTGAAGTCTCCCTCTTTTATACTTCGACAGGGTATTCGGAAATCACCTATAAATTATACCACTGTTACTCTTTTTCGACAATACCGTTATAAAATAATTCAGTAACATTCTTGTCATCTTTTCCTGTTATTGCGCTGACGATGAAGCAGAGCGCGAGCGAAAGGAGCATCGCTATGCAGGCAAAAAGCGGTCCGAATCCCGCAAGCGTTGATGCTGTACTGTTGTTGACCCCGAACTCAACAAGCAGTTTGCATATCGCAGGAACTATCGCGACAGAGAAACCGCCTATCATCGCAGCCCAAGCACCGTGTTTGTTCATACGCTTCCAGAACAGCGCAACGACATAAGGCGCAAGGAACGAGCCGGAAATTATACCCCAGGAGTAGCTCATCATATCAAGAATGGGCGTATCTGTATTTGCGACAACATATGAGCAGAGAATAAACACAACGCAGAGAACTTTTGTGAGAACAGTTACTTTCTTTTCTTTCATTCCGGGCTTGAGCACGCTCTTTACAAAGTCCATGGAGAATGTCGAGCTCGCAGTGAGCGTTATGGAGCAAAGAGTCGAAACCGACGCTGCTATGAGCAGGACAAGGACGATTCCGAGCAGTATATTCGGAAGATTCGCAACCTTGAGCATATTCGGAACGACATAGTCCTGAACCGGCTTTTTAAATGATGCTATCTCGTCGGCAGTGAAGAATCTGTGGCAGAGCGAGCCTATAAAATATCCTCCGCCCGCGACAAGAAGAGCGAAAAATGTGGATATAACTATGCCGCGCTTTGCCTGTTTGTCGTCCTTTATGCCGAAATATTTCTGTATCATCTGCGGCAGTCCCCATGTGCCGAAGCTGGTCATGAGCACGGTTGCGATGAGCGAAGTTGCGGATTTGAGTCCGAGTTTCGGAAGTCCCTCTGCCGAGTTGGCGTATTCTCTGAGACCTTCTATACCGCCGACTTTGTCGCAGCGGATGACAAAAATTATAAGAAGAGTTATGCCGAACATCATGACAATTCCCTGAACAAAGTCCGCGCGAGCCTGAACGAGATATCCGCCGAGCAGAAGAAGCACTGCGGCGAGAACTGCAATAATTATCATGCATATTTTATCGTCTATTCCGAGCAGAACATCGGCAACCGACGCGAGACCTTTATAGACCGATGCCGAATACGGGATCATGAAAATAAATATAACCATGCAGGCAAATATTTTCATGGCGCGGCTGTTGTATCTCAATTCAAAGAACTGAGGCATAGTTTTTATTTTGAGCCTGTCTGAAACATCGCGTGTTCTTCTGGCGAGCACACGCCAGGCGAGCCACGAGCCGAACACGGCGTTGCCTATTCCTGCGGCGATACCCCAAAGACCGTAGTTGAGTCCCGTGCCGCCGGCGTAGCCGACAAACATAACTGCCGAAAAATATGCCGTACCGTAAGAAAGCGCCGAAAGCCACGCTCCGGCGTTTCGTCCGCCGACCGTCAAATCGGCTATGCTCTTTGATTCTCGTCCCGATACAATGCCGATTATTATCATAACCGCAACATATACCGCGATAGTTATCCAGACGGTGGTATTCTCCATTTTTTCTTCCTCTGCTTTTTCTTTGTTTTGCGCTTTAAAGCTTTTATCCGATAAAGTGTAGCAATATAATACAATAAAAAGCAGTATTTGTCAAGTTATTTCAAAAAGAATTGAATATGTCGCAGAATCTACCTCCTTTTCTCGGCGGCGCACAGCACGCCTGCTGATTGTAGCACACGAGCACGGCATCCTCGCCAATAACTTTTATGTCTTCCCAGCATATTCTTATATCGTCGCACCGTCCGAGCAGCCCCATACACTTCGGCCTGCCGAATACGATAATTGCAACTACTTTTCCCGAGCAAGTGTCAACTTCAATATCCGACACGGGGCCGAGTATATTCCCGTCCCTTTGATTTATAACCTGCTTGTTCCTCAGATCCGTCACACAGCAGTTCAAAAAAAATCACCCCCAACGGCATTATATGCCGCTGAGGGTGCGTCGAATCACACGACATTCATTTCTCTTTTCAGGCGTTCTATAATCCTTTTTTCAAGCCTTGATATGTAGCTCTGCGATATGCCGAGCATATCCGCGACTTCCTTTTGCGTATATTCTTTTCCGCCGCCGAGTCCGAACCGCATCCGCATTATAAGCTTGTCGCGGTCAGCAAGAGCATCAACGGTGCGCAGGAGCAGACTTTTTTCGTCCTCCGCCTCTATGCCGCGATTTACCGTATCCGGCTCGCTGCCGAGAATATCGGACAAAAGCAATTCGTTCCCGTCCCAATCCACATTCAGCGGTTCGTCGAGCGAAATCTCGTTTCTTATATTATTTGTCTTGCGCAGGAACATGAGTATCTCGTTTTCGATGCACCGTGAAGCGTATGTCGCGAGCTTTATGTTTTTTGACGGTCTGAATGTGTTGACGGCTTTTATCAATCCGATGGTGCCTATTGATATAAGATCTTCTATTCCTACTCCGGAGTTTTCAAACTTCCTCGCTATATAGACCACAAGCCTGAGATTATGCACTATGAGCGGCTCGCGCGCGGATTCGTCGCCCGCTTCGATGCGTTCGAATATCTCACGCTCCTCATCTTTTTTCAGCGGGGCGGGCAGTATCTCGTAACCGTTTATGTAGTGTACCTCGCCCCGGTCTCTGCGGTTGAGAAAACGGTTTATCAGTTTTTGTATTACCTCTTTCAGCTTTTTCATTTTTTGAGCCTCCCCTTTCCACTCTGTCAAAGAAATTGTTTCCTATAAGTGCCGAATATTCGCCGCCGGACAGCGAATTGTTATATATCGCGGCATAAGTCTCGCTGCATACAAAAATGCCCTTGGCGGTTTTCACTGTTGCTTTGTCAATTTTTATCGCCGGAAGAAGCCCGCTCCCGCCGACCGACCTGAAGCTTATAAACCTGACACCGCGGCAGGCATATGCCTCGTCTTCCTTTATCTCCCTGCGCGCGAGTTCTTTTATTTCATCCGGCAGAACAGAAGCTATCGCGCTGTATTCAAACACTATCGCAGGATATAAGGAAAACGGCTCTTTCAGTGAGCTGCCAGTATCTATGAGAGCGGCGCATTCAGCCTCTTTTCCGTGATAATTTATTCTTACTGTTGCCGTGTGGCTGTCGGGCGCGTTTCGGCGCATAAAATAGGAGATGAGCCGTATAACAGCATAGCAGGCGGCGGAGGTCAACAGGAGCGTAACAGCGCTGATATCAAAATACACCGCGCCGTTTTTATATGTAAGTCCGTCAGGTTTGAACATCAGCCATATGGCGAGCGTGATTCCCGCAAAGGCGAAGTTCGCCATAAGAAAGCCGCCGCCCGCTCTGAGAAAGTCTTTAACCGAGCGTATAGAGAACGCGGTGAAAAGCATCGCCGCAAAACAAATAACTCGCAAGGCTATCGAAAAGAACAGATTCATATCTGGCAGAAAGATTATCAATGAATAAACCGCACCTATCGCGGCGGAGAGCAAAATGCGCCAACTGCGCGTCGGGGTTTTCACCAAAAGACCCGCCGCCGACAGCATCAGAAAGTTGACGAGCAGATTTATCATCAGCAGTATATCGACATATATAACATTGCTCATCGCGCACCTCCCGAAACGGTATGACTCAATTATAAGCCGCCGCCGAGGTCTTTTTTGTCAAATCAAAGGGTGAAAAAATAAAAAAGCCCTGCACTTTTGAAAGCACAGGGCTGAAAAATATATTCAGTTCAGGTTGTCTACTGCCGCGCGTTCTATAGCGAGACCCGCTCTGTAGCGATCCATATATTTTTTGAATCCCTCGGCGTCTTCAGCGTCGGGAGCTACGCTGTCTCCGAGCATATCGCCGAATACTTTTGAATCGAGGAAACTGTCAAGCGATTCGCCGTCCGCACGGTTCTTCATATATGATGCAAGCAGAGCGATTCCCCATGCGCCTCCCTCGCCTGCCGTCGACATAACGGCAACAGGGGTTTCGAGCACGGCCGCCATGAGCTTCTGACCGACTCCGGGAGTTTTGAACAATCCGCCGTGGCCGAGAAGGCTGTCAACGCGGACAAACTCTTTTTCAGTCAGTATGTTCATGCCGAATTTTAAAGTTGCCATCGTCGAGAAGAGTATCGCGCGGGCAAAGTTTGCAAGATTCATCTTGCTGTCCGGAAGCTTTGTGAAAAGCGGCCTGCCGGCTTCAAATCCCGTTGTGTGCTCGCCGGAATAATAGTTATAGGAGAGCAGTCCTCCGCAGTCCGGAGCGCCCTCGAGAGCTTTGTTGTAGAATGTGTCATAGAGCTTCGGCACGTCAACGCTCCCGCTCATCAGCTCCACAGTCTCTTTGAGCAGACCTATCCACGAATCGAGATCGGTCGTGCAGTTGTTGCAGTGTACCATCGCAACGGGACTGCCGTCCGGCGTTGTTACCATGTCTATCTCGGGATACACCTTTGAGAGCGGCTTTTCTAGGACTATCATTGCAAATATCGACGTTCCTGCCGAAACATTGCCGGTTCTCTGTGCAACGCTGTTCGTTGCCACCATGCCGGTGCCTGCATCGCCCTCTGGCGGGCAGAACGGAATACCGGGTTTGAGCTTTCCTGTCGGATCAAGGAGCTTTGCGCCCTCTTCCGTAAGCTTGCCGGCAAAATCTCCTGCGCTGTATACTGTCGGCAATATGTCGCGCAGCTTCCAAGGAAGATTTTTGTCCGCAACTCTCGAATCGAACTTCTTTATCATCGTTTCATCGAAATCGTGAGTTTCGCTGTTTATCGGGAACATACCGGATGCTTCGCCGATACCGATTGCCTTCTCTCCCGTCAGCATCCAGTGTACATAGCCCGCGAGCGTTGTCATAAAGTCGATGTTTTTAATATGATCCTCGCCATTGAGTATGGCGCGGTCAAGGTGAGCTATGCTCCAGCGCTGAGGAATATTGAACCCGAAAAGCTCGGAAAGCTCAGCCGCCGAGCGCTCGGTGACGGTGTTTCGCCATGTTCTGAAATCAGCTAACTGTCTGCCCTCTTTGTCGAACACAAGATATCCGTGCATCATGCCGGAAATGCCCATTGCGCCGACAGAAGTCAATTCAATATCATATTTGCCTCTGACATCCTCGGAAAGGGTTCTGTAGCATTCGCGCATACCCGTCCAAACATCGTTGAGATGATATGTCCAGATGCCGTTTTCGAGCTTATTTTCCCATGAATAACCGCCCGCCGCGATGACTTCGTTGTTTTCGTCAACAAGTATACCCTTGATTCTTGTTGAACCGAGTTCAATACCGAGCGATGTCTTGCCGCCGAGTATCGACTCTCTTATTTTTTCAGTTTTCATACAGCACTCCTTCTTGTCTTTTTAAACAACAAAATTTTATCACATTAAACAAAAAAATAAAAGAGAAAAAGCAGAACTAATTCATTTTATATTGAAATGGGTGTTAATTCATGTTACTATTGTGAAAAATGGACAGGAAGTGATCGGCTTGACTTACGGCACACTAAGCAAATATCGCGGTTTTTTGATGGGCTTTGCCATACTGTGGGTAATGTATTTTCACATACCGCTGAAATTCGCCACCGAAGTCGGATGGTTTATTCACAGAATCGGCTTTTACGGAGTCGATATTTTTCTTTTCCTCTCCGGGCTCGGAGTATATTATTCTCTGACTAAAAGACCGAATGTGCTCGGGTTTTATAAGGCACGCCTTGTTCGCATTCTGCCCGCATATATTATAGTTGCCTGCGCTTCATATTGTCTGCTGAGGCTCGACAGAGCGAGTGCTCTTGACTTCTTCTATTATATATCCGGCATCGGATATTGGACGCGGCACGCACGATTTGACTGGTATATCCCAACTCAGCTGGCTTTTTATCTGATAACTCCCCTGTTCCTGTTCTTCTATAAAAAGCTCGGCGGCAAAAAGCAGATAATATATACCTCAGCGTGTATGTCTCTTTCTGTTCCGCTTTGCGTTATAATGTACTATAACGATTTGATCTATCTTTGGGGAACGGCAGTCAGGCTTTCCGTTTTCCTGCTCGGAATACATACGGGAAGGCTTGCTGAGCAAGATAAAGAAGTTACTAAAACTTCGCTGATACTCAATATTGCGGCATTTATAGTCGGAACTTTTCTCGCCTATTATCTCAACGGCTGCGTCAAAGAGCCGGAATATATAAAAAACGGGCTCAACTGCTATCCAGCTCTGCTGATGATGCCGTCATTCTGCCTGCTTGTCTCTCTCGGACTTTCGGCACTCAATAAAAAATTGCCGAAGCTTGAAAAAGTTATTACTTTCCCGTTTGATTTTTTAGGCAAATACAGTCTTGAGCTTTATTTGCTTCATCAGCGTCTGCAATCGATAGTTCCGAAATATTTTGAGATTGAAAACCAGTTTGTGATTTTAATTGTCACACTTGTTATTTCGCCGCTTCTCGGTATGGCGATAAACGGCATCAGAACCGCCGCAAAGAAACGCAAAGCACGAAAGAAGGCAGCATAAAATGTTTGATGTCACCGCAATAGGCGAACTGCTCATAGATATGGCACAGTCGGGGGTGTCGGATATCGGCTCGTCGATTTTTGAGGCAAATCCCGGCGGCGCGCCGTGCAATGTTCTGGCAATGCTCAACAAGCTCGGCAGGAGCACTGCGTTTATCGGCAAGGTCGGAGATGATATCTTCGGCAAGAAGCTCAAAAATATTGTCGAGAGCAGCGGCACGGATGTCGGCGGGCTCGTGTTTGACGAGAATGTCCGCACAACGCTCGCTTTTGTTGAGACGGACGAATACGGCGACAGAAACTTTTCTTTTTACCGCGCTCCCGGTGCGGATATGATGCTGCGCGAAGATGAAGTCAATGTAGATATCATAAAGCAGAGCCGCGTTCTTCACTTCGGAACGCTTTCGATGACACACGATGTCGTTGAAAAGGCAACGATAAAAGCTATTGAGACAGCGAAAGATTTAGGCTTGCTGTTGTCGTTCGACCCCAATCTCCGGCCTCCGCTCTGGGACAGCATGGACAGGGCAAAGCAAAAAATAGATTACGGTTGTTCGGTGAGCGATATTGTAAAAATCGAGATTGACGAATTGCGTTTTCTGACCGGCTGTAATGAAATAAATAAAGCTGTTGAGATATTCAGAACGTGCTACCCGAATGTTGCATTACTGACTGTGACTGCGGGGCGCAGCGGAAGCCGCGCATATTATAAAAATATTTATGCCGAAGCGCCGACTTTTCTCAATGTAAAGACGATAGACACAACCGGAGCGGGCGATACTTTCTGCGCTTGCTGTATAGACTGGTTTTTGAATAACGGCGGCAAAGAGGTTAAAGAAGCTGAACTCAGAAATATGCTTGTTTTCGCAAACGCTGCCGCATCTCTTGTGACATGCAAAAAGGGAGCACTGCTCTCAATGCCGGATATATCGGATATAAATAATCTAATCAAGGAGAATGAAAACAATGAGTGAACTCTATGATTCAATAAGGCTGACCCGTTCCGCCGCCACATTTACGCGCGCTTTGGGCATCGATGCTCCCGACGGTGCAGATGCCCCGTGCGACATAGTGCTCGACAAACTCTTTGCCGAGCTCGGCGAAGGCGGAGCAGACAGAGTGTTTATATATAACCCCGACGCTATCGCACTGTGGCTGTTTCAGAAATATACTGAATTGTTCAAAGATGCGATACTCAGAACACAGATTCAGCTCCCAATGCTCTCCGTTATGCCGAGCGTGACGCCGGTCTGCTTCGCTTCGATGTATTCGGGCGTTATGCCGGAGATTCACGGCATAATGAAATACGAAAAGCCGGTTTTAAAAATAGCGACGGCTTTTGATGCTCTCGCCGCAGCAGGCAAACGCTGCGCAATAGTTTCGACCGAGGGCGACAGTATTTCAAAAATCTTCCTTGAGCGTAACATTGATTACTACATATATCCGTCCGTTGAAGAATGCAACGCAAAAGCGCTTGAGCTGATAGATTCAGATGAATACGATTTCATCACGCTCTATAACGGCAACTATGACGGCACGATGCACCGCTGGGCGCCGGAGGGTAAAGAGTCGATAGATGCACTCAAAGCTAATATAGCCGTATTTTCAGAGATACACGACGCTATAAAAGCGAAGTGGAGCGGGCATAAAACTCTGCTGGGCTTCTGTCCCGATCACGGCTGCCATGAGATAGACGGAGGAGTGGGAAGCCACGGACTTGATATGCAGGAAGACATGAATATAATTCATATGTTCTCGTTTATAAAATAAATAATCAGCACCGCATGATTTTTCAATGCGGTGCTGTGTTTTTTGTTTATATATTGAACCCTGTAAAGAACTTATATGCGGCGTAAACAGCTGCAATTGCGGCAATGCCGATGCCGACTTTTATGAGTATCGGTTTGACGGCGCGCGGGCTGGTCGGCGCGTGCTTATAGATAAACTCTTTGACCGGGGTCTTTATCTTTGTTCCGCAAAGTTCTTTGAATGTCGCGGTATGGGTTTTGTATTCGCGAGGTGCAGTCTCGTCGAGCTCAAAGATTCGCACTCCTCTGTTTTCGCCTGGACCGTACACATTGAATCCCGCGCCCTGAGTATATCCGAGATCAACGCCTTTGTATTTTACGACAAAGCTGTTGTTGTGATCGTGACCGACATATATGCCGAGGACATCGCCCTTTTCGCTCATCGCCTCAAATTCGCCGGTGTTTACATCGGGAGAAGCGGGCGATTCGAGCATGAATCCGCCTTCGGCGATAGTTTCATCATTGAGCACAAAATACTCATTTTCATGCGCTCCGTATGCCGGGACTGCGCCCTTTGTGCCCTTGGGCACTTTCTTTATAACATCGAAAAACTCCGGCACGGGGATATGCTGAAACACGAGCGACGGCAGATAGCCTCCGTTTTCGGCTTTGAGCTGTTCGCGGCGCGAGACATACCATTCTATTTGCTTTTTGTCGACGGGTGCGTATCCTGCGCCGTCTTTTGCTTTGCCGTGGGAGTCGATTATATATAACTCAAACACAGGCTTGTCTTCGGTGCTCGAATATATTTGAATATCAGCCGTTCCGACATCGTCGGAATTTCTGAGATCACCGCTTATAAAATTGTCGTACTTCGCGTAGAACTTGTACTGACCGCGATTATCAATGCCACACTGCGCGTCGTGATTGCCGTAGGTCACCATAAACGGAATGTTTCTCTTTGCAATCGGCTCAACAAGAATATCTATGGTGCTCTCAATTATTGCAGGATCTTTTTTGAACTTCTTTGAATAGCCCTTTATCTGATCGCCCGTGAAAATAACAAGGTCGGGCTTTTCGCGGTCAAGCGCATTGTTTATGAGACTCAGCGTATCTGGCGACACGGCGGGAATCTCCTGAGTATCGGCTATCTGCATTATCTTGAATTTATGGTCGGAGTTGAATCTGAGCATTATTCCGTTCCCCTTTCACTTTTATAGTATTTGTTGAAAAGCTCATTTAAAGCGCTTTCAGAATTATTATGTCAGCTATATATTCTCGAAGCCTTTCGGCTATAGCTTGCATACAGCGTCTCCTTTTAGGTTCTGACTATATATTACCATCAAAACCGCGATTTTTCAATTCATTTTGTCTTTTTCGGCTTGACGGAAGCTTTAGTTTGAATTAATATTATCTTATAACTTTTATGAGGATGTGAATCAATGAAAGAGAAAAAAGCCAAGCGCAGCTCCGGCGGGATATCATGGATATTCGGATATCTCGGTTTCGGCGTGGGCGCTATCGGAATGGATCTGAGCTACGGTCTGTTCAACTCGTTCCTTACAAAGTATTTAACCGATGTTCTTCTGCTCAATGCAACTTTCCTGCTTATCGTGCCTACTCTCGCGCGTATATGGGACGGCATCAATGACCCGATGATGGGCACGATCGTTGACAACACGAAGTCTAAGTTCGGCAAGTTCCGCCCGTGGATAATGTGCGGCGCCGTACTAAATGCAGTTGCGCTGACATTTCTCTTCACCAATCCCGGATTTGAGGTCAGCAGAGATTTCATAAACATAAAGCTCTATATCTATGCCGCTGTTATGTATGTCCTCTGGGGCATGACAAACACGATGATAGATATTCCCTACTGGTCGATGGTTCCCGCGTTGACGAGCGACCCGCAGAAGAGAAATGTCGTCTCCGCTATTCCGAGATTCTTCTCGGGCTTCGGTCAGATAATAGTCAGTGTGTTCACCGTCCAGATGGTCGCGATGCTCGGCAAGGGCAACGATTCCGTCGGCTACAGCCGCTGGGCTATGATAGCAGGTATCGTGCTTATTATCGGCGCACTTATCACCGTTACCACCACCAAAGAGCGCGGTTCAGTGCCGCCGAAAGAGAAGTTCACGCTTGCAAAAGCTTTCAAGACCGTCAAATCGAACGATCAGCTGCTCGTTTTCATGCTCACCGCCCTGCTCTTCAACACCGGCTGGTACATAACAAACGCAATGGGAATCTACTTCTTCGATAACGTCATGGGCAACAAATCACTGCTCTCTTATTTCGCGGCAATCGGCGGCGTAGGTCAGGCTCTTGGTCTGTTCCTGCTCCCTGTGCTTTCGAAGAAGTTCACACGCCGCAAGGTCATTCAGGGCGCGATGTGCATGACCGTTATAGGCTATCTCGGAATGTTCCTGTTCGGTCCCGTGCTTCTCGCGTCGAACGCCAAGATGTTCATCCCGTTTGCTGTTTTTGCGCTTATAGGCTGCATGGGCATCGGATGCATCTTCGTTTCGCAGACCGTTATGCTCGCCGATATCGTTGATTACGGCGAATACAGCCTCGGCTACCGCTCGGAGTCCATCGTTTTCTCGATGAAAGGATTCCTTCAGAAGCTCGCATATACCATACAGTCGATAGTCATAGCCCTCGGACTTCAGTTCTCCCACTATGATGCGACTCTCCCCGTTCAGACAGAGCTCACAAAGAACACCATTTCCACAATGATGTTTATTATCCCGCCGATTTTTGTTGTACTTTCGCTCATCATCTTCACAAAGAAGTATAAGCTGCACGGTGAGCTGTCCGACAAAGTAAACGAGTTCATTATGAACAGAAAAGCAAAATCCGAAGAAGAATAAGAGACAAAAATATATCACCGCGCCCTTGTTACGGGTCGCGGTGATTTTTTATATATTCTCTTTTATAGCTTTGTTCACGCGCTCTCTGAGAGCCAGGAGATAGCTGCTGCCGTGCGGATATTTCTGGAATGTGAGTTCATCATCCTGAATCGCGATTTCAAGCGCCTTTTCGCGCCCGACAAGGCTTTCGAGCAGACGCATCGCGGCAAGATCCTGGAGTCCGTCATAGAATACTTTGAACCTGAGCGAGTTAATCGGCTGCCCGTCTTCGCCGGGATAAACAACAAACGCATCGCCAGAAGGGAACGCCTTGCCGGCATCGGTCACGGTGAACGGGTCTATCTCATGCTTTGAAAACTGCGAATACCAGTAGTTATAGCCCCACTGGAGGAATCCGGTTGCATTATATTTATAAAGCAGCGTACCGAGAATGCGGTTTCGCGCCGACGGCATTGCAAAGAATCTGTTCGGAACATTCTTGTTGTGCTGACCACAGCAGTAATATGTCCAGAATTCATCGACTTTGCCGACAAAGTCTTCGACATGATCTTCGGACGGAATAGGATATTTCACAGCGCCTTTGTCAAAAAATTCAATATCCGAAAGCGCATCTATGACTTTGAAGCCCGGGAATATCTCCGCTATCAGATCGGCGCGCTTTTTATATACTTCATACTGCTCCAATGACGGCTCATCAGACACGTGGAAGCGGCAGAAATTTCTTATACCCTTTCTGTCGATAAAAGCGGTCAGAGCCGCAGCAAAACAGCGCAGGAAGTCGCGGTATTCTTCGCTGTCAGCATCGGTCTCCCAGCCGAAGATGCGCTTTTTTTCTCCGTCAACTTCGGCGACTATCTTCGGCGCGTGCTCCGCACCCCACTGGGTGAACAGATGCGACATTTCGAAATATTTAATTCCGCAGCGTCTGCACATATCTATCCATCGGTCGAGCTTGTCGAAGCCGAACTCGTAGCCGTCCTTTGTCTTTTTGACATTGACAAGCTGAACGGTCGGTCTCTCTCCCCCGACTTCGGTATCAAGCGGCGGAGTGAAAAGCGGAGTTAAAATAAAATTAACACCGTGATTCGCGGCATTTCTGACATAGTTCTCGATTATATTCCAATGCTCTTCGCTGAAAACATCGACTTTATAATATGTCGCAAGGCAGTCACAGTGGAACCACATGGTACACATGAGCTCCTGTTCGGGAAGCTTTGCGTTGATTACATCGACTGTGATAACATTTGTGACGGTCTCTTTGCCTTTTGAAACCGTGATAAAAATATCATGTCTGCCCGCCGATTCGCCGGACGCGTCGAGTTCGATCCACAAGCTGCCGTGATGTCCGCTCTCCGCGAAAAATGAATTGTCTTCAACAGGCTCAAGCATATCAGGATAGAGCCCGGGAGTTTTCCTGAGAAAATAAAAATCCGAGTCCTCAAAAGCCGGAAGGTCTGAATTTATCTCAACGACTTTGTATATTTTTATATTCTCGGGCCTCCAGCCGGATACGGATATCCCGCACTGTGTGTCCTCGTCAGAGAAATATGCGAGCTGGAATGATGCTCTCTCATTACCGAGCATAGACATCTCCGAGAGCGACGCGCAGGTCGGCTCGGAGTCATGAAAAATCTTTTCAAGAGAACTGACGGTTCGTGAAGTTATCATTCTGTTATTCCTCCGTATCGTTCAGAAGCTTTTTGAGATATTGCCCGGTGTATGAGCCTTCGGTTGCAGCAACCTGCTCTGGAGTGCCCTGTGCGATTATCTCGCCGCCCTCGTCGCCGCCTTCGGGACCGAGGTCGAGTATCCAGTCGGCGGTCTTTATGACATCGAGGTTGTGTTCGATAACAATGACTGAATTTCCGTTGTCAACAAGCCTGTGGAGCACTTCAATGAGCTTGTGTACATCGGCAGTGTGCAGACCCGTGGTAGGCTCATCAAGAATATAAACAGTCTTTCCTGTAGAGCGGCGTGAAAGCTCAGTTGAAAGCTTGACGCGCTGCGCCTCGCCGCCGGAAAGTGTAGTTGCGGGCTGACCGATTTTGACATAGCCGAGACCGACATCGTAGAGGGTTTGCAATTTGCGCTTTATCTTCGGTATGCTCGAGAAGAACTCAAGCCCCTCTTCAACGGTCATTTCGAGCACATCGTAGATATTTTTGCCCTTGTATTTGACTTCGAGCGTTTCGCGGTTGTATCTCGCGCCTTTGCAGACATCGCACGGTACATAGATATCGGCGAGGAAGTGCATCTCTATCTTTACTATTCCGTCGCCCTGGCATGCTTCGCAGCGCCCGCCTTTGACATTGAACGAGAATCTGTTTGCTTTGTATCCCCTCGCTTTTGCCTCGGCAGTTGATGCGAACAGGTCGCGGATATCATTGAACACGCCTGTATATGTCGCCGGATTAGAGCGCGGAGTACGCCCTATCGGGGACTGGTCTATTGCGATAACCTTGTCGAGATTGTCAATTCCGAGGATATCTGTATGCGCGCCCGCAACTTTTTTCGCTCCGTTGAGTTCGGTCACAAGGCGTTTATACAGTATCTCGTTTATAAGCGACGATTTGCCCGAACCGGATACGCCGGTTATACACACAAACTCGCCGAGCGGGATTTCGGCATCTATATTTTTGAGATTGTTTTCGCGTGCGCCGATTATTTTCAGGCTTTTTCCGTTGCCTTTTCTGCGCTTTGCGGGAACTGGAATCTTCTTGCGACCGCTGAGATACTGCCCGGTTATCGACTCCTTGCAGTTCATTATATCTTCCGCCGTGCCTGTACAGACTATATTTCCGCCGTGGATACCCGCGCCCGGGCCGACATCGACGATGTAGTCCGCCGCGCGCATCGTGTCCTCGTCGTGCTCGACAACTATAAGCGTGTTGCCTATGTCCCTGAGGTTGCGAAGAGTATTCAGAAGCTTTTCGTTGTCGCGCTGATGCAGTCCTATGCTCGGCTCGTCGAGAATATACAGAACTCCGACAAGCGACGAGCCGATCTGAGTTGCAAGGCGTATTCTCTGGCTTTCGCCGCCGGAGAGGCTCGCAGACGAGCGGGCAAGGGTCAGATAACCGAGGCCGACGCTGCGCAAAAATGTCAGTCTGTCCTTTATTTCCTTGACTATGAGCTTCGCTATCATCTGCTCGCGGTCGGTCAGGGTGAGCGAATCAAGAAATTCTATAGCTTTGACAATAGATTTATTTGCAAATTCGTCTATATTTATTCCGCCGACGGTGACGCACAGCGACTCTTTTCTGAGCCTTGCACCGTGGCAGTCGGGACATTTTACCGTTGACATGCACTGTTCAAGCTCGGCGCGTGACCAGTCGCTTGTGGTTTCTTTATATCTGCGCTCAATATTGTTGCAGATGCCCTCGAACGCGGTCATATACGAGCCTGTGCCATATTCGTTTCTGCGCGTAAGCTTGAGCTTCTCGCCTTTTGTGCCGTACATTATAGCGTCAACGCCGTCCGCAGGGATATCTTTAAACGGAGTGTCGAGAGTAAAGCCATATTTATTCGCAATGCCCTCCATGTACATCTGCGCTATCGTGCCGCCGTCGGCATTGTTCCAGCCGCTCGCCTTTATCGCGCCCTGTCTGAGCGAAAGATTTTTATCCGGCACGATAAGATTAGGGTCGGGCTTCATGAATACGCTGAGTCCGGAACAGGTCGGGCAGGCTCCGAACGGGTTGTTGAACGAGAACATGCGCGGTTCAAGCTCTTCAATGCTGACTCCGTGCTCCGGACAGGCATAGTCGAGAGAATAAAGCTTCTCTTCGCCGTCTATTACATCAACAAGCAGAATGCCGTCTGAAAGACCTGTTGCTGTTTCAATGGAATCGGCAAGCCTGCTTCGAATGCTCTCTTTTACAACGAGTCTGTCGACCACAATTTCTATATTGTGCTTTTTGTTCTTGTCGAGCTCGATTTTTTCGCTGAGATCATATATTATTCCGTCGACACGCACGCGGACATATCCGTCCTTTTTCGCGCTTTCGAGTTCCTTGACGAATTGACCCTTTTTACCGCGTGCAATAGGTGCCATGACCTGAATTCTGGTGCCCTCGGGCAGCTCGAGCACGCTGTCAACGATATCGTCAACAGTCTGCCTCGATATCTCCCTGCCGCAGACGGGACAGTGCGGAATGCCTATGCGTGCATAGAGCAGGCGCAGATAATCATATATTTCAGTCACTGTTCCGACAGTCGAACGCGGGTTCTTTGACGTCGTTTTCTGATCTATTGATATAGCGGGAGAAAGCCCTTCGATGTAGTCCACCTGAGGCTTCTCCATCTGACCGAGAAACTGTCTTGCGTATGACGAGAGGGACTCAACATATCTTCTCTGTCCCTCTGCGTATATAGTATCAAATGCCAGCGATGATTTTCCCGAACCCGAAAGTCCCGTGAACACCACGAGCTTGTCGCGCGGGATTTCGACATCGATATTTTTTAAGTTGTGCTCTCTTGCGCCTTTTACAATTATATTTTTCTGCGGCAAGAATATCGCCTCCGATTACTTTCCTTCTCTTAGTTTGTTTATCTTATCGCGAAGATATGCCGCGTGCTCAAATTCAAGTATTTTCGCCGCCGCTTTCATTTCCGCAGTCAGGCGAACTATCATCTCTTCGCGCTCCTTGCGGCTCATCTTCTTTATCGGCTTTTCGCCCTTGTCCTTCTTGCTGGTTATTTCGATGACATCGCGGACGCCCTTGATTATTGTCTTGGGCACAATTCCGTGCTCTTCGTTATACGCCATCTGTTTTTGACGTCTGCGCTCAGTCTCAACTATTGCGCGCTCCATCGACGGAGTTACGGAATCGGCATACATGATAACCTCGCCGTTCGCGTTTCGCGCCGCGCGTCCTATCGTCTGTATCAGCGATGTTTCGGAGCGCAGGAAGCCCTCCTTGTCGGCATCAAGAATTATGACGAGCGAAACCTCAGGAATATCCAATCCTTCTCGCAGCAGGTTTATTCCGACGAGCACATCAAACTCGCCGAGGCGCAGATCGCGGATGATTTCCATTCGCTCTATCGTATCAACATCGTGATGCATATAGCGCACTTTTATGCCGAGGTCTTCGAGATAATCCGTCAGATCCTCTGCCATCTTCTTTGTGAGCGTAGTCAGAAGAACGCGCTCTTTGCGCTCGACTCTTATATTTATCTCGGATATAATATCGTCTATCTGACCCTCGGTAGGTCTGACTGAAATCGAGGGATCGACGAGACCCGTGGGACGGATAAGCTGTTCGGCAATCTGCGAACTTGTCTCGCGTTCGAACTCGCCGGGCGTTGCGCTGACAAATATTTTTTGACCGACCCTTTCATAGAACTCGTCGAAAGTCAGCGGTCTGTTGTCATATGCGGACGGCAGGCGGAAGCCGAATTCAACAAGCGTATCTTTTCTTGAACGGTCGCCGCCGTACATTCCGCGTACCTGCGGGAGCGTTACATGGGATTCGTCGACAAACAGCAGAAAATCTTTCGGAAAATAGTCGAGCAGCGTAAAAGGCGGAGAGCCCGGTTCACGCCCTGACATGACTCTCGAATAGTTCTCGATTCCCTTGCAAAATCCCGTTTCGCGAAGCATCTCGATATCATATTCCGTGCGCTGCTTTATGCGCTGAGCTTCGAGCAACTTGCCCTGACTCTCAAACTGAGCGACGCGCTCGGTCATCTCATCATATATCTCTTTGATTGAGCGCTCCATCTTTTCCTGCGAAACGACATAGTGGGACGCGGGATATATTGCGACGTGGGACAGCACGCCCTTGACCTCGCCTGTCAGGGCGTTTATCTCAGATATGCGGTCAACTTCGTCGCCGAAAAATTCAACTCTGATTGCGTTTTCGCTCGACTGCGCCGGGAATATCTCAAGCACATCTCCGCGAACACGAAACTTGTTTCTGATGAAATTTATATCATTGCGCTCATACTGTATTTCAACGAGCTTGTTTATAACTTCATCGCGGCTCTTTTCCATTCCGGGGCGGAGCGAGATGACCATGCTGCGGTAGTCGATAGGGTCGCCCAAGCTGTATATGCACGACACGCTGGCGACGATTATAACATCGCGCCGTTCGGAGAGCGCAGAGGTTGCGGAATGGCGGAGCTTGTCTATTTCATCATTTATAGCGGAATCCTTTTCGATATAAGTGTCCGTTGACGGGATATAAGCCTCCGGCTGATAGTAGTCGTAGTACGAAACAAAATACTCGACTGCGTTTTCAGGGAAAAACTCGCGGAACTCGGAACAGAGCTGAGCCGCGAGCGTTTTATTATGGGCGAGAATGAGCGTCGGGCGATTTAGATTGGCAATGACATTCGCCATCGTAAATGTTTTGCCGGAACCGGTAACGCCGAGCAGAGTCTGTTCGGCGAATCCTCTGTTAACTCCGTCGGTCAGTTCGGCTATCGCCTGCGGCTGGTCGCCCATGGGTTTGTATTGAGAATGAAGAATGAACTTATCCATATTGATATCCTTTATATAAACAGCGGTGCAAATTTCTTAACCTGCGCCATTGAAAAGATGTCTTCGTCGGTATATATGAGATGGTCGAGCAGATGAACATTTACGCCCTGAAAGAAATCGCCGACCGCCTTTGTGGTGTTTAGATCGTCGCGTGACGGAACGGGTATTCCGTTGACATGATTGTGAACGAGCACGACCGAACGCGCCTTGTTGCGGAACGCAGTTTCAAGCACAAAACGCTTGTCTATATTTGCGGCAGAAAATGTGCCGTGCGATATCTTGTTTATTGCGAGAATATTGTCGTCAAAGTCGAGAGACAGCATATAGACCATCTCTTCCCGCGCGCCGAGATATTTTGACATCAGAAGCTCTTTGACCGACTCAGGTCCGTCGTATTTTTTAAGCTTTTTGTCCGATGCGTTTTTCAGATACTTTTTCGTCAGCTGAAAAGCAAGTGTTATAAGCGTCGCAGAGGCTTCCCCTATTCCGTTTACCTGCATAAGATCATCGGCGGAAGCTTCGAGCACACAGTTGAGAGAGCCGAAATGTTCTATCAATTCGTGCGCCAGAGCGTTGGTGTCTTTGCGCGGTATTGAAAAGAACAGAAGCAGTTCAAGCACCTCATGATCGGGCATATTTTCTATCCCGTCTTTCAGGAAGCGTTCCTTTACTCTTTTTCTGTGATCCTCATGCATGATTACCGCCTCTTTTCGAGCCATGAACAAATGTTTATCTTATTAATATTAGCACATTTATAAAAGTTATTCAATTACTTTTTGAAAACTCGTGGCTGTTATGCCGAAAAAAGATGCCCTCCCGAAGGAGAGCATCTCATTTATCAGTTTTTGATTATTTCTTTGCGAAAACGCGGTCTGCGGGGCAAACCTTGACGTTCTTGAAGACATCGTCAAATCTCTCAAGAGCACCGTCGATGATCTCGTCGGTATCTGCCATCGAAGTGTAAAGACGGCTGCCGGCAAGGGTAACGATACCGTTTGCCATGTAAGCTGCGCCCATCTCTTCCATAGCGGACTTTCTGCGGAGCATCTCGGGCTTTGTCTTGAGCATCGGGAGAGCCGACTTGAGGATATTCATCGAGCTGAAGTCGTAGCTCATTGCACCGGTGCACTCGAGGTGGACGATAGAGCCCTGGTTGTAAACAACATAAGGAAGACCGTACTTGTTAACAAGATCTTTAAGACCTGCAGCAAGTCTGTCACCGGCTCTGCCTGCGATTTCGCAAGCGTTGGTTCTTGCGATCTCCTGGATAGCGCAGTAGCCTGCATAGGACGAAAGCGGGTTAGCAGCGAGAGTACCGCCGACATAAGCGCGCTTCATCATGGTACCGACACCTGCGGCCATGCCGCTGACGAACTCCTTCTTACCGCCAACGCCGCCTGCTGACGGATAGCCGCCTGCAACGATCTTGCCGAAGATGGTCAGATCAGGTACGACATCGAAGTAACCCTGAGCACCGCCGAGGCCGACACGGAAGCCGGTAACAACCTCATCGAAGATGAACAGGCAGCCGTACTTGTCGCAGAGCTTTCTGACTTCCTTGTTGTAGTTGAAATCAACAGGTCTTGTGCCGCTCTCGGGGCCGACAGGCTCAACGATAACAGCAGCTGTGCCGCCGCGCATCTTATTGAGCTTGAGCATCTTCTCGAGCATGTCAAGATCGTTGGGTCTGACCTCGTCGGTAGTGCCGTAGCAGCTGTGCGGAATACCGTGGGACTCAAGGAAGAATCTGGAGCCCGGAATCTTCAGACCGTAAACCATCTGATCGGACCAGCCGTGATATGCGCCGCCGACCTTGATGATGCGCTTTGCCTTTGTGGCACAGCGTGCAACACGGATAGCAGCCATAACGGACTCAGTGCCCGAACCGAGCATACGGAACATCTCGACGTTGGGCATATGTTTGTTGATCTCCTTAGCGAGCAGGAGCTCACCCTCGTGGAACAGACCGGTTACAGGGCCGCAGTCATTAAGAAGCTCAATGACCTTCTCTCTCACGGGAGCATAGTTGCTGCCGAGGATTGTCGGGCCGCCTGCCTGCAGGAAGTCGTAGTACTTGTTGCCGTCAAGGTCATAAAGGAACGCGCCTTCAGCCTTGGTCACGCAAATCGGGAAGGGATAGTTGAAAGCGAGGTTGTGCTGAACGCCGCCGGGGATATACTGCTTTGCTTCGGTGGTGATCGCCTTCGACTTTGCGCACTTGGTCTCGAAATAATCGAGAACGTCTTTAAGTGCCTCTTCGGAAACGCAATAGATCGGCTTAGAAGTGAGCTCGTGAAGCTCATTGTAAATGGTCTTTGCGTCTTCCCATTTGCTGATTCCATATCCGTTGCTCATGATAATTCCTCCTGATTTTTCAGATATTTTATGAATTTCTGGATAGTCACGCTTGTTTCATCGGGGTTTGTGAAGCTCTCGTCGTTTATCATCTTCTGGAAGATAAGACCGAAGAAGGCTCCGAGAATGAGAGCGGAAAGCTCTTTTGACGAAAACTCCTCGAGGGTGTTCGCATAACTCTTGTCGGTCACTATCTCCTTGCGGAGAAAACGGTCGACCTGCGCGAAATTCGACTCGCCTTTTGAGAGAATGCCGCGCATGAGAACCTCTGCGGAAAGATACGGATACGGATACGTGTCATCGTTGAGCTGCTTCAAAAGTGCACTGACGGTAAGCTCGCCGTCGCCCTTTCTTGCCGCTTCAAAGACGTCGTTTATCTCCTCGTCCGAAATCTCCTTGAGAAGATCGTCAACGGAAGCAAAGTGCGAAAAGAATGTGGAACGCGAAACATCGGCACTCTCGCTTATCTGCTCAATTGTGACATTGCCGATACCCTCTTTTTCAAAGAGTACCTTTGCCTGATGCAGAATAGCTTTGTGAGTGTTCTGCTTTTTTCTCGAACGCCTGGAGGGCTCCGCCTCCGCGGTGTTCTTCTGTTCTTTTTCTTTCTTCTCTTTCTTTTCCGACATTGGAAACTCCTAACCAAAGGCTATACGCCTTTTTCTGTATTATAGCACGAAAAAAATGCGTTGTAAATACTTTTTTGTACTTGAGTTCAAAAATAAATTATAGGACACTCAAATAGAAAAAGTAGAAAAAGACAAAAATATTTATCTGTTGGAATACATTTTTTCGTAATAATTTTGGTATTCGCCGTTGATGATGTCTTCCCACCACTGCTTATTGTTCATATACCAGTCGACGGTCTTCTTTATGCCCTCATCAAAGGTGGTCTCCGGGCTCCAGCCGAGCTCGTTGTGTATCTTTGTCGGGTCAATGGCATATCGCAGATCATGACCGGCTCTGTCCTTGACATGGGTGATAAGAGTTTCGGGCTTGCCCATGATGCGCAGAATCGTTTTGACAACATCTATATTGCGCTTCTCGTTATGACCGCCGACATTATAGACCTCGCCTACCCTGCCGTTATGAATAATGAGATCAATAGCGCGGCAGTGATCCTCAACATAGAGCCAGTCGCGGACATTGAGTCCCTCGCCGTAGACAGGCAGACTCTCGTTGTTATAGGCTCTTGATATCATCAGAGGTATAAGCTTCTCCGGGAAATGATAAGGGCCATAGTTGTTTGAGCACCTCGAAATAGTTACAGGCAGTCCGTAGGTTCTGTAATAAGCAAGCACAAGCAAATCTGCGGAAGCCTTTGACGCGGAATACGGGCTCGAAGTGTGTATGGGTGTCTCCTCGGTAAAGAAGAGATCGGTTCTCTCGAGCGGAAGGTCTCCGTAAACCTCGTCGGTCGACACCTGATGATAGCGCTTTACGCCCGTTTTTCTCGCGGCATCCATGAGAGCCGCAGTGCCCATAATGTTCGTTCTGAGGAACACTTCTGGGTTCTCTATCGAGCGGTCAACATGGCTTTCCGCCGCGAAGTTGACGACTATATCGAACTTCTCATCCTCGAACAGTTTGTCAACAAACTCGCGGTCTGCGATATCGCCCTTTACGAACTTGAAATGCTCGTTTTTCATCGCCTCGTCGAGGGTCTTGAGATTGCCGGCATAAGTCAGAAGGTCGAGGCAGACGATATCATAATCCGGATGCTCGCGGAGCATATGATAGATAAAGTTGCTGCCGATAAAACCGGCGCCTCCCGTAACGAGAATCTTCATGTTTTTGTCCTCCATATCAAATGATTATCCGATTAAAACGGATATGTATTGCATAAGGCGTGCCTTTCTTCGCCTTACAAAATCCTGTTTAAAGCTTTATTTTTGCTTTCTTCCACTTGCCGCTTTGTATGAATATAAATCCTACAACTATCGACGCGACAGAAGCAAAGCCCATGGCGATTCCGATACCGTTGAAGCCGAGATCAAGCACGCGCACAAGCAGATAAGCGAGCGGGACTCTTATAACTATCGAACTGAAAACCGCGTTGAGCAGAGCGATATTTGTATATCCCGCGCCGATCGCGAGACCGTTCATGCAGAACACGGGAGTGACTATAATATAATCAACTGCGGCAAGTCTCAAAAATGTTATGCCTGTTTCGATAACATCCGTTTCGCTTGTAAACAGCGACAGCAGCTCTCGCGGGAATATCTCGACTATAACGAACACGAGCACCGAAATGCCCATCGCTATCGCGAGTCCTGTCGTCATTGTCTTCTTGGCGCGCTTGAATTCGCCTGCACCGATATTCTGACCCGCCATTGAAGATATGGCGCTGCTCATCGCGAGTCCGGGCAAAATGGCAAACGAATTTATCTTACCGACGATTCCCTGACAGGCAGACGCAGCAGCCGCATTCGGCAGAGAATTGACGAGCGCCGTAAGCGTCAAAAACGAAAACGAGACTATAACCTGCTGAACAGACGACGGCAGACCTATTTTTATTATGCTCAAAGCTTTCTGCCTGTCTATTCTGAAATCTTTTATTTTGTAGCCGGAGAAGAATCCGCTGTTGAAGAGATAGATGAGCGAGAGAATAACGCTTATCCCCTGAGAGCTGATAGTGGCTATTGCCGCTCCGGCCGCGCCCATTTTCAGCGGACCGACAAGAACTATATCTCCGACAACATTTACCGCGGCGGCTATCGCCACGAAATAGAGCGGACGCTTCGAATCGCCCATGCCGCGCAGTATCGCGCTTATGGCGTTGTACAGGAACATGAACACCGTGCCGAGCATGCAGATAGTCAGATATCTGACCGCCTCTTCAAATGCGTTGTCCGGCGTTTTGAGCAGGCGCAGTATCGGCTTTGTGAGCAGAACCATAACGACGGTAAGCACTGCGCTGAGAATAATATAGAGCGTAGTCATTGTGCCTATCGTGCTCTTTTGATCATCGTATTTTTTAGCTCCGCCGTATTGAGCTATGAGCACCGTTCCGCCGATGGCGAGACCGAGAGCTGCACCGGTAACGAGAATATTTATCTGACCGCCTATCGAAACTCCGGTTATTCCGGATTTTCCGCAAAACTGGCCGACAATCACCATATCGGCGACCGAATAAAGTGCCTGCAAAAGGTTTGAAAGCAGGAAAGGCACGGAAAATTTGAGCAACTGTTTTGTGACGCTCCCCTGCGTGAGATCTTTTCTGAATTTTTCTGACAAAACTATTTACTCCTTAGGTTTCTGAACGTTATCTTTTTTCATGGTCAGCGATATGCGGTTCTTTTTGACATCGACCGCCAGCACCCACACCGTGACGATATCGCCGACTTTCAGCACCTCAGATGGGTGCTTGATATATTTGTTGGTTATCTGCGAAATGTGAACGAGTCCGTCCTGATGCACTCCGATATCGACGAATGCGCCGAAATCAATAACATTGCGAACCGTTCCCTTCAGCTCCATGCCAGGCTTGAGGTCGTTGATATCCATGACATCGGTGCGCAGAAGCGGAGGCGGAAGCTCGTCACGCGGATCGCGTCCGGGCTTCTGGAGTTCTTTGATTATATCCTGAAGAGTGGGCAGACCTATCTCTAATTTTTCCGCAACCTTTTTCTCGCCTCCAAGCAGCTCGACGGTCGCTTTAAGAGCACCGGTATTCCCCTTTGCGGCATCTTTTACTGTAATTCCGCAGAGCTCAAGCAGCGCTTTTGCGGCATCGTAGCTCTCAGGGTGAACGCCGGTGTTGTCGAGAACATTCTTGCTCTCCGGGACTCTGATGAATCCGGCGCACTGCTCATAGGCTTTTGCACCGAGCTTCGGCACTTTCTTGAGCTGAGCGCGGGAAGTAAACGCGCCGTTTTCTTCTCTGTAAGTGACTATATTTTTGGCAACGCCGGAGTTGATTCCGGCTATATGCGAGAGCAGCGACGGAGAGGCGGTGTTGACATCCGCACCGACGGAGTTGACGCAGTATTCGACCGCGCCGTCAAGCGTTTCGCTGAGTTCTTTTTTAGGCATATCGTGCTGATACTGACCGACGCCAAGTGCTTTCGGGTCAATCTTGACAAGCTCGGCGAGCGGGTCCTGAAGTCTGCGGGCTATCGAAACCGCGCTTCTGAGCGAAACATCGAACTGCGGGAACTCTTCCGCCGCAAGCTTTGAAGCGGAGTAAACCGAAGCGCCCGCCTCGCTGACCATCATATATGACACCTTGCGGTCAAGCTCTTTTATAAGATCGGCGGCAAATATCTCCGTCTCCTTTGAAGCCGTGCCGTTGCCTATGGCTATTACTTCAACGCCGTATTTTTCTATGAGGCGTTTTACCGTCTGCTTTGCCTTGAGCTTCTGCTCCTCGGAATGAGTAACATATATAACGCCGGTATCGAGAACTTTTCCGGTTTCATCAACAACGGCGACTTTGCATCCCGTTCTGTAACCGGGGTCGAGCCCGAGGGCACGCTTACCCTTGACGGGCGGCTGGAGCAGAAGTTCTCGCAGGTTCACATAGAACACCTTGAGTGCGGATTCAACCGCGCTGTCGGTTATCATATTGCGTATTTCGCGCTCAACCGACGGGAATATAAGCCTGTCGTATGCGTCGGCGGCAGCGTCACGCACAGTATCGGTGCAGGCTGAGCCGTTGTCACTCAAGACATTTGCGTTGATTATATTCAGAGCCTTTATGCGGTCAACATCTATGCCGACTTTGAGGAAACCTTCGTTCTCGCCTCTGTTGACGGCAAGCACGCGGTGACCGGCAATTTTATTGACCGGCTCGTCATATTCATAATACATCGTATAGACGCTCTCTTTTTCGCTGTCTGCAGCGCGCGACTGGAGCACACCGGCAACGGTGAACAGCGAGCGCAGACGGCGGCGGATATCCGCGTCATCCGATATGTTTTCCGCGATAATATCCATCGCTCCGTTTATCGCGTCTTCGGCGGTTTCAACGCCATTTTCGGCATCTATATAGTCCGCCGCAAGCTCTGCCGGCGAAGCGGAATCGGCAGTCTGAGCAAAAATCGCGTCGGCGAGCGGCTCAAGCCCCTTTTCTTTGGCTATCGAAGCGCGTGTTCTGCGCTTGGGTCTGAACGGGCGGTAAATATCCTCAATTTCCGCGAGAGTCGAAGCCTTTTCGAGAGCGGCCTCGATTTCGGGAGTCATCTTCTCCTGCACGGTTATAGATGCACTGATCTCTTCCCTGCGCTTGTCGAGGTTGCGCAGATATTCGAGCTTCTCGGAGAGTTCACGCAGTACCTGATCGTCAAGTGTGCCGTGCGCTTCTTTTCTGTATCGGGCAATAAAAGGTATCGTGTTACCCTCGTCGATAAGTTTCACTGTGTTTTCGACCTGCCAGCGCTGGAGACCGAACATTTTTGTCAAGCTGTTTATAATGTCCATAAGGGCATATTACTCCTGTTCCATAGTTTTTATCTGTCTTATATCTTTTCCGCAGAAATATAGCGAGATATAATTGCCTATTATTCTTGAAGTTATTCTCTGTGTATATTTCTGCTCGAGCCCATCGGGAGTGAGATTCGTGCTGATTATGACAGGCAGGCGACTCATAATGCGGGTATTGATTATATTATAGAGCTCCGCAACGGTGAACTGGGTTGAAAATTCCGCGCCGAGGTCATCAATAACGAGAAGATCGCATTCGAGTATAGCCTGCTCGCTGCCCTCGTATTCGTTATCCCGTCCGCTTGAAAAATGTTCCTTTTCAAGACGCGACATAAGATTCTGCGCCGAGCCGTATATAACTCCGTAACCCTTTCTGATAGCCTCGGATGCTATCGCGAGCGAGAGATGGGTCTTTCCGAGTCCGGTTGCGCCGTAGAGCAGAAGGCTCGGCGAATCCGTTCCGAAATCGGCGGCGTAATCCTTGCAGAAGTCGAGTATTTCTTTCATTCTGCTCCGCGGGTTGACTCCCGTAACAGGATCTGAGGTATCAGGATAATAATTGACATTGAAGCTCTCAAAAGTCGAGCGTGTGCTCGGCGAAAGCTCATTGAGCTCCGCGAGAGCAGTGTCGCGCAGAAGTTCTTTGTAGCAGTCGCACATCACGCCGCTGACAAACCCCGTATCGCGGCATTTCTTGCAGGTATAGTCCGCGTCAAGATAATTCTCGGGATAACCGTTTTCTTTGAGGATATCCTTGCGGCGCTGCTGGGCGGCAAGATTTTTCTTCGAGAGCTCTTCGATAAAGCGCTGAGCATTCTCGCCCATGCCGATGGCGCGGATTACTTCCGCACCTGCCGAGGATATTTCGCGGTCTATTGATATAAGCTCGGGTATCTTTGCATACGCCTCTTCGCGGTGCATGCTCTGAGTGCGCTCGGCTTTGCTGCGGCGGCGTTCAAGCGCCGATGCGGCTTTCACATATACCTTGCGGCTGTAGCTCATTTGTCTTTCCCCTCTCAATCCTTGTTTTTCTTCTTATAAACTATCGGTTTCTGCATTGCATTGCGGTTGAATTCGTTGAGGTCGTATGAAGAAGCGTGTCCCACATTGGCTTTACTCTTATTCTGCGGCAAATTCGGTGAAGATACGGGTTTGTTTGCTTTTTCAACATCAGACGACGTTTTTATTCCGTTCGCGTGCCACGACTCAAGCACCTTGTTCATATACGGGAAGCTCATTTTCTGGCAGTGCTCCGCCATCTGCTCATATGCCAAAAAAATCATCTCTGGAGAGAAACCCCATTCGCGGTTCCATGTGACAATATATTTTGTCTGCGTCTGAGTCGGACGCGAGTTTGAAAGCCCTGCCATCGCGGCAAACGATGCCCAGACGCGGTTGACTGAATTGAGCCTGCTTATCTGCTCGTCCGCTTTTTCGATAGTATCTATTTCGCGCTCGCCCCAGTCTTTTCCGATCGAGGCTATATAATGAAAGCTTGATTTGCCGATCGAAACGGCGTATTCAATTATCATGAGTATGACTTCGACCGGTATTCCGTATGTATCGTGCATCATCAGAAGAGTACACTGTCCGTCATAGCCTATGGTTCTTCCGAGCTTGTTCTGCGTTTCGAGAAGCAGGAATTTTATATCCGCCGATTCCTCTGCACGCTGAGCTATCTCGGCGGCGGTCGGTCTTGACGGGACGATATCCGGCAGCTCTTTTTTTTGCGTTGCAGGCTCTTCTTTTTTCTCCGGTTTGGTGGGCGCAAAAGCAGATACCGCTTTGGTATTTCCGTCTAATACAAGTATCCCGGTCTCGACCCAATATTGAAGATAATCCTGCGCATCGGGAACTGAAAAATTCAAATCCCTGCACATTTTTTCCATATCAAAGCCCTCGCCCGCATGGCGGAGAGTCCAGAGCAGGACCTTCAGCTGCTGACCGCCGGCAAGCTTGATATGCTGATCGACTATCTGCGACGGCACCATAAACACCGCCGAAAGAGAGTCCGGGTTGACCTTATAATTCATCAATATATCTCCGTTCCATCGAGAGCTTCACTCTTCACATAATAAATCAGCTTATATTATACACACTTCCGGAGTAAAATGAAATATGTTATTTCAAAATAAGTCATTTTTTTGCGCAATGCGTACTTTATGTCCCATTTATTTAATCGACACATATAATTTTTGGCTGAAAAATATTGCTTTTCACTTATAAAAAGTTTATAATATATAAGATAATTTTGTACATATTGTGCAAAGTAAAACTTTTAGCTTTCTGAGAGGAGATAAAGCATGAGTGCTTTAGGAACAGTCGGCAAAATGCTGCAGAATTCGCTGTCACGCGGCGGCGCAAAGAGGACAAAGAAGAATCCCGCGCCCGAGCTTGAAAAAGGCACGTTTGATTATATCAGCGAGCCCAAGAGCGATTATTTCAGCGTAGGTTTTGCCAAGACGGATGTTATGCCCGACGATATGGACAAGACAACATACTATGTCGCAGGCTATAAGATCAACAACCCCGCAAAGGGCGCGCTCGATCCGATGACCGCGAGCGCCATATGGATAGACGACCAGTCCGGCAGAGGCGGCGTCGTTTTCGTATCTATCGACGATATCGGACTGACTAACTACGATGTCGGCATAATCAGAGATCTGCTTGCGGATTTCAAAAAGGAGACCGGCTGCCGTTCAATTAATATCATGAGCATACATAACCACGCGAGCATCGACACTGTCGGCTTCTGGGGTCCCCTTCCGAGAAGCGGACGCAACAAGAAATATATGGAGATGCTCCGTCAGAAAGTCAAGCAGGTCGTTATCGACGCTTACAATGACCGCAGAGAGGGCGACCTTTATTACGGCAAGAAGGAAGCGGAAGAGATTCAGCGCGACTCCCGTCTGCCCGAGGTCTATTCAAAGGATGTAACAAGATTTCGCTTTGTTCCCAAGGACGGAAGCCGTGAAGTTTGGATGATAAACTTCGCTTCTCATACCGAGTCGCTTCTCGGCAAGAACTCCTATGTCAGCGCAGACTTTGCGGGATATCTCAGAAACGAGATACTTGAAAAGACCGGCGCAGAGACGATATATTTCGTCGGCGCTATCGGCGGACTTATCGGGCTCAAGGAGCTTGACGAGGACAATGTCAAATCGACCATGATGGGCGGTCAGTCGATAGCACGCACAGCAATGGCTATTGAGGACGAGAGAAAGCTCCGCCCCATACTCAATTATATGCGCCAGGAATACTATGCGCAGTGCGATAACTATGTTCTCGCTCTCGTTCAGAGAGTCGGCATTCTCAAGTCCCACGCCGCATATACCGGCAAGGGTTCGCTCAATATGTCGATACACACCGAGATGAACTATTTCGAGCTTGACGGTCTCAAGCTTCTGTTCCTCCCCTGCGAGCTGTTCCCGGAGCTTGCTTACGGCGGATATCTTGACGCAGAGGGTTCAGCTGAGGGCAAATCACCCGACATCAACCCGACTCCCCTGCTGCAGACTGCAGACGATGACAATATGCTTATCTTCTGCCTCTCCAACGACTTCACAGGTTATGTCGTCCCGCCGAACGATTTCTATCTCAACCCCAACGAGCCCTATATCAACGGCGCACGCGACAGACTCGACAGAAGACATTATGAGGAGACCAACTCCCTCGGTCCCGAGACTGCGCCTATAGTCGCAAGCGTATTCGCCGGCATAATGGACACTGTCAACAAAACGAAAGCAGAAGCCGAAAAGGCTGTAAAATAAACTAAGGAGTGTTAAACGATGAAATGTAAAAAGCTGATAAGCGGTATCGTGGCAATTATGCTTGTTGCCGTACTCGCTTTCGGTTCCACCGCTGCCGCTGTCGGCGCACAGACCGACAACGGCGCAGACCTCGCGCTAGCTTCGCAGAATGTTTCCGAGCTGACAGCAACGACAGACAGCTCCGCATCGTCCCGCGCAGACTCGCTTGATGACATCAACGAAGCTATCAGTGTTATCAAAGTTATCCTCGGCGCGTTCTCATCTTCGGATAAGCTCACCTGGGACAGCTTCAAGACAGGCGTCAGCAGACTTTTCTATATGTCCGTTGACAAACTTATCGACAGTCTTGTGGTCGGTCTGAGCAAAGTTTTCCCGCTGATGAGCAGACCTGACGAAGCGGACTACAAATTCACAAACTCAAATGTCGGCAGCAAGTCTTTCAACGACAAAGCAGCTGACGGAGCCCGCTGGAATGTCGGTTATTCAAGCGCAACGCTTCTCACTGGCAATGAGCTTGACGGAAATCACTATGTCGGCGGAAGCCTCTCCTATCCCAACCCCAAGCACCCCACCGAGATACTTGACGACCTCAGAGTCAGAGTATTCGCGATGAGCGACGGCACGGATAACGGAATCGTTGTTTACGCGGTTCTCGACGCATATGGACTTGCGGCAAAAGACGTCCGCGAGATCAGAAGCAGAATCGCAGGATTCATAAAGAACAAGAATATCGTCAGCGTAAACATCTCCACTCTCCATCAGCACAGCGCTATCGATACTCTCGGTCTCAACGGTGACCTCAACAAGGTTCTCTTCGAAAATACCTTCAAGAACGCCGTCGGTATGGATCCGAGCACCCTGCACAACGGACAGAACAAGGAATACATGGAGCACCTCTATAAGACCACTGCTGATACTATTGTTGCGGCAGTCAACAACATGGAGCCCGGAGAAATGTATTTCTCGCAGACCGATGTTCACGAGTATATCCGCGACAAGCGCGATCCTCAGACCTTTGACCCCAATCTCAACCGTCTCTGCTTTGTTCCCGACAACAGAGAGTCAAAGCCCACATGGATAGTCAATGCCGCTATCCACTGCGTCGGACTCGGTGCAGGTACGACCAACATCTCCGGCGACTATCCCTATTTTATAGAGAAGCAGGTCAATGCGGCGGGCGCCAACTATGTTCAGATTCAGGGCGCAGAGCTTGCAATAACCTCGCAGACCGCCCCCGTGGCAGTTGAGGGCAACACAAGATATCAGAATGTTGAAGCATACGGCAACAAGCTCGGCGAGATTCTTGTCGCCGCTGATAAGGGCTCTAAAGTTGAGCCCATCCTCAATATTGCTCACAGAGATGTCTTCGTGACCGTTGACAACCATGCGCTCGAGTTCATCGCGTCCACCGGACTTCTCGCTAACGAAGCGGTCAAAGCTAAGGACGGCTCGATGAGAATCCCGACCGAGATAGGCTATATGGAGATCGGAACGAACCTTGCGTTCGCACTAATCCCCGGCGAGCTTGCTCCCGAAATCGCATTCGGCGGCGGCACCGAAGCAAAGGACTCCTGGACCGGCGAGGATTGGGAGTATCCCTCGATGCAGGATATCGTAGGCAGCAGAAAGCTTATGGTGCTCGGCCTTACGAACGATCAGATCGGCTATATCATAGCGGACAATAACTATCACTCGATACTCACCGAGAATGAAGAGCTTCTCTCCGTATCGAAGCACGAGGGTTCGAGAATTCTTCTCGAGTTCAAGAGCCTCTATGAGAGCGTCAGATAAATAAAAGCAGCAGAGCAGGTCTTGATGATCTGCTCTGTTTTTCTGCGAAGAAACGGGCGTTATGCTTAAATTGCATAACGCCCGTTTTACTGTATTTGTAGTTTTACAGATCGAGTTTCATGTAGACGAGCTCCTGATATCCGCTTATACGCGAATTGAAGCCTTTCGGGTTTCTCCCGTATTCAACGAAGCCCACTTTTTTATAAAGCGAAATCGCGCTTGCGTTATCAGAGACAACGTCGAGCTCCAACTGAGTATATCCGGCTTCTTTGGCACATTCTATGCATGCCTCGGTCAGCGCACGCCCTAAGCCGAGCCCCCAGAATTCCTTGGCGATGCCTATTCCAAACTCCGCTCTGTGTTTTGTCTTGTATTTGTTTCCGACAGCGTCAATTCCGGCGGTTCCGGCAATTTTACCGTCAACGACCGCAACGATTTCTATCTCATTGCTGCTCTCGGTTTTTGCCTTGAGGAACGCGCCCTCCTGTTCAACGGTAAAACTGTTTTCATCGGGATAAGTGAGCAGATAATCCGTCTCGGCATGTGTTAGATTAAAGACATCGAGAACTTCATGTGCGTCGTTTTCCGTTCCGTTTCTCAGGCAGTATTTCCTGCCGTCTTTGAGCAATATTATTTTATTATATTTCAAACTATACCCTTCCGTTTTAGGCGGTTTCCTCATCCTCAACTGGGTCTACAGAATACAAATACGACTTGAGGAACTGTATATTTGCATCAAAATCGGTGACTATAACCGACTGTCCCCTCTTTGTCTGCGATTTCCAAGTATTTTCGTGCGGCACACGCTCGGATTTCACATCATAGCCGATATACTTGGGCGCGCCGAAGACAAACTTCGTGAGCTCCATGGGCGACATATCGGTCTGAACCATCGGCAGCACTGTATCCGCAAGCTTCTTAAGTGTCATCGGATTTGAAGTTTTTGCCTTCTTGATAAGAGCCGTTATAACTTTTCTCTGGCGATAAGTGCGCATGAAGTCGGAATCAAGCTTTCTTATGCGGCAATAGACAAGCGCCTGCGCCCCGTTCATATGAACGCTCTCGCCGGACTGTATTTCTCTCGTCGCTCTCGCTGTGGCGCGCATAAACTGCGCCTCTTTTTCAGTCACTTCAACATCAATGCCGCCGACCGAGTCGATTATCGTCTCAAACATATCGAATCCGACGAGCATATAGTGGTCTATCTTGACATTGTAGTTATATTCTATAGTGTCCATGACAAGCTGCGCTCCGCCGTAAGAGCAGGCGGCGTTGAGCTTGTTATAAGACTTTGTCGACGGAATAACAGCCCATGTATCGCGCAGGAAAGAAGTCAGCTTTATCTTCTTGTTGTTGCGGTCTATCGACACCATAAGCATGGTATCGGAACGCAGCGAAGTATCAGAGCTTGAACCGTCGACACCGATAAGCAGGATATTTGTCACCTTGCTGTCGTGCATCAGAGTTGACGAATCGACATAGACATTGTCCTGATGTGTCTCGGGCTTATAGTCAATCTTGCTTGCCGTTGAATACACAACACCAAACACGCACGAACCGATAAGCACAAGTACGAGAAGAACTATAAATATATTTCTCGCGGCGCGGCTTTTTTTCTTCGGCTTTTTGGGCGAAGGAGCGCTATTCTGCTGCCCGCCGTTCGGATTCTGCCCGGGCTGATTATTGGGATTCGGTCTGCGCTGTTCGCGGCGCGGATCATATTGCTGTCCCTGCTGAGGCTGGCGTCTCTGCCCCTGTGGCGGCACCTGCTGAGCGTTTCTGTTCTGTGCGCCGAGGTCATTTACATTGACTCTGCGCGGCGTTATCGGGATATCCTGAGTATCCTGATTTCTTCTTCCGTTGCCGGATATGTAAATATCTCCCATTTTCCTTTACCTTCCTGTCAAAGTGTGCTCAAGTCATAAGGTGTACGCTGATACACGAAATAATTGAGCCAGTTTGAAAAAAATATATTGGCGGCACTGCGCCATTTGACTTCCGGAGTCTTCGAAGGGTCGTTGTCCGGAAAGTAGTTTTCCGGAAGATCAATATCCAAGCCCTTTTCAACATCGCGGAAATATTCTTTTGCAAGCGTATCGCGGTCATATTCGGAGTGACCTGTCGAGAAGAAATTGCGGCACTCCATATCGGATATCAGATGCACACCCGATTTCTCGGAATAAGAGAGTATCTGAAGATCCTTTATCAGCGCGATGTCGCCGCGCCTGACTTCCGTATGCCTTGAATGAGGCACCCAGAATTTGTCGTCGAGTCCGCGCATGAGCGGATGAAAAGTGTCGAGCGAAACATGCTCAAAAACACCGAACATCTTTTTATCGAGCTGATACTTTTTCAGACCGTATTTGTAATAGAGCGCCGCCTGAGCGCCCCAGCATATGAAGAACGAGGAATAGACGTTGGTCTTGCTCCACTCGAATATGCGGCAGAGCTCGTCCCAGTAGTCGACCTGCTCAAACTCCATGTTTTCAACGGGTGCGCCGGTAACTACCATGCCATCAAAGCGTTCGTTCTTTATATCATCAAAAGTTTTGTAGAACTTGAGCATATGTTCTTTGGAAACGTTCTTTACTTCATGCGTGGCGGTCTGAAGCAGCTCTGCCTCGACCTGAATCGGCGAGTTGCTCAGCAGACGCAATATTTGCGTCTCTGTCTCGATCTTTGTCGGCATAAGATTGAGAATAAGTATTTTCAGCGGGCGTATATCCTGCGATACTGCCCGTTCCTCGGTCATAACGAAAATATTTTCATTCTCCAGCAGCTTATGTGCCGGCAAATTGCTGTCTATTTTTATAGGCATGATTTTCTTCCCTTTACCTTACATATGTGTAATAAAACGCTTGTCTTATATAATACCCCATTTGAAAAAGAAAATCAATCTAAAGGGCATAAAAAGCGGATATGCGACACAGGTTTATTTTGTCTTGCAATACATCCGGTTTTAATATATAATACTTTATGGTTTTTAAATAAAAATTTCAGATTGTGAAATATAGATTTCAAAGGATGTTTCGATGGATTTTATAATAATGGATCTCGAATGGAACAATACATACGCCCGCAAAACCAAAGGTTTCATCAATGAGATAATAGAGATAGGTGCCGTAAAGCTTGACGAAAATCTCAATTTCAAAGACAAATTCTCCTGTCTCGTCAGACCGCAGATAGGCAAAAAGCTGCGCGGCAGCGTCAAAGAATTGACAAACATAACAAATGAAGAAGTCAGAAGCGGCGAGCCGTTCACCAAGGTTTTTTCGAGCTTTCGCCGTTGGATAGGCTCGGAGTGCGTGCTGCTCACATGGGGCGACGGAGATATCCGCGTGCTCATCGACAATTATAAATATCTGAACGGAATTGATACTATTCCGTTTCTGAGCTATTATGCCGATATGCAGGCGTATATTCAGTCTGTACTCGGAACGCCGAAATCGCGTCAGATAGGTCTCTCAACCGCGGCGCAGGAGCTTGGGATCGACGAGAGCTGCTTCTCACACCACAGAGCCTACGATGACAGTCTTCTCAGCGCTGAATGCCTGAAAAAAGTCTATTCAAAAGACGCATTCAAGCCGTATATCAGAGAGTGCAACGACGAGTTCTATGCGCGGCTTACATTCAAGGCGCACCCGATAAGCAATATTCACAGCCCGCTTATCGACAAAAGCGTTCTCGATTATAAATGCGAGATATGTTCCGGTAAATGCGAGCAGACAAAGCAGTGGTCATATTCAAACCAGTATTTCCGCAGCAAATATTACTGCCCGCACTGCGACAGAACGGTCAGAGTGGCGGTCAGATTCAAGCAGTACTATGACCGAATTGACATCAGAAAAACAGTTTCGCTTGTCGTGCCCGAGCCGGTTGACGCAGAAGAAACAGCTCAGGATAGCGAGAAATAAACCGCCGCGGCAATAATCAGAATATGCAGAATAACTTCCGCCGGAAGTCCGAGCATGAATTTTTTATGCTTGGTCTTGTGGCGGATTTTTTTCATTGTCAAATACATCGGTCCTGCTGCGCCGAGCAGACCGACGGTCATGAGTGTCGCCTCCGGGATACGGCGCTTCCCGCTGCCGGCAATGCGCTTGTCATAGACGGTCAGAATTATACCGACCAAAGATATGACTGCGAACCAGCACACAGCCGCCAGAATAACATACTTTTTCATTATATCTTTCTCCTCACCGTGACCTGTGTTACACCTTTCGGGATAATAACAACTCCGCGCTCGCTGTCATATTCGCAGCTTGCCGATTCTATATTTCCGCGAAGCCCGATAAGATCGAGTATTGCCTCGCAAGTGCCCGCGCCGTCTCCGGTCAGAGTGAGAGTAACCGTATCATTTGATGAAACGAGCGAGAAGCCGATTTTTCTTCCGCCGTTGAGCGGATAATCACGGATAACGGTTTTTTTGCCGCTTTCTATCCATTCTGCCGGTATTCCCCTGCCGATAAGCAGGGTCGAATCGGCTTTCTGAACAATAAGAGAATCCCACAGGACTTTTGTTGCGGTGCTCTGTCCCCACATATGCGGGCACGAACCGCCGCCCGAGCCGCTTCCGCCGCTCGCCCATATACCGCCGTCCGCTTCGGGATAGCCCACGCCCTCCCACCAACTGAACGGACCGCTTTGGGCGTGGTCTATCATAAACTGATACGCCTTTATGCCGCTGTCTCGGTATTTTTCGCCTCTGAGCGCGGTGCTCCCGTATCCGGCATTATATGAACTGCAAAAGAAGCCGTGCGGGTATCCGCCGAAGTTGTACGGATTATCTGTTATATCTTTGCGGCACTCAAAAATATGCGCATATGTGCCGTCGATTTTTTCTATCATGCCGTTTCCCTGTTTAGCGCCGAAAAGATAGCCGTCCCAGCCCCAGCGACCGAACAGGAACATTGAGCCCCAGTTTGCATCGTGAGGGTCGCTGCGCTGACCGTATTCGTTCGGCTCATCCATCGATATCGGGATATAATCAAGATTATATTTGTTCGAAGTTTCACCAAGCTTCTTTTCAACGCACGAGAGGAGATCTGTATATTCTTTCTGCGCCCACTCGCTCTCAGACTTGTTTTCAATTCTGTCGCAGATATATTTATAAGTGCAGAGACCGAACAGAGCTGACCAGTTGTCGATAGTCCAATGTCCGTTGCTGTCGATAGCGTTTGTGTGCTTCATTATTCCGTCCGAGTCCCTGTCGGATGATATTTTGTGAGTGTTTGTCTTTATCTGCTCGAAGCGCTCTTCAACGAGCTTCCTGTCGCCTGTTTTCTGGAGATAGAGCGCATACGGCCAGCTGAATTTCCATCCGGCATCGGGATACTGGACAAACTTGAGAATTGTCTTTGAATATTCGTCAAAATATTTGAAGTCGCCTATTGTCAGCAGCGATGCCATTATACCGAGGACATCATGATCGAACACTCTGTCATAGCCGTTCTCGCCGACATGGAGCCCGTAGCCGTCCTTGACTATCATCGTATAAACATATCCCGCCTTGTAGGCGTCTATAAGCTTGCTGTCGGGCAGTTCGTCTATCTTTGCAAGCGGTTCCATGCGCTCCGTCCAGTAAGCTTTCATATGTTCATAGTGCTCATCGAACCCGCCTGCAGAAGCTATTTCACTGTTCGCGGGATATGCGTATTTTTCACCGAAGCGGTCTGCACCGACGGCATAATCAAGAACGACTGTTTCACCGGGTTTTACGGAATGCGGCTGTTTGCTGAGCGGGATAAGCAGCTTTGACACGCGCGGTATGCTCAAAGTTTTTCCGCTGATATTTTTGAGCGTCATTCTTGAATAGGCAATTTCAAACTTGCCGTCGCCCCTATCGAGAATATCCGCAAAGTTTTCTACAGTGCATTCAAATCCACCCGCGCGATATTTGCTGACGAGGCACGGCAGCCAACCCTCTTTGTTGAACCACTCGATTTTTCCGTCTATATCGGCGAGACCAAAAGTTATGAGTGTATTTTTTCTGTCGCGCAGAAGATAAGAGCCATCAATAAATGCAATCGGTGCATCCTTGTCACCCTCCCAGCCGAATACAGAGACATAGCCCGGGTATTTGCGGCAGGCATATCTGCTCTTGCTAATAGCGCCCTTTCTGAAAGTCAGAAAATTCTTTGTATATATTTTAAAATATGTCGACGACACCATCGCCATAAGCGGCTTTTTCTTTTTCTTGCTCATCGTAACTCCTCCGTATTTTCTTCATATGTATATATTAATTATAAAGCCGGCAAAAGTCAATCGCGTATAGTCAATATAAACAAATAATTGATATTTCTGCTCGGTGATGCTATAATCAATATATAAAAGATGTCTTATTACCCGGAGCTGAAAAGATGAAAACGCTTATCGAACTTTTTGACGAATCACCGATACTCAATGTGCTCGCTTCCGTTGCATTCAAGCCCGAAAAGCTTATATTTTTCGGTGCAGACCCGTTGCAGGTCGAAGAGAGCCGCGGCGACTACAACCGCTTTTTCAAGAGCCGCGGCGAAAGCCCGGAGATAGAATATATAAGTGCCGATATGGAAAACATCGATGAGGTCAACGACACGCTCGCAAAAATAATATCCGAAAATCCTGACTGCGTTGTCGATGTTACCGGCGGCAAGGATATTGCTCTGCTCGCGGCAGGAATGGCGGCTGTGAAGCTCGGAGTGCCGCTTATCGCATACAACAGAAGAACGAAAAAATACGCAAATATAAGCAAATATGAGCACGCTATGAGAGCCAATATCTTCGGTCTGCTTGACTGCGAAGATTTTTTCAATGTCAGCGGCGGCAAAGTTATCGAAAGCGAAGATTTCAGCGAACACAGAGACGACTTCGGCGCTTTCTGGTCAAAGGTGCTTGATATCTGGAACATCTATCTTGAAAACATCGGCTCCTGGGTGCCGCATGTTCAGTTTTTACAGAGAGTGAGTCCCGCCTGCGAACCGAACGGAAATATGCCGCTGAAAGTCCGCGCGCCCGAGCACATCAGTGTCAACGGCAAGCAGATTTTCAGAAACGACGATATACTTCGTGCGCTCGACCGCTGCGGCGGCATAGCGGAATTAAAATATCACGAAAACGGCGAATGCACATTTTACTACTGCGACAAAAATTTTCGCCACTATCTGACCGATGTCGGCGCGTTTCTTGAGCTGTTTATTCATCTCTGCGCCGTCACCACGGGCAAATTCAGCAGTGTACGTTCGCGCGTCAAATATAACTGGGAATACAGCCGGATAAGACACGACAGATCAACGATATACAGACCGGCAAGCAACGAGATAGACGTTATCGCCATAAACGGTATCGAGCCGCTATTTATATCCTGCAAGACATGCGCGCCGGATATGAAGCACATAGATGAGATATACCCGCAGGCTATGCGCATGAGCGGCGGAGAGGGGCACGCGGTTTTTGCCTGCACTCACGCGATAGATAAAGACATGCCGATATACAACAAGGCAAAAGCTCTCGGGGTCTATATCATCGACGGCGACGACATAAAGAACAGACTCGTCACAGAGCGTCTTATCGAAATTGCGGAGGACAGATATGTCTGGAAAGACGAGCCTGAATATAAACGCCTCATAAAATAAAAAAGAGCCGCCCGAGGACAGCTCTTTCTATCAATTTATTCTGCAAGAAGCTTTTCTGCCGCCGCAAGCTGAACGCTTGTGCAGAGCAGATCAACGGCAAGCTCAAGCTCTTCAACCGGCGGGAAAGTAGGCGCAATACGGATGTTTGAATCATCGGGGTCTTTGCCGTAAGGATAGGTAGCACCCGCAGGGGTGAGCACCACACCCGCCTCTTTGCAGAGTTCAACCGTGCGCTTAGCGCAGCCGTTCAGAACATTCAGGCTGATGAAATATCCGCCGTTCGGGTTGGTCCATTCGGCGATACCCTTGCCGCCGAGCTCAGTGTTGAACGCCTTGAGAACAACATCAAACTTGGGCGCGATTATAGCGGCGTGCTTCTTCATGTGCGCTCTGACGCCGTCCATATTTTTAAGGAACTTTGCATGGCGCAGCTGGTTTATTTTATCATAGCCTATGGTCTGCGTCTTCATGCGGTTCTTTATCATTGCAACATTCTTGTCGGAGGCGGCAAGTGCGGCAATGCCCGCGCCGCTGAATGTGACTTTCGAGGTTGAAACGACCTCTATAACCATATCTTCAGTCGAATTCTTCTCGCACTCAGGGAAAATATTGAGAAGCTTATCGGGAGTCTCTCTGAGGTCATGGACGATATAAGCGTTATCCCAGATTATTCTGAAATCGTTCGCGGCGGGCTTGAGAGCCGCTATACGGCGGACTGTTTCGTCGGAATATGTTGATCCGTCGGGGTTAGCATATTTAGGCACGCAGAACATACCCTTTACGCTGCTGTCTTTTATAAGCTCTTCGACAAGCTCCATATCGGGGCCGCCCTTGACAAGCGGGATGTTTATCATCTCAATACCGAAATATTCGCAGATGCCGAAGTGTCTGTCATATCCGGGAACGGGGCATAAAAACTTTATCTTCCCCTGCTGCATCCAGGGTTTGTCGCCTGCGCCGTGGGTCATGCACTGCGCGATAAAATCAAACATGACATTGAGACTCGAGTTGCCCATGACTATGACATTCTTCTCCGCGACTTCAAGCATCTCGGAGAAAATTGCCTTGCACTCGGGGATACCGTCGAGAATTCCGTAGTTTCTGCACTCAAGTCCGGTTGAAGATTTAACATCGTTTATCTTGAGCATATCCATAGAAAGGTCGAGCTGCTGGGTGCAGGGCTTGCCTCTGGACATATCAAGCTTGAGATTCTTCGCTTTGAAGCTGTTGTATTTTTCAAGGAGCTGAGAGTGGAGTCCTTCGAGCTCCTTTTTGGGCATTGATTCAAAAGTCATGTTGATTCCTCCGTAAACAAAGATCTTGTATATTCTATTATATTCCGCCCGAATTTGCAAGTCAAAAATCTACATCCTGCAAAAAATCTTTGTTTTGCCCATATACGAGCTGATTTTATGGGCGAAATTTGAACATAACTTTTATAAGAAAGGTGATTATATGAAACAAAGGTCAACGCGCATACTCTCTGTTCTGTTGGCGATACTCCTTTTCTGCTCGGTTCTTCTCCCCTGCTCGTTCGCGGCAACAGCTGAGGAATGGGACGAAAATTGGGACAGGATCAAAAATGACGCTTCGGCAGTTTCCATGTTTCCGGGAAGCGATCCGTCGAGTATGAATTTCACATGGCTCTCACCGACCAAGGACTGCGTAGTAATGTTTGAGATTGCAATGGACAGTTCGATGAAAAACGGAAAGTTCTTAAAAGTCGAGCGCACACACACCGCCCTCTACGGATGGAAGAACGATGTGACCGCCGAAAATCTCAAGAGCAACACCACTTATTATTACAGAGTTGCCGAAAACGGCAAATGGTCGAAAACATATTCGTTCAACACCGGCAGCGACAAAGAATACAATGTTCTCTTTGTCTCCGACACGCAGATCGGCCGTTCGGGTGACAGAAAGCTCGATGAAGTTCTCAAGCATGATTCGCTCGGCTGGAATAATACGCTTGAAGCGGCGGTAAAGTATGAGCCGGATATCTCACTCATAATCTCCGCAGGAGATCAGGTCGAAACAGGCATAACTCAAGCACAATACAACCTTTTCTATAACCCCGAGCTGATGCGCTCCATCCCGGTGGCTACAGCCATAGGCAACCACGATTTCTACTATCCGCTCTATTCAATAAGGAGCAACAATCCGAACAGATTCGACCGCGAGCTTCTTCAGTGTCCGGCGGGCAAAGGCTATTATTTCAAGCGCGGTGAAGCACTGTTCATCGTGCTCAACTCAAACAATGTGCTGACCTATGATCATGAAGAGCTGATAAAAGAAGCTATGAATTTTTATCCAGATGCCCTGTGGCGCGTAGTTGTTATGCACTACAGCATCTACAGCCGCAAGGAAGAGGATAATTTCTATCGTCCGCTGTTTTCAAAGATGTTCGATAAATATGACATTGATCTTGTATTGAGCGGACACGACCATATATACACCCGTTCCGCACTCATGCGCGGCAACGAAAAAGTCAAAAGCGGCGGAACACTCTATCTTGAAGCGAATACTGCTTCCGGCTGCAACTATGACGGTCAGCCCGACAAAACTCCGTGGTACGCAGAAAAATGCATCCAGCTTCGCACTCCGACATATGTCTTGCTGAACTTCTCCGAGGGCAAGATTTCGATAAAAGCTCTGCGAAGCGACACGAACGAAATATTCGACTCCTATGAGCTGACAAAATCCGCGCCGTCAAAAACAGAATACAAAGACAGCCTGCTTCAGAAAATATATCTCTTCTTTGCAAATAGAATTTTCGAACTTCGCGATATTATCTTCTAAAAATAGTCAAATCACCTCTCGGCATTAACGCTGAGGGGTGATTTTTCATATAATATAGCGCTTCTTCTCGGAGCAAATATACCCGCAGGAGGAAACAAAATGTTTAACAAAGCTTCCGACACGCTGTCGGATTATTACTATTTTCAGGCAGATATAAAGGGAAACAGCAGCGTTCCGGATATGTCCGGCACGGCGAGATTTTATCCCTGGCTTGACGGAACAATGGTCGAAATAGAGCTCACAGGTATGCCGACAAGAAACGAGCCGTTCGCAGTTCATATCCACGCCGGCGCAGTGTGCGAGCCCGAGGCATTCACAAGCGCCGGAATGCATTTGAAAAACACGGATGTCGAGCTTGAAGTATCACCCGAGCGGCACGAGACAAATATAAAAAACACGCAGAATCATCCCGGGCATATGGGCGACCTGCCGAGCATTTTCTCGAACAACGGCTACGCATATATGGCGACCTACACCGACCGCTTTATCCCCCGACAAGTAGAAGGGAGAACCGTGATAGTTCACAGTTCCCCCGACACTTTCACTTCAACCGATACATTCGGCAGCCGCATCGCCTGCGGAGTTATACGCCGAATGGAAATCAGCAAATCACTTTAATTTTCTCAGATCGTTCGCTCTTATCTCAGTGCGTCTGATCTTGCCGTTGACAGTCTTGGGAAGAGAATCAACAAACTCGATGACTCTGGGATATTTGTAGGGCGCGGTCTCTTTCTTGACATATGTCTGAAGCTCTTTTTTCAGCTCCTCGGAGCCCTCAAATCCGGGTTTGAGGACGATGGTTGCCTTGACGACATTGCCTCTTATCGGATCGGGAAGACCGGTTACGGCGCACTCAAGAACCGACGGATGCTCGGTAAGAACGCTTTCAATCTCGAACGGTCCTATTCTGTAGCCGGAGGATTTTATAACATCGTCGGTTCTGCCGACATACCAGTAATAGCCGTCCTCGTCTTTCCAAGCGGTGTCGCCGGTATGATAGAGTCCGTCGTGCCACGCCTCGGCAGTCTTCTTCTCATCGCGGTAATAGCCCTTGAAGAGACCAAAAGGAACCTTGGGCTCGGTATGAACAACGATTTCGCCGGTGACTCCGGGAGGTACCGGTCTGCCGTCTTCGTCAACGATATCAACATTGTAGTGCGGCATAGGCTTACCCATAGAGCCCGGCTTCGGCTCCATGCCGACGCGGTTTGCAATAAGCAAGGTGGTCTCCGTCTGACCGAAGCCCTCCATAAGCTTTATCCCCGTCTCCTCATACCACTTGTTGAAAACATCGGGGTTGAGGGCTTCGCCTGCGATGGTGCAGTATTTCAGCGAGCTCAGATCATAGGAAGATACATCCTCCTGAAGCATAAATCTGAACATCGTGGGCGGGCAGCAGAGGCTGGTGATTTTATATTTTTCAAGTACCGAAAGAATCTCGGAGGCGTGGAACTTGTCATAGTCATAGACAAAAACGCAGCTCTCCATGAACATCTCGCCGTAAAGTTTGCCCCAGACAGCTTTGCCCCAGCCGGTATCGGCTATTGTCAGATGGACGCTGTCGGCGGTGACATCGTGCCAGTATTTGGCGGTAGTCAGATGCGCGAGGGCATATGTATGAGCGTGCATCGCCATCTTCGGGTTACCGGTGGTGCCGGACGAGAAATAGACTATCATGGGCTCATAATATTTCGTGTCAACTCTTTCGAGATGCGAATCGGCTTTTTCCATGTCGGTCATAAAGTCGTCCCAGCCGTCGCGCTTGCCGTTGACGATGATTCTCGTCTCTATCGAGGGACACTCCGGCAGAGCCTCATCGACCTGCTCGGCAATGTCGCCGTCGCCTGTGCAAACAACCGCCTTTATTGTAGCGGCGTTCGCTCTGTAGACGATATCATGCTTCTGCAGCATGAATGTTGCGGGGATAATAACCGCGCCGAGCTTGTGCAGAGCGAGAATGGTGAACCAGAACTGATAGTGGCGCTTGAGGATGACCATGACCATGTCGCCCTTCTTGATGCCCTTTTCGCGCAGCATGTTTGCCGTCTTGTCGCTATAATATTTCAGGTCGCCATAAGTGAATATTCTCTCTTCGCCCGCAGGATTGCACCAGAGAAGCGCACGCTTGTCCGGCTCGGCAGCCGCGATGGCATCGACAACATCATAAGCAAAATTGAAATTTTCAGGGCATTTGAGGGTATAATCAACTACATGTCCGTTTTCGTCATATACCTCATCCACAAAGTTTTTATTTAAATCAAGCATATGTTAAAAGTCCCTTCGTTGAGTTGTTGAATAATGATTTTATTTCTTCTCCGTTTTCTTGAGGATTATTGCAAGAAAAACGCAGTCCTCGCCGCCGGTCGCAATCATTCCGTGACCGTGAGCGGAATTATAAAGTACGGCATCGCCGGCGTTGAGTATCTCAACATGATCCTCAAATGCTACTTTGAGGCTGCCGCTGATAATATAATCAAATTCCTGTCCCTCGTGGGTCGAGAGGGTTATGGGCTTATCCTGATCCTCATCCGAATACGGCGCGGTTACAAGGAAAGGCTCGCAATATTTGTCCTTGAAGCGATAGCCGAGGTGGGAATAGTTGAATCCCGTGCGGCGCTTCATCGGCAGTCCCTCGCCCTTGCGGACTATTGAATAGAATGAAAGTCTCGGGTTATCACCGGTCAGCAGTTCTATCATATCAACATCGAACTTCTCGGCGCATTTGTAAATAAATGTGAAAGAAAAATCGACTTCGCCATTTTCGGCGGCAATATATTCTTCCGGAGTGCAATCGACGGCCTGAGCCATCTCTTCCACGCTGTAGCCCATGATCTCGCGCAGGTCGCGTATTCGCTGTGCGATCTCAGTGATGATAATTTCCATAATTAAACTCTCCTTCTCGATAAAAATATAATATAAAAAACCGCCCCAAACAAAATGTCTGGGGCGGCTGTTAACCGCGGTACCACCCAAATTCAGTGCTTTTTTACAGCACTCTCAAGCTCCAATAAGCTCTTGACTTTAACGCAGCCTTACGGAAACGCCTACTCGCTCGAAACTTTCAGGTCTCTGCTCAGGAGTGATTCGATTACCCGGTTCATACATCCGTTTTCACCAATCACGGACTCTCTGCAGTACTTATCCGGAATCTTTCTCCGTCATCGCCTTTATGGGCAAGATTCAGTTTTTACAAAGTATATAACCGAAAAGTCGGTTTGTCAATAGTTTTTCTGAATTTATTTTTCAAACATCGTTCCGCCGTACGAATCAATGCCGACGGTCAGCGGAAAATCTTTGAATTCCAGATGCTTGACACTCTCGCACCCGAGGTCAAAAAACGCTATCTCCTCGCATTTTGTTATGCACTTTGAAGCAAGCGCGCCTGCGCCGCCTATCGCGCAGAGATATACGGCATTGTTGCGCTTTATCGCATCGATAACCGATTCGCTCCTGCCGCCTTTTCCTATCATGCAGCAAAGTCCCTCGTCGAGAAGCCTCGGCGCATAAACATCCATGCGGCTCGAAGTAGTCGGACCGCAGCTGCCGATAACATCGCCGGGCTTCGTCGGCGTAGGTCCGGCATAATAAATTGCCGCGTCTTTCAAATCAAATGGAAGTTCTTCGCCGCTGTCCAGCAATGCGCATATGCGCTTATGCGCCGCATCGCGCGATGTATAGACAGTGCCGGAAAGTAGCACTCTGTCTCCTGCGCGAAGTCTGCCGCAATATTCACGAAGTTCACTTGTGTCTATCTTATATTCAGCCATCAGTCTTCTCCGAGAAATTTCTTTGTCAGCTCCGATATCTCTTCGGCCTCATCGGCTTTAACGGGCTCGTCGGAAATATCTTCTTCGCTATGTATATCTTCGGTAACATTTTCTGAGCTTTCATCAGGCGCAGTGAATTTCAGATCCAGTCCGCCGCTTGCATTGAGGACATTGACAAGATTATTTATCTCTTCATCGGATATCTCTATCTCCGGCTCTGTCGGATCTCCGAAATCTTCGTCGGTAAGCTTCGGCAGTTTGACCTCGCCGTTTTCGCCGAAGGTGAACTGATGCTCGTCTATTTCTTCATCCTGAACGTCAAGTTTATCGGCAACGCTGTTGAGATTGCTTGAGAGCGAATTTATCTTCGAAACGAGAGACGCGACGACAACACCGAAGTTATCGGACATCTGCGAAATATCCTCGCCTATCTCGTCAACTCCGCTCGCCGCCTCTTCGATAGTCTGCCTGGTTTGATTCGAAATGCCCTTTGCGGACGCCTTGGCACTGCGGATTATCTTATCGGAATAGAGCAATGCGTCAAGCACCAGGGCGCCTATCTGCCCCTCCACATCCTTTGCTCGCTCGCAGCCGACTTCAACGCTGTTGAGCTTTTCATTGAGGGCATTGACTTCGTCTTCAAGGGCGAATATCTTTTTTGCATATTCCTCACTCAGCGCAAAATATTCCTCGGCACGAGTCTGCTGCTCCGAAAGAAGAGTTTCAAGCTCTCTTGTTCGCTTTGAAGCCGCCGCAGCATTCTCTTCGGTCTCCTTGAGCTTTCTCTGTGTATCTGTAAGCTGAGTCTGCTGAGCACGAATATATTCAAGGACATCTTCTTTGTTGAAGCCGCCGAAAGTCATCGTTTTGAAAAGCACATCTTTTGCCATGCTTTTATCCCTCGTTTCTTTTAATAAGCGATAATATTATACGCGCCGCCGTCGATTATAGCAAGCTTATTTTTAGAATAAATACATAAATCTCCGCCGCTGCGTATAAAAGATATACCCTTGTCGGAGTATTTCATGTTTTTGAGTTCTGCTTTTTCTGCTACAAGTGAGGTCTTTTTGCCATCGTATAAGTAAAGATCGGCTATCTCCCCGTCCGAAGAAGATACGAAATTCTTTACTATAAGAACGCTTCCGTCGGAAAGTCCAGCAAAAGACGCGACATCGCCGTCAATCTTCTCTTTTTCCGTCGAATATTTATACAAATCGCAGAGCGAGGACCCGGTAACGCTGCGCCGGTACCACACATCTGCGCCGATGATATTGCAAGCCTTTATGCTCGTATCAAGCATTTCGGCAGCAGATACAACGCCGTTTGTGACCGTGTGCCTGAATAGCGAGAATGTGTCGTTTGAATCATCAAACGATTTGACAAAAAGCTTGTCCCCGGAGATTATAAACTCCGCTTTCTTGCCGTTATACGCATCGAGCTTCACCGGCTGGGTTGAATGTGTGTCCGCATATAAGTATCCGGTTTTCTTGATGCAGGCTTTGACCGCCGACACAGCAGTTTCAACAACCGATTCAACCGATGATGAACCAAGCTGCGAATCGAGATCGGACATTCTGACGGTGCTGTCGGAAAGCTCGGTCATATAGAACACCGCGGCGGGTTCGCCGGAAGCGGAAACTGCAAATACTTCATCGGGAACAACATTTTCCGCTATTTTCTTTGACCCGTCAGCAGTTCTGGCATAGAGATTATAGCCCTGCGTGAAGGAATCGTCCTTTATCTGTTCGTCAAGAGCCTGACGGATTTTGTCGCGTGAAACCTTGCGGTTATATTTGCTCATGTCGAGCTGATATTGAATACTGAAGCCGAAGATGAATGTGTAATCATTGCGGTTCGGCTCTTTTATAAGCTCGTCATCCTGCGCCATATCATCGTCAATAATATCGCGCCAGCCGGCAGGCGACTCTTTTTTGACAAAATAATAGAGATTGCCGCCGGGCGAATACGAATCATATAAAACGGAGCTGACCATAGTAGCTATCTGAACCGGATTTTTTCCGGGAGAGACTGAGAAGAGCTCCGCTTCTCCCTCGTTATAAGACCCGGTCTCAAAGAGAATCTCACAGTTCTCACCATTATCATAAAAATGAATATTTGCGGCGTTTTTCACAAGCTCGCGGCTGCCGTCGGAAGATGAATAAACATACAGCGACTGTGAATCGGAAAGCTGCTTAAGATAATAAATCGAATCTCCGCTTTCCGGCAGGAACAGCTCTTTTATTGCAAAATCAATGTCTGATTTTTTGTTCTTCTTTATATCATATGCAGTTGTCATAACGGAGAGGTTGTCCTGATTCTGCTTCGAATAATACAGAGTTCCGTTATTATATCTGAACTCTTTTTCAACGCCGTAGTCTAAAAGCTTTGCACCTTTTTTGGCGTTTGACGAATTCTTGATACTGCACAGATAGAGGTCATATTTGCGGCTGACCTTCGCCGAGGCGGTGGTATAGATAAGATACTCGCCGTCCGAAGTAAGCAAGACCGACGAATCGTCCGATATCGTCAGCTTGTGCTTCTTGCCATAGGCGGAAAGATAAGTTCCGCCGTCGGTTGACTTATATACAATTGCCTGAGAGTCCGCATCGGGTATCTTATTTTTGCCCGACATCAGAAAAATTAACGCAGCCGTAGCTGCCGCCGCGAACACAACAATGATCGCGGCAGCGACTGCGACTGTACTCTTTTTGAATCTGCTTTTAGCCATTTGAAAACCTTTCGGTCTGTTTTCAGCGGGCAGCCTTGAGCTCAAGCGCCTGCTTTGCTTTTTTGACTATGTTCTCCGCATCAAGACCATAGATATGGAGAAGCTCGACCGCCGGACCGGAGCGTCCGAAAACATCCTCTACGCCGAGCTTTACGACCGGTACGGGTATAGTTTCGCAGACAACTTCGCTGACTGCTCCGCCGAGTCCGCCGATAACGGAATGCTCCTCTGCGGTAACGATGGCTCCCGTGTCTCTTGCGGCGTCGATAATCGCCTGTCTGTCGATAGGCTTTATTGTATGCATATTGATGACTCTTGCAGAAATGCCCTCTTTTTCGAGCATATCTCTTGCCATAACAGCCTCGTTCACCATAAGACCGGTTGCGATTATAGTCACATCCTTGCCATCTGCAAGCTGAACCGACTTGCCTATTTCAAACTTATAGTTATCGGGATCATTGAATCTCGGCACTGCAAGACGGCCGAAGCGAAGGTAGACGGGGCCGTCATACTCCGCAGCGGCGAAAACAGCCGCTCTCGCCTCAACATCATCGGCGGGATTGATTATAACCATACCGGGGATGGTACGCATGAGAGCTATATCCTCGCAGCACTGATGGCTCGCGCCGTCCTCACCGACGGATATACCCGCATGGGTAGCGCCGATTTTGACGTTAAGATGCGGATAGCCGATTGTGTTTCTTATCTGCTCAAAAGCACGGCCTGCGGCGAACATTGCAAACGAGCTGGCAAATACAGTGTATCCGATGGTCGAAAGTCCGCCGGCGACACCTATCATGTTGCACTCGGCAATACCGGTATCAAAGAATCTGTCCGGATACGCCTTTTTGAACATAGCTGTTTTTGTCGCCTCTGCAAGGTCTGCATCAAGAACGACGAGCTTATCATTTATGGCTCCGAGCTCTACGAGCGCCTTGCCGTAACCGTCACGCGTTGCCGCTTTTATAATTTCTGCCATAGCACGACATTCCTTTCACTGAAATTAGTTGGCTTCGAGGCTTGTGAGAGTAGCGTTGAGCTCCTCCATAGCCTCCTTGTACTGCTCCTCGTTGGGAGCCTTACCGTGCCACGAGCACTGATTTTCCATGAAGGAAACGCCCTTGCCCTTGACACTCTTGGCGATTATTGCGGTGGGCTTACCTTTAAACTCTATAGCCGCATTGAAAGCGGCGTCCATCTCATCGAAGCTGTCCGCATATATCTCAAGAACATTCCAGCCGAAAGCCTTGAATTTCTCGGCTATCGGATAAGGGGAATTGACCTCTGCGATCGTTCCGTCTATCTGAAGATTGTTGTTATCAACAACCGCAACAAGATTGTCGAGACCCTTAGCGCAGGCATACATTGCTGCCTCCCAGACCTGACCCTCCTGAATCTCGCCGTCGCCGAGAATGGTATAAACTCTGAAGCTCTTGCCCGAAAGCTTTGCACCGAGAGCCATACCGACGGCTACGGAGATTCCCTGACCGAGCGAACCGGTGCTGGCATCGACGCCGGGAACGGTTCTCATGTTCGGGTGACCCTGAAGTCTCGAATCGCTCTTTCTGAGTGTTTTGAGCTCCTCGACGGGGAAATATCCTCTGTGCGCAAGTACGGAATAATATGCGGGCGCGGCATGACCTTTCGACATGACGAGCCTGTCCCTGTCTTCCCACTGCGGATTCTTCGGGTCGATGTTGAGCCGATGGAAGTAGAGGTAAGTCAGGATATCGGCGATTGAAAGCGAACCGCCCGGATGACCGGACTTTGCATTATAAACGCCTTCAATTGCACCCATTCTCACCTTACAAGCTTTGATCTTCAACTGTTTGCTGACAATTGTGTCCACAACAGCCACCTCCTGTAATAATGTATTTATTGGCAATCTTTTTCAATATATTCGAGAAAATCGGCAACGGCGCCCTTATTACAGTGACACGCAACAAATGTTGCTGCATCCTTCATCTCCTGCGGAGCCTGCCCGCAGACTGCCGGAACGCCGACGCTCTTTATCATATCATAGTCGTTGAAATAGTCTCCGATAGCACCCGTATGCTCATGCGGAATACCAAGCATATCTGCTATTTCAAGCACCGCGGTGCCCTTATTTGTGCCTTCAAGGAGCATCTCATAGCTCGCTACCGAGGACGACATATATGTAACGCCCGAATGGTCTATAGAATTGAGATACTTAACCATCCGTGAAACCATCGGCGGAAGACCCATAAATATGACCTTTCCCCAATTGCTCTTCGGGACATCTTCAAATTTTTTGAAGCTCTGGTGCGGTATTCCGTCCGCCAGCGACATCGCGCCGCTGAAAACTCCGGGATTCAGAATAAATATCTCTCTATCTGTGCATATCTCAATCTGAATCAGCGGAAAGCGCTCATTCACTCGTCTTACTATATCTATGCCACGTTCGTCAATTGAATGAAACGAAAGCATTTTTTCGTGCTCGTAGTCATAGATTCCAGCGCCGTTTAAGACAACTGCAGGCGTGGATTTTATCGGCAAGCGCTCATAATGCTTTCTGAGCGAAGATATATTTCTTCCGGAAGCAAGAGTAAAATTGCCTCCGAGATCTTCAACAAAATGTGTAATGGCTTTGAGATTCCGTTCGGGCAGCATTCTGAGTTTTGTATTCAGAGTGCCGTCAACATCGGAAACTATCAGCCAATCGGAAAAATCTGTTTTCATATCTCTCACTTTCTGATTTTTCTTAAAAAGTTCTCGAAATATTCAGGCAGCTCAGAGGAAAGATCGATTCTCTCCCCTGTCACAGGATGATCAAAGCCGAGAAGCCTTGCGTGCAGACATTGACCGCCGAGCTCCGTTATGACATTTTTCGGACCATAGACGGCATCTCCTGCCACCGGGTGACCTATATATGCCATGTGGACTCTTATCTGATGAGTTCTACCCGTTTCAAGGCGCAGCCTTACAAATGTAAACTTTTCAAATTCTTCTACTGTGTAATAATGTGTGACTGCAGGACGGGAATTTTTATCCGTCACTGCCATTTTCTTTCTGTCGTTAGGGTTTCTGCCTATCGGTGCGTCTATTACGCCCTCGGGCTCGCGCAGTTTTCCGTAGACAACCGCCGCATATTCGCGCGTCAGGCTGTGTTCCTTTATCTGATGGGCAAGCGATGCATGTGCCATATCATTTTTGGCAACAAGCAAAAGACCGCTTGTATCCTTGTCTATCCTATGGACTATACCCGGACGCAGAACGCCGTTTATCCCCGAAAGACTGCTTCCGCAATGATACAAAAGCGCATTGACGAGCGTTCCGCTTCTGTTGCCGGGCGCGGGATGGACAACCATTCCCTTAGGCTTGTTGACAACGAGCATACAGTCGTCTTCATATCTTATATCGAGCGGAATATTTTCAGGTAAAGCCGTATCGTCCTGAGCAGGCTCGATATAAACGGACACTTCATCGTCCGCTTTCGGCTTAAAGCTCTTGCCGACAATTTTGCCGTTGACGGTTATACAGCCGTTTTCAGCCATATGCTGGATGCGCGAACGGGAAAGCTCCGGAAAAGCATCGGCGACCGTGCGGTCTATGCGCTGATCGGCTGTTTCGGAATCAACCGAAAAGCTCAGCGAATAACCGCCCGGCAAAAGCTCAGACATTTTTTTCATCTCCGCCGTTTTCGGCTTTCTTGTCGTCATCTGACAGATATTTTTTGTTCTCTCTTATCAAATCATATACCGTCTTGATAATAAGCAGCGCAGCTCCGACGGTAACACAGCAATCGGCAAAGTTGAAAACCGCAAAATTGACAAATGTAGGCTCGATATAATCGACAACAAAACCTCTTGCTACGCGGTCAACAAAGTTGCCTGCTCCGCCGGCTATCACAACGGCGACGCACCAGTAAATAAAGCCGGGCTTTATTTTTTTAGTCATGAGCAAGAAAATGAACATGACTATAACAACAGCCGTAAAAATCGTCAGAAAAACCGTCTGATTCTGCATCGAACTGAACGCCGCGCCGGTGTTTTCGACATAGCGTATACGGATAAGACCGAAGAGAATATCCATGCTGCCGCCCGCCGCAAAGCGATTGACAACAGCAATTTTTATGACCTGGTCAATCGCCACAAGCGCTGCAATCACCAGAAGAGTTATTGCTTGAATCATAAAAACCTCAAAATTTATTTTTTGAAAAAGCCTCTGAAACGCGAATGGTGAGTATGGCTGTCATTATCATCCTCATCGTCGTCATCGTCATTCAGAAAAGCGTCGACATTGGCGGGGGTCTCCATATCTTCATCCGTGTCGGTAGTCTCAATTTCATCGGGAGTGATATGGTGCTTAATCGCATGGACATTTATCACGAAGCCGTTCTCGGAGGTATCGTCATCCAAATCATCGGAATCCGACGCGGGTTCTTCTGCCGCAGCCATGGGATCATATGTATCGTCGGTTCCGAAGGACTGCTTGAGTATATCATTGGCCACTATCTCATCCGGAGTTGCCGTCTCTTCGCTGAACTCGGGCTCGTTGGCAAATGCGGTAATCAGTTCATCGGTAGCGGAATCTTTTGCATCCGATTCAACAGCTTCTGCCGGAGCTTCATCTTTTTCAGACTCTTCGGACTCAGCTTCTTCGGATTTTTCAGGTTCATCAATGACAATATCATTATCTGCATCTGCATCATCTTCAACGGGAGCTGAATTTCCGGAGACATACTCGTCGGTATTTATCGTCGGTATTATCGGCATCTCCTGCTTTTGAGGAAGCGAAGAGACAAGATTGATATGCTTTTGATAAGCGTCAAGAATAAAATTGCGGAACGCTGAAACTTCGCTCTCAAGCTTCTCGAGTGTAGCGGAATTCACACGGATATCCGTATTTATTCTGTCGAGCTCAAGCTGTGCATTCTTCTTGGCACTTTCGATTATTTCGTTAGCCTTTGCCTCCGCATTGCTTATCATAGCAGAAGCGGTGCGCTCCGCAGAAGTTATACGCTCGGTGGCGTTGCGCTTGGATTCCTCTGTAAGCTGAGAAGCCTTTACAGACGCAGCGGTCTCCAAAACATCGGCTCTGTTCTGTGCCGATGCAACCAGCTCCTGCGCTTTCTTTTCTGCAGAGTCAAGCTGTTCCTGCGCGCTCTGCCGAGAATCACGCTGAATCTTGTCCGCCATGCGTTCTGCTGTAAGCAGGGCGCGTCTGATATTGTCCTCGTCCTTCTTATACTGCGAAACTCTCTCGGCAAGAAGGCTTATTTTATTCACGAGATCTCCGTTCTCTCTGAACACCTGCTCATAAGATGCGGATACTTCTCTCAAGAACGCATCAACATCGCTGGCTTCATAAGTCCCGCGACCCGCTGAAATAAAACGATGCGATCTGATCTGTTCAGGTTTAAGCATTATCTACACCTCTTAAATGGGAAATAAATATCAATCAAAATAGCCTTCGCTCATGCTCTCGATATCCTCGAGCACATCACCTGAAAGCGGAACGCTGTCGGGGGTGATGATATAAGCCTTGCCGGCAACTTTCTTGATATCTCCGGAATTTGCATATGCAACGCCGGAAAGGAAATCGATAATGCGTCTTGAATCGTCTGCGGGGCAGGTCTCAAGATTAAGAATAACTATTCTCTTCTCGTTGAGCACATCTGCAACGCTCTGAACATCAAGATATCTGTCAAGCTTCTTGAGCACAACAGGAGTGCGGCTCGAAGAGCGCAGATCAACTATATTGGGGGTCGAAGAAATCGACGACGGTCTCGAAGAAGCGCTGAAATCGCTGAACGACTTAGAGGACTCTGTGCTGTCGGACGAATAAGTGTCGTCTGCCGAGTCATCGTAAACGTTTTCGATATCCTCGTCGATAGTGTCCTCGTCAGAATTGTCAATGAAGTTTTTTACCTTGTCAAAGATTCCCATGATATTTTCCTCCCGTATTTATAAAGAAATCAATATTGCCTGTCTCCGAATATCGCCGAGCCTATACGCACAAGCGTTGAGCCCGCCGCTATTGCCTCTTTGAAATCGCCGGACATACCCATAGAGAGAATGTCCATATCTATATTATCCATTTTTTTGGCGCCGATGTCAATAAACAGTTTGTGCATATTATCAAAAACGCACTGATTTTTCACAGAATCTTTAAAATTCGGCGCCACTGTCATCATACCTTTGACTTTGACAAACCGGAGTTCCGATATTTTTCCGAGCTGATCCGCAACTTCGTCTGCGGAATATCCGAATTTGTTTTCATCCTCGCCGATGTTGACTTCGAGCAATATATCAGTCGTTATCCCCTGCTCTCCCGAGCGGCGGCTTATCTGCTGAGCGGTCTCGAACGAATCAACGCTCTGAATCATGTCGACCTGACCGACTATCTTTTTTATCTTATTGCTCTGAAGATGACCGATGAGATGGAGCTTGCAGTGCTCAAGATTAAGTTCAGGGCGCTTGAGCAGGACTTCCTGAACCTTGTTTTCGCCGATGAGATCGACTCCGCAGGCAATAGCATGATTTATAAGCTCGACAGAAACAGTCTTTGTCACCGCCATGAGCTTCACTTCCCGCGGGTCTCTGCCGCTCTTCAACGCGGTTTCGGCTATCTCGTCGCGAACCTTTTTCAGGTTGTCCTCAAGGAGCCTCAGACGCGCATCAGTAACTGATAAGTTTTCCATCTTTAAGATCCTTTCCTTCCAATATTACCGCATCGTAAATTTTCAGATACGGCACTTTATTTTCATCGTATGTATCCTCTTTTATCATCTTTGAGACTACATAGTCATCGCCTGTATATATTACATCGAGCTTCTTGAAGCGGACGATATTGCCGGTAAGCACATACACGCCCTGAACTCCGTTGACAACTCTGACTGCGGACTTGTTTATTCTTATTCCGTCGGTCTCGTTTATCACTATTTCGACATCTTCCGTTCTCAGACGCGCTATGTCCGAATCCATTATCTTCGATGAAAGAATCAGGACGGTCTCATCTGTGTTTATCGGACCTCTGTAATAAACCGTGGCATTTATGCCGTCACGCGACATATTGTCGCATCTGAGCGTAACGCTGTCTCCATCATTGAGCTTCGTGGCGTCGGACTTGTTGACTACGCCTACAAAGTACCATGTATATCCGCGGATAAGCTTGCCCTTTATATTAGCAGACACCGCGGCAGGAGAAGCGGACAGTGCCGCCTTTATTTTATCGCTGCTGAGATTTTTGATATCCGAAAAGCTCAGCGTATTCTCATATCCGTCGGCGGACGAGACATAATAGCCGGTATCGTCAGCCTTGAGATAATCGACAGTTCCGACTTTTGCCGAGAGAGAAGCTATTTCAGATTTGAGCGAGGCTATCTTCTCCGAAAAATCTATATTGCCGTTTATAAGTATCTGCTTTGCGGTCATCTTGTCGCTGAAGTTTTCCGCACTGCCTTCAAGTGCCGAGATTTTATCCGACCGCACATCGTCAAGCATCTCGTAAAAATAGGAATCCGCCTGAAGATTTATCTTTGAGATATCAAGCTCGGTAAGATTCTGTTGATTGTTTAAGTTTTCATACCGTTCAAGTTCGCTTTTGAGGTTTTCAAGGTCGACATATGCCGAGGCTGAATCAGCTTTGCCGAACTGCGCCGCAATAGCCTGTCCGCCCGCGACGCGCTCGCCGTCCTGCAAAAGTGGAACATAGGTCAGCGAAGAAGAGCCGTTTATAAGTGACTCATCGCGCACGGCAAACATCTTGACGGTTATGCTGTTTCGGTATGTTGTAGCGGCAGCAGGTTGGGTTTTCACATTTGAAGAGTTGAAGTTGCCTATCTCGTAGCATAACACTACCACGGCCAGAAGCGCAGCAACGGCAGCGACTATTTTTCTTACGCCTTTTTTGCTCACTTTAACTTTCTTCATTCTGCGATCCCCCTTTCTATTATCCCGACTGCTGTTTTTAGCAATTCGTCGTATGGCATCTCGTCTATATACAGATGAATTATTCGCTCGTCGCGCCTGAACCATGTCAACTGCCGTTTGGCGTAACGGCGCGTGGAGCGTTTGAGATTATCTATTGCATCATCAAGCGATATTTCCCCGTTGAAATAGGGCTGCAATTCTTTATAGCCTATAGCTTGCCCTGATGTTTTACCAAGCTCGCCGGAGAGGAAACGTCTCGCCTCTTCGATAAGACCGTTTTCAATCATTATATCAACTCGGCGGTCGATCCTGTCATATAAAAACTGTCTGTCGCGCACATCGAGACATATCGCTGTGCAGTCATAATTAGGCTCGTCAAGCCTTGACCTGCGCTGCTGTTCGCTCATTGTAACCCCAGTCTTACAATAGACCTCGAGTGCTCTTATAATCCGTCCGCGATTGTTGAGGTGAAGCTGCGCGGCAGTTTCAGGGTCGATAGCTGCAAGCTCCCTGTGGAGCGTTTCAATGCCTTCGCTCTCCGCGCGGCGCTCAAGCTCACTGCGTATTGAAGCATCATCGTCCTCGTCGGCAAATGAAATATTATCGATGAGCGATGAATAGTAGAGCCCGGTTCCGCCGACAAGCACGGGCAGCTTTCCCCTGCCTAATATATCGTCTATACACTTTCCCGCTTCTGCGCAGTAAGCAGCGACGCTGTATTTTTCGCCGGGTTCGAGAAAATCAAGCATATGATGCGGTATCCCGCACATTTCCTGAACCGTTGGCTTTGCGGTGGCGATATCCATATATTTATATATCTGCATCGAATCGCAGGAGACCGCCTCGCCGTTAAGCACACGGCAGATATCCACCGCGAGCTTTGTCTTGCCCGACGCCGTCGGGCCAACGACAGCAGCTATTTTTATTTTCTTACGCTCGTCCAAAGTTCTTCTCCAATTCACGCCTGGTTATCTCGATCATGACGGGTCTGCCGTGCGGACAGTATCTTATCTCGGGGCTCGCGAACAGGCGCTTTATAAACAGCTCCCGTTCGTATTCCGTGGTGTACATTCCGCCCTTTATTGCCGCCTTGCACGCCATGAGGCTAAACAGCCACTCTTTCTTTTCGGATATAAGCTTCTGCCTGTTTTCAACAAGATATCCGGCAAGCTCAGCGACAACATCGGGGACTTCATCGGCAGATATCTCCATCGGGCACTCACGGACTATAACAACGGAATATCCGAAGTCTTCAACCGCAAATCCCGCCTGCATAAGCATATCGAGATTATCGAGCACCGCGGAATATTCCTCTTTGCTAAGCGTTACGGTTATCGGGGTCAAAAGCATCTGAGTGGAACGCTTGGTGTCATTTTTAACAAGCTCGTTAAACAACATTCTCTCATGTGCAGCGTGCTTGTCAACAAGAAAGATACTCTCCCCCTGCTGAACGATTATATATGTTCTGAACGCCTCACCGATAACGATCACGGGAGGCTCTTCCGGTTTATCTTCAATTTTATTCTCTACTGCTGCATCGACAGTCTGAACTGCTTCATCTATTTTTTCTTTCGGAGCCGCAGCAGGTTCAGCTATCGGTTCGGGTTCAGTGCGCACTTCAGGCTCAATAACAGCCGTCTCCTCTTTTTTTGCCCTCTGCGCATCGAGAAAATGCTGAATGGTCGACGGCTCTGTATCTGCCGTTTCAGGCTTTTTATCGGGACTTGCAACAGATACAATATCCTCGCGCGGTGCGGGTGCAGACTGCTGCGGATAGCTGTATCTCGGCTTTTCCGTCTGCTGCGCCGAACGGTATTCGGAAGATGACATACGGTTCCAGAAATCAGGCTGCTTTTCCGGCAGTCTCATCTGCTCTGTCTTTGGGCGTGCAGGCTCGAAGAGTTCCGCCTGCGGTGTCCTCGGAATAGATACTTTCGGCGCTTCATCTCTGCGTTCAAGTGCATTTTTTGCGGCATAATATACCGCGCTGAAAACAGTGCGCTCGTTTGCAAAGCGGACTTCCGTCTTTGCGGGATGGACATTTACATCGACAAGTCCGGGCGCTGTTGTTATGTTGAGCACGCAGTACGGGAACTTGCCGACCATTATTGAATTTTTATAGGCTTCGCTCAGCGCCGCCGAGGCCGTACCCGACTTCACGAGTCTACCGTTGACGAAGAAGAACTGCATATTGCGGTTCGGACGCGATTTTGTCGGCTTTGAGATAAGTCCGCTTATCTGCACCGATTCAAAGCTGTAATCGGCTTCAATAAGTCCGTCTGAAAAATCCTTACCGAATATCTCATATGCCGTGGTTTTGAGATCTCCGCTGCCGGAGGTGAACAGTGTATTCTTGCCCTCTCTTATAAATCTTATCGAAACATCCGGGTTTGAGAGCGCGATTTTATCAACTATGCTTGCGACCGCGTTAGCCTCGGACACATCTTTTTTGAGGAACTTCATTCTCGCGGGAGTGTTGAAGAAAAGATCACGGACAACTATTGTCGTACCGAGCGGGCATCCTGCATCATCGACAAGCGTCTCTTCGCCCGCACTGATGCAATAGCGCGTTCCGGTCTCTTCTTCGGGCGTTCTTGTGAGCACTTCGACATTTGAAACCGCGGCTATAGACGCGAGCGCTTCGCCTCTGAATCCGAGAGTACCTATGGCATAGAGATCGTCGCGCGTGCTTATCTTACTTGTGGCGTGGCTGATAAACGCTGTATGTATATCATCACGGCTTATTCCACACCCATTGTCAGTTACGCGGATATAAGTTATTCCGCCGTTTTTTATTTCAACCGTGACCGAAGAAGAGCCCGCATCTATTGCGTTCTCCATAAGCTCTTTTATAACAGACGCGGGTCTTTCGACAACTTCGCCCGCAGCAATAAGCTCCGCTATTTCTTTTGGCAGGACTTTTATCTTCGGCATGGTTTCCTCCTGTTATATTTCTTTTGCGCTCTTTGTCAGCTCATAGAGCACGCCCATTGCCTCTATCGGCGTCAGCGTGTTGACATCGAGTACTTTAAGTTTTTCGACTATCTCATTTGAACTGTTTTGACCGAACGAAATCTGCCCGGCATCGGGTTCAACAGATGTGCTCGGTTCACGGTCGCGAACGAGCACAAGTCCGCTCTCTTCGAGTTCTTTGAGAACTTTTTTCGCCCTCTCGACAACCGGCTTCGGAACTCCGGCGAGCTTCGCGACCTCGATTCCGTAGCTTCCGTCCGCTCCGCCGCGCACTATGCGGCGCAGGAAGGTTATATCATCGCCGCGTTTTTTGACGGCTATATTGTAGTTCTTGACACCGTCTATCTGACCCTCGAGCTCAGTCAACTCATGATAATGTGTTGCGAAAAGGGTCTTTGCACCGATGCGCTTTTTGTCCGCAGCATATTCGAGCACGGCTCGCGCAATACTCATACCGTCGAAAGTGGAAGTGCCTCTTCCTATCTCATCAAAGATTATAAGGCTTCTCGAAGTTGCGTTATTGAGTATCGATGCAACCTCGCTCATCTCGACCATAAACGTCGACTGTCCGGCTGAAAGGTCGTCTGATGCGCCGATTCGAGTAAACACGCTGTCAACTATTCCGAGCTCCGCGCTCGCGGCGGGAACAAAGCTTCCTGCCTGCGCCATGACGCAGACGAGTGCGACCTGACGCATATATGTGGACTTACCTGCCATATTGGGACCGGTTATTATCGCACAACGGTCGTCAGCACAGTCGAGAACGGTGTCATTCGGAACGAACGGTTCGCCGTTGAGCATTTTTTCAACAACGGGATGGCGTCCTTCGTTTATCTTTATAACCGGCTCTGCGGACATCTGAGGGCAGACATAGTTATTTTCGAGCGCAGCCTGAGCAAATGAACAGAGAACATCGAGCTGTGCCACTGCCGCAGCGGTACGCTGAACTCTGGCAAGCTCTGCGCCGGTGCGTTTTCTGATATCGTCAAAAATCTCGTATTCGAGCTTGACTATTCTGTCCTGTGCTCCGAGGACTTTTGCCTCGAGGTCTTTTAGCTCCTGAGTAATAAATCTCTCGCAATTTGCAAGAGTCTGTTTTCTTATATATTCATCGGGTACAAGCTCTTTGTAAGCGTTTGGCACTTCTATGTAGTAGCCGAATACCCTGTTATATCCTATTTTAAGTTTCGCTATTCCGGTCTTTTCCTGCTCCTGCTGCTGAATGGCGGCAATATAATCCTTGCCGTTGAGCACTATATCACGCAGGGAATCAAGCTCCGGATGGAAGCCGTCCTTTATCATGCCGCCCTCGCGAACGGAAAACGGCGGCTCTTCAACTATCGCGGCATCTATCAGCTCATAGATATCGGAAAGCGTGTCCATATTTTCGGCACACTCCTGCATCAGTGAGGAAGAAAGCGCCGAGACTTTTTCCTTAAGCTCCGGCAAGCACGACGCCGCGAGCGCGAGCGCACGCAGGTCTTTTGCGCCGGCGGTACCGAACGATATTCTTGTTATAAGGCGCTCGAGATCATGTATGCCCGACATGCTTTCGCTGAGCTCCTGCCTCGCCATAGGCTGAGAGACAAGCTCTGCCACGGCGTTATGGCGCTTTGTTATGCGCGCCATGCTGAGCAGCGGGCGTTCGAGCCACGCGCGAATCATTCGCTTGCCCATCGGCGTGCGGGTTTTATCGAGCACCCAGAGCAGAGAGCCGCGTTTTTCGCGGTTTCTGAGAGTCTCGACTATTTCGAGGTTGCGCAAAGCCGCAACATCGAGGCGCATGAAATTGAGTTCCGAATAGAACGATATCGAAGATATGTTTTCAAGATCGTTGCGCTGAACTTCGGTGAGATATTTAAGCGCAGCTCCAAGTGCCGGAACAGCCGCGCCCGTCTCGTTGAGTTCAAGCTCGGAGAGACTGTCTTTTTTGAAATGCTTGAGTATTATTTCGGCACTTGACTGCGGGTCGAAATAATTGTCGCCGAGCTCCTGTGCAAGAGCTTCGGTCTTGTTTGAAATGAACGAGAACACCTTGGTAAGAGAGGAAGATGCGGAGTTGAAAACTATCTCGCTGGGCATAAATCTGCCTATCTCGTTGATTATCTTATCGGGAAGCGCGGGAGCGGCAAGCTCGGTCAGGTTGACGGAACCCGTCGAGACATCTATAAAGCAGACACCCGCCGACTCGCCCGTAAAATACACGCTCGCGAGGAAATTGTTTCTGCCCTCGTTGAGCATACTGTTTTCAATGACCGTACCGGGGGTCAGAACTCTGACGACTTCGCGCTTGACAAGACCCTTTGCGAGTGCGGGATCCTCCATCTGCTCGCATATGGCGACTTTGTAACCCTTTGCAACAAGGCGCGCCATGTAGCTGTCCGCGCTGTGAAACGGCACTCCGCACATCGGGGCACGCTCCTCCTGCCCGCAGGCTCTGCCTGTCAGCACAAGTTCGAGTTCGCGCGACGCAGTTACCGCATCGTCAAAGAACATCTCATAGAAATCACCGAGTCTGAACATCAGTATCGTATCGGGATATTTCTTTTTGGTTTCAAAATACTGTTTCATCATCGGAGAAAGCTCTGCCATTCCGATACCGTCCTCTCAGCGGCTGTGCCGCAAAATAAAAAGCTTTCAGCTCCGCGGGAGTTGCCCGCGGAGCAGGATATGCAATAATCAGCAGCCCGAGCAGCCGGAGCAGTCTCCACCGCAGTGATGGTGCTCTTCTTCAGGCTCGCAGGTTGCAGGATCTTCGCCCTGGATGCAAAGAGCGAGGATGCCGGTGATATAATGCATCATTTCATCTATCTCGGCTCTTGCAACTTCGTAGTCGCGCATATGCTCGTTCTCCATGACCTTCTTGTAGAGATCGTTGAACTCTGTCTCGTATGCAGCAAGCTTCTGCTCGTTGGCGTCTTCCTTGCTCGCTTCATGCTGATAAGACATATGAACGAGCTGGATCTTGCCCATGAGGTCGTTAAGATCCTTGTCCTCTTCATTTGCCTTCTGAGCTGCCTGGAACTTTGCGTATCTGTCATCCTGCTGGATAGCTGCGCCGAGTTCTCTTGTAAGTTTGATGATGTCCATAACTGTACTCCTTGAAATTTATCTTATATCATTATCCGCAAAGCGGAGATATAGCATTTTTAATCGGCGAGTTCGCCTTTGAGCATCCATATCAGAGCTTCGGTCACTCTGACGGTTCTGAACGAGCCTATAACCGACTCGTCCGCCGGAAACTCAATTATTATATTCCCCTGCGTTCTGCCCGATATATAGCCGTCCTTCTTGGCTTTTGATTCACAGAGAACGCGGTATTCCCTGCCAACCATCGCAGAAGTTCGCACCGCCGCGATTTTTTCCTGCGCGGCACAAAGCTCTGAGAACCATTTTCCCTTTTCTTCTCTCGAAACGGGGTCGTCCATCTTTGCGGCACGGGTGCCCTCGCGGGGTGAGAAAATAAAAGTATAAAGCGACGTGTACTGCGCTTTTTCAATAAGCTTCACAGTGTCAAGAAACTCTTCGTAAGTCTCGCCCGGAAAACCGACAATTATATCGCTCGTCACCGAAAGCTCCGGCATGACGCTGCGGGCATATTCGAGCAGGGAGAGATACTTTTCAGCCGTATATCCGCGGTTCATCGCTTTTAACACCCTGTCGTTTCCGCACTGGACGGGAAGATGCAGGTGCTTTGCAACCTTTTCGCACTGCGCCATGGTGTCAAGCAGCTCATGCGTGCAGTCTTTCGGGTGCGAGGTCATGAAACGTATAATAAAATCGCCGTCGATATTATTTATCTCGCGCAGAAGAGAGGCAAAGTTCATCTCGCCCTCGCGGTCGTTTCCGTAGGAATTGACATTCTGCCCGAGCAAGGTTATTTCTTTATATCCGCTCCTGACAAGCTCGCGCGCCTCGCTGATTATAATATCGCTGCTGCGGCTGCGCTCGCGTCCGCGGACATATGGAACTATGCAGTAAGTGCAGAAATTATTGCACCCGTACATTATCGGCAGCCACGCTTTGAATGTACTGTCCCTGTGCAGAGGCAGGTCTTCCGCGATAACGCCGTCGGAATTTTCGATATCAAACACACGCTTGCCGGTAGACAGAGCACGATAAAGCAGCTCAGGGAATTTATGCGCAGCGTGAGTGCCGAAAACTATATCGACAAACGGATAGCTCTTCTGAATCTTTTCGGCTATCCTCTCCTGCTGCATCATGCATCCGCAGAGGATTATTTTGAAGTCGGGATTCTTCTCTTTTATTTTCTTGAGTGCACCGACATTTCCGAAGAGTCTGTCTTCGGCGTGTTCGCGGACGGCACAGGTGTTGAACAGCGATATATCCGCGTTTTCCGGCTCTTCTGTGAATCCGAAGCCCATTTTTTCAAGCAAGCCTTTGAGTCTCTCGCTGTCGGCAACATTGCCCTGACAGCCGAAAGTATGGACATAAGCGAGCGGCTTGCGCCCGTCAAGGCGCGTTTCAAGCACTGTATGCACAAGTCCGCAGAACTCCATCTGTCTGTCGAGCTCCTCCTGCGGAACAATTATGTTTCTGTCTTTGGAAAGCGGCAAATCAGTTCTCCTCCGAAAAATTTTTAATCAGTTTATTATACAACGAAAAGCGAATTTGTACAAGCTCAATAATATAAAAACTTCTGTATATTTACAAAATCCGTGTTAATAAAAAATTTTTCTTTCAAGGCTGTTAATAAAATTAAAAATAGGCTATAATCATCATATGTTACTTTAATCGGAGGCACATATGGACAGGCACTACGATATAGCTATCATCGGCAGCGGTCCCGCGGGACTGTCGGCGGCGCTCTATGTAAAGCGCGCAGGGCTCACCTGCGCCGTTATCGGCAAGGACGGCGGAGCGCTGGAAAAAGCGGAAAAGATAGAGAATTATTTCGGTACGGGAGAAATTTCCGGTGCAGAGCTTGTAAAACGCGGCGTTGAGCAGGCAAAAGAGCTGGGAGCGGATATATTCGAAGAAGAGGTTTTTTCGCTCGGTTGGAACGGCGATTACACCGTATCGTGCTCGGAGGATAACTTTGTCTCCCCCGCCGTTATAATCGCGACCGGCTCGGCGAGAAAAAGTGTGAATATCCCCGGCATCAAAGAATTCGAGGGAAAAGGCGTCAGCTACTGTGCAGTCTGCGATGCGTTTTTCTATCGCGGAAAAGATGTTGCAGTGCTCGGGAACGGCGCATATGCACTGCACGAGATAGGCGATCTTTCGGGAGTCGCAGAAAATGTTACTCTGCTCACAAATGGCGTCGAACCGAACGGAGACTTCGGCAATATAAAAATCATAACCGATCCGATAGATTCACTTTACGGCGAAAACAGGCTCAGCGGAGTTAAATTCAAAGACGGTTCTAGCCTGCCTGTTTCCGGGCTGTTTATCGCACTCGGGAGCGCCGCCGCAAGCGACCTTGCAAAGAAAGTCGGCGCACCGGTTGAAGGAAACTCGATAAAAGTCGGCGCCGATATGTCAACGGGGCTGCCGGGGCTTTTCGCCGCCGGAGACTGCACGGGCGGTCTGCTTCAGGTAAGCGTTGCCGTCGGAGAGGGCGCAAAAGCGGCGATGAGCGCGATAAAATTCGTAAAATCATCCGGCGGGAGGAACGGCAATTGAAAAGTTTTACTATAGGAAAAAACGACGCCAATCAACGCGTTGACAAATTCATAAAAAAGACCGTTCCGAATCTTCCGGATTCGTTGATGTACAAATACATCAGACTCAAGCGCATAAAGCTCAACGGCAAACGGTGCGAAATATCCACGCGCCTTAAAGAGGGCGACAAAGTGGATATGTACATAAACGACGAATTTTTCGAGCAGCGGTTCGACAGATACGATTTCATGCACGCTTCGACGAATCTCACGGTCATCTACGAAGACGAGAATATAATGCTGCTCGACAAAAAAGTCGGACTTCTTTCGCACCCCGACGAGCGCGAATACAACGACACTCTTCTGACCAGGATAAAGCGCTATCTCTACGAAAAGGGCGAATATAATCCGTCCGACGAAAACTCTTTTTCGCCCGCGCTCATAAACAGAATCGACCGCAACACAGGCGGAATAGTCATGGCCGCAAAGAACGCAGAAGCCCTGAGAATCATGAACCAGAAGCTCAAGGACAGAGAAATAAAGAAATTCTATCTCTGCGTTGTCCACGGCAGTCTCAAGGAAAAAGACGGGACTTTGCACGGCTGGCTGACAAAGGATGAAAAGAAGAATCTCGTCAAGGTCTCGTCCCGCAAAACGGAGGGCGCAAAGGAGATAAAGACAAAATACCGCGTGCTCGCGGAAAACAAAAATATGAGCCTCGTTGAAGTTGAACTGCTGACAGGGCGCACACACCAGATCAGGGCTCATTTCGCTTCGATAGGTCATCCCCTGCTCGGAGACGGAAAATACGGGCGCAACTCCATGAACAAGGAGAGCGGATATAAAAAGCAGTTTCTGTATTCATACAAGCTGAAATTCGACTTTGTCACCGATGCGCAGTCGCTCAACTATCTCAACGGCAAGCAGTTTGAAGTCAGGAATGTGTGGTTCAAAGACGCATTTCTAAACGGCGAGCTGTAATTTGATTATGAACTAACTATAAAACTTGCAAATTCGGCTTGTCAAAACTAATAAAATAGTATAAAATAAGAATGTTATAGACCGTCAGGTCAAATCAACCTTAACAAAGAAAAGGATGAAAAAGAATGGCAAACAAAGACACTCAGCGGACTTCTGCCGAGTCATACCGTGACGACAGAAAGGCCCGCCTCGCTCAGTCTGCGAAAAAGAGTCAAAAGAAGAGCGAGAAGAGCAAGGCAGCGGCAAAGATAGTCAAAATGGTAGTAGCTATCGTTCTTGCCGTCGTAGTTGCAGGCGGAATCGTTTGGAAGGTTCTCGACGATACGGCCGCTATCAAGAAGAATACAACCGTGTTCTCTTTGGGCGACGATATCCGCGTTTCGGAAGTTGAGTTTACATATTACTACAGCCAGTATCTCAACAATATCTACTCATACGCTCAGCAGTACGCAATGTACGGCATGAACATCGGCATTGACCCGACAAAGTCGCCGGATGAGCAGAACTACGGCACCGATGCCGACGGAAAAGAAATGCTTCTTTCCGATTATCTCAAGAATGAGACCATCTCCGCCCTCCAGACCTACAAGATTATCTATGCCGAAGCTATCAAGGCAGGCTACAAGCTCACAGACGACGAGCAGAAGTCAATTGACGATCAGGTCGAGGAGCTCAGAAACACCGCCGCAGAGAACAAATACTCTCTCAACGCCTACCTCAAGGCGAGCTACGGTAAGGGTATAAACGAGAAGTTCCTGCGCAAGCAGCTCGAGATGCAAAATATCGTTTCGAGATACCAGAGCGACACCTCAAAGAAGCTCACCGATTCTTACAGCGCCGCCGACATAAAGGCTGTCTACGACAAGGATCACAGCGCATATAACGCAGTTGATGCAAGAACCCTTTCGTTCGCAATAGAGACTCTCACCGCAAAGGACGGCGAGACCTCGGAGCAGCTTGCCGCCCGCCAGAAGGCCGCTGCCGCAAAGGTCAAGGCTGAGGCTGAAGCCGCTCTCAAATCCTGCACCAGCGAAAAAGCTTTCCTTGAGCAGGCAAAGAAAAAGAACAGCTCCACCGAAAACTATGACGCGGAGTCCGCGACCGCCCTCAACGAGGCCGCAAAGTCAACTATCACCTCCTATGTCTCCGAGGACGCCGCAAAGTGGGCGTTTGACAGCGCGAGAAAAGCAGGAGATGTCAAGCTCTTTGAAGTCGGCAGCGACGGCAACGTGAGCTCATATGTTATCCTCTATATCAACAAGGGCAGCTACGCTCCCATGGCCTCGAACGTAAGACATATTCTCATCTCGTTCACCGACAATGCAAGCTCGTCCTCCGAGGCAACCGACGAGCAGAAGAAGGCCGCAAAGGCTTCCGCCGACAAGATCTACAAGGAGTGGCAGAGCGGAGCTAAGACCGAAGATTCCTTCGCAGCTCTCGCAAAAGAAAAGTCCAAGGATACCGGAAGCGCCGCTGACGGCGGACTTATAAGCGGCATCACCTCAAGCGCCAACTACGTTGAGTCCTTCCGCAACTGGGCTACCGACAGCAGCAGAAAGGTCGGCGACACCGGCATTGTCGAGTCCGAGTACGGCTACCACATCATGTACTATTCGGGCAGTGACTACGCTTGGAAGAGCGCCATTCGCTCCGCAAAGGCCAGCGAGGACTTTGAGAAGCAGCTTGACGAGCTTGAAGGCTCCGACGAGTACAAGCTCAACAAGAAGGACAAGAATATCGATAAGGCAGTCAAGGACTTCCTCAAGACCTTCAAGCAGAGACTCGCAATGAATAACAGCACAAAGACGAAGAGCTAATAATGCTACAGAAATCATCCCCCGGGACTTTTCCGGGGGATTTTTCACGCATAAAACCGATACAGCCCGGGACTATTTATCCCGAGCTGTATTTTTTATTCGTCCGCAAGAGCGGCCTTTATCATTATCGCACACTCGAGTCTCTTCTGTTCGAGAGCACACGAGAGCTTGTGCGGCTTAAAGATAGTGTTGTTATACTGCATGTTATTGGCGTTGCATCCGCCGCTGCAATAGAACTTCGCCCAGCAATCGGCGCACTCTTCTTTTGAGTAGATGTTCGCTTTCGAGAACATCTTCTTCATCTTGTAGTCGATAGAATCGTCAAGCACGCTGCCCATCTTCCACTCGTCCATTCCGACAAACTGATGGCACGGATAGATATCGCCCTCCGGAGTTACAGCCACGTATTCGTTGCCGCAGCTGCATCCGCGAAGTCTCTTAATAGCACACGGTCCCTGATCAAGGTCAATCATGAAATGGAAGAAATTGAAGCTCGTACCGTTCTTCTTTCGCTCTATAAGTATCTTTGAAAGCTTCTCATATTCCTCTGCAATAGCCGGAAGATCGCTTTCGGTCAGCGCATACGGCAGCTCGGGATCGGTCACAACAGGTTCAACAGAGATCTGATCGAATCCAAGCTCGTTGAGATGCATGACATCATCGGTGAAGTCAAGATTATATTTCGTAAATGTACCGCGGACATAATATTCCTTGTCCCCTCTCTCGGCGACAAGCTTCTGATACTTCGGAACTATTATGTCATAGCTTCCCTTTTTATTGACAGTCGGGCGCAGACGGTCGTTGACTTCTTTTCTGCCGTCGAGCGAGAGAACGACATTCGACATCTCGCGGTTGATAAAATCAATGCTGTCATCGTCGAGCAGAATACCGTTTGTAGTCATTGTGAATCGGAAGTTCTTGTTGTGCTTTTTCTCGATCGATCTTGCATACTCGACAACTTTTTTAACAACATCGAGATTCATGAGCGGCTCGCCGCCGAAGAAATCAAGTTCGAGGTTGTGTCTGTTTGCAGAATGTTTGATAAGAAAATCTATCGCAGCCTTGCCGACCTCGAAAGGCATGAGCTTTCTGCCGTGGCCGAAATCGCCCTGAGCGGCAAAGCAATACTCACAGCGGAGATTGCAGTCGTGCGATATGTTGAGGCACATAGACTTTATCGGCGCCTCAGTGAGCATATCTGCAAAGGGTCTGTAGGTATCCTCGGAGAAAAGAGAATCGTCATCACACAAAGCCTTGAGTTCGGCATAAGTGTCGATGATATCCTGCTTATCAAACCCCTCGTTCACAAGAGTTGAGATAATCTCATCGGGACATTCGCCCTTGAGCTTTTCCGTAAAGAAATCAAGCAGTCTGTATGCAAGCTCGTCTACAATGTGAACGGCGCCGCTGTTTGTGTCAATGACTATATAGTAGCCGTTGAGAAAATATTTATGTATCATATACGCCGGGTCTCCCCGCTTTCGCTCCTTTTAGCCGCATTACTATCGGCAAATTGTTTTAGACAGAATTTTAGGGACAGGCGCAAAGCCTGCCCCTAATTTACGTTCAAATCAGATTACTTCTCGCACTTCTGGTTAGCAACGGTGCAGGAAGTCTTGCAAGCTGACTGGCAGGAAGCCTGGCACTCGCCGCAGCCGCCCTTAGCAGCGCTCTCCTTAAGATTCGAAGCGTTGATGGTCTTGATGTGTTTCATGATATAACACCTCCAAAATTTACTGAAATGATTATAACATAATAGTCCTGGTATTGCAAGTGCAATTATTTCGTGCCGAAGATTCTGTCGCCGGCGTCGCCGAGACCGGGAACGATATAGCCGTGATCGTTGAGCTTCTCGTCCTTTGCAGCGGCGAAGATATCAACATCGGGATGAGCCTTGCTGAGAGCCTCAAGTCCCTCGGGAGCTGCAATGATGCACATAAACTTTATCGACTTGGGATTTCTCTTCTTGATCTGGGTTATAGCATCGATAGCCGAGCCGCCGGTGGCAAGCATGGGATCAAGAACAATAACATCGCGCTCGCCGATATCGCTGGGCAGCTTGCAATAATATTCAACAGGCTGCAGGGTTGCGGGATCGCGGTAAAGACCGATGTGACCGACTCTGGCGGAAGGAACAAGGGTCAGGACGCCGTCAACCATACCGAGACCGGCTCTGAGAATCGGGACAAAAGCAAGTTTCTTGCCTGCAAGAGCCTTTGTGGTCATCTTGGAAACGGGAGTCTCAATCTCAACATCCTTGAGAGGAAGGTCCCTTGTAGCCTCGTAGCACATGAGCATAGCAATCTCGCCGACAAGAGTGCGGAACTCTTTGGAAGCGGTGTGCTTGTCTCTGAGGATAGACAGCTTATGCTGAATAAGCGGGTGATTTGTTATTGTTATGTTTGCCATTTTTGAACTCCTCCAGATATATATGATTTGAAAATTTCTAACTTATTTATTTTGAGAACTTCTCGTTCTCTATAGCCATGACCTGATCGATTCTTCTCTGGTGTCTCTCCTCGCCGCTGAAAGGCGTGTCAACGAAGAGATCGACCATATCGAGCGCAAGACCCGCGCCTATAACTCTGCTGCCAAGGCAAAGGACATTTGCGTCGTTATGGAGTCTTGTCATGCGCGCGGAGAAAGTATCTGCACAGTTTGCAGCTCTGACTCCCCTGACCTTATTTGCCGCCATCGAGATGCCGACGCCGGTACCGCAGCAGAAAATGCCGAGCCTGCACTCGCCGGATGCGACTGCCTCGCCCGCTATCTTCGCAAAAACAGCATAGTCAACGGACTTGTCGCTGTCAGTTCCGAAGTCCTTGACATCAAAGCCTCTCTCTAAAAGATGTTTTTTGATTTCCTCCTTGAGAGGATATCCTGCATGGTCAGCAGCAAGAGCTATCATGATAATTTCTCCTTTTGATTTATTGATTATGAGACTTTTTCAGGCCGAGTTCGCGCTCCGCCTGCGAAGGTCTCAGATATACGGGCAAAAGTTGAGCCGGAGGAATGAAGTCCATATTCTCGCACACGGCGGCGCAAGCGGCTCCGTATGCACGCTGAAAACGCCTGCTGTCCTGCGCGAGGCTAACGCTCTTAAAACTGTCTTTAACAGCCTGATAAGCGATATGCGCTCCGTCTCCGACACAAATTATACGCTCATTTGCATATTTTTCAAGTATTTCCGGAAGTTTTGATGCGGGAATTGCGTCATCTTCGGTCAATCTCTCGACTTTTCCGTCAAAGCAGCGGAATATTGCCGAATAGACCTGCGAGCATCTTGCATCCATTGCACAGCAGGCGATGCAGTTATCATAGCGCAGATTATAAGCCATCGCCTTGAGAGTGGACACGCCGCAGCACTTCGTCTCATTGGGCATTGCAAGCCCCTTCACGGCGGCGATACCTATTCTTATACCAGTAAACGAACCGGGACCGTCGGTTATAACGCAGCCGTCGATATCGGCCATTGTGAGACGTGCGAGGCTGAGAACGGAATCGACCATAGGAAGAAGAGTCTCACTGTGTGTGAGTCCGGCATTGACAAATGCTTCGCTTATCAGTTGCTCGCCGTCGGTTATCGCGGCGCTCGCTGTTTTTGCGGACGAATCAAGCGCGAGTATCTTCAATTTCGGCACCCCTCTCCAAAGTAATTATGCGTTCATTTTCGTTATCATTCTTGGATATCGAAACTCTAATAGAATTTTCGGGCAGACAGTTCTCGATATTTTCGCTCCACTCTATCACGAGCACGCCGCCCATATCGAGATAATCGAAAAATCCGGTTGAATAAAGATCGTCCCAGGTAGTAATCCTGTACATGTCAAAATGATAAATCGGTATATCCGCCGGATACTCATGCACAAGCGCAAAGGTTGGGCTGCTGACTTCGCCGTCAAAGCCCATTCCATGCGCAAGTCCTCTTGTAAACGCAGTCTTGCCTGCGCCGAGATCACCGAACAGGGCGACAACATCCCCTGCTTTGAGGCTTTTGCCGAGCTGAGAGCCGAACTCCTCGGTCTGTTTTGAAGAATAAGAATGAAAAACCGTCTTCATCTGAAAAATACCGCTGCCTTGCATTAAATTCAAATAATTATATCACACAAATCAAAGATATAAAAGTATTTTACTTGAATTTGATTAAATTTCGCTTTATAATATCAGTATAATTTCTAAGGAGCTGCCAATGAACATACTTCAGGCAATCAAAAGAGGATTAAAAACTACGGACAAACTGCTGATGTCGCTCTGCCTTCTGACATCGCTGTTCGGCGTTCTTATGGTCTACAGCGCCACATACAGCAGCCTTGAGGACGGAAGCCTTATCAGCCGTACGGCGCTTGTCATGCTGCTCGCAGTGATTGTCGGTGTGGCGATGTGCATAGTCATATCATTTATCGACTATGAAATAGTTCTCCGCTTCTGGATGATAATCGGCGGCGTGTGCCTGCTGATGATGCTTCTGCTTTTCCCGTTCGGCAGCGGAACGGCAGACAGACCGGATGCAAGAACATGGTTCGATTTCAAAGTCATCAACTTCCAGCCGTCCGAGCTTTTCAAAATAGCGTTTATAATAACATTCGCCGTTCATCTCGACTATGTCGGCGAGGATATAAACAAACTCAAGAACGCTCTGCTTCTCTGTGTTCACGGCGGAGTTCCGGCATTGCTTGTCATTCTGACCGGCGACCTTGGCTCTGCGCTCGTATTCGTTTCGATATTCATCGGCATGATGTTTGCATCGGGTCTTGCCGCAAGATATTTTGCGGCTGCAGGAGCTGTCATCCTTGCGGCGGTTCCCGTGCTCTGGTTCGCATTCTTCAGCGACTTCCAGAAAGGTCGTATTCTTGCCGTATACGCTCCGAGCAAGCTTGACACCGCGCTTTATAAGAAATATATCTTCCAGCAGCAGCAAAGCGTCAACGCCATCGGCAGCGGAAGATTTTTCGGACGAGGGTTTCTCAAAGGTGCGTATACTCAGTCGCACTCGGTCCCCGTCAATGACAGTGATATGATATTCTCCGTTATCGGCGAAGAGCTCGGATTTGTCGGCGCTTTTGCAGCTCTTGCGCTTATAGCGCTGATAATAGTCAAGATAGTATTTGTCGGCAAACAGGCTAACACAAATATGGGTTCGCTCATCTGCTACGGCACTGCGGTTATGATAGGCTCGCAGGCTATCATGAATATCGGAATGTGTTTGAAGCTTCTCCCCTGCATCGGCATCACGCTGCCGTTTTTCAGCTCAGGCGGCTCATCAAACCTCTGCATATATATCGCGATAGGGCTTGTCATGAGCATCTACAGGTGCAGTCAACGCGGTGAGGTAACAAACTTCAGATATAACAGGATAAGCACACCTTTCAACTAAACAAAAGACGCTGTACGAAATACTACAGCGTCATATTATATTTTCAGACAAGGAGATCAAAATGAGTCAAGCAGTTAAACCCGTAAGAGGTTCAACGGAACAGCCCGACCACATAATGCTCAGCATAAAGGGCGACGCCGCAACCTCGATGACCGTCACCTGGAGAACCTGCACAGATATCAAAGAGGGCTATGTTCTCTACCGCGAGGACGGCAGCAGTGAAGTTATGCGCGCCGATGCGGCGACGGAAGTTTTCAAGAGCGACATCGACATAAGCAATATGTTCTGGGCGGACCTCACAGGGCTCAAGCCGGACACTAAATATCTCTACACCTGCGGCAGCGACAACCACAGGAGCGAAGAATTCTATTTTTCAACCGCGCCAGAAAATCTCACGAAATTCAAATTTCTCTGCGTATCGGATCAGCAGAAGGGCGAGCCGTTTGACTGCCCGGACTATTCGCATTTCAACGGATTTGTCAAAAAGATGCTCGAAAAGAACCCCGACACCCGCTTCATTCTGACCGGCGGCGACAACACCGACTGCGGACAGCACGAGGTTCAGTGGAACGGCGCGTTCAGCGGACTTGTCGGAATATCCGAGCACATCCCGTTTATGATGACTCTTGGCAACCACGACAACCGCGGATTCAAGGACTATAAAAATGCCATAGGCAGATATTACGCCGAGCCTGCGGAGTTCTTTGACAACCAGTTCAAAGGTTCATATGCCTATAACGGTCCCAAAAACTGGAAAACGGAGAACTACACTTTTGACTACGGCAATGTACATTTTGCAATACTCGGAATAAACGGTCCCGAAGAAGTCAACGAATGGCTTATAAAAGACCTCGATGCCTGCGATAAGCAGTGGAAAATCGGCTCATATCATTTCCCGATATGCTATTCCGGCTCGGACTGCCAGAACTATGATGCTTATCCCGTCATGCGCGAGGGAATGGAGAAGCTTGACATACTCTTCTCGGGTCATGAGCACAATTTTTCAAGGAGCTTCCCCGTCAGAAACGAAGAAATTTTCGACAGACCGTCGCAGGGAACTATACACTATATGCTCGGCAACTCGAATCTGAATCCGCCCGGAACCCGCGCCGTTCCAAAGGTCTGGCACAGTGCTTTCTATTCTCAGGAAGAGATGGTCTCGATGGTCGTTGTCGTCGAGGTTGACGGACCGAAGATAACGCTGACCGCTCATCTCAACGACGGACGCATTGCCGACCGCTGTGTGATAAACAAAGAGACTGATTCGATTGATCCGCCCGCGCTCGCACCTATATACAACACAACGCGGATGAAGTTCAAGGGCATGGATCTCGGTCTCTGCCAGTACACGACTCCGTGCGAGTTCAAAGACGGAATATGGTTCGCTCCCCTTTCCGTTCTCGTCGGATTCATCGGCGGCGAAGTCAGAAAGACTCCGGGCAAGGTGTATCTTGACGTTTACGGCCACAATGCGGAATTCACGCTTGACAGCGACGTGGCGCAGACCGACCGCGGCGAGTTCAAGCTTCCCGCAAAGGTCTACAGAGGCAAAAGAGATCAGCTCTACATACCGCTCGACGGAGTTAAGGCGTTTGAAATGCGCTGGGCATATGCGCCGCGCAACAACTTTGTTTCCATAGAGCACGAGAGCGAAGACAAGCCGATAACCGTTCAGCCCTAAAAATATACAGCAAAACGCCGGACAGCGTACACAGCCGTCCGGCGTTTTTTATGTTGTTTGTTCCTGCCGCTTTATTCCGAAAATGAGTCTGAGTATTCCGGAAAAAAGTTTAGGGCTTCTGACTACTACCACTTTCATCTCATTCTCACCCTCCGTCACCAAAAGCTTCGTGAGGCGGTGCAGATAAGCAAAAGCAGGATGAGCATAAGAATAATGAACAGCGAATACGGGAAGAATTTTGCGGCGATTATCCCGGCCGCAAATGAAATTATTATGATACATACAGACCCGTTTTTGCCGCATCCGCATCTTCTCACGCTCGCCACCGCCCTTACATATAACAGTCTCGCCTTCAGTCCATTATATACAAAGCGCGGCGTTTGCGTTACTTTATTTCTTTTCCCATTCTTTTATATCTTTTGCTTCGTTGTAGAGCGCAATATAGCTGTTGTGGCGCGATTCGCTGATTTCGCCCGATTCAACGGCGGCAACTATTTCGCAGCCCTTGTCATTAATGTGCCTGCATGAAGTAAACCTGCATTTTCCGAGATATTTTTCAAACTCTGGGAAACAAAACGGAAGTTCGTCAACAGGTATCATCTCGCTGTTCTCTCCGGTCAGGGAAGAGAATCCGGGCGTATCCGCAACATATCCGCCGCAAAGCTTATAGAGTTCAACAGCTCTTGTCGTGTGTCTGCCTCTGCCGAGCTTGTCGCTTATTTCACCTGTTTTCAGCGAAAGTTCGGGGGCGATGAGATTAAGAAGCGACGACTTCCCGACGCCGGTATTGCCCGCAAAAGCGCTTATATGACCGCTAAGCATAGCTTTCACTTCGTCGGCTCCCCTGCCGTCGCGGCTCGACACAGAAAAGAACGGTATTCCCGCTTTTTCATATATGCCGCGAAGCTCGGAAGTGTCTCCGAGGTCGTCTTTTGTGATTACTATAACAGGCTCTATATTCTTCCAGCAAGCTATCGCAGTCATTTTGTCAATTATCAGCGTGCTCGGATTAGGGTCGCGCACGGACGAAAGAATAAACAGCCTGTCAAGATTCGCAACCGGCGGGCGCATCAGCTCGCTGCGGCGCGGATATATCTTTTCGATAGTGTTGTTTGCCCCGTCCTCGCCGATGAGTATATCAACCTCATCGCCGACGAGCGGCTTCTGTCCGCTTTTGCGGAATATCCCGCGGGCTTTGCACTCAAATACCGCATCGGCGGTCTCCACAAAGTAGAGACCACCGATTCCTTTTAATATTATTCCTTTTTTGACATCTGCCATAACAAAGACCTTAGCCGACAAACTTGCCGACGTTTATAGTTACTGTTGTGCTCAAAGGATATGCTTTGGAGCTGTTCTTCGGGGTCTGAGAAATAACCTTTCCGTTCTTCGAAGAATCAACAACGCTTATATAATTGACTTCAACGGAGGTAAAGCCGTGACTCTTGAGAATGCTTATCGCCGAAGCTTCATTGCTGCCGACAACATTGGGGATTGTCGAACTTTCGGAAACATCATGTCGCTTGACATTTGATATCTCCGCAGGGCTCTTTGTGAAGTCAACATTGCACTCATAATACAGCTCAGAGTCAATATAGACCTTGATGTGGTTGCTGCTGCCGGAGCCGTTTACGGTTATGGTATACTCGCTTCCGTCGAGAATAACGCTTTGATCCATAAAGACATTATTGTTGTTTGCAGCCTTTATGGACTTGGAAGTGCCGCTTGAATATTTGGGAAGCGTTATGGTTATATTCGCCTCGGAAGAAGCCGCAACACCTGTGCTGACGGTAACTCTTATCTTCGTTCCCTCAGGCACTTTCTCGCCCTCGGCATAGCTCTGCTCGATAATAGTGCCCTTGGGCTTATCGCTGTTCTTCTCATCTATTGTCTCATCAAGAACAAGGTTGAGAGACTCGAGTATAGCCTTTGCGTTCTCGACATTTTCATCTATAAGCTTGGGAACTTCGATAAGCTCCTGCTCGCTCGCATAATAAATCGTTATTGTCGAGCCCTTTGACACCTGTCTGCCGTATTCCGGCGAGGTGCTAAGAACAGTGCCCGCCTTTTCCGTGCTCTGCTGAGGAACGGAATAGACCTCAAAGCCTGCGTTTTTGAGCTTTGTTATAGCATCGTTGAGCTGATACTTGAGAACATTCGGAACAGATGCTTTTTCTTCGCTGACCGCGACGGTAACGGTGATAACATTGTTGGACTTATCAACCTTTGTGCCTGCCGCAGGATCCTGCGCATAGACCTGACCGGGCTCATAGAAGCTGTTCTGGACTTCGTTGACTTTGATAACAAAGTTCTTATAATCGTCGTTGCCGAGAATTTCCTCAGCATAGTTTTTATTTATGAGCTTAGGCACAGTAAGCTTTCTGTTGAAAACATCCGTGAATGAATACAGGCAAATAAGAACTATCGCAAGAACGGCGACAAATCCGATAACGATTCCGGAAAGAATCGGGATCATCTTGTTTTTCTCTGTAGTCTTGTTGGTCTCTTCCGGTGCCGGCTGCGGGTTGTCTATAACGCGCGTGTCGCTGGCGGTAGCCATAGGCACAGTAACCGGCGCGGTCTTATCAACAAACTTTGTCGGCTCGTTGTCGACAAAATAGCTGTAATCAAACTTTATCGATGGGTTGCGCTTGAACTCTTCAAGATCAAGAATCATCTCTGCGGCAGACTGATATCTGTCCTTCGGGTTCTTCTGCATAGCGCGCATGGTTATCTGCTCGAGTCCCTCAGGAATGGAGCTGTTTATCTCACGCGGCTTTACCGGGTCTGTCTGAAGCTGCATAATAGCGACCGAGACGGAATTATCCGACTGGAAAGGCAGCTGACCCGTGAGCATCTCGTACATAACGACACCGACGGAATAGATATCCGACTTGTCGTCGGTTATATCTCCACGAGCCTGCTCGGGGCTGATATAATGAACCGAACCGATCGCGGTATCGGTCATTGTTCTCGTTTCGCTTCTGCTGAATCTCGCGATGCCGAAATCGGTAACTTTGATAGTACCGTTTTCAAGAAGCATTATGTTCTGCGGCTTGATATCGCGGTGAACAATGCCCTTGTCATGAGCGTGCTGAAGTGCGCGGAGGATCTGCGTTGTAAAATGCACGGTCTCCTTCCACGATATAACGCCCTGCTGCTCAATATACTCCTTGAGCGTGATGCCCTCAACATACTCCATAACGATATACTGGAGCTTGTCACCGTAGCTGACATCATAAACCTTGACTATGTTCGGATGAGAAAGCACAGCTATCGCCTTGGACTCATTCTTGAATCTGCGGCGGAACTCCTCGCTTGCAAGGAACTCATCCTTTAGAATTTTGACGGCAACCGTCCTGTCGTCGATATTGTCGTAGGCTTTATAGACAACCGCCATTCCACCAACGCCAATGACTTCCTGAAGTTCATACCTTCCGTCAAGTCTTTTTCCGACATAATTATCCATTAAATCTCACACTCCTGTTGGGATACAGAAACCTAAAACGCCATTGCAACAACAGTGATATTGTCCCCGCCGCCGTTCTCGTTGGCAAGGTTTATCAGCCTGTCTGCAAACTCGTAATAATGATTGTCTCTGGTGGCATTATATATATCATCGGTCTCAACATAATTAGTCAGACCGTCAGTGCAAATGATAATAACGTCTCCCTCATCAAGAGTATCCTGATAATAATCCGTCTCTATGTCCGCGCTCACTCCGAGCGCTCTTGTGATTATATTCTTTCGAGGGTGATCCTTAGCCTGTTCCTGAGTCAACTCGCCGTGTTCAACCATATCCTGAACAACCGAATGATCTCTCGTGAGCTGGGTTATACCCTCCTGCGAAATGCGGTAAGCTCTGCTGTCTCCGGCATGAACGAGATAAAGCTCTCTGTCTCTTATCATGGCGGCGACGACCGTCGTGCCCATGCCGTTGAGGCTTTCTACCGAGCATGACATCTCATAAATAGAAGAATTGGCATTCTCGACGACCGAAGTCAGCAGATTTTTTATTGATCTGTCGCTCATTCCGTGCTGGTAGCCGGAGGCGATTTTTTCGCTTATCATCTTAACGGCAGTCTGGCTGGCAACGCTTCCGCCTGCCGCGCCGCCCATGCCGTCGCAGACAACAGCCCAAACTACGCCGCCGGGAAGCTCTCCCGCAGCGAACGAATCCTGATTGTCTTTTCTGACTTTTCCCTGGTCTGTCTTTGCAACAATTTTCATATCTTCCCCCGGAAATTGAGAAAATTCCGAATTGAGCTTACTGCTCTTTTATTTTACGAAGCCGAAGCTGACCGCACGAAGCATCTATATCCGAGCCGAGCTTCCGCCTTACCGTAACATTTATCGATTTCTTTTCGAGTATGCTTATAAATCGTTCAATGCGCTCCGGCGTTGACGGTTTATAAGGACTCTCGGCAACCTCGTTGACAGGTATGAGATTGACATGACACAGCATACCTTTCAAGAGCGCCGCAAGCTTCTGAGCGCACTCGTCGCTGTCATTGACTCCGCCGAGCATTGCATATTCAAACGATATTCTTCTCGAAGTTACCTTTGCATATTCACGGCACGCCGGCATCAGCTCGTCGAGCGAATACCGACGGTTGATCGGCATTATCTTTGATCTGAGCTCGTTATACGGCGCGTGAAGCGATATCGAAAGCGTGAGCTGAAGCTTTTTTTCAAGCAGTTTGTATATCCCGGGAACTATTCCGCAGGTGGAAAGCGATATATTTCTCATGCTTATGTTGAGCCCGTCTTCACAGGTCACAAGCTCAAGAAAACGCATAACATTATCAAAATTATCGAGCGGTTCACCCATGCCCATGAGGACAATATGGGAGATTCGGATATTCTCGTCGCGCTGAGCGGTATATATCTGACCGAGGATTTCCGACGGAAGCAGACTTCTGACATAACCACCCAAAGTGGACGCGCAGAACGAGCAGCCCATTTTGCAGCCTATCTGAGTTGAGACGCAGATAGTATATCCGTACTTGTATTTCATCAAAACGCTTTCGGCATATTCATTGCCGCCGAAACCGAAAAGGTATTTAACCGTTCCGTCCTCTGCGGATATCTGCTTGCGCTCGATAGTGCACTTTTTAAGCGGCAATTCTTCTTTCAGCTTCTCGCGCAGAGACAGCGGAAGATTGGTCATCTCATCGTAATCGAGAGCGCATTTCTGATGGATCCACGAATAGATCTGCTTCGCTCTGTATGACGGAAGTCCCATCTCGGAAAGAGCCGCAGAAAGCTCGGTAAAGTTCATTGACTTTACATCAGTTGTATTCAAAAGGCTCACTCCGTTCTGGTAAATGCGGCGATAAAGAAGCCGTCCGTTCCATGTATCTGAGGCATCAAAGTCAAGTAATTTTCGTTGCCGTCTACCCTTTTTATGTCAGGGAAAAGCTTAACAGCCTCAAAATTTTTATGTTCGCTGAGAAACTTGCTGCAAACCTCAGAATTTTCTGCCGGGTTCAGCGAGCAGGTAGAATAGACTAACCGACCGCCAACCTTGACATATTCAGATGATGAACACAGGATATCATACTGCAAAACGGGTAATTTGTCAATATCTTCAAGGGTTTTATAGCGTATCTCGGGCTTGCGGCGGAGTATTCCGAGTCCCGAACAAGGTGCGTCGCACAAGACTCTGTCCGCTTTCTTCAAAGCCGGATTAACTTTTGCGGCATCGTTAGGTATAACCGCGATGTTATCGAGCCCGTGTCTTTCCGCTCCGTTTTCTATAAGAGCGAGCCTCGATGGATAAACATCCATGGCAAGTATTTTACCTTTACATTCTGTCGATTCGGCAAGTGTAAAGCTTTTACCTCCGGGTGCTGCGCACATATCATATACGGTATCTCCCGGCTGCGGGTCGAGCGCCATGCAGCAAAGCTGCGACGAAAGATCCTGCACATGAAAAAGTCCTTTTTTATATGCATCAAGATGCTCCACCGCGCCGCCGTTCACCAATTCAAGTGCGTTCGGGAAGCCGTCGATTTTCTTACCCCCAACACCCTGCCGGGCTAATATCTCTATAAGCTCGTCCGCTGTGCATTTCTGCGTATTCACACGGACAAATATCTTCGCGCGCTCAGACATTGCTTCAAATATTTCGCAGGCGGTCTTGTCGGAATAAGCGTCCGCAAAAAGCTTGACAGTCTGCTCCGGAACGGAATATTTGACGCTCATAAATTTGAGCCTGTCCGATTCATCGGGCAGCTGCAATCCGTTTGAAGTCACCTTTCTGAGCACTGCATTCACAAGTCCCGCCGCAAACTGCGCGCGGTTGTTTTTGACGAGCTTCACGCTCTCGTTGACTGCCGCGCTCTCAGGAATCCTGTCCATAAACAGCAGCTGATAAGCGCCGATGCGCAGCGCAATGAGCACCTCCGGCTTGAGTTTTTTCAGCGGCTGACGCAAATAAAGCGAGATGTTATAATCAAGCGTTATAAGCCTTTCGAGCACGCCGTATACGAGTGCCGTCAAAAGAGCTGACTCGCCGTCGGCCCCGTCTTTCGACGAGAGCTGTGCATCGAGAGCAAGATTCGAATACGCCCCGCTGCGCTCGACTTTATAAAGTATTTCAAACGCGCTCTGGCGTGCGCTCTTACTCATTAACGATACACTCCGTTCAATTTCTTCGATTTCTGCCGCTGAAGCGTATAACAAACCTCAGCAGATTTGCAAGCGCCACGAGAAGCGACGCAACATATGTCATCGCCGCCGCAGAAAGCACTTTCCTTGCGCCTGCGCGCTCGTCATCGTCCAGGACGCCGGTTTCTTCAATAACTTTCAGCGCTCTGCGACTCGCGTTGAATTCAACCGGTAGAGTGACAAGCTGAAACACTGCGATAAGCGCATAGAGCAGCAGTCCGAATGTGATAAGCGGCTCAAAGCTGAGAATATATCCCAATATTGCAAGCGGCAGACCTATAGTTGAACCGATATTACAGACAGGGATAATCGCGTTTCTGATTTTTATCGGCATATAGCCCTCTGCGTGCTGCGCGGCGTGCCCTGCCTCGTGGCAGGCAACGCCTATGGCGGCTATAGAAGTGTTGTTATAGACTTTATCCGAAAGTCTTATAACATTCGTCCTTGGGTCATAGTGATCCGTTAAGTCGCCCGCTACGCGCTCTATGCGAACATCGTTTATTCCGTAATATTTGAGCACCTGCATCGCCGCCTGCGCGCCGGTAAGGCCGCGCGAGCTGAGTCTTTTTGACTGCGAAGCGAAAGTGGTCTTTACTTTTATCTGCGCCCACAGCGCAATAAGCATCGCCGGGACAACAAGAATCAGAAAATAGTAATCATAGTAATACATCCAGCCCATAAGCCGAACCTCCTAACGGTCATTCAAAGAATGCGCCCTTTTCAATCGGATTGCCGCGCAGGAAATCCTGAACCGGCATTGCCCGTTTTCCGGGAGCCTGAAGAACGAGTATCTCAACGGCATTGCCGTCTCCGCAGGAAACAACAAGGCGTTTGCCGCTTTCAATTATCTCTCCCGGCTTTCCGCTGCACGCACCCGCAAGACGCGACGAATGTATCTTTATGACTTTGCCGTCGAGTTCGCCCGACGCACCCGGCCATGAATACAATCCTCTTATCTTATCATGTATATGCTGTGCGGTATCATTCCAATCTATTTTTGAAAGCTCCTTGGTAAGTATAGGAGCATATGTGCTCTTTTCGTTATCCTGCTTCACAGGATGGAGATTTCCCGCCTGAAGCGCAGATATAGTCTCGCGCATAACTTCCGAGCCGAGTGATGACAGTCTGTCATGGAGTTCTTCGGCGGTCTCGTTTTCGCCTATTTCAACGCTCTTTGAGATAAGCATATCTCCGGTATCGAGTCCCTCGTCCATCTGCATGGATGTGACTCCGGTGCGCTTTTCTCCGGTGATTATAGACCACTGGATGGGTGCCGCGCCGCGCAGTTTCGGGAGCAGAGAGGCGTGCATATTGATGCAGCCGTACTTCGGCGCATGGATAAACTCGCCGGGAAGTATCTTTCCGTAGGCGACGACTATCGCAAGGTCTGCATTGAGCGACTTAAAAAGCTCTTTTGCTTCGTCTGTTTTCAGTGTTTTCGGCTGATATACGGGGATATCATATTTGAGTGCAAGCTCTTTGACGGGCGGCGGAGTCAGAACGCCGTGGCGTCCTTTGGGCTTGTCCGGCTGAGTGAACACGGCGCAGACGTCGTGTCCGTCGTCTATAAGTGCCTGAAGGCACGGAACGGAAAAATCCGGAGTGCCCATAAAAACTATTCTCATAAATTCTCCTTATGCTCCATCGGGTCTGCGAGTCTCTGAGTGAACAGGATTCCGTCAAGGTGATCTATCTCATGGCAGAAGCATCTCGCCTTGAGTCCCTCGCCCTTTAGAACCTGCCACTTGCCGTTTCTGTCCTGAGCCTTGACTTTCACCACTGCCGGGCGGATGGTCGTGCCGTACTCTCCGGGAATTGAAAGGCAGCCCTCGGCTTCGCGCTGTTCGCCGTCACGGAAGATTATCTCGGGATTCACGAGTTCAATGCAGCCGTCGCCGACGTCGAGGACAACTACCCTCTTGAGAATACCGACCTGCACCGCAGCAAGACCGCAGCCGTCGTTTGCATACATTGTCTCCTTCATATCGTCAATGAGCTGAGCCAAGCGGTCATCGAACTTTTCGACCGTCCTGCTGTGCTTTTTAAGCGTCGGATCGCCGAGCTTAACTATGTTTCTCATCGCCATTTTATTGTCCTCCTTCGATCATACGGTTATTTCGGGGTTCATGTCGGCATAGACGGAGACATCTGAAAATTTGCTGTCGACGTAAAAATCTTTTAGTATCTCCGATATCATGCTGCGAAATCCCTTGGTGTTTCTGCATTTTATTATGAGTCTGTATCTGTATTTTTTATTGACGCGCGGCACTCGCGCAGGCAGAGGTCCGAGAACGATAAGCTTTTCGTCTTTATATTCCCCTGCCGTCAGTTCTTTTATTTTGTCGAGCGTGCGCTGAGAAGCAACACGGGTCTTGACTTCGTCCGCGCCGGAAAACCCGACAACGCATATATCGCAAAACGGCGGATATATCATTAAACGCCTCATGCGTATTTCCGTGTTATAAAACGCATCGTAGTCCTGCTTTGCCGCAAGCCTTATTATCTCATTTTCGGGCGTCAGTGTCTGAATAATAGCTTTTCCGGGATGCTCTCCGCGTCCCGAGCGGCCGACGACCTGAGTGAGCAGCGAAAAAGTGCGTTCAAGGCTTCTGAAATCGTCGTTATAAAGCTGCTGATCGACCGAAACGACAGCCGCAAGCGTAACATTTTCAAAGTTCAAGCCCTTTGCGACCATTTGGGTGCCGACGAGTATATCATAATCGCCTCTCGCAAAGGCGTTTAGGCACTCTTCGTGAGCGAATCTCGATGAAGCGGTATCGGTATCCATACGCATAATACGCGCTCCGGGCACGGCCTTTTCAAGCTCGTCTTCTATTCTCTGCGTCCCGAACCCGGCATATCTCAGCGCGGGCTTATGGCAGGACGGGCACTCCTGCGTAAAGCGCATGGAATATCCGCAGTAATGGCACATCAATCTGCCGTTTGCCGCATGATAGGTCATGGAAATACTGCAATTCGGACAGGTCACAACCTCGCCGCACGCAGTGCACGAGACAAATGTATTATATCCGCGGCGGTTTATCAACACTATCGACTGCTTGCCGTCCGTGCGATTTTTGTTCAGTTCTTCTATAAGCTCGCGGCTCAGCTCGCGGTTTTCCGTCTGCTGTTCGTTGCGCATATCAACGGTAATGACCTGCGGAAGCACCGCTTTGCCGTATCTGTTCTTCAGCTCATAGAGAGAATATTTGCCGCTCTTCGCCGCGGCGAAAGACTCGACGCTCGGCGTAGCGGACGCGAGCAGAGTCAAGCCTTTATGCCATGCGGCACGGTATCTCGCCACGCTTTTGGCATTGTAGCGCGGAGTCTGCTCAGATTTATATGTATGCTCCTGCTCTTCGTCGATTATTATAAGTCCGATATTTTCAAGCGGCGCAAAAACCGCAGAACGGGTGCCTATAACTATTTTTGCATCGCCGTTCTTGACGCGCTTCCACTCATCAGCTCTTTCTCCGGCGGACAGTGCGCTGTGAAAAACCGCAACGCCGTCGTTGTATCTCGAATGAAACACCGAAAGCGTCTGCGGGGTCAGCGATATTTCCGGCACCATAACTATAACTGTCTTATTATCTGCAAGAACCGCATCTATAAGCTTCAAATAAACTGATGTTTTGCCGCTTCCGGTAACGCCGTAAAGAAGTGCAGTCTTACCCGTACCGCTTTTGTAATCCTCGAGCAGACCGTCATAGGCTTTCTGCTGTTCGTCGGTGAGATGTATCTCGCCGCTGTCATATGCGCTTTGCACGGCATATCTGCTGACGAAGCTACGAAGCTCTTCGCGCTCAAAGCATTCGACAACGCCTTTTTTTTCGAGCGCGGATATGACCGACGGCGTATAGCCCGTGAAATAGCACAGCTCCTTAACGCTCACAGAGCCGACATCCTTCAGAACATTGACAACTTCACTCTGCTTCTTTGTCATTGACACATCGTCCGAACCCTCGCACAGGCGCACCATACGGATGTTATTATCCCCGATGTTGCGCACAGCATCGTCATTTGCGGCAAGAAGTCCGGCTTTAAGAAGGCGTTCCGGAATATCCGAAGAAACATCAAAGCCGAGAGTTTTCAAAAAATTCTCGGGCTTGATATAGCCCGAACGCGAGAGCAGATAGTCATAGACCTGCTTCTCATCGGAGTCGAGCGAAGCAATAACACTCTCATCAACGCCCGGAACAGCGCAGAACGAACGTATTATTTTATGATTTATCCCGGCGGGCAGCATGGCCTTGACCGCTTCATAGTATGTACAAAAAGTCTGTTCGGATATCCACCGGGCAAGCGACATCATCTCATTACTAAGAAGCGGCGCTTCATCGAGCACCGCTGAGATAGACTTTATTCTTTTTCCTTGAGTCGAATCGGTCAGCCGCGTGATAATTCCTATGCGCTTTCTGTTGCCGACGCCGAACGGTACGGCAACGCGGCAGCCGACGAGAGCTTTGCCCTCGAGCTGCTGCGGTATGCTGTAATCATAGTCTTTATCGAACGTACAGTTGACGTTCTCGACGGCGACCTGTGCGTACATTTGAGTCACACTCCGTGAAAAAGCGTCAGATGTTGCGGATCTCTTCCGGCTCGATAATGATATATTTGCCGCTGAGGATCTCATCGATAGCCATGGAGACGGGCTTCTCGGTAAGGATTATCTGCTTCTCCTCGGCATCTTCGGAGATAGCGCGTGCTCTCTTTGCGGTAGCCGTAACAAGAGAATAACGGCTCAGGTGATTTTTAAGAACGCCTCTGAGATCAGGATTAAACATTGTTGATTACCTCACTTATAATGTTTTTGCAGCGAAAAGTTTTCTGCTTTTCCGCATCAAGAATAGTGCATATATCACTCACGGCATATGAAACTATGTCGTTGATGACTATGTAGTCATATTCAACGGCGCGCTTTATCTCGTCAACTGCGATGGTAAGGCGGCGCTGGATATCTTCCTCGTCCTCGCTCTCGCGGCAGCGAAGCCTCTCTTCGAGGGCTGCCATTGACGGGGGCATGAGGAAGATGCTGACGGCTTCGGGATAGAGCTTGCGGATTTTCTCCGCGCCCTGAACCTCGATTTTGAGGAACACGGTTCTGCCCTGGGCAAGAAGTTCGTCAACGGGAGCTTTGGGAGTTCCGTAATAATTTATGCCGTACTGCGCATATTCAAGAACCTGTCCCTCATCTATCTTGCGCATGAAATAATCCTTGTCAACGAAATAATAATGTATTCCGTCAACCTCCCACTCGCGCTTTTTGCGCGTCGTCATGGAAGTGGAGACTTTGATATTCATGTCGCGCTTGGTAAGCTCGGTCAGAATGGTATCCTTGCCGGAACCCGACGGGCCGGAAAGAATGACCAGAAGACCGTTGTTGTTATTATTCATCGCTTTCTTCCTCCTCAATATCAAGCTCATCGCCGTCATTGTTGAGGCGGTTTGCTACTGTCTCGCTCTGCAGATAAGTAAGAATAACATGGTCGCTGTCGGTTATTATGACAGCGCGTGTGCGTCTGCCGTGGGTCGCATCGATAAGTGTTCCCCTCTCCTTGCAGTCCTGAATTATCCTCTTTATCGGGGCTGATTCGGGGCTGACTATAGCCACAAGACGATTAGCGTTGACCATATTGCCAAAGCCAATGTTTATCAGCTTCATTATGATAATACCTCCGCAGTTATTCGATATTCTGTATCTGTTCTCTGATCTTCTCGATCTCAGCCTTGACATCGACAACGCAGCGCGCTATCTCGATATCCTGAGCCTTTGAACCGATAGTGTTTATCTCTCTGTTTATCTCCTGAACGAGGAAATCCATCTTTCTGCCGATGGCGCCGCCATCCTCTTCAAAGAGCTTTTTAAACTGATCAATATGACTGCGCAGACGAACCGTTTCCTCCGCCACAGCGACCTTGTCGGCATATATCGCCGCCTCGGTCAGCAGGCGCTGCTCGTCCACATGGACATCGCCGAGAACCTCGCGCATTCTCGTGAGGAGCTTTTCGTTATATTCTTTTACGGTCTGCGGAGAACGCTCTTCGATAAACGCGACCTTGTCGATTATAAAATCAAGGCGCGAAGTGACATCATCCTTGAGCTTTCCGCCCTCGACAGCACGCATGGCGATGAATCTTTCGAGTGCTTCTGCCGCAACGCTGAGAACATCGGCGCAAATCTTTTCTTCATCTTCTGGCTCTTTCGAGACAGTGAAGATATCATTCACTCTTGCAAGATCGGATACTTTTATATCATTCTCGATCCCGCAGGTCTCGGAAAGTTCTTTGTAAGCCGCAAGATAACCTTTTGCGAGCGCACTGTTGAGCTTGACGACAGCCGATTCCTCGCCCGCCGTGTCTATCTGGACATAACACTCGACCTTGCCTCTTGATATTTTTCCCTGGAAAAAGCTCTTGAGCTTTTCATCAAGGAAGCCGAAATTTCTGGGTACACGCGATGAAAATTCAAAGTATCTGTGATTTACGCTCTTGAGCTCAAGAGTTATATCCATTCCGTCGAACGAGCCTGTTGCCCGTCCGTATCCGGTCATGCTTTTTATCATCGGAAGGACTCCTTTTCGTCGGTCTTTTAAATCATTTTATTTTATCAGTTTAAGCATACATTTGTCAATATGTGAGGCGCATAAAAAGGGTTATTTAGTGCAGTGACCGCAGCTACCCGTAAGAGCGGACGGTATATCGGACTCATAAAAGCCGTTTTTCTCTTCAAAACCGAGAGTTATAAACGGTTCTTTTTCAACTCTGCCGACATTCGCTCGCGCCATATAAGCATTGCGATTTGCGGCAAAATTCAGCGCGCTGCGTACAAGCCCCTCTGCAACAAGCCTGTCACCGTCACGGGTTTTCACGTTCAGAATCTCCGCATAGGTTCCGCCGAGCGAGAATATGCATTCTCCGATATTCTCCCCGTTTTCCTCTGCGCGGTATCCGTGAGTTTTGTCATCTATATCAAACGGCTTGAATTCAAGCATTTTATCTTCTTTTCTCCTTTTTGTTCGCCTTTGCGCCGGCAGCCGAGAGTATATGCGAAACCTCCTGCGGGGTCAGCTCGCGCCACTTGCCCTGTGGAAGCATGCCGAGCTTGACCCCGGCTATCGCGGTTCTCTTGAGGCGTGCGACCTCGATTCCGAGCTCCTCGCACATTCTTCTTATCTGCCTGTTTCTGCCCTCGAAAAGCACTATTTCTATAACCGCTCTGTCGTCGCGCTTTTCGAGCACCGTCACCTGCGCCGGAGCGGTCATTCTGCCGTCGATCATCATTCCGTCGCTCATAGCAGCTATCTGCTCATCGGATATGTCCGGTCTTATGGTAACTCTGTAGACTTTCGCGACGTGCTTTGACGGGTGCATTACGGCGTTTGCAAATTCTCCGTCATTAGTCAGCAAAAGCAAGCCCTCGGAGTTCCTGTCGAGCCTGCCTATCGGATAAACTCTCTCGCCGACATCCTCGACAAGCGACGCCACACATCTGCGCCCGAGCTCATCGCTCATAGTCGTGACAAAGCCGCGAGGCTTGTGAAGCATAATATATTTTGCAACCGTTTTATTTTCTATTTTTTTGCCGTTGAGCGTTATTATATCGCGCTTTGGATCCACAGAGTCGCCTATCTTTGCAACAGTGCCGTTGACTTTAACAGCACCTTTTGCAATAAGCTCCTCCGATTTTCTGCGCGACGCAACGCCGCATTCGGACATATATTTCTGAAGTCTTATTCTGTCATCTGACAAATGATTCACATCCAATTTCTGAGAATGTTCTTTATTTTTTCAATAAACTTTTTTATTCGGCTTTTTTCTTTTTGGGGCTCTTTGGGAACAATCTTTTGCACCTGAACCGCACCAGCCGTCAGAATCTCCGCCCGGTCAACTACATTGCCGTCTATTATAAGTTCGACCGAGCCAACCACCGTATTTTCTTCTATCGGTGCATATTCAAACTTTTTCAGGCTTATTTTCTGCTCTGTCCGCGCCGATTTGCCTTTTCTTGAGATATATCGGAGCGGTCTTGATAGCTTCAGTGACACACTTTCACTTTCCCCGCCCGCAATTTTTAATGGAACTGCGGACATATCAGTGTCCGCTTCATGCCGTTCAACAACCGAAAAGCCGTATTCAAGCATTTTTGAATGATCGTTCCAATCGTCTGGCGCATTGAGTGTCACAGCAACAAGCGTAACTCCGTCACGCCGCGCCGCAGAAACAAGGCACCGTCCGCTCTTTTTTGTAAAACCGGTTTTTATTCCGACTGCGTCATCGTATATACGCAATAGACGGTTGTGGTTAGTGAGCGTGCGGCGATACGGCGGATTGCCGTAGCACACAACGGCACTTTTTTGCGAGCAAACAGCGGCAAATTCCGGATTTTTGATAGCGGTGCATCCGAGCAGAGCCATATCATATGCCGTCGAATAGTGTTCTTTTGAATCAAGCCCGGATGGAGTCTCAAAATGCGTATCATTCATGCCGATTTCCCCGGCGCGCTTGTTCATCATTGAAACGAAATTTTCAACATTGCCGCCGAGCGTTATCGCGGTAACATTCGCAGCATCATTACCGGACTGCAAAAGCATTCCGTAAACAAGACCCTCAAGGGTAACTGTGTCTCCCGGAAGAAGCCCCATCGAAGTGCCCTCGACGTTTAGCATATCAGCGCTGACAGTTATCTTCCTCTGCGGGGTCAGCGCTTCTATTGCGAGAAGCGAGGTCATTATCTTCGTTGTGCTCGCCATGGAGCGCCTGTCATGCTCATTCTTGCCGTAGATAAGCTCGCCCGTCTCGGCGACCATAAGAGCCGCGCACGAAGCCGAAACATCCGGCTGGGCAAATACCGTCAGCCCGGACAATACAAAACAGACCACCGTAAAAACAGCAGTCACAAAAGCAACCGGTCTTAAATTCACCAAACACACCGCCATTCATCATCCGTTACTGATAATGAATATGCGGTGTGCAGGAAAAAAATCAATATAATCCTTCGAGGTTCTCCTCGGTCTTCTTGCCCTTGCCGTCAACGAACTTGTTGACAACATCTGTGACACTGTTGACAACATCGGGAATCATGCCGATGGTTCTCTCGATAGAGCCTTCCTCGGTCGAGATATGTTTGATGCTGACCTCGCCGTTGTTGACAACGATGAATGCGATAGGAGTGATGGTGATGCCTGCTCCGCCGCCTCCGCCGAAGAGCTCGGCGTTTGACTTCGACGGGAAGTCCGAGCCGCCCGACGCAAAGCCATAGGAGACCTTAGAGACGGGAATGATCTTTATGCCGTCGCCCAGATCCATGGGATCGCCGATGATCGTGCTGACATCAACAAGATCCTTTATCTTTTCGATTGAAGTTCCGAGAATTCCGGATGCTGACTGTTCTTTCATTTTAAAGTCCGCCTTTCATTGGATTTCAAACAGATTTATTTTTCTTTTTACTGCCTTTAAGCAGTTTTAAAAGCACTTTGAACAAAAGCCTGAATGCAAGGACAACCACCGCATTCGTAAGCTTTATAGGTCTGACGGAGAGCGAGAGCGCAAACTGAGCTTTATTCTCCTGCGAGATGAAGTCGGGAACAACATTAACCTCATATTTTTTGACCTTCATATTTGAGCATATAAAGCCCATTGAAGGATAGACCGCCGAACACACTTTACCGTATTTTATGGCATTCTGAGCCGCATCGTCTCCGGAGCTGACTTTCAAAAGGAGCTTCAGATTTTCTATGACAAAGGCTCTGTATATGCTGCCCATAAAGCTGCCGAGCTGAGCCGCCGCGGTCTGAATAAGTTCGACCGTTGCGCCGAAGCCCTGGTTCTCATAGAACTCTTTGAAGATGTTTTTCTTGGGTTCGGAGGGTTTGTCCTCCTCTTTCTTTTCTTCCTCGGGCTTTTTCTTTTTCTTCTTTTTTTCTTCTTTCTTTGCCTTTTTTGCCTCTCTCTTCGCTTTCTGTTCCTCGTTCTGCGGGAATATATGCAGCTTTATAAAAAGCCACTGCACATCGAGAGAAAACGAATCGGCATATTCGGCAGTCACGCTGACCTTTATCGAAAACAGGATAACTATAAGCGCGATAATGCCCAATATTATGTAAAGAGCTGTCAAACTAACACCTCCTGATTATTCATACATATTTTCAAGCTCGCCTGCATCGACATCGAACTCGTCGAAATCAAAGTCCTCGTCATCTTCTTCAGGTTCAGGCTGAACGGGCTGTGCAGTGCTGTCCTCCGCTGGGACTTCAAAAGTTTTAGCCTCTTCCTTTTCCGTCTCCTGCTCTTTCTCTTCGCGCTCCGGAAGCTCCGGCAATTCGGAGAGAGATTCAATGCAGAAGCACTTGAGAAACTCCGGTGTAGTACCGTAAAGCAGCGGTCTGCCGGGAAGATCAAGTCTGCCCTTTTCTTCAACAAGACCTTTCTGGCACAATGTAGATATAACTCCCGAGCAATCAACTCCGCGCACCTGTTCAACATACGCTTTGGTGACGGGCTGATTATAAGCTACAACCGCGAGCACCTCAAACGCCGCCGAAGAAAGCGGAACATTGCGCTTCATATCGAGCACGCTTCTGATATTCTCCGCGTATTCCTGCCGCGTGCACAGCTGGTATCTTTCGCCGAGCTTCAAAAGGCATACGCCGCTCTCACGCTCGTCGAGCTGTTCGGCACAGGAGCGCAGCACGGTTTCGGCATCCTCTATCTCTATATCGAGAGCCTGAGCTATTTTAGCCGTTTCTACCGGCTCGCCCGCCGCAAAAAGTATAGCCTCCGCCGCAGCGCGCATCTGATTGAATGTCAAGCTGATTCTCCCCTCAAAATCTCATCGTCTGTCAGTTATCAAAGTGACCTCGGCATCGCCGCCGTCACCGTTTATCTCAACCTTTTTCGACTTGACGAGCGCAAGCATCGCCATAAAGGTTGCGACCATCTCCGAGCGCGAAGTTGAACGCTCAAAGAAAGATATGAATTTCTGCTTTTTGTTCCTGCCGAGTTTTCTGAGTATGTAAGAAAATCTCGACGAGACGGAAACTATCTTTTTTGCGATTATTCCCGAAAAAGCCTCAACAGGCGGCGGCAATTTGCGTTTGCCCTTTCCGACTGCCGCCATATAAGCTTTGTAAAGCTCGGACGGCTCATGAAGCCTTGTATATGTCATATCGACATCGATTTCCTGCGGTTCGCGCGAAAAGAAGTTGAATCCGTTCGCCTGCTCCGCAAGCTTGCCCGCCATAAGCTGGCAGTCGCGGTACTCCGTGAGCTCGCCGCGGAGCTCTTCTGCGAGCCTGTCCGCCTCCTCGTGGACGGGAAGAAGCGATACAGTCTTAATATACACCAAACGCGCCGCCATTTCAAGGAATTCGCTCGTGACCTCGAGATTTTCTTCTTTAAGTTTTTTCATATAATCAAGATACTGATTGATGAGATCCATTATCGGCACATCTTCGATCCTGACCTTATGCTTGCTGATGAGGTGCAGAAGGAGATCCATCGGACCCTCAAAAGATTCAATTTTATAAGAAAGAGTCTCCATAAAAAACCTCACATTGCGGATGAAACTATCTGCATGAACATATCGCCGTATTCGCCGAACGGCTTTGAAACAAGCCATGATATACCGTAGAGAACTTTATCGGTAAGCCACGACAGCGGAGTCGAGAGCCAGCCGAGAGCGAGCAGAACAAACACCACTATTATGATATAGCGCTCGTACTTCATTATCTGATAGTAGATTTTATTGGGTATAAGCAGCCCGACTATACGCGAGCCGTCAAGCGGCGGAATCGGAATAAGATTGAAAACCGCAAGACTGATATTTATCATCGCGGCATAGAAAAAGAACAGAAAAGTTACTTTCGCGACGGTAGAGTCGTTCGTATTGCAATAGACAATGAACGCGACATTCGACAGCAGGATAAAGATAATCGACATTAAAAGGTTCGAAATCGGACCTGCAGCCGCTGTCAGCGCCATACCCGCCTTGGGATTCTTGAAATTTCGCGGGTTCACCGGCACAGCCTTTGCATAGCCGAAACCGACGAGCAATATCATTGCGGCGCCGAGAATATCAATATGCGCCATGGGATTGAGGGTCAGTCGCCCGCTGAGCCTCGGGGTGTCGTCGCCGAGCTTTGTCGCGACAAGTGCATGGGCGTACTCATGTATCGGCATTGTGCAGAACACAACAAACGCGCTTGCGCACAAGCCTATAAGCACATCTATTGAAAATCCGTTTCTCAGGAGAGATAAGATCATTGATTGAATTCCTTTCCGCTTCAGAATATGTCTGCATATACGGCACGCTGAAGCCCGAATATATCAGTTACGATTTTCACCCGCATTGCATACGGCATGAGCATATCTGCAATTTCAAGCGTCTGCGACGGGTCGCATTCAAAGATTATTCCGCCGTGTTTATTGACATTCGGCAGCCAGCGTGAAGCAATTATGCGGTAGAAATCAACGCCGTCTTTTCCGCCGTCAAGCGCGGTGGCAGGCTCGTGCATGACTTCTGTTGAAAGTCCGCCGAGTTCATCCGTTCTGAGATAAGGCGGATTTGAAACTATAAGATCGGGTGTTTCAGAGATTTTGTCGTCGTAGCCGAGAGTTATATCATGCTGAACCGCCTGCACGTTTGTAAGCCCGAGCTTTTTGATATTGCGTTTGAGATAGTGAAAAGCTTCGTCGTATTTTTCAAAAAGCCACACATGGGCATCCGGCCGCTCGGCGGCAATCGTAAGCCCGACACATCCGCTTCCGGCGCAAAGATCGAACACCACCGGATATCTGACATTGCGAAGCTTCTCAAGCGCCAGCTCAACAAGCAATTCCGTCTCGGGTCGCGGGACGAGCACGCCCTCGCCAACCTCAAATGTCCTGCCGAAGAAATCCCATTCGCCGAGGATATACTGAAGCGGTTCGCCAGATATACGGCGTAAAACCGCACGCTCAACAAGTTCAGCCTGCTCATCGGCAATATCATCGTCGCAAAGCATTATTTTCGTTCGCGAAAGCCCGGTAATATTTTCAACAAGACAAGATGCGTCAAATGATGCATTTTCTATCTGTGCTGCCCTGAGCTTATCCGCCGCCGTTCTGAGTACCTGTTCAGCTGTCATGGCTTATATCCCCTTTCAGAATGTTTCACGAAAGCTTATATCAGTTTTCTTCGCCGTTCTCTTCGGATATGTTTTCGGTCTCGCCGACTTCTTCGATATTCTCTTTTTTCTCCTCCGGGTGAGGAACAACTGCGTTTATCGCCGCTATTCCGACTTCTATCATGCTGTCGTCGGGCTCCGCGGTGGTTATGCGCTGCATCCAAAGTCCGGGAGCCGAAAGTATCTTGACAAAAAGATTGTCGTGTCTGCCGGCGTATCTGATGAACTCATAGCCGAGTCCCATAACTATCGGCATTATGAGCACTTTGACACAAATCCACACGGGGCGAATATGCGTAAGAGCCGGAAAAGCCAACGCCACCAAAGACGAGACTAAAATGCTGAGTATTATCATGACAAAGATAAAGCTTGTACCGCAGCGCGGATGAAAACGACTCTGTTTTCTGACATTTTCGACCGTCATCTCTTCGCCGCTCTCGTAGCAGAATATCGACTTATGTTCTGCGCCGTGATACATATAGACGCGCTTTATCTCTTTCATTTTGGAGACTGCCACCATATAGACAACAAATATGATTATTCTGAGCAAGCCTTCAAATATGGTGCGGAGCATTGAGATGTGCTCGCCAGTCCATTTATTTATCAAATCAAACAGGAACGACGGCATCCACACAAACAGCGCAAACGCAAGCGCGAAGCCGAGCACCATTGATATCGCGCCGATGACATTCATCATTTTTTCACCGAAGTGATCGGTTATCCAGCGGTCGAGCTTTGACATATTTTCCTCTTCCTCGCCGAGATCCATTCCGGTCTTTTCGGCGGATTCCATGAGGCATTTGTAGCCGAAAATAAGAGCCTCGACAAAGTTGACTATGCCGCGGATCATCGGCAGAGCGAAGAATTTATTCTTATCTTTAATTGAATTGAACGTCTTTTTCTCGACCGAGATACTGCCGTCGGGCATTCTGAGCGCCATCGCCTTGCCCTCGGGACCGTTCATCATTATGCCCTCCATCAGCGCCTGACCGCCGACGGAGCCGTATTTAGTTTGAGTTTTTTGCTTCTTCATCGTGTACTTCCTTTTCGTCTGTGTAGGTCACTGCTTCTATCGGCAGCGTTATCGTTACGGTGGTTCCCTCATTGAGAATACTGTCAATATTGAGGGTTCCGCCGTGGAGTTTGACTATTTCATCCGCTACGGCAAGTCCGATTCCCGAACCCGCAACGGTATTGTCCGTTTTATAGAACTTTTCTTTTACTCGCGGAAGATTTTCCGGAGATATGCCCCTGCCCGTATCGCTTATGGATATTTCAAGCACAGTCGGGCTGGTTATCTGGGCGAGCACTATTACTCTGCCGCCGTGATAGTTATATTTGATGGCGTTGTCAAAAATATTGATGAACACCTGACGTATTCTGTCTTCGTCCGCCTCCATCGGCGCGGGTAATTCGGGAGCGTTGTATATTATTTCTATGCCCTCTTTTATTGCGCGCTCTCTGAATGTGAACACCGTCTCATCAAGTTCGGCGAGAACATCTATCTTCTTGAGCTGGAGATTCATACGGTTGCTCTGAATCTTTGAGAAATCGAGCAGCTCTTCGACCATGCCGGAAAGACGCGACGCCTCGCTGATTATAACGCTCATGCCGCGTTTTGTCAGCGCAGGATCGGTATCGCCGACCTGCATAAGCGTTTCGCCCCAACCCTTTATGGAAGTAAGCGGAGTACGGAGCTCGTGCGATATGGTCGAGATGAAGTCATTTTTAAGCCTGTCGGCATCGTTGAGCTCATCAATCATGTTATTTATCTTGCCGCAGAGCTCACCTATTTCATCATCGTATTTGTAGTTTTCGATTCGGGCGCTGAGGTCGCCGTCCGCGACCTTGCCCGCAACGTTGCCGATATTTCTCAGAGGTCTTACTATAGACCGAGTAAATACAAGTCCGAGTATCGTTGATACTGCAATGATAACTGCGGCTATCAGTCCGATTATAAGGCACGAGAAGCCTATTTGCGAATCGACATCTTCGAGGGAGACAATATATCTTATAGCGCCCGCAGCCGTGCCGTCGGTATTCATGACCGACTCGGTCATTGCCATTATCTTTTCGCCGGTGCTGAGCTTTCCGACCCAGGTCGCCTTACCGGAAGCCGAATTCATCGCCTCGATAAAGTCGGGCATATTCTGCTGAGGCGAGACTTCAAAGCCGCTCGAGGACAAAAGAACATTTCCGCTGTTATCGATTATCCATATCTCCATTAAATCGAGCATACCGCAGTTTTCGATAAACTCTCTGCCGGCAATCGCAAACCCGTCTTCGCTGTTTGCGCCGTAAATGTTAAAGAAAGTGGTTATAAGTTCGCCCGAATTAGTCTCGAGCACATTTTTTATCGATGTATAATAATAAGTTCTTATAAAGAGGCAGGCCGCGACCGAAACGGAGAGCACGAGCACCAAAATGACGCTGAATATATCTTTCAGCCATCGCTTTGTTATGCCGCCGATTTTCTTCACTTTGCCTGCCCCCTCTCGTGTTTTTTAATTAATTCAGGCTATCCATTTGTATCCGACGCCCCACATCGTCAGCAGATGTTTGGGTGCGGACGGATTGTCTTCAACTTTCATTCGTAGCCTGCGTATGTTGACATCAACTATCTTCTCTTCGCCGAAGTAGTCACTGCCCCAGACTTTTTCGAGAATATCCGTTCTCGAAAGCGCCGCGTCCTGGTTTGTGAAAAAGTATTCCATTATCTGGAACTCGACCTGCGTGAGTTCTATCGGGATGCCGTTCTTGGTAAGTGTCCTGTTCCTCATATTGAGTTCAAACTCACCGGAGGTTATAACATTCGCGTGGGAGCTGTCCGCAAACCCGGCGCTCATCTCTACGCGGCGATAGAGCACATCGACGCGAGCCATGAGTTCAGAAGGCGAAAACGGCTTTGTGACATAGTCATCTGCGCCTATGAGCAGTCCTGAAACTTTGTCCATCTCCTGAGTCTTTGCAGTCAGCATTATTATGCCGAGGTTCGCGTTCATCGCACGCAGCTGCTTGCAGACCTCAAGTCCGTCAACATACGGCATCATTATATCAAGGATGGCAACATCAATATCGCCGTTGCAGGCTTTGTATTTTTCAATAGCCTGAGCGCCGTCCGCCGCTTCGACAACATCATAGCCGTTTCTCTTGAGGTTGATAACCACAAACTCTCTGATTGAGGACTCGTCCTCGGCTACGAGAACTTTTTTCATTTTGCTGCCAACTCCTTATCCTTGAATATCTTGATGTACGGTTTTATTGATTTGACGGTTATTCCTGCCTTTGCTCCTTTTTCGCGGGATTCAAAATAAACAACCGTTCCGTCATCGTTCTCTATAAGATAGTTTTCCGACTTCACGCCCTTTTGGTTCGCACTGTCTTTTGTTGTGCATATTATGGCGAAAAGGTCATCGCCGGCAGTTTCGTATTTTGCGCTGTATTCTTTAAATATCCATGTGCGTGTATTGCTGTAGGAATACACTGTGAACTCGCCCATGATATTTTCAAGCGGTTTAAAATCGAGTATATACGAATCGCTTGCGTTGACGAGTGTCTCAGTAAATTCAAAGTCCTTCGATGAACGCACTTCGATCCAGCTTGTAACATTCATCTGCTCGTACATATTCTTCGGAGATTCGTATTTTCGGCTGCCCATCAGCGGGCGCTGGCTCGGTATTTCTATTATTCCGTCTCCGTCATAATCCTGCGAAGCGAGCAGCTCAGAGCGCGCCGTAAACATATTTGACTGCGTATCAAGACTGAACATTGGGGTCACAAGCGATTTGCTCGAAGCGCTCCAGAAGAGCACTTCGGTTATCGCCTGGTCTTCGCCCTTTATCGCATCAACATATATTCTAAGCGGCGACGAGGGACTTACTTTGTCCGTCTGAATCGAGCAATATTTGCTGATTCCGCCGTCAAGTTTTGCGGTGCCGAACTCATCGAGAGTGCCCGAGGCGTTCATCTTGAAGACCTTCGCGGTCGAGCGCGGCGAATTGTTGTTTGTCAAATCCTGCTGAATGAGGAATATGTCAAGCAGACCGTCAGAATCAACATCGACGTTCTCCATAACAGAATATACCTCGGTGCAGACATTCTTGACCGTAAGCTTTTCTTCGTTTCCGGTGCAGACATAGACCGAGAGTATTTTGCTCGCGTCGTTTTCATAGAGACTCTGGGGAACAAGTATCGCAGGGCATCCCGTTTCCGTCATCTGCACGAAGCTGACAAAATTGACACCCGTACCGGTGCCCGAGAAGTCATTTACCGAGACCCACTTGCCATTGACATTGTCGAGCACATTCATATGCTCTTTTGACGGTTCGCTTTCAAGCTTATAAAACACAAGAGCCTCATTGACCCCATCGTTATCTATATCGTGAAGCACGAATGCGGAGCGGTGATCTCCAGAAAGCGGAGATATCAGAGAAATTTCGGACGCGGACGCCGCCTTTCCCTTGCCGGTCGCGGCAGAAAGAAACGCACTTTTAAGTTCGCTGTCAACGCCCGCCGAAAGCGGAGGACGCATAAGCCCCGTGGGCGATTTCATCTTCGTGCCGCTGCACCCGGTAAAAGCCAGAGCAAGCAGGCAAAGCACGAGCATCAGCGCCGCCAGCCGTCTTTTCAAGAGACATTCTCCTTTCCGCCAAAGCCTTATTTTTCATCGTGATATTATATCATATGTTATACAAGCTTTTCAACACCCGAGCACAACAATTCACAAAAAATCCATAAACTCGGCATGCAGAACCATGTACTAATTTTTTCGATTTATCCCCCCGTATTCATATAAATTTTAGACTTTATGACGATTTTCTGATTTTTTATTGTCGTATTTCCGTTCGGCAAATTAAAAACGCTTTTATGGTGTTAGTATCAATGGTAATATCAAACCCGGGAGAGCTAAACCATGGCAAAGAAAAAAGCAAACAAGCAGCTCATTTATGTCGTTATGGCAGCACTTTTTGCAGCTATAATAACCGTCGTTACCGCATCTGTTCTTCACATTCCGACAGGTAACGGATATATACACCTCGGAGACTCGTTCATTTTCCTCGCGGCATCTCTCCTGCCCCTGCCCTACGCGATAGCAGCCGCCGCAGTCGGTGCAGGACTCGCCGACGCGCTGACCGCGCCTATATGGGTCATTGCAACGGTGATAATAAAGTCGCTCATCGTTTTGCCGTTCACTTCAAAGAAAGATAAGATAATCAACGCGCGCAATCTCATCGCACTTATCCCCGCGCTTATAGTCACCTGCGTCGGATACTATCTCGCCGACAGAATACTTTTCGGCGCATGGGGCGCATTCGCGGCGGTCATACCCAATGTTATCCAGGTCGCCGCAAACGCCGCTATATATGTAATCTTCGGTCTCGCACTCGACGCTGCCGGATTCAAGAAAAAGGTTCTCAAATAAGGAGGCTTTCATTTTGGCTGACATAGTTTATACTTACAGAGGCAAGGTTTATCTCAACATAACCAACCGCTGTCCCTGCAGATGCACTTTCTGTATCCGTTCAAACGGAGACGGACTCGGTTCGGCACACACCCTTTGGCACAAGTCAGATCCCACTGCTGAAGAAATCGCAAAGGCTATCGAAGAGTTCGACTTTTCCGATTTTTCCGAGGTCACGTTCTGCGGATACGGCGAGCCGCTTTGCGCTTTTGACAATCTTGTTATTGCGGGCAGGCTCCTCAAGAGCAAATATCCTGACATAAAGATACGCATCAACACAAACGGACTGGGAAATCTTATCAACAAAAAAGACACCGTCCCCGCAATCGCCGAATTCACCGACACTGTCTCAATAAGCCTCAACGCCCCGAACGCAGAGCGCTACAACGAGATATCGAGACCGAAATTTGGCATCGACTCTTTTAAGGAGATTCTGAGATTTGCCGAAGAATGCAAGAAATACATCAAGACGGTCAAGTTCTCGGTAGTCGATGTTATCAGCCCGGAAGAGATAGCAGAATGTCAGGCACTCGCCGACAAGATGGAAATTCCACTGCGCGTAAGAGCTAAAGAAAATTAAATAAATCAAAAGCGAAAGTCCGCTGTCATATTTCAGACAGCGGACTTTTTAAATTACTTTATGAGATAGGCTCTCGACTCATAGGGGCGAAGCGTGAAAGCATTCGACTTATCTTTGCAGTCATAGTTTGAGATAAGCAGCTCCGACTTCGTGATATCGAAATCTGCGGGAGCTTTGAACTTCACGGGCTTCTCGGAGAATGAGTTGATAACAAGCATTCTCTGTCCCTCATAGCTGCGCTCGTAGACGAAAAGCTTTCTGCTGAGCTTGTTGTACATCTTGAAATCGCCGTAGATGATAATGGGATTCTCCTTACGGAGTTTGAGAAGCTTTCTGTAATAATTTAGAATAGAGTTCTCGTCCTTCTCTGCCGCCTCAACATTTATCTCTTTGTAGTTATCGTTGATATAGAACCAAGGCTTATCGGCGGTGGTGAAGCCGGCATTTTTCTCTGCGCTCCACTGGACGGGCGTTCTCGCATTGTCACGCGACGCATACTTTGCGACTTTCATGACCATGTTGTGCGTGAAGCCGAGATGGCGCATGGTGTGATAGGCGTTCTGGGTCGAGACATCCTCATACATCTCAATCTCCGGCAGACCGATATTGACCATACCGATCTCCTGACCCTGATATATGAACGGAGTGCCGCTCTGGCAGATATACATCGTCGCGAGCATCTTGCCGCTCTCGACTCTGTATTTGAGGCTGCCGTATCTGTTTATGATACGCGGCTGATCGTGGTTCTCAATATAGAGTGTATTCCACGCCTTGCCGTAGAGCTTTGTCTGCCAGTTGTTATAGACGTTCTTGAGCTTTCTGAGGCTGAACGGCGCTCTTATCCAGCTGTAGAACAGGCAGTCCGCCTCCATATGCTGGAAGTGGAACATCATATTGAGCTTCTGATCCTTGTTTTCCTCGATGAATTTCATCGCGGTCTTGGGAGTCATCATGGGCGCTTCGCCGACTGTCATGCAGTCATATTCATCGAGCACCTTTCTGAACTCACCGAGATATTCCTGAAGATGCGGCCCGCTCTTGTAATGTTCAATACCCGTAGCAACAGGCAGCGGAAATCCGTTCGGCAGACCTTCGGCTTTGGATATAAACGTGATAACATCCTCTCTGAAGCCGTCAACGCCCATGTCGAGCCAGAAGCGCATGATATCTTTTATCTCTTCGCGAACCTTGGGGTTATCCATATTGAGATCGGGCTGACCCTCGGCAAAGAGATGGAGATAATACTGATTGAGATCTTCGTTATATTTCCATGCGGGACCTGAGAAAGTCGAAAGCCAGTTATTCGGGGGCTTCTTGCCGCCCTTTTTGCCGTCGCGCCAGAAATAATAGTCGTGATAAGGGTTATCCTTGCTCTTCATGCTCTCAAGGAACCACTTATGCTGATTTGAGGTATGGTTTATAACGAGATCCATTATAACCTTCATGCCTCTTGCATGAATAGCTTCGAGCAGCTCTTTGAACTCGTCAAGCGTGCCATACTCCTCAGCGATATCCTTGTAGTCGGCTATATCATAACCCATATCCTCCTGAGGAGACTTGTAGAGCGGAGAGAACCAGATAGCGTCAACACCGAGGCTCTTTATGTAATCGAGCTTTGACATAATACCCTTGATATCGCCGATGCCGTCGCCGTTTCCATCGCAGAAGCTTCGCGGCCAAATCTGGTATACTGCCATCTCTTTATACCAGCACTTATTGGTGCTCATGTTCCGTTACCTTCTTTCTTTTGATTATTTTACCAGCCGAGTGTTTTGAGGTACTCGCGGCTGAGCTTTACTGAGTTAATGGGAGTGTCTCCGGGTGCGGGTCTGTCCTGCTCGACAACTACCCACTCCGCGCCTGCTTTTACGGATGCATCAAGTATAGCGGGCATATTCTGAACACCGTAGCCGACAGGTCTGAATCCGAACGCCTCTTCTGATGCGCTCTCGCCGTCATCTTCTATGCCGATAAGTTCATAGAGCTTCTTCGGCTTCTCCTTGCCCTGCATATAGTAATCCTTGAGGTGGACAACGGGTGCTCTGCCGCTGTATTTGAGAACATACGATGCGGGATCTTCGCCTGCGACGCCGACCCAGCAGGTATCGATCTCGGTCTGGAGTCTGTCGGCGGTGACATCGGAATAAAGAATATCGAGCGCGTATTTGCCGTCAAGCTTTTTGAACTCGAAATCATGGTTATGATAGAGAAGCTGAATGCCCTGCTCATTGCAGACATCGGCAATCTTCTTTATGTCCTCTATCGTGCGGTCAAAGCCCTCTGTTCCGGGGCGTCTGTCCTCGGGAAGATAAGGCACGGCAATATATTTGCAGCCTATCTCCTTATAGGTTGCGACGACCGCCTGTGTATCTGAGAGCAGTTCGTCGAGCGGAACATGAGCCGAAACGGGAGTGAGCCCTGCGTCGGCAAGTATCTTCTTGACCTGCTCAGCGCTTTTGCCGTAAAGTCCCGCGAATTCGACTCCGTCATAGCCGAACTCCTTGACCTTTGCTATAGTACCCTCAAAATCTGCTTCAAGCTCGTCTCTGACACTGTAGAGCTGAAGTGCTACCGGTAATGCCATTGTTTATACCTCCGTATAATTATTGATATATTCATCCTCTCCGCATTTTATTTGCCGGAGAGTTTCAGATCCTTTTCGTATGTTGCCGTAACAGCCTGCATAACAGCATTTGCAAATCCGTTTTCATTGAGCGCCGCCACGCCCTCGATAGTGGTTCCGCCGGGCGAACAGACTTTATCCACAAGAGCATAAGGGTGCTCCCCGCTCTCTGCTATCATCTTCGCGCTGCCGAGCACGGTCTGAGCCGCAACTTTCAGCGCGACCTGTTTGTTCATGCCTATTTTAACTCCGCCGCGCGCAAGCTCGTCGATGAACATATATGCAAATGCGGGAGCCGCGCCGCCGATAACGCCGAAAGCCGAGAAGAACTTTTCGTCGAGTTCGACCGCTTCACCGATGGATGAACAAAGCTTTGCAACAAATGCTTTCTGCTCCGCGCTGACTCGTCCGTTCGCGCAGTATGCGCTCATGGATGCGCCTATCGTTGCGTTTATATTCGGCATGACGCGCACGAGTGCGGGTTCATAGCTGAGATACGAAGAAATAGTCTCAATGGTCTTGCCGGCAGCTATTGAAATTATAAGCGGGTCGTGCTCTTTGAGCTGAGCATCAAGTCCGCCGAGCAGTTTTTCAAAGCCGTAAGGCTTGATTGCAACAACTATCTCGCTGCACCCGCTCACAAGTTCTTCAAGGCTTGACACCGCATTGACTCCGTAATCCGCAGCTGCCTTTTCGCGCTTTTCGGGGTGGATATCATAGACTGCTATATCTTTTCCCTCTGCCGCGCCGGACGACACCATGCCTTTTATAATGGCATTTGCCATATTGCCCGCTCCGATAAAACCTGTCATATCAAAACTCCCTTTCGGTCAACAATATTTATAAGAGTCCCTCATGGGACTGAAAATCCGGAATGAAATCTTTCTGAGCCGAACGTCGGCTCTGCACATAACCGTTGTCAAAACCGAGGTCTATCATTGTATCGAGCGCTATTTCATATTCGTATTTTGAAATGCGCCTATCAAGAGGCGGATGCTCCGCAGCTTTCGCACACGGTGTATACTGACTCATCAGGCTGACTACCGTTCCCTCCGGAAGATTTTCCTTTATCCAGCGAAGCACCTTTTTCGTATTTGAAACGGCTCCCGGAAGCACAAGGTGGCGTATAATAAGACCGCGTTCGGCTATGCCGTCGGAGTCGAGTTTGAGCACTCCGACTTGCCTGTTCATCTCTTTAATTGCCTCAGACGCACGCTCGAAATAGTCCGGCGCATGTGAATATTCAACCGCAAGAGCCGCATCGGCATATTTGAAATCTGGCAGATATATATCAACAAGACCCTCGAGCATTTTGAGCGTTTCCACAGATTCATATCCGCCGCAGTTATACACAATAGGCACTGGCGAATGATATTTTTCGAGTATCCGCGCCACGGAACCCGCATAATGAGTCGGGGTAACGAGATTGAGATTATGCGCGCCCTTTTCAATGAGCCTGTCAAAAGTACGCATAACATCTTCGTCGCTCATAGGGATGCCCGCTCCCCCGCCGCTTATCTCGCTGTTCTGGCAATACACGCACCTGAGATTGCACCCGCAGAAGAACACTGTGCCTGAGCCTTTTGTGCCGCTGATGCACGGCTCCTCCCAAAAATGCAGCGCCGCCCGCGCGAGCTTTATTATATTCGGGCTCATGCAATATCCCTGCGAAACATCGCGGTCAACTCCGCAGTGTCGCGGGCACAAATTACACAGCATAACGGGTCTCATTCCTTTCTGCGGACAATTATACCATAATGCGCCGCGAAAATAAACAGTGAAATTTATTATAAGTTTGCTTTTTCCCGCGTTATAGTGTATAATCAAATCGGTTAAAACAACGCTTTTCACGAGGTGATCGGATTGCTTCTGACTATCGACATCGGCAACACCAATTTAACAATCGGCGCATACAGCGGCGAAGAGCTGAAATTCGTTTCGAGACTCGCCACCGACCGTTCGCGCACTGAGGATCAGTATGCCATTGAACTCAAGAGCATTTTCGACCTCTACAGCTACGGTTTTGACGAGTTTACCGGATGCGCGATAAGCTCCGTTGTGCCGGAGCTGACGGGTGCTATATCGCACGCCGCAAAGCGCATAACCGGCAGCGAGCCAATTGTTCTGGGTCCCGGAGTCAAGACAGGAATAAACATTCTTGCCGACGATCCGTCGCAGGCGGGCGCGGATCTTGTTGCCGCTTCTGTTGCGGCGGCGAATCTCTATGAGTTGCCGTGCTTTGTTATTGATCTCGGAACTGCAACAAAAATCAATGTTATCGACGAGAGCGGATCTTTCTGCGGCTGCGCTATCGCTCCCGGAGTCGGGATTTCGCTTGAAGCGCTGTCCGCCAAAACATCTCAGCTGCCCGCGATAAGCCTTTCAACTCCCAAGAAGGCCATCGGCACAAATTCGATAGACTGCATGCAGTCCGGCGTTGTTTTCGGCACCGCCGCCATGCTCGACGGGCTCTGCGACAGAATGGAGCAGGAGCTCGGACGCAAAGTTAAATCATTTGTTGCAACTGGTGGACTTTCGGGCGAGATAATCAAAAGCTGCAACCACAAAATGACATATGACCCCGAGCTCATACTCAAAGGACTTCGTATAATATACGAAAAGAACAGAAAATAATAAAATTGCATATTAAAAGCAATGCTTTTGATATAGACTCAAAAAATTGCGCTGCATCCTGACGGAGCAACAGCAAGGAGGAAAACATCATGTCAAAAACATCAGCTGCCGCATCGCGGCAAAAACTCGTGCGTCTCGTGCTCACCGCACTGCTCACCGCTTTGATAATCGTCATGGCATTCACACCGCTCGGTTATCTCAAAGCCGGAGCCATCGAGATAACTTTTATAACGATTCCGGTCATCATCGGAGCCGTTCTGCTCGGCCCTGTCGGCGGACTGTTTCTCGGCGCGGTATTCGGAATAACGAGCTTCATCCAGTGCTTCGGAATGAGCACTTTCGGCGTTGCGCTTTTCAGCGTCAGTCCCCTGCGCACCGCTATCGTCTGCATCGTGCCCAGAGTTCTCATGGGCTGGCTGACGGCAGTTATTTTCAAAGCGGTATCGTCGAAAGATAAGACAAACTTCGTGCAGTATCTTGTTGCGAGCATCGCAGGTCCTCTGCTCAACACGATTCTGTTCACCGGCACACTGCTTCTGCTGTTCAACAACGCACCGATAATCATTCAGCTCAAGGAGCAGTTCGGTTCGACAAATGTTATGGCTTTTGCCGCTGCATTCGTCGGAGTCAACGGACTCATTGAAGCCGGCGTCTGCGCCGTTCTCGGAACTGCACTGTGCAAGGCTCTTTCGGTCGCAATGAAAAAGATGAAAATCTGAAAAAATTGAAATTATCTCGGCTGTATCTTAACCCGTTCGGGTTGCGATGCAGCCGTTTTTTTATGTCTGCTTGCGCAAACATATTGTTTTCATTGTGCAATATTTACAAATTGTTTTGTGCTGATTTTACAAAATTCGACTTTTGCTATTGCACATGAATGAAAAAAGTGATATTTTCGGTATTAGTACTTTAAAGTGTAAGCGGTGATCTATGCGTGAAAAAGATAATGGGATTTATAAGGCGTTTTTGCACAGCGGCAGCAGCAATAATTTTTACATTTGTTCTTGCAATACAGGCGTTTGCGGTGTCGATAGACGGTTCCGTCTCGCCTGATGAAGTGTGCGGCACCAATGTGCAGATACAGTGCGAAAATGAGAACGGCGGCAACGGCATCTGCGCGCTCGCTACATATTACACCAAAACCGAGAAAGGCTCGCTTTATGTTGCGATAAACGGCGATATCTCATATGCTGATCTGACAAAAGAGAGTCCGGTTGTCTATGAAATATATGTTGACGGCAAAGACCCGATAAAAATCGGTATTACAGGGAAGGCAGAATACGACGAGCAGCTATTCAGCGTCAAATCCTCCGCATCGTTTGCCGGAGGCGGGATAACCTGCGAGACGCTTATAGACAGGAAATATTCATTCGGCGGTGACCCGGAAATTTATGTCAGAGTCACCGACGACAAAGGCGTTCCGTCAAAGATGTTTGAAATAGACACATATATTGCCCCGCCGGATACTACCGCGGAGCAGAACAACCAGTCCGGCAATTCGGATTCCGATGACAGAGACACCACAAAGACTACAAAGAAATCAAATTCGACCAAATCAACGACGAAAAAGGAAAGTACAACGAAGAAAAAGAGCAAAAGCTCGTCGTCAAAGTCGAGCACCAAATCAAAGACAAAAAACAAAACAACTAAATCAAATTCTTCCAAGAACAATCGCTCATCCAAATCACAAGACGCCGATGAAAAATACTTGATAGATGATGCCGATGAGATGGAGACTTATACTCTGCCGAGCGGCGAAAACATGAGAAACGCCGCGAGAGTGAAGCAGGGTGTCACCGCAGTCGGCATAACGGTTATAATTGCGACGGTGATATCAATCTCACTGCTGATATTCAAAAAATCCGGCAAGAAATGAGGCTTTTAAAAAGTAAACAAAACCCATATTGACAATCGCGGCCTGAGCCGATAAACTTAAAGCGTCCAGGTAACCGACAAAAGGAGGAAGAGATATGAAGGACTTTCTCGAGTAGGCGGCTCATGTAAAGCCGGACGCAAATCAGCTCAGACTTATAACCAAAACTCCGTTTTATGCATTCGTGCATTTCGGTCCGAACACCTACACGGGCGCAGAATGGGGGCACGGCACTGACTCCCTGCTATATTCAATCCAACAAAGCTCGACTGCGACCAGTGGTGCGAAGCATTCAAAGCCGCCGGCATGAAGGGAGCTGTTATCACAGCAAAACATCACGACGGATTCTGTCTCTGGCCGAGCAAATACACCGACTACTGCATAAAAAACAGCCCGTATAAAAACGGCAAAGGCAATATTGTCAGAGAGTTTTCCGACGCATGCCGCCGCCACGGGCTGAAATTCGGTTTCTATCTTTCCCCATGGGACAGGCACTCCGAGCTCTGCCCGTTCTGCGAGATACAGACCAATCCGGGTCCTCTTGCGGGCGACCTTTCGTATATGTGCAACACCGACCAAAACATCGACGTGCTTAGAATATTATATATTCCAAAGGTCTTGTATTCGCTCCGTCGGAAATTGATATGTCCATCCGCTCAGGCTGGTTCTATCGGGACACCGAGCAGGCTCATTCGCTCGAAAGACTCTTTGACACATATCTCAACTCCGTCGGCGCGAACACCACATTCAATCTCAATGTTCCCCCGATGCCCAACGGAAAGCTCAATGATGAAGATGTCAAGCGTCTGAACGAGCTCGGCGAACTTATAAAAAAACAGCTTCAAGACAAATCTTGTTTGAAGGCACAACAATCGGCACGAAAAAAATAATAAAGCTCCATGGGCTTGAAACCGACGCTGTACGCATACTGATGGTCTCATCCCGAAACACGCCCGAAATCAACAAAATAGCTCTGTATTAAGAAATGACCTCCGACGCACTTTGACGCATCGGAGGTCTGTTTATCTCAATTTTTATTTTTTCAGCAGGCTTGCCGCCGCTTCGTCAAGGAATATCGTCACATCGTCATGCTGCTGAAGTATCGACGCCGGGCAATGCGGAGTAACTTCACCCTCAACAGTCGCCTTTATCGCCTCTGCCTTGCTTTTGCCTGTCGCGATGAGCACTATTTTTTTCGCTCTCATTATCGAGCCGATGCCCATTGTTATGGCGTAGTGCGGCATGGCAATATCAGTAAAATACTGCGAATTTGCAGCTATCGTGCTATCGGTAAGCTTGACTTTGAATGCCTCGTCGGTAAATTCATCAGCCGGCTCATTGAAGCCGATATGGCCGTTTCTGCCGATTCCGAGAAGCTGGATATCTATTCCGCCGGCATTCTTTATAGCCTGCGCATAACGTGCGCTCTCGGCAACGGGTTCAACATTTCCGTCAAGGAAATTGACATTCTCTGGCTTTATATCGACCTTCGAGAAAAGGTTCTTTTCCATAAATGAATAGAAGCTGTTGGGGTGGTTCTTCGGCAGATCGCAGTATTCGTCGAGGTTGAAAGTCCTGACATCTTTGAAGCTCACCTTGCCGCTGCGATACTGCTCGGTCATATACTTATATGTAGGTATCGGAGATGCTCCGGTTGCAAGTCCGAGAACCGCATCATGCTTTGCATTGACCTCATCGCAGAAAATTTTTCCAACCTCCTCGCCAACCTGTGCCGCCGAGTTCAAAACAATAACTTTCATCTGTATTCCTCTTCATTCTTAAAAATCCGCGATAGATTATATCATCACTTTATAAATATTTCCATAGTTTTTATAAAAAAATAGATAATATATTAAAAAAAACTACCAAAATAGAGCAAAATGTGCTATAATACTCCCGCTCAAAAAATATAAAAAGGAGAATTCCAATGAAAGCAGCAAAACGGACGCTGTCCATTCTGCTCGCACTGCTCATGCTCGCCTCGTGCCTTGCTATCGGCACCTCGGCAGACGGAAGCAATGTGCTCACTCAGCCCGAATGGAACAGCTACTGGGAAACTGTACGAAACGACAACACGCTTATCGCACTCACCCCGGGCGCGGACGCGACTCAGCTCAACTTCTGCTGGCACTCCGACGACACGGCAAAGAGCGGAGTTGTCCGCATCGGCAAAAGCGCCGACATGACCTCGTTCAAAGAGTTTGTCGGCAAAGCATCGACCGACAGCTACACGGGTCAGAGCGTATACAAAGTGACCGCAACCGGACTTGAGCCGAACACCGTTTACTACTATGTCTACGGCAGCAACGGAAAGTTCAGCAGTCCCGTTATGTACAGAACTCTCTCCACCGAGAAATTTAAGCTCCTCTATATCAGCGATATCCAGGTCAGCAGCGACGTTGAAGACGGACGCGAGGAAGCCTATGTCTGGCAGAAAACTCTCGGTACTGCGCTCGACCAGAACGATGATATCAGTTTTATAGTTTCCGCGGGCGATCAGACTCAGCACGGAGACAGAGCCAATGAATGGGCGGGCACGCTCTCCCCTGCGGCTCTCAGATCATATGCCATGGCTACGACGGTCGGCAATCACGACCGCAAAGGCAAGACATATCCTTTCTATGTCAACAACCCCAACGAATACCGCGGCACGACACCCGCAAGCGTTGACGAGAACTACTGGTTCCGCTACGGCGATGTGCTCTTTATCGTCTACAACACCCAGATTTTCAATGTTTATGACCAGTATCAGTTCACCCTTGACGCTATCGCCAAAAATCCCGATGCCACATGGCGCGTAGCCGTTATGCATCACGATATCTACGGAACGGGACACCACGCCGCAGATGGCGACAACAAGCTGCTTGCGGCTATATACAGCGCGCTTATTGACAGATTTGAGATAGACGTCTGCCTGACCGGTCACGAGCATCTTTACGGCCGCTCCTTCTTCATGAAGGACACAAAGCCCGTCAAGGATCAGAAATACAATGCGGACGGCGCAGTTGTCGATCCCGTCGGCACCGTATACTTTACCGCGAGCTCCGCTTCCGGCAAGAACCGTATCGAGGATTACGATTACGAGTGGCTTGATTTTAAATATGTCTCCGAAGAGCCGAGCTATTCGACAATTGAGTTCACAAAGAATTCGTTCACACTCAAGACATACGGCGTTGACAGCAAGAAGCAGATAGACGAGTGCAAGATAGTCAAGACCGACACGACTTATACTCCTGTCGACCCCAACTACAAGGGCATGGACACCGATATGCTTCAGCGCTATCTCGGCAAGTGGTATGTTATAATCCAGATTGCGATTGAAGTTGCAAGATATGTTGTGAAGATAACGAGCGTTGTCGCTCCTGTCATTGCCAAGATCGTTATCAAAATTATAAAAGCTCTTATCCCGGTTATCATCAATATGTTTTAAATTTCCAACTGCATAATCGGCTCCAAGAGACACGGTTTGTTCCGTGTCTCTTTTTTTCGTCAAAAGCTTTCAATGGCAATAAGCTTTTTGTAACTCTTTTGTAATTGAATTACCAATTAAAGAGTGTATAATTAGATGTAATATAATTAGGTTTATCATACACGCAAAAAGGGGGAAGTCAAGTGGTCTTTTCGAGTCTCGTGTTTCTGTTCATATTCTTTCCCGTGACTCTGTTCTTCTATTTTATCGTGAAGAACGACAAGGTAAAAAATATTGTTCTTGTCATTGCATCACTTATATTCTATTCATGGGGTGAGCCGGTCTGGGTATGCCTGCTGATTTTCAGCTCAATACTTGATTATACTGTCTCGCTCGGAATAGAAAAATACCGCGGCAAAAAGATAACCAAACTGTTTATCGCACTTTCGGTTGTTATCAATTTAGGTCTGCTTGCGGCATTCAAATACAGCGGATTTTTCATTTCCACGCTCAACGGAATCTTCCGCCTCTCGCTCCATGTTCCCGCATTTTCTTTGCCGATAGGCATTTCGTTCTATACATTCCAGACGATGTCCTATTCGCTCGATGTTTACAAAGGCGATGTCAAGGCGCAGAAGTCCTTCATAAACTTCCTGATGTTCGTCTCGCTCTTCCCGCAGCTCATAGCGGGACCGATCGTCAGATATTCCGACATCGACACGCAGATAGACCACAGGACTGTTACGATAGATGGCTTTGCAAAAGGCATGACGAGATTCATGGCGGGTCTCGGCAAAAAGGTGCTCATAGCAAACTATGCCGGTTCTCTCGCCGAATCGCTGCTTGCCAATGTTGACAATGCAGCTGTGATGAGCGTGTGGGTCGGAGTTCTGTTCTATGCTTTCCAGATTTACTTCGATTTCTCCGGATACTCAGACATGGCTATCGGACTCGGTCGCATGTTCGGCTTTGATTATCCCGAAAACTTCAAGTATCCATATATCTCAACTTCGATAACCGATTTCTGGCGCAGATGGCATATCACGCTGAGCTCTTTCTTCAGAGATTATGTCTATATCCCCCTCGGCGGAAACAGAGTCAGCCTGCCGCGTCAGATTCTCAATCTTTTCATCGTCTGGGGTCTCACGGGACTCTGGCACGGCGCGAGCTGGAACTTCGTCATATGGGGGCTCTACTATTTCGTGTTCCTGTGCCTTGAAAAGTTTGTGTTCAAAAAGTTCATTGATAAAATCCCGAAAATCATCCGCTGGGTGTATTCGATGTTTGTCGTGCTCGTCGGCTGGATGATATTCTACTTCGAGGATTTCTCGGCGATGAAATCGGCGTTCTCCGTGGCGTTCGGCGCATCGGGCAACGCGTTCACCGACCCGGTCATGAACGCGATGATAATCAACAACATTCCGTTTATTATTATCGCTGCCATAGCCTGCGCGCCCATTGCAAAGCTCGTCAAAGCGGGCGTTGCGAAGCTCAAGCAGCGCGCACCGGTTACAGAGCCGATATTCAACACCGTTTTCAATGTCGTCATGCTCGTGCTCTGCGTGGCATCGCTGGCGGGCTCGACATATAACCCGTTCCTGTATTTCAGATTCTGAGGAGGCGCTGAGATAAAATGAAAAAAATCCAAAAAATTCTTACCGCCGTCTCATTCAGCGTTGTTTTAGCGGTTTTCACCGTTGTCGGATTTTACAGCTTCTTCGACAAGGACGAAAAGGTCTCTGAAATGGAGAACAGAAATCTCGCGCAGAAGCCATCTTTTTCCGCCAGCTCATATTTCTCCGGCGACTTCGCTTCAAAGTTTGAAGAATACTACAATGACCAGTTCCCCGGCAGAAACGGGCTCGTCAAAATAAGCAACAAGATAAAATCATTCTATTCGTTCCTGAAAATCGGCGATGGCGCGACAGTCATAAAGAACAACGGAGGAATCGGCGACGGCGAGGCGCTCTCACATGAGGACGAAAGCAATGCTGAAACAACAGGCGAGCAGACCACGACACCCTCCGAAACCGCAAAGAGCACCGAGACCACTCAGCCGATAAATGCCGCCGAAGTTGATGAAACCGGAAAGGAAACCGTATATTCCAACCAGTATATAATCCTTCTTGACAACCGTCTTATGGAGCAGTATACAAACGTCTACAAGAAGATGGATGTCTACGCTGCCACCCTCAACAAGCTCAAGGCCGAGATGCCAAACACCAAAGTGTACAGTCTCATGGCTCCGACTTCGATAGAGTTCTACGCTCCGAAGAAATACAATTCCGGCAAATCGCATTCGCAGTATCAGGGCATCAACTATATCTACGGCGAGCTCAAGGGCATAACCCCCGTTGACGCCTATCCAGAAATAGCCGCCCACACGAACGAATATCTTTATTTCAGAACGGATCATCACTGGACGGCACGCGGCGCATATTACGCATACCGTGCGTTTGCAAATACCGCAGGATTCACGCCCGTTGAAATAAATTCGCTCCGGACCGGAAAGCTCTCCCCGTTCCTCGGCACACTTTATAAAGCTACGCAGAGTACGGCGGTTGAAAAAGACCCGGACTATGTTGAATATTTCATTCCGCAGACCAATACAGAAGCGATTGCCTCTGACTCCGACCCGACGCTCAAGAGCAGCTACAAAGTCAAGGTCATAAACACGGAAGTAAAGTCATCGAACAAGTATCTCGCCTTCCTCGGCGGTGACCACGGCGTGACCAAGATAACCACCGACGCGCCCGGCAACCGCAGCATCGTAGTTATAAAAGAGAGCTACGCAAACGCATTTGTTCCGTGGCTCTGTAACAACTACAAGACCGTATATGTCATTGACCCGAGGCAGATAAATGTAAACCTCGCGAATTTTGTCAAGACAAATTCGATAGATGAAGTGCTGTTCCTCAACTATATGTTCATTCCGACGAACCCGAAATATATGTCGGCTCTCGAAAAGATGGGCTAAAAACTATAAAGGCTCCCCCTGCGGGAGCCTTTTCTCGTATTTTTTAATAATAAACTAAAAAATCGTTGTATATTTTTGGTATATATGCTATAATTAACTGAAATTCAGCACAGCTGAGGGCTGATGCAACTAATGTTTAGGAGGATTTTTTAATGAGCGAGATACCCAGGACTTATCCGAGCTGGCTCAAGGGTGAGGTCAAGAGCGCGCAGAAGGAGTACACCGAGCCGACAAAGCTCCTTGCCGACGACGGAACTCTGCTTTCACCCGGCTGGGCGCGTCACATGGTTTTTGACTATGATCGCACGAAATCGACACCCACCATGCGCCGCAAGGAATGGGACTTCTATCAGATATCCGACGGAAGATATATGATTCAGATAAGCTTTGCCAATATCTCTATCGGCGGCTACGCTTCGGCGGCGCTGGTCGATCTGAGAAACCCGAAGAAGAACAAGAAGCTCGCCGCCGGCACTCTCACCGCTCCCACGGCGCTCTTCCTCGGCGGAAAAGACAAATATGTTCTCCCGCCCAAAGGCGATGTTCCGAACCATGTCAAGATGGAGGTCAACGGAATCGGCAAGGCTACATTCGATGTCCTGACCGAAGAGCATAAGCGCACTATTTATTTCAAGTCAGGCAAGGTCGAGTGCCATTTTGAAATGAACATTCCGGACGGTCTCGAGAACATCACAACGGTTCTCCCCTTCAAAGACGACCCAAAGAGCTATTTCATGACCACAAAGCAGAACTGCATGCCCTGCAGCGGCACATATAAATGGGGCGACAAGGTCTACAAATTCTCAAAAGACGACACCTTCTGCTGTCTCGACTGGGGTCGCGTCAACACTCCCTATAAGCTCGTTTGGTACTGGGGCAACGGCTCTACATATCTGACTGACGAGAACGGCAACAAGCACATTTTCGGCTTTGAGATAACCTGGGGTATCGGCGACGAGAGCAACGCGACCGAGACCTGCATATTCTATGACGGCAAGGCTCACAAGTTCGGCGCGATAGATGTTGAAACTTTCCCGAAGCCCGACAAATATATGGAGCCCTGGCACTTCGTCTCCGAGGACGGCAGATTTGATTTTGTAATGACCCCGTTCTATGACCACCATGCCGATACGAACGCACTCAATCTCCTTCGTATGCACTCGCATCAGGTTCACGGCATGTGGAACGGTACGGCTGTTCTCGACGACGGCACAAAGCTTGAAATTAAAGACATGTACGCATTCTGCGAATATGTCGAGAACAAGTGGTAAATTAAACCGACGCGAACCCTCCAACCGGAGGGTTCGTTTTTTGATGATAAAATCCACTATCCCCTTGACTTTTTTGCCGCGAAAGGCGAAAATATCTGTGGAGAGTGATAACTATGGCAAACTTGAAAGAACACGGTCTTATAGTCTCATGCCAGGCTGTCAAGGGCGAGCCGCTCTACGGGCTGCACATAATGGGACATTTTGCGCGCGCAGCTGTACTCGGCGGCGCAGCTGGTATAAGAGCGAACTATGTTGAGGACATAAACGAGATAACGGCAGAGGTCGATGTGCCCGTAATCGGCATAATCAAAGCCGAATATCCGGACTCCGAAGTTTACATAACCCCGACGCTGAAAGAGGTCAAAGCCCTGCTGACAACAAAATGCAGCGTTATTGCGCTCGATGCAACGAAGCGTTCGCGCCCGAACGGCGAAAAGATTGAAGATCTTATAAAATATATTCGCGAGAATGCACCCGAAGTTGAGATAATGGCGGACTGCTCGAACTATGAGGAGGCAAAGCGCGCCGATGAGCTCGGTTTCGATTATATCGGCACTACCCTGCGCGGCTATACAGAATACACCAAGGGTATCGCAATCCCGGACTGCGAGCTGCTCCGTGAGATGACATCGACACTACATGCGCACATCATCGCTGAGGGCGGAATATGGGAAGTCGGTCAGCTGAAAAATGTGCTTGACACAGGCGTATACGCCGTTGTTATCGGCAGTGCGATAACCAGACCCATGGACATTACCAAACACTTTATGAAGGCTTTCGGTGAATAAAATGAAGAATATCGGTATCGACATCGGCGGGACATCGATAAAAGGCGCGGTTATTGAAAGCGGAACCGTTACGGCGAGAGCAAAGCGCTCGACCGACATATCCCGCGGACTCGACAGCATCAGAGATTGTCTTTTCGCCGTTATAAAAGATCTGATGCCGCTTGCCGGCACGGATGCGGGCATAGGCATCGGCTCTGCCGGAGACATCGACCCCTATGAAGGCAAGGTTCTCTACGCAACCGGCAACCTGCCCGGATTCACGGGATTCGAGATAAAGAAAGATGTTGAGAATAAATTCAACCGCCGTGTTTTCGTCGTAAACGATGCGGCAGCGGCATTCATCGGAGAGGCTTATTTCGGGGCGGCTGAGAACTGCAAAAACGCCGTCATGCTGACCCTCGGAACAGGGCTCGGCAGTGCGGCTTCAATAAACGGAAAGCTGCTCACGGGAGCCAACTTCCACGCGGCGCGGATAGGTCACATTCCCCTGCACATCGGCGGGCGCGAATGCAACTGCGGCAAGGTCGGCTGCGCCGAACAGTATGTTTCGGCAACCGGGCTTATGCGAACGGCAAACGAGCTTGACTGCCGCTGCTTCAACTGCAACGGAGTTTTCAAAAAAGCCGCAGACGGCGACAAAAAATGCCGCGAGGCAGTCGAAATTTTTATATCCGACCTGTGCGCAGTCGTTGACACGGTAAAATGTGTTTTTGACCCCGAATGTATCGTAATCGGCGGCGGACTGATAGAAATTCGGCAATACTGGCTTAATGATTTTCTCGCCGCTCTCCCAGACTCTGACGCTCGTCTCATTCGCCCTGCCGTGCTCGGCAATGATGCAGGTGCTATAGGTGCGGCATATCTGCTTGAAAACAGCGAAATATTATAAAAAATCAACCGCAGTGATTTTAATACTGCGGTTGTTCTGTTATTTTATAAGCTCTATATACGTGTCATAATATTGCTCCTGGAAATGCACCGCGTGCTCGACCTCTTCACGGGTGAAATTCATATCAAGCGGCGCCATTATAAGCTTATCTTCAACATCGTCGGCGCGGTGAGCGATACCGATTATTCTGCCCGTAAAACTCTCAACAGGCTCATTTACGCCTAGGAGATAAAAACATCAAGCTCTTCGCCGTCACCGCCGAGAACGCCCGGAATATAGCCGTAATTGAGCGGATAGACAAGCTCATAGCCGGATTTTCTGTGCACATACCCCAGTGGGCGGTCGGTTTTCATTGTAACAGTCTTGCCGAGAAATGACCACACCATTGCCTTGCGGAGAGTATGGCTTACAAACTCAGCCTTGCCGTCAACATAATCGTTTCTGCTCCCCATACTCCCGAGCTTTTCAACAAGCCTTGTTTTCACATTCTCATACTGCTCCGCTATCTCCGGATAAGTGTTCAGATAGTCGCGGAAGTTTATATAATTCCACCACTCCATGCTGTTATATTTCACAACATGGATAAAGTGCGTCTGCATATCGCCGCCCTCATAGTAACTGCCGCAGGCAAAAAGCAGCTGTGCACCGCCCATGTCGTGGTTGGGACGGTAATGATAGCCTGCTTTCAGCAATTCGGCTTCATGAGATAAAATGCGATTGAAATCGTCTGTACCGACTGCAATATCTATTATTGGCTTTGCCTTTATGCTCTTTATAGATGTGCTGCCGACATGCTGAATATCAACAGCATCCGAGCCGAGTATTTTACGAAGTTCGTTTACCGTTCTCTCGCCTTCGCTTTCCCACTCTTTGCAATGCTCAAAAAGCCTGACATCTCCGCGCCTGAGTCCTATCATCCATGTTCCCTCCTCCGATTGATGCGGGCTAAAATAGTATCACAAAGCATAGGATTTTGCAAGAAATATTTATTTGCCGCATATGCGGACAAGCAAATACAAAAATTCGATATTTTTTTATTTATTAATTGTTTATTTTTCTAAATTGCCAATCATTTTATTTGCGATTTGTGATAGAATTTATTTGTTACATATGCGGCGAGCGAGCGCTTCCGCTGAAAAATTTATTGAAAGGTGGATATACATGAATTACAAAATGCACCTTACTCCCGAAGAGGAAGAAATCCTCAACGGCGGTAAAGGCGAAACCATGGCGAAGGTCATGAAGACCCTTGTCATGTACGGTGACGCTTTCGGCGCCACCAAGATGGTGCCTGTCACAAGCAAGATGGGGCACCTTGTTACAAGCTTCGGTCTCGGAGTCATGCAGCCTGTCTATGATCTTATGGATCAGCTTATCGCGGGCGGTGCTCTTTCGAGCCAGAAGTTCTCCGTTGACCCCAAGCCCCTCGATCCCAATGTACCTTCGAGCTTCCTGAAGAACATCGTTTTCAAGAAGTTCATGTACAATATGCAGGACAGCTACGATGCGCAGCTTGCAAAGCTCGGTCTTATCGACAGCAAGTCCTACACCTGCACCTGCTACATGGACGAAGTCGGCAACACTCCCAAGAAGGGCGATGTTCTCTCATGGGCTGAGTCCTCGGCTGTTGTCTATGCAAACTCCGTTCTCGGCGCACGCTGCAACAGAAACTCCGGCATAATCGAGCTCTTCGGCTCCATCGTCGGCCGCGTCCCCTATTTCGGACTTGTCACCGACGAGGGCAGAAAGGCTACATGGATAGTCGAAGTCAAGACCACCAAGAAGCCCGAGGCTCAGATTCTCGGTTCTGCTATCGGCATGAAGGTCATGGAAGATGTCCCCTATGTCAAGGGTCTTGATAAATGGATCGGCACCGAGCTTGACGGCGATGCAAAAGCATACCTCAAGGATTTCGGCGCGGCTACCGCTTCCAACGGCGCTGTCGGTCTCTATCACATCGACAAGCTGACTCCCGAAGCGGTTGAGCAGGGCGAAAGCCTTATCGCCGAGGGCGCAAAGGTCTATGTTATTGACGACGCCGAGCTCGACAGAGTCAAGAACAACTATCCCGTCATGTGGAAAGACAAGAACGCAACTCCGAAGCTCTGCTTCGTCGGATGTCCTCACCTCTCCTACGATCAGCTCGTTGAGTGGACCGAGAATGTCTGCGAGTCGCTCAAGAAGAACGGCAGAAGCAAGGTCTCCATCCCGACCGTCTTCACCGCCGCTCCGGCTGTTGTTGAGAAGTTCAACGCAACGCCCAACGCTGCAAAGCTCAAGGCTACCGGCGTCGTTCTCAGCTACATATGCCCGCTGATGTATATGAACAACCCGCTTGCAGGTAAGATGCCCGTCATCACCAACTCCAACAAGCTCAGAACATATACCACCTCGCGCTACTACACCAGCGCTGAGATTCTCGATATCATCACAAAGGAGGCAAAGTAACAATGAAACAGTTCAAAGGACGCCCTGTTGCCGCAGGCAAATGCACGGCAAAAGCTCTCGTTTCTCACAACGGATTCAATACCCTTGCTTCCTTCCAGAAGAGCCTCCAGTTCGGCGACAAGACCGCTAAGTGCGGCGATCAGAACAACCCCGATCTCTTCGGCAAGCCCATGGTCGGCACGGCTCTCTGTCTGCCCCAGACTATCGGCTCGACGACCGGCGGCATGGTTCTCTACTGCGCAAAGGTCATGGGCAGAACTCCCGCCTGCCTGCTCTTCTCGGAGCATATAGACTCGCTCGCGGCTGCCGGAGCTATTCTCTCCGCAGTCTGGACTGACGATCCGATGCCCACGGTCGACTGCCTTGGCGAGGAGTTCCTCAACTATGTCAAGGACGGCATGACCATCACCGTTGACGAAGACGGCACAGTCACTGTCGAAGACTGATAACAGAAATTCAAAAAGCATCCGCGCGTTAATTCGTGCGGATGCTTTTCTTTTTATTTGTAATATCCCATTTGTCTGAGCAGGTCAACAAGCTCATCGCGGCATTCATGCGACGCTGCGGCGTAAATCACGGTATTGCCGCTGTAAATCTTGGCGGTATATAAATTGTCATCTTCGATTGAAAAGAAGGTGTAATTCGTGCCTTTATATGTGTATTCTTCTCCATCTTTTACCGGAAGCGTCATTCCCGAATAGATGCGCCGCGCGCTGTCGGTCGAATCCATGACACAAAAGTCTATTCTCATATCTTCGGTATGCAATGAGCGCGAATCTTCTATCAGCGAACCGACCCGCCAATCCGTACGCAGTTCGTCAGTCATGTCCGACACTGTATAGCCGTTCTCGGTCATCACGGAAGAAAAAGTTTCAATGCCCGACGGCTGAGCGCGCAGAAAGACAAGGGTCAGCGCGATAATCGCAGCCATAAGCAGCAACGCTATAATTGTTCGCTTCGGGTTTCTGCTGTTTTCTGAAGTCTCAGTATACGCTTCATCTTCGTTTTTTAGCCGTTTGCTCCGTTTTATCGCCGTCAACAGAAAGAAAATTCCTGCCGCCAAGAACAAAACTCCGCCGCCGAACGGGTATATCAGATCATCTTTATTGGGAGTGATATCCGATGTTGAATCAGACGGATTGTCGGGGTCATATTTTATTTTTATTTCGTCTCCGACGAGTCGGATGCCTGAAACGCTGCTTTTCTTGCCGGTATATGTTTTTCCGTCCGCTTCGTATTGATATGTCAGATCATAAAATGTCGTGCTTGATCTGCTGTTTCTTTTGACGCGGCTCGAAACATCGGTTATCCGGGCTTCGGTTACTATCCAGTCCGTCTTTTTAGACTCGGCAATGTAATTTGTCACGCTCGCCGCCATTAAATATATGCCGGATAATATGGCTATAACGCCGAGCAGACCGGAGATTATAAGTGATAGAGTTCTTCTTTTCATAGGCTTTATATAAGTTTGAATTTAGTCCATTTCTGATTTTTATAGCGTACAAAGAATATCGTTCCGCGGAAGAGCAGATCCATGCTCGTGCCTATCGCCACGCCTACGGCGCCCATATTGAGCCACAGACCGAACAGCGCAGAGAAGAACAGCCTCGCGGCTACAGTCAGAACGACGGAGACGGTCATGGTGAATTTTACATCCCCCGCCGCTCTCAGTCCGCTCCCGAGCGGTCCTGCGTATGTATAGGCAAAAGCGTTTATGGCGTTATTGATGAGAACCATGATGATCACAAGATGTTTGGCTTCGTCGGATATGGCAAAGAATTTCAACAAGAGCGGAGTCATTGCGAACACAGCCGTGTTCCACGCCAATGATAGAATGAGTGTCAGTTTATTGAGCTTTTTGAAATAGTGGTTTGCCTCTTCAATATTTCCCGCGCCCATGCACTGACCGATGACAGTTGTATAGACCGGAGCCATCGCCATACCCATAAGCGCTGCGAGCGACCATATGCTCTGCGACACACCCGTTGCGGCTATCTGATATGTTCCGAACTGCGCGACCATACTGCTCAGCGCCACTTTGACGAGCTGATGGACGCCGTTTTCAACGCCGTTCGGGACTGCTATTCCGAGCACTTTTTTGAGCAACGAGCCGTGCCACGCGAATATACCGGAAAGTGTATATCTCACGGGAGTTTTCCGATGCATGAAGCAATACCAAGTGACGGCAACGGCGGAAATAGCCCGCGCTATCAGCGACGGATAAGCAACTCCCGCGACCCCGGCATGAAGAACGAACACGCCGATAATATTGCCGACAACATTGACAGCGTTTGCAAAGGCGGATATATACATCGACACATCGGCTCTGCCGACACTGCGGCACATCGCCGCGCCGGCGTTATAAACCGCAAGAACCGGGAATGAATACGCGGTTATGCGCATATACTCGACGCACGCCGCCATGACATCATCCTCAACCCTGCCGAAAAGCAGATTCAGAAGTGGGCGTTCAAAGACGAGAATAAGAACGGATATAACAACCGAGCTGACAACCGAAAACATCAATAATTGACTTGCGGCTTTGCCCGCCTGCTCGTTATCTTTGCTGCCGATATACTGACTGATTATTACAGCGCCGCCGGATGCGAGGGCGGAAAATAGGAAGATCGCGACGGTGTTAAAGGAGTTTACGAGCGACACGCCGGAAACCGCCGCATCGCCGACGAAGCTGACGACAAATGTATCCGCCATGCCGACGAGCAAAAGTAAAAATTGCTCGATAAACAGCGGAATAATCATCGCCCGCAGGTCTTTGTTTGTAAACATCCTGTCGTTCATTAAAAGCCGTCAATCCTCCGGTTAGTTTATATATAGATATTTTATCATATGTTGGGAGATAAATCTACCATCTAATTGACAACAGGCGACGTCACAAAAACACTTATGGAAACTTTTTTAAATTTAAGTTGCCTTTTAGAAACCGTTGTGATATTATTAATTTATGAAAGGAGAGTTAAAAGTATATGAATATTGGAGAAATAATACGCACTCGACGCCAAGAACTTGGGTTAACTTTAGAAAATATAGGAGATTATGTTGGTGTTGGTAAAAGCACTGTAAGAAAATGGGAACACGGTGATATTGAAAATATGAAGCGAGATAAAATCGCACTTTTAAGCGAAATTCTCAAATTAAGTCCATTAACTTTTATAACCGGCAAAGTAGAATACAAGACTCCTGATAATATTATCCCTTTCCCCAAAATGAAAAAAGTTCCACTCCTTGGCACAATAGTCTGTGAAGAATCTATTCTGGCAACTGAAAATATCAAGGCTCTCATCAATGCAGACGAAAGCCTCAATGCAGATTTTGCAATCAGTTTTAGGGGTGACAGTATGATAAACGCTCGTATTTTTGACGGTGATATTGTCTATATAAAGGAACAATCTTACGTCGAGGACAGAGAAGTAGCCGCAGTTTTGATAGATGGCGAAGTTACATTAAAAAGGATATATAAATATCCATCAAAAATTGTTCTTCATCCCGAAAACCCACTCTATAACGATATAATATATATAGAAGAAGAAATGGATAAAATCCGCATAATTGGAAAAGCGGTTGCATTTCTAAGCGCAGTACGTACAATTAAATAAAGTCAACAATTACTGCAAATCATAAAACTTTTACTTATATAGTGAAAAATGAATAGTGAAGATGTAATAAGTAAAACTCCCGCACAAAAGTGCGGGAGTTTCTGGCTGGGATGGCTGGATTCGGACCAGCGAATGACGGAGTCAAAGTCCGTTGCCTTACCCCTTGGCTACACCCCAAAATATCGGTAATATATAAAAAACGCAAAACATTTCTGCTTTGCGTTGGTTTGCTGGGGTGGATAATCGGATTCGAACCGATGACCTCCAGGGCCACAACCTGGCACTCTAACCAACTGAGCTATACCCACCATTTAGTTTGCTGCGGGCACATCAAGAGATATGCCCGCAGGCTTGGCGCGCTTGAAGGGACTCGAACCCCTGACCCACTGCTTAGAAGGCAGTTGCTCTATCCACCTGAGCTACAAGCGCATATTGGAGCGGGTGATGGGAATCGAACCCACGTAACCAGCTTGGAAGGCTGGAATTCTACCATTGAACTACACCCGCAGTTAATTGCCGTTCTGTGACGACGGCAATTATTTTAACAAATAACTTTCGATATGTCAAGTGTTATGGCAAGATTTATTTAAAAAATCATTCACATTTTGTCGGCTCGTATCCGGCATCCTTGACAGCGTTCATTATAACGGCGTTATCGACATCATTTTTGAGCGTAAGCACCGCTTTTTTGTCCTCAAGGCTGACTTCAACGCTCTCAACTCCGTCGAGCGCTTCGAGTGCCTTCTGAACATGAGCTGTGCAGTGGTTGCACATCATACCTTCGATATAAACTGTCTTTTTCATAGCTGTTTCCTCCGTATTTTTTATATTCTCTTCTGCCGGCATGAGCTCAGGGAGCTTGACCGGCGGTTTTGACTTGCCTTTGAACGGGCGATCGGGCTTGAAGAAATTGAGTCTGAGCGCATTGGTGACAACGCAGAAGCTCGAAAGACTCATTGCCGCCGCACCGAACATGGGATTGAGCGCGATATTGAACACGGGTATCAGCGCGCCTGCAGCGATTGGGATACCGATGCAGTTATAGAAGAACGCCCAGAACAAATTCTCATGAATATTCCTGAGAACCTGGCGCGAAAGGCGTATCGACGCCGCAACATCACGGACGCTCGACTTCATCAGCACAACATCGGCCGCATCGAGCGCAACATCGGCTCCTGCACCTATAGCAATACCCGTATCCGCCTGAGTGAGCGCGGGAGCATCGTTTATGCCGTCGCCGACCATGGCGACCGTGCCGTACTTCTGGAGCTTTTTGACCACATCCGCCTTGTCACCCGGGAGCACATCTGACACGACATTTTCTACGCCTATCTGCTTTGCCACAGCGAGTGCCGTACGCCTGTTATCGCCCGTGAGCATAACGGTTCTGACGCCCATGCTCTGGAGTTCGGATATTGCCTGTTTGCTGTCGTCTTTTACTACATCGGCAACCGCGATTATACCGGCAAGCTTGCCGTCAAGGGCGAAATACAACGGCGTTTTACCCTCACCTGCGAGTCTCTCGCCGACGGCTTCCATTGCAGAATCTAGAATTCCTTTTGATTTGAGCAGAGATGCATTGCCGCCTATCGCGGATTTTTCGTTTATCTCCGCACTGACTCCGTGACCGGGCAGAGCGGAGAAGCCCTGCGCCTCATCAGCGATTATATTGCTCTCCCCTGCCTTGCGCGTTATCGCCGCGGCGAGCGGATGTTCGCTCTTGCTTTCGAGCGAAGCCGCGAGTTTCAGCAGCGAATCATTATTAAATCCGTCGGCGGGCACGATATCGGTGACCTGCGGCTTGCCCTGAGTCAGCGTTCCGGTCTTGTCGAGGACGACTATCTGAGTTTTTCCGGTCTGTTCAAGCGCGGTCGCAGTCTTGAACAGCACTCCGTGCTTTGCGCCCATACCGCTGCCGACCATTATTGCGACAGGAGTTGCAAGTCCGAGAGCGCACGGGCAGCTGATAACAAGAACGCTTATTGCGCGGGCAAGTGCAAAGCTGAACGGGCGGCCGGAAATAAGCCACGCCACACCCGCAACAAGAGCTATCGCCATAACAGTCGGGACGAACACACCCGACACTTTATCGGCGATTTTCGCTATTGGGGCTTTTGTTGCCGAGGCATTTTCGACCATATCTATTATCTGGCTGAGCGTTGTATCCTCGCCGACACGCGTCGCTTCGCAAGTAAGAAATCCGTTCTGATTGAGCGTAGCCGCGCTGACGAGACTGCCCGGCGCTTTGTCAACAGGGATGCTCTCGCCGGTAAGCGCCGATTCATCAACTGCGCTCTCGCCGCTTATAACTCTGCCGTCAACAGGGATGCTCTCGCCTGGTCTGACAACGAAAGTATCGCCTTTTACGACTTCCTCCGCGGGTATAACCTGCTCCTTGCCGTCTCTTATCACGCAGGCGGTTTTCGGCGCAAGATCCATGAGGCTCTTTATCGCATCTGTAGTGCGCCCTTTGCTGACGGCTTCAAGATATTTGCCGACGGTTATAAGCGTCAGTATCATTGCCGCCGACTCAAAATAGAGTCCGTGAAGATGGTGCATCGCCATCTGAACATTGCCGTTCACCGCCGCGTTGCACATTTCAAAGAGCACCGCTGTACTGTATATATAAGCCGCCGCGCTTCCGAGCGACACAAGCGTGTCCATGTTCGGCGCACCGTGAAAAAGACTCTTGGTTCCGCTGATGAAAAATCGCTGATTTATAACCATAACAGCTGTCGTCAACAGGAGCTGATAAAGTCCTATCGCAAGCGGATCCGAAGCAAATATCTGCGGCACGGGCCAGCCCCACATCAGATGTCCCATCGAGACATACATCAGCGGGAGGAGCAGCACGACCGATGTTATGAGCCTATGGAGTATTTTTTTCGGCTCGTTGCTTTCAAGCAATGTTTTTTTGTTTTCTTTTTTGCCGCCCTGATTCTGCGGCGATGCGCCATAACCCGCCGCAGATACGGCTGAGCATATTTTCTCGGCAGTGGCGGGTGAAGAGAAATCGACGGCCATGGAATTTGTCAGCAGACTGACCGTCACCTCTTTTACACCCTCTACCCCGCGCACCGCACGCTCGACATGAGCACTGCACGCGGCACAGGTCATGCCGGTAACATCAAATTTCTCCATCTGTCTCACTCCGATTATTTGAGCTTTTTAATGAGTTCCACAACCTCAGCTATGACCTCATCATCGCCGTTTTTTATTCCCTCGGCGACACAGGTTTCCATATGCTCTTCAAGTATAATATAGCCGACATTTCTCAGTGCATTCTGAGCGGCGGCAAGCTGAATAAGAATATCGCCGCAATATCGGTTATCGTCAAGCATATTTTTTATTCCGCCGAGCTGACCGATTATTCGGCTGAGCCTGTTCTGCAGCGCCTTCACCGTCTCGTCGCTCCTCGGCGTCGCCTTATGCCGACAGCATTCGCAGCATTTATTCCCGTTTTCCATCTTATCATCTCCAGCTTCTGTCTTTATCCCGATTATATACCCCTGTGGGGTATTTGTCAATGCCCGCTTTTTACTTTTTTCAAAATCACGCAAAAAAAGAGCCGCCCATTTCTGAGCAGCTCCCAAAAAATTTGATTTTTTAAGCGATTATATATTCTCGAAGCCGCTGAAGCCCTTGAATATACGCTCGTCGTACTCGTTGTTCTCGTCCTTATCGTGGAGGGGATACCAAACCTGAGCAAAGAACGGATTGACCTTTGCTTCGGCGTCATATGCCCAGTGGAACTTCTTGCCTTCGCTGTCGGAGGGAAGCTCCTTCGGGCACCAATGGCCGCCCTTGAGAACAAGGTTCGGGGTCATCTCAAACTCATGGCCGTGAGCGCACTTCCACTTGAGAGGAGTGAACAGGTCGCCCTTGGTCATCTCGGTCGAGAGGCACTCGCCGCCGCGGAAAGCAGCAGCCTTCTTCATATCCTCGAGGTCAAGCTCGCTTTCGGGCTTGCTCTCATCATATCCGTGGTCAAGAAGGGTAACTTCCTCGGTGGGACGCTCGATCTTGAATGTATCCCAGTTGCCGATAGCTTCCCAGTTCTTCTTGGAACCATAGTAAGCGGTGATTCTGTCTTCAACATTGTTGGAGATCCACCACATGGTGCCGTAAATCTCGGTGTTTGCAAGCTTCTTCATGAAGGTCTTCTTGAGAATACCAGCGAAGGGCTTTGCAAGGAAAGCGAGTTTATAGTAAGGTGCAACCTGAGTCATCATCTGCTTGAAGTATGCCTTCACGGGGATGTTGGCTCTGAAGTGCAGGTACTCCTCGAGCTTATCCGAGTCAGCATACCACTGACCGTGGAAGTTGCGGAGGATGAACCAGTTGGCATCAAAGAGCTTCTTGGTGGAGCCGATGCCGAGAGTGCCAAGGAGCAGCTCCTCGAACTCGAAGTTGGTGAGTCTGTATTCCTTACCGCTGCCGATGTTGTAGAACTTTCTCCAGAAGTCCTCGGGAACGTCGGGCTCGCAGATGTTTGCAAGAAGGCGGCCGGAATCCTCAACAGTTGCCCACTCAAGCACGCCGTTTATCGGAACATGGAACATGATGGGGTCGATGTTCTTGAGGATGTCGGGATAAAGGATACCGGACTGACGAAGAGATACCCAATGCTTAAGACCGGACTCGGCGAAAATGCTCTCGGCGATGGTCTTGCTTATCGCATAGTGATCGTAGATGCTGATTTTAATCGGGTCACCGGTTCTTGCCCAATGGATAGGAGCGTTTCTGTCGCCCGTCTGAGCAACGGTGCCGATGTAAACGACCTTGATATCGTCCTTGTTGGGCTGAGCCTTAACGGCGTCAACTATGTTCTTAGCAGCGGTGGTGTTGGTCTGAATGGTCTTTGTCGGATAATAGTCAGCCGAAGGCGAGACCATTCCGCCGACATGAAGAACATAATCGGAACCCTCAACGCACTTGAGGACATCGTCATATTTCTTCAGGTCGCCCCAGACGATTTTAACGCTGGGATCATTAAGGTAATTTGCGAATTTCTTTCTGTTTTTCTCACTGTCGCGAAGAAGCAGGACTATGTTAAGCTTATCTTTTTTCTTGTAAAGCTCTTTGAAGCCTGCCCAGCCCATATGGCCGGAAGCGCCTGTGAGAAACACTGTCTTTTTTTCTGCCATGAGTGTTTTCCCTCCATTTGCATTATTACAGGATGTATAATAGCACATTAAAATGCGTTTTATTTTATATTTTAGCATTATATGTCAAAAATTACACTCAAGTGCAAAAAATATAAGCGCAAATGTATCGATAAAGCCTTATCGGTGTATCTCAAGGAAGCGGGATATATTTTCAACTGTCCTTCTGTCGAGGAAGTGTTCTATAAGTTCGGTCTGGCGCAGCTCGGATTCACTCGAATTCATTCGGCGCAACAGGCTCTCTATAACATCGTGGCGGAAGATAAGATACTCCCCTATTCCCCTTCCTCGCTTGGTGAGATATATCGTTCCGTATTTTTCAAATGTCACGAGCCCTGTCTCGCTGAGCTTATGCACCATTTTAGATGCGGACGATTCGCTGACATTTATCTTTCGCGCGAGCACGCCGAGGCGAACCGAACCGGACTGCGGACAGTTGCGGCAAATCATCTCGAGATAATCCTCCTGCGACGCCGTGAGTCCGTATTCTCCCCTGTATTCGCTGCCGTTGAAAGTAAAAAATTTTTCGCCGCCGTCCATGCCCATTCACCCTTTTCGCAGATGCCGATATTATGGTATCGGGAAACTTTCTTTCCCCGGGTAAACTTATATTAAAGGGTGAATCAAATTATGAGTCTTGTCTCTTTGAATACATTATCGGTCGGCGAACAGGCATATGTAAACAAACTCGGCTTCGGCGCGAACGACCGGCGCAGAATGCAGGACATCGGTCTTATCGACGGAACGCGCGTCGAATGCCTCGGCAAAGCTATATCCGGCGACCCGGCGGCGTATTTAATTCGCGGCGCGGTCATAGCACTCAGAAGCGAAGACGCCGCAAAAATAGCGGTCAGCAAGATATGACGGCGCGGAGGCGGTAAAATTGGGATTGACGCGCACTTCAACGGGAAAGCATAGCATAGACACAAATACGCCCGCTCTCAAATCTGATCCCGGCGATATTGTGATAGCCCTCGCCGGGAATCCGAACGTCGGCAAAAGTACGGTGTTCAACGCTCTGACCGGCATGAATCAGCACACCGGCAACTGGACGGGAAAAACAGTTGCCACCGCCTGCGGGTCGTTCAGAAAAAACGGAAAGAATCATATTCTGGTCGATCTTCCCGGCACATACTCGCTCTTCACGCACTCGGTTGAAGAGGAAGTGGCGCGGGACTTTATACTCAGCGAAAATGCCGACGCCTGCATAGTTGTTTGCGACGCAACATGCCTTGAGCGAAATCTGAATCTTGTTTTGCAAATAATTGAAATAACTCCGCGCACTGTCGTTTGCATTAATCTCATGGACGAGGCGAAGAGAAAGAAGATATCAGTTGATATTCCCGCTCTGTCGCGCGAGCTCGGTGTACCCGTAATCGGAACGAGCGCGCGCAGCGGCAAGGGGCTCGACGAGCTGATTGACGCAGTTGACTCGGTAATATCAAAAAAGCCCGCTCCCATAGAGCCTGTGCATTATGGTAGCGGAATCGAAGAAGCACTAAAAATACTCACGCCCGCCCTGAGCGAAAAATCAAGCCACCCACGGCGCGATGCAATGCAAATACTCTCGGGAGAAATTGAAGCTCCCGACGCGGCGCAAGATGAGGCAAAGCTCGCAAATGAAGTAATTGACAGATTCGGGCTTACGCATGAAATGATACGCGACAAAGCGGCAATAGCCGCCGTTATGAGAGCTGAAGATATATTCAAAAAATGCGTCACAACAAGCGCAAAGCACTCGGCGGCAGACAGAAAGCTCGACCGCATATTCACGGGGCGTGCCGGGATTTTCGCCATGCTCCTGCTGCTCGCCGCCGTGCTGTGGCTGACTGTATACGGGGCCAACTATCCGTCAAATCTGCTGTTTTCGGCTTTTGACGCGCTCGGGGCAAAACTGCGGCAATTACTATATTTGATAAACGCTCCCGATATTCTGACGAGCGCGCTCATTGACGGAGTATACAGAGTTCTGACATGGGTCGTTGCGGTCATGCTCCCGCCGATGGCGATATTCTTTCCGCTGTTCACGCTGCTCGAAGATTCAGGATATCTTCCAAGGGTAGCTTTCAACCTCGACCACAGGTTCAAGAAATCCGGCGCGTGCGGAAAACAGGCATTAACAATGTGCATGGGATTCGGCTGCAACGCGGCAGGAGTTACGGGATGCCGGATAATCGATTCGCCGCGCGAGCGCCTCATGGCGGCAGTCACGAACGGATTAGTGCCGTGCAACGGGCGATTCCCGACGCTGATATCGCTGATTTCACTGTTTATCGTCGGCGCACTGCCCGCTCCGTTTGACTCGTTTGCCGGAGCCGCTCTGCTGACGGCGCTCATAGTTCTGTCCGTCTTTGCGACCTTTGCGGCGTGTTCCCTGCTTTCAAAGACGATACTTCGCGGAGTACCTTCATCATTCACGCTCGAGCTGCCGCCGTATCGCCGACCTCAGATAGGCAAAGTTATAGTGCGCTCCGTATTCGACCGCACGCTCTTTGTGCTGGGGCGTGCCGCGGCTGTTGCAGCTCCCGCCGGGCTTATAATATGGATTAGCGCGAACATAAAAATAAGCGGCACAAGCATTTTTTCATATTGTTCTGATTTTCTCGACCCGCTTGCGCATCTATTCGGCATGGATGGAGTCATTCTGACTGCGTTCATTCTCGGATTCCCGGCAAACGAGACAGTCGTGCCAATAATGCTCATGGGTTATCTCGCCGACATCGGCATCTCACAGACTGACGGCGCCGCACTGCACACACTGCTTACAGCAAACGGCTGGGACATAAAAACAGCCATATGCGTGATAATATTCATGCTTTTCCACTGGCCGTGCTCAACAACGCTGATAACGGTAAAAAAAGAGACGGGCAGCATGAAATGGGCTGTTATCGCCGCACTTCTGCCGACCGCCGCAGGGCTTATATTATGTTTTGCCGTGTCTCATATTTTCGAGCTGATCTGAGAGAGCAAACCGGGAACTTCCGAAAGCTCTTTTATTGTATAATCCGGCTTTATGTCGTTGTCGTTTTCTATTCCCTTGGGATTGAACCAAACGGTTGTTATCCCGGCATTTATGCCGCCTTTTATGTCAGAGCTCAGGCTGTCACCGATTATGACCGTTTCGCTGAGCGAGAAATCGGGTATCTCCGCAAAGCAGATATCAAAGAACTGCTTGTCCGGCTTATTGGCGCCGAGAATCTGAGAGATAAATATGCCGTCCATATATTTTGCGATTCCGGAGCTTCCTATCCTGCCCTCCTGTACCTTTGCGGTGCCGTTTGAGACTATATAAAGTCTATACTTTCTGTAAAGCTCCTCGAGCAGCTCGGGTGCACCGGGCATAAAATAGTGGCCGATTGCGAGCATACTTTCATAATACGCAGTCGCCTTTACGGGATCGCACTCGACGCCTATCGTTTTAAACAGCTCGCGGTAGCGCCCGACTTTGACTTCTTCTCGCGAGATTTCGCCGAGTTCGAGGCGCTTCCAATGGGTTGCGTTTATTGTGCTGTAGAGAGCCAGTGTCTCTTCGGTCGGGTCGATGCCGAAATGCACAAGTGTTTTCGTGAGGGCTATTTTCTCCGCCTTATGAAAATCGAAGAGCGTATCATCCAAGTCAAAGAGCACATTTCTTATCATCACAAACCTCCGCGAACTTTTTCGACTATTATAGCACCGATTTTATTTCTATATAGTATATATCAGAATTTTTTACCGAATATTTTTCGTTGCGAGGCACTTGTTCACAATTTGTTTAAATTCGAGTGGTACGATTGTCGCGGTCATTATATGGGAACACTTGGGAGGCCGCACAAAAATGAATAATGCAGCAGAAAACAGACGAAAAAAAGCACTTCTGATAGTCAATCCTTGCGCGGGAAAGAACAGAACGAGATCAGATCTCGGTGAGATAGTCAACGCCTTTCCGGACGGCGTTTTTGACTTCACCATCAAATACACCACCTGTCAGGGCGACGCAGTGAATATAGCGCGCGACTTTGCGGAGGGTCACGACCTTGTTATCTGCTGCGGCGGAGACGGCACGCTCAACGAGACTATAAACGGACTGATGAGCGCGGGAGCAAATATTCCGATAGGCTATCTGCCGATGGGTTCGACAAACGACCTCGCGGTGACGCTCGGAATACCGACAAAGCTCAACGAAGCCGCCGAGCTTATCGCTTCCGGGCACACAAACGGATACGATGTCGGCGACTACAACGGACATCAGTTTTCATATGTTGCCTGCTTCGGCCCCGGCACAAAGATATCATACAGCACCCCGCAGAAGATGAAAAATCTGCTCGGATACAGCGCATATATGATAAACGGCTTTTTCCTGCATCTTATCCCCGCTCTCGCCGATGTCAAGCCGAGACACATTAAAATAGAATATGACGGAAATGTGCTTGAGGACGATTTCTATTTCGGCTCGTTTTCAAATTCCACTTCTGTTGCGGGACTTTTCAAATTCGACAAAGATGATGTCAAGCTTGACGACGGTCTGTTTGAGCTTCTGCTCGTGCGCAAGCTCTCTAATCCGCTTGCGGCGTTCAACATGCTCCACAGAATAATGAAACGCGACTTTGACGGCGACTCTCTTATATACATAAAAGCTTCCGAAGTAAAGCTCACATTTGAAAAGCCCGAGATATGGACGCTTGACGGAGAATGCGGCGGCGAAGCAACACAGGTAGACCTCAAGGTTCTCCACCGCGCCGTGAACATATTCTCGCCCGAAAATCCGATGTTCTCGCACAGAGAAAGCAAAGAAGAAGCAACCGTATAACCGCAAAAGTTTTATCCGCAGACTAAGCTCTGCGGATATTTTTTTGTGCTTTTATATTGCTATTGATTTCTTGCGGATGAGCTATTATAATGTTGTAGATTTTGCGGCATATATGTGGTATTATATTTACATATATAGTGTTGCATTCAACCGCCTATCTTATCGGCGCAATCCACAGGAGGACACAGCATGAATCTTGTTCATCTGAAATACGCAGTTGAAGTGGCTGAGACCGGGTCTATAAACAAAGCTTCTGAGAAGCTCTATGTCAGCCAGCCCAACCTCAGCAGAGCGATAAAAGAGCTCGAAGCGAGCCTCGGAGTTACCATATTCGACCGAAGCGCAAAGGGAATGGTGCTGACGCCGGACGGCGAGGTTTTTGTTCGTTACGCCCGCTCGATACTCCGTCAGGTCGACGCTATCGAAGAAGTGTTCAGCAAGGGTACGACCGAGAAGAAAAAATTCTCGATATCCGTGCCGAGGGCGAGCTATGTGACCGACGCATTCGCCGAGTTCTCAAAGCTTCTCGACAAGGACACGCCGGTTGAGATATTCTACAAAGAGACTAACTCCATGCGCTCGATGAAAAACATTCTCCAGGATGAATACAAGCTCTGCATAATCCGCTACGCCGAAGGATACGACAAATATTACAAATCAACATTCGACGAAAAGGGGCTCACCTACGAGCTTATAACCGAGTTTCAATATGTTCTGCTCATGAGTAAGAACAGCACGCTCGCAGAGAAAGAGGACATTACATTCGACGATCTCCGCGACCGCATCGAGATAGCGCACGCCGATCCGTATGTGCCGTCCCTTCCGCTGTCCGAAGTCAAGAAAGAAGAACTGCCGGACAATTCGCAAAGGCGCATATTCGTGTTCGAGAGAGCGAGTCAGTTTGAACTGCTCTCACGCAACCCCGATACTTTCATGTGGGTCTCCCCCATTCCGCAGGAGCTGCTCGACAGATACGGGCTTATCCAGCGCGTCTGCCCGGAGAACACACGCAAATATAAAGATGTGTTGGTTCACCGCAAGGATTATGAGCTGACCGAGCTTGACAACATGTTTATAGAGCAGCTTGTCAAAGCGAAGCGAAAGACTTTCGGATAAAGGAGAAACTATAAAATGAAATGGTTTATAGCATCCGACATTCACGGCAGCGCGTACTACTGCCGAAAGATGCTTGAAAGATACAAAGTCGAGAACGCCGACCGCATGCTTCTGCTCGGCGATATACTCTATCACGGCCCGCGAAACGACCTGCCGGAGGGCTACGCTCCCAAAGAGGTCATCGAAATGCTCAACGCGATGAAAGATGAGATTCTCTGCGTGCGCGGAAACTGCGAAGCTGAAGTCGATCAGATGGTGCTGAAATTCCCGGTTCTCGCCGACTACGCGATAATAGACCTAGGGAACAGCATTATTTACGCGACGCACGGACATATATACAATGAAAACAATCTTCCGCCCATGAAAAAAGGTGACATTCTTCTGCATGGACACACGCATGTTCCGAAGTGCGTTGAGCATGAAGATTATACATATATGAATCCCGGTTCGGTTTCGATACCGAAAGAGAACAGCCATCACGGCTACATGACGCTTGAAAATAAAAAATTTGTCTGGAAAGATCTCGACGGAAACGTCAAAAAAGAGTTCATTTCAGGTCAATAACACCATAAAAAAACTGAATATTCCCCACTATCTGTAAACTATGCCAAATAAAGGTAAAGGTATATCGATATCAATAATATCGATATATAAAAGTCGTAATTCCCTTTTGCCTCGTTATGCGATAGAATAGTATTGGTCAGAAGTCAGACTACTACTTTTCGGGAGGTGCAGCATGAAAACTACGGACGTGTCCAGAGCTGCTCTGGGGCGCATCCCTGTTTATCTCAAATTTATTGAGAGTCTGCCGCAAGATGTCGAAACGGTCTCGGCGACAACGATAGCAAAGGCATTGGGCTTCGGCGAGGTTCAGGTTCGCAAGGATCTCGGAGCGATATGCGGCTCCGGCAAGCCGAGGATAGGTTACACCGTATCCGACCTCAAAGCGAGCCTTGAATGTCTCATCGACAGCCGCAACGGCAAAACGGTGATAGTCGGCGCGGGAAAGCTCGGAAGAGCTCTGCTCGACTACGGCGGATTTTCCGACTACGGGCTTGACATTCTCGCGGCATTCGATATGGATGTTTCGCAGAATAACGCAAGCGGAAAACCTATACTGCCGATTGACGGACTACACGATTTCTGCAAAGAAAACAATGTCAGCATCGGAGTAATTACAGTGCCGGCAAAGGCGGCGCAGGAAGTATGCGACAAGCTCTGTCAAAGCGGCATAAAAGCCATAATGAGCTTTGCGCCGTGCAAACTCACAGCACCCGAGGGTGTAGCAATCCAATATGAAAACATGGCTCTCTCGCTCGCACACCTGAAAACACAGATAAAACAGTAAACCGTTTAGGGGGATAAAAATCATGAACAACGAAAGAAAAATCATCGACAGCGTTGAAACACTCGAATCAGCTCTTGCTTCGCTCAAAGAGGCAGAGAAGAAGTTTTCAACTTACACCCAGGAGCAGGTAGACAAAATCTTCCTCGCCGCCGCTTCCGCCGCAAACAAGGCGAGAATACCGCTTGCAAAGATGGCGGTCGAAGAGACAGGCATGGGCGTTGTTGAAGATAAGGTCATAAAGAACAACTACGCGGCAGAATATATTTACAATGCCTACAAAAACACAAAAACCTGTGGTATAATTGAAGAGGACAAGGCATACGGCATAAAGAAGATTGCCGAACCCGTCGGCGTTATCGCGGCGGTCATACCCACGACGAACCCGACCTCCACCGCCATATTCAAGTGCCTGCTTGCCCTCAAGACCAGAAACGCTATTATCATCAGCCCCCATCCCCGCGCCAAGAAATCAACCGCAGCGGCCGCAAAGATAGTTCTCGACGCGGCAGTCAAGGCAGGTGCGCCCGAGGGCATCATTGAGTGGATCGACACTCCAAGCCTTGAGATGACGAACCTCGTCATGAAAGAGGCGGATATAATCCTCGCCACCGGCGGCCCCGGAATGGTCAAGGCGGCATATTCCTCCGGCAAGCCCGCAGTCGGCGTCGGCGCCGGCAACACGCCCGCTATAATCGATGACACCGCTGATATTGTCCTCGCTGTCAACTCGATAATCCACTCCAAGACATTCGACAACGGCATGATCTGCGCATCCGAGCAGTCCGTTATAGTTCATCAGAATGTCTATGACGCAGTCAAGACAGAGTTTGCGACTCGCGGATGCTACTTCCTTGACCCCGAGGAGACCGAGAAGGTCAGAAAGACCATTCTTATAAACGGCGCACTCAACGCCAAGATAGTCGGTCAGTCGGCTTTCAGAATCGCAGAGCTTGCGGGAGTAACCGTTCCCGAGGGCACGAAGATACTTATCGGCGAAGTCGAGAGCGTTGATCTCTCCGAGGAGTTCGCCCACGAGAAGCTCTCCCCCGTGCTTGCAATGTACAAGGCGGAAGACATTCACGACGCATTCAACAAGGCTGAACAGCTTATTGCAGACGGCGGCTACGGTCATACGTCTTCAATATATCTCAATGAAATAACCGAGCATGAGAAGCTCGACGAGTTCTCGGCGCGCATGAAGACCTGCCGTATTCTCGTCAACACCCCTTCCTCCCACGGCGGCATCGGCGATCTTTACAACTTCAAGCTCGCGCCCTCGCTCACCCTCGGCTGCGGCTCATGGGGCGGCAACAGCGTCAGCGAGAACGTTGGTGTCAAGCATCTTATCAACATCAAGACTGTGGCTGAGAGGAGAGAGAACATGCTTTGGTTCAGAGCACCTGAGAAGGTCTACATCAAGAAGGGCTGCCTGCCCGTCGCGCTCGACGAGCTCAAGAACATCATGGGCAAGAAGAGAGCGTTCATCGTCACCGATAACTTCCTTTACAAAAACGGCTACACCAAGCCGATAACCGATAAGCTCGACGAGATGGGCATTGTCCATGCGACATTTGGCGACGTTGCTCCCGACCCGACTCTCCAGTGCGCCGAAAAGGGCGTTGAGCAGATGAGAGCTTTCGAGCCCGACACAATAATCGCCCTCGGCGGCGGCTCCGCGATGGACGCGGCGAAGATCATGTGGGTTCTCTATGAGCATCCCGAAGCGGACTTCATGGACATGGCTATGCGCTTTATTGATATCCGCAAGCGTGTCTACACCTTCCCGAAGATGGGCGAAAAGGCATATTTCATCGCCATCCCGACCTCGGCAGGTACCGGCAGTGAGGTAACTCCGTTCGCCGTTATCACCGACGAGACCACCGGCATCAAGTATCCCCTTGCCGACTATCAGCTCATGCCCAACATGGCAATAGTTGACACGGATTTCCATATGAGCGCACCCAGAGGACTGACCGCCGCTTCCGGTATCGACGCAGTCACCCACGCGCTCGAAGCTTACGCTTCCGTCATGGCTACCGACTACACCGACGGACTCGCAAAGCAGGCGCTCAAGGTCATATTCGACTATCTGCCCCGCGCATACGAGAACGGTCAGACGGATGTCGAAGCCCGCGAAAAGATGGCGAACGCCGCAACAATGGCAGGTATGGCTTTTGCGAACGCTTTCCTCGGCGTCTGCCACTCCATGGCGCATAAGCTCGGCGCTTATCACCACCTCCCCCACGGCGTTGCAAACGCGCTGATGATTGAAGAGGTTCTCCGCTTCAACGCGGCGGAAGCTCCCGCCAAGATGGGCACTTTCCCGCAGTACGACCATCCGCACACCCTTGCCCGCTACGCAGAGGTTGCCGACAGCCTCGGACTCGGCGGCAAGAACGACAAGGAGAAGCTTGAGAATCTTATAAAAGCTATCAACGAGCTCAAGGAGCGCGTCGGAATAAAGAAGACAATCAAAGACTACGGCATTGACGAGAAATACTTCCTCGACACTCTCGACGAGATGACCGAGAACGCATTCGACGACCAGTGCACCGGTGCAAACCCGAGATACCCGCTCATGAGCGAGATAAAGCAGATGTATCTCAACGCATACTACGGCAAGAAGCACTTTGAAGAGAAGCCCATGCCGACCGAGGCAGATATCGCCGAGGACGACAGCGCCCACAACTTCAAGCAAGCCTACCGCAGAGCGGAGAACGGCAAGAACAAGGCATAAGGAGGGTTCACAATGAATCTTGACAGAATCATAGCAGTAAGGAACAACAAGACAGTCTACCGCGACGGCGACCGCTGCCTCAAGGTTTTCAACGAAGGCTATTCAAAGGCCGACGTGCTCAACGAGGCGCTCAACCAGGCGCGTATCGAAGAGACCGGACTCAATATTCCGAGAGTTCTCGAGGTTACGGTCATCGACGGCAAATGGACAATAGTGTCCGACTATATCAAGGGCAAGACGCTTGCGCAGCTGATGCAGGAGAATCCCGAGAAGAAGGACGAATATCTCAATCTTTTCGTCGACCTCCAGCTCGAGATGCACTCAAAGACCTGCCCCCTGCTCAACAAACTAAAGGACAAGATGAACAGAAAGATCTGCCAGACCGATCTTTCCGCAACGGTCAGATATGACCTGCACACCCGCCTTGAGTCGATGCCCAAGCACAACAAGGTCTGCCACGGCGATTTCAACCCCTCGAACGTTATAATCACCGACGACGGCACGCCTTATATCATCGACTGGTCGCACGCCACCCAGGGCAACGCCTCAGCCGACGCCGCGCGCACATATCTCCTCTTCTGGCTCAACGGAGATATCGACGCCGCGAAGAAGTATCTGAATCTTTTCTGCGAGAAGAGCGACACCGCGATACAGTATGTCCAGAAATGGATGCCCATCGTTGCCGCATCACAGACGGTCAAGGGCAACGCTGCGGAGCGCGAATTCCTCCACTCGTGGATCGATGTTGTTGATTACTCGTGAAAGAGGTGAAATGAATGAAAATAACCGTTTGCATCGGTTCCTCCTGCCACATCAAGGGATCGCGCCAGGTAGTTGAGCAGCTCCAGTACCTTATAAGAGAAAACAATCTTGACGACAAGGTAGAGCTCTCCGGCACCTTCTGCATGGGCAAATGCCAGCAGGGCGTGTGCGTCACGGTGGACGACAAGTTCTTCTCCGTGAAGCCCGATACAGTCAAAGACTTCTTCAGCGAAAACGTTCTTGCAAAGGTCTGAAACATATGATAATCCAGATTTGCGTAGGCTCTGCCTGCCACCTCAAGGGTTCGGAAAAGATTGTCGGGCTGTTTGAGGACGCTCTGAAAAAATATGACCTCGAAAACGATGTTACACTTGCCGGCAGCTTCTGCACCGGCAGGTGCAACCGCGAGGGCGTGACTATATCGGTCGACGACGATGTCTACACCGGAATAACGCCGGAGGGGTTCAACTACTTCTTTGAGGAGAATGTACTAAAACGGATAAGGGAAGAGAGGGTGTAACGGCATGGATTGCCTGACTCTTAAAAAATCCAACTGTAAAAACTGCTATAAATGTATCCGCCATTGCCCGGTGAAGTCTATACGCTTCTCGGGCAATCAGGCATATATTATCGGCAACGAATGTATCCTCTGCGGTCAGTGCTTTGTCGTATGTCCGCAGGATGCAAAGCAGATAGTTGACGAGACCGAAAAAGTAAAAGTCCTGCTCCAGAGCAGCGACCCGGTCATTGTCAGCCTTGCCCCGTCTTTCATTGCAAACTATGAGGGCGTGGGCATAAACGCGATGCGCGAAGCGCTCAAGAAGCTCGGCTTTTTCGACGCCGAGGAGACCGCTGTCGGCGCAACAATAGTCAAGACAGAATATGAGCACATGGTAGACAGCGACACGAGAGATATCATCATCTCCTCCTGCTGCCACTCTATTAACCTGCTCATTCAAAAATATTTTCCTGCGGAGCTGCCGTTTCTTGCAAATGTGCTCTCCCCCATGCAGGCTCACTGCAAGGATATAAAGCGCAGATATCCGAACGCAAAGACTGTTTTCATCGGTCCCTGCGTTGCGAAAAAAGACGAGGCGCAGTACTACGAAGGCATAGTTGACGCCGTTTTGACATTCGACGAGCTGACAAGCTGGTTCAAGTCGGCGGGCATTGAGCTTGCCCGTGAGACGGACTCGGACGAGCACAGCCGCGCGCGCTTCTTCCCGACGGCCGGCGGCATACTCAAGACCATGGCGCAGGACAACCCGAAATACACCTACATGGCGATTGACGGCGTTGAAAACTGCATGGCGGCACTCAAGGACATTGAAAACGGCAAGATACATAACTGCTTTATCGAGATGTCCGCCTGCTCCGGCAGCTGCATAGGCGGTCCGGTAATGGAAAAATTCCACCGCGCGCCCGTCAAAGACTACATGGCTGTGGCGCAGTTCGCCGGCGACAAGGATTTTGAAGTTGATCAGCCGGACAGCTACGAGCTTCAGAAGAACTTCACCGTCATCGAGCGCAGACTCCAGCCCCCGTCGGAGGCAGAGATAACCGAGATTCTTCACCGCATGGGCAAAACCAAGCCCTCGGATGAGCTCAACTGCGGCTCCTGCGGATACAACACCTGCCGCGAAAAGGCTATCGCCATATATCACGGCAAGGCGGAGATATCGATGTGCCTGCCCTATCTTAAGGACAAGGCGGAGAGCTTCTCGGACAACATCGTCCGCAACACGCCCAACGGACTTATCCTGCTCAACGAAAAGCTCGAGGTTCAGCAGATAAACAAGGCGGCGCTCAAGATAATGAATCTTCGCTCCCCCTCCGACATTCTCGGAGACGGCGTTGTGCGCGTGCTCGACCCCAAGGATTTCTTAAACGTTCTTCAAACAGGCAGAAATATGCACGACAAGCGCATGTATCTCGCCGAATACGACAAGTATGTTGAGGAGACTATAATATACGATAAGGAATACCGCCTGCTCATATGCATCATGCGTGATGTTACGCAGGAGGAGACTGTGCGCGAACAGAAAGAAAATATCAGCCGCCAGACGGTTGAAATAGCCGACAAGGTCGTTGACAAGCAGATGCGTATAGTTCAGGAGATTGCATCGCTGCTCGGCGAGACGGCGGCAGAAACAAAGATAGCGCTATCCAAGCTCAAGGAGTCGATCAGCAATGAATAACCTCTGCGCCGAGATAGGCTGGAAGAGTATAAACCACGAGGGCGAACAGCTCTGCGGCGATCACGTTGACATAATTGAACAGGACGAAAATTCAACCGTCATCGTGCTCGCGGACGGACTCGGAAGCGGCGTCAAGGCCAGCATTCTCTCCACCCTCACCTCAAAAATAATATCAACGATGATGGCTGAAGGTCTGCCGCTCGAAGAGTGCGTGGCGACCATAGCCGCCACCCTGCCGATATGCTCGGTGCGCGGAGTCGCATATTCGACCTTCACCATCATACACCTCATAAACAACGAGACCGCCGAGATAATTCAATACGACAACCCGCATGTTATAATGATACGCGACTGCGAGCCGTTTAAATATACGGAGACGGAGCTGAACATCGGCGGAAAGAACATTTTTAAGTCGCAGATAAAGCTTCAGGAGGGCGATGTTTTCGTCGCGATGAGTGACGGATGCCCGCACGCAGGAATCGGAACGGCTTTCAACTTCGGCTGGAAGCGCGACGATATCGCGGACTTTATGTCCGGGCTTGTGCCTGTCGGATACACGGCGAAAACGCTTTCGACGATGCTCGTTGACGAGTGCGACAAGCTCTACGGCGGTCATCCCGGAGACGATGCGACTGCTTGCGTTGTCAAGATACGCAAGCGCGAACCGATGAACCTTCTCTTCGGCCCGCCGCGCAATCCCGACGACTGCGACCGAATGATGTCGCTCTTCTTCTCGAAAGAGGGCAAGCACATCATCTGCGGCGGCACAACTTCGTCCATCGCCGCCAAATATCTGGGTAAGCCGCTCAAGGCGAGCCTCAATTTTGAACAGAGCGACGTTCCGCCGATTGCTGAGATCGAGGGCGTTGATCTGGTGACCGAGGGAGTCATAACGATAAACAAGGTCA